>JGI24124J20360_1000001_pt1 | contig 599734 bp, 514 predicted proteins | sample Subbio12Aug_8Aab_FD_20360 | JGI IMG/M metagenome (IMG submission 20360) | reverse complement strand
CCAAGTCGAATTTTCGCTTAATTTTACTCATGATCTGCTAATTTACTGTACTAATCTGATTACACAAATTTTGTCCAGTGAATTAGGGGGTTAGAGCACTTGTTTATCTTAAAGATTTTTGAAGTTAAACAAGCATTGAGTTTTTATTCTAAAAAGTATTATTAATGTAAATCCTCTTCAACGAAATAAATTGTATATTTCACATCCCAATGCACTCCATCAACATAAAGCACATTTCGCCCATATAACCCTTTCTGATTCCGGATGCTGACAGCCACGGAATGAAAATCTCTTTCCCGTGCAACAAGAAATCCACTTTTATTCTCCCACCATGTACCTGTCGCTGGGTCTTCATATATATGTAAGTCGAAATACATTCTCCCAACACTTCTGTTTGTGTTCTGCTTCGTCAGTATTCTTGGAATCCCAATAAATAAATTGTCACCAAAATCTTTATAGGTGAAATATAATGGAGTCCAAATCTTATTATCAGGAACAATGAATACTTGCCCCATTTGATTTCTTGTCTTTGTGAATTCAAACTCTACCACTCTTCTACCACCTATTTCTTCACCTCTAAAAGTTGATACTTGTTTTGATTCTGAAGTTAAATTGGCTTTAGAATGATTTTCATTAAAATAACCTTCAATAGCAAATTTGACTGATTCAAAGTTGGCTATTACAACATAACCACCAATTATCAAAATTAGAAGAAATGAAACGTAGCTTATTTTTCGAAATACTAAAGACCTCTTTGATAAATTCTTGTATTTGTCATTATCTGGTAAATCCTGATTTGGATTCTGCTTATATGCTTCAATTATTTTATGTTTTAGTAGCTTAAACTCTTCATCTGAAATTGCACCTTTGTCTAACAAGGTTTTAATTTTCTCTAATTCAGTGACGAAATCCATAAGCGTAGCTGTTAGATTGTTTCTATGGTACTGTTTTCTATAAATATTGAATATCTCTCTCTTCAACTAAAAATAACTCTTCTTTTCCATCAGTTAAACGAGTACGAAAGGATGTTTTTTTTATCCAATTCCCTTTTTTGTCATATTCATATTCATATCTAGATGTGCCTCTGTGCAAAAATTTTTTCTCATCTCTGGAGTAATCAGAATAAGCAATTTGAATTACATCGCCTCTTCTGTTATATTTAAAAGTAGTTAACGTTTCAGTTTCATAGCCATAATCCTCAAATATCTCCACAGTCCTACTTTCAATCAGGTATCCTTTTCGGTTGTATTTATTAGTGGTAAACCCTATAGTTTCATAGCTCCCATCAGCTAATCTAACCAAATCCCTGCTTTCAATCAGATATCCTTTTCGGTTATATTGATATTTTGTGCCACTTTCACTTTCAATTTTAGTACCATTAGAATTATAATCTAAATACCATTCCTCAATAAGTCTGCCTTGTTCATCATATTCATATCTAATCGAATAGTCCCGATTCCAGTTATAATATGAACTATAATAAGTGCTATCAATAAGATTTCCACTTGAATTATATTTGTATGACATGTATAAATTTCGCCCTCGAGGTGATATAAGATACTGTTCGATTATATTTCCATTTTCATCATGTTTAAACTCAAAAGCGTGGATAATTCCAAACCTACCAATATTCTTTTCTTCAATAAGCCTTCCTCTCGAATCATAAGCATATGTAATTTTTCTCAGTCCATCATCAATCACCACCTCTGTTAAATTCCCTTTTTCATCATATGAATACATACTATTAATGTCTGCAATCAACAACCCATCATCATTAAAAAGGTAATACTTATTAAATTCCACACTTGTGTCTTCGTTACCCCACATGTCGAATTGGAATGTTGTTTTCTGGGCAAATTCTTTTACATTTCCTCTAAAATTTGTTTCTGAGATATTGGTGAAAATCTTTTCATTTTGTCCTTTACTTAAAACAACATAAAGAACAATTGAAAGAACTATAATTGAGGTTGCAATGAGACCAATCTTACTCCTTTTAAGCACAGATTTAGGCTTATTTGATGCTGTGGTTGTTTTTGAATCATCGCTTTCTAAAACCTCAGCTTTAAGCTTATCATATTCATCTTTTGTGATAGCCCCTGTTTCAAGTAAATCAAATAGTTTTTTCAGTTCAGAAGCAATTGAATTGTTTTCCATAATAGTTGTTTTTTAATTGTGAAATCTTTATTAATACTGTTTTGTATCAATAGCATATACGTGACCATCCATGCTAGTTATATATGCTATTTCATCACTAATAACAGGAGTGGCAGTAATTCGGTCTTCTGTTTTGAAATACCAGTTCAGTTTGCCACTCTTTTTGTTCAGAGCATAAATGTTTCTGTCACAGCTGCCAATTATAACATGGTTGTTGTGAATTACAGGAGAAGAAAGAATAGAGTTTTTTGCTTCAAAAGACCATCTTTCACGACCATTCTTCCTGTTAATTGCATATAGATTGTTTTTATCACAACCTATGTAAACATAATCATTGTCAATTGCAGGGGTTGATGTTATTCGCCCTTCTGTTTCATAGTGCCATATTATCTCTCCAGAGTCAACCGCTACACAATACAAAGAACCTTGATATGTGCCAAAGTAGAGGTTTTTATCTATAGCTACAGGGCTAGCACCACTACCATATAAAAATCCGATTGCTGGGATTTCCCAAATTTTTTCTCCAGATATTATGTCAATAGCATAGAAACTACTTTTACTTCCCACAAATGCTTTACCCTCATAGATTAATGGGGTTGAATTAATGCTACTTCCATGAAATCTCCATTTTTCCCTTCCTGTATTTACATCTAAGGCAAATAATAGCCCTATATCTGTCCCGAACACTACCAATCCATTTGAGATTTCTGGTCGAGAATAAACCGATGAATCTCCGAGAAATCTCCATATTTCTCTACCTGTTTTAGCGTCTATTGCAAATAAAAACCCTTCTCTCAGACTACCAATATAAACAACCCCATTTACAACATTTGGGTCTTTTAGTGGCAGGTCTCTAAAAGTCCATGACCATATCTCAAGTCCGGATTCAGTATTAATCGCAACCAATCTTCTGCCTTTTGCTGTGAAGTAAAGTACATCCTCATAAAGAATAGGATTGGAGTCTATATAACCATCCGCATTAAAACTCCATAATGTGCTGGTAACTTCAATCGGAGAGCTTCTATCCTTGGTAAGGTATAATACACTTATTGTAATCAAAATAGAAGTTACCATTATAACCAAAACCCATTTTAGCTTGCTGAACAAAATTGAATTAAAGACTTTTTTAATTGATATATTAGATTTCAAAAAATCTAGCATTAGTGTGGAGTACTCAAGGACTTTAGAAGTTAGTTTTTTTAAAAAAACACTAGTTTTTCTATATGACGTTTTTTTGTCAAAAACATTGGTCTTAGGAATAAGTATTGTGGACTTCAAATCTTCATATTCTTCTTTATTCAATACGCCAGATTGATACAAACCAAATAATTCTTGAAGTTTATATGAAGTCGGTTTTTTTTTCATCCTTAAATGTAATTTAGGTAAAAGCAAATTTCATCTATCTCTTTAGTTCGTGTGGAAATTTTGACAAATACTTCTATTAATCCCTGTCCGTGATTCAAACATATTCTATTCTTGATAGTTCTATATCACGATTAGTCCATTATGCAACGAACAGAAAAACCAAAATCTTCGTCATTCATCCTTATACTGAAGACTTCTTTAGTATAATTTCCAAGTCCCCAACCCCAAATGGGCAATCCGTGAGATGTAGTGCCTCTTGTTGCACTCCACCAACTACCAGATTCGCCAATATTGTTGAATTCCCCAAATTCACCATTTTCCTCACGATAGCCACTCGGAAGTCCTGTGAAACCAGTTTGGTTGGTTGCTTCATAGGCTAGTTCACGCCATAAACCTGTTCCTGCTTCTATAGTTCCTGTTGCCATTAATTTAATACCTGTATCTTCTCCTAAATAATCAATCAATTCTATCCAGTCCTCACTACTTGGTAAACGCCAACCGGAAGGACAAACATTAAGAGCTGTTTGCCAGTCATATAAGTAACCGTAAGTTGCTACGTTACTTCTTTTGTTATCATATGCCCAATAATTTCCTCTGCTGGGCTCGTAGGCGAGGTTCTCAGCCATCCATACTTGGTTGCCAATTTCAACTGTTTTATATACATTGCCATCACGTGGGTCGGTAAAACTACTAACATTGGTATTTGCTTGAACAGTTATTTCAGCAATTTCATTAGTAGTTTCTGCTTTACTTTTTTCAGTACTTTTTTCGCTAACACTATTGCAACCGCTTGCTAAAAACAATATTCCTAATATTAGCAATGGTCTTTTCAGTAATCTTCTTGTGTCTTTCATAATGTAATATTTATTGTTACTAGTAAGTTGTATGTGAGTTATTATCGTTTTAAGTAGGTTTTGGTATGAAACGTATTTCGTAATGTCGGATGCCTAATCCTTAATGCACCGGACAGAAAACCCATCTTTCTTCCAGTGACCAAATCTGTTTGCAAATTTGCTGTCATTTACCAAGACACACATCCATGCGTTTCCAGAGTCGAGCTCTGTAGCACTCCACCAGTAGCTGCTTTGTCCAAAATTATGGAACCTACTTCTATGGTGATGGAAGCCAGCCGGAAGAGCTGTAAAGCCAGTTTGGTTGGTTGCACCAACGCTTGGGTCATGCCATAATCCTGTTCCTGCTTCAATAGTTCCGGTTGCTTTTAATTTACCAACGGGATTATCACCTATATAATCAATTAATTCTTTCCAGTCTTCATCGCTTGGCAAACGCCAGCCAGCGGGGCAAACATTTAAAGCAGTTTGCCAGTCGTAGAGGTAACCGTATATAACTATATTGCTATTGTTGTCATCATATGCCCAATAGCTGCCGGTGCTGGGTTTGTAGGCTAAATTCTCAGCCATCCATATCTGCTTTCCAATTTCAACTGTTTTATATACATTGCCATCACGTGGGTCGGTAAAACTTCCTTTGCCAAAACTAACCGCCATACACAATATTAATCCGAATAATAATACTGGTTTTCTCGACAGGTGTTTTATATCTTTCATTTTGCAAAAGTTAATTGTCAACATAAATATATTTAACTAGTTTTCAATCTATAATCACAATGTTAATCTCCATTACTGGGAATGACTGTATGTGTTGTCTTTAATATAGCGGACTAAAAGTCCATTTCCCTTTTGATGAATATACCCTTCTGCACTATTACTTTATAAAGTCATGCCTCAAATGTATATACCTTTAACGGAATTTATATCAGTGTTTTTACGGAAAGGAGTAGGTAAGCTCCCCCAAAACTAGTACAGTTTAAAAGTAGACAAAAACCCTTAAACTTGTACTTATGAAAAGAAGCAAATTTAGTCCGACCCAAATTGCCAGGATACTCAAGGAATTTGAGCAAGGCAAGAGTGTAGAAGAAATCAGCAGGGAGCACGGAATATCGCGCGCTGGTTTTTACAAATGGCGCCAGCGTTATGGTGGTATGGATGCCACAGAACTAAAACGTATTAAGCAACTAGAGGAAGAGAACGCCCGCCTAAAGCGGATGTATGCCAATTTGGCCCTTGAGCTGGAAACTGCCAAATTCATTATCGAAAAAAAGTTCTGAAGCCTTGCCAGAAGCGTGAGATTATTGAATTGGTTGAGAAAGAGCGTCCCAAAGACATCAGCAAGGCGTGTCGGTTGTTAGGGACTAGCAGGAGCAGTATGAAGTACCGATCCATAAAAGATGATACCTACCTAATGGAACAACTCCAGCAGTTAGCTGCAGATCACCCCAGGGAAGGTTTCTGGAAATGCCATTACCGAATACGAAACGCAGGTGAGATTGTCAATCACAAGCGATTACACAGGGTTTATCAGCAAATGGGCTTACCCCTGCGCCGTAAGCATAAAAAACGCCTTCCAGCGCGCGTAAAGGAATCCTTGGAAGTTCCCAAAGTATTTACCCATACCTGGAGCATTGATTTTATGAGCGATGCCACCATCGGAGCCAGAAAGTTCAGGACTTTTAATGTAATTGATGATTTTAACCGCGAAGTATTGTTTATTGAAACAGATTATTCCCTAAAAAGCAGCAGGGTGATCTGGGTTTTAAGACACCTGATCAACAAATATGGTAAACCCAATAGGATACGCATGGATAATGGGCCTGAATTTATAGCCAACCTTGCCAAAAATTGGAGTGAGGCACATGAGATCGACTTTAAGTATATTCAACCCGGAAAACCGGCTCAGAATGCTTATATCGAACGATTCAACAGATCCTTCAGGGAAGGGGTTCTGGATGCTTATCTGTTTAATGACCTGGAGCAGGTAAGAGAAGCCACCGCTATGTGGGTGGAAGATTATAATATGATGCGACCCCACGAAGCATTAGGATATGTATCCCCAGTGGCTTACAGACAAAAACATAGTAAAAAAGAGAACACTTCCCCTGCGCTCCTTTGCGCTTCGGCTAAGCCTTCGCTCCACTCCGCGCAGGGGAAGTGTTCAACAAACTAATCTCTACTTAATAATGAAAATTATCTACTTTTAGAGCGTACTAAAAAGGGGAAGCTTACCGAGGCACGAAGCCAGAATGTAATTTTTACGTTGCTTTCCATGTTGAAAAATCTTTAAAATGAGACATAGCTGAAAGCAAGAGCCAGTAAGGGTTTGGTGAGTATCGATTGGCAAATTCTTGTACATTTTGGGGTTTTAAAAAGTGGTGTACAAGAAAATGCCAATTATTTTTAGTCATTTTAGCCTATGCAACGGCAGCCGCAAAACAAAAAATAATGCGCTAAATAATTGAAATACTGCTATTTGGGATGGTGCAAAAAAAAGCCCGAACCGCAAGGTTCGGGTCTTTTGTGGAGCTGGAGGGGATTGAACCCTCGTCCAAACAAGCAGCAAAAATGCTTTCTACATGCTTATCCTTTAGTTGGGTATTCGGTTTCGAACCGGGAAAAGGCGCCCCTATTCTCTGCCTACACCCTTTGGGTTTTAGTCCATGCACCAGGGTCTTACATGGCTTATCCCGGCTTTTGATGATGCTTCCTTGGGGACGCGGCCAGGCGTGGCTTCCCGGGAAGCAAAAGGCGCTAAATAACTATTATTAAGCAGCCAATGCGTAATTGTTGTTGCCGTTTATAGGCGTGAGAATCGGGATTAACGAGCCGCGTTCACAGCGCTCGGCATGCTTACACTTCCACTCGACCTGCTGTCAAATCCAAGTCAGCCCCGAAATGGTTCTGCAAAGGTACAAAAATTTGGCCAACTTATAGGTGTTTGCTAATTTTCAGCTAAAACAATCGCTGATTCAAACTTTAATTTTGTAATATTGTTGATGCGTTGCCGGAGATTCAACAAAGCAACAGCCCAATTATCAACTTTTCAAAACCTGAACAAATGGGAAAAGCAATTGTAAAATGCAGTATCGCAACATACGCTATCGACGAGTATATAGTAGAGGTACCCTGCAAACGCGATGAGATTGATGAGGTCATCATTGCCCGAGCCTGGAAAAAACTCAAAGACGAAGAGCAGGCATTGCCCTATGGCAATCGAACCGCAACCATATTAAAGCGTTCTGACGATTAGCATGGATATCGAAGCATTCCGCAATTACTGCCTGTCGAAAAAGGGAGTTACCGAAGGTTTTCCTTTCGATAGCGACACGTTGGTTTTTAAAGTAATGGGCAAAATATTCGCACTGACCGATGTGGAATCTTTTGAGAGCATCAACCTGAAATGCGACCCTGAAATGGCCGTTGCCCTTAGGGAATTATACCCGGAGGTAAAACCGGGTTACCATATGAATAAAAAGCACTGGAACACCATCATTATGTGCGGATCATTGCCCGACAGTCTTTTGCACGAATGGACAGATCACTCCTATAATCTTGTTGTAAAAAAACTACCCATAAATCTCCAAAAGCAACTTAAAAAAGTGATGTAAGGGCTCCAGGTTTTCAATACACGGCAATAATCAGCAGGATTTTAATTCATCAACCATTACCGTTAAAAAATAAATCATCCTCTATCTATATCTGTAAACAGAAAACAAACTGAACAAAACAATAAAAAATACCGTTATATAGTTTTATATATACCATTGAGGTTCAATTTTATCAATTTGCTTAAAAAACATAATTAAACGGTTAAGTATTCCAAGATGGGTTTTCACGATTTGTTAATTATTCCTGGCGGGGAATTCTAAAAAGTCCAAGGACAATACTTTACCTTTGCTCTAATTTTTAAAACTGCCGATGTCAATATCGAGAACAATACTAATTACCGGTGGCGCAGGTTTTATTGGAAGCCGGTTGGCCGAAAAACTCATTGATGATCAGGGTAATTACGTGGTTATAGCCGATGACCTTTCTACTGGAAGCGTGAAAAAACTTCCTTCGTCATCCTTTAAAAATTGGCATTTTATCAGGTGCGATGTCAATGAATACCGGGATATTTCGGAAATAATGCTTGGAACCAGCTTCGATTATGTGTTTCATTATGCTGCCATGGTTGGGGTGAAACGCACCCAGGAAAATCCACACAAAGTACTGCATGACCTTGACGGGATAAAGCATATATGCAATTTAAGCAAGAATACCAGAGTAAAAAGACTGTTTTTTGCCTCTTCTTCTGAGGTTTATGGTGAGCCTGTTCATCTTCCACAGAATGAAGAAACCACTCCATTGAATTCGCGTTTGCCCTATGCTGTTGTAAAAAATGCGGGGGAAGCTTTTTTGCGAACTTATAAGAAAGAATTTGGCCTTAACTTTTCCATATTCAGGTTTTTCAACACTTATGGATCCAAGCAATCGATAGACTTTGTGATGTCGAAATTTATCAGACACGCTTTGCGCAACGAAGACATCCCGTTGTTTGGAGGCGGGAAGCAAACGAGAACCTTCTGCTTTATTGATGATAATGTTGACGCCTGCATCAGTGCTCTTTATAATAATCGTGTTGTAAATGAAGTTGTAAACATTGGCTCCGACTATGAGTTGTCTATCAGGGATTTGGCAGAACTGATCATTGACATAACGGGTTCGGCCAGCAAGCTCATTATCCTGCCGCCTCTTACCGAAGGTGATATGCAACGGAGACTGCCCGATATTACCAAAATGCAGAAATTACTCAATCGTCCGATGAAACCTATCAGGGAGGGTATATACCAAATTCTGAACAATCCCGAATTTATCATGAACGGACATGACCATGAATTTGCAACCCGCTATGAGTCTTGCGGAACTGTATAGTCTAACCAATCGTACTTTTGCATCTCTAACATTCACAGATGAACCCGAGGGGCTTTTCCAGCCGTTGGACTACTGCATCAAAAATGGTGGAAAAAGGATAAGACCCGTTTTAACTCTTCTTTCGGCTCATGTTTTCGGAGCTCCGGTTGAAAAAGCCATAAACCCTGCCATCGGGCTGGAATTGTTTCACAATTTCACATTGATTCATGACGATATTATGGACAATGCCCCTATCCGGAGGGGACAGCCGACCGTATTTACCAAATGGAACACCAACACGGCCATTTTATCGGGCGATGCACTTTTTGCCATTGCCGGGGAATACATGACCAGGGTGGACGACATCCACCTGAGGCCGGTTTTGGAAACTTTCTATAAAACCGTAATTGACGTCTGCAAAGGACAGCAATACGACATGGATTTTGAGAAACAACCATTGGTTTCCATTGAGGACTACCTGGAGATGATACGGCTAAAGACTGCCGTGCTGCCCGCTGCCTGCCTCAAAGTGGGCGGAATTGTTGCCAGCGCCTCGGAGAAAAACCTTCAATTGATTTATGAATACGGCGAACATATCGGTATCGCTTTTCAAATACGGGACGACTTGCTCGATGTGTATGGCGATACGGCAAAATTTGGAAAAATGAGCGGGGGTGATATTCTTGCCGGGAAGAAAACCTGGCTGTACCTCACGGCGCTCAGCCTGGCCGACAAAAAGCAGCGACAACAATTGACCGAGGCATACAACGGAATCATAAGTAATAATGATGAAAGGATTGCTATCGTCAAAAGGATTTTTGATGAATTGAATATAGAACATCTTGCCAGAAAAAAAGCAGAGGCCTATTACCAGGCCGCAATGCTGAAGGTAAATGAGATCGATGCCCCTGCCGACAGGAAAAACCTTCTGATTGAGATTGCAGGGCAACTTCTTTCCAGAGAAGTTTAACATAGAGGTTGGTTTGGAAACCAATACGGGGTGTAGCGCAGTCCGGTTAGCGCGCGTCGTTCGGGACGACGAGGTCGGAGGTTCGAATCCTCTCACCCCGACAGAGGCTGGAAAAACTTTCAGCCTTTTCTTATTCAAACCAGTGAGGAGGTTCGAACCGAGGAGCAAAGCGACGAGTTCTTGAGGCTGACGGCAGGAAGCCGAAAAATCCTCTCACCCCGACTACAATGGAAGGTTGATTTGGTAAGTTTTGTTCGGATTCCGGGGAAGCTCGTTGCTGCGCAACCAGGGATTCAGCAGTCGCAGGGTTTTATAATTGGTTCCAAAATGCCTGGCAAACCCTGCAAGGTTAGTAACTGCAGTGTCAACAGCCACAGTTTTGACTTGCAGAGGAGCGTAAAGATCCTTCTCGCGAAAATGAAATCCAAACTCCCTTGGTTCGGCAAAAATTGTTTTAATTGCTAGGATACGAAATACATACCGTGATGTTTCATCATTCAGATGAAGTTGGTAATAGCACGTTTGCATCTGGTTTTCCAATATTCGGCTAAGACGCGCCTGACCGATGTTGTAGGCCGCTGCTGCATTTGTCCAACTCCCGAAGCGCGCCCTTGCATTGTGCAAGAATCTACTAGCCGCTTCTGTAGCTTTTACCGGATGATACCGCTCATCAACATGCTCATTAATCTCCAGACCCAGCTCTCGTCCGGTTGATTCAAGAATCTGCCAGAAACCTCCAGCTCCAGCCGGAGAAACCACATTCAGGAACCCACTCTCAATAAGCGCAAGGTATTTAAAGTCCTCAGGAATTCCCTGAGCTTTCAGAATAGGTTCGATAACAGGAAACCACCGGTTTGCCCTTTTGAAGTACAAGAGGGTGTTGCTTTGCCAATAAGTATTTACGAGCAATTCACGGTCAAGTCTTTCGCGTACATCCCAATAATGCAATGGCACCTGCTCACCGGCAAATTCCATCTCATCAGGAATAGGAAGTGCATAAATGCCGTATCGCCTTTGAAATGATTCAAAAAAATAGGAGTCCTCGACTTCAGGCGTTTTCCAGTTAATCCAGATTAGACTACAAACAATTGCTGTAACTGCAGTAATTATAAAAAGCTGAATGCGCTTAATTTTTTTTAAAATCATGGCGAAATAAGAAAATCAGACACAAAACTCCGACCAAATCGATGCAAAATTAACGTATTCGTTATTATTCAGAAAGCGTAAAACAACGAAATAAAGAAAAAAGGCCATGATCTGAACAAACTTTTGGGTATGGTGCTTTGGCCAAAGAGCGGTACTTGTATGGATAAAAACTATGCTTTTGAATGTATCAGATTTAATTCTCGCCAGCTTACCGGTAAATTTTAAATTTTGTAGATTTGCCCAATATTAGGGAGATTTTTTCTAAAAACAACAATATGGACATACAAGCATTAAAAAATTCAAGAAAAATTTTAAACCGCATTTCTTATGTGCAAAAGGAATTGTACAGGGGTTATACGGACAAGATTCTTTACATCAACGTAGGCAGTAATGAGGTAATGGAGAAGGAAGTACCGCCCCTGATGAAAGAAAAATTTGCAGGTGGCAAGGGCTACGGGCTAAAATTGCTTTGGGACGCCACTACACCCGACACCCGCTGGAACGACCCCGAAAATGAGCTCATCATCTCCTCGGGGCCAATTGGAGGAATTACGCAATACTCAGGATCAGGCAAATCGCTTCTGGTAAGCATCTCTCCGCAAACCGATTCGGTGATGGATTCGAATGTGGGCGGTTTTTTTGGCCCCTTTCTGAAATTTTCGGGTTATGATGCCCTCGAGCTTCAAGGAAAAGCTGGGAAAGATGTCATTATTTATATTGATGCCGTAACCAACACCATCGAAATTTTTGAAGACCCGGGTCTTTCGGCCGATTCGCATTTATTGGTGGAAGAGCTCACCGAAATGTTTTCGGAAAACGAGAAAGATTACCGTAACATCGGTATCGTTTCGGCAGGAGCTGCAGCCGAGCATTCCCTCATTGGCATGATCAATTTCAGTTTTTACGACATCAAACGAAAGAAGGTAAGACTGAAGCAGGCCGGGCGTGGAGGACTTGGCACAGTGCTTCGCGACAAGAAGATCAAGGCCATTGTATCGCGCATCAAAGGCGTAACAGGCAACCTGAACAACGTGGCCGACATGGAAGCCATTCAGGAACGCGGTCGCAGGTTTAACCGCGAAATGCGCGAGCTTGACGATAAGCAATGCCAGATGCGCAAAAAGGGCACGGCCAACATCATCAATGTGATGAACGATTACGACCTGCTGCCTACACACAACTTTAAATATGGAAGCCATCCCGACGGGCATAAAATCCACAGCAACATTTTTCGCGACAAATATTTCACGCAAAACATACCCGATGGTTGCTGGATCGGATGCAGCATGTCGTGCTCGAAGGGTGTTGATGATTATGTGCTGAAAACAGGGCCTTACAAAGGCCAGCCAGTGCTTGTCGATGGGCCTGAATATGAAAACGCCGCCGGATTAGGATCGAATCTCGGAATTTTCGACCCCGAATACATCATAGAGGCCAACTTCTATTGCGACACCTACGGCATCTGCACCATCACCTGGGGTACCATTGTGGCCTTCATTATGGAGTGTTACCAAAACGGTATTTTGAACAAGGAGCGCACCGGAGGGCTGGATTTGAATTTCGGAAGCCAGGCCGATTCCCTTGAACTGCTGCATGAGCTTGCACGCGGAGAGGGTTTCGGCGCCATTGCCGGCCTTGGAGTGCGCAAAATGAAGGAAATGTTTATTGCCAAAGGTTGGGGCGACGCACAGTTTATCACCGACATTGCCATGGAAAACAAGGGGCTGGAATACAGCCAGTATGTTTCGAAAGAATCCCTTGCCCAGCAGGGCGGCTATGCCATGACCAACAAAGGCCCACAGCACGACGAAGCCTGGCTCATTTTTATGGATATGGTCAATAACCAGATACCCACCTTCGACGACAAAGCCGAGGCGCTGCACTATTTCCCGATGTTCCGCACCTGGTTTGGATTGATGGGTCTGTGTAAGCTTTGCTGGAACGATGTGATTCCCGAAAGCAATGCCCTTGCAGAGGAACCACATAAAATCCCCGAGCATGTTGACAACTATGTAACCATATACCAGGCCGTAACAGGCAATCCTTTTTCTAAGGAAGAACTGATACGTCAGAGCGAAAGGGTTTATAATTTTCAGAGGGTGTTTAATCTGAGGCGCGGCTACGGAAAGCGCATTCACGACAAGCAGCCCTACCGCGCTGCCGGTCCGGTAACCGTCGAAGAGTACGAATCGCGCGCCGAGCGCTACGATAAGCAGCTTAAAGAACTGTTAGGGGTTGATCCGGCAGGAAAAACAGCTCTGGAAAAAATCTCTATTCTAAGGAAACACCGCGAAGCGCAATACGAGAAGCTTGTGGATGCAGTTTATCAGCGCCGCGGCTGGACACCAAACGGAGTTCCCAAGCTTGAGCACCTGAAAGACCTCGGCATGGACCTGCCCGAAGTCGTTGAAGTGGTAAAAATGCATCTGAATTAACCTGAAAATTCCTTAGGTCATTATACTGCCGCCCCGCATCTCGGGGCGGTTTTTTTTGCACATTTTCTTCCTGCCAGGCCGCTAAAAGCGAATGGCCGGCCATGAGGCCAGCCATTCTGGTTACAAAAATAACGAGTTGTCAATCCAACTTATGGGGTAGTGATAGAACCCACGTTGGTGTCGAAATTCAGGGTAATTATCTGGCCTGCCGTGCCGGCAACTGCATCCTGGTCGCCGCCCGATCCGCGGAATTCAATTACCCCTGCATTAACGCGGAACTCGGCGTTCCACCATGCGGGAATCCATGGGTGAGCCGCATACATCCGGATATTACCGCTTGCCGGAAGAAGAGGCGAAGTAAGGGTTCTGGCGGTATTATCCACTGTAAACCTATTGGCCACAACGCCGGCATCCCAGCCACCAAAGGCATCCCCGATACCAAAAACTACGGCAGGACGTACTGAAATCCTTCTTAGATTATCGCGCAGGTTCAGAACTATAATATACACACCACTTGTTCCAATAGCCATATTATCACTCAAATTGGTTACTGTAACCCCGTCTGCATCAAAGGAGTTTACTTCGGGGAATCCAATGTTTGGTGACCCCCAGGCGCGAGCCGAAACCTTAAATCCTTCGTTGGCGGTAAAATGGGCTATTTTCCAGAAAATACCTTCGGTTGGGGCACCGCCAGCCAGTGGGATCATCCGGGCAAGGGGATTTGTTCCGGGTGCATCCCATCCATAAGCAGTGGCAGAACCGACCAGGAACATTTCTGCCGGAAATGCAGGAGGAGTATAGTCGCCTGTGCGGGTAAGCGTTGCGGTAAGACCATCGGTAAGTCTCCATCTAACAGTAATAGTATAAAGCCCAACAACGGTGTTGGCAATATTGGCGCCACCAGGAACCAGCGCATTTACGGCGCCGCCGAAATTGGTGTTAGCTCTTACAACTGCTCCATCGAGAAGAATTTTCCAGCCGTTTCCGTAACGGAACTTGAACTCGCCTGCAATCAGAGCAATATTAGTTGCTGAAAACGACATGTCGTTGAGGTCAAAAGTGCCCTGAGGAAGGGCTGTGCTGCCACCCCAGCCGCCTAAGGTTGCTCCACCAATAATACCCCAATTTACGCGGGCAACCACTACCCTGTTGAGTTGCGTGTCGTAAATAACATGATACAGACCGTCTTCGGGCACAATAAACTTGTTGTTGGTTTCCATCAAATCGCCACGTGCCATCCAATCACGGGGTTCTTCGACATCGCGATCAGCTATCAGCACTTCGGCAAAATTGGCCGCCGGGCCAAAGGTTCTTGCTGCGCCACCGGCAACTTTTTTGATGTTGAAGCCATTTGCTGCGCCACCTCTTACTGCAATATAAATATCGACCAGACCAGTACGGGGTGTCTGGGTTACCTCATTGGGTGTAGGCATCAAAAGTCCGTCAGCATGCACCTCGGTAAGCGCAGTACCCGGGCCAACAATATACAACCCGTCCTCTACCAGAAGAGGAGCAGGACCCTCTTCCTTAGGATCACACGCTGCAAAAAACATCGCCGGGATCAACACAGCGAAGAAAAGCTTTAAAAATACACTGAAAACATTCCTTTTCATAGTTGTTGTTTTAAAGTGAGTAAAAGATTAAAAAATTTATGTTTGGTTGGGAAATCACTAATTAACGATGTTACCGGCAAGGTTTGGGTTGGATTCAACAGCCCACAGCGGTACAGGAAATGTATTGCGATCGGCCGAGGAGGCAGGTTTTTCCCACCATGCATCATTAAACCGGCCAAACCGAATCAGGTCTTGCCTGCGATGCCCTTCCCAGAACAACTCCCGACCCCTTTCGGCCAGGATCTCGTTCAGTCCGGCCTGACCAACAAGGGTTGCACTCCAGCCTGCCGGCAATCCGGCACGGGTTCGGATGGCATCCAAGCCCGGCACATTCACCGGCCTGCCCTGACGAAGCTGGGCTTCAGCCTTCATTAGCAGGATGTCGGCATAGCGGAATATCGGGAAATCGTTGCTCAAATCGGCTTTGGCTCCCCGGGCGATTTCAAATTTACGTACCCGGGCACCTGACATACGAATTTGCTGTGCTGTGAAGGCTCCCGGTGTCATCTCCAATGCAGGAATGAAAGGATTGAAAATCAATGGAAGGCCACCGGCACCTACATCGTTGATGGGTGCGCCATTGATATCGAACTGTTGCCCGACAAGAAAATATCCAGCTTTCCGCAGGTCAATGTCGGCATAGGTATTGAAATGCTGCTGGGTAACCGCAAAACCGTTCCACGGGCCTACCGGCATATCGAAGGTGCGGTTGCTGTTGTAATGCAGCGTACGCATGTGAAGGTTAAAACCAGTATAGTCGTCTTCATGATACGGGATGACCCAGATAAGCTCAGGAGAATTTTCGTTGTTTGTGGCAAAAGGCGCCATAGGATTCGACTCTAGCCGGTAAGCACCTAAAGCAATAACACTGTCGGCATAGGCCTCTGCCCTGCCCCATTGTGCAACTCCGGTATAAACCTGTGCATTGAGATACAGCTTGGTCAGCAGCGAGAAAGCCATACCACGGGTTACTGCGGTTTTGGAGGTGCTGTTGTCGAGTTGCGGGATGCTCTGTTCAATCTCCCTGACGATATCTGTCCAGATATTGGCTCTTCTTCTACGAAACGGACGCTCCTCGGCATTCAGGAACTGGGTAACATACGGAACATCGCCATAATTGTCGATCAGCTTATAATAATAGTAGGCGCGCATGATCCGGGCTTTTGCGATTGCCTGGTCAATGATGGGGTTGCCTGCCTGAGGCTGAAAGGTCTCTATGAATTTATTTGCTTCGACGATCCCCCTGTAAAAACGGCTCCACATCGAATTGATTGCTTCGGTATTATTGTCCCAGGTATGGCGGTGCAAAACCATCCATTTGCCACCGTCGAGCCAGTCCATGCCCCTAACGGGAGCTACTACGGCATCGCCCGGAATTTCCTGGGCAAACCACCACCCGCCCCAATCGATAAAATCCCTCATGGGGGCATAAATGGGGCTCATTCGCAGTACCGGGTCGGCAGTATAAACATCCTCCGGTATCCGGTCGTACAGCATCGTATCCAGGTCGGTACAAGCGACTGAAAACAGACCAAAAAACAAGAAAAGGCTAATTATTTTTTTCATAGCTCATACAATTATTTACAATGAAACATTAACTCCCAGAACAATCGACCGGGTTTTAGGATAGATATTGAACTGGTCAAGCCCGAAGGAAAGTCCGTCGAAAGTTATTTCAGGGTCGATACCGGAGTAGTTTGTGAAAGTGAACACATTGTTTGCAGCAAGGTAAATACGTAAATTTCGCATTCCCATCACATTTCGGAGGTTATAACCCAATGAAAGGTTGTCGATGCGCAGGAAGGATCCATCCTCCAGGTAATAGCTGCTTGGTTTTGGATTGTCGCGAAGCCCCCGGTTATACTCATCAAGAGCCGACTGCAATACATTTGATTCGGGAAGCAATACAGGGTTGCCAAAAATCATCCTGGTGGTATTGAACACCTGGTATCCAAAAACACCACGCAGGCTGATGCTGGCGTCAAAATTATTCCACAATGTGAAGAAGTTCGACCAGCCAATTTCAAAATCTGGTTGTGCATTACCCACAACGCGACGGTCGGCAAGGTCAAGCTGACGGGTTACCCCCCCTGCTGCCGTGAAAAATGCAAATTCACCATTAATCAACCCGGCATACTCCGGCATATACCATGTTCCCAATGGCATTCCAGGTTGAACTGTTTGCGTCCAGTTTTGACCACCCACCAGGCCGGGTCCTGACAACCAACCCTCTTGCAGACGAGCCCATTCAAATTGGTCGTTTGAAAGGGATTTTACCATTTGCCTATAGGTTGAAAACACCAGCATGGAGCGCCAATCAAAATTATTGGTCCTTACCGGAAAGCCCTGAAGCATAAACTCCAATCCCCTTACTTCAATTTCGCCCACATTGGCCCAGATGCGGCCTACAGGGTTTGGTGGTACGGGCACGGAATATTCGCCCAACAAGTCGTAGGTGTTTTTCTGAAACAAGTCAATGGTACCGGAAATCCGGTCGTTGAACAGCCCAAAATCAACACCCAAATTAAGTTCCATGTTCTCTTCCCATTTCAGGTTGGGATTGGCAGTGTGGGCAAAATCAAAGAGTACTGCCCTTTGGCCTGTTTCGAAGTTGATGGTGTTGCCCGCGCTGGTGTAGTACTGAATAGCACGGTAATTACCGATTTCCTGATTACCGGTAATACCAAACCCTACTCTTAACCTCAGGTTGCTGACAAAATCAACATCCTGCATAAAACCCTCGCGGCCGATATTCCACATGGCCGAAGCCGAAGGGAACCATCCCCAACGATAATTCACACCAAATCTGGAGGAACCATCGCGGCGCATAGTAGCAGTAAAGAAATAGCGTTCATCAAAATTGTAAACCGAACGGGCAAAGAAAGAAATAAGCCTGTTCGACGACTTATAGCTGCTTAAGTCCTGTCCTGCAACCACTGTCTCGAACAAGCCGAGGTTGAATGACCGGGTAAAGTTGATGAAAGGGTTGCGACCCTGAGCAGCCAGTCCGGTATAATAATCTTCCTGATAAGAATAACCGCCGAGGAGTTCCAGGTTGCTCAATCCAAAGTTTGTTCTATATCGCAAAGTGGTTTCGAGCAGGCGGGTTTCATTGTTGCTGTAGGAACGGCGTCCAAATCCTTCGGTTTTCAGCACCTCTGTATCGAGCATCGGCTCGAAATAGAATGTCTCGTGGTCGTCGCGGGTATAGCCAGCATTAAATCCGGCAGTGAACCCTTCGAACAACTCCAGGTCGGCTCTTAAAAACCCAAAAAAGCGTTTTGCGTCACGGGTGTTCTGGATTTCCTGGATGGTGGCCAGCGGGTTTTTGTAATTGAATCCGCGGTTGATTTCAAAGAAGGTACCGTCAGCATTCCTTAAGGGGTCGGTTGGGTTACGCCTGAAGGTTTGGTAAAGCACATCGTTCAAACCCCAGCCACCGTAGTTTATAAAATTGTTATTTTCAAATGTTCCTGAAAGTCCGGCTGATACCACGAGCCTGTCGTTGAGGGCTCTTTGGTCAAGGTTGAGCCTTGCCACGGTGCGACCTTTGCTTGAACCCCGGATTACCCCGTCGAACATATTGTGACCCACGGATGCACGATAGCTCATATTTTCGCCACCACCTGCAAATGCAACATTATAATTTCTTGAACTACCCATACGGTACAACTCATCCTGCCAATCTGTGTTTGCGCCCCCATCAATAAATGTACGGCCCGACTCCTGGGAGAAGGTCCTTATCTGGTCGGCAGACAAAAGGTCGAGGCGGTTGGCAACGAAGTCGGCTGAAACAAATGAAGAAAATTCAACTGTAGGCTCAGCACCTTTGGTTCCGCGTCGGGTTGTAATGATAATTACCCCATTTGCACCCCTCGAACCGTAAATGGCTGCTGCTGACGCGTCCTTGAGAACGTTGAAAGATTCAACATCATCCATATTAATGGTGGTCGGGTCAACGCCCGGCACGCCATCAACCACAAAAAGTGGAGAGGTGGAAGTAGAGAGAGAAGAAGCTCCCCTGATTTTAACCGAGAAACCCGCATTGGGGTCGCCTCCCCTGCGTGAGATCATAACCCCGGGAGCCTTGCCCTGCAACCCTTGAATAGGGTCGAAAAGCACTCCCCTGTTCATTTCTTCAGCCCTGATGTGGGCTACCGAGCCGGTAAGATCGCTTCGCCTCATCACACCATAACCGATTACCACAATCTCGTCGAGAAAAGCAACCTCTGGCTGCAAGCTAAAATCCTGGGTTAGAACTGACCCTGCAGCAATATTGAGGGTTCGCGAAACGGAAGTAAAACCCACAAAGGCTGCTTCAATAGTCACCGTGCCAGAAGGAACTGAAAGCGTATAACGGCCTTCAATGTCTGATACGGTGCCAATAGTGGTTCCGCTGATAATGATACTGGCACCCGGAAGGGTTTCACCAGTTTCAGCATTGCGAACAAGGCCGGTAAGGGTTCCCGACTGACCAAACACGTTTAAGGTGAAAGTCAGAAAAAGAACTACCGAAAAAGTCTTTTTAAAAATTCTGGTCATAACAACAAAGGATTGGTGTTAAATTTTTGTGAATTTACCAGGCCAAAAATAAAGATTCTAAAACAACTTTTAGTCAATTTATTGGCTAAAGTATTAGGTTTTTCAAATAATTCCTGCAATCGTTTGCGGTGTCGTTTGCAAAATATTCAGCCCTTGATTTTCGTAATGGTTTTTTTGTAACTTGGTATCATGAAAACTAACCCAATTTAGGGAATGAAAGGTTACCCTGCATCTATTAACGACATAGCAAGATCGCTCGGACTTTCGGCATCCACGGTTTCCAGGGCGCTGAGCAATCATCCCGACATCAATGCCGATACAGCCAAAAGGGTACAGGAATATGCCCGTGCAGTAAAATACCGCCCCAACGCCCTGGCCATTGGCCTGAAGCACCAACGGTCAAACACCATCGGAATCATCGTTCCGGAATTCATCCATCATTTTTTTTCCACCATTATAAGCGGCATCGAAGAAATCGCATACAGCAAAGGAATGCGTGTTATGATATGCCAATCGAATGAGGATTACAACCGGGAGGTAATTGGGATTCAGGCATTGGTCGATCATCGGGTTGACGGCTTGTTGGTATCGCACAGCAAAACCACTTTTGACTTTAGTCATTTCAGAGAGGTTATCGATTCACATGTTCCCCTGGTTTTTATCGACCGCTTTGTAGATGATATACCAACGGACAGGGTATTCACAGATGACTTTCAGGGAGGGAAACTCATTACAGAACATCTTTTGCAAAGGGGAAGAAAAAGGATTCTCCATCTGGCCACCTCCAAAAAACTCCATGTGGGATTCGAAAGGCACAGGGGATTTGCCGAAGCACTTTATGAGGCAGAAGTTGCTTACAATGAAGATTTGGTTATGTATTGCGATACCCCTCAGAAAGCATTTGAAGCCAAAGATCAGATTATTGATAAAGCTCCCAAAATTGATGGGATTTTTGCGGTAAATGACATCACAGCCATTGCGGTTTTGAATATTTTGCGCGACGCCGGATACCAGGTTCCTGGAGATATTGCGGTAGCAGGTTTTGGCGACGACCCGATAGCCCAGGTAGTAAGACCACAACTTACCACGGTGGAACAAAACGGGTTCGACATGGGCAAAAAGGCAGTTGAAATGCTGATCGAAAGAATAGAACGACCCGATGAGGTCGTTCAGCCTCGTAGCGTAGTACAAAAAGTAACCCTCAAAGTGCGCGATTCGACCACCTGATTTTCACCTTGTACCGGTGGGTGTCAGGAACTACGGTTCCAAGGGCATATTTTAATGAAGCAGGAGGATGCAAATTTTAAGGGAATACATCTTTAAACTTTTAAAAATGCAAAATTGAGCAAACGTTTGCACATCGAACAGCAACAATATTTCAATTTCGAAGGAAATGATTTTCTTGCAGGTTAAGCATTTTTTTAATTACTTTTAAACAAGCTTCTAACCAATTGCTTGAAGCACAACCTAAACACACAACTAACCAAAAATTCATTAAATCATGAGGCAAATTCTGATTTTTAGCGGACTATTGCTTTTTATGGGCATAAGCCTGTTTGGGCAAACGATTCGCGTAACAGGAAGAGTTACAGATGCTGCAGATGGAAGTTCCCTGCCTGGTGTTTCTATTGTAATACAGGGAACCACCATCGGGACGGTTACCAACCCCGACGGCCAATTCGAATTACAGGCTCCTGCGGACGCGGTACTGGTTTTTTCCTTTGTAGGCATGCAAACTATGGAGTTGCCGGTAGGTGGGCGAAACATTATCAATGTAACCCTTGAACGCGAAGTTGTATTAGTGGAGGAATTTGTTGTAATCGGCTACGGGATTCAACGCCGTGAGGATGCCACCGGTGCAGTATCGGTTGTAGGCGCTCGCGATTTCAACAGAGGTCTGATCACCTCGCCACAGCAACTAATGGCCGGGCGGGTTGCAGGGGTTAATGTAACCATGCCGGGTGGTGCACCGGGCGATGGTGGTGTTATCAGGATCAGGGGAGGATCTTCGCTTGCAGCGAGTAACGATCCATTGATTGTTGTTGACGGTGTGCCCATCGAAAACGCCGGTGTGCCAGGTGTGAGAAATCCACTCTCGACCATTAACCCAGCAGAGATTGAGTCGTTCACCGTTCTGAAGGATGCTTCAGCTACTGCTATTTATGGCGCCAGGGCATCTAATGGGGTTATCCTTATTACAACAAGAAGAGGGAGAGCAGGCGCGCCTTTACAGCTTAGCTATACGGGAACTTATTCGTTATCAACAGCTGCGAAGAAGGCTGACATGCTTTCAGGTGCAGAATTCAGGAGCTTAATGAATGAGCGTTTCGCAGGACGACCCGAAGTTTTAGGTCTTTTGGGCAATACGGAGACCAATTGGCAGGATTTAATTTTTCAGGATGTCTTTGCACACGACCATGTGCTTACTGCAACAGGAGCATACCGATTCTTGCCCTACCGGGTTACCTTAGGATACTCTGCCCAGGATGGAGTACTAAAAACCGACAATATGAGCAGGCTTACTGCCTCTGTAAACCTGACGCCAACGTTGCTGAATGACAATCTTCAGTTAACGCTTAGCGCCAGAGGGTCAGTAATTAATAACTTTTTTGCCGACCAGGGTGCCATTGGTGCAGCAACGCGTATGGACCCAACCCAGTCAGTATTGCAGCAAGGCAGCCCCTTTGGGGGTTATTTCGCATGGCAGCAGGCAGGGCGCCCTACTCCGGGCACCGCAAACCCCCTTGCCTTGTTAGAGTTGCGCGAAGATGAGGCCCAGGCTACCCGTTTTATCGGAAACTTCAGGGCCAACTACCGACTCCCATTTTTGCCCGATTTGCGCATAAACCTCAATATGGCCTACGACTACTCATCATCAGAGGGCACAACGTTTACTCCTGATTTTGCTGCATGGTCGTATTTTCAGGGCGGCTACCAGGGAAATTACTGGCAAAACCGTACCACCCAGCTCTTCGATTTCTATTTGAATTATACCAGGGAATTGGAGGGCATACAAAGTAATATTGACTTTACTGCCGGTTATTCTTATCAAAGATTCTGGAACGAAGGTTCTTCTTTTGGAAGCAATATTGCAAACAATCTGGCTTTTCGCAACAATCATAATCCCGACAGTTTGCGCGTAATTAATCCGGATGTTCGTTATGAATCAGAGCAGGTATTGATAGGATTCTTCGGAAGGCTGAATTATACTTTTATGGACAGATACCTCCTTACCCTTACCATGAGAAATGATCACACATCAAGATTTTCGCCCGAAACCCGTTCGGGTTGGTTCCCATCGGTGGCATTTGCATGGCAAGTGAATGAGGAGCCATTTATGGCGAATCTTGACTTTTTCAGCGAGCTGAAATTCAGGGCAGGATATGGTGTTACGGGCCAGGAAAATATCGGACTTGGAGATTATCCATGGATGGCACGCTATACACGAAGCTTGCTGGGTGCCTCATTCCCGTTTGGACGCCCGGATAATTTCATTCCAACCATTCGTCCGGCAGGTTACGACCGGTTCCTGAAATGGGAGGAAACTACAACTTTGAATGTAGGTTTAGACTGGGGTCTTTTCGGCCACAGATACTACGGTTCCATAGACTTTTATACTCGTGAAACCAAGGACCTCATCAACTTTATTCCCATACCGGCAGGTACCAACCTGACAAACTACATTACTACCAACGTGGGCAATATGAGCAATATAGGCGCTGAAGTGAGTTTGTTTACACGCCCGGTGGTAACTCAGGATTTATCCTGGTTGCTTGGTTTCAATGCCAGCTGGAACCAATCGGAAATTACCAAGCTTACCGTAGTTGATGATCCGGAATTTATCGGAATCCTTACAGGAGGTATAGCAGGAGGTGTTGGCAACAATATCCAGATTCATAGTGTAGGTTTTGCCCCACATTCGTTTTTTGTTTACCAGCAGGTGTATGACCTGAACGGTAGGCCAATTGAAGGAGTGTATGTTGACCGAAACGGAGACGGGATGATCAACGAACTTGATATGTACCGTTTCATGAACCGGGCTCCTGTTTTTACACTGGGTATTACCAACGAGTTTCAATACCGACAGTGGTCCCTTTCGTTTGCCGGCAGGGCCAATATTGGAAATTTCGTTTACGACAATGTCAGATCAACTGCTGGTGAGCTAAGCTGGCTTTACAATCCAAGAGGTCCGTATCTGAGCAATGTGCATCGCGAAGCATTGAAAATTGGCTTTAACAGTGCACAGTTCTGGTCGGATTATTTCGTACGTGATGCATCCTTTTTCAAAATGGACCACATAACCCTGAGCTACAATTTTGGCAATATCCTTGGGGCTGGCTCAAATCTGATCCTTTCGGGTATTGTGCAAAATGCGTTTGTCATCACCCGGTACGAAGGGATCGACCCTGAGGTGTTTAGCGGTATTGACAATAACATCTATCCGCGTCCGCGCAATTTCATCATGAGCCTTAGCCTTCAGTTTTAACAAAAAGCCTTAAAGAAAATGAAAAAGTCAATAATATTATTCTTTACGATTGCCGGATTTGCCCTGATATTTTCTTCATGTTTGGGCGATCTCGACACACGGCCATTAGATGGAAGAGAGCTAACGGCTGCTGATGTATTTGATGATCCTGCGTCGTATCAGCAATTTCTGGCAAAACTTTATGCAGGCCTTTCAGTAACCGGGCAGCAAGGCCCTCATGGAATGCCCGATGTGAGCGGCATCGATGAAGGGTTCAGCCAGTATCTGAGGGCAATGTTTCACCATCAGGTGCTTTCGACCGACGAAGCAGTGATTGGTTGGAACGACCAGACCCTTCTGGATTTCGTCCACCAGGACTGGACATCGACCTGTGTATTTGTAGCAGCTTTCTATTACCGGATATTTTACCAGATAGCCCTGGCAAACGAGTTTCTGAGGGAAACCTCTGATGCCAATCTTGACAGAAGAGGCGTAACCGGGCAGCTTCGTGCCGACATACAGGGATACAGGCTTGAGGCCAGGTTTTTAAGGGCATTAAGTTATTGGCATGCACTCGATGTGTTTGGCCGCGTGCCTTTTATTACAGAAAATGACCCCATGGGAGGTGGGTTTCTTCCAAGTCAAAAAAGCAGAGCCGATTTGTTTGAATTTCTTGTGGATGAACTCAAAGCTATTTATCCCCAAATGGCAGAACCCCGATCGCCCGGTTATTATGGCAGGGCCGACAGGGCTGCAGCCTGGATGCTTTTGGCAAAACTTTATCTGAATGCAGAAGTTTATGCCGGACAACAACGCTACACCGAAGTAATTACTTATACTACCCGGATAATCAACGCCGGTTATACTTTGGAGCCTAATTTCAGGCACCTCTTTAATGCCGATAACCATCGCAGCCATGGCACTGAAATCATTTTCACCGTTCCGTTCGATGGAATTCACACCAATACCTGGGGAGGAACAACATTTATAGTTAATGGAGCGACCGGCGGCGATATCGATCCACTCCAAATGGGAATTGCAGGAGGATGGGGCGGACTTAGAACTACAAGGAACATTGTAAATCTTTACTCGGTCCTTGATGGACGCAGGTTGTTGTTTTCAGCCGGCCAATCGCTCGAAATTGACGAATTGTCGAATTTCAGACATGGGTTCGCCTCGGTTAAGTTTACCAATATCCGTCGCGATGGCACTCCCGGGTCGCACCGCACCCATGTTGACACCGACTTCCCCATGTTCCGTCTTGCCGATGTGTATCTGATGTATGCCGAGGCTGTATTGCGTGGGGGTACAGGCGGATCAATGGCCACAGCAATTGGGTATGTAAATGCACTGCGCCAGAGAGCCTGGGGTAACACCGATGGAAATGTTACCGCTATTTCGCTCGATTTTATTTTGGATGAGCGGGCCCGCGAACTGTTTTGGGAAGGTCATCGTCGTACCGACCTGATACGCTTTGGAAGGTTTGCCGGACCAAACCTCTACGTATGGCCATGGAAAGGCAATGCAAGAGATGGGGTGGCAGTTCACTCCAGGTTCAACCTGTTCCCGATACCTGCAGCCGACCTGATGGCTAATCCGAACCTTACGCAAAACCCAGGTTATTGAATCTTTTAAAAAGTGAAGCAAATGAAAAAAATAGCATTTTTTCTCTGTATAATAATAGGCACAGGACTTCTGTTCTCATCCTGCGAAAAGGATAAGGTTTTCCTTGATATGGAACAAACTGTTGGGCCACAGATAATTTTGCCTGCTCCGGGTGCCAGCATCGTTCTAAGCCGGCCAAATGAGGCGGTTGAGGTTGTATTTAGGTGGTCATCGGCATCATATCCGGCAAAGGTTGCCCAACCAACCTACATCCTTCAAATGGCAAGGGCAGGTACAAATTTTGCCAACCCGGTTGTTTTGGCAAACACCACCGATACGGTGTTTCTCATCACCCAGGCGGCCTTAAACGCCCGGATACTTGATATGACCTTCACTGCCGGCTCCAACGCCGCTTTGGAGTTCAGGGTGTTTTCCTTCATAACCCTCGATTCTGAGGCCACTTTTGCCCATTCCCAAACGGTTAGCGCCACCATCACTACGTATGTGGCCGAAATCATTGTGAAGCCGATCTTTATGCTTGGAAGCGGCACCTCGGTAAGCTGGAATGCAGATCAAGCGATTCAAATGTTCCACATTTCAGGAGGAAGATTTGCAGTTGTTGACCGTTTGCGGGCTGGAGGTGACATGATCAAATTTATTTCTGTCCGCGGATCATGGGCACCACAGTGGGGTGCAGCACCCGGCGGTACTTCAGCTTCAGGTGGTCTTTCATACAGGCCAAACGAAGGAGTGCCCGATCCACCAGCAATAGTGATTACCGACCTTGTCGTAGGCGACTACCGGGTTGTTGCCGATACGGCAGCTCTCGCCTATACCATCGAAAGGGTCACCGAGACGCTGTTTTTACTTGGAGGAGCTACTACTGTGGGCTGGGATAATCAAGCGGCTTTGCCCTTTACAAAGGTGTCGCCGGGGCTGTTTAGGATTACTACTCCTCTTACAGCCGGCGGTGAGGTTAAGTTTATTGAAACGCTTGGGCAATGGCAGCCCCAATGGGGCACCAATGCACAGGGTACTTCCACTGGTGGTGATTTGTTGCGTAATCCACCGGGACCCGGCGATCCTGCAGGGATCCCCTCACCGGCAGTGGCGGGAACATACACTATAGAGGTGAATCTGAGCAATATGAGGTACAGGGTTTTCACCCCATAAATTGAGTCTATTCAAAAATCAAAGAGCTGCATCCTGACGGGTGCGGCTCTTTGGCATAAATATTGTGCAAAAGTATTGGTCAATGATTTCAACCACAGCTTTTTACACATGAAAGCAAACAAGACATTCCCATGGCTGTTTCTGCCATTAGCCCTGATATTTTTGCAGGGATGCATGAGTACATACCACGCCCCCTTTGACCCTTTCCGTGTCAAGGATTTTCCAACTCCGCCCCACCAACAAAGAATTGAAGTCATGGATGAGGGAAGTATTCCTCCGGATAAGCCATTTATACCAACGCACGAATTTGAGGTCCAAAATTTTCCACACGCCCCCAGAAACATTCAGATTGGAACTATTCTGGAACAGGCAGGAAGTAGCGGGGTTGATGCCATTGTAATCACCTTGCACCAAAACGAATGGGTGCCGCAGCCATTTGGGAGGGTTGCCTACCTGAATGTAATGAGAGCTAAGGGGATCAAATTCAAGGAAAATGTTGACTACCTGCACCTTTTCCCCTATGTTGCCCAGCTTTATGTTTTTAATGAACAAAACGAAAGCTTCGATCTCATTGCCAATCTAACGCCAGATTTCGACGGACACATAGTGCAAGTGGAAGACCTTGCCGAAGGAAAAGGAAATCACTATTACAATAACTATATCAGCTTGTATTCGCTCGACTTTTTGTTAGGAGATCAATCAGAATCCTGGCGGTTCAGGAGGTCGTTTGGAGGCCAGGTAACGCGCAGAATTTTCTACGACCGTGGCAGGCGAGCCATCAGTTTAAGAATTCATTACGAACACCCACGAAAGATCACTTCGATACAGGCAAACTTTTTAACCCGTGATCATACCTGGAGGCCTAAAGAATTCAGGTTGGTTTACGGAGCAAACAGGCTCCTTGAAGAAAAAACTGTTTTGATCAATGGTATTCCTGCTCTGGTTGAAAGGTTCCAATACGACGAACTGAACCGGTTGATTACCAGCACCTATTACCGGATCGAGAACGGAAGAGAAATACCGTTTTTGCAAACCCATCATTATTATTACGAGAACCGGGATGTTTTTGAGCGCTTTTAGTACCTCCTTGTGTGCAACAAAGCCACAAACAGGATACCTAAAAAAGGAGTTACATAAAAGTTTAACTGCAATGGGCGCAAAGCATTTCGCAAAGGTCGCTAATTGCTTTTCTTAGCGTTCCTTGCGATTTTTCCTTGCGTTCATTGCAGTCAAAGGTTCTTCATTATCAATAAATATGGCCACTAAAAGAATAAAAAAGTAGTTATAGCCAAAGGTTGTTCAAAACCGGGTAGTCGCATCAACCCACTTATACACTTTATCGCCACGGCGAACAAGTTCGGGTACCGGAATGGAGCAAAAATCCCCTTTTTTTGAGCAGGCAACCGGTTGAAGACCTACACGGATTTCAGAAGGGCTGAACTCCAACACACCGGTCGTAGGCCCGGTAATGAGCAAGGGGTCGTTGGGATGTACCTCGTTGGTTTCCATTTTAATCTCAGCTACTTTGAGTTTCGAAAAATAATTAGTTACCATGCCTAAGTAAATTTTACGGCGTGTTGCCTGCGACCCGTATCGCTCCGCCCATTCGCCCATGGTGCTGCCAAGATAGTAACCTTCCCAAAACCCGCGGTTGTAAACTGATTGTAGCCGATCCATCCAAGCGGCAACTTTATCCTGGTTAAAGGTGTTGTTTTGAACGGAATCTGCGGCTTCCCGATAGCATTTTGTAACTGTATGCACGTACTCATGACTGCGGCCCCTGCCTTCAATTTTTAAAACGGTAACTCCTGCCATGGCAATTTTGTCAATAAAACCGATGGTACATAAATCTTTGGGCGACATGATATACTGGTTGTCGATTTCGTACTGATGCCCATCCTCCTTATCGGTAACCAGATAGGTTCTGCGGCAAGGCTGCAGGCAGGCGCCCCGGTTGGCCGAAGAGTTCATATTATCGAGACTCAGGTAGCATTTGCCGCTAATGGCCATGCACAAGGCGCCGTGAACAAAGACTTCGATTTGTACCAGCCGCCCGGAAGGACCTTTAACCTGATACAAATCAATCCCTTTTACAATCTCATGTACCTGCTGCAACGACAGTTCGCGGGCGGTAACCATCACATCGGCAAATTGCGCATAGAAACGGACTGCCTCAAGGTTCGTTACGTTTGTTTGGGTTGAGAGGTGTACTTCCATTCCGATAGCCCGGGCATAGCTAATCACGCTCATATCGGAAGCAATAATGGCGCTAATGCCGGCATCGCGCGCAGCATCTGCTGTCTGGCGCATTTCATCCATTTCGCTATCGAAAATAACGGTATTCAGCGCTAGGTAGCTCTTTACGCCTGCCTCACGGCAAATAGAAGAAATTTCCTTAAGATCGTCAAGGGTAAAATTTTGAGAAGAGCGCGAGCGCATATTCAACTTCCCTACCCCGAAATACACAGAATCTGCTCCTCCCTGAATTGCCGCCCTAAGCGATTCGTATGAGCCGGCAGGGGACATAATTTCAATCTTAAGATTCTTAAAATCCACAGAACCTGAAGTCATTCCAGATTAGTTTGCCAAAAAAATGTCATTGCAAATTTAGTAAGTTATTGCTGCTGATATGTAATCATTAATGCTGGCAACCCTGTAAGACTTACTGCATAATGCAGCGAACAATGCAGGGAAACAATTTAATGCCGGATTAATATGAGTAAACCGCGGCTTTTAGGTCGGGGTTTATACCGTCATCAGGATTTCATTTGCTCAAATCCCTGACCATAAACACCCATTACACTTCCCATGGTAATAAAAGCTTTGGGGTCAACTTCTTTAATAACCCGGAAAACAGCTCCGGACTCATACCGCTTAACGATAACCAGCAGCACGGACGAATCTTCTTTGGTAAACCAGCCTTTGCCCTGAAGCAGGGTAACCCCCCTACCCATTTCATTCACAATGCGGTCGGCTATCAGGTCGTGGTGTTTCGAGAAAATAAACAATTGTACACTGCGCTTATGCCCCATCAGCAACATATCAATGCTGTATGAGGTCACCGCCATGGTAACATATCCGTAAACCACAATCTCAATTGACCTAAAAAGGACGTATGAAGAAGATATAATCACCACATCCATGAGCAAAATCAGCCTGCCGTGGCTGATGTTTCGATACTTGTTGATGATCATGGCAATGATGTCGGTTCCTCCGGTGCTTCCCCCCTGGGTAAATACCAGGCCAATACTTGCGCCTCCCAAAATTCCGCCAATGATCGCCGACATAAACTTTTCGTCAACCACCGGTTCGGTAATGATTTGCTGAAGTAAACCCAGGAAAGCCGAAAGCACCACAATACCATACACGGTTTTAATCCCAAAACCAAATCCGAGGCTTTTTATTCCAAAAATCACCAAAACGACATTTACCAGCAAAAAAGTAATGGCCACCGGCAATTCAAAGGCAAAATAAACCAGTGAAGCGGCTCCGGTTACTCCACCGCCAACAATTTCGGAGGGAATCAGAAATGCCGTCCACGAAAGTGCATTAATAAACAGACCAATGGTAATAATACCAAATGAGCGAATTGTACTGAATACTGAGTTCGGTTTTTTGCCGGTCACGGTTGAAAATTTTTTGAAACCTCAAAAGCCTATACAAAACTACGGCTAATTAAAGCAGCCAAACTGAAGGCGGTATAAAATGTTAAAATATTTTACTACAACATTCCAACCATATACTAATCGGTTGCGTCTTAAAGGTAAAATGACAAAAAACCGATCAAATTTTTTCAAATCTAAATTATAAACCTCTCAAAAACAAAAACTATGAAACGATTAAACGGACTTTTAACTTTAGCAGCAATTATTTCAGCGGGACTGCTTAGCAGCTGTGAGGAAGAAAGGGCGGGCAATTTGAACATTTCTACCCAAATGACCAGAAGCTCAACTGCCATAATGCAAACGGGCTCGCCAATGCTGGTGTTCAACAGCGGATATGTGGTGGTTCGCGAAGTGGTGTTTGATGGCGACATGGCTGATGGCAGAACCATATCCATTACCGAAGAGAAAATTACCACAATCGACATGGTTACAGGTGTTGCCAATCCGCCCTTTTTGATGGATATACCGGCAGGCACATATACTTCGGTAAACCTGGGCATAGAGATTCAGGATGAAACAGACAGGCCTTCAGTGGTTGCAGAAGGAGTTTTTACCAATGCAGCCGGGGTTGCCACACCTGTAAGGTTCGAGTTTAATTCGGGTGAAGTGTTTGAAGCCAATTCCGACGAGCCTGTTACACTTTCTGCAGCCACCCCTGCAACCGCCAAAATAACATTTGACCCTCATGTTTGGTTCTCAACCATTACAGCTGCACAGCTTAATAATGCCGTAAGGACCAATGGAGTGATAATTGTAAGCGAAACAAGAAATACAGGAATATTCAACATTGTGGCCGACCGCCTCGATGATGCGACAGATGCGGAATTCAGGTAGGATTATTTAAAATGTAATCAGCAGGAGGACTGTTGCAGTTAGGTGCAACAGTCCTCTTTGTTTTACAGTATGGTAACTCATTTAATTAGAAATGGGGTTTTGATATCATGAAGTAAATTTTTTTTCTTAATTTCACTAAAAAAACCAACGATGAGCAATCAAAAACCTGAAAAAGCTTACAAAAACATTGATTTTCTCATGTCGCCTGCTGCCCGTGAGCTGCGCATTTTGTCGGAGTTTGTAGAGCCGAGGTCGCGCTTTCTGCGTAACAAGATTTACAAAACGGTAGTTTTTTTTGGCTCGGCCCGAACACTGCCTCGCGACAAAGCGCTCGAAAATCTGTCAGCAATAAGGCTGCTGGCTGAACCCGACCCAAACGCTTTGCAAAAAGCAGAAAAAGACCTTGAAAATTCACGATATTACGAAGATGCCGTAGAGCTTGCCCGGCGTATTACAACCTGGTGCCAGAACCACTGCAGCGACCATGACCGGTTTTATGTTTGTTCGGGAGGCGGCCCCGGTATAATGGAAGCCGCCAACAAGGGGGCATACCTGGCCGGGGGTCGGTCAATTGGACTTAACATCAGTTTGCCTTTCGAGCAGGTTGACAACCCTTTTATCGATCCGGATCTCAATTTCGAATTCCATTATTTCTTTATGCGGAAATTCTGGTTTGCTTACCTGGCTAAAGCCATGGTGATTTTTCCGGGAGGGTTTGGTACTCTCGACGAACTCATGGAAATCCTTACCCTGGTTCAAACTAAAAAAATCGTCAAACCTTTAAAAGTACTGATCTACGACAGGAAATACTGGGACCAGATTTTAAGGATTGAAGGCCTCCTGGAAAACTTTATGATATGCGAGGATGACCTTGATTTGTTTACCTGGTGCAACTCGGTCGATGAAATGGAAGCTGAACTGATTCGGTTCATCACACAGGTAGCCAGAAAACCTGTTTAAGCAACCTGTTTGCTTTGTATGGAAAAATTTATTTCAAATGCTGTGGGTGCAGGCACAATTCAATGCAATCACCACGATGCCTGTGTAGCAGCATCAAGCATTCAAGTAAAATTCACATTACCAGATAAGATTTCGGTTTCTGCGCAGTGCGGTAGCTACAGCCACCCTGAATCCTTCGGAAGTTCGCAATATCATCTCAACATCCGACGGAAAGGGTAACGGTCTGGTTTGAATCAGTTTTCTGGATTCATTATCAAGAGCTTCAATATCGCCAACGGCCCTTGCCGACCGGTGCTCGAACCTGCTGGCTGAACCCACAGGCTCGCGTTTTAGAAGACGCCGCGGGTCGGCCGAAAAAATTTCAACATCGCCTTCAATGGTAATGGTTTTGAGTTGCCTGGTCTCTACCAGTACACAAACCAGGGTTTTGTACTTAGGGATTTTTATATCGTTACCAAGACTGTCCTTTTTTACATTTCCGCGTGCATCGAGTGCATATTCGAAACCATCTTCTACCTCTTTTCTGAACTGCTGGTCGGATTGCTGGGTCTGGTCGGGTGAGATCAGAATTTGCCTGAGGTTTATCTGGATGAAATAGTCAAAAGAAATTCTTTCGTCGAGATCGCTGTAGTAAAACTCCACCCACTGGTTTTCCAGTCCGCGTGGGTCAACGGTAAGTAACTGTTGCTTGTATTCTTCAGGAAGGTTTAGATGAGTATGGTTTTGAATCACAACCAATGCACGACTCACTCCTTTCTCGTAGGCTTCGGGAAGCAACCGCCTCAGGTTGCGGTAATCGCCGGCCATTTCCTCAACCAGAGCCAGGCTATACCAGGCTTCACGGTAAGCTATCCGCTCATTACGCTCCATGAGTTCGAGAGCCCGTTCGTAGTGAAACTCGGCCGCACCCCTTTGCGCTTCAATAATACGCTGGTCAAAATCAACGTATGGAAATTGCACTACCCTGTCGGGAAGGTTTAGAGGAGTTACCGTTCTTACCAAAGTTTGCCTGAATTTCATGCGCGAATAAAGGTCAACGATTTCAACAAAACTGCGGGGATTGGCTTCGGCATTTAAAAACCTGACCCTTTCGTAATTTTGCTCGTTTACTATGCGATAGGCTCGCTCAAGATTGAGAATCTCCTTTTTGTTGTCAGGGTTTCTTTTGAGTCTTTCTACAGATCTCTCAATAGCTGCATCGTATTGTCCTTGCTGAATGAGCCTGGATGATGTTTTGCATCCGGTAAAAAAAACTACTAAAAGCAAAACCCAGCAAACCTTTAATGTTTTCATAATTTTCTGATTATGGTCGATTATTGTTGAGGTAGAATGGCTTCGGTTGCTACCTTGTATTTTTACCTGATAATTTTTTTCTTACCTGTCCAATCTGGTTATTGCAAACTTACTTTCAAGGCACTTCCTGTGATTACGTCAAATAGTTTGCAAATGTAAAGAATCCCCGCATTCAGAATTTTTCAATCCAAAACAAGTTAAATTTTTGAAAACGTTTCTAAGTAAAAAAGGTAATGTTTTACCGTTTAAAACCCCTGAATTGGGTGTTGTTTTCACCTAAGCTTTCACGGGAAAGCAGTCAAACTCACTTTCGTGTATCGTTGTCGAGGAGCATGCCAAGATAACTTTGATATCTCAAAATGTTGATTAATCTCTGGTTAACGGCCTCCTTTACCTGACAACCAGGCTCGTTGTAATGCGTACAATTATCGTATCTGCACTTGTTGAAAAGAGCCCGCATTTCGGGGAAGTAATGTGCAAGCTCCCACGGCTCGAAATCGGCCAGTCCAAACTCCTTAATCCCTGGTGTATCAATTATAAAGGTATTGTCGTCAAGCTTAAACATTTCGGCAAAGGTTGTAGTGTGGCGCCCTTTGAGGTGAGCCTGAGAAATGCTTTGCACTTTAAGATTCAATCCCGGCACCAGAGTATTTATCAGGGTTGACTTGCCTACACCTGAATGGCCGCTCAGCAAGGTGGTTTTGTTGCGGAATGACTTTTCGAACAGGTCCATATTCTGCCGCGTCATTGCCGACACTCCAAGTACATGATACCCAATGCCGGTGTACATCTCGGTAAGTTGCGCCAAAACAGAAAGGGCTTCTTCGGCATACAGGTCCAATTTGTTGAATACTATAACAGCAGGGATACTGTACGCTTCGCAGGTAACCAGAAACCTGTCGATAAAACCGGTGGAAGTGCGGGGTTCGGCCAGGGTGGCAATAATCATGGCCTGGTCGATATTGGCTGCAATAATCTGGGTTTGCCTCGAAAGGTTGGTAGCTTTCCGGATTATATAGTTTCTGCGGTCAGCTATGGCAGTTATGATGGTTGCGTCATTTCCGGCTCCAACCTGAATAATAACTTTATCGCCAACCGCAATGGGGTTGGTTGACTTAATTCCGGATATTTTAAACTTTCCGCGCAACCGGCACTCGTGCATATTTCCGTTCTCATCAAGAACTACATACCAACTTCCGGTTGATTTTAAAACGGTTCCTTTCAAGATTTTGCCCAAAACTTCGTTTTCTGATTGAAATTTTAAAATTAGTAATTTAGCGCAAAAGCAAAACATCTATGTCGATTGAGGTAAAAAATATAAGCAGGCTTTTCGGAGAACAGAAAGCCCTGGATGAAGTTTCCTTTGCAGTAAAGCAGGGCGAAGTGGTAGGCTTGCTCGGGCCCAATGGTGCCGGCAAATCCACCATGATGAAAGTACTTACCTGCTATCTTCCTCAAAGTGGTGGATTTGCTTCGGTTTGTGGGTTCGATGTGGTATGGCAGCCATTGGAAGTAAGAAAAAGGGTGGGATATCTGCCCGAGCACAACCCATTGTATCACGATATGTTTATCAGGGAGTATCTGAGCTTTATAGCCGGAATTCATCGATTGGGAAAAACTACCAACAAGCGGGTCGAAGAGGTCATTGAAATTACCGGGCTTAGTCCGGAGGCCGGAAAAAAGATTGGTTCCCTGTCGAAGGGATACAAGCAGCGCGTCGGGCTGGCACAAGCCCTTATTCACAATCCAGGAGTACTGATCCTCGATGAGCCAACCTCGGGCCTAGACCCAAACCAACTCCTGGAAATCCGCAACCTCGTACGCAACCTGGGCAGCGAAAAAACCGTATTGCTTTCCACCCATATCATGCAGGAAGTTCAGGCCACCTGCGACAGGGTCATCATCATACATCAGGGAAAAATAGTTGCCGATGCCCCAACAGGGCAAGTTCAACTGCTCAACCAAACGAACAGAATTATCAGGGTAGGCTTCGATAAGCCCTGGCCTGCAAGTGAGTTGAAAGCCCTCCGCGGGGTATTGGATGTGATAGAACATGGTGAGAACGGCTTCCGCATTTTTACTCAAAGTGAGCGCGACCTGAGACCCGAAATTTTCCACTTTGCCGTCGAAAAAGGATTGGTAATTCTTTGGATGGATCTTGAGCAACAATCGCTTGAGCAAATCTTCAGACAACTGACTGTTTAAACAAGAAGCTTTTTTTGATATTTGATTATCTTTGCCAACTTAATTTTAACGCTAATTTTTTCACAATATGGGATACCTGTTTACGTCTGAGTCAGTGTCCGAAGGTCACCCCGACAAAGTTGCCGATCAAATTTCCGATGCCTTGCTTGATGAGTTCTTGCGACGCGACCCTGATTCGAAGGTTGCCTGCGAAACCATGGTAACCACGGGACTGGTGGTGTGCGGAGGTGAGGTAAAAACCGAAGCCTGGGTTGACATTCAAAGTGTAGTGCGTGAAGTTTTGAAAGAAATCGGCTACACGGATTCTGCCCTGAAGTTCGAAGCAGAATCATGCGGTGTGCTTTCGGCTATTCATGAACAGTCGCCCGATATCCGTCAAGGAGTAGAAAGAGCCAGCGCCGAAGAACAGGGAGCCGGCGACCAGGGCATGATGTTTGGCTATGCCTCGCGCGAAACCGATGAGCGCATGCCCTTATCGCTCGATCTGGCCCATATTCTGCTTCAACACCTTGCAAAAATCCGCAAGGAACGCAAAGTGATGACTTACCTCCGGCCCGACAGCAAGTCGCAGGTTACCATCGAATACGACGACAACCACAATCCGATTCGTATTGACACCATCGTAATCTCCACCCAGCACGACGAGTTCATTAAAGCGGCCAACGATTCAGACCAGGCTGTATTGGCTGCCGAGCAAGCCATGCAAAAACAAATTTCCGAAGATATTCTAAAACATTTGATTCCTGCCGCAAAAGCCGAATTGCCCAAAAGGATAAACCCTTTGTTCGACAACGGTTTCCGTTTATTGGTAAATCCAACAGGAAAGTTTGTGATTGGTGGCCCTCATGGCGATACAGGATTGACCGGCCGTAAAATAATTGTTGACACCTATGGGGGTAAAGGCGCCCACGGCGGCGGTGCATTTTCGGGCAAAGACTCCAGCAAGGTTGACCGCTCAGCTGCGTATGCGGCCCGCCATATTGCCAGAAATATGGTAGCTGCCGGCATTGCAGATGAAGTGCTTGTGCAGGTTGCCTATGCTATTGGAGTAGCCGAACCGGTAGGCCTGTATGTAAACACTTTTGGCACCTCAAAGGTTGCCCTTTCGGATGGCGAAATCGCCCTGAAAATCAAAGCTGTATTCGACCTTCGCCCTTATGCCATCATCAAGCGGTTTGGCCTGAAAAATCCCATTTTCAAAAGAACCTCAAACTATGGTCATTTTGGCCGTACCTGCTATAAGGATAAAGTAGAGGTAATGTATAACGGGCCTGGAATAGAAGAAGTAATGGTAAAACTCAATGGTAAGTCAACCCTTAAAAAATTTAAGGAAGTTGAGTTTTTTGCCTGGGAAAAAGAAGACTGTGTCGATTTGTTGAAAAAAGCTTTTTCGCTGTCTGCCTAAAGCAGTTGTTCTTCCAATATCAGCCTGTACACTTTCTCTGGGAGCATATACCTCGGAGGGATTCCTTTCCGGAACCCTTCCCGAATAATCGCTGACGAAATTTCTATAAGGGGCGCACCAACCATCCGAACCCTTGGATGGCTCTGAAACTCATTACCCGAAGTACCTCTGCGCGGATAAACATAAAAGTCGGTGCTTTCCAGGATTTTATCGTAATCTTTCCATTGGGCAAAAACATCCAGGTTATCGCTTCCGATAATCAGCACAAAATCCCTGTCGGGATTCTCTTCCCTGAGCACCTGAATGGTTTTCCAGGTATATGAAGGACGCTCTAAGGTTAACTCACGCTGGCAAAGATAAAATCCTGGTTGTTCGTCGATGGCCAGCTTGACCAAGGTAAGCCTGGTTTGTTCTGGCAGCAGTTCCGAATGGTCTTTCAGTGGATTTTGAGGTGAAACTACAAACCAGATTTCTACTAAATCGGAATGATGCAAAAGGTGGTGCGCAATGATCAGATGCCCTATGTGAACCGGATTGAACGATCCGGGGAAAAGCCCCGTTCTTATCTTATTACCGCCGTTCATTGATTACATTTTTTTAATGAAGCCAGAGGGTAGAGGGCATGGAGCAGAGGGTAGAGGGCATGGAGCAGAGGGTAGAGGGCATGGAGCAGAGGGCAGAGGGCACCCTTCGACACTTCGGCTCCGCTCAGTGGAACCATCGCTCAGGGCAGGTGGTGCAGGGCGGGTTGCTTTCATGATTTACCTTATGTGAACAAAGTCCTTAATAAGTTCAGAGGCTTCTTCTATGGCTTGCGGTAGCTGGTCATTTACGATAATTCTGTCGAACTGGTTTGAAAAACTGATTTCGAAACGGGTTTTACTGAGCCTTTTGGCCAGGGTTTCTTCGGTTTCGGTTTTCCTGTTTCTCAGTCGGTTTTCGAGTACATCAACAGAGGGAGGCATTACAAAAACCGCCAGGGCATCGCCTTTAAATTGCTGCTTTATTTTTAGACCGCCGGCCACATCAACATCGAAAACAACATGGTTGCCCTTACCCCAGATTCGCGAAACCTCCGAGCGGAGCGTACCATAGAAACTGCCGGGATAAACCTCTTCCCACTCTAGAAAATCGTTTATCTCAATCCGCTTTTTAAACTCCTCAGGGCTCATAAAGTAATAATCCACGCCATGGGTTTCGCCCTGCCGCATTGGCCGGCTGGTAGCCGAAACCGAAAATTCGAGCCAGTGGTGCTTTTCTAAAAGAGCTCTCACAATACTTGTTTTGCCAGCGCCCGACGGGGCAGAGAAAATGATCAGCTTACCTTGCATAGTTACAAAATATTAAGCAACTGCTCCTTTATTTTTTCAAGCTCATCTTTCATTTGAACCACCAATTTCTGGATGCCTGATTCATTTGCTTTGCTTCCGATGGTATTGATCTCGCGACCGATTTCCTGCGCAATGAAACCAAGTTTTCGCCCCTGGGCGGTTTCGTTATTAATGGTTTCCTTAAAATATTGAAGGTGTTTGCCCAATCTTACCATTTCTTCAGTAATATCGAGCTTTTCGAGATAAAATATCAACTCCTGCTCAAACCTGTTTGGGTCGGCTTGCACATTATCTTTCATGTCATTAAGGCTTTTGGTGATCCTTGCCCTTATGGCTTGTTCGCGACCGGATTCTAATGGTTCAATTTGTTTCGAAAGATATTCAATCCGGCCAACTCGTTCGAGCATGTCGTTTGCCAGATATTCTCCTTCCGAGTTCCTGAATTGGTCCACCAGGTTTAGGGCAGTTAGCAAGGCTTCTTCAATCAGTACCCAATCATCAGGATTTTCAAGCAAAGTTTCGGCAGTCATGACATCAGGCATCCGAAGCACAACGGAGAGGATATCTTCAGGAATTTTGATGTTGTGTTCCTTGGCAAGCTGATCCAGATCGCTAATATATTTTACAACCAGGCTGCCATTAATGGCAAATGTGCCGCCCCCACCTAAACCTTCAGTATTGAAAACAACATCGATTTTGCCTCGGAGCATCTTCTGACTAATATGACCGCGAACAATTTGTTCCTTTTCGCGTAAAAACCCGGGCAACTTTAAGGCAACATCGATCGACTTGCTGTTGAGGGCTCTCACTTCTACAGATAGGCGTCTGTTCTGAATTTGGCAAATGGCTTTGCCATATCCGGTCATCGATTTAAGCATACCGTTTTTATTGCAAATATAATTCAAACGTTACTCTTTCGGGAAATAAGAAAGGCAGGAACCGTATGCCTGCCTTTCCAGTTAATATGCAACAAAAAACTTTATAACATTACAATACATCCGTTTTACTTAACTGCATGTACTGGTTTTTTACTTTTATATTCCGCTAAGAATCCTTGTCTTTCCATTTTACCCCACGCTTTTTCTCCAGTAAAAAACTTGAATGTTCCACGCAAATTCGAAAAAAGAATTATCGGATGGAAGAACAACGGTTCAAGAAAAGAGTTGAGCAACATTCTGAATACCTCACTGGGTTTTTTATAGCGGTGAAAAGAAAGTTCTTCGTACAACACGGCCCAAAAACTCAGACTTACTGCAAAAAGATAAACCGCCGAAAGCAACAGGAAGAAGAATGGCCAATTGGAGAATCCCATTAAGGCAATCACAATAAAATAAATTATGCCAAAGAACTCGATAATTGGTGCAAGCCATTCGAAGAAAAACCAATAAGGATGCCCCATCAACCCTAAAGTTTTGTATTTAGGATTAAAAAACAGCCTGAAGTGCTTAAAGAGGCTTTCCATGGTGCCACGATTCCACCGGTCGCGTTGCCTGGCCAAAATTTTCAATTTCGAGGGTACTTCTGTCCAGCACAAGGGGTCGGGAATATACACAACCCTGTATTTTTTTTTGTTGTCGCTCATAAACCTTCGCATACGAACGATTAGCTCCATATCTTCGCCTACAAGGTCGCGATCATAGCCACCGCACTTGATAACTACTGACCGGTCGAACATGCCAAATGCACCGGAAATCAACAGAAGGCCGTTTAATTTACTCCAAGCCATACGACCCATCAAAAACGCCCTGGTGTATTCAATTACCTGCATGCGAGGCAAGAATCGCTTGGGGAAATTTATTTCTGTAATCCTTCCATCTTCGATTTTGCAGGAGTTGGCAATGCGGATTACCCCGCCGGTTGCAATAATTCGCTTGTCGGTTTGTTCTAAAAAGGGCTTTGCCATGATGAGCAAAGCATTGTCAACCAAAATGCTGTCAACATCAACCACTGAAATGTATTCTTTACTGGCCAGGTTAATGCCGGCATTCAATGCATCGGCCTTGCCACCGTTTATTTTATCTATAACCCTAAGTTTGGAAAATGCAGGGTTGCGCGAGTGGTAAATGGCATTAACTTGTTTTGTTTTCAATTTCTCCTCATAAAACACCTGAATCTTTTCCAGGTCATACGCTTTGACGATTTTTTCGAGCGAACCGTCATTGCTCCCATCATTCACAATAATTACCTCAAAGTCGTTGTAATGCAGGGATAATAGACTCCGGATGTTGTCAACGATTGTTTTGCCTTCGTTAAAGGCAGGTGCAATTACCGAAATACTTGGAGCAAGGGGCGACGAAAGGATAATATTGTAATCGATAAAACTGTTTTTGCGCATATATTGAATCATGGCAGTAGCAGAAAAAACTGCCAGAAATGTATATGAACCAAATATGAGAATGGTAATCACAATGATTCCATTTTCCACCATAAACTGCAAAACATTAAAAAATTCTATCATAGTGGCTATCTTTTTTGGTCAATAATCATCTGAACTTTTGGCTCAACATGGTCATAAGCCTCATCCCAAACGGATACGTTTCCATTGCTTATTGCATCTAAAACATTCACGGTCTCCTGAAGAATTACAAATTCTTTTTCGTTTCGCAGGACGAATTTGAAGAATGGTACATCGGATTCAGTTACAATTTTCTCAAGGGCTTCAATAGCAGCAAGACGATTTTTACTCATTTTCAGGTTGTAAAAAACATCATCCTCATTCTCTTCAACCGGCAGATGGTTTCGGTAAAAATCCTTGAACATTTCCAGGTTTTCAGTAAGTTCAAACAATCCTAAAGTTTCTATTGCAATTCTCCGAACCTCGGAATTTCCGTGATAAACCAATTCTAAGATTTTGGTCCAACTGTGGATGTGGTTGAAAAGTCCGGCCATTTTAATTGAAAAAATAACCACACTATCGTTTTCGCTGTCCATCCACCTTTCAAAAGATTCAATTTTCACTTCATTGTGCTGCAAGGTGTTCAGTATGTTTAATTGTTCCCATTTTGAAAGAGGAAGTTTCAGATTGTCAAAAAATCCGAGGGGGTCATCAGGGTTAAGTTTTACCATTGCCAACTGCGCCTCTACACGAAGCACCTGATTTTTGGAGTTTACATAACCAAGGATGTCACGAGCTACCTCCTTAACTTCCATTTGTGCCAGTTCTCTGAATCCTCTTGCCTTTACAGCCCAGCGGTTGCTCGATAGATTCCTGAGGGAATGGCTGTACAGGTCCAAATTGAAATAAAGGTCATGCAGACGGTTGGCCGTTTCACCATACAGATTTCTATGCAGCCACATCATTTCGTTGATAAAAATCTGGCGATTGGAGTATTTGTTCAGGCCTTGAAACAGTATGTTTTGATCGTCTTCGCCGTAAATGTAATTGGTAAGCTGCTCCTGATATACGACTTTCATCAAATACTCTTTATCCCTAATCCTGGTTTTTCTCAGCCTGTTAAAGAAAATGAACAGAAACAGCAATACGATTACAGCAATAAGCCCTGAAACTATTACTAAAAGCACTAAAATCTCTGCTTGATATACAGGGAAAAATCCTAAAAAGTATGTTGGTGAACTTTCTGCAGATTCATTTTCAGCAATTGCTCTTCCGATCGGGTAATCAGATGTGGCCGAAAAATATTCAGAAGCTGAGAAATATGCTTCAACTGTCGTTGATGAAACAAAAAAGACAAATAAAAAAGCAATAAGTCCAAAATGGTTCCTTATGCAACTACTGACATTACTCATAACACTCTGGGTTAGTTAATTCACGTGTTAAAATCGGTAAACCAAACCTGCCTCAAAAGTATATTTGTTACCCCAAACTCCATCAGGATAATATTGAATGCCACCACCGACGCGAACCAAGAATTGGGCTGCAATTTTTTGCTGATAATTTAACATGACCAGATTGCTTTCCAGATTGTAAATCTCTGCTCCAATCAAGGCGTCAGCATCAGCCGCAAATCCTGTACCTGCAGTAAGGGTTAAATGATTATCCGGAGACCTAAAATACCTTCGCAGGGTAAGAAAATAAGACTGAGCAGGCTCTCCTACCGTGGGTATAATATAAAATGGTCTGAAGGTGATTAAATATTGGTTAAAATATTTGTTGAGACTACCGGTGAGGATCAAGAGATTATTAGCAGGGAAGTTCAGGAACCTTGCTCCTGCAGAAACCTCCCAATGCCTTGTCAGTTTTTGAAAAAGTTCTAGGCCTGCCCTGAATTCAAAAAAAACCTCTTGGTGAGGTGAATAGCCAGCATTAAGGTATAAATAAGTACCCTGTGCTAAAACTGGATACGCATCAATCTCGAATTGAAGACCTTGGTTGCCAAATCGTTCGGCCATGTTTAGCCGAAAATTCATCAACCCCAGAGCCGAAGTTCTTCGGCCAAATTCTGCAAAAACTAAATGCCAGGGTGACGACAGGTCGAAATAATCGCCGCGGTAATTTATGGAGAAATAGTTTTGCATCCAGCCGGTGCGTATGGTTCTAAGCAGGCTTCGGGCCTCAGCATGTGTCGGATCAATCTCGAGAAGCTGGCCAAGTAAAACAGAGGCCATAAGGTTTTCCTCCTGAAGGTGCAAAATACTTGCTTTACGGTAAAGCAGTCCGGTATTGGTTGGTTGCCTTACCAGAACCCTGTCAAGAGATCTGATAGCCTCAGAAAAATTACCCGACCATACCATTACATCAGTTAGTGCCAACAGGGCATCTTCGTGAAAAGGATTTTTTCTGATTACCTCTTGAAGAACAGTCGCAGCATTGGAGTATTGGTATTCCCATGCGAGGGTACGGGCATATAGGATGCTGGCGTCATGGTAGTCGGGGTTTATCTCAAGGATTTGCCTGCATAAAGCCCTGGCTCCTACCCGGTTCTGCTCAAAGGCTAGTTCCCTGGCCTGCAAAAACAAGCTATCGAGGTTGATATTGTGCGAAGGTGATTGGCCTGATAGTGGGGCTGTAAAGTAAATCAAAAAAATTACTAGAATCGAGATCTTCCGGTTTTGTTTACTCATTCTAAAAAAATTAAAATGTATTCTGCAATGACTCTTACATATACTCAAATGGGGGAGGAAACATACTATAACCTAATCTACTCCTGCCGAAATGCAGGCAGGACTACTTTTTCATTAACAACCTCTTAACCCTGATTGATAATTCATTTGGGCTAAAAGGTTTGGTAAGATAATCGTCAGCTCCAAGCTGAAAAGCTTGAATAATGGTTTCTTCGTTGCCAACTTTGGACAATACAATTATCGGCGTTGCTTTCTTGATTTCGTTTCTAACCAGGTTTATCAACTCAAGACCTCCTGAAAAAGGCATGAGCAAGTCGGTTATAATCAAGTCGAATTCTTCCTGAGCCAGTATTCCGGCAGCAATTTTGCCATCGTTTGCTACCTCTACTTTGTACCCTTCTCTGATAAGTTTGTGCTCGATTGTTTTAATTATCATGTAATCATCTTCACAGACGAGAATTTTCATTTTGTGGCTGATTTAAATTAAAAATGAAAGAAATTTTCTTACAATTCTGCTGATAACCAATTTCCCGAAAATCTTGCTGGCATCCTTAAAGAATAACCATAGATTCTTGTAAGCATACAGACTTTAAAGTCAAAATCCCTGCACTGCTACCGAATTCATTCTGGTAAGCTGGCAACTTGCTGAAACAAAATTAATAAATATTTGCTTAAATAGCAATAAGCGTAGATAAAATATTTTTTTTAGCCGACTTAAAATAGAAAATAAACCTTTTTACCTTAACAGCGAACAAAACGGCTTAGGACAATAACTAACTCATCTCATATTTTTTAAGTTCTTCCTTTAATTGCTCTATGGCCAGAAAGCAGTATTTTTCAACCCTGCTTCCCAATACAGGAATTTTCTCAAGATTGATTTTGTGATTGGCGTAATCTTCCATTTTTTCAACATCATCTTTAATAATATGAATTCCCATATAAATTACCTGTGGCTTAAGCTTATGGGCAATCTGCCTTACGGCCTCCCAATCTTCCAGTTTAACCTTGTTTTTAAGGTTTTCTAAAACGGCGGGTGTATTCTCCACAAAAAAGGAAATCATGGTTGAAGAGAATTCCTTATCCCCTTCGCTGGTTTCCTCAAGGTACGTAAGATCGAAATAATTTTCCATGGTAGGTAAGTATTCTTGTTTTGTAATGTGGCCGTGGTGCTTAAAAAGTTTTGATCGGTAGGCTACTACCAGTGGAACCATTTTTTCTTTCAGTTCCAATGGCTCGTATGGTTTTGGTACGAAATCATTTGCGCCAGCTTCTATACAGGCGTTTCTGACTTGTTTTGAAGAATTGGCGCTTATCCCGATAATGGGAATCTCTGAATACACAGCTTGCTGATCTGCTCGGATGGCCTTGATGGTTTGCTCTCCGTCGAGTCCGGGCATCTGATTGTCCATAATAATCAGATCGTACTGCTGTGTTTTGAGCTTTTCAAGCACGTTAAAGCCGGTTCGTACAAAATGAAGTGTAAGGCCCATCTTAAGGAGGTGCTGTTTTATTACCATTTGGTTGAGCTCGTCGTCCTCAGCGATCAGTATCAGGGTTTTTTCAGGAAAAACCTCCTTCCCGTTGGTTTGAGCATTGGAGTTATTTCCTGAAACCGACAGGCTGAACGGAAAGCTCATCAGGAAATGCAAATAGAAAGATTTGCCGGTAATCTGTTGCAATTGCAACTTCCCACCAGCTTTTAACAAAATGCTGTTCAATCTTTCAACATCAAATTCGCGGGCGAAATTCCCGCTTACATCCGGTTCCGTTTCGCTTTTCTGATCACCAAAAAGGCCCATTACAAAAAATGATACCTCACAATTGCTCTCGCTAAATGACTTTGAAACAACTGACAGGTTTATCAATTGGGTTTCCCTTTTCCCGAGAAGAAAATCAAGAGGCTGGGCTAAAACTTGTTCAAGAAAGGTTTTAACGCCTGTAATTTTTCTGGACGCAGGGAACTCAAACTGGGTTAAAACATGTATTGCCTTATGTGTAGCAGAATCCCGATACTTTGTAATCAGATTTTGAAGGGCCTGACCCAAATCAAAAGTTTCGGGTGCAGCTTGTTCCAGGAGGGCATCATTTTTTAGGACTTTTGATTGCTCAGCAACGTTATCAGCGAGAGTGTAAAGGGAATCTTCAATTTTTTTAACTATTTCGCGTTGGTGTTCATTTAAAATTGAACCTTGAAGCGTTTTGCACAAGAGGTTTACATCCTTTAAAGTATTGCAAAAGTCTTGCTCTGTCCCCTGAGCCTTCCCGTTTTGAATAATCTTATCCGATTCATCATAACCCTTTTGATTTCCGATAGGTGTAAGCACTAAAAATTTTTCGAAATCATGGCTCGGAACTGCTTTAGGGATAAATGACACCTCATACTCTACCGGAATCCCATTCTTATGTTTGATAAATATAGTTTTGACCCATATTTGGTTTGATTGGAGGAGGTTGTGCAATTCAGCATCAAATCCTTCGCTATGGTGTTCAAAATAAACAAGGTGGTCGAAATAATCCGGAATTTCCTCAATCACATAACCGCTTACCTGACAAAAACGCCTGTTTGCATAGGCGATTCCTCCCAGATTGTTTAGTGTAATAACCGGGGCAATTGAGTCAAGAGCATGCCAAAAGAGAGAAGCCATTTCATCAGCCTCCGTAACGTTTTTGGGCCACTTTTGCAAATTTACAACCAACATACCCTTCTGGTCTTTTTGAATAATATAATTTAAGATTTTTTGCGAATGAAACGCAAAAAAGCACCGACCAAAAACCAATTTCAAAGATATTATTTATTTTATTCGGGAAACATTCATGGCTTATCAAATTTTCCACAATGAATCAATTAATGATATTCTATCCTCACGCGGTTTTGTTGAAAAACAGGCCTTGAAATATCCGGGTAGCTTTCATGGCTATATTAATTTTAGGTTAATTTATTATTAAGGAATTTATAAATGAGATGGTTGGGAGGATAACAAGGTTATTTACCTGAAAAAAGGCACTAATTTTGTGCGGCAACAACCAGAAGCCTAATATGGAAACCGGAAACTTTCGAATTCTTCTTGTGGACGATGAACCTGATATTCACGAGTTTATAGGTTATAATCTGCTCAGGGCCGGGTACAAGGTTTTTAATGCCTACAATGGCCGCGAGGCTGTAAAAATAGCCCGCGAAGTACTGCCACACCTGGTGCTTTTGGATGTCATGATGCCCGAAATGGATGGTATGGAAACCTGCAGGGAGTTAAACCGTCATCCGGAGCTAAAAAAAACCATCATTGCCTTTCTTACCGCACGCAACGAGGATTATTCGCAAATAGCCGGCTTTGAATCGGGCGCCGACGATTATATCGCCAAGCCGGTACGGCCCGACTTATTAGTTAGTCGAATAAGGGCTCTTTTGAAACGCAGCATACCATCGGAGACAGATACCCAAAACTCACAGACTGGAAGTATTTTTATAGATCGCGAAAGGTATCTGATTCTGAAAGACAAAAAAGAAATTTCGCTACCCAAAAAGGAGTTCGAATTGCTCACCCTGCTTACATCGCGTCCGAACAAGGTTTTTACACGCGAGGAAATTTTCTCCCAGGTTTGGGGAACCAACGTGGTAGTTGGCGACCGGACTATCGATGTGCACGTGCGGAGGCTGCGTGAAAAAATCGGTATCGAAAACATCAAAACCATCAAGGGGATAGGTTATAAATTTGAGGTGATTTCATGATGAATTATGCGCCCCCGGGCAAACTGGCTTTTCTTACTTCCCTTATGCTCGCCCTTGTATTTTCCTTATCCTATGGTGCTAGCTCCATCCTGATCTACGGTGAGTTTTTTTTCAGACCTTTCCTGCTTTCGGTGTTGCTGCTGATCGTTGTTTCATATTTGCTTTTTCGCTATGTGCTCACCAAGTTTATTTATGACCGCATCCGCTTGATTTACAAAACCATTCATGACCTAAAAGCGCCCAAAGGCCAGAAAAAAGGAAAGCTATCCGACCAAACTGATATAATTCAAAAGACCAATCAGGAAGTACTTGAATGGGCCTCCGACAGAAACAAAGAGGTTGAAGAACTTCAAAAACTGGAAACCTACCGCAGGGAATTTCTGGGAAATGTATCGCATGAACTGAAAACTCCCATATTCAACATACAGGGCTATGTACTTACCCTGTTGGATGGCGGCCTCGACGACCCAGAAATAAACAGGAAGTACCTGTTGCGCACCGAACAAAGTATTGAACGCATGATCAGCATCATCGAAGACCTGGAGGCTATATCAAGTCTCGAATCGGGAGAATTGAAACTCAAGATCGATCCTTTCGACCTGGTTGCACTTGTAAAAGAGGTAATGGAATTTGTGGAAATTAAAGCAACAGCCCGCAACATCAAGCTGCACTTTGCCCGAAATTATGAAACCCCGATCATGGTGTTGGCCGACAGGGAAAAGATTCAACAGGTTATGACCAATCTATTGATAAACGCCATAAAATATGGTAACGAAAACGGACGGGTAAAAATCGGGTTTTTCGATATGGATGAGAATATCCTGGTTGAAGTAACCGACAATGGCATCGGTATTTCGCGAGAAGAAATGCCCAGGGTGTTCGAGCGGTTTTACCGGGGCGATAAAAGCAGGGCCTCCCGCAATGGCGAAGGGGGCACCGGCCTGGGACTGGCCATTGTAAAACACATTATCGAGGCACACAACCAAACCATAAGTGTAAGAAGCACATTGGGATTAGGCACTACCTTCGCATTTACCCTGAAAAAGAAAAGCCCCCAGCCTTCAGGACTTAGAAGTGTATTCTCCTTCTGAGACTTAAAGCCCTGCCAAAATTTTTTCAGAGAAATTATTATTTGCAGTATCAAAAAAAATTTATCTTTACCCAATTTTTTTCTCTGATGGTTTCCCGCAGGTATTCCTCAAAAGAAAATTTACTTAAAATTAATCCAAAGATAAATTCACGTTTACACAACCGAATTACACAAACTATCCTTTTCAAACACAAAACAATGTTCTTATGAAAAAACAAACCATTTTAATGTGTCTATTTGTTGTGTTTAGCCTTGTTTTTGGCATAAACACAGCACATTCGCAAGGGGTTACCACCGGTGCCATTTCCGGCCTGGTAGTTGACCAGGCGGGGCAAAGCCTGCCGGGTGCAACCGTCCTTGCTGTGCATGAGCCTTCGGGAACCCGTTATGGCGTGTCAACGCTTGCCGACGGTAGCTTCAACATCCTCGGTATGAGGGTTGGTGGTCCTTACAGGATTACCGTTTCATTTATCGGGTATGAAACACAGGAGCTTGCCGATGTATTTGTGGCACTTGGCGGAACGGCCAATATGTCGTTCAGGCTCAGGGATGCTGCAGCAGTACTTGGTGAAGTGGTGGTTACCCATACCCGCGACTTTGTTTTCAGTACCGACCGTACCGGAGCTTCTACAACAATCGGGCAAAGCGAGCTTCAAAACCTCCCTTCTTTCTCAAGATCGATAGGTGATTTTACCCGTCTGGTCCCAATGGCAAGCGGGCGATCCTTTGCCGGCGCCGACACCCGGATGAACAACATCACAATTGACGGCTCGTCGTTTAACAACTCCTTTGGATTAGGCGGCCAGCCCGGCGACCGTACAGGTGTCGCCCCGATTTCCATGTCGGCAATTGAGGCTATTACAGTTGATATAGCACCCTTTGATGTTCGCCAGGGCGATTTCGTAGGCGCAGGAGTGAACACTGTAACCAGAAGTGGCACAAACGAGTTCAGGGGCCAGCTACACTACGCGTTTCGCCAACAAGGTCTTGTTGGTCGCCAAGCTGGTGAGTTAACTTTTGATCCGGGCGCATTCGATTTCGATGATTTTGGTTTAAACCTCGGCGGACCCATTATCAGGAACCGACTGTTTTTCTTTGTCGATTTCAGCCGCGAAATGCTCGAAGACCCGGGTACCACTTTCGTAGCAAATGCCGGTGGCCAACCAGTTGAAGGTAATGTAACAAGGGTTGTAGCCGACACCCTCATCAGATTGAGCAACTTTTTAAGGTCACGCTTTAACTATGAAACCGGCCCATTCCAGGGTTATACGCACCAAACTCCTGCTACACGGTTTATTGCCAAACTTGACTTCAATATTAACGACCGCAACAACCTTAGTCTCAGGTATAATCACCTGAATTCGTTTTCCGATATTTTGCTCTCACAATCTGCTAGTCTTGGAATAGGTACGCGCCGCACAAATCTTTTCGGATTGAACTTCCAGAATTCTAACTACCAGATTGTGGAAAACATCCGCTCTTTGGTTGGTGAGTGGAATGCACGCATTGGTGATAATATGTTCAACAATATGATTGTGGGATACACCTTCCAGGACGAAAGTCGCAAATCGCTGGGTACCATGTTTCCGTTTGTTGATATATTGGATGCAGGTAGAGTATATACTTCATTTGGTTTCGAGCCTTTTACTCCAAACAACGAATTGCGCTACGAAACCTGGCAGTTTCAGAACAATTTTTCCATTTTCCTGCAAGACCACACAATTACACTTGGAGCCAGCGCCGAAATTTTCAATTCGGAGAATATTTTCTTCCCCGGCTCGCAAAGCGTATATGTTTACCGCTCCCTTGCAGATTTTTATGCTGATGCAAACCATTTCCTGAACACTTTCAATCCTGCGAATCCTGCTGCATATAGAGCAACCGCTTCTCCAATTACGTTAGACAGGTTTCAGGTGCGCTGGTCTAACATACCAGGTCAGGACAGGCCAGTACAACCGCTACATGTGTTCTATGCCGGAATCTATGCCCAAAATGAATGGAGGGTAAACGAAAGACTCAAGCTCACAGGTGGTCTCAGAATTGATGTTCCATTCTTTGGCGATGTGGAATTCAGAAACCTGGAGGTAGAAAATAACTTTTTCTTCAATGATGAGAATAATGAGTTGGTAAGATTCCGCACCGACCGGCTACCCGATCCGCGTATTCACTGGTCGCCCCGGTTTGGTTTCAACTGGGATGCTTTTGGAAATGCTACAACCCAGGTGCGCGGCGGTACAGGAATTTTCACCGGCTCCCCGCCTTATGTTTGGATTTCGAACCAGATTGGCAACAACGGTATTATGACCGGTTTTGAAGATAACCGTTCACCTGCTAGAACCAGGCCTTTCCATCCGGATCCAAACTTCTGGAAGCCTGATCCGGCTACCATTACAGGAGCGCCTGCGGCAAGCTACGAATTGGCCTTTACAGACGAAGATTTTAAATTCCCACAGGTATGGAGGAGCAACTTTGCTGTTGACCAAAGGCTCCCCTGGGGTTTCATAGGTACCCTCGAAGGAGTTTACAGCAGGGATGTTAATGGTATTTACTACATCAATGCCAACCTGAGGCCAACCACAGTTATGACTGCAGGAGCAGATGTAAGGCCTTTGTATGCTGTTACCCCTTCGGTACCCACCTTCGCCAACCCAGGAAACCGCCTGGTGCATAAGGTAACTTCGGCTATCGGGTTAAGAAACCAGAACGAAGGATTTGCTTACAATATTGCAGCTTCGATCCAAAGGCCGTTCCAAAATGGGTTGTTCTTCAAAGCAGCTTACAGCTATGGTATTTCACGCAACACCGTTGATCCTGGATCAATTGCACTTGGTTCTTGGACAGGAAACCCCCACACGGGCAACCCCAACCTTCCTGGGCTTGGATTCTCGACCAATACTCAAGGACATAGAGCTTTTGGTGTAATATCTTATACTACTCCATTCAGATTTCCCACAACCATTTCGCTTTATGTCGAAAGCCGTACCATCGGGAATTTTTCTTATATTTTCTCGGGAGACGTAAACCGCGATGGCACTACAACCAACGACCTTATTTATATTCCCAGGGATGCATCTGAGATGAATTTCTTCCCATTCAGTATCAATGCTGCCGGCACGGTAATTGCATTCAGCACCGATCCCACCAACCTTGCTAATTTCACTGCAGAGCAACAGCAGGAGGCCTGGAATGCCTTCATAGAGCAAGATAATTACCTGAGTAACAATCGCGGCCGTCATGCCGAACGCGGCGCTGCATTTATGCCGATGGTGACCAGGGCTGATTTGAGCATTTCTCAGGATGTTCCTTTTAACATTGTCGGAACCCGCAACCGGATCCAAGTTCGCATGGATATTGCTAACCTTACCAACCTGATAAACAATGAATGGGGCGTTGGCCAAAGAGTTGTTACCAATCAGCCATTGGTTGCACGCCCAGCAGGTATGGGTGGACCGATTGACGCACAAAACAGGATCATCTATCGAATGGCCAATGTAGGAAACGTACTTGTAAACGAAACATTCCAGCAAACCCTCGGAGTAGGAGATGTTTGGAGGATTATGTTTGGAGTAAGGTACTTTTTCAACTAGACCTTAAAGCCATAAAAAAAGGGGGTTGCTCAATGCAACCCCTTTTTTTTAACGATAGTTCCGATAAATTTGCAGTAAACTCCTCACTTCGTTCGGAGTGACAAGGTTTTTGGGAGTTATGCTAAAGAGGGGTGCAGTCGCAAAGGCTCTGCACCCCCCTCATTATTGCTTTTAACAGACTGTCATTCCGAACGAAGTGAGGAATCTGTATTTCAAAATTTTTGTATTGAAATTTTAGTCGGGCACTAATGATTTTATAATTAGATATTTGTGAGTTGGCGCTTTTCAGGTACGACCCGGTTACAATCCGCTAAAGATCACATCCGCAAACACCAGTGTAGGACTTTGTGTAGCAGAGAAACGGAAAGGATCATTCCCGGTTTCAACCAATTGATTCCACAAGTCGAGGAGGTTCCCTGATATGTTCATCTCGTTAATGGCCCTGGTGATTTTTCCGTTTTCGATCAGGTGTCCTGAAATTCCAAAGGAGAAATCGCCTGTTAATGCGCTGGCATTGCCTCCTGAGAACGAATTCACCAGGATTGCCCTTTCCTGAGCTGCAATTATTTGCTCGCGGTTGCGGCTGCCCAATGCAAAAACTATATTTGAGGTACTTCCGCCATTAGGTGTAAGGCCAAGTTTGCGCCCGAAATAGTTGTCGATTAAATAGGATTTCAAAACACCCTTGTCGATAAGAACCCGTCGCCGGGCAGCTATTCCTTCGCCGTCGAAAAGCCGTGAACCCAATCCTTGCGGTATAAACGGGTCATCGGTAATGGTAAAAAGGTCGGAACCTATTTTACTGTCAAGTTTGTTTAACAGGAAAGAATTTTTCTGGTGAATGTTTCTTGCCGACATGGGGCCAAAGATCCGTCCGATAATGTTTCCGGCCACTCTGTTGTCGAGGAGCATGGTGTATTTTCCGGTCTCAACGGGGCCTTGACCAATCTGCATAAGCGTGTTTCTTGATGCTTCCTCTGCAATTTCCCTAACGGAAGGAAGCTGATTCAAAAAACGGGTACGCGCAAAAGCCCCACCGGCAGGTCTGGCAGTTCCGTCAATAATGGAAAGGGATGCCGACAGACCAAACGATGTTGATGACCAGGCTCCCGCAAACCCATTTGAATGAACACGTACTCCTTCGTTCAAATTATCGCCGAAGCCTGCTGATGCCGAAATGACGTTAGCCCTGCTGTCAACCTCTCTCACCAGCTTCTCTGCTTCCATTGCATTCTGCACCCTGAATTCGGGGGTAACCTCAGCTTGCCGTGGATCCAGGAGTTCAAGGTTTCTACCCAGATCGGTCGGGTATAGAGAAGGATCGGGCAGTCGTCTGTCGGGATCCGGCGCAAGGTATGCAGTTGCTTCCACAGCTCCTGCAATAAACTTTTCCAGTTGACCCCGGTCGAGATTGTTGGTAGTGTGGGAAGAAAACTTAAAATCCCTGTAAATCATCAGCGTTAAGCTGTTCTCGGTGTTTTCCCTGATGGTATCAAGGCGCTGTTCCCTCACATCTACCTGAACGGAGCGGGAGCGCGAAATGGAAACCGCCGATTCTGTTGCACCTTTTTCGAGAGCATACTTGCTGACCCATCTGGCCAGTTCCATGCGTTGATTATTATTCATATTTCTTAAGATGTTAAAATAGAGGTTTTAAACATTTCGTCCACCCACGGTTATGGATGATACTTTTACTGTTGGCTGGCCCATGGAGGCAGGCACGCCCTGACCAGCTTTTCCGCAGGTCCATCCGGCTTCCGACATCGCCAGGTCGTTGCCCACCATCACCATGTCTTCCAGTACTTTGGGGCCGTTGCCAATGATGTTCACATCCTTAATCGGGGCACCAAGCTTGCCTTTTTCAATCAGATAACCCTGCTTTATAAAGAAGGTAAAGTCGCCCGGTCCGATACGAACCTGGCCTCCGGTAAATGTTTCGGCAAAAATGCCATAATCTACCGACTTGATGATTTCTTCCTTGGTGTGGGGGCCGTTAAGCATATATGTATTGCGCATGCGTGGAAGCGGCATGTGCCTGAAAGATTCGCGGCGTCCGCTGCCGGTAGGGGCAACCTTGAAGTGACGTGCGCTAATGCGGTCGTGCAGATACGACACCAGAGTGCCGTTTTCAACCAACACCGTTTTTTTGCCAGGATTGCCTTCGTCGTCCATGTTGATGGAACCCCTCATGTGGGGTATGGTGCCATCGTCGATAATGGTTACAAAAGGTTCTGCAACTTTTTTCCCGATCTTGTCGCTAAAGATCGACTCCCCCCTTCGGTTAAAGTCGGCCTCAATGCCGTGTCCTATTGCCTCGTGAAGTAAGATACCGGAGCTTCCGGCAGCCAGAACCATAGGCATGCGACCGGCACGCGGCGTAGTTGCATCAAAAAGAAGCACCGTATCTTCAACCGATTTTGTTGCTATCCAGTTCAGATAGTCCTCGTTGAGCATGGAAATATCCATTCTTTTCGAAATGGTATATCCGTTTTGCTCCCGGCGGCCATTTTGTTCTGCAATAACCGACGCCCCAATGGTACACATGGGCTGATAATCTGTAGCGATTACTCCTTCAGAATTTGCGAACAGAATGTACGACGCACTATCAGAATACGAAACATTGCATATCCTGACTCGCGGATCTAACGCAAAAACCTTTTCATTGATGGCTTCAAGTGCCGGAATTTTGCGGCTGATGCCTACATCTTCCCAAGGGGTATTAATCTTGTAGAAGTTTGAGAACTGTCGATCCTGAAATGGATTTGTCCGGGCAAAGGAACTTGCGTTGGCAATATTCGCTGCAGTTCGGGCGGCCGACTTCATGGCCTCCGGAGTAAGTTCCTCTGTAAACGAATAGCCGGTTTGGTCGCCTTTCAGAACCCTGATGCCTACACCAAAACTTACCGTAGATGCGGCCCTGTTGACAATGTTTTCTTCAAGCCCAATAGAATTGGAATTGGTGTGCTGAAAGTATAAATCACAGTAATCGCCCCCGCGTGAAAGACCTTCAGCTAATACTTCAGCAATCAGCCTTCTGGTTACCCCGAAGTGGTTGAGGTAATCATTCAGGTCATAATGCATAGGCAGAACCGCTTGTTTTCCGGCGAAACATCCGCTAAGAACCGATGGCAGTACCATGGTGCCTGCCACAACGACTCCTCCGGTTTTTAAAAAATCACGCCTGTTGACCGTTTTGCTCATAATTTTTCCTGATTATTTTATTGAATTTTTGAACCATGCGCTAATGTATGAAAAAAAATACAAATATTACGGATATTAACCTTTTTTTGTAACAATATAGCATTGAAACCGTAATTAAAGTATCAAATTTGAAAGATATTACAACTTCTAATTGGATTCCTGGGAAAAACCTTGAATGCTAAATCCCTGCTTAAAGAAACTTATCTGGTTCATAAAAATTCTTAAATATGTTCGCTATTGTTTAATTGTTTATTAATTTTGTGGTCATGCAACTATTGGTAAAGCAATTCAAGGTGTGGGTAATGCTTCTTTCCTTGCTGGTCGCAACCACAGGTTTCAGGCTGGTAAAGCATTCGTGCCCCTCATGCGACATTGTGGAGATCACGTTCCTTGGTACCAATCCATGTTGCTCCTCGGAACAGGTACCACCTGAACCACAACCCTTTATCTGTTGCAGTTTAACCCTTGAGCATCTGCATTGTACCGGATCTCTGGTGTCTGATACCTGTTGTTTGATTCAATCTGTATTACTGCGGGTCGACGATCTGGTAAGTCCCAACAAACATAAGGTTCATCCCCAAACGGTGGAAATTCCGCCAGTTCCCTTGTGGAGCAACCAAATTGCAGAACTCCCTGAAACCAGGTTAGCTTCTGTAAACAAGCACCCCCCACCGATTGTCTTCTCAGGAACCGAATATCTCATCTTCATACAGCAGATTAAAATCCCCTGCTAAGGCTTCACTGAATCTTACATCATTTCATCCACCCTGTCGTTTACAAAAAACCAAGGGCGCGAAAAATCATTTGGTTTAATCAAAAATCGTTTTTTAACTTAAAATCATTTCAAATGAAAGCATTTTCATATATATCAACTGTTCTAATTCTTTTATGGTTGGCAACCGACACCCAACAAGCTTATTCGCAGCAAGGTGCCCGCCAAAACCTGGTCAATGCCGAATTTACTGTCCTTGGGCTTTGTGGTATGTGCAAAACGCGCATCGAAAGAGCAGCTTTAAGTGTTGGAGGTGTACGTCAGGCCACCTGGAACCAGGAACAACAAATGGTAACGGTACGTTTCGATGCGTCGCGTACCAACCAGGAAGCCGTTGAGCGGGCCATTGCCCGTGCCGGACACGACACTCAGAACTTCATAACCGACGAGGTTACCTATAAGAATCTGCATCATTGCTGCAAATACCCGCGCGACCCCGAAAAGTTGAAGAACAACAGACTTCATAATAAATAAGTCGCCATGAAAAAAACTCTCTTTTCAATGATTTTTCTGCAATTGGCCATTGTTTGGCTAATGACAGCAGAAACTTCAGCCCAAACCAATTTGTTGCGTGGCGTAGTTCAGCACAGCCACCATGTAAACGGGCAGGTGCATGTTGAACCTCTGGTTGGAGCCCATGTGGTATGGGAGCAAACCAACATTGGTGTGGCAACAGATGTCAATGGCCGTTTCGAAATTCCCAAACCGCCACGTCTTCCTCATAATCTCATTATTAGTTTTATTGGATTTCGAACTGACACCTTACAGATTTCGTCTTCAGATGCCAATCTGACTATTTCATTAGAGGAAGTTCAGCAACTCGGTGAGGTAGAAGTGCAAGGTAGGCGACCCGGGGCACATTTCCGGACACTCGAACCTATTCTTACCCAGGCCATCACCACCGAAGAACTTCAAAGGGCTGCCTGCTGCAACCTTTCGGAAGCATTTGAAACCAACGCCGCAATCGATGTAACTTTCAGCGATGCAGTTACCGGAGCCAAGCAAATTCAATTGTTAGGGCTCGCTGGCACTTACAGTCAGATCCTAACCGAGAATATGCCTTCCATCAGGGGACTTGGACAGCCTTTTGGCCTTATGTTTATACCCGGACCTTGGATGGAGTCCATACAGGTTTCGAAAGGTACGGCCAGCGTAGTAAACGGCTTTGAGTCCATTACCGGTCAGATAAACGTGGAATTAAAGAAACCTGAATCCGCCGAGGCCCTGTTCTATAATTTCTATGCCAACGACAATGGCCGGCTCGAAAGCACCATAAATGCAGCCGTAAACATTAACGCCAACTGGAATACCATGATTCTGGCACATGGCGAAATCTTAACCAACCGTTTCGACCATAACCACGATTCCTTTCTCGACCATCCCACAGTGAGGCGTTATAACATTATCAACCGTTACCGCTACGACCGTCCGGGAGTTATGGAGTCGCAGTTTGGGGTGCGGGTCATGCAGGAAGAGCGCCAGGGTGGCCAGATGGCCTTTTTCGAAAATGGCGAAACCTGGGGTTCAACCAATTATTATGGTTTCGGAGTGAATACCGATAGGTTCGAGGCTTTTGCCAAAACAGGTTTCTTCTTCCGGAGCATGCCAAACGCCAGCCTGGGAACTCAGTTCAGTTTTTCACACCAAAGCCACGGTTCGCACTATGGACAAAGGGTTTATGATGGTACCCAGAATACCTTTTATGGCAATATTCTTTTTGAGAACGCTTTGGGCGGAAATCTAAACCACCGGATTACAACGGGTGTGAGTTTTTTGTTTGATGATTACAGCGAACTTCTGGCCGACAGTCTATTTGAAAGAAGAGAGCTGGTGCCGGGAGTCTTTGGGCAATATACCTTAAACCTTGGCGAAAGTTTTACACTCATTGCCGGTTTGCGGGCCGACCACCACAATATGTTTGGAGCCTTCCTTACCCCGAGGCTGCACCTGAGATACCAGGTAGCTCCAAATACCATTTTGCGGGCATCTGCAGGCCAGGGATTCAGGGTGCCAAACCCGATTGCCGAAAATTCGGGTCTATTGGTAAGCAACCGCCAAATAAGGGTTCTGGAAGGATTAGAGCCGGAGCGGGCATGGAACTATGGCGCCAGCATTACTCAAAACATGACAATCTTTGGCGACCATGCCTCCATTACAGCCAATTTTTACCGAACCGACTTTCAGAACCAATTGGTTGTGGATGTGGATGCAAGCATGACCCAGGTAAGGTTTTACAACCTTCAGGGAAAATCCTATGCGAACAACTTTCAGGTTGAAATGAACTTTCACCCCATTTCCCAACTAAAGGTTATTGCAGCCATGCGCTATACCGATGCCAAAACCACCATCAATAACCAACTTTTGGAAAGGCCTTTTGTTAATCGCTACAAAGGAATGCTTTCTGGTTCTTTTAACACAAGGAACAATCGCTGGCAGTTTGACCTGACGGCTCAGTTCAATGGGCCAAGCCGTATTCCTACAACCGACATGCTTCCGGTTGAGTTCCGTATGCCTGCCGAATCGCCGGCCTACGTATTCATGCTGGGACAGGTTACTTTCCGAATCCGGGATATCGAACTTTACGTGGGTGGTGAAAACCTGACAAACTTCAAGCAAATGAAACCGGTGATCGGAGCACATGACCCATTTGGACAACATTTTGATGGGTCCATGATTTGGGGGCCGATTAAAGGACGTATGTTTTATTTCGGACTCCGATACTCTATCCCGAGGTAACCAAAAGCTATCCGGATTTTTTACTGAAGCCGCTTTAGACTTTTTCTAATGCGGCTTCATGTTTTCTTCCTGCCTGCATAATGCTCCTTTGGAACAAACAACTAAAAAAAACTTTAGGCGAATTTAACCGTTGGGAAAAAAGTAATATTGAAAAAAAGCAGCGATTTAGCTTTGGATTAAATCAGCATTAAAGACGTCCAGAAACTTACTTAGAAGAACCATCTTAAGCTCATTTATGTCGATGGTACGCCCCAGTTCCTTTTCAAGGGAAGTTACGCCTTTGTCAATAAAACCACATGGATTTATCAAATGGTAATAGCTCAGGTCGGTATTGATATTGAATGCAAAACCATGCATGGTTACCTGGCGGCTCACCCTTACACCTATGGCGCAAATCTTCCTGGCACCAGGCGTGTTTACATCGAGCCACACTCCGGTAGCACCATCGAGCCGGCCAGCGGCAACCTGATAGTAGTCCAACGTCCTGATGATTGCTTCCTCCAGGTTGTGTATATATGCTCGTAATCCCAGTCCGAAAAGGTCGAGCCTCAGAATGGGGTAGCCTACAACCTGACCAGGACCGTGGTAAGTAATGTCCCCTCCCCTGTTGATCCGGTATAATTGCGCCCCTTTCTGTTTCAGCAGGTCCTCGCTGATGAGCAGATTCGCCTCATTGCCGCTTTTGCCCAGAGTATAAACGTGCGGGTGTTCTACGAACAGAAGATGACCGGCAATTTGGGCAGGATTGACCGGAGGAAGCATTTCCGCTAAGATTTGCTCCTGCAAATCCCAGGTTTCTTTGTAATCTTTTGGGCCTAAATCGGTAAAAAGTATCTTATTCATGCGACAACCCTTTGAAATATCGGTATTGATTTTTGTAATTATTTAATTGTAAACATTGGTAAATTTTCTGTCAAGCAAAATAGATATGTGCGATATTGGCTGGCATCAAGCCTAACCAATGCAATTACAGTATCATAACAAAAATGAAATCCCGGTTGACTGAAATTTAAGCATTGTAATCAGGAAACATGTTTTTCGGCTTTGTATGAGCTTCTTACCAGAGGGCCGCATTCCATGTGGCGAAAGCCCATTTTTAGACCTTCCTCCCTATAGAAGTCAAAAACTTCAGGATGAATGTATTCGACAACGGGTAAATGGTTACGTGTAGGTTGAAGGTACTGCCCGATGGTTGCCACGCGGGCGCCTGAGTTACGCATGTCGGAAAGGGTTTCGAGAACCTCCTCACGGGTTTCGCCCAGCCCTGCCATGATACCCGATTTGGCAACAACCCCGGATGCGGCAATGCACCGAATCACCTTAAGGCTGGTGTCGTATTTGGCGCGGCTTCTTACCAAAGGCGTAATGCGCCTCACGGTTTCGAGATTGTGCGACACTATTTCAGGACCTTCGGCAATAACCTGCAAAATCAATTCTTCTTTACCGTCGAAATCGGGTATCAGCGCTTCGATGGTGGTTGCGGGAATCAGTTCCTTAATGGCTTTAATGGTTCCGGCCCAATGTCGAGCACCCTGGTCGTGGAGGTCGTCGCGATCGACCGAAGTAATTACGACATGTTTGAGATTCAAAAGCTTTACCGATTGAGCCACCCTTCGGGGTTCATCGGGGTCGGGCGGTAGCGGCCGGCCGGTTTTCACATTGCAAAATTTGCACGAGCGGGTGCAGGTGTCGCCCAGTATCATCAGGGTGGCAGTAGAAGCACCCCAGCATTCGTTCATGTTGGGGCAATGGCCACTGCTGCAGATGGTATGCAGCTTATGACGTTCCACAATTTCTTTTACCGCAAGAAAGTTTCTGCCCGAAGGCACTTGGGTTTTAAGCCAGGAAGGTTTCCGCAAAATCCGGCTGTTGCCGCTGAGTTCCATAACTATAGCGTGATTTATATCCTGGGTTCAAATTTATCCATTTTGAAGAGAAATCAAGTAGCAGTAATATTCAATTATTTAGATTTATTCAAATTCAGATCAGCAACTTATTTCTTCTATTATTTATTCAGTTTTGACTCTCCGAATCCGTCCGGTTTTCAGGCTGCTCAATTCTTTTTCTTTTGGGTCGGGTTGCAATGACATGTTCTTTATGTGCCCCGCTGAAAAGCTCAAAAACCAAAAATTTACACTCAAGCGAACCATTATAAACCGTGGTTCTCGAAAGCGGTTTAAGACCGATAGATTTGATGGAGGAAACATCCGAATTAATGATTCCGGCTCTGTAACCCGGATAGCTTTTTTTCAGGATGTCGCCTATGGACTTATAGAAATCGTTGAGGTTTTCATTTTTCAGACGTTGGCCATAGGGTGGATTGAGCAATACCCATCCACCACCTGAGGGCGGGTAATAATGAAAGAAATCCTGCCGTTGGAGTCTGATCTGGCCTAAGAGTCCGGCTTCCATCATGTTTTTGCGGGCCACTTCCACAATTTTCGGGTTCATGTCGGAAGCCATAATGGTTGCCACTGATGGCGATCTTTGCTTTTGTGCTTCTTCCCTTACCTGATCCCACAAATCAGGTTCAAAATCGTTCCAATGTTCGAAACTGAAAGACCTGCCGAGGCTTCCCGGAGCGATGCCGGCAGCCATCAACCCCGCTTCAATGGCGAAGGTTCCACTACCGCACATGGGGTCGATGAAAGTTGATTTCTTGTCCCATCCTGCCAGCATGATCAGTCCGGAAGCAAGTACTTCATTTAGAGGAGCCATTCCTCCCTCGCGCCGGTAGCCTCTTTTAAAAAGTGGCTCCCCGCTGCTGTCGAGAGATACGATACAACGGTCGTTGTTCACATAAACACTGATCCGTATCTGGGCTTCGTCTTTATTTACTGTTGGCCTTTGCCCGGTTTTGGCGCGAAAATAATCCACTACAGCATCCTTGCTTAACTGCGAAAGGAATAGGGTGTGTGTAAAGACTTCACTGCGCGTGGCGACCGACGAAATTACAATGGTCTTGTCGTGGCTGAAGTAGCTGTCCCAGTCTATTTCGGCCATTTTTGCATAAAACTCCTCGCGGCTTTCGAACGAAAATGAACCAATTTCGCGTAGGACGCTGATCGCGGTTCGGCAAAACATGTTGGCCCGATAAATGTCGGACATGGTTCCTTCGAAGGATACGCCCCTGCGCAATATTTTGGAGTTTTCTATTCCAAGCTGCCGCAATTCGCCTGCAAGGATCTCCTCAAGGCCCTGCAAGGTTTTGACAACTATTGGATATTGGCTCTGAGTCATTGAATCCTTCCGTTAATGATTACCGTTTCTACTTTGTTGCTGCCAAACGCATAAGGCATGAAAGCATAGGAAGATATGGGCTTTGTAATAAACAGATTTGCTTTCTTACCAACTGCAATAGACCCCAACATATCTTCCACTCCCATGGCATAAGCCCCGTTAATGGTAGCTGCATTGATGGTTTCTTCGGGGACCATCTTCAAAAGTATTGCTGCGAGCGACATAACCAGTTGCATATTGCCCGAAGGTGAAGACCCCGGATTGTAGTCGCTTGCCAGGGCTACCGGAAGTCCGGCATCGATCATTTTTCGTGCAGGGGGATAATCCAATCCCAGGAAAAGCGCCGCGCCGGGCAATAAGGTTGGCATCGTTTCACTGCCAAGAAGCACGTCAATTTCGTCAGGCCCGGTACATTCCAGATGATCGACCGACAAAGCCTGATATTTAACCCCAACCTGAATGCCACCCGAAAAGTGAAGTTCGTTGGCATGTATTTTAGGCTTTAGCCCATATTTGATGCCGGCCATCAGCATCCTCTCGGTTTCGCCCGGAGTAAAAAAGCCCCTTTCGCAAAAAACATCGATAAAGTCGGCCAGGCCTTCACCAGCCACCATGGGAATCATTTCATTGATTACCAGGTCAACATATTCGTTTTGGTTGTGTTTATATTCGGCCGGTACCGCATGTGCTCCAAGAAAAGTAGCCTTAATGGTAAGTGGGGTTAGACCTTTCAATTTTTGTATTACCCGGAGCATTTTGAGTTCGCTTTCAGTAGTAAGCCCATAACCGCTTTTAATTTCCACTGCTCCTGTTCCCAGGTACATAATTTCATTCAACCGGCCCAGAGCCTGCTCAAGTAATTCTTCTTCGCCGGCTTCGTGCAAACGGCGGGCAGAATTTAAAATTCCGCCTCCCCGCCTGGCGATTTCTTCATAGGAAAGTCCGCGAATTTTGTCAACAAATTCCTTCTCACGGCTTCCCGCATATACGAGGTGGGTATGCGAATCGCAAAACGACGGAAACACCATTCTTCCTTCAGCGTCAATACGTAGAGTTGCCTCCTTACCAGCCTGAGCAACGAATTGGTTAGAGGCAATACCCTCCATCGGGCCAAACGCCTTTATGGTATCACCCTCGATAAGTAGCCAGGCGTTTTCGATCACGGACAAGGTGGCCATATCTTTTCCTGCAACGCAGGTACGGGCTTGGGTTTCGGTCTGAACGAGTGACTTGATGTTGGTAATAAGTATGCTCATGAAACTTGGAATGATACTAGGCTTAGGTTACATAAAACCGGTTATTGGGCAATTCGGCATAAAAAGCCAAAGAAAAGCTTTTTTAAAAAAGAGCAGGCCAGCCAAATATTTTACCCGGAATTTTGACAAAGGTAGCTAAAATAAAGGTAAAGGTGCGAAGCGATAAAGCAAAACCGGAGCCAGTTTATGACTCCGGTTGTTGAAAAAAATCCTACTTCAATGAAATTCACTAACGAGCCGGGGGGGTGCGCGGAAGTGTAATCTCTTTGGTTATACCATTGGCCGTAACGGTAGCCAGGTTGTCGCAGACACCATTGCCATAGTCGAGTACAAAGGAATTTTGGCCATGTGTAACAGTAATGGCGCCTTCAACCAGCCATAGGCAACTCATCCGGTGAATAAGAGGCTTGGTAATATTCAATGAATACTCTACACCTCTCCTGGTAGTGCCTGAGGTTGTACCTGAAATGCTGAACTCATCGTCCCAAATAAAAAGAGGGGTTCCAATTCCGGCAGTCCAGGTACGTGTAATGTTGGATGTGCGCGTAATGGTAGAGCCGTCGACAAAAGTAATTTTACCTCCACTCAGGGCAAGGTTAAATGTAAGGCCATTGATATTGGTAAGAGTTTTGCTGCCCTCAACCAAATGCCCGTCGATGCGGAAGTTGTGGTAGGTCAAACTAATGGAAGTACCAGCTAAATGGATCGGGCCTGTGGCAATTAAACGAATAATCCCGTTTTTTACCGGACCCTCGCCTACCTTCCAATTCCTGAAATCAACAGTGACCTCGACAGGAAATCCCGGATGTTGCGATTGGCCAGTAACATTTCTGATAGTTATAAGCCGATCTCCAGTGGTAACAGGCGCTGAAGGTTGCTGCGACAGGGTGGATTCTGATTCAGTGACAATTTCAGGATCACCCCCTCCGGTTGGAACATTGGCAGAAGCCCATGCACTGCCAGCCTCATTAATTACCAGGCTGAAGTAGGCCTCGGCAAGGGCTTCGTCTTCTGCTATCTGAACCTGCGCTTCGATTGGATCGGAATCCTTTTCGCATGCTACAAGTCCTGTCATTAGCAGGCCTAAACACAAAATTTTAATAGCGGACAAACTTTTCATAGATAAAATTTTAGGGTTATAAAAACTTTTCAAAAATACAGGACTAAAAATGAATTATTGATGAAAAAACATTTTCCTATACATAAATACGCTTTTCCTCTTCAATTATTGCTTATTTGTAGGCAGGTTTGGAGATTTTCTATAAATATTATACCTGGACTAACTCTTTTAAAATCAATTTATTATAAATTTTGCCAAGGGTTAAATTAATGAAAATCAGCCGGAAGGCTAAATTTAAAATTTTTAATAAAACTGAAGAGATTTTAAAGTTTAGATGACAATAATCTCCGACCGAGCGTTTTTTAGAACACGCTGCATTATAATAGTTTGGACGGATTTAATGTGTACCTTGACAATATCTGGACTTACCGACGTCTTATCAACAACCAGGAATCCAGGTGTTCTGGAAATTCCGTCCTAATACGATTAACCCGCGTCCTGGCGAGTGGTTCCTCATTAAAGGAATCGACGCTTACACGATGCATTCCGGTTTCAGAAATTAATATAACCGGCACAAAACCTTTAGCTCTAAGTATTTCAACAAAGCGATTGGCATTTTCAAGAATTTGAAAACTTCCCAAAATAACAAAATACTGGTTGGCATCGTGGATCACCTGATCAGTGGGACTTGCGAAAGCAAACCGCTCCTCACGTGTTGGTACCGGCCTTAGGTCAGGCAATACAACCTCACCTACTTCGTCAATGGTGCCACGGGGTGCAGGCGCAGGAGCTTCCGGAATGGTCATGAGTTTTGCCCGGCAACCCGATACCGCAAGAGCTAATAGAAAAACTACAAAAAAAACAAATTTTGACCTTTGCATCTATGCTTATTATTATTAAAACTTACAATATCCTTAAGTGGTTTCAAAAATCAAGCCAGAATTCGAAACAGATAAAAGTCCGACTATTCAATACCAGCCATTTTGGGGAGAAGATATGCTGGTAGAATTAAAATCGGGCAGCCAGAATTTGTCGCCCTCAAAAAGAGGCGTCAAATCATTATTGTTTAAACAAAGATAACCTTTTTCTTGATTCAGAATGGTTAAAGGTATTAAAATAACAAAAACTCAGATACAGGCCGGAAAAAGTAGTACAAATTGAGTATGGAAACAACCGGAAAAAGAGAAGGTGCGCTTGAATGACCTTAGGGTAATGCAAGCTGATAAATGAGAAAACCGAGCGATTAATTATTCGCGTTGGATGCGCCTTCAAACTCACCCTCCGCAGTGAGTTCTACACCAGGGTTTTGGGCAAATTCGCTATGAAACAGCATCTTTTGAATATTCTCGATCAAACCACTCAGGTTCATACTGGTGTTGGAAAGCACAATCAGCGTTGCGTCACTGTCAATAAAGCGTTTGAAGGATGTTCGGAATCCACTCCAGCGACCAGGGTGGTGAACTATGCGTTGATCAAGAAATGTCTGCAGCCTCCATCCAAGGCCGTAATTGATGGTGTTTTCGTTTCTCAGGCGGGTTTTTTCGAAGGCTTTCTCCCAAAGACTTGTGGAGAGTAGTTGATTAGCTGCTATAGCCCGGTCCCATTTAAACAAATCTGCGGCAGTTGAAAATATTCCTTTATCGCCCATGACTCCATCGTGGCTTACCGGCTGTATCAAGGCATGACCACCCCGTACAGGCCTGAATCCTAATGCCCTGTGATCAATGGGAGCGCTCTCTACATGGGCGTCAAACACAAACGTATTGTGCATACCTAAAGGAGCAAAAATATTGTCGTTCATAAAATCAGGAAACCGTTCGCCCGAAACCCTTTCAATTACCATCGCCAACATTGCGTAGCCGGTATTGGAATAAGCAAACCTTGTTCCCGGCGTAAAATCTAGCGGACGTCGTTGCCTGTTGAAGGTATTCAACATATCCTGGTTTGAAGGCATGCGGGAATGTGTCCAGTACCTTTCCATAACCCACATATAATTTTGTATGCCCGATGTATGGTTGAGCAGGTGGCGTACCGTAATGTTACGATAAGGAAATTCATGAATGTAATGCACCACAAGGCTGTCGATATGAAGCTTTTCCTGTTGATGTAAAATTAGAACTCCAGCAGCCGTGAATGTTTTAGTAATGCTTGCCAGTTGAAAGGGAGTCTGGTGGGTAAGAGGTATTTCATTACGCAGGTCGGCATAACCCATGGTACGGTTAAACAGTATGTTTCCGTTTCGGGCAACGAGCACATGCCCGTTAAATCCTGTATTGGTCATCAGGTTCGTTACTCTCTCTTCGAACAACCTGATATCCTCTACCGTAAATACTGGAATTTTTGCCTCAGGTAAATCGGAAGTTGCTTCAGCCCGGATTGTAGGGACGTTAAAACTAGTGTTATTCGAAAACCAGGAAAGAAAACTGATTAAACCAACTATTACTAAAACCCGCAGCATACAATCAACTTAAAACTCAACAATTCGTATTCTATAGTTCCCATTATTGACCTGGGTGTCACACAAGCCAACATTTTTACAGAAGAGCGCGCAAAAATAGGCAGAATTGTTAAAAAAAAACTCATTTTACCAGTGCAATATTGTAAAGCTTTTAAAAAAACCTGACATTTTATTTTTTTGTCAATTGATTTTTTATTTAATTTTGCCACTCCAAAAGAACGCCCTGCGTTCGGTTTCTTCCTCCTTAGCTCAGTCGGTTAGAGCATCTGACTGTTAATCAGAGGGTCCTTGGTTCAAGTCCAAGAGGGGGAGCAGAAAATAAGAGCCATCCACGATTACCGTTGGGTGGCTCTTGTATTATACGGCTACCTCGTTTAAATGGTTAGCTCGCTGCTCAAAGATTTTTTAAAACCTTACACCGACACTTACATAAGCTGTTCTGCCTTGTCCGGGCAACAGGCCAGGACCGGGATAACCACCGGCGCGCCTGGTAGTATAAACCTCGTTGGTAAGATTGTTTACTCCGAGTCTAAGGTTAAAGTTGTTGCCGAAAAAATAGGTTGCCGACAGGTCAATGATCTGGTATCCATTGAGCCGGCCAATGGTTCCGGCAGCATTTGGAGTAACCGTATTGCCTGCATCGGTAAAAACATCGCCGACTGTATTGAATTGAGCAGTAATCGAAAACCGGTCGTATTGGTAAGTTAATCCTAAGCGGTGAATGTATTCCGGGGCATTTTCAACCCGATTGCCTGCAAGGTCAAGCGCAGGATTATTCCACTCGATGTATCGGGCATCAATAAATGCCAAAGAGGCAAACAAAGCTATATTTCCAAACCTGGGATTACTTGTAAAAAGTTTTAAAGGTTCAAATTCAATGAAACTTTCAATACCCAGGCTAACGGAAGTCCCGATGTTTGTCCTGAAGAGCACCCCATTTTGATTGATGCTTCCAATTCTGTTGCCATACTTCAGGTAGAAAACCCCAACATCGAATTTCAGCGCTTCGGTAATCCTGCCCCTGAAACCGGCATCGAAATTAAATCCTTTCTGGTCGCGCATCTCCGGATCGATAATATCGGTGGTGGCCGAAGGTGTCAATTCGGCAAAAGTTACCGGACGGAACGCCTGCGAAAAATTTGCATAAATGTTGGTAGTGGCAGTAGTTTGGTATTCAAGGCCAAGGCCTGCAAGAAGCAGATTGCGGTTATGGTGCCTGTCGCCAATATCTCCACCGGTGGAATTGATTAAACCGCTGGCATTATTGTTAATTATTTCAAGGCGAAGACCAGGTGTTACGGAGAATCTGGGTGTGATCCTAAACAAGTTTTCTGCAAAAAAGGCAATGTTGTTGGTTGTAAAAAACAAGTCCCTGCCAAATTCATTGCCATTGGGCTGCAATCGTGCAATGCCGAAATCCATGTCACGGCCGGTGGTGCCAATACCAAGTTGCAACCTGTCCGTTTGCCCGTAATACACCCTCACTCCTGCCGAAAGGGCATTGTCGGTATTCAACAGCCGGTATTTTTTTAAGAACCTGGCCTCGGCACCCAGATTGAAGTACAAATCACGGTCAACCTGGCGGTTGTTGTAGCTGTTGATGCTTACGTTGAAGGTGTCGGGAACATGAATCGGGCGAACATAACCCACGCTGTTTCGCTCGGCCAGAACACCGAAAAATTTTAAATTGAGTTCTGCTGTTTGGCTAAACTCATAATCAAGTATCAAAGCTCCTACATTCCAGGGTGTGCTAAACCAGTTGCGTTCCCTGTCCGACTGGCGGGCATCTATTGCATACTGCAGGTCGGTGAGGCCGCCTGGCTGCTGACTCATATAGTTCATGCGGGTATATTCAATCCTCACGTTGAGCCTTGGATTAAAGGCATAATTCATCCGGATAAAACCTGTATTGATGGTATAGCGACTGTTATTGCGCCAACCCTCGGCCGAACGTTGGTGGTAGTAACCAAAATACGAAAATTTCCCGATGGTGCCCCCAACTGCATTGTATGAATTGAACAACCCGTAGGAACCGACAGTTTGTTGCGCCTCAAAAGTTATTGCACGATCCGGGGCCGGGTCTTTTAAAACAAAATTCAAAAGACCGCCAAACTGGGGCCCAAACTGCAATGAGGCTGCTCCACGCACTACTTCAATATGGCAAACCGCTTCCATTGGGGGAGTGAAATAGGCCTCAGGATATCCAAAAACCTCGCTGCTGATATCATAACCGTTTTGCCTGACATTGAATTCCCACGACCGGTTGGGATTAAGTCCCCGTGTCGCTATACCAAGTTGAATTCCCGAACCATCATTTTCCCAGATACTCACTCCGGGAACTTTGGAAAAAACCTGACGGGGGTTGTTTATGGAAAGATCCGCATCAAGTGTCCTTAACCTGATCACCTCGTTCTTTTTACCGGCATAAATTTTAGTGCCCTGAATGGCAGGCAACCGGCCTATTTCATTCCTGGGCGCATCTGCCCTAATGGTAAATTCAGTTAAAGGAACCGTGGTGATAATGTTGATTTCTTCGGCTCTGACTGAAAATCCCGTAAGGAGAAAGGACGAAACCAGAATAAATATCAATGCACTGAGAATCTTTTTCATTTTTTAGAAAGATATTTTGGAGTAAATGTGTTTAAAATCAACCACGATCGCACCATCCGTGCTGACATGAATATTAAATTTCGTTTGCAGGCAGGTAGGTTTGATGGCTGGCCAGGGGAAAATGATTATGTTAAAAAAGTACTGCAAAGATCTTATGCGACCCCTTCCTGGACAATCCCCAATTTGTGGGATTTTTTTTGCAAAGGTTCTGATGTTTGGTGCCAAAGGCGTTTTGTAAAAAAACAATTGTGTTCTGTTGGAGTTGGGAAAAACCGATGCCGTTTTAGGATAAACTTTAACGATATTGCTCAGACATGCGGACGGTAGCTGATTTTTTGAAAAAAGACCTGAACCTTGCATGGCAACATTTTGTTTAAAATACCGGAAGTTGCGCGCAGTTAATATATCCCTAAAAATGGGGATGTTTTGTTGTTTTGCTAATGCACAACTTTGTATAAGGATAAGGTTCATGATTTCCGGTTTTCTTCTGTTCTTAACCTTTGCAGAAAGATTTAAAAAGAACTGCCAGAGTTGGTTTGAGAGTTTATGGCAATCAAATGAATTGTAAAAACGGAACGATTTTTCACTTAAATTTTTAACTATGACCAAGTTTATTTTAAGCTTTGTTTTTGTAAATTTACTTTTCACATCAGGCTCATTTGCCCAGTTTTCCGGCCCGAGCCAAAGGCGGGAGCCTGTTACAGTAGAGCAGGTACGTCAGACGTTACCAGGAAGATATGTAACAGTTATAGGAAACCTGGTTGCCCATCAAAGAGAAAATTATTATACCTTTCGTGATGCAACCGGCGAAATACGAGTAGAAATTGAGCCTCATGTTTGGCAGGGCAGGGAAATAACTCCGGATATCCGGGTGCGGTTGACTGGCGAGATCGATGCCAGTGTGAGGGGTAGATATATCTGGGTGGAAACCTTGCAAATTGTTGAATAAAACTCAGGGTTGAAATCTGTCAGTGGGTTTTAATTTGCCAAACGGTGCATCATAGTACATGATTTACGGGTTGGACTTAAGGATTTTTTGAATCAATTATTGCCTGGAAATTATTGATTTACCGAACTATAAATTAGCTTCAAGATGCAACAATCAGAAACTTCAACCCCAAGAAAACACTGCAGAACATGGGTTCTTTACGTATTCCTGGTGTTGCTCCCATTTAAGGGGGCCATTGCCCAGTCATTAAAGGTTTATATTTCGGCCGACATGGAGGGCATTGCAGGTGTGGTAAGCAGCGACCAGGTGGTTGCCACCGGAAACGACTACCACCTTGCCCGCCAATGGATGACTCAGGAAGTAAATGCGGCAATTCGCGGGGCGTTGGATGCCGGCGCTACCTCGATTACCGTAAACGACTCCCATGGGAATATGCAAAACATCATCTTTAGCGACCTTGACCCTGCCGCACGGCTGATCAGCGGTGTTTCCAAGCCGTTGGGCATGATGGAAGGAATTGATGAAACCTTCGATGCCGCCATATTTATAGGATACCATGCTAAAGCCGGAACCCGCGATGCTGTCCTTGACCACTCTTATGCAGGTGCGGTTGTTTATTCAGTTAGGGTAAACGGCATGGAAGTGCCTGAATTAGGCCTTAATGCGTTGATTGCCGGACACTTTAATGTCCCGGTCGTTTTTGTTTCGGGCGACAGGGCTGCTTGCGAGGAAGCCAAAGAAATTTTGGGTTACAACGTAACGGTTTTGGCTGTAAAAGATGGGATTGGCCGTTATGCAGCCAACAGCATGTCGCTTCAAATGGCGCAAACATTAACACGCCAGAAAGTGAATGAGGCCCTGCAACGCCGCAACCAAAAAACGCCATTCAGGCTTGCTCCACCATACATTATTGAGCTTACCTATTTGCGGTCGTCGCAGGCCGATCTGGCTACACTCATTCCCGGAGTGAAACGCCTGGATGCAAGGACAGTGCAAATTACATCTGACGATATTATTACCGGATTTAAATTTTTCCGTGCCCTTATTGCCGTAGGCCGGTATAATTAATATCAGGTATTTTATTCGCCCTGAAATACACTTGGTAAAGCAACCATTCGTTGCCATAAATCCGATTTGCAAAATGACCGGTAAATTTTTTGCAAATATTTTTACCTTGTACCATAACTGAATTTGAGCAAGCAAACCGCTCAACTGAATGGGTGTTTTTTAACTTGTAAACCCTTTTTGATTAATAGTTTAGGCAGGCAGCAAATGTTTTTTGTTAAAATGCCTGATTACTATTTTAAAGCAGCCAGGCCTCAATGCATGGTTAGGAAGCATATGATAAATAACGTCTGATTACAAGCCATCCTTACCTCTGTCAAAAATATTTGGATACTTTTGTGCTCCTTGGTTTAAATAGATGAAAGCATTGTAAATATTACGGTACTATAAGAATTTATGTCGTTGCATTCGATCAGCTCTGAAATACATCGCCTGAAGCAAAAAAGAAACGCGGTCATTTTAGCCCACTACTACCAGCCACCGGAAATTCAGGATTTAGCCGACCATGTTGGCGATTCATTTGCCCTTAGCAAAACAGCATCAGGTCTGCCTCATCAGGTTGTGGTGCTTTGCGGAGTACGATTTATGGCCGAAACTGTAAAAATTCTCAGCCCTGAAAAAACGGTCCTGCTTCCTGCTTCAGAGGCCGGATGCCCCATGGCCGATATGGCTACGGCTGCAGATGTGTGTAAACTTAAAGAACAGCATCCTGAAGCTGCAGTAGTTTCTTACGTAAATACTTCTGCCGAGGTGAAGGCTTTGAGCGATATTTGCTGTACATCGGCCAATGCTGTTAGGATTATAAGGTCACTTCCACAGAAAAAAATCATTTTCCTTCCCGACGAAAACCTTGGATCCTTTGTTGCTGAGAAAGTACCCGAGAAGGAGTTCGTGCTGTTTAAGGGATTTTGTCCGGTACATGAGGAGGTGATGGAAATTGACGTTATCCTGGCCAGGGAGCAAAATCCGGGAGCCTGGCTGGTGGCACACCCCGAATGCCGGCCGGAGGTTCGAAGGCAGGCAGTTTTTGTGGGCAGCACCAACCAGATAATCGACTTCGTTACCCAAAGTGACCATAACTCCTTTATCATAGGTACTGAAATGGGGATTTTACACCCTCTTCATAATTTAAATCCGGGAAAAAGGATTGTAATTCTTACCCCCAACTTCATTTGCCCAAACATGAAAAAAATCAGGGCGGAAAACGTACTCCAAAGCTTGAAAGAAAATCGGGAGGAGATCATTCTGGATAAAGAATTGATCGAAAAATCCTTTCTTCCATTAAAACGGATGCTTGAAGTTTCCTCCTGAAAAAAAAGACCGTTCGCCCAATGAGAAGATATATTTTCAACGGTACTCTTGAGGATATCCCAGTCGAAAACTTCGATGTGGTTATTGTTGGCGGTGGACTGTCGGGCCTTTATGCTGCCGCGTTGATTGACGAGCATCTTTCGGTTGCGGTTGTTGTCAAAAACACCCTATCCGACACCAACTCCTGGCTTGCCCAAGGTGGGATAGCCGCTGCCGTAGGCCATAATGATAACCCAGAGCAACACGCGAACGACACAATGAATGCTGCCGGAGGCCTGGTCAATGGAGAAGCCCTCAGGCTTATGGTTGAGGGAGGACGAGAGAATCTTTTAGCCATTTCTTCCATAGGAGTTGAGTTCGACACAGACCATGAAGGGAATTGGGTAACCGCCTGCGAGGGAGCTCACAGCCAAAACCGGATCGTCCGTTGCGGGGGCGATGCAACCGGTAAATTGATTATGAACAGGCTTTTCACACTGGTTCGCTCTAAACCAAACATCAAGGTTTACGAAAATCATTTTTTGACCGATATTATTACCGGCCACCACCATCAGGTGGCCGGGGTTATTACATTTAGCGACTCTTTCAGGTTTTTAAGTTCCCCTTGTGTGGTACTTGCTACCGGAGGTGCAGGCGGCCTTTTCCGGTTCACAACCAATTACCCTCAAATCACAGGCGATGGCATAGCTGCTGCCCTGAGAGCCGGTGTAATGACCGAACGCCTCGAGTTCATACAGTTTCATCCTACTGCCTTTTTTCTGCCACGCCAGGATGGTTCCTGTTTTCTGATATCCGAGTCGGTAAGAGGCGAAGGGGCCGTTCTTCGCAACCACCAGGGCGATCATTTTATGACCAACAAGCATCCAATGGCAGACCTTGCCCCACGCGATGTAGTGGCCAGGGCAATATTTCAGGAGATGCAGGCCTCTGGCCGGGATCATGTATTTCTTGACATTACATCCAAAACAGCCGGATTTCTTGCCGCAAGATTCCCCACCATTTACGAATATTGCATGCAACATGGTATTCGTATGGAAAGAGACCTGATCCCCGTCATGCCAGCTCAGCACTATCTTATTGGCGGAATAAAAACGGATACTTTTGGTAAAACCTCGATGGAAGGCCTTTTTGCCTGTGGCGAAACCGCAAGCACCGGAGTGCACGGGGCGAATCGGCTTGCAGGCAACTCGCTTCTCGAATGCTTGTTTTTTGCGTCGCAGGTGGCTAAAACAATAAATTGCTCGCGCACAGTTCCGAAAATACCCATTTTCGAAGCGCCTTCAGAAACGTCAGTATTTGATGAAAACGTTATGGAGTTGAAGCAGAATTTGAGAGATACAATGCAAAACTACGGAGGAATTATCCGAACCACACTTGGACTAAACAAAGGGATTGATTGGATGAACAAACTACTTGATCGATTAGTGCCCGCAAAAATGTGGCATGTTGAACAAATAGAACTTTTCAATATGGCCATAACGGCTCGTGAAATTTTGAAAAGCGCCCTGGCAAGAAAAGAAAACATCGGAACGCATTGCCTCAAAGAATTTATCACAAATAAGTAGGACGTTCTGGAAGATTGAAATATGATCGTTAATGACCAACCATGATGATGACATTCGACAGTTCAACAGATCAGCTGATAGCCCTGGCCATTGCTGAAGACCTCGGCACCGGCGATATTACAACAAACAGTGTAATTCCGGAAGAAGACAAAATTAGTGGACAATACATTGCCAGGGAGGAAGGTGTAGTTTGCGGCCTTGGAGTATTATTGCGGGTATTTGCCATTATCGATCCCTTGGTAGTAATTCTACCCATTGTTAAAGACGGTCAACGTGTAGTTCCCGATCAGGTCCTGGCCCGGATTTCAGGACCGGCAAGGTCCATCCTTTCCGGCGAAAGGGTGTCGCTGAATTTTCTGCAGCATCTTTCGGGCATCGCCACCAAAACTGCCCGCATTGCAGAATCGGTTGAAGGCACAGGAGTTAGAATACTCGATACCCGCAAAACCATCCCCGGATTACGTTGGCTCGAAAAATATGCGGTGCGTACTGGCGGCGGCACCAACCACCGAATGAACCTGTCGGATGGCATCCTGATCAAAAACAACCATATAAAGGCTGTAGGAAGAATAACAAAGGCAATAGAACAGGCGCGGTTAAATGCACCTCCGACCCTTAAAACAGAGGTAGAGGTAGAAAATTTGGAACAGGTACAGGAAGCCCTGAATGCAGGCGCCGATATTATTTTGCTCGACAATATGAACCTGGATACAATGCGCCAGGCTGTAAAGCTAATTAATGGCAGAGCGGTTACCGAAGCTTCGGGGAATATGGAACAAAAAAACCTGGCTGATGTGGCAAAAACAGGTGTCGATATGATTTCCATAGGAGGACTGACCCACTCCGTAAAAGCCCTTGATATAAGCTTAAGGATTGTGTAAAAGCTGTTTAAAGCAAATTTGCCCTTTTGTAAGTTCCAAAAACCCGAAGACGAAAGCCTCAGTAACCAGGCGTTGTTCATCGTGGGTTGTAAAAATCCTCCGAAGCATAAAAAAAGTTAAAACTTCAATCCATCTTCGCACGCTTAGGTTGCTTAACCACTGAAAACCAAACCTCTGACTACGATCATCGGCATTGATGTGTCTTCTGGCAAGACCATTTCGGAGCAGCCAAAGCAGGAATAACCCGATTTTTTTTATATTTGTGAACCAGCGGTCAAATGAAGGCAGCTGGTTCAATAGATAATATTGAAGCCCGGCAAAAGACCAGGTTGGTTTGTGAAGTGGGTAAATGCCGGAGCATTTTAAAATCACATTAAACAGGATTGCAATGGAAAACCCTTTTAATGAACCCACTTCCCGGCGAAACTTTTTAGGAAAAAGCTGCAAGCTTCTGGCTTGTGTCGGTGCCTATACCAGCCTCCCAATTGTTTTTACGAAAAATGCTGATGCCCAAAGGAGAAGGGCCCCTTTGCGCGAAGCCATGTTTTACAGCCGGCTGACCAACAACATGGTGCGTTGCGAGCTGTGTTTCTTAAATTGCACCATTCGTGATGGATCACGCGGAAGATGTTTCAACAAGGAAAACCAGGGTGGTAGATTGTTTCAGCTAGTTCACGGGCGACCTTCAGCGGTTCATGTTGAACCAATTGAAAAAGAACCGGCCTTGCACATGTTTCCGGGAAGCAACATTTTATGCGTTGGAACAGCCGGGTGTAATTTCAGGTGTCGGTTTTGTCACAACTGGCACCTTTCCCAAAGGGGCATTGAGGATATGAACAGGGTTTATGACCTTCCACCGGCCGAGCTTGTAAACCAGGCAATACGGCAAAACCTCCAAACCATTTCCTTCACCTACAATGAGCCAACCAGTTTCTACGAATATGCTTACGATACTGCAGTAATTGCAAAACAAAGGGGCTTGAAAATTCTATGGCACTCCAATGGCGCAATGAACCCCGAACCAGCAAGGGAACTCCTGAAATATACCGATGCGGTAACCATTGACCTGAAAGGCTTTACTGAAGAATTTTATCGCACTATTCTCACTGCCCGTCTGGCCCCGGTATTGCAAACGCTCAGGGAGATTAGAGCTTCCGGTAAATGGCTCGAAATTGTCAACCTGCACATACCCACACTGAACGACAACCCCGACGACATCAGGCGCATGTGCATCTGGATCAGAGACACACTGGGAAAAACCACTCCATTGCATTTTTCGCGCTTCACGCCGACCTACCGCCTCACCAATGTGCCGCAAACACCGGTAAGTCTGCTTGAAAGGGCACATAAAATTGCCAAGGATGCAGGGCTCGATTTTGTTACCCTAGGAAACGTTCCCGGCCACCGCTTCAATTCCACGTATTGCCCTTCTTGCAACCACAGGCTTATTCATCGAACACATTTCCGGGTATTGGCCAACAATTTGGTCAATGGGCGTTGTCCGAACTGCAGGCAAGCAATACCGGGAATATGGAGTTAATTTAGGTACATGAGGAAGCAGGTATTGTTAGCCATAGTGGCTGTCGGGTTTAGTGGTATAGTTGTTCAAATTCTGCTTCTTAGGGAATTTCTCATCGTGTTCGCGGGCACCGAACTGGTCATAGCCATTATTTTAGCCAACTGGCTCATACTCGAAGCCTTGGGGGCATACACCGCCGGCAAATTGATTGAGCGCAGCAACAACAGCGTGGGGGTTTTTGTGGGCATCAACATCCTTTTTTCATTATCCTTTCCCTTCATCATTTATGCCACCCGACTCCTGAAAGAAATCATGGGAGTTTTGCCCGGCGAAGGAATAGGTCTTGCACCAATCTTTATCTCTTCCCTGCTACTGTTTGCACCTTTAAGTTTCATGCACGGAGCCTTGTTTTCGGTTTCATGCAGGTTGCATTCTAAAAGTTTTGCTTTCACCCACAAAGCCTCTCCTGTCGGCAACACATACATTTTTGAAACACTTGGCACCATTGTAGGAGCTGTGGTGTTTACCTATCTGTTTATCCCGTTTCTCAACTCTTTTCAGATTGCATTTTTGGTGATGTGTTTAAACCTGCTTTTGGGTCTTTTTCTGGTGGCTGGCAATGTAAAACATTCATTTTCTGCTAAGCTGCTCACCGGCTTATCGGTAGTGATTATAATAGCCACCGCTATTTTGCTTATTGGGCCCGGCTCAAAAGGTTTTCACCAGAGCACTGTTCAACAACAATGGCCGGGCCAGCAGGTGGTACATTACCGGAATTCATTTCACGGAAACATTACCGTAACCAGCAACAACGGGCAATATACCTTTTTTGCCGACGGGAAGCCAATCATAACCTCTCCCGACCCCGACCTGCTTTTTCTGGAGGAATTTGTACATCTGCCCATGCTATCGCATCCCGATCCTCGTACGGTTTTGGTACTGAGCGGGGGTGCCGGGGGGATGATCAATGAGATATTGAAGCATCCGGTAAACCGGGTGGTTTATACCGAACTCGACCCGATGTTGCTGGAAGTGGTAAAAATATTCCCCACCCCGGTATCGGAAGTTGAACTGGCCGATCCACGCGTGAATGTGGAATATTTAGACGGACGGCTTTATGTGAAACAAACCACCGAGCGCTTCGATTTGATTCTGGTAGGTGCAACAAGCCCGGTAAACCTGCAAACCAACAGGCTTTTTACCAAAGAATTTTTCAACATGGCAGAGCAAAGGCTTGGCGATGGCGGCATCTTAGCCTTATCCCTCCCCGGTTCGCTGACATATCTCAGCAGGGAACTAAAAAACATTAATGCTTCAGTTTTAACCAGCCTTTCGGCAGTTTACGGCAATGTGCGCGTTATTCCCGGCGACATCAACCTTTATCTGGCCTCCAATGCCAACCTCGACTCCCTGGTCTCTACCCCGGCATTGAGCCAAAGGCTTTATGAAAGGAATATTCAAACCGGACTGATGAACACTTTCTATATTGATTTTAAGTTAGATATCCGGTGGACCGATTGGTTCTTCGATTCCATGCAGGGAGCAAGTAACCAGCCAAATCACGATTTCAGGCCACGTGCCATGTTCTACAGCATTGCCCACTGGAATGAGCTTTTTTCGCCTGGCACTGCCAAAATATTCGCATGGTTGGAAAATATCAACCTGAAACATCTGGCTATTCCGGTTTTTGCCCTGATGGTGATTTTGATGCTTTTGGGTCTGAAAAACCGAACCAAAGCGGCCAATAACGCCATTACCTTTGCCATTGCCACATCGGGATTCGCTGGCATGCTGTTCGAACTGTCCATAATTTATACCTTTCAGACCATTCATGGATATGTTTTCCATCATATTGGACTTTTAGTAACTGCATTTATGATAGGTATCGGAGCCGGAGGAATGGTAATCACGGCCAGGTTAAGCTCAATTAAAAACGGCATCCGGGTTTTCCTGAGTCTGGAATTGTTGATGCTTTTGTTTGCGGTGTTTATGCCGGTGGTTTTTATGGTAGTTGTTCCCGGAATTTTCGAACTTGGCAATTCATATATTGTAAATGGGATGTTTTTTTTGTTGTCGGCATTGGCAGGTTTCCTACTGGGTGCACAGTTCCCCCTTGCAAGCCAGATTATTCTCAGCAATCGCGATGGTGTGAGCCACACAGCCGGAAAACTGTTTGGGGCCGATTTGCTTGGCGGTTGGGTTGGAGGACTGCTGGGAGGTGTAGCCCTGCTGCCGGTAATTGGTCTGGTGCAAACCAGCCTGGTAGTGGTTGTTTTTAAAGTGGCCAGTATATTATTGCTTCTGCTGTTTTCATTAAGGAAATCTGCTATAGTGCAAAATCAGTGACATCGTAGTTAGCTTTGGCCTTTGGTTCAGCAAGAATTTCCGATTTCTTTTCAAAACATAACAAAGAGCAAGAGTAAATATTTCAAATCCAAGATGATTAAAAATGCGGGTTAGCTCCCTTAAGGCAAGATAACATGATTAATACAAATTCAGAATTATGAAAATCAAGTTTGTTGGTATTGCCATTTTGGTTCCATTTCTTTTAAGTCTGAAAATAATTTTTGCCCAAACCGACCCTGCTAAGGGAAATACCATTCAAATTGACACAGCGCAAGTAATAAACCAATACCTGCAATCGCTCGCAATTGAAAGAAATTTCTCGGGAGCACTCCTGATTGTAAAAGATGGTAAAAAATATTTCAGCCGGGGGTACGGATTGGCCGACAAGGAAAACCACATTCCTTTTACGCCTTCAACCCTGGCCTCCATAGGCAGCATAACCAAAGCCTTCACCGCTGCAGCAATTCTGAAACTGGCAGAAGACAATAAACTTTCTCCCGATGATGGCCTCCAAAGGTTTTTCAGGGAGGTTCCACCGGATAAGGCAAATATTACCATACACCAATTGCTTACCCACTCATCGGGGTTTGGGGAATTTCTGACAAACGATGGCGGAGATTACGCCAGGGTGGAAAAAGATGAATTTCTCACCAGAGCTTTCGCCGAGCCTCTGGCTTTCGAACCCGGTTCCAAAGCTGTGTATTCCAATTTGGGCTACAGCATCCTGGGCATCATCATCGAACAACTTTCAGGTACTGATTACGAAACATTTTTGGCAAACAAACTTTTCAATCCTTTGAACATCAAAGAGGTAGGCTATCATTTTCCAACTTTAACCACAAACACCATAGCTGTTGGATATCGCAACGGCAACCGTTGGGGAACGCACCAGGAACGGTTTGAAAAGGCCGGTGGCGGCCCATTCTGGAATCTGAAAGGCAATGGCGGATTATTGGCATCGCTCAACGACATGTACCTTTGGATCACAGGGCTTAACCATTATTCAGTTTTGAACAGGGAATCGGTCGAAAAAATGTTTAGCCCCCATTTAGTAGAAGACGGCACCGGCGGGCGCTCGTTTTTCGGCTATGGCTGCAATATATCGACCAGCAGAAGAAACACCAAAGTAATCAGCAACGGAGGCAGCAACGGTATTTTCTTTGCACAATTGTTCCGATTCCCGGAAGAAGGAGTGATTTTTTTCTTGGTAACCAACGAAAGCTCCATTAACGCCGGTATGGTGTTGCCCAATGTAACCCAACTTTACTTTCAGGGAGAAATTGTCCGCGATTTCACCCAACGGCAGCAAGGGAGACAATAAGCGTGATTCACCTTCAGATTTTCCCAGAATTTTTTGTAAATTTATCGGGTGGTTCTGTAGTTGTCCCGGATAATTGAACGGGCAGGGCAAGATAGGAAAGGGTTGAAACAGACCTTCCGTCGATCAACGGTTTTTTTCACGACTTTAGGCCAAAGCCATGGAAAAAAGGCCCTTAAAAATACTCATAGCAATCATAGTTTTGGCAGCAATTGTTGTTGCCTATCTGCCTTCCTTTTTCCGGGCAAAAGAAAATCTGGCTCCTGCCCTGCATTCAAGTCTTCCTCCACCTTCCTTTGTTTCTGGCAGGACTATTGAAGCCCGGTTCTGGGAACCCCTTGACAATGACCGTGTAAAATGCATGCTCTGTTCGCATTATTGTATTGTTGCACCTGGCAGGCGCGGCATTTGCCGGGTAAGGGAAAACCGTGATGGCCGGCTCTACTCCCTTGTTTACGGGCAACTGGCATCTACCACCATGGCCCCCATCGAGAAAGACGGCATGAAACATGCTTTGCCGGGCACCAAAGTGCTGGCCCTTGCCACAGCCGGATGTAATTTTCGCTGCAAACAATGCCACAACTGGCATATAACCCAGCGCAGGCCAGAAGAGGTACGGGCAAGAAGGCTAACTCCCGGGCAGGTTGTGGATTATGCCCTGCAACAAGGCGCACGCACCATCACAGGCTCAATCAACGAACCGACTATTTTCTACGAGTTTCTTTACGATGTGGCCGTTTTGGCGCGCCAGCAGGGGTTGCGCATGCAGTTTCACACCAATGGCGCCATCGCCGAAAAGCCACTCCGGGCATTGTTAGGGCGTATCGACCAGGCTGTGGTTGACCTAAAGGGTTTTTGCCACGACACCTACCAAAGATACTATGGCGGCAACCTCGACACCGTGCTGCAAACCCTCAGGATAATCAAAGAAGAAGGGGCCTGGCTCGAAATAACCAACCTGGTTATCCCAACCGTGAATGATTGTATGAAGCAGATCAGGGCTATGTGCGAGTGGATTGCGGAAAATCTCGGGCCCGATGTACCCCTAGCCTTCACACGGTTTCACCCATCATACAGGCTTACACACCTGCCTGCTACTCCGGTAAGAACCCTTGAAGCGGCCCACCGAATTGCAAGGGAAGCAGGTCTCAACTTCGTTACAATAGGGAATGTGCCCGGGCACCGCTACAATTCCACCTTTTGTCCTCATACCGGCGAACGGTTGATTCATCGTGTGCATTTCAATGTAGTTTACAACCGTATTGAAAACGGAAGGTCACCCTTTTCGGGCAGGCCGGTGCCAGGAATTTGGGAATAGCAAAGACATTAGCTTAATTTTGAAAAGAGCCAAATGAAAAAAACCCTTTTATTTCTGATTCTTTCTTCGGCAATTATCACCGCTGCGTTGGTACATTATCGGCAATGGAGCGAATTAACAACCAGGTGGTTTTCATCAAATGATTTGGTAAACGAAATGGCAGTAGCAGCAAACAGTCCGGATGCCGGTATGCAGGCCGGTCCACGACCTGCAAAATACTGGCAGGAGCTTTCAAACCACAGGGTAAGGTGTGAATTATGCCCGCATTATTGTGTGATACCCGATGGAAGCCGGGGTAGGTGCAGGGTACGCGAGAACCGCCGCGGAGAGCTATATACCATTGTGTATGGCAGACCGGTAACCGCAAGTAGCGGGCCTATTGAAAAAGCCCCTTTTCATCATTTCTTTCCGGGCCATTGGCGCCAGACGGTGGCAACAGTTGGTTGCAACTTCCGTTGCCAGAATTGCCAGAACTGGTCCATTTCGCAGAGCAATGTCGAAGATGTCAGAAGCCTGGTTCGCACACCCAGGCAAATCGTCGATGGCGTAAGAAGGGCAGGATTTAATTCGGTTTCGTTCACTTATACCGAGCCAACGGTTTTTTATGAATATGTTTACGATATAGCAAAACTGGCACAACAGGAAGGTATAAAAACAACCCTTGTTACCAACGGCTTCATCAACCCTGAGCCGCTCAGGGCACTGCTTAGGCATATCGATGCAGTGCGGGTTGACCTGAAAGCCTTCGACGAGGCGTTTTACCGCGAAATCAGCAGCGGGTCCCTCCAGCCGGTTCTGCAAACCCTTAAAATTATTCAGGAAGAAGGCGTCTGGCTCGAAATCATCAACCTGGTGATACCCACACTGAACGACGACCCGGAGAAAATAAAAGCCATGTGCCGGTGGATTCTCGAAAATCTGGGTCCGGATGTGCCTCTTCACTTCAACCGCTTCATGCCCGCCTACAGGCTAACCCATCTGCCCGCCACACCCGTAAGAACCCTCGAAGCAGCCCACCGCATTGCCAGGGAAGCAGGCCTCAACTTCGTTACCATTGGTAATGTGCCGGGTCATCGCTACGACAGCACCTTCTGCCCGGGCTGCGGCGAAAGGCTTATTCACAGGGCAGGAATTACCATGCTCACAAACCATATTCGAAACGGCCAATGCAGATTTTGCAACAGACCAATACCGGGTAGGTGGTAATTGTGGATACGCCCAATTTGGACGTATATACCCCATGCCATCAATGCAACCACAAACCAAAACATGGCCGAAAAATTTCAAAACAAATACCGCATCCCGTCAGCCAGATTGCAAAATTGGGATTACGGTAGGAATGCGCCATATTTTGTTACCATCTGCACTCAAAACAGGGTATGTTTTTTTGGTAATATTATTAACGGTGAAATGAAATTGTCAGACATCGGAAAAATGGCCGAAAAATATTGGATGGAAATACCGGTGCATTTCCGTTTTGTCCAATTAGGCGCATTTGTGGTAATGCCAAACCATTTCCACGGAATTATCATAATAAATAAAACCGAAATCAGGGACGGGGATGGGATGGTTGTAGAGACGCCCGCTTCGGGCGCGCCCGATTCGGGCGTCTCTACAACAACCACCGAAACGTGCGTATCCACACCCATTATCACCACCCCTGGCGTATCCACCCCCATCACCGAATCGGGCGTTTCTACAACCCGAAAATGGAAACCGGCCACATTGGGTGTAATCATAAATCAATTTAAACGCATGGTAACGTTACATTCACGCAAAATTAATTCTGAATTCGCATGGCAATCACGATTTTACGACCATATTATCCGCGACGATAAATCGCACCAAAACATTCAATCCTACATTCAGAACAACCCCTCAAAATGGAGAGACGACAAATTTTGCAATCCATAAAATGACCGAGATTTTTGTAAAGGTGCCAGGGCTTCGGCAGATGCAGTATGAAATTTATTTGCATTAAACAAATGTTAATGTCGAACATTTTAAAAATTTATTATATTTGATGAAATTATATCGCAAAAGTGGTCCACGGCTCTCAACATTAGGCGAAATAGAATTGAGAAACTCCTTCTGACAAACCAAGTTAAAACAGCATGAATCAGACACAATAGCTTTTTTTCTAATTGGCAGAAGGTTTTCAAACCAACTCCTCTACAAAATATTAAACCTATACAAGTGCATAATTCCTAGTATAAACCAATAAATTCATAACCATGGAAAATTTAACAAATTCAGACATCAACAATGAAATGATTGGGTTGGATAAGTCGGCCCTGAAACATTTGGAAGAGACCAGGAAATGGACATTCTTCTTGTCAGTTCTTGGATTTGTAATGATTGGCTTAATGAGCTTGGTCTTTATTCTCATGCTCGTAATCGGTGGTTTAAAAGCAATTCCCGGGTTAGAAGTTGCACCGTTGCTTCCAATTCTATTAATTAGTTTTATATATTTTTATCCAGTCTATTTGTTACTCCAATTCTCCAAGTTCTCAAAGCAAGCAATCTTAAATAGGAGCAGTGAGCTTTTAACTAAAGCTATGCTAAACTTAAAAAGGCTTTACAAGTTTATGGGCATTTTTGCCATTATTGCAATTGGTATTTACTTAATCTTAATTCTCATAGTGGTTGCAACCAGAGGATTTACGAATGTTTAGGCATAAACAATCCTTTGGTAGCAACAATATCGAACAATGCCTGCTAGCACCCTGATATGTGTGTGTTGCACCGGCATTAGTGGTTCAGAAACTGTTTTAGGTTACCTGCTTGAACATAGCTTAGTTCAGGTTGATTATGAATTGTTCAGAGATAAATGGAGCAGGTTTAAAGGAATCCACTTCGTTTAAAAATGACCATGAAAACCATTTCAAAATTCCTATTGCTGATAATTCTGCCTCTTACCACTCTTGCACAGGAGCAGGTATTCAAAAGCTCGGAGCGGGAGGATTACCTCAGGCGTTCAAAATTCAAATCCTTTACGCCACCTTCCAATGAGGAAATCCTGAATTACCAAAAAGAGTTCTTTACCATTGAAGACCTATTCACTTATACTCCCTTTTCTGATTCTTTCTTTCTTACTCCTTATCAGGAAAAGACTTTTTCTGTATTTATAAATCCTTCAATAAGTGGAGAAATTATTGTTTGTGAACCGCAATTTATTGGAAAAATCAGAAAAAGTCAGGTTTTAATTCATGAGAAAAAAGGTAAACTAGAGGCATTTCTTTATGAGTGCTTCAAATTTGAGGATTTGCACTTCGGTGAGCCAGGTATTTGGGTTGCATTTTCAGAAGATGGTGGATTAAATTGGGAGTATCTATATACCGGTATCGTTCAAAAACAGCCATTGTATCTTAAATGGTATTCAAAACCACCGCTTTTTAAAACGGGAAGAACATTGCAGATTGAAGCTTCGCTTCATAGGCGGTTGGAACCAATAGTTAATCCGGGATACGGAAAGGATTATGAGGTTGTTAAAGATGGGTTGTTGCTCACCCTTAGTTTGGACTCCCTTCAAAAGGACACAGATTCAGATGGATTAACTGATATCGTTGAATTAAAGTTCAATTTAAATCCAAAGAATAATAATACTGACAGTGATGGTATTTATGATAATTTGGATTTGAATCCGCGATTTTCACTACCACGAACAATCGAGACAATGGTATATGAAACTGTGCTTAATAATGCCTCATGCTTTTGGGATACGGCCGGCTTAAAAATTTATTCTAACACTCTTCCTGACATAAATCATGCAAAAGATTCAACTGAAACATTTTTGATTATATCAGATAATCCGGTTGTTCAAAGCATTCAACCCCACTCAAAACGGGTTATTATACTAACCGAAAGAGAATACAAGGAGCAAAAAAGGTTATTCGACACTGAGTTAATCAGAATGAATTTATCGCCCCTGCTTAGGGTTGATAATGAAACAGGCACTTACCTTTTATTGCAGAGTTCCAGTGACTGGTCAAAGGAATTTATAGTCAGGAGAACCGAACAAGGATTTAAAATATGGTTAAACTATGTGACGCATTCATCATGAAAATTTACGCAACTCTTGGCCTAATATCCCAAAATCAATAATAATTTCAGGTATTATCCGGGCTTTACCAGTCTAACTAGCCTCCAAAGGCGAGTAGGTTCATATTTGGCAGGCTTTCAGGAGTGAGGTTCATTTTTTCTTTCCCCTTTTAGCTTAATGACTGCCAGAGTGGTAAAGTTTTCCCCAAGAATGCCAACTTTTAGATAATCCTCGAAGAATTTTTTCAAAAATTCTGAAATTCGACCAAACCGCATTATTTTAGCAGTATGATGTCGGGAAAGTTGGAATGGGGGCAGTGATTTTGACACCCTTGTTTTTCTGAATCTGAAACAACCTTTATTTAGGATAATCGTCAAGCACAAACTGATGTTGGATTTTTTCAAAGGAAGGACGCTGGTTATAGCAACCAAGCATCAGAAGGAGAGAGTAATGGCGCCACTGCTCGAAAGGGAGCTTGGCGTGAAATGCATGGTTCCGGAAAATTTCAATACCGACCTGCTCGGCACCTTTTCGGGCGAGATCGAACGGGTTGACGACCCGCTTACCACCCTGAGAAACAAATGCCTTATGGCAGCCCAGCTTACAGGGTGCGACCTGGTGGCCGGCAGTGAAGGTTCCTTTGGGCCTCACCCTACCCTGTTTTTTGCCCATGCCAACGACGAGATGGCCATGCTCCTCGACCTGAAAAACAACCTTGAGATTGTAGAACGGGAACTCAATACCACTACCAACTTCGACGGTTGCGATATAGCCACGGAGCAGGAACTGCTGTCATTTGCCGAAAGGGTGCAGTTTCCGTCGCACGGCATCATCCTGAAAAAGGAGAAAACCGATTATTCCATCGTATTGAAAGGCATCAACACTTACGAAGGGCTTCTTGAGGGCTATGGCAAGGTAAACGATGGCCATGGCAAGGCTTATGCAGAAACCGATATGCGGGCCATGTTCAACCCTACCCGCATGGCGAATATCGAAAAGGCAACCATGAAGCTGGTAGCAAAAGTCCGCTCCCTGTGCCCGCAATGCAGCACTCCGGGTTTCGGCATCATAGGCTCCAAAAGGGGATTGCCCTGCATGCTATGTGGCTCACCCACGCAATCGGTTCACAGCCTTGTATATGGCTGCCTGAAATGTGGATACACAAAAGATCAGGAGTATCCATACGGCAAAACACAAGAAGACCCCCAATTTTGCGACTTTTGCAATCCATAACCCTTTTGTCGCCACTACTTGAAGCAATTTAACATGCTCAAATCTGCCGGAAGGGTTGCAGCATCCAAACAAAAAAAGTACCTTTCGGGGTTGTTTTCAAACACAATTTATTATGGATTGGTTCATTCTCCTTCTGTTGGCCCTCACCGCCATTATTCTGGTTTTGAATATTTTAAGGTTCAATGCCGGTTCAGGTCAAAAGGAACTTGAAAAAAAGATTGCGGAGCTTTCGCAAACGTTGTTGCGTATAGAATCGAGCCTGAAGGAGGATTTCCGGATAAACCGTCAGGAAAACGCCGCCATTGCCAGGGACAACCGGCAGGAGTTGAATCAGGGTTTAAAAGAGTTTCGAGAAACCATGGAGCGGACTTTAAAGAACTTTCAGGAGTCGTTCGACCGGAATGTGCTATCGTTCAACAACCTTCAGCGCGAAAGATTTGGGCAGATGGAGGAGAAGCAGAACAAGCTGGTGGAAAGCACCGAAAAAAGGCTGGATCAGATGCGCGAGACTGTTGACGAGAAACTGCAGAAAACCCTCAACGAGCGTCTGGGGCAGTCGTTCAAACTGGTTAGCGAGCAGCTCGAAAGCGTACAAAAGGGACTTGGCGAGATGCAAAGTCTTGCGCAGGATGTGGGTGGGCTTAAAAAAGTGCTCAGCAATCCGAAGCTTCGCGGTGGAATTGGCGAGGTGCAATTAGCCATGTTGCTGGAACAGGTGCTGGCACCCGAACAGTATCAGGCCAATGTACAGACTAAAAAAGGTTCGTCAGATTCGGTGGAGTTTGCCATAAAACTTCCCGGGCGCGACGAAAGCATGAGCGTGGTGTATCTGCCTGTTGACGCCAAATTTCCCAAAGACAAGTACCAGCAACTTGTCGAAGCCTACGAACAGGCCGACCCGGATGTAATCGACCAGGCAAGTAAGGAACTTGAACGCACTATAAAACAGATGGCCGGCGACATTCACAACAAGTACATTGACCCGCCAAATACTACCGATTTTGCAATCATGTTTTTGCCTTTCGAAGGCATTTATGCAGAAGTAGTGCGCCGTGCGAGTCTGCTTGAGCAACTGCAGCGCGATTATAAAGTGATAATAACCGGCCCAACTACCCTTGCCGCGATACTCAACAGCCTTCAAATGGGCTTCCGTACTCTGGCAATACAAAAGCGAAGCTCGGAAGTATGGAGGATACTTGGTGCGGTGAAAAAAGAATTTGAGAACTTTGGCGGAATGCTCGAAAAGGCACAAAAGAACATACAAACGGCCAGCAACCAAATTGACGAGGTTATGGGCAAACGCACCCGCGCCATTCAGAAAAAGCTCAAAGGTGTTGAATCTCTTAGTAATTTAGAAGCCACCATGCTTTTGGAAGTTCAGAATGATTTTGACGAGGCCGAAGAGGCAGACGACGATAAAAATTATTGATGTTCAATGTGTGGAATGAATTTGTGTAGAAGGAGAATTTCAAAATTTTTAAAATTGAGTTGATTATGAAAGCTAAAGAAAGACTGACCTCGCTCGATGTGTTTCGTGGCATTACCATTGGTGCCATGATCATTGTTAATTATCCGGGAACCTGGAGCCATGTTTACGCCCCGCTGCTCCATAAGCCTTGGCACGGAATCACGCCCACAGACCTTATTTTTCCATTTTTCCTGTTCATAGTGGGAATTTCCATTGTGCTGGCTTTCAACAAGCAGGTAACGTCGGGAGAACTGCTACCCAAAACCCACAGGAAAATTCTTTGGCGGAGTTTGAAAATTTTTGCTGTAGGCATTTTCCTGCATTTGTGGCCTATGTTCAATTTTGAAGAATTGCGCATAGCAGGGGTTTTGCAGCGCATTGCTATTGTTTTTGCGGTTTGTGCGGTGCTGTTTTTGAAAACCTCCTGGAAAACCCAGACCATCGTCATGGCCGGCATTTTGGTACTTTACTGGCTGGCAATGGTACTGATCCCCACTCCCGGCTATGGCAAACCAATGCTTGAACCCGGTGCCAACCTGGCCGCATGGGTTGACAGTTACCTGACACCCGGCCGACTGTTTTGGGAAACATGGGATCCGGAAGGACTGTTCAGCACCCTGCCTTCAATAGCTACCGGAATTTCGGGTATGCTGATCGGCAAAATTATGGTAAGCGACCTAAGCCACGAACGAAAGATCATCTGGTTGTTCTTCTGGGGTGTGGTAGGATGCGTTATTGGTTATGTATGGGGTCTGGTGTTCCCGCTCAACAAGCCAATATGGACAAGCTCCTATGTAATGGCAACATCCGGAATGGCAAGTTTGGCCCTTGCTGCACTATATTTCGTGATTGACTTGCAAAAGATTAAAACCGGCACAAAACCATGGCTCATTTTGGGAACCAACGCCATTACGGTTTATTTCCTGGCGGGCGTTCTGGCGTTTCCGTTCTACAGCCTTCCAATTGGCGGAATGGCACTGAACCAGCATGCAATGGAGTTGCTTACAGGTATTGGGTTTGCCCCAAAACTGGCGAGTTTCACCTATGCAGCGTTTTTCCTCGGCGTGCTGTTTATCCCCAGCGCCATCCTTTACCGCAACAAAATATTCATCAAACTTTAAGGACCATAGCAGATAAAACCATCAAAATGAAAAACCTGCTTCCAACTTTTGTTGTTGCATTAATTTTTTTAACAATGACAGGCTGCCGTCGTGCCCCGCAAACTACCATCGTATCTCCATCGGGGAACATCCGGGTGGAGCTAACAACGCTTGCAGATGGCCAGGTTGCATATACAGTGAACTTCAACAACCAACCGATCATTGACACATCGGCTGTTGCGATTGAGTTTTTGGATGCTGCTCCCCTGCGAACAGGGCTGACCATTGTTTCTTCGCAAACCCGAGAGTTCTCCGAAACATGGGAGATGCCCTGGGGAGAGCAACGATATGTGGAGAATACCTTCAACGAGTTATCGGTTAAAATCCGGGAGTCCGAAGGTCTCCAGCGAATTTTCAATCTGGTTTTCAGAGTTTACGACGATGGCTTGGGCTTTCGTTACGAATTTCCGGAACAGCCAAACATGGGCAAGGTTTACATAACTGAAGAGCGGACAGAGATAAACCTTACGGGCGACCACCAGGTTTGGTGGACTCCGGGCGATTGGGATATTTCCGAACATCTCTATAGCCACACCCGCTTTAGCGAAATTGACGCCCTGCAAAAGCGCAATCACCCCAACCTTGCCCAGACCTACATCCCCGTTAACGCGATGAACACTCCGGTAACCATGAAAACCGATGAGGGGATTTACTTGAGTTTCCACGAGGCTGCCCTGATCAATTATTCGGGAATGACCCTGAAGGTGGATACTGTGAACCTACGCATGACAACCAATCTGGTAGGATCATGGCGAGACTATAAAGTGGAGCAGGCCACTCCATTTCATACCCCATGGCGCACCATAAAAATTGCCGAGCGTGCCGGCGACCTTATTGAGTCGATGCTTATTCTAAACCTCAATGAACCAAACAAGTTAGGCGATGTGTCGTGGATACGGCCTACAAAATACATGGGAATTTGGTGGGAGATGCACCTCGGAAAATCAACCTGGGCCTATCACGATGGGCGCGGGCAGCATGGCGCCAGCACTGAAAATGCAAAGTACTACATTGATTTTGCTACCCGCCACGGCATTGATGCCCTGCTTATTGAGGGCTGGAATTCGGGATGGGAAAATTGGATTGGCACAGTGGATCGCGAAGGAATTTTCGATTTTGTAACCCCCTACCCAAACTACGATCTGAAAGGCGTTGTGGAATATGCCAGACAAAGGGGGGTAAATATCGTGATGCACCACGAAACATCGGCAGCCGTTACTACCTACGAACAACAGTTAGATAAGGCTTTTGCGCTGATGGAACATTTGGGTTTGCACAAGGTGAAAACAGGATATGTGGGCACCATCATCCCCGTGGGCGAATTCCATCACAACCAATTTATGGTAAACCATTATCAAAAGGTAATTGAAACTGCGGCCCGCCACCGGGTAGCCATCAACTCGCACGAAACCATCATGGAAACTGGACTCAGGCGAACCTTCCCCAACTGGATAACCAGCGAGAACCTCCGCGGCCAGGAGTTTAATGCCTGGGCAACCGACGGTGGAAATCCGCCAAACCACCTTACCATAGTGCCATTTACACGCATGCTGGCCGGGCCCATAGATTTCACTCCGGGCATTTTCAACATCAAACTCGACCCCTATCGCATCGAAAACCAAATAAACACTACCCTGGCGCATCAACTTGCCCTTTATGTGGTGATTTATAGTCCTTTGCAGATGGTGGCCGACCTGCCCAGGTATTACGAAGGTAATCCGGCGTTTCAGTTTATCATGGATGTGGGTGTTGACTGGGAACAAACCCAAGTTTTGGATGGTGAGATAGGGCAGTTTGTAACCATTGCCCGCGAAGAGCGCGAAACCGGAAACTGGTTTCTGGGCAGCGTTACCAACGAGCAGGCGCGCACCCTTCGCTTGAAAACCGACTTCCTGCAACCCGGTGTAAGTTATCGTGCAACCATTTATGCCGATGCCCCCGACGCTCACTGGGACAAAAACCCCAAAGCCTATGTGATTTCAGAGAAAACCGTAGATGCCGGAAGTGAGCTTGAACTCAATCTGGCTCCGGGCGGAGGTGTGGCCATTAGCTTCCATAGAGCAAATTAACATTTGCATGGCGTAATGAAGAAATAAACGGATTATAACAAAACGTCAATTGAACGAATGCAGCCCTTTTTCATACCTTTGGGGCTGCATTTTTCATTTTACAATCATGGATTTCACTACTTTTTGGGATATACTGCTTCGCAACATTCATGGTGCTTCCATATGGGAAATTATTGCCGTGGTTTTTGGCGTTGTGAGCGTTTGGTTTGCCCGCAAGGCCAGCATATTGGTTTTCCCTGCCGGTATTGTAAGCACAACGCTTTATGTCTTCATTTTTTTCTTGGCCGAACTTTATGCCAATATGGGCATTAACCTCTTCTATACTTGCGTAAGCATATATGGCTGGTATCACTGGACCCGCAAAACCGAAGGTAAAACAGAATTGCCCATCAGGTGGAATACCAAAAAGGAACAAATTGTTTACTTACTGCTGTTGCCTGTGATTTTTCTGCTGATTATGGGGTTGTTATGGATTTTTCAAAGAACTGCTAATAGCCAGTTTTCTGTAAATATCACAACCATTGTTGATGCGCTCACTACATCTATTTTTGTGTTAGGAATGTGGCTGCTTGCACGAAAGAAAATCGAAAACTGGATTTACTGGATTGTCGGAAATCTAATTTCCATACCCTTTTTCTTTTCGCAGGAGTTGGTTTTCACCAGCTTTCAGTTTGTGGTGTTTCTGGTGCTGGCGGTTATGGGTTTTATGGAATGGAAAAGACTGTATAATGCCGGCTTTAAGCAACCTTCAAAGTAGAGAGGGCAAAACCTGCTCTAAAATTTTGCGGTCGGCCTCAGCCCAATTTAATTCCCGGAGCTGTTCGAAAGTAAACCAGCCGGCCATTGTATGTTCTTTGAGAGTGTAACCAACTGTTGCAGGCTTGCACACAAAGGGAATCAGCTGGATTTCAAAATCTCCGTAGCAATGCTGCACAGGCTGTAGCCTGCCAATAACTTCTACCTGCATCGCGAGTTCTTCCCAAAGTTCGCGCTTCAAACAGTCCTGATCCCCCTCATCAGGCTCAACTTTACCTCCCGGAAATTCCCACATCAACCCGTGTCGGGCGGCTGGGTGGCGCTGTGCGGCGAACACTTTTCCTTCGAATGTAATTACCGCACAGGTTACTCTCAGCATTTGGCTACTTATTGTTGAAAAGAGTCATGGTGCGGCCAACGCCCTGCATCCCGAAACTCAAAATCATTTCGGCCGCTTTCTCGATGCGCGGGTTTATCAGTGTGCGCTCTTCGGGAAGCCATTTACCCAGTACGTATTGCGATTGGAATCCTTTCGGGAAATCTCCACCGATTCCAAACCGTAAGCGGGCATAAGCTTCTGTGCCAAGCATTTCGTTGATATGGGAGAGTCCGTTATGCCCTCCTGCACCCCCAAAACCTTTCATTCTCAAAGTTCCGAGGGGCAATGCTAAATCATCAATTACCACAAGCAGGTTTTCCAACTCTATTTTTTCGCTGGCCATCCAATAGTGCACGGCTCTTCCGCTACGATTCATATAGGTAGAAGGCTTCAAAAGGATAAAATGCCTCCCCTTGTTGCGAAACTCGGCTTTGTCGCCATAGCGACATGACGAGAAAGAAGTTTCCATCTTTGCGGCAAGAAAATCAACCACCATAAACCCGATGTTGTGGCGGGTTTCGTGGTATTCGGGTCCAATATTGCCCAAGCCGGCGATCAGGTATTTCATTTTGAGTAAAAAGCCAACCTCTCCAAGGGTTTAAACTTACTATAGGTGCGTAAATATAATGAGAACAGGGATTACTTTTAAAAAAAAGGCACAAGGGAGAACCTTTGTGCCTTCACAAAATGGGTATGAAAGAACTTTTTGAGCTACTAAGGTATCAAGCCTCAGTGCCTTCCTCTTGATCGGCAGAGGCTGTACCTGTAGCGGCCGCCCTGGTTGATTTAACGATTACAATCACCGACGTTAGGGGGTCAAGAAATTCGAGCGTGTCAGATGTAAGCTGTCCTACCCTGAATGCCTGGCCTATGTCGAGCGACGAAATAGAAACTTCAATAAAGTCAGGCAAAACATCTGCCAGGCCCTTTACCTTAAGTTTGCGTAGTTTCATTTGGAGTTTACCGCCCTTGATAACTCCGGGGCTGTTTCCTGTCAGTTTAACGGGAATTTCAATTTTTACGGGTTTGTTTTTCTGAATTTCAAGAAAATCGGCATGAAGGATGTTTTCATCCACCGGGTGGTACTGAATATCCTGCAAAATGGCCTGAAACACCTTGCCCTTGATGTTGAGGGAGACCAGGCACGCCTCGGGAGTATAAACCACATCCTTGAAGGCTTTTTCCGAAACAAAAAACGACACTTGTTCCTTGCCGCCATACAAAACACAGGGTACAAACCCGTTGCGCCTAAGGTCCTTAGCATCTTTTTTCCCTACGTTCTCTCTTGGAGAACCGCTCACAGATACTGTTTTCATTCAAATACTTAATAAAAAGGTTAATAAAACCGGAGCAGAAAGTACTCCTAAAAAATTTGCCTGCAAAGATAACACTTTACAGGCAAATGCATTAGTTCAGAAAAATTTTAGGTCATTATAGAAAATCCATAGTGCGAACTGATCGACTTGTGGTTGTGTACACGGTTTATTACATCTGCAAAAAGCTTAGCGGTACTCAGAACGGTGATTTTCGGGCTGGAGTTGATAACCGGGATGGTGTCGGATACGATCACCTCCGAAAAAACACTTTGATTTAAGCGTTCGATGGCCTGTCTGCTAAAAACAGGGTGGGTACAAATAGCCCTTACGCTATTTGCTCCGCTATCCTTTACCACCTGACCTGCCAGAACAATCGATCCTGCGGTGTCGATAATGTCATCAACCAGGATTACATCCTTTCCTTTCACATCGCCAATGAGCATAATGCGGTCCACCTGGTTGGCTTTTAAGCGCTGTTTGTAACAAATGACCAGCTCGCCGTTAACAAACTTGGCATAGTTTGCTGCGCGCCTTGTTCCGCCGGTGTCGGGCGACCCGATAACGAGGTTGGGAAGGTTCAGGCTTAAGATATAAGGTACAAAAATACTGGAAGCGTATAAATGGTCAACCGGTATGTCGAAGAAGCCCTGAATCTGGTCGGCATGCAAGTCCATGGTTATTACCCGGTTCACACCGGCAGCGATCAGTAGATTAGCCATCAATTTGGCGCCGATAGGCACCCGGGGCTGATCTTTACGATCCTGTCGCCCAAGTCCGAAATAAGGAATTACCGCAACCACCTGCTTTGCCGAAGCCCTTCTGGCAGCATCGATCATAAGCAACAGCTCAAGGATGTTGTCGGCTGGGGCGAAGGTGCTTTGTACAATGTAAACATCGTGGCCTCTAAGGGTTTCCTCAAATGAGGGTTGAAACTCCTTGTCGGCAAAGCGCGAAAGGACCACTTTCCCCAATGGGATTCCGTATTCCCTGCATATTTTTTCGGCCAGATAACAGGAGGCCGATCCGGCGAAAATTTTGACTTCAGATGCCATGAGAGAAGATTTTGGGATAGAAGTAAATTGGGTTCAGCAAAATTAAATATTATCAGACTTATGTCTTTGTAAAAAAAGTGTTTTGTCGAAAAACTTTTACAGCCCAAAAACTATTGTTACATTTGCACACCCAAAACACACCGGTTGCAAGCCATGCCCGGGTGGCGGAATTGGTAGACGCGTTGGTCTCAAACACCAATGATAGCAATATCGTGCCGGTTCGATCCCGGCCTCGGGTACAAAAAGCCTCCTTTGGGGGGCTTTTTTATTTTCAATTTCCGGATCTTATTTTATGGTGAAAGTTCCTTTTGGAACGATTAAATGTAGGCTAAACCCTGATGCGTAAGCCTACAAAACAACCATTGGTGCCTTAATTTCATATCATTTTTTCAAAAATTGGGGTTTAAGCTTGCCAAGGAATCGCTCATGAAAGCTGCGAAGGTTTTGTATAAAAATGCATTTTTTGCTAAATTTGAAACACTTAAATGATTTTTTTAGCAGAAAAGCATCAAATTGCTTTGGTGAGTAATAATCATTAAAATTTTTAAACCGCAAAAGCCATGACAAAAGATTTGCCACAACTTCCTTACAGCCTGCATGCCCTGGAGCCGGTCATCTCATCCAGAACTATTGAGTTTCATTATGGAAAACACCATCAGGCATATCTGAACAATCTGAAAAATCTACTGCCCGGAAGTCCTTTTGAAAAGGCCGGACTTGAAGAAATGATTAAAAAGGCCGATGGTGGTATTTTTAATAATGCCGCCCAGGTCTGGAACCACACTTTCTATTGGGAAAGTCTCAGTCCGGCGGGAGGCGGGGAACCAAAAGGAAGATTGATGGAGGCTATTGAAGAAAATTTTGGAAATTTCGCCAAATTCAGAGAAAATTTTTCGCAGGCGGCTGCAAGCCTTTTCGGTTCGGGGTGGGCATGGCTTTCGTTTTCAGCGGAAGGCAAACTTGAGATTGACAAAGAATCAAATGCGGGCAACCCCCTAAGGCAGGGAAAAAAGCCCCTTTTGACCTGCGATGTATGGGAGCACGCCTATTATCTCGATTACCAAAACCGCAGATTGGATTACATTGAGGCCTTTTGGAAACTTATCGACTGGACCAGGGTTTCAGCCAGGATGTAATAAAAAAGAGGGCCAACAGACCCTCCTTTCCCACAATTTATAACCACAAACCCAATACACAAAAACTAAGCATTTTGAGTATCGCACATTTGCCTGTACAAAAGTAAGTCAACCCACGCTGCGGGCACTTATAAAAAAAGTTAAGGCGTTGTTAAATAATGTTAATCGCTCGCTGAAGCCTGTGGTAACCGATTAATTTTGCTGAACCCATTTATTTAAGAATTCTCAGCCATTGTTTTTTCGCATGAAAAGAATCTGTTTTTTACTAAAAAGTGCCTTGTTCTTACAATAACCCTGATTGAAAAATGCATGCACGGAGGGCATCCGGACACTGCCTTTTAATTTGTTTTACGAATGAAAAAGAGAATCATCATATTGTTAATAGCCTCAATGTCGGTGGCACTTTTGGGATTAATCGGTATTCAGATTTACTGGATACGTAATGCTATTGCACTAAAGGAGGTAAATTTTGACCGTGGTGTTAGTGATGCCGTTACAAGAGCTATTTACAGATTCAACAAAACAGAAACAACCCGCCGTATAATGGCACAGCAGCAAAGAAGCACGCAGCTGAACCGGTACTACCGAATGCTCGATTCGTTGAATCAGGTACACTACAACGCCATTGTAGGCAATTTATCATCCGCCCAGGCTTTTGCAGATACGGGAGCCAACACCATAAGCCAGTCATTCAGCTTCAGCATTACAGGGCATGGAGATGGAAGGCAAATTATGTCCTTCGACACCTCGTTTGTTGGTTCAACCGGGGCAAATTTGTCCGCACTGGGGTATCTTTCGGGACAGAATGAACGATCAAATCCCGATCCTATTCAGCATTTTTTCGAAAGAAGCCGGTTTATCAACGATCTGTTTGATGAACTTTTTTCTATCCAAAACACATTTCAATCTACAGATGAGGAAAGTGTAAAAGTACTTGACTCCCTCCTGGCCATTGAACTGAACAGCCACGGAGTTAAAACCGAATTCGATTTCGCAATTGTTAATCCGGCTTACAACTCCATTGTTGCCGAAAAAACCGGCAATAACAGACAGGCGATTCTTCGAACCAACTATGTTTTTAACCTTTACCCAAATGAGTTTTTCCACAATCCCGAATATCTGCTGATGTATTTCCCTGGCCAGAAGAGCTACCTGCTTTCACAGACCAATGCCATGCTCGTTACTTCTTCGCTGTTTATTCTGGTAGTAATAACTTCGTTTGCTTACACTATTTTAGCTTTCATCAGGCAAAAGAAGTTGTCGGTAATGAAGAATGCTTTCATAAACAATATGACCCATGAGCTGAAAACACCCATTTCGACCATTTCGCTTGCCTGCCAGGCATTAAAAGATCAGGATGTGAGCAAATCGGAGAGTATTTATCAGAGCTACATCAGTATGATCCATGAGGAAAATCACCGCCTGGGTGTAATGACAGAAAAAGTTCTTCAAACTGCCGTAATTGAAAACGGAAAATTGAGGTTGAACCGCAGCGGCCTCGATGTGCACGACCTGCTCAATGATGTTATCAGTAAAATAAGTCTCCAGGTAGAAGCAAAGCAAGGGCAGATTTCGAAAAATTTTGGAGCCAGGTACAGTTTTATTGAGGCAGATAAATTACATTTAACAAATGTATTTGTAAATTTGCTTGACAACGCAAACAAGTATTCCCCAAACAAGCCCGTGATCGTGGTAAGTACTGAAAACACCCAGATGGGTATAACGGTGCATGTCGAAGACAATGGAATAGGAATAAGCAGGGCAAATCAGAAAAGGGTTTTCGAAAACCTTTATCGGGTCCCTACAGGAAACATTCATGACGTTAAGGGTTTCGGGCTGGGTTTGTGGTATGTTAAGGCCATAGTGGAAAAACACGGGGGCCAGGTTGCAATTCAAAGCGAGTTGAAAAAAGGGTCACGTTTTAGCGTAACCATTCCGATCGGGTTTAACCAGGAACGTCAGGATAATCACGTTTAGCGAAAAGATAAAAAAATGGAAAGACCACCCGTAAAAATATTGTTGGCAGAGGATGATCCTAACCTGGGAACCATATTGAAGGCCTACCTGGAAGCAAAAGGATTTCCAACGCGTTTGTGCGTGAACGGACAAGAGGCTCACGAAGTTTTCCTGAGAGAAATATTTCAGTTCTGTATTCTTGACGTGATGATGCCCGTAAAGGACGGATTTACGCTTGCACGCGAAATCAGGAAAACTGATAAAAAAATCCCCATCCTGTTTCTTACTGCAAAATCGATGCAAGAAGATGTGATCGAAGGGCTTAAAATTGGCGCCGACGACTATCTTACCAAGCCTTTCAGTATGGAAGAATTACTGCTCCGCATTAATGCCATTTTCAGGCGCACAAGCCCGGAGCCTACCGGCGATACCGACAAAACCCTTTTTCATCTTGGTAGGTACATCTTCGATTTTACCCGACAAACCCTGAAGTTTGAGGATCAAGAAATTAAACTGACTTCTAAAGAAGCCCAACTTCTAAAAATGCTCTGCGACCGCACCAACGAGGTACTCGACCGGTCGGAAGCGCTGATCAAAATCTGGCTCGACGATAATTACTTCAATGCCAGGAGCATGGATGTGTACATAGCCAAGCTTAGAAAATACCTGAAAGAGGATGAAAATGTTGAGCTAATTAATGTACATGGTAAAGGGTTTAAGCTGTTTGTGAACCAGGATGACTGAGACTTTGGGCTGCATGGTTGTTTGGTTTTAATCCTTTTGCAGAAATCTTAAAAGCATTATTTGCCGGTATTTAACCGGCATTTTGCTTTTTTTATTAAATTGCAGGCATGGATGGCGAACGAAAAATATTTTCGCTGAGCGACATGGCTCGGAGCCTGCGGTCGGTCATTGAGCGCACCTATACCTCATCGTATTGGATAAAAGCCGAAATTGCGAAGCTCAACTTTTATCCGCGCAGCGGCCACTGCTACCCTGATTTGGTCGAAAAATCGGGCGACCAAATCATGGCCCAGATGCGCTCAACCATTTGGGCGGCCGAATTTAAATCAATAAATCAAAAATTTATAGAAGTAACCGGTGAGCCCCTCCGCGAGGGAGCCCAAATTCTGTTCTCGGCAACTGTTTCTTTTCATCCGGTTCACGGATTTTCGCTGCATATCCAGCAAATCGAGCCCTCCTTCACCTTGGGGCAAATGGCTCTCGAAAAACTAAAGACCATTGAGCGGCTCAAGGCAGAAGGCATTTTCGACCGCAACAGAAATTTGCCCTCGCCCCTGCTGATCAGGCGCCTGGCGGTGATCTCTGTCGAAACCAGCAAAGGGTACCATGATTGGCTCAAAATCCTTTCCGATTATCAAGGAGAGTTTACCATCTGGCACCACCTTTTTCCTGCCTTGCTGCAAGGCGATAAAGCCGTTGAAACCATTACAGCAAGCCTCCGGGAAATCAAAAAAAACGTCCACCTTTTCGATATGGCTGCCATCGTTCGCGGAGGAGGCGGCGATGTGGGGCTCAATTGCTACGACCATTACCTGCTGGCACGCGAAATCGCGACATTTCCGCTCCCGGTTATCACCGGGATTGGCCATGCCACCAATCAGACCATAAGCGAAATGGTTGCCTGGCAAAACAAGGTAACGCCAACTGATGTAGCCTACTTCATCGTTAATAATTTTGCCGGTTATTCAAAAAGAATTCTGGATTGTCATAAAGCAATTGCATCAAAAAGCAAACAAATCCTTTGGGCCGAAAATCACAAGATCAGGAAACTGATAACCCAAATGGGAACTGCAGCTACCAGGTCGTTGAAAAGGACAAACCTTGTATTGGAGCATACCATAAACAAGCTAAAAGTTGCCACTTTGCGGTACTTGGAAGTTCAGAGGAAACACCTGCACCACCTGCAGGAAAAAGTAAAACTCCTCAGTCCGGAAGAGGTTCTAAAGCGAGGCTTTTCCATTACCGTACTCAACGGCAAAGTAATTAAAAACGCTGATGAGGTAAAACCCGGTGATGTTGTGGTAACCCATGTAAAAAAAGGTCGTTTTGAAAGCACCGTAAAGTAAAAATCAAAAGAAAATGAAAGACAAGCCTAATTACAAACAGGCTCTCGAAGAGCTCGAAAACATTGTTGCAAGCCTTGAAGGCGAAGACCTTTCGGTAGATGACCTTTCTTCAAAATTGTCAAGAGCATCCACTCTGATTGGTATTTGCCAGCAAGCCCTCCACACTACCGAGTCAGAAGTAAAGGACTTTTTAGAAAGTCTCATACAGGGAAAAAACATGGAGCCACAGTAAACAAATTTAAAATTGCTTGAAGTGCTTTTTCTGCGTAAGTAACAGAGAACGGAATTTATTAATTTTTTCAAAATGCTTAAAAAAGCTATTGTAACCGGAGCATACGGCGTTATAGGCAAAGCAATTTCAGAAATGTTAGCCGAAAAAGGCTGGTCGCTCATCCTGGTTGGTCGCGACAAACCCCGAATTGAAAAGGTATGCCATGAAATTTCAATCCAAACAGGGAATAATCAGATTGTTCCTGCGGTGGTTGACCTCTCCAGGGAAAAGGAAATAAAAGCATTTGCTGTGAATCTGAATCAGCAGGTTGATGTTTTAATAAATAATGCCGGCACCACTCCCCCTCAGAGACTTGAAACACCCGAAGGCATCGAAATGCAATGGGCCTGCAATGTGCTGGGATATATGTGGATGATGGAATATTTGCAACCCAGCCTAATAAAAGGGGGCCGCATTATTAACGTTGCAAGTTTTTATGCGGGAAGCCTCGACATGGAAGATGTAGAATTCATTAAGCGCCGGTACGACAACGACACGGCCTACCGGCAATCAAAACAAGCCAACCGGATGCTGAGCACCTACTTTGCAGGATTATTCAAGCCATTTGAAATAACCGTAAACAGTTGCCATCCGGGCGAGATAAGTTCAAAACTTAGCAACAACCTGGGCTTTTTCTATCCCGATCCTCCCCGAAAAGGGGCCGACACCCCCGTATGGATGGCCACAGATCCAAGTCTTCAACAGATTACAGGCCAATATTTTCAGTATCGAAAAAACATCCCCTGCCAGTTCAGCAAGAGCCCCGTTGATATGAAAAAATTGTACGACCTCTGTAAAAGCTATAGCAAGCCTTGAGCTAAAACAAAACCCTGGCCTGGATTTCACCATGCTGCTTTTTCAAGCCAGATCTTCCACGATTACGAGTTTGCTGATCCTGTATTAAGCTTCAACCGGAAGATTTTGCCCAAAAACTTCATGGTTTCACATAGTTTTTCAGGAGGCCTGAACAAACAGAAATCTGCTTCACAGATGAACAATTGGTCGGGAATTTTGTGGTTTATAAAGACCAATATTTTCAGCAAAGTACAAAAAGAAACCTCCAAATTGTTTGATTAAACCCTTTAGCTTTGTTAACTTTGCAGCCTAAATTAAAATAGTTCTAAATAAGGTTTGGAATTTATTCCCGGGATGTATTTTCTTACCTGAAAGAAACTCCTCCTGGGTAAACTTGCGGTTTATGGAAGATAAAACCAACGATATTCTTGGTGAGGTTACCGGTAGCGATTACAAGTATGGCTTCTATACATCCATCGAAATGGATCAGGCGCCTAAGGGTCTTACCGAAGACACCATCCGTTTTATTTCAGCAAAAAAAAACGAGCCGGAATTTATGCTCGAACATAGGCTCAAGGCATTCAGGCATTGGCTTACCATGAAAGAACCTACCTGGGCACATGTGGAATATTCCCCAATTGATTACCAGGATCTGATTTACTATTCTGCACCCAAGAAAACACCCAAGTACCACAGCCTGGATGAAGTTGACCCGGATCTGCTCGAAACATTCGAAAAACTGGGTATTCCGCTTGAGGAACAGAAAATGTTGGCAGGTGTTGCGGTCGATGCCGTAATGGACAGTGTTTCGGTGGCCACCACCTTCAGGGAAACATTGGCTGAGAAGGGCGTGATATTCTGTTCTTTCAGTGAAGCTGTGCGCGAATATCCTGACCTGATCAAAAAGTATATGGGCTCTGTGGTTCCACATACCGACAATTATTTTGCCGCACTCAATACAGCTGTATTTAGCGATGGGTCGTTCGTTTATATTCCCAAAGGTGTGAGATGCCCATTGGAACTCTCAACTTATTTCCGTATCAATGCTGCCAACACCGGTCAATTTGAGCGTACTCTGATCATTGCCGAGGAAGGAAGTTATGTGAGTTACATGGAGGGTTGCACTGCACCTATTCGTGATGAAAACCAACTCCATGCAGCCATTGTAGAAATCATTGCCCATAAGGATGCTGAAGTGAAATATGCAACCGTACAGAATTGGTGGCCGGGCGACAAGCATGGCAAAGGGGGTGTTTACAACTTTGTTACCAAGCGTGGAATATGCGAGGGAGAGCGTTCAAAAATCTCCTGGACCCAGGTAGAAACCGGGTCGGCCATCACCTGGAAATACCCCAGCCTGGTTCTTAAAGGCGATCATTCAACGGGCGAATTCTATTCGGTTGCTGTTACCAACAATTACCAGCAGGCCGATACAGGAACCAAAATGATTCACCTGGGAAAGAACACCCGTAGTACCATCATCAGCAAGGGCATATCGGCCGGCCACAGCAACAACAGTTACAGGGGTTTGGTAAAAGCTATCCGTCGAGCCGAAAATTCACGAAATTTTTCACAGTGCGACTCCCTGCTGCTCAGCGATACAAGCGGGGCACATACTTTTCCGTACATTGAAATCGCCAACAGTTCGTCCATTGTCGAACATGAAGCTACGACCAGCAAAATTTCTGAAGACCAATTGTTCTATTGCCTTCAGCGCGGAATTGACCGCGAGAGTGCCATCGGTTTGATAGTGAACGGATATGCAAAAGAAGTACTCAACAAATTGCCCATGGAGTTTGCAGTCGAAGCGCAAAAACTCCTTTCGATTAGTCTTGAGGGCAGCGTAGGATAACCGGATTGTTTTATTGAAAGAACTCGAATTATGCTTAAGATAAAAGACCTGTCAGTTTCTATAAACGACAAGAACATTCTAAAAGGATTTAACCTCGAAGTAAGAGCCGGCGAAGTGCACGCCATTATGGGCCCCAACGGTACCGGGAAAAGCACCCTCGCTGCTGTGATTGCAGGCCGCGACACGTTTGATATCGAGCAAGGCGAAATTACCTACCTGGGCAAAAACCTCACCGACATGAGTCCGGAATTAAGGGCACGTGAAGGCATTTTTCTGGGATTTCAGTATCCCGTTGAGATTCCTGGTGTAAGTATGGCCAGCTTTATGCGTGCTGCCCTGAATGAGAAACGCAAGCACTTTGGGCAGAACCCTTTAAGCGGAGGCGAATTCCTGAAGCTTATGGAAGAGAAAAAAAATCTGGTCGAGATTCATTCAAATCTCACCAACCGATCTGTTAACGAAGGGTTTTCGGGAGGAGAGAAAAAAAAGAATGAGATTTTTCAAATGGCTCTGCTTGAGCCCAGGCTGGCCATATTGGACGAAACAGATTCGGGTCTCGATATCGACGCTCTCAAAGTCGTAGCAAACGGAGTGAACAAACTTCGTTCGCCCGAAAACGCCACTATTATTATAACACACTACCAGCGCCTGCTCGATTTTATCATCCCTGACTATGTGCATGTTTTGTTCGATGGCCGTATCGTAAAAAGTGGCGGCAAAGAACTTGCGCTTGAATTGGAAAACAAAGGATATGAATGGGTTAAAAATGAGGTAAACGGAGCTATGACCACCTTGAAGGCTTAATTTTACCCTGGCTGAAACCCCAAACAGCTTAAACTATGAATGCCACACAAAATACCATTCCCTTAAAAGAATCCCTGCTCGGTTTGTACCATCAACATTTGCAGGCCATTGAGGGGTTGTCTTCCCATAAGTTAATCCACCTTCGGCAGAAAGCCCTTCATGAATTTGAGCGAATTGGATTTCCCACTTCAAAACTCGAAAACTGGAGGTTTACAGACATTTCACAAATATTATCTCAAAACTTTGAATTCGATTTTCGGAACCAAAGCAGGCCTTTCGACTTAAAAGAAATATTTACCTGCGAGGTTTACGACCTTGATACTTATAGCCTGACCCTGCTTAATGGATGGTTCGTATATCAGCATACGCCACTGTTTAAGTTCGATAATGGGGTGATTATTGGCAGTTTGGCCAAGGCCATGGAGGAGTTTCCCGAAATAGTTGAAAAATATTTAGGCAGTGCCGCCTCCACGCCAAATGCCGCCTTTGCCGCCTTGAACACCGCTTTCATGCAAGACGGGCTTTTTGTATATGTTCCAAAAGGGGTTACCGTAGAAAAACCCATTCAGCTGGTAAATATTGTTAATTCGCAAGTCCCGTTGTTTCTTCAGCCCCGCAGCCTTGTGGTTGCCGAAGCCGGATCGTCGGTTACGCTGGTTCATTGCGACCATGCACTTACACATACGCCATCAGTTACCAACACGGTGCTCGAAGTTTTTTTGCACCCCGAAGCCCAGGTAGATCATTACAAAGTTCAGAACAAAGGAAAAAGCTCTGCCCTGTTTACCAATACCTACTTCCATCTGTATGAGGGGAGTAAGGTTTCGAGTTGCATCATGACGCTCAATGGAGGTTTTACCCGCAATTCGGTCGAAATAAACCTACTCGGCACCCAAAGCCAGGCCAATCTGAAGGGTCTCTACCTGGCCGATCGCAGCCAGTTTGTTGATAATCAGGTGCAAATAAATCACTCGGCTCCCGGCTGCTACAGCAATCAGCTTTTTAAAGGAATTTTAGACGACCAGGCCAAAGCTGTTTTCAGCGGTCGTATTAATGTTCAGCGCGATGCCCAAAAAACTCAGGCCTATCAGAACAACAAAAACCTGTTGCTATCGGAAGAGGCCAAGATTAATTCGCAACCGCACCTCGAAATTTATGCCGACGACGTTAAATGCAGCCACGGGGCCACAATAGGTCAACTTGAACCTAATGCCATGTTCTATTTGCGCTCTCGGGGAATATCAGAAAAAACCGCACGACAACTCATGATGCTCGCATTTGCCGATGAAGTGGTAAAAGAGATAAGTATAGAGCCTTTGAAACAAAAAATCGGTGGCATGGTGGAGAAACGACTCAAGGGAGAGCTTTCAATTTGCGACCAGTGTGTACTTCATTGCAAGGACAATAGTCCGGCTACATTTAATATTGATATGAATAAACTATAGAAGCTTTATGAAAATCAACATTAAGAAGTTGCGTAAAGAGTTTCCTGCATTAGACCAACGTATAAATGACAAGCCGCTTATCTATCTTGACAATGCTGCTACCACTCAAAAACCTTTGGTAGTTATCGACAGGCTTAAAAACTATTATGAAAAAGAAAACAGCAATATTCATCGCGGGGCACATTACCTGAGCATGCAGGCTACCGAAGCCTATGAAAATTCGAGGTACACCATCAAGGAGTTTCTGAACGCAACCCACAGCCACGAAATCGTTTTTACCCGCGGAACAACCGAAGCCATCAATCTTGTTGCAAGTTCCTTTGGAAAACAATTTCTGAAAGAGGGCGACGAAGTGCTGGTTTCGGCCATGGAGCATCATTCGAACATTGTGCCTTGGCAACTTGCCTGCCTTGAGCGTAAAGCCAAATTGAAGGTAATACCAATGAGTCTTGACGGCGAATTGCTTGTTTCCGAAATAGACCACCTTCTGAATGAAAAGACCAAAATTGTAGCCATTGCCCATGTGAGCAACGCCCTCGGAACCGTTAATCCGGTTGAGTTAATTATTTCCAAAGCGCATAAAATGGGCATTCCCGTTCTGATCGACGGGGCTCAGGCCATTCCTCACATGAAAGTGGATGTCAAAGCCCTGGATTGTGATTTCTATTGCTTTTCGGGGCATAAAGTTTACGGACCAATGGGTGTAGGGGTGCTATACGGAAAGGAAGAATGGCTAGACCGGCTGCCTCCTTACCAGGGCGGCGGGGAAATGATAAAGGAAGTGCGTTTTTGCGGCACAACGTTTAATGAACTCCCTTTCAAATTCGAAGCAGGCACTCCTAATGTGGGAGATGTTATCGGCCTGGAGTCAGCCTTAAAGTTTGTGTCGTACCTGCGCCCCGAAAACATTCAGGAACATGAAAAGGAGTTGCTTGATTACGCCATCAAGGAATTAATGACTCTGGAAAACATCCGGTTTATTGGCACAGCCAAAAACAGAGCCAGCGTTGTTTCTTTTATTTTTCAAGATATACATCCTTACGATACCGGTGTAATCTTAGACAAAATGGGCATTGCAGTACGTACCGGGCATCATTGCGCCCAACCGGTTATGGATTTTATGAAGATACCCGGAACCGTTAGGGTCTCATTCGGAATTTACAACACATTAGAGGAAGTGGACGTCCTGATTGACAGTCTGAAAAATATCAGGAAAATTTTTACCTAAATCCCCAGATTAATGATTTCAGAAACCAGTCCGGCTCAACAATTAAAACAACTTGCAGTTATTTATAGTGCTCTTTTTTTAGGGATTTTGGTAATTGCAGGAGTGGCAGCATTGCTTGTAAGCCAATCCATCCCGAATATTGAGGAAAACCCTGCCCGCGATCAATTAGTTCTATTTATCGCAATAGGCATGGCAATCCTTTTAATATTTATGGCACACGCCATTCCACAGGCAATGCTGAAAAAGTTTGCCCCTGATGTTAACCTGATTCAAAAATTGGAGGCCTATAGGAAGGCCAACATTGTAAAACTTGCCCTCATTGAAGGCGCCGCTATAATAGCGAGTACTGCATTCGTGGTTACCAAAAACACGAACATGCTCTTGTTGGTTGCAATTGTCGTTTTGTTCTTAATCCTGAATCGCCCAACAAAGTTCAAAACCGCCAGTGATTTACAATTGAGCGCAGAAGAAACAGACCAGCTTAGCCGTGGATAAGATTTGAAAAGAACTTAAAAAATCGTTTATGAGCATAAAGGAAGTTGAGGAGGAGATTATAGCCGATTTTGAATGTTTCGATGGTTGGTTGGAAAAATACAATTACATCATAGAGTCGGGAAGGACTCTTGCCCAATTTGATTCGAAATACAGGGAGGAAAAATACCTGATTAAGGGCTGTCAGTCGCAAGTTTGGCTGCATGCCATGATGCACGACAACAAGGTGGTTTACTTTGCCGATAGTGATGCCCTGATTACAAGAGGTATTGCAAGTTTGCTTGTTAGAGTGCTTTCCAACCAGACTCCCGAAGATATCATCCATGCCGAGTTGAAGTTTATAGAAACCACCGGCTTGAAGGAACACCTGTCGCAAACCCGCAGTAACGGCCTGATGAATATGATAAAACAAATGAAGCTTTATGCCCGGGCATTTAAAGCCAAGCAAATGATCTGAAAAATCACCACCTTATGACCACCAATGGAAATTATCTGGCATTGGAATCCTTGATTGTAGAGGCCATAAAAACCGTTTACGACCCCGAAATACCAGTAAATGTTTACGACTTAGGGCTTATCTATGAAATATCGGCAAGCACCGAAGGAGTAATAAACATTACCATGACACTTACCAACCCCAACTGCCCTGTGGCCGATGAAATTCCAAGAAATGTTAAGGAGGCGGTACTTACTGTTGAAGGTGTCCGGGAGGTAAAGATAAAATTGGTTTTTGAACCCGAATGGAACAAGGATATGATGTCGGATGCAGCTATGCTAGAGTTGGGTCTTTTCTGATCATCGGTTGAAAAAAAGGTGTAATTTTGGAACCACGAGTTACAAAACCAAATTAAACCAATCAATCTGTAAAATACACTGCCATGAACATTCCTGCAAACTTACTCTACACCACTGATCATGAATGGGTAAAAATTGAAGGTGATACTGCCATTGTAGGTATTACTGAATATGCCCAAAAAGAGTTGGGCGATATAGTTTATATTGAAGTTGAAACTGTGGGCGAAAATCTTAGTCGCTCTGATTCATTTGGAACCATTGAGGCTGTAAAAACTGTTTCGGACTTGTATATGCCACTTTCGGGTGAGGTATTGGAGTTTAATCAAGCCATCGAATCCTCCCCAGATGTTGTAAACAAAGACCCATACGGTCAGGGTTGGATTATAAAGATAAAGCTTTCGGATGTTTCGGAAAAAGACGAACTGCTTACCGCAGCAAAATACAAAGAGCTGGTTGGTGCATGATATTAAAATTCCTTTTATAGGAAAAGACTGCTGATGGCATACAAATATTTTGTCCCCGCAATCAGTTGGGGGCTGCTTATTCTTATAGCCATAAGCATGCCGCCCGACAAGGTTCCTGACTTAAAGCTGCTTACTATACCAAACATTGACAAGCTCGTTCATATGGGTTTGTTTTTTGTATTTGCATTTCTGGCTTGCTTTGGTTTTTTCAGGCAGAACGATGCAGGAATCATGCACAAAAGGTTTGAATTGTTTTCTTTTCTTGTATCTTTAATATTCAGTTTGTCAACGGAAGTGTTTCAGCATCTTTTTATTGCCCTGAGAACCGCAAGTATCCTCGACTTTCTGGCCAATCTCTTAGGCACGGTTTTTGGTATAATCGTGTTTGGTATTGTTTTGAGAATCAAATCAAAAAAAAATTAAGGTTTGTTAAAAAACCAGAACAGGAATTTGAAATTCTTTGTACATTAGCAACCCCAAAAAGCCTAAAAATTTATAATTCGGGCAACTGTCAAAACCAGCAAACATTATGGAAACAAAAAAAACACCTAAAGCTGATCTTGAAAGCAAAAAGCGTATTTTTCTCCAGATTGGACTGGCCATTGCGCTTTTAGGCGTTCTTGTGGCTTTTGAATGGAGAACCTACGATCGTCCGGTGCATGACCTGGGTGCGCTGGATATGGAATTTATCGAAGAGGAGGATATTCCGATTACCCGCCAGGAACTTCCGCCGCCACCTCCTCCTGCCCTATCCCAAGAGCTTATTATTGTGCAAGACGATGTTGAAATAGATGAAGAGTTTATCATTGACGTGGAAGCCACAACTCAAACTGAGATCAGGGAATTTGCTCCTGTTGTTGTACAACAGGAAGAAGCCATTGACGAGGAGGTCATTTTCATTGTTGTAGAAGAGCAAGCCACTTTCCCAGGCGGAGAAGAGGCACGGCTTCGTTTTTTGCAGGAAAACCTGCGCTATCCTCACATGGCTCGCGAAGCCGGAATTCAGGGTACTGTATTTATTACTTTTGTTGTTGAACGCAACGGTACCATTACCGATGTAAGGATTTTACGTGGCATTGGTGGTGGCTGCGACGAAGAGGCAATAAGGGTTGTACGGGAGATGCCCCGCTGGAATCCCGGCAGGCAGAGAGGCCAGCCCGTTAGGGTTCAGTTCACCATGCCAATCCGCTTCGTTTTAAACTAAAAAAACAGGAATTCAAAATGCCGCTCCTTACCGGGCGGCTTTTTTTTAGCTGATCCTGCCCCAGGATTGCTTCTCTTTTGATGATTCAATAAGCCTTTTTGCAACCATGCGATGCTCCGGCAGGAGCAACATTGGGTCTGCATCCAATAGTTCGCATGCCTTTTCACGGGCCAAAACCAGCAAGGCTTCGTCCTTGGTAAGGTCGGCAAGTTTAAGATCAAGCAGTCCGCTTTGCTGAGTTCCTTGCAGGTCGCCGGGACCACGGAGTTTCAAATCAACTTCAGCTATCTCGAATCCATCATTGGTTCTGACCATGGTTTCTAGCCTTTTCCGGCCGTCAGCACTTAGCTTGTTTCCGCTCATCAGGATACAATAACTCTGGTCGGCTCCCCGTCCCACACGGCCACGCAGCTGATGCAGTTGTGCCAACCCAAACCTTTCTGCACTTTCAATTACCATTACCGAAGCATTGGGAACATCAATCCCTACTTCGATAACTGTTGTTGCAACCATAATCTGTGTTTGGCCATTCACAAACCGCTGCATTTCATACTCCTTGTCGGAAGCCTTCATCTGCCCGTGAACAATACTCACTGAATACTGTGGCAAAGGAAATTCCCTGATAATGCTTTCATATCCATCAGTCAGGTCTTTCAGGTCAAGCGTCTCGGATTCCTTAATGAGCGGATACACAACATAAATCTGCCTGCCTTTGTGAATCTGTTCTCTCATAAAACCAAAAACCTTCAAACGGCTGCTGTCGAACTGGTGAATGGTTTGTACCGGCTTTCTGCCGGGAGGCAATTCATCGATTATCGAAACGTCTAAGTCGCCATACAAAGTCATGGCTAAAGTTCTTGGAATCGGTGTGGCCGTCATGACCAAAACATGAGGAGGGACAAAGTTCTTTAACCAGAGTTTTGCCCGCTGGGCAACACCAAACCGGTGCTGCTCATCAATTACTACCATACCAAGTTGTGAAAACTCGACTGAATCCTCAATCAGGGCATGTGTGCCTATTACAATTTGCAGGCTTCCCTCCTTTAATTCTTTCAGGAGGGTTTGTCGTTCGGAAGAGCGGGTAGAGCCTGTTAAAACTCCGGCTCTGATGTTTAATGGCCTTAGAAGTTTGGAGATTAACTCATAATGCTGTAATGCAAGAATTTCGGTAGGTGCCATAAGACATGCCTGAAACCCGTTGTCGAGAGCCATAAGCATAGAAAGAACCGAAACCATTGTTTTTCCGCTACCTACATCACCTTGCAACAAACGGTTCATTTGTTTGCCCGAAAGGGTGTCGCTGCGAATTTCCCGAAGTACCCTTTTTTGAGCGCCGGTAAGCTGAAAGGGCAGGCAGTTATTGTAAAAACCCATAAAACAGTCTCCGATTTTAACAAAAACATGCCCTCCCGTCTTTTCTGCCCGGTGCCTTTTATATCTCAAAATTTCGATTTGCAAATAAAATAATTCCTCAAACTTCAGCCTGGTCAAAGCTTTCCTGGCTGACTGGGCATCGGGCGGAAAATGTATGTCGCGAATGCTGTTTCGCCTGTCGGAAAGATTGCAGGAATTTAGCACCGATTTTGGAAGAGTTTCGGCAACCTGACCGATTATTTGCGGAAGCAATACTTGTATGAGTTTGCTAATTCCCTTGCTGGAAAGGCCTTGAGAACGTAAATTCTCAGTGGAATTGTAAACGGCCTGCAGGGCCGAAGCCTGGTTTATGGCACCAGGCGATACCGGCTCAATTTCCGGATGTGCCAGGCTAAACTTACGGCCAAATTGATTTGGCTTCCCAAACACAATGTATTCAACATCGGGTTTAAACGCATTTTTCAACCACCTGAATCCATTAAACCACACCAATTCCATACTTCCCATTCCATCAGAAAAAGTAGCCGTCATGCGGGTAGTGCGCTTCTGGCCATGAAGCTTGATGTTGGATATAAAGCCCTTTAGTTGAACAAAGGCAAGATCCTCCGAAATTTCCGAAATCTTGTAAAACTTGCTGCGGTCAACGTACCTGAACGGAAAAAACTCTACCAGATCTCCAAAGGTGTGTATGCCGGCTTCCTTCCGCAATAGCTCTCCCCGCTTAGGTCCAACGCCTTTAAGGTATTCAATGGAAGTATTGAGTAGTTCCTGGTTCATTTTGATTTGCACGCACAGGTTTCAAAGCCAAAGGAATGTATGTTACCCTACCTGAAATAGCATAACCAGCATAATAACTGAAACCCCTAAAGCATATCCGGCAAAAACCTGAGACAAATTGTGGGCATTTACCACAAGTCTTGCCGTTCCCAGCAAGCCTGAAACAAGAATTGTAAGAATCAGAGGGGTGCTTATATCCATTTGGTATATGTATCCAAAACTTAGAATAAATCCGGTAAGGCCACCCATTGTGGTCATGTGGATACTGATTTTCCACCGGTAGGTAATTAACAGGGTAAGCAATATCAGAAGGGTTGCTCCAAGAATATAAACTGGCAAAATATTGGGTGTGGAAACTTGACGCAAAAGAAAATATGCTACGAAATAGAGCAATGAAGATATAAGCAATGGTATGAGCCGGTCTTTTCGTTCATTGAGTAAAACATCGTTGATTATCCCGAATCTTTTTAATAGGAAAATAAAAAAAACTGGAGCAATGCAGGTGTTAAAGAAAACAATCGCCAGGATTAGCCGTTTGACGGGAGGAGAAACCGAGAAAGCGAGGTGCGAGTCAATATTAAAAAGGAACAGAATACCAAGTGTAGGTACAATAAGTGGGTTAATAACTGAAGAAATCAGGCTTGCAGCCTGAGTTTCAAGTTTTGCACGACTAAAAGCAAATCTTCCGGATGGCATCGGTGTTCCTTTCTTTCAAGTGTATAAAATTAACCTTTAATAGCCGTAATGTATTTACCTCAGTTAAGTTCTTTGCGCAATCTGGCGACAGGAATATCCAGAAACTCACGGTATTTTGCCACAGTACGTCGTGCAATATTGTATCCCCTTTGCTTCAGAATGGCTGCAAGTTCCTCATCGGTTACAGGATTTGTCTTGTCTTCGGAAGAAATGCAATCCTGAAGGATTTTTTTCACTTCGCGGGTTGAGACTTCTTCACCTGCTTCGGTTTGAAGTCCTTCGGAAAAAAAGGTTTTCAGCAGAAATGAACCGTAAGGAGTTTGAACATATTTGCTGTTAGCGACCCGCGATATGGTTGAGATGTCGAGCTTTACAATGTCGGCAATATCTTTCAGAATCATGGGTCTGAGCTTTGTTTCGTCGCCCGTTAGGAAATATTCCTTCTGGTAGTTGATAATTGCCTGCATGGTTACCAGAAGGGTGTTTTGTCGTTGCTTAATGGCATCAATAAACCAACGGGCGCTGTCGAGTTTTTGTTTAACAAACATTGCAGCTTCTTTTTGTCTTGGTTCCATTTTGCCCTTAGTGTCGGCAAGGGTTTCAAGCAATTCAGAATAGGTGCGGTTTATCCGCAGATCGGGAGAGTTTCCCGAATTTAAGGAAAGCTCCAGTGTGCGGTCATTAACCGAAACAAAAAAATCGGGCACAATATATTGCGAGGTTTTTCCAACATCGCTAAGGGAATTTCCGGGTTTTGGGTTCAGTTTTAAGACCTCATCAAGGGCTTCGCGAAGCTGTATATCGCTCAGGTTGTTTCGTTTACGGATTTTGTCAAAATGTTTCCGGGTAAATTCGTTGAAATTCTTTTCAAGAATTGTGGTTGCATGCTTAATAACCTCAGTACGCGGAGTTTTTCTCTTGATCTGTATCAGTAAGCACTCCTGAAGATCGCGGGCACCAACACCTGCAGGGTCAAATTCCTGAATAATTCTGAGCAGCCCGAGGACTTCTTTAAAATTTGTTTGAATATTCTGATTAAAGGCTAAATCATCAATAAGGGCATGAATATCGCGTTGCAGATAACCTGAGTCATCAATATTCCCAATGATGTGGGTTGCAATGGTTTGCTCTCTCTCCTCTAATTTTCGCATCCCGAGTTGAGAAAGAAGCAATTCCTGAAAACTGATGGTAGATACAAACGGCATTTCTTTATGATCCTCATCAGGGCCCGCGTTTTGGACATTCAACCTGTAACCCGGCGTCTCATCATCGTCGATATAATCGCTCAGGTCGAACTCCTCGTCGTGATTTGTTTGGGGGTTATCAGAAGATTCCTGTTCGTATTCATCATCGTAAGGCTCGGGTGAATCTTCATCAAACTTAGTACTCAGCTCATCGCTTTCGTCAAATCCTTCTTCAAGAGCAGGATTTTCTTCAAGCTCCTGCTTTATTCGCTGTTCGAGCATGATGGTAGGAACCTGCAAAAGCTTCATTAGCTGAATTTGCTGTGGCGACAACTTTTGCAGTAGTTTCTGCTGAAGTCTCAATTTTTGCATGAACCAACCTTGTTTCTATTCCTGATTAATTGAATGCTGCCCAATAACTGTTTAGAAGGGTTGCCTAAAATTCGGCATTTTGAGGAGTTCTTGGAAAGGGAATAACATCGCGAATATTGCCCATGCCGGTAATGAAGAGCATGAGACGTTCAAATCCCAAGCCAAAGCCACTATGCGGTGCGGTTCCAAACTTCCTGGTTTCGAGATACCACCACACATCCTGTTCATGAATGCCGGCTTCGGTTATCCTACTCAGCAATTTTTCATAATTTTCCTCGCGCTGCGATCCTCCGATGATTTCGCCAATTCTAGGAAACAAAACATCCATTGCCCTTACAGTGAGTCCATCATCGTTTTGCTTCATATAAAAAGCCTTAATAGCTTTGGGGTAATCGGTCAAAATAACAGGTTTTTTAAAATGTTTTTCGACCAGGTAACGCTCGTGTTCGGCCTGAAGGTCAACTCCCCATTTAACCGGAAACTCGAATTTTTGTTCCGATTCCAACAAAATGCTTATTGCCTGAGTGTAGGTAAGGCGTTCAAAGCTGTTTTCCGAAACAAATTTCAGGCGATCGAGCAACTCAGGATCATACATCTTTTGTAAAAATTGCAGGTCGTCCTGGCAGGTTTCCATCAGATATCTTATTAGGTATTTCAGAAAATCCTCTGCCAGATCCATGTTGTCGCAAATATCGTAAAATGCCATTTCGGGTTCGATCATCCAAAATTCGGACAAATGTCGTGTGGTGTTGGAGTTTTCGGCCCTGAAAGTTGGTCCGAAGGTGTAAATATTCCCCAAAGCAAGGGCTCCCAGTTCGCCTTCTAACTGCCCCGAAACAGTAAGGTTTGTTTCCTTTCCAAAAAAATCGAGGCGATAGTCGATGGCTCCATCCTCTTTGCGGGGGAGGTTGTTGAGGTCTAAAGTTGTAACCCTGAACATGGCTCCTGCACCTTCGGCGTCCGACCCGGTGATTATGGGTGTGTGCAGGTAGAAAAACCCGGCATCATTAAAATATTTGTGGATTGCAAATGAGAGTGCATGCCGGAGGCGAAAAATTGCACCAAAAGTATTGGTTCGCGGGCGCAAATGCGCAATCTCACGAAGAAACTCCAATGTGTGCTCTTTTTTCTGCAAAGGGTATTTTTCTGGATCAGCTGCACCGTAAAGTTGTATCTGGGTGGCATGAATTTCAACAGCCTGCCCCTGCCCTTTCGATTCAACCAACAAACCTGTTGCAGAAATGCAGGCTCCAGTAGTTATTTGTTTAAGAAGTTCATCGTCATTAAACGCCTGAACATCAACCACAATTTGAATATTATGTATGGTTGAACCATCGCTTAAGGCAATAAAATTTACATTTTTATTGCCCCTTTTGGTTCTAACCCAGCCTTTGACATTTACTGGAAGACCAAGCCAGGTCTTTCCACTTTCTTGAATCAATTCTGATACCCGTTGTCTTTTAATCTCTTTCATTTTTTATGCCCGATAACAATCTTAAATCAACTATGCCAGCAAAATTAATACAAATTTGCCATGTCATCTGATGAGATTAATACCAGTGCAGGGTTAAGCGACAAAAAAACTACACGTGGTAGATGCCTGATCAAAAAAAACCAATCCGAATCCTGGAAAAACAACTTCCGGATTCGGATAGGCGGGCAAAAAGTAAATTTTCCTGATAGGATACCCTATTCCAACTCAATTACGAGGTAGCGCGATGTGCTCCAAAAAATTGAATGGTCAAGGATAGCGAGAACCGTCATCCCATTTTCGGTTATGAACTCCCACGACCCAGCAGGGTGAGGGGTTATAAGCCTTGATTCGGGGCTTGCAATATTTATTTTTTGAGTTTGAGTCAGATCGATTCTGGCAAATTGTGCAATATCAAATTCCGGCCGCAATCTGGTGGTGCGACCAATTCCTAAAAAGCCACCCTCGCGGCTGATAATGCCCCAATCGGTAAGTTCGCGCCTTGAACCCATGGTATAAAAAGCAGTGTTCATTTCATGGATTTGGGCATTAATTACCTGCTCGCGGTCCCTGGCAACTACCTGGAGCGTATCGATGGTCGAAGTTAGATACTCTACTCTCAGGTTCATGCGTCCTAGTTCTTCCTGGAGTGCCACTATTTCAGTTTCTTTCTGCAAAATCCGCTCGTTGAGCTGTTCTACCCGCTTCTCAAATTCTCCAATTCTGAGATTTGAGCCACGCAAGTCGCGGTTTAGCCGACCAATAAGCTGCCGGTTCTGCTGCATCAGTTCTCCAATCAGGCGTATGTCATCATTAATTCTTTCCATTTGGTTTTCCTGGCCTTCGAGGTTGTTGCGGGTTCCCTGCGAGATAGCCCGCTCCTTTTCCCTAATGAGTGCAAGATTTTCTTCTATTTGGTTAATAGAAGATAGAAACTCGTTAATTGACTCCTCCTGAGTGTTAAGCTGCTGCTGGAGCTCAAGCTTTTCCTGCTGAAGACGCTCGGCTTCCTCTCTGGCTTTCTGGCCGCACCCGGCAATCAATCCGGTAGCCAGGGCCAGTATTAAAAACTTTTTCATAATTGGCTGATTAAAAAATTATTAAATTTTTGCACTGCAAATTTACAATCAATTTTTATGAAATTAACGATTAGATTTTTCTTGGCAGGATTCTGATTTTCATACTATTGCCAGCACCTCCAGTTAATTGACCCAATAATTTATGCCTAAAAACTTTGTAAAATACAATTCCACATCCTCTGTGCGGTGCTATCCCACGAATACTTCCCGCAAACAACCCGGCCTTTATTTATCAATTGGAGCCGAAGCCTTTCCTGTGATGCAATTTGTTGCATGGCCAAAGCAATATCCTCAGAGGAGGCAGGATTTACAAGAAGAGCTGCATCGCCGGCAATTTCGGGCATACTCGTAACATTTGAAGTAATTACAGGCACATCACATTTCATCGCTTCAATTATTGGAATTCCGAAGCCTTCGAAGTAGGATACCAGCAACAACGCTTGCGCAGAGGCAACAACCTGATTCAGAATTTCGCCCTGTAGCCTCCCAAGGAACACTACATCGTGTTTATGCTGCATGGGCCGAAGATATTCTTCTAAAAAACTTCCGCGAAACATGGGTTCTCCAACAATGAGCAATTTAAAGTTTCCCGGATTTGCCTTTTTAAATTCTTCAAAAGCCAACAACATGTTGCCAATATTTTTCCTTTTATGCAGAGAACCTAAGTAAACAAAGTAAGGGCTTCCCTGGCTGAACCGTTGCCTTACACTCAAGGCTTCTGCCTCATTAACAGGCTGATATATTTCGTTTATACCATTGTACACAACGTCAATTTTTTCTCCTTTTATGCCAAAAGTGTTTATTAAATCAAATTTTGAATATTCCGACACGGTGGCTATACGATGTGCTTTGCGGGCAAATCGGGGAAACATACTACGATAGTACAAACGGTCGGCAAAAGGTATAAACTCCGGGTAATGCATAAAATTCAGGTCATGAATCACAGCAAGCTGCTTCCCTTTCCAGGTGGTCGAAAGAAACCCATCGGGCGAAACAAACAAGTCGGGTTTTACTTTATTCAAATAAGCCGGAATGGACCTTTCAAAAAAAACAAAGTAAAGTAGGGGATGTCGGGCTTGCGGAAACAGTACTGCCGGAGTAATGTTGCCGGAAGAAACAAATTGACTGTCGAAAGGCCTGTCAAACAGGAAATGAAACTCAACATCGGGATTGGACCTGGCAATGCGCAGAAAGGTCTGATATGTAAACCAACCTATCCCTTCAAGTTTTCCCTGCAACAAAAGCCTTGTATTAACAGCGATCTTTAAGCGCATTTTCATAAATTGTTTTTCGGGCGAAAATAGCATTGCCGAATGAACTGAATGCTTTTACCATCAATGAATTTTCGCCTCAACCAGGAGAATGCAAAGCATCCAGACTTGATGTGCTTTGCACCTGGCCGATATAATTTTATTAATTTTGAGGTTCAAAATTTATACAACTTTAAACTTCCTAAAAGTAAAACAAATGTCGGACAATTTATTAAAGCATATTGAACCCGGAATTGTTACCGGCCGTAATGTGCAGGAGCTATTCAGGATTGCCAAAAAACATGAGTTTGCCTTACCCGCTGTTAATGTAACGGGCACCAACATGGTCAACTCTGTTTTGGAAGTTGCTCGTGATGTAAATTCACCGGTAATCATTCAATTTTCGAACGGTGGCGCTCAGTTTTATGCCGGAAAATCCTTGTCGAACGAAAACCATCGCGCTACCATTACCGGAGCCATTTCAGGGGCTTTGCACATCGACCTTCTGGCAAAGCTTTATGGGGTGCGGGTAATCCTTCATACCGACCATGCAGCCAAAAAACTTCTTCCCTGGATCGACGGCCTGTTGGATGCCAGTGAAGCACATTTCGAAAAACTCGGCAAACCGCTTTTCAGTTCGCACATGCTCGACCTCTCTGAAGAGAGTCTGGAGGAAAACATCGAGATCAGCAAAAAATACCTCAAAAGAATGCACCGCATGGGCATGACCCTAGAAGTAGAGCTTGGGGTAACCGGAGGCGAGGAAGATGGGGTTGACAACACAGGTGTGGAAAGTTCGCGTCTTTATACCCAACCCGAAGAAGTATCGCGGATGTATAAAGCATTAATGGAGGTATCGGATCAGTTCACTATTGCAGCTTCTTTTGGTAATGTTCACGGGGTTTACAAGCCGGGGAATGTTAAACTGGAGCCGGTTATTCTGAAAAACTCGCAGGATTACATTAAATCGAAATATCAAACCGGCGACAAAGAAGTAAGCTTTGTGTTTCATGGCGGGAGCGGTTCCTCACGCGAGGAAATCCGCGAAGCTATCGGATACGGTGTTGTTAAAATGAATATTGATACCGATACCCAGTGGGCTTTCTGGGAGGGAATAAAAGACTACTACAAAAAATACGAAGGCTATTTGCAAGGGCAGATCGGCAACCCCGAAGGCGACGATAAACCCAACAAAAAATACTACGACCCAAGGGCATGGCTCAGAAAAGCTGAGGAAAGCATGAGGGATCGCTTGAAGATAGCTTACGAAGATCTGAATTCGATCAACCGCAACTAGATTGAAACAGCAGTTTCAATCTAGTTAATCAAAGCCAGGGAAGTTAATTCTGTCAACCACTATGAAGGCTGCCGGAAAGTCCCTGGCAATTTTTTCTAAAAATCTGCTGGCATCCAGTCGGGTTCGAAAATCGCCTGCCCTCAATTTAAATTCGGGCGAATCGAAAATAATGTAAGAACTCACTTCGGGAAAACGGGTATCGAACTCGGCCTTACGCCTTTGTGTTCGCAATTTTGATTGCGGTCCGGAATCGGCAGAGATTTGCACCCTGAATCCGCTTACCCCCCGTTCGCGGCTAACTACACTGCGGTGGGCCTGCAGTAACCTTTCAATACGTTCGTCTTGCTTTAATACTGCATCCAACGACCTTGGATTGTAATTGATGGGGCGTTCAGCCTGTCCGGAGGCAATCAAACAATGCAGCATGAATATCAATAGTGTTATTATCCTCATGTATGACTGATTTTCCGTTCTAAGTTACAAATATTTTGCCAAACTCATCGCTCCGGAAGCCCTTTGATCAATATGCCCGGGCAAATACTACGCGTTGGGTGGAAGGGTTGCCGGAAAAAATGCACGAGCCCTGCTCCAACTCATTGTTCAGAGGAATACATCGGATGGTGGCCTTTGACTCCTGTTTTATTTTCTCTTCGGTTTCGGCGCTTCCATCCCAGTGAGCTAAAACAAATCCGCCCCTGTTGTCGAGGATTTCTATAAACTCATCCCAGGTATCGGCTTTTGACGTGTTGGTTTCGCGAAATTTAGCGGCTTTCTGAAGCAGGTTTTCCTGTATTTTTTCAAGCAGATGCTCCACTACGATTTCGAACCCTTCCAGAGTACAGGTTTCTTTTTCGAGGGTATCGCGACGAGCCAGCTCCAGAGTACCGTTTTCAACATCGCGCGGCCCGATAGCAATGCGAATCGGCACACCTTTTACTTCATATTCGTTGAACTTCCAACCGGGTTTGTAGGTGTCGCGATCATCCAGTTTGGTAGAAATTCCACGCTTATCTAAAATTTCTTTTAATTCCTTGGCTTTGCCAACTACCATTTCCTGTTGTTGCTCGTTCTTGTAAATCGGAACTATAACTACTTGTATTGGAGCCAGCCTGGGAGGCAACACAAGACCATGATCGTCGGAATGTGCCATAATAAGTGCACCAATAAGCCTGGTGGAAACACCCCACGAGGTTGCCCAAACATACTCTAGATTACCTGAATGGCTCGCAAATTTTACATCAAATGCTTTAGCAAAATTCTGACCTAAAAAATGTGATGTGCCTGCCTGCAATGCTTTACCATCTTGCATCAAGGCCTCAATACAATAAGTTTCTACTGCACCGGCAAAACGCTCGTTGGGTGATTTGGTACCTTTCAAAACCGGTATAGCCATAAAGTTTTGAGCAAAGTCGGCATAAACATTGAGCATCCGCTCCGTTTCCTCAATAGCCTCCTGCTTTGTTGCGTGGGCTGTGTGGCCCTCCTGCCAGAGAAATTCTGCAGTTCTTAAAAACATCCGGGTTCGCATTTCCCAGCGCACTACATTTGCCCACTGATTAATCAAAATGGGTAGATCCCGATACGACTGGATCCAACTTCGGTAGGTATCCCATATAATGGTTTCGGACGTTGGGCGGATAATTAGTTCTTCTTCGAGTTTTGAATCCTCATCAACAACTATACCTTTTCCGTTAGGATCATTTTTGAGGCGATAATGGGTTACAACGGCACATTCCTTTGCAAACCCTTCAACATGGGCAGCCTCCTTCGAAAAAAAAGATTTTGGAATAAAAAGCGGAAAATAAGCATTTGAATGCCCAGTATCTTTAAACATCTTGTCGAGTGCAGCCTGCATTTTTTCCCAAATGGCGTACCCATAAGGTTTGATAACCATGCAACCGCGCACAGCCGAGCTCTCGGCAAGCCCTGCCTTCTGCACTATTTCGTTGTACCATTTGGAATAATTTTCCTCCCGAGCTGCTAAATCCTTAGCCATAAGGTATTTTGGTATAATTTTTGTTAAATTCTAAAAGTAAAAACCGCGCAAATTTAAGAAAAAACCACCATTGTAACCCTAACTTGTTATCTTTGTCTGTTACCATAGAAAGGATGAATACCATGAAAACAAAAATGTTTGCCCTGTTTATCATAACCTTAGTGCTGGGTAGTTGCGCCACAAGTATCTACCACACCAGAGAATTTGATGGTATTTACTACACCCCGCGTTCAACCGGTACTGCTGAGCGCAACCCACAATCCAATTTACCAAGAGCGACTCGTGACGACTTTGCCGCTCCCCAGACCAACCAAAGGGAGATAGCAGAAGACGCGCAATATCAGTATTATGAGTACTCCGATCAGGAACCAATGGAGTATCGTGAAGAGGATTCATATGAACAAAGACAATGGCGCTTTACCGAAAGCCAGTCCGATTTTTCGTATGCGGCGCGAATCCGAAGATTTCACCGACCCAATTACAGCTGGGCATATTTCGATCCATGGTTTACCAACATGTACTGGTACACGCATGACCCAATGTATTTTGGAGTGAGCATTTATGCAGGACATGGTGCCTTGGGATTTTTCTATCCCGGCTTTATGTTTAGCCATCCGACATTTTACTGGTACTCCTGGGTTACGCCCTTTCATTGGTACTCTCCGGTTCATTTCTGGTCAACCAGTTGGACCTGGCACAGTTGGGGTCCCTGGTGGTGGAATCACAGAATGATGAATACCTGGAGCCATGCATACTGGTCGGGTTTTCAAGCAGGTTTTCATCAGGGATGGTGGAGCAACCCGATGAACTTTCAGTATATCTATAACAGTTACGACCGAAACAATTATTTTTACGGACATCGCGGCTCCACGGGAAGTGTTGTAGGAGGTCCCGCCAGACAGGTGGAACCTAGGCAAACAACTTTTGCCGAAAGGTTTGAAGCCAGTGGACGCACAGTTGCTCCCGGTTCCAGGAGGACCGACTTGAACGAATCTGAACGCGGAAGGCGATCCGATGTTAGGGATGGTGTAGTTCGGGGAGGATCAGCCGCTGCACCCGGCATGGAAAGAGGCAGAGAAAGAATGCCCGAAACAGGTCAAACACCCAGGGAGGTGCGCGGCCGCGAGGGAGAGGGCACTCAAACAAGTCCAAGGGAGCAGCCGGGAAGGTTTCAAACCCAGGACCGCAACAGACCTGAGGATCGCCGGGTAGTAGGCGAGCGCGATCCTGGAGTTACCAGGGATCCCGCAAGCCGTGCTCCTGAGAGGGCAAACCCTGAGACCAGACCCTCACCTCAACAGCGGGCACCCGAAACCCGCCCAGAGCCTCCACCGGTCCATAGGCAACCCGAAACCAGGCCAGAGGCGCCTCAGCGCCAACCTGAACACAGACCAGTGCGCCCGGAAAGGACTCCCGAAGACTTTCAAGCACCATCACGCAGCCAATACGAACGTCAGAACATGGAGCGCTTCGAAAGACAACCCCAAGCAACCAGAGAGGTTCAAAGACAGGAAACCAATCCTGAAACTAACCGTCCACGCACCTATACGCCTCCCAGCCACCAACAACCAAGGAGCTCCCAGGAATATACAAGGCCGCAAACAACCAGGCCTCAAGCAACACCAAGACCTGAAACCATGCAGCAACCAGAAACCAGATATGGTTCCCAGCCACAAAGAACTATGACCCAGCCCAGGCCAACCCAGCAAACAAGGCCTTCGGGTCAGGAAAGAAGTCAGCCAGCGGTTTCGGCCCCAACACGGTCCCAACCACCGCCAAGAAGCGCTCCAACTCAAACAGCTCCTTCCCCGCAAAGGCAACCATCGGGAGGATCTATGAGTTCGCCTCCGGCTAACCATGGAGGCTCCTCTAGCCCCAGAGGTTCTTCAGAACGGGGACGTCCATGACATTTTTAAAAACAACTTGCCTCTTTTTAGTACATAGTTCAACTTCCCTGTTTTCACAGAGACCAGGAGCAGGGAAGGTTTTAAACTAAAAAACCTATAACCATGAACCGTATAGCAATATCAGCATTTGCAGTTCTCTTTTCGCTACAGGTGTTTTCTCAAAATGAGCATGATGCCTTTCGATACTCCATTGCTGCACCCGGGGGCACCGCGCGATTCACCGGTATGGCCGGGGCTTTTGGAGCTTTGGGCGGCGACTTTTCAAGCATTGGTGTGAATCCGGGCGGTCTGGGAGTTTTCAGGGTGTCGGAATTCACTATCACGCCAGTGTTGGACGTGAGCAACATTGATGCAAAATATTTAGGAGTCTTAAACTTCTCCTCCAGAAATAATTTTAGTCTGAACAACATCGGAGTCGTATTGGCATTCCCCATTGGGGGGCCTGTTGATTTGCCCGGATGGAAATTCGTGAACCTTGCCTTTGGCATCAATCGCCATATTGACTTTAACCGCCATTGGGATGTGGAAGGATTCAACCCACACAACTCTTTTATGGGCTCATTACTTGACCAGGCAATTGGGGAAGGCAGCGTGGATAATCTGAGTGATTTTTCCACCGGCCTGGCATGGGATACACATCTGCTTGACAGGATGAATGGTCAATTTTTTGTTGATATGGAGGATAGCGTTTTTCAGAGTCGATCAAACCTTACAGAAGGATTTCTAAGGGAATTTGTATTTTCGGTTGGGGCTAACTACAATAACAGGCTTTTTCTTGGGGCCGCTCTGGGACTAGCCACGGTAAGGTTCGAAGAAAATTTCACTTTTAACGAGTCTGATATAAGACTCCTCAACCCATTTTTTACCTCCCTGGAATATACCTACAGATTAAGAACCACAGGCACCGGTCTTAATCTGAAGGTGGGGGCTATTTTTCGGGCTACCGAGGTAATCCGTCTTGGAGTTGCGCTCCACACGCCTACCTTTTTTAATCTCGACGATGAATACCAGGCCACCATGCAATCATGGCTTACCCTGGCCGATTACAATGACTTTGCAGAGTCGCCCTTAGGCCGGTTTGTTCACCAACTCAATACCCCGATGCGGGCAGTAGGCAGTTTGGGGCTGGTATTTGGGCGCAATGGCCTGATAAGTATGGATTACGAAATTCTCGACTTTTCGACTATGAAGCTTCAAAGCGAAGACTATGGTTTTAGATTTGAAAACCAGACAATTGAGGAAAGTTTTACTTTACAACACATTCTGCGAATTGGTGGCGAACTCCGGTTCAACCCCATCGTACTTCGCGCCGGATATGCGCACCATTCACAACCGTTTGTCTCGATGGTCAATGACGGCAGCCGGGATGTTTTCACTGCTGGAATCGGGTTTATGCAAAGTAATTTCTTTCTGGATCTGGGGTTTTCGAGAACCATACTCAGGGAGGCATTCTATCTTTATGATGCTGTGCGGGCGCAACCGGTAGAAAAGACGTATTTCTTAAGCCGGATAAACTTTACTGCAGGTTTCAGATTTTAAAAAAAAAAGCGGGATTAAAAACCCCGCTTTTTTTTACTCTGATGTGCTCAGCACTTCCTGGTCAACCAGGATTCTGCTGCAATATTCGCAAACAATAATCTTTTTCAGTAGTTTGATGTCCAGCTGTCGCTGAGGAGGGATTTTGTTGTAGCAACCGCCGCAGGCATCTCGTTCAACCGGAACAACAGCCAGTCCGTTTCTTGCATTATCCCTGATTCGCTGGTAAGCATTAAGCAAACGGGGCTCAATCTTATTCTTCTGCTCTTCGGAGCGCGCCAAAAGAATTTCTTCTTCTTTCTGAGTTTCGGCTACTATATCGGAGAGTTCATTTTTCTTCACTTCAAGATCCTTTTTCCGGTCTTCAAGTTCTTCTGCAATCTGCTTTACCGATTCGCCTTTAAGCTCAAGGGCTGCCGTAAACTCGCGGATATTCTTCTCGCACAACTGAATCTCGAGTGACTGAAATTCAATTTCTTTCGACAATGAATCGTACTCGCGGTTATTGCGCACGTTCATTTGCTGCCCTTCGTACTTTTTAATTAGATCCTGACTTTGCTTAATAGCAATCTTTTTCCCTGAGATTTCAGCTTCCAAATCTGTAATCTCCTGGCTGAACTTACCGACTCTTGTTTCAAGTCCTGCAATTTCATCTTCCAGGTCTTGAACTTCAAGGGGTAATTCGCCCCGGATACTCCTGATTTTGTCTATCTGTGTATCATACGTTTGGAGCGTGAAAAGGGCTGTAAGTTTTTTCTTAACCGAAAGTTCTAAGCTTTCTTCACCGGTAATTTCTGCAGGAAGCAATTGAATTTCTTCACCGGTTCCGGGCATGGTTTGCTTTAGAGCTTTATTTCCAGATTTCGAGCTGATTGCCATGAAATATTTTGTGTTTTAAAAGCCTTTTAGAAATATTTTACCGGGTTTGTATTTACCCCGGAAATGAGGAGTGCAAATTTACTAAATTTTTTATTAACAAGTTCATACAATAAATCTTTGGTGAATTGCTCCGTTTCGTAATGTCCTGCATCTATAAGCAGTATTTTGCCTTCTGCTTCAAAAAACTGATGAAACTTTAAGTCGCCGGTAATGAAAACCTGAGCTCCGCTGGCGATTGCATTTTCGAGCAGAAATGAGCCCGAGCCACCGCAAAATGCAACATCTTTTATGGTGTTACCGAGTAGCCTTGTGTGCCTCAGATAGGGAATCTTGAGGCTACTTTTTATATTATCGAGAAAATCTATCGCCGAAAGAGGAACTTCAAGCTGGCCGATCATGCCGGAGCCGACCTGCGCGAAATGGTTTTCGAGAGGATAAATGTCGTATGCCACCTCTTCATAAGGATGGCTTTTAAACATGGCCTTCAATACTACATCCAACAGATAGGAAGGAACAATGGTTTCGATGCGCACCTCTGGTTCGTAGTGAAGTTCTTTCGGTTTGCCAACAAATGGATTTGCGGTTTCGCCTCCCCTGAATGTGCCGGTACCCTCCAGGTTAAAACTGCAGCTATCGTAATCTCCAATTTTCCCTGCACCAGCTTCAAAAATTGCTGAACGCACCTGGTTAGCATGCGAACCAGGACAAAAGGTAACTAGTTTTTGCAACAACCCTTTTTTTGGTTGTAATATTCTGAGATTTTTTAACCCAATAACAGTCCCAAGTTTCTCATTTACTCCATGCTGAATATTGTCGAGGTTGGTATGAACCGATACAATTGCAATGTTGTTTTTTATTGCATCTATTACTACCTGGCCAACAGCGTTTTGTCCGGTTATTTTTTTCAATCCTTTAAACAGCAAAGGATGGTGGGTAAGTATCAGATCGCAGCCGTTTTCGACCGCCTCCCGAACCACCTCAGGAGTAACATCAAGACAGATAAGTCCTTTTGTAACTTCCTGCATGGGTGAGCCAATCTGCAACCCACTGTTGTCGTATTGTTCCTGAAGGGAACCGGGTGCAACCAACTCGAAAGCATCAAGCAAATCCTGGAGTTTCACGATGTATTAGGTTTAATTGATTAAGGTGGAGTTTAATTACAAAAGCCGCTCCTTGGTTTAAATTTTGGAAATCTCAGAAACGCGAATCAATCTATTTTAAACATTCACCTGAAGCGAAAAAGTGGAATGGTTGGATGCTCACCTTTCAGATTCAATGCGCGCACCTGGTACCTATATTATGTTTGCATCCCAAAGGTAAATTAAATGGAAATTTGATTTTAACAAACCATGAAACATAAAGAAAGAAATGCCGTTAACCTAAGGTCGTTTTTTGTTTTTTAGCAGCCGGTTTTACCATCTGCACCACAACCTTGCTCAACTCCACAATCGAAATTAAAAATACATTGAACAAACTACGATAAAATAATTTACTATTTTTGAAGAATGAGTTTGCTCCGCATTTTCTTGTTTCCACTTTGTCTCCTCTACGGGCTAATTACCTGGATTAGAAACAAAATGTTCGACCTGCGCGTTTTGTCATCAAAACATTTTGATATTCCTGTAATTGGTGTTGGAAATCTCAGCACCGGAGGAACCGGAAAAACACCCCATGTGGAGTTCTTGATAGAGTTGTTAAAAAATCAGTATCAAATCGCTGTATTGAGTCGGGGCTATAAACGAAAAACCAGAGGGTTTCATTTAGTAACTGCCAATCAACCAGCAAGTGAAACTGGCGACGAGCCATTACAAATCTGTCGGAAATTTCCAGAAGTATTGGTAGCTGTTGACGAAAAGCGAACGCGCGGCATTGCACAAATCCGACAGCTTTTTCCCCACATTAATTTGATAATTCTTGATGACGCTTTTCAGCATCGCTACGTTACCCCGAGCCTGAACGTTCTGATTACCGGGTTTTACGACCCCTTTTTCGACGACTTTGTTTTGCCTTCTGGCAACCTTCGTGAATTTAAATCAGGCGCAAAAAGAGCAGATGTTCTGATTGTGAGCAAAACTCCCTCGATTTTTCCGGTTTTAGCCCGCAAATACTTTATCGACAAGGTGGAAAAGTATAACATCAAAAAGGTGTTTTTCTCCACCCTTCAATACGGGGCATGGGTGCCGGTAAATACAGGTTTTGCGCCAGAACCCAGTTATAAATCCATTTTCTTATTGACGGGGATAGCCAATCCATCAATTCTTGAAGAATACCTTAGACGTTATTGCAAGGAACTTATTCGGAAAACTTACCCGGATCACCATCAATTCACTGAATCCGACTTGCTCGATTTGGTAAAAGATTTCGGTAGCCGTTCTGGCGGGCCGAAGGCTGTTGTGATGACCGAAAAAGACTATATGCGGATTAAAGAGGGGAGCCTGCTTGAGATAATTTCAAAGATTCCTGTTTTTTATATACCTGTGAAGGTTGTGTTACACAAACCAGACACTGTTCAATTTGTAGAGTTTTTGAGTGGTTTTTTAACAGAAAATTACCCTGACATCCCAAACCAGACTTCCTCTCAGGGGCCTGCATTGGAAATTCAAAATTCAAGGTAATTTTGCACTTCTTAATTTAATTTTTTCCACATGACTTTATTAGTGTTTGCCGGGTTGTTTATACCTATTATGATTTTTGGGCTAAGCGTGTATTTCTTTCGCCTTTCGAATAAGAACCTTAAACTCCTGGTAGCTTTTAGCGGGGCATTTCTTTTATCTCTCACCTTTACCAAGTTTGTACCTCATATATACAGTGGTTTGGACAAAGAGCCGGCTCATGAAATACATGTGCATGGTAGCAAAGAAGGAAATATCCAGCCCCATGAGCACCACCACGACCATGGCGTTGCCTGCACAGAGCAGCATCCTGCCAGTGAGGTAAAACAAAACCATGATCATGGCCACGGCCATGCGCACGGAGCCGCAAAAATCATCGGGCTGTTTATATTGCTTGGCTTTTTTATTCAACTAATCCTCGATTACCTGACCAAAGGTGTTGAACACGGGCATCTTCACTCCAAGTGCCCTGATCAGGATCATAATGGTCACGATCATGCAGGGCGGCACAACGTAGCTTATTGGCCGGTGCTGGTAGGATTGTCGCTGCATTCGTTTCTGGAAAGTATGCCCCTTGCAAAAGGCTTCGAAGAGCCTGCTTTGCAGAATCATTTATTGATCGGTATCATAATACATAATATTCCAATATCGATTGTATTTATGAGCCTGTTGATTCAGAATAAGGTTTCGAAAGTGAAGGCGGCTATCCTGTTGGCGGCGTTTGGACTTTCAGGGCCGGCCGGGGTATTGGTAAGCTCTATGGTGGGCACCCACTTTGTGGCCGATATGGATATGTTTTTCAGATTTTCCATAGCCATTGTGGTAGGTATATTCCTGCACATTTCCACCACAATACTATTCGAAACCGATGAAAATCACCGGTTCAACCTGATGAAGTTTGCCGTAATAATCTTAGGCGCTTTAGCTGCAATGTTTCATTTTTAATTGTAGGATAGAAAACAAAAACAGCGGGCCTGATTCGACAGCCCGCTGTTTTTGTTTTTGGCACAGCTCAAAATGGCAAATCGTCGTCGGTCATTGGGTTTGATAAATCTGCCGGTGGTTCGGCTGTCCCTTTCGAGGAACCTCCCTGCCCATCGGGCCGGCTGCCAACAAAGGTCATGTTCTCGCCTACAACTTCGGTAGTGTAGCGCTTGTTTCCTTCTTTGTCGTCGTATTGCCTGGTTCTTAACCTGCCTTCAATAAACACCTGACGACCCTTGGTCAGGTATTTTTCGGCCAAATCGGCCAGATTGCCCCATAACGAAACATTGTGCCACTCGGTTTCCTCTACAGGGTTGCCATCCTGCCCTTTGTAAGTGCGGCTGGTTGCCAGCGAAAAACTGGCCACCTTTGCCCCACTCTCCAGGGTGCGAACAACCGGGTCTTTCCCAAGGTTGCCCAGCAAGATTACTTTGTTTACTCCTGCCATGATTCTTTTCTTTTGTGGGTTCTACAAAAATTGATTTTAATTTAACCAAATTTAACATGACAATTTAAGGCATTTTTTTCAAAAATGCAATGGTTCAGGTCAAATTTGTTTTTACTCCATTACTTTCAAAAACAATGTACAGTTTTTTATGACTTCCCATGGATGTTTGCCAACATTTTTTCGGCCAATCGGTGTTTGGGGAAACTATCCATTTGGTGTTTGCAGGTTTTAATAAACGCTCCGGGCAAGAACTCAACCAACTCAGGTTGAATCCGGATTTTGATTACCCTTGCACAAATAAGTTGGTGGGTTAACTTATGCCGATAATTTTCCTTAACACCTGTAACTACAGCGCCCTTCGATTTGGGAAACCATTTTTTCCACATTGTCGAAAGAATTAAATTCTCGCAAGGGCCGTCATATTCAGTTTCGATCAAAGGTAGTTCAAAGAGATTTTTCCAAATGTCGGGTGATAAGCGCTGGGTTATAAAAAAGTGTTCTACCCCATGATGGTCTTTATAAAAAATGTAGAGATAATTAAAAAACCTGATTCTGGCAACCTTGGGTTTGCTTTTTACGGGGAAAGAGTTTACTTTTTTCAGTCTGTAGGCTTTGCATTCAAGCTGAAAAGGACAGAGGTTGCACAATGGGTTTGCAGGCTTGCAAATCATAGCCCCAAAGTCCATCATGGCTTGATTATAGGCACCGGGGCTTTGGGTGTCGAGTAGGGAACTCGCAATATTTTCGAAAACCTTCTTTCCTTCGGCAGTATCAATTTTATGGTCGATGCCAAACAGGCGGGCAATGACCCTAAAGACGTTCCCATCAAGAACTGCATGCAAATGGTCAAATGCGATTGAAGTTATAGCCGAAGCTGTATAAGGGCCTACTCCAGGAAGTTTTATCCAGCCGGAGTAAGAATCAGGAAATCGCCCGGCATACGAATACATAATAATTTGTGCAGCCTGGTGCATGTTTCTTGCCCTGGTGTAATAACCCAAACCCTGCCAAATCCGGAGAACTTCGGTCAGTGGGGCATTTGCCAAAGCGGAAACATCTGGAAATTTTTCAATAAACCGGTGAAAATATTCTACACCCTGGTTGACCCTGGTTTGCTGCAATATAATTTCCGAAACCCAAATAATGTATGGATTTTTCGCTTGACGCCAGGGAAGGTTTCGTCCATTAAGGGAATACCATTGCAGCAGACGGGCAGAAAAATCCATGAGTTATAACGGGGTATGGTTTGTTAAATGTTTAAAATCACCTTGTTGGGGGAAGTAAAAATAAACAAAATGTTTTCTGATTTTGATAAATACCTTATCTTTGCAACCCGATTAAGGAAAACTTTTTAAAATTCATAAATCCAAAAGAGATCAAAATGACAAAAGCTGAGATTGTTACCGAGATTGCCAACAAAACTGGCGTTGAAAAAGTTGCAGTACAAGCAACCGTTGAGGCCTTAATGGCCACTGTAAAAAATTCGCTTGTAAAGGGTGAAAATGTGTATCTCAGGGGATTCGGTAGCTTTATTATTAGAAAAAGAGCCCAAAAAACCGGCAGAAACATCTCGAAAAACACTACTATCATCATACCCGCGCACAATATTCCGGCATTTAAGCCTGCAAAAGAATTTGTAAACGAGGTCAGAGAATCTGTTACCAAAACCAAGTAAGGTTTGGTAATTGGTTTTGTAGAAAATTTAATTAAGGAATTTTTTTTGAAGGAGAAATTATATGCCAAGCGGTAAGAAGAGAAAAAGACATAAAATGGCCACCCACAAGCGCAAAAAGCGTCTTCGGAAAAACAGACACAAGAAGAAGTAAATCTGTAGTTCCCCTTCCTGGGTAAACTTTTGCCTATGTCATGCAAATAATTACATAATACCGGCTGGTGTTATGTAATTTTGTATTTTGGAGGACAGAAATTTTTAAGGATTTAATATCCTTTCCTGCATTCGAAAGCTATTGCCGAATGATTAATTTTAAAGTATTCTTGAGTAGTGACTAAAGATCTGGTTATAGATTCGAACACTTCGGAAGTTGTGATGGCTTTGCTGGAGGATAAACTTCTGGTGGAGTTGCATAAAGACCAAAAAAACAACAACTTTTCGGTTGGTGATATTTACCTTGGTAAGGTTAGCAAGGTAATCTCCGGTTTGAATGCAGCCTTTGTTGACGTAGGTTACGAGAAGGATGCCTTTTTACATTACCTTGACCTGGGCAGCCAGGTAAACTCCTTGAATAAGTACGCCAAGCTTGCTATAGCCGGCAAAACCAAGGTGCTGCCCATGGAACATTTCATTCTTGAAAAAGAGATTGAAAAAACAGGGAAAATCAGCCAGGTTCTTGCGGTAAACCAACCGGTGCTTGTGCAAATTGCAAAGGAGCCAATATCTACAAAGGGCCCCCGGATTACAAGCGAAATTTCCCTTGCAGGTCGCTACCTGGTGCTTGTTCCGTTTTCTGACCGTGTTTCGGTATCGCAGAAAATACAAAGCAACGAAGAGAAGAACCGACTCAAGAGGCTAGTCCAAAGCATCAAACCCCGAAATTTTGGTGTAATCATACGTACCAACGCCGAAGGTAAAATGGTAGCCGATCTCGATGCTGATTTAAACAATCTGGTTTCGAAGTGGTATAACATTGCCGAAAAATTGTCGGCTACAAAACCTCCTCGTATCATTCTGGGAGAGTTGAACCGGTCATCGGCCATGTTGCGCGACCTGCTCAACGAATCGTTCAGCCATATTCATGTAAATGACGCATTGGTTTACGAAGAGCTCAAAGATTACATCAAAACCATAGCGCCCGACAAAAGCGACATCCTGAAGCTATACAAAGGGAAAGTTCCGCTTTTTGAACATTTTGGGATAGAAAAACAAATTAAAAGTTCTTTTGGAAAAATCGTTTCCATCAAGAGCGGTTCATACCTGATCATTGAACACACCGAAGCCTTGCACGTAATTGACGTAAATAGCGGGCATCGCATGAAAAGTGAGAACAGCCAGGAAGAGAATGCATTGGAAGTGAACCTCGAAGCCGCCACCGAGATTGCCCGCCAACTCCGATTGCGCGATATGGGAGGAATCATCGTGGTTGACTTTATCGACATGACACAACCGGCAAACCGGCGCAAGTTGTTCGATAAACTCAGGGAAGAAATGAAAAAGGACCGGGCAAAGCATACCATTTTGCCCCCCAGCAAGTTTGGTCTGGTTCAAATCACCCGGCAAAGAGTTCGTTCGGAGACCAGCATCGAAATCCTGGAAAAATGTCCTTCTTGCCAGGGCACCGGAACTATCAAACCAAGCATCATTTTGGTTGATGAAATAGAAAACAACCTTCGCTACCTGATCCGCGAACAAAACGAACAACATCTCACCCTGAGGACACATCCATACGTAGCAGCTTTTTTAACTAAAGGCTTTGGGTCGCCCCGAAACAAATGGTTCCTTAAGTACAAGAAATGGATAAAGATCGTCCCAGCCAGTTCATACCATTTTTTAGAGTACCGGTTTTTCAATAAACTGGACGATGAGATCAAGCTTTAGGGCACAGTGAAAAGGCGGTCAGGTTTTATTGACCAAAGAAGGTATGAAAGCCCTTTACAGCTTTAAATATCTAAGCAGAGTGATTTTGAAAAACCTTCACGCACTAAACCGGAAAGTAAATGCCAGCGAGAAGGTTTTCGTTTTTGGGCGTTATTCCTGTCGCAAGCTCTTTCAATTTCTGATCAGCGAAACGCATTGATTTGTTTGAAAAAAGCTCTGAACCCGTGAAAACAACCAAAAGTCCTGAGGAGGCAAGGTTCATCCAGTTGCTTGAGAAAGCCAGGCGTTTTTGTGCTTTTCGCGAACGAAGTGCAGCCGAAACCAAAGTAAAGTTGCTTCAATCAGGTGCCGGAAAAGAGGAAGTGGGAAAAGTTTTGGAACAATTGAAGGAGGAAGGTTTTTTGAACGATTTTCGTTTTGCTTCGGCCTTTGCTCGCGGAAAATTCAATCAAAACCAATGGGGTAAAGAAAAAATCGCCAGGGAACTCGCAGCCCACGGCGTGACAAGTGAAGCTTCCCAGGAAGCCTTTCGGGAAATTGACAACGACATTTATATCCAAACACTTCAAAATATTGTAAGAAAGAAACTCGAAACCCTGGAAGGTGAGCCTGATTTTATCCGACGGGGAAAAACGGTGGAGTTTTGCCTGAGAAAAGGCTTCGAGCTAAACCTGATCCTCCAGGTTGTTGACTCATTGTTAAACATTAAAACACCTTGAAATGGTTTTCGCCGAAAACTTGAAAGAACTCGATAAGAGGCTCGAAGCCTTGAGGAGGTTTCTTTGACATTGATGGAAAAAAAACACAAATAAACGAGCTTCAAAAACATACTGAAGCTACCGGCTTTTGGAACGACCCAAAAAAAGCTGAGCAAATTTTGCGACAAATCAATGAACTTAAAAAATGGACCCTCTCATACGAAATTGCAGATAAGGAGCTTGATGACCTTAAGGTACTCATGGAGTTCTTTGAAACCGGGGATGCCTCCGAAAACGAGATAACCGTTCAATACGAGTTAGTTAGGAAGGCTGTAGAAGATATTGAGTTCAAAAAGATGCTCAGCAAGGAGGAGGATCACCTGAGTGCGATTCTTTACATTAATTCAGGCGCCGGCGGAACTGAAAGCCAGGACTGGGCAGAAATGCTCATGCGGATGTACCTGCGCTGGGGCGAAAAAAACCAGTTCAAGACCAAAGTGCTTGACCAGCAAGAGGGCGATGGAGCAGGAATAAAAAGCGCTTCCATCGAATTTGAGGGAGCCTACGCTTTCGGGTACTTAAAGGGAGAAAATGGAGTGCACCGTCTGGTGCGTATTTCTCCTTTCGACGCCAATAGCCGCCGTCATACTTCTTTTGCCTCGGTGTATGCCTATCCGATGATCGACGAGAATATTGAAATAGAACTCAACCCGGCCGATCTGAGCTGGGATACTTTCAGATCGAGCGGCCCCGGCGGACAAAATGTAAACAAGGTGGAAACAGCTGTGAGGCTTTATCACGCTCCAAGTGGAATCGTAGTAGAATGTCAGGAAACCCGCTCGCAAGCTCAAAACCGGGAAAAAGCCATTACCATGCTCAAGTCGCAGCTCTATGAACTGGAACTTCGCAAAAAAAGGGAGAAACTTGATGCCATTGAGAGTACCAAGAAAAAAATTGAGTGGGGTTCGCAAATCCGGAACTATGTTTTCCATCCCTACAAACTGGTTAAAGACCTGCGAACAGGAGTAGAAACATCCAATGTACAATTGGTAATGGATGGAGGACTGGACGAATTTATCAAGGCTTACCTGATAGAATTCGGAGAGTCCTGATTTGGTTTGGTTTGTCCGTCTAACAAACAACTGCTCATCAGCCTTTTCTTCACCTTCGCCTTCCTTAGTTCTGCTTAAGACCTGCATGGCCTTTAGCCAGATAAAATGAGCATAAGAATATTTTCATACCCACCGGAATGAAAATATTGGCGAATTCCCTGCCTGTCCGGCAGGCAGGCATGTGCCATATTTAAAACAAATTATTTTCACATAAAACTGGTAAACAGCCATTAGCAACGGTGTTGAGCGTGCCGGGTTTTTCATACCTGTTTGCAAAATTTGCTTATGAATCGCTAAAGCGGGTCGGTTAATAACTTTTTGCGAATGTTGAAAACCATTCCACCATGCCATTGATTTTGCTATTTATCTTCGCTTTTACCACCCGCTACCCAAAAAAAATTGTAACCCGTTTCAGTCAAGGCATTAAGGAAAAATCGAAACACCAATATTTTATAAAATGGAAAAGAATTCAACATTTGTACATACAAAGAGCGAAATAACTCCTGAAAAGGAAGAGCAAAATTTGTATAACCAAGTGTTAGACCAACGCAGTAAAGTTACCCAACCTGAGGAAATGTCCCAGGAAAGCGGGTTTGAAAGCTACACTTCCAAAAAGTATCCGTACGCGGATGCGCTGAAAAAGTCAACTGAATACTTTGAAGGTGATAGTCTTGCTGCAAGTGTATGGGTTAACAAATATGCCCTCAAAGACAGCGAGGGCAACCTTTATGAATTGACTCCGGATGATATGCACTGGCGGATTGCCCGCGAAATAGCACGGATAGAAGAAAAATATCCTTATCCTCTTGAAGCAAAAACCATATTCGAGGCACTGAGGCGGTTTAAGTATATTATTCCCCAGGGCAGCCCGATGGCCGGAATCGGGAATCCATTTCAAATTGGTTCCTTGTCAAACTGTTTCGTAATAGGCAACAAGGGTGCTGCAGACTCTTATGGAGGCATCCTTAAGGTTGACGAGGAACAGGTTCAATTAATGAAGCGTCGTGGCGGTGTGGGACACGATTTGTCGCACATACGCCCAAAAGGAAGCCCTGTAAAAAACAGCGCGCTCACCTCAACAGGCCTGGTGCCTTTTATGGAGCGCTATTCGAATTCAACCCGTGAGGTGGCCCAGGACGGCCGCCGCGGTGCGCTGATGCTTTCTGTTTCAATAAAACATCCGGATGCCGAGGGATTCATCGATGCCAAACTGGAACAGGGAAAAGTTACCGGAGCTAATGTTTCGGTAAAAATTACCGATGAATTCATGCAAGCCGTCATGAACAACGATGATTTTGTGCAGCAGTACCCTGTCCTTTCGAACGATCCCGCTTTTGTAAAAAAAATCAAAGCAAACGATCTGTGGAGCAAGATAGTACACAATGCATGGTTGTCGGCCGAGCCGGGAATTCTTTTCTGGGATACCATTTTGCGCGAATCAATTCCAGATTGCTATGCAGACTTTGGCTTCAGAACGGTTTCGACCAATCCATGCGGCGAAATTCCCCTTTGCCCCTACGACAGTTGCAGGCTGTTGGCCATAAATCTTTACAGCTATGTGAAAAATCCTTTCACATCAAGAGCTTCTTTTGATTTTCCGTTGTTCAGGCAGCATGTGGCGTTGGCTCAACGAATGATGGATGATATTATCGACCTGGAACTTGAGAAAATTGACCGGATTTTGGAAAAAATCGACCTCGACCCCGAAATGGAAGAGGTAAAACGGGTTGAAAAAGATCTCTGGTCGAAAATCAGGGAAAAATGTATTGAAGGACGCCGCACGGGAATTGGAATCACAGCAGAGGGAGATATGCTTGCCTCCTTAGGTTACAGATACGGGAGCGAAGAGGCTACCAGTTTTTCGGTCGAAGTTCATAAAACTTTAGCCCTTGCGGCATACAGAGCTTCGGTTGATCTGGCTGCCGAACGAGGGCCATTCCCCATTTTCGACAGCCGCCTGGAGGCCGGTAATCCATTTATAAACCGAATTCGCGAGGCCGACCCGGAGTTGTATTCAGATATGTTAAAAAACGGGCGCCGCAACATAGCCTTGCTAACCATTGCCCCTACCGGAAGTGTCTCCATTCTAACGCAAACCACATCAGGAATAGAGCCGGTATTTATGGTAGCTTACAAGCGCCGCAGAAAAGTAAATCCAAATGATGTTAATGCACGGGTCGATTTTGTTGACGAAGTTGGTGACCACTGGGAGGAATACAATGTGTTCCATCAAAAATTCATGGATTGGATAAAAATAAACGGCATCGACCCGGATGAGGTAATCCGGATGAAAGACCAGGAATTGCAAAATATTATCAGGCAGTCGCCCTATTACAAAGCAACCGCAAACGATGTGGATTGGCTTGCCAAGGTAAAAATGCAGGGAGCTGTTCAGAAATGGGTTGACCACTCCATAAGTGTAACGGTAAATGTTCCACACGAAGTTTCGGAGGAGCTGGTAGGTAAAATTTACCTTACAGGTTGGCAGAGCGGCTGTAAAGGCATTACTGTGTATCGTGACGGTTCGCGCTCAGGGGTCTTGGTGAAAGACAGCCCGCAGGACGACCAACTGGAGTTTAAAGAAACCAGCGCTCCCAAAAGACCTAAAGTGCTTGAAAGCGCCATTGTGCGATTCAACAACGACTCCGAGAAGTGGCTCGCAGTTGTTGGACTTCTAAATGACCGTCCTTATGAAATTTTCACCGGTAAAGCCGACCATTTTTTCCTTCCTTCCTATGTTGAAAAGGGCTGGGTCCTGAAGAACCGAAATGAAAAAGGCGAAAAACGTTACGATTTTCAATTTCTCGACCTCGACGGATACCGGGTAACCATCGAAGGCCTATCGCGCTCATTCAACAAGGAGTTCTGGAATTATGCAAAGCTTATTTCCGGGATTCTGCGGCACGGAATGCCTTTACCTTTTGTAGTAGATGTAATAGAAGACCTCAGTTTTGACGGAGACCACCTGCACACCTGGAAAAACGGGGTAGTGCGTGCATTGAAAAAGTTTATTGCCGATGGAACCAAAGCCCACAGGAAGATTTGCAGCAAATGCAATCAAAACTCGGTCGTTTACCTGGAGGGGTGCCCCACCTGCACAACCTGTGGTGAAAGTAAATGCAGTTAGAAGCCGATGGCCTAACCAAGACATCTAACGTGTTTCAATAATAAAGCCCGCTGAAACACGGGCTTTATTATTTTAAAATCTGCAAACTTTCTTTAGAACAAGTGTATTACCTCCCCGACTCCAATCGGAAGATTCAGGTAGAACCAGATAACCAGCAGAATTACCCACCCGATAAGCAATACCACTGCATAGGGAACCAGCAGCGACAAGACTGTTCCTATTCCGATATTTTTGTTGTACTTACTGATCCAACCAAGCAGCAGGGGAAAGTACACATACAGAGGGCTTACCACATTGGTAATAGAGTCGCCAATACGGTAAATAAGCTGAACAAATGCCGGGCTGTAACCGATCTGATAAAGCATCGGGATAAAAACCGGCGCCAGAATTGCCCATTTAGCTGAGCCGCTTCCAATAAAGATGTTGAGACCGGCAGTAAACACCACAAACATAAGAATCATGATTATTCCGGTAAACCCTGTGGCTTTAAGAAGTTCAGCGCCATGAATTGAAAGAATGGCATCGAGGTTCGACCACGAAAACAGGTTGATGAACTGCGAAACCACAAGCATAAGCACTATATATCCAGAAAGTTCCTTCATTCCGTGCTCCATCTGCTTCAAAACATCGTTTGCACTCTTGATGACACCGGTGGTTTTACCGTAAACATAACCAGGTATCGCAAACATAAAGAACAGGATAGGTACCAGTCCTCTAAGGAAGGGCGATGGAACCACTCCTCCGGTTACCGGATCGCGCAGGGGCGCTCCGGCCGGAATTACAAGCAATGCTATCAAGGCGGCATAGATTAAAAATGCAATTCCTGCCCTTCTGAGCGCCTTCTTTTCGATGGGGGTAGCTTGGTGCCCGGTTTCAATTTGCGCTGAAGTATCCAGAATTTCAAGATTTTTGCATCTTGGGAGGGTAAACCGTTTTACTATAAAGGTTCCAACAAGCCCTATCATAAGGGTGGAAACAATCATGAAATACCAGTTGGCTGTGGCGCTAACCTCAAGATTTGGATCAATCCTTTGTACTACTTCAGTACTGATTCCTGCAAGAAGCACATCGGTGCCGGCTATAAAAAAATTGGCAGTGAAACCGGCTGTTGCACCTGCATATCCGGCAATAAGCCCTGCAATTGGGTGCAGACCCATTTGGGCAAAAATCATTGCCGCAATGGGGGGTACAATCACAATTCCAGCGTCGGAGCCAATATTGCCGCACGCGCCAATAATAAATATTACCGGAATAACAATTTTTCGGGGTACAGAGAAGGCAATGGTCCGCATGAGATTTGCCATCAGTCCGCTTCGCTCGGCAATGGAAACACCCATGAGCATCACCAGAACCAGACCAAAAGGGGCGAAATATGCGAAATTGCTTACCATCTCCTGAACGAACCTTCGCAATCCATCGCCCGAAAAAAGGTTTTGTGCTTTAACCACCTCGCCGTCGGCAGGGTCAATTGCCTGAACTCCCAAAAAAGAAGAAACAGCGCTGATGACGATCACCAGAATACAAATCCAGACAAAAAGCCAAAACGGATGCGGGAGTTTGTTTCCGATCACCTCGATCCACCTCAGTACGCCAGTAGCTCCCGTGTTGGATACATTTTTGGTATTGCTTTGGTTGTTTTCGTTAGAATTATCTTTTGCCATTTTTTTAATGAAAAGGTTGCAACTATACTACTTCAATAATACCAGCGGTTTCACATGAATTTGCTTCGGGAAACATACGTAACCTGCTAACCAAGCTGGCAAAATTCATGAAACTAATAAAATTAATCCTCGTCTTTTTCCTCTTCTTCGTAAGTTTTGAGCAAGGCTGTCTGAACATCGGCAGGGGCCTGTTGGTATTCAGCAAATTTCATCCCGTATGTTGCCCTTCCGCTGGTCAATGAGCTAAGGGAAGTGGAATACCGGTTTAGTTCGGCCAGTGGTACCTTGGCTTTGATTTTCTGGTAATTGTTTTCGCTGTCCATCCCCATAATAACCGCACGACGACCTTGGAGGTCTGTCATTACATCGCCCATTTTTTCTTCGGGAACTACGACTTCTACATCGTAAATAGGCTCAAGGATTTTTGGGTTAGCGTTTTTGAAAGCATCTTTAAAAGCGTTGCGACCGGCCAGTTTAAAGGAGATTTCATTAGAATCGACCGGGTGCATTTTGCCGTCGTAAACATTAACAACAATATCACGGGCATAGGATCCTGTTAACGGACCTTGTTCCATTTTCTCCATTATCCCTTTAAGAATGGCAGGCAAAAAGCGGGCATCGATAGAACCACCAACAATACAATTGTTAAAAACCAGAAGTCCACCCCACGAGAGCTTGTGCTCATCGCGGCCACGAATTGGAAATTCGGTTTGATCAGGTTTTCCTTCAAAATACGGTTCGATCATCATGTGAACTTCGCCAAATTGACCGGCTCCGCCCGATTGTTTTTTGTGGCGGTAGGAAGCTTTGGCTGCTTTGGTAATCGTTTCGCGATAGGGAATCCTGGGTGGCAAAAATTCGATAAGCACCTTGTTGAGGTTCTCGATCATCCATTTGGAAACATTCAGGTGCATCTCGCCTTGGCCCGAAAGAATCACTTGCCTAAGTTCTTTGGAGTGTTCATAGATAAGGGTAGGGTCTATCCTGTTCATTTCTTTCAGAGTCCCTGCTAATTTTTCTTCATCGGCTGTGTTTTTAGCTTTTACAGCCATACGAATTTTTGGCTCGGGAAATACAATCGGAGGAATCACCTGGTTCTGGTTTTTGCCCGAAACCAATGTGTTGTTGGTGTTGGTGTCTTTAAGTTTAATGGTGGCAGCTATATCGCCGGGCGCTACCTTTTCTACCTTTTGGCGGTTTTTACCGGCAACTGCGAAGAGTTGCGAAAGGCGCTCTTTCGACAGAGTGTTGGCGTTGACCAAATCAATAGCTTCTGTAATAGAACCGTTATATACCTTAAAGAAAGATATTTCTCCGAGATGAGGCTCTATAGATGTTTTAAAAACAAATGCTACAGGTGGTGCTGCAGGGTCAAGTTTAAGTTGCTCTCCATCGGTGGTTTTTGGCAGTGCTACCTGATTTGGCGATGGGAGTTTTTCTGTTACAATCTCCATAAACCGTCCAACGCCCTGATTGTGTTTTGTGCAAACACAGAAAACGGGGAACATGGTACGGGATGAGATGCCCTGGTTTATGCCTCTGGCCAACTGTTCGTCGGTAAGGGTTCCGTTTTCGAAAAAAGCCTCCATCAGCGATTCTTCGCTCTCTGCAGCAGCTTCGACAATTGCATTGAAGTAACCTTCTGCTCTGCCCTTTTCTTCCTGGGGCAAATCTGTAATAACAGGCTTTCCACCACCTATGGGAAACTTGTACAATTTCATTTTGAGCACATCTACAACCGTGTCGAAGCCATGGCCTGCATTAACAGGATACTGAGCCACAATGACTTTGTCGCCAAATTGCGTTTTTAGCTGACGAATGGTTTCATCGAAGTTTGATTTCTCAGCTTCAAGCTGGTTAGCCAAAAAAACCACAGGCTTTTCAAGCCTGGTTACATACCTCCAGGTAATCTCGGTCCCGACCTCAACACCATTCTGAGTATTGACAACCATAATGGCAGTGTCGGCAACTTTAAGGGCTGCCAGAACCTCGCCTATAAAATCATCGAATCCGGGCGTGTCAATAATATTTATTTTTTTTCCGGCGAATTCGGAGTACATAACTGTGGAAAAAACGGAGGCTTGCCGCTCCAATTCAATTTCGCGATAGTCGGAAACGGTGCTTTTGTCTTCTACCGAACCTCTGCGGTTAATTACCCCTCCCTCTAAAAGCATGGCCTCAGCCAGGGTGGTTTTTCCGGTTTTTGCTCCACCGATTAAGGCAATGTTTTTGATTTCGTTTGTCTGATATACTTTCATAATGAAACTCAACTTGTTTTAGCGTGTATAAATAGCGGCTAAAGTTATAAAAAACTGTTAACTTGTTGTTAAAGTCGGCAAAAATAATGGTACAGACTGGGTTATAATTGGAATTGTACAAGCTTGACAAATTCACCGAGTCGGCTCTCAATGTCTTTGGCTGAAATTTCCAGCAGGTTTTCGGTGCCAAACCGTTCTACCGCAAAACTTGCAAGTACTGATCCATAAATCATTGCATTTTTTATGCTGTCGAAGGTTACCTGTTGCTTGTTAACTAAGTAGCCCATAAAGCCCCCGGCAAAGGTGTCGCCTGCCCCGGTAGGATCAACAACATTCTCGAGAGGTATTGCCGGAGCATAAAATGATTTGTTTTCATCGAAAAGCAACGCGCCATGCTCGCCCTTTTTTATGACCAGAAACTTCGGACCCATTGCCAGGATCTTTTTTACAGCTTTTTTAATGGCATACTCACCCGACAGCTGCCTTGCTTCCTCATCATTGATTGTGAGAACATCGACCATCGACAGAACCTCCATCAGGTCATCCAGGGCAGTATTCATCCAAAAGTTCATGGTATCCATGGCAATCAATTCCGGCCTGGTTTCCATTTGCAAAATCACTTTCTTCTGTATGGCAGGGGTTAAATTGCCAAGCATCAAAAACCTGCTGTTGCGGGCATGAACAGGCACCACAGGGTCGAACTGCCCGAGCACATTCAAATCTGTGGTTAAAGTTTCACGAATATTCATATCATCATGATAGCGACCCGACCAGAAGAAGGTCTTTCCTTCCGGCACTTTTTTAACACCCGACAGGTCAATATTTCTTCTCCTGAACAGGTCCAGATAGGCTTCAGGAAAATCTCCACCTACAACCGATACCAAACTGATTTTGTCAGTAAGATGGCTGGCCGAAAGGGTAATGTAGGTGCCTGCCCCACCCAAGATTTTATCTGTTTTTCCAAATGGGGTTTCCACCTGATCAAAGGCAACACTACCGACAACCAATAAACTCATAGATAAAAAATACAAAATTAATTTTTCCGGTCAAATTTTAGGCAATCGAAACGGCAAAGAAATTAAATCTCATTTAGATTATTGGTTTATTTCAAAACGGGCCGCAAATAATGCTGACGCGAAATGGTTCTTGTTTAATTTTGATGTTAATACTTTCATGCCAAAAAATGATTATCGAGCAAGCTTACCAGCTTTTAAAAAGAAAACACACCGCATTAATTGACGACCTATTCATCGCCGACGTTTGCGTGGGGGCCTACCTTACAGCCATCAGGCTGTCGGATGGCAGTAGCGGAGTTGTTTCAACCGGAATGGAAAGGTCTCCGGCAGCACAAAAAAAAGACCGCTTTTTTGGGCCATTCAGTCCGGGCAGGATAATTGGAAGAAAAGCGGTTGATTTATTTAACGAAGATTATCCCTTGTCAATACTGCCAACCTTACGTCTGGCAGTACTCAATGCCATTTCCTCTTCCCTGATGACCTTTGGGCATTATAAAATAATTGATGATTGCGACCCAATCGACCTGATAGACCTGCAAGGGAGCCAAACCATTACTATGGTAGGAGCATTTCAAAGTTATATCAGGCAGATATCTGCAACCCGCAATAAGCTATTTGTGCTCGAATTGAATGAAAAAACATTTTACGAAGAGCAAGTTGAATATTATAGGCCGGCTGAGGAATATAAAACCATTTTGCCGATCTCTGACATTATAATAATTACGGGAATGGCGCTTATAAACGGTACTATGGCCGACATTTTAGAAGCCATTCCTAAGGGCCGCAAGGTGATTGTGGTCGGCCCATCGGGAAGTTTCATTCCGGAGCTATTGTTTTCTAAAGGAGTTTCGATAATTGGAGCTACCAGGATCACAAATCCCGAATTATTATTCGAAATGGTGAGTCAGGCGGCATCAGGGTTTTATCTCTTTGGTCATTGTGCCCAAAAAATCTGTATCCTGCCAAAGGATTAATCTGAAAACAAATCCCTTATCGACAAGTCTTTCTTTTAACCTTAGAAATTATAAGCGTTTTCCTTGATCCTGGATCCCGTAGTCCAATAAAATGTGACCAGGGTAACTTTGTAGCAGTCAGGAGAAGCAAGGGCTTTTGAGCGCCTACTCTACGGTTACCGACTTTGCCAGGTTGCGTGGTTGATCTACGTTACAGCCGCGAAGAACGGCAATATGGTAAGAAAGTAATTGCAAAGGTACAGTAGCTACCAAAGGAACAAACATTTCGCTGGTTTCGGGAATTTCTATCACATAATCAGCCAATTCGCGTACCATTTCGTCGCCCTTGGTTACGATAGCTATAACAATTCCTTTGCGGGCTTTCACCTCCTGAATATTGCTGACCACCTTTTCGTAGGCACCCTTTTTGGTAGCCAAAACCACTACCGGCATGTGTTCATCAATCAAGGCAATGGGGCCATGTTTCATTTCGGCAGCAGGATAGCCTTCAGCATGTATGTATGAAATCTCTTTGAGCTTCAGGGCCCCTTCAAGGGCGACCGGGAAGTTGTAGCCTCGTCCGAGGTAAAGGAAATTTTGTGCGTGTTGAAAACAAGTGGAAATTTGATAAACCAGGTCATTTAACTGCAATACTTCTTCGACTTTTTCAGGTATTGCTTCCAGTTCCCTTATAAGTTCGAGGTATCTGGGTCGTGATAGGGCGCCCTTTCGGTTGGCGATGGTTAGGGCCATGAGGGAAAGCACGGTAACCTGTGCGGTAAAGGCCTTTGTACTTGCAACACCGATCTCGGGGCCTGCGTGGGTATATGACCCTGCGTGGGTTGCCCGGGCAATCGAAGATCCGACAACATTGCAAACGCCCAGGATGGTTGCACCTTTAGACTTGGCTAATTCCAGAGCTGCAAGAGTATCAGCAGTTTCGCCCGACTGACTGATGGCAATCACTATATCGTCCTCATAAATAATGGGATTACGATATCGGAATTCGGATGCATACTCTACTTCAACAGGGATGCGCGCCAAATCTTCGAAAAGATATTCGCCAACAAGGCCGGCATGCCAGGATGTTCCGCAGGCCACGATAATGATGCGCCGGGCATTGAGAAACTTCTGCTCGTAATCAATAATGCCTCCAAGAATTACTTGCCCGGTCTCGCTGTTTAGCCTGCCGCGCATATTGTCCTTTATGCTTCGGGGTTGCTCATAAATCTCCTTCAGCATGAAATGGGGAAAGCCGCCCTTTTCGATTGCAGAAAGCTGCATTTCGAGTTGCTGAATGTAAGGGGTTTTTTCTTTATTTCGAACCGTTTTTATCTTAACCTTACCCTTTCGGGGAACAATGGCTAGTTCTTCATCTCCGAGATAAACAACATTCTGGGTGTACTCTATAATTGGAGAAGCATCTGAGGCGATAAAATATTCATCCTCGCCAATACCGATAACCAAAGGGCTTCCTTTTTTGGCAGCAATCAACTTATCAGGTTCATTTTCTGAAACTACTACAATGGCGTATGCCCCGATTACCTGGTTCATTGCAATACGAACAGCTTCAACCAGGTCAACCTTTTCTTCATTCTGAATGTTTTCAATCAGGTGAACCAGAACCTCAGTGTCGGTTTGACTGTGAAAAACGAACCCCCTGTTGATAAGTTCGGTTTTCAGTGCACCATAGTTTTCAATAATTCCATTATGAATGATGGCCATTTTCTGGCTTTGGCTGAAATGCGGGTGGGCATTTTCATCTGAAGGTTCGCCGTGTGTAGCCCAGCGGGTATGACCAATTCCGGTAGTTCCCTTAAGGTCTTTCTCTTTGATATTCTCAACAAGTTCGGAGACTTTGCCCTTATTTTTGAATAATTTCAGTCCACCATCGAGCAAGGCCAAACCGGCGCTGTCGTAACCCCTGTATTCAAGCCGCTGAAGGCCCTTTATGAGCACCGGATAGGCTTCCCGGTATCCAATATACCCTACTATTCCACACATTGTAATGTTTAGGATTTATTAACTACCTGAAGGAGCTGTAGAGGATTTGAAGCCGCATGGGTCTTGATGCCCTGCCAGGCCCGCGCAGCACAACCCTCTGAGAACTAGATGCACCTCCGGAAATAATTAGAATCAAATCATTGTTAGGATTGGCGCCTCGTAAAACCTCCTGCAAGTGCATAGTTATATTAAACTCATACTGATTGGCAGCAGCATTAAATTTTCCTCCAAAATACTCCGTATCTAACCTGCTGTCAAGCAAAAATTGAAACTTACCCTCCTCGGTTACCTGATAAAGGTGTAAAAAGTTTGCTGCTCCAAAATTTTCGGTAATGAACGATTCATCGACGGGCAAAATAAGCTTTGCCTGATTGACCATAACATTTGGCAGTGCAGCAAGGTTCTTAAGATAGGGCAATCGGATTCTGTTTTGTAATCCACCCAAAGATTTCAAAAACAACAAACTGTCGCTGGGTACCCCGGGATTCAACAGGCTTGAAGTTACCACAGGGTTGCTCCCCGCAAAGTTAAAATGTTCGGTCCTGGTCAGGCGTTGGGCAAACTCGGAGATGCGGAAGTGCTGAACGCGAGGCGTTCGGGCGGTATCGGCGTCATCGTGGTAGTGCAGGCGCAGGGTCGTGAATTGCCCAAACATGTTGATGTTGAAAATGGCTCCACCTTCAGTAAAATTATCTTCAACCGTAACTTTCAACCCTTTGAAATACTCTAAAAAGTTTTGAACGTTTTGGAAATGCTCCGTTCCATTAGCATCAATAATTTTTTGGCCCAAAGCATCGCTCAGCCTCATAAAAAAATGGGGTGCGTACATTAACGTATCAATCAGGGTACTGTCCCGGGGAGCCGGACGTAACAATCTTTGTCCTACAGGGGTAGGAAATACTACCACAGGGTGGTTCGAATAAAGCACTCCTGTTTGGGGAAGGGATTCTTTCAGTTCATAAACTTTGAGGGTCTGGAAGGTTTCAATCACTCCACTGTACTCACCTGTATAATGAAATGACAGTACTAAGGAATCGAGCACCGGTCGCTCTCCTAAGGAGAGGTTATTGGCAGGAAGTCTGAATTCGGCAACTATACTGGCCCTTGTTTTTCCAAATTGCGGATCGTGCATGAGCCCTAATAAATTCTGGAAATCACGATTCCCAGGAACAGAGTCGCCCCGTTCGATAAAAGTAACAAGACTTAGGGTGTCGGTTCTTTTAAAAAGTGCCTGGTCGTCGATTAGCTCAAGCCCAATTGCTTCAGGCTCTGTACAGCTTTGTATGGTTAATAAACTACCTGAAAGTAAAATAACTAAAATGGAAATGCTAAAAAGGGACCTGGGAAAACTGGTCAGACTCGTCGTTTTCAAGGCGGGAGGTTTAATGGTATAAGTCTTTGAACAATTGGTGCAAATTTACTAAAGAATTATTCTGAAGCAATGGACTCCCTGACCAATATCTCATCATAAAAATCGTTAAAAGCGTCGATGTAATGCTCAGATGCCTGATATTCAAGCATTGGTTTGTTGCTCAAACGGGCATACTTCTCCACTTCAGGGTTCAGGGTGTGATGGCCAAGAATAATGCCATCGGAATAATCTATGGCAGCCTTGCTGATGTTGACGAAAGTTGGATTATTGTAGCGCTCCACATGATCGGGCATGACATCTTTTCCCTGCAGCTTTTGAGCAATATGTGGATCGAGGCTTCCCGGAAATTCATCGTCGTAAATGCAATAAACCACCTTGGTTTCAGAAAACATCGGGTTTTCTTTTAGGGCTGTTTTTATGTAAACTGGCATCAGGCTCGTAAACCACCCGTTGCAGTGTACAATATCAGGACTCCAGCCAAGTTTTTTAACGGTTTCTATTACCCCTCTTGTAAAAAACAAGGCGCGCTCATCGTTGTCGGCAAAATATTTTCCAGCCTTGTCAACAAGGGTGTACTTGCGCTGAAAAAAATCATCGTTGTGAATAAAATATATTTGCATACGAGCCGAAGAAATCGAAGCCACCTTTATGATAAGGGGGTGATCCGTGTCGTTGATTACCAGGTTCATACCTGATAAGCGAATAACCTCATGCAACTGATTACGGCGTTCATTGATGTTGCCAAACCGGGGCATAAATGTTCTAATTTCTTTGCCGCGCTCCTGGATGCCCTGAGGAAGACGACGGCCAATCAGTCCCATGTGGCTTTCCTTCAGGTAAGGGGTAATTTCCTGCTGTACAAACAGAACTTTAGGTTTTTCCATAAATGTAATTGGTTGACAGTAGAATGGAGAAATAATTTGCAAAGATAGGGAATTTTAGTCAATAGTTAAATTTAAGAATTAGTTTTGCCGATTGATTTTTGAAAGGCTTATTAAATTAGCATACCTTTGCAAAACATTAAAAAGCAAGGTGTTATCCAAGGATTTTCCCTATAGATGAACCCCCAGAAACTTCAGAACTTCAAAAAAAATTTCTTTTGAAAAAGATTACCGGAAAAATCGTAAAGTATCTTGGTTTTCTGCTCTTAGGGTTCTTCATACTCTGGTGGATCACACGCTCCCAGGATTTAGATCTGATTTTTCTTGAAGTTAAAAAAGCAAACTACAACTGGCTACTGCTTGCCATGGCAGCGGGAGTTTTGAGTCACTATATAAGGGCTTTGCGCTGGAATATCCTCATAAGTTCCATAGGAGCCAAAGTTCACACGAGCAAGGCTTTTCATGCTGTAATGACCGGGTACCTGGCCAACCTGATGGTTCCAAGGCTCGGCGAAATTTCGAAGTGTGTTATGCTCAGCAAATCTACCGGAGTGCCTTTTAACAATCTTGCCGGAACTATGGTTGCCGAAAGGATTGTTGACCTTGTTACTCTGGTTTTGCTGCTTTTTTTTACTACTGTGCTTCAGTTTCAATTTATTATTGGGTTTATAAACGATTTTTTTCTAAGTGATTTGCTGGAGCGCTACTCAGATAATATGGCCATTATAATTTTTGGTGCCACAAGTGTTGTTGTACTTTTAATTGTTATATCGATTTTGGTAAGAAGAAAACTCCGAAAAGCAAATCCCGGAAGTTTGAAGCACAAATTGAAAGATCAAATCAAAGGGTTCCTTGAAGGATTGAAATCCCTTTGGAAGGTGCGGCAAATCGGCTTGTTTGTTTTCTATTCGATAGTTATCTGGGCGCTGTATTTTCTTACGGCCTACCTGGCCTTTTTTTCAATTGAAGCAACCAGCCATCTTTCACCAATGGCAGGTATAACGCTACTCGCAGTTGGGAGTCTTGGTATTCTGGCACCGGTACCGGCAGGTATAGGTACCTATCATTTTATGACCATCACTACCCTTACGATGCTTTATAATATAACACCTGAACCTGCAACATCCTACGCTTACCTGTCGCATGCAATGCAGATGGTTTTAATTATCGGAACAAACGGTGTGCTATGGCTGATTTACTCTTTCAAATGGAAGAACCTGGTTCGCAGTAAAACAGGTTGAGCCCAAAGCGTTTTCCAAGACCTTTTTCGGAAGGCGTTTTGCGTTGTTGTTTACACACATTGAACTTTATCCACACATGATGCAATCTAAAATTGAAATCATAAAGGCCAAAATCATTCAGGCCGACCAATATGGCAAACTGTCGCAACTGGTCAATTACTGGACCTTTCAGGAGAAGAATGTGGTTTTTACCAATGGTTGTTTCGACCTGGTACATTTGGGACACATTGATTATTTGTCAAAAGCTGCTGACCTGGGTCACATACTTGTGGTAGGGCTCAATACAGATTTATCGGTGAGCCGGCTCAAAGGTCCAAACCGCCCCATAAACGACCAGAATGCCAGGGCCAGGCTGTTGGCATCGATGGGTTTTGTAACAAATGTAGTCCTGTTCAACGACGACACTCCCTATGAACTCATAAAACTGATTAAACCAGGAATTCTTGTAAAAGGGAGCGACTACAAGCCCGAGGATATTGTCGGGTACGACGTCGTACAGGCCTCAAATGGGAAGGTTGTAACAATCGACTTTCTCGAAGGATATTCGAGCAGCGGAATCATTGAAAAGATCAAAAAGACCTGACTAAACCTTGTAGTGTTTCTTTTTAGAGAATTTAAGAAAATGGTTCATTTTTTGAGGAGCAGAATTGCGTAACTTCGATAATTAATTTGCACGAAACTTTTGCCGTTGTCAATGGAAAATTCAATAAAAAAATATTCGGGATTTAAGCTTTACCTTCCGGTGATTATGGCCTTAATTCTAGTTTTAGGGTTTTTGCTGGGTGTTCATCTGAATGTTCGTACCCACCAGGCTGAGAACAAGTTTTTAAGAATTGGCATTGACCGGAGCAACCAGCTCAACAACATCATTGACTATATTCTTAGCTCCTATGTCGATTCTGTAGATCGCCAGCAACTCACAGAAGATGCTATTCACAGTCTGCTTCGCAACCTTGACCCACATTCGGCATTTATTCCTGAAAGAGATTTTAGAGCTATGAACGACCCGCTGATGGGCGGATTCGAAGGTATTGGCATTGAATTTAATATGATAAGCGATTCGGTGGTGGTTATCAATCCGATTGCCGGCGGCCCAAGTCAAAAAGCCGGGATCATGCCAGGCGACAGGATTGTAAGTGTAAACGGGGAGTCTATTTCGGGAGCAAATATGCCAACTGGCGAGGTGGTAAGTCGTCTCAGGGGCGAGAAAGGTACCTCCATCGAGGTGAAGGTTTTCAGGCCGGGAGTGATCAATCTGCTCCCCTTTACCCTTGTAAGAGATAGAATACCTCAGTATAGTCTGGATGTGGCCTACATGATAGATAATCAGACTGGATATATCCGCCTGAATAAATTTTCTGTAACCACCCACCCGGAGTTTTTACAGGCTATGGACCGCCTGAAGGGTGAGGGAATGAAAAGGCTTGTGCTCGACCTGCGCGGAAACGGCGGAGGGTTCCTTGAAGCATCTATCAATTTGGCTGATGAGTTTTTGCCGCAAGGCAAGTTAATGGTTTATACAGATGGTTTAAACCGGCGCCGAAACGATTTTGTTTCCCGTGGTGGTGGCAGCTTCGAAACACAACCGTTGGTAATCCTTATTGACGAATGGTCGGCCTCTGCAAGCGAAATAGTGGCCGGAGCCGTGCAAGACCATGACCGTGCAGTGATAGTAGGCAGGCGGTCGTTTGGAAAAGGTCTTGTTCAGGAGCAGGTTCAACTGGCCGATGGCTCAGCTTTGCGGCTTACGGTTGCGAGGTACTATACCCCTACAGGTCGCAGCATTCAAAGGCCATACCATAACGGAGATGAGGAGTATATGCAGGATTTTCTGGCCCGCATGCTCGAGACCGACACCCCCATATCCGATACCGTGAACTTAAAGGATTCGCAGCGATTCGAAACACCAGGTGGCAGAGTGGTTTTTGGTGGTGGCGGAATAACTCCGGATGTTATCATACCGGTCGAATCAGGAGAACAATTCCGGTTTTTCAATCAGGCCGTAAATCAAGGCCTAATCAATCGATTCGCATTTCAGTATGCAGACCAAAACCGCAGTAACCTTCAACAATTCGAATCCCCTTCAGAATTCGTGAGGCGGTTCAATCTTACCACTGCCATATATCGGGATTTTTTGCGATTTGCCAGGATTGAAGGCCTGGAAGTACCCCAGAGGGTAAACCCGGTAAGCGAGGATTTGATCCGCCTGAATTTAAAAGCATTGATAGGTAGGAATATTTTTGGAATGGAAGCTTTTTTCCCGGTGATTCACCAAAAAGACAATGTGTTTCTTAAAGGTCTGGAAATTTTGAACAGCGACCGTTATAATGCACTGCTGATGCCAGTCCAACAACCCTAAAGGCCAATATCGGCGGCTACACTTTTCATGGCGTTCACCGAAAGTTCGGCAAAATCGTCGAGCGAAAGACCTAAATTCTCACACTCCATAATGGTTTCGCGTTTCACGCTGGCTGCAAACGCCTTCTCCTTCATACGCTTAACCACAGATTTTGCTTTTACGTTTACAATTTTTTTGTCGGGATACACCAGCGCCGTAGCCATGATCAGGCCTGTAATGGTTTCGCCCGCAGCCAATGCGTAATGAAGTTTTTTTGAACGGTCTTGACCATGTAGAGCATTCTCGTTGTGGAGCATAATGGCCTCAACCATTTGGGCATCAAAACCAAGCCCGCTTAATATCCGGGCGCTTTCCATGCCATGTTTGCTCATATCATCTTCGGTCATTTCAACGTCGAGGTCGTGCAGCAGCCCAACAGCACCCCATTGGTCGGGGTCTTCGTTGAGCCGAATGGCCAAGGCACGCATCACAGCCTCCGAAGCAAGGCAATGAGCAATCATGCGGGGGTTCTTAATGTGTTGATTCAATAAATCAAAAGCCAGCTCTCTGTCCATTTCTCAAAGGATAAGTTGGTGGCAAAAGTAATTATTAGTTTTCAGCAAGATTAAAAACCAATTATCAGATACCTGTATAATTCTTGCTTATTTCCCACAGCCTTTCAGCATCCGTAATGTTTTTGGAGGCAGGTGCTGTTTCCTTTGCCTTCTTTTTATAAAAATATAAACCGCTGAAATACTGGGCATCCGGAGCTTTTGCCAGATACACTATGGTTTCTGCTCCCTTTTGGGCGTTTATCATAAACAAAGACAAGAATTTAATCAGAAAATCCGGGAACTTTTCGAACAACCGGGTGGCAACAAAACCCGGATGCATACAGTTTGCCACAACTCCACTGCCTTGTAGAGAAGCTGCCAGCCGACGGGTAAACAATACATTGGCCAGCTTGCTTTGGGCATAAGAGGTCATGGCGTTCCATCCTTTCGCTCCCTCTATATCTTCGAAATTCATTCTGGCAACTCTATGGGCATCGCTCGATACGGTAATGACCCGAGCAGGAGCACTTTCCTTTAATTTATCGAGAAGCAGGTTTGTCATCAGGTACGGTGCCAGGTGATTCACTGCAAAGGTAAGTTCAATACCATCTGCGGAAGTTTTTCTGGAGGATTCCCATACACCTGCATTGTTTACCAGAATATCGAGTCGGGGGAATTTTTCTGAAAAGTTTTTTGCAAAAGTCCTGATCGAATCCATTGAAGACAGGTCGCATTCCATCAGGTCAACCTGAGCATTGTGGGCAACCCCGAGAATAGCGTTTTTAATAGTCTCTCCTTTGGCAAGGTTGCGCACCGGCAAAACCAGATGGATGCCTGATTGCGCCATCGCAAAGGCGGCCTCGGCCCCTATGCCCGATGTGGCACCGGTGATAATAGCTGTTTTTCCAGAATGGGTCATGTGCAATTGGTTCTTTAATTAAATGCGTTATCTTAGCTTGAAACCGACAAAATTAAATTTTGTTCATATTCCAGTTAGGCTAAACAAACAGAGCCGTGAAGGGTTTTGTTATTATTCAGTATTTAATTAGGCAAAAAATGGCTTCCATCATTTTCTTTTCTGTAGTAATTCTCGTTTACGGTCTGGCAAATTATTACATATTCATCAGGGACTTGCAGGCACTTCCTTTTGAAGGCCTGTTGCGCATTGGCTATATCGTGGTTTTTTGGGCTTTAGCTCTTACGTTCGTAGCCGGGCGTATTCTGGAAAGGGTATGGTTAGGCCCTTTCAGCGACGTTCTGGTGTGGATTGGTTCTTTCTGGCTCGGGGCCATGTTGTATTTTTTTCTGATTACGCTGCTTTTCGACATTCTTAGGTTGGTCAACGCCGTTTTTCACATCCTTCCGCCTGATTTGAACGGCCGACTGCCCCTGCTCAGGCCTTGGCTGCTCAGTGGAAGCATTTTGGTGGTTTTTCTATTGCTAACGGCAGGCTTTATAAATGCCATAAACCCGCATATAAAAACGGTAAACATCCACATTCAAAAAAATGCGGGCGGTTTAACAACCCTTAATGCTGTTCTCATGTCGGATCTGCACCTGGGTACCATTATGAGTAACGACAGACTTGAGAATATTGTAAGGAAAGCAAATGACCTGAATCCTGATATCATTTTACTTGCCGGGGATATTCTTGACGAGGACCTTGCACCGGTGATAAGACAAAACCTGGGCTACTCCCTCAAAAATCTTGAAGCAAAATTGGGCGTTTTCGGCGTTATGGGAAATCACGAGTACATTGGAGGATCAGAGCCCGCTTACCGCTACCTGAGCGGCCATGGTGTGCTGGTTTTGCGCGACTCGGTAGTTAAGATCGCCGAAAGTTTTTATCTCATAGGTCGGGAGGATTTTCAGAAAAGGCAGTTTGTCGGGCGCGACCGAAAGCCCCTCGATAGTCTCATGCAAAGTGTCAATACGGATTTCCCTGTATTTGTTCTCGATCACCAGCCTTTTCATCCGGATTCAGCTGCCCGGTCGGGAGTAGATCTGATGCTCTCGGGGCATACCCATCACGGCCAACTGTGGCCCATAAACTTTATAACCAGAGCTATTTATGTGGTTAGCCACGGTTACAGCAAAATTGAAAACATGCACCTGTTTGTTTCAAACGGAGTAGGTACCTGGGGCCCGCCCATAAGGATCGGAAACCGCCCTGAAATAGTGCAACTGAAAATCAAATTCGGGGTAGAATAGACAACACCAACAGCTTTTAGCAACCCTATTGTTGCTGCCAAAGGCGCCAAAAATTTTGGTTTTGAATCATCGAAAGTCAAGCCTCAGCAAATTTATTTTGAGGATTGTCCAATCCTTCCTACCTTTAGCCCCATTTTTACCCATTTTACTGGGATTTTCAAATTACCGGGTCTTATGATTAAGAAAAGTTTGTCGATACAAATCTTTGAACTTGAGGATATTTCGCATTTACCTGTTCGCGAACAGCACCTTGTAGAGCTTTCGCGCAAGATGACCGCCAAAGCCTATGCCCCATATTCTGAGTTTTATGTAGGTGCAGCAGTGTTGCTCGAAAACGGCGAGGTAATTACAGGAAGCAATCAGGAAAACGGCGCCTATCCAAGCGGTCTGTGTGCGGAGCGGGTGGCTGTTTTTGCAGCATCGGCCATGTTTCCTGGTGTTTCGATGAAGATAATTGCCATTAGCGCAAAATCCAACAGGCTAATCTTAGGCGACCCTGTTTCGCCCTGCGGAGCCTGCCGGCAGGTTTTGCTCGAATACGAAATACTCCAGAAGGAGCCCATTAAAATATTGCTTAGCAAGGAGGATGGGAAAATTCTCATTATTGAAAAGGTACACGACCTGCTGCCATTATCTTTTTCGGGCGACGAGTTGAAGAAAAACAGCTAGGTATCTTTTGAACTTTCTCGCAGCAATATTTGTTTTAAAAAAGCACAAGGAAAATAGATTTCATGCCATGTGTTTGCTTTTTGAATGTCGTGCTAATTTTGAACCTTGAGTAAATCAACCTATTATGAAAAAAGCCATCATCGGGTTAACTCTTCTCCTTGCTGTACAAACGGTTGCATCGCAGCACCTGCCGGCCTATCAGTTGTTCAACAAGAATGGCAGGGAGGTCAATTTCGGAAAATTAGTGAAAAGGGCTGCCGACGCTCAAGTGGTTCTTTTTGGCGAATTTCACAACAACCCCATTTCTCATTGGCTTCAACTGGAGCTTTCGCGCGAATTGGCAGGCAAAAAAGGTCAAAATCTGGTAATGGGAGCAGAGATGTTCGAAGCCGACAACCAACTTATCCTCAACGAATACCTTTCCGGGCTGATTACTGAAAGGAATTTCAGGGCCGAAGCCAAGCTCTGGAGAAACTACGAAACCGACATCCGGCCTTTGGTCGAGTTGGCACGCGAAAGAAACATTCCGTTTGTTGCTACAAATATTCCAAGACGCCATGCCGCATTGGTAAATCAAAGAGGGTTCGAAGGACTTGATGCCCTATCGGAAGAAGCCAAATTGTACATCGCCCCACTGCCCATCGAGTATGATCCCGAACTGCCGGGTTACAAAGCCATGCTCAACATGCCCGGTATGCCTGGCCATATCGGACCTAACCTTCCAAAAGCCCAGGCCATAAAAGATGCCACCATGGCCCATTTTATTTACCAAAACCTGAATCCTGGAGGCGTGTTTATTCACTTCAACGGAGCTTACCACTCCAACAATTTCGAAGGTATTTACTGGTATCTGCGAAGGCTAAACCCAAACTTGCGCATTCTCACCATCAGTACCGTAGAACAGGACTCGGTATTCGAACTGGAAGAAGGGAACAAAGGCGTGGCAAATTTCATTATTGCGGTTCCCAAAACCATGACCAAGACCCATTAATGGTCAACCAAAAGTTCCTCAACTGCAAGTTGGAGCAGTTGTTGGTTTGATTCAGAGGGTATTCCGGTACATTTTTCAGCCAGATGCAACTGGTTGTCAAGAATCAGCTCATCCTGCCTGACATACAGCGCCATGCCGACTGAGTGTAGCTTTTGCGCCAGATATTCCTGCTCTGTTTGCCCGGGGGTAGGAATCAAAAGCGCCTTTTTCCCAAAAACCGACATATCCATCAGGCTCGAATATCCCGATCGACAAATGATCAGCCTGGCATTTTTCAAAAGCCAACCAAATTGATTACTTCCAAGATGCGAAATTTTTAAAAGGTTGTTTTGCCGTTCATAAACTTCCTGGCCAGGGGCGCCTAACGCCATTACCACAGGTAGCCCACAATCAAGGAATTGTTTGGTGAGCAATGTTTCCAAAACACTTCGCTGGGGTTCAGGTCCTGAAAGAATGGCAAAATAAAAACTATCCGGAAAATCTTTAGGAAGGGGATTTTCAAACTCTGACTCGGCAATTAGGCCAAATCTACTCAGTATTCCAACATACCGAACATTTTTTGGAGGTTTTACGTGCGAAAGTTCACCGCTTAACCCGGGACCCAGGGGTGTGTCGGGCACCCAGCAAAAATGATAGCTTTCGGCAAATTTGCGGACAACCCAGCGCGACAAAGGCTGGAAAAATTTAAGCGGGAACGGAATCTGAACATTCAACTGGTGCGTAATAAAAACCGTACGAACCTTCCTGTTCCACAATCCAAACCTGTTGTCGGAAATCACTACTGATGCCTCGGTTTCTATAATCAGTTCCTCTAACTTCTTGTGTTCCTTCAGGATGGACAAAAAAAACCCGGGAACCTGCATGGCAAGTTTTACCAACATGAGTCCTCCTTTAGGATATTGAATAGGATTCCCCTCAAAACGCACAAATTCAACCCTTTCTGATAGTTCTTCGTAAAGAAAATCGAAAGGTTTTCCATCGGCAGCAACTATTACCCTGCATCCGTTTTGCAGCAACGAATGAATCACCGGCAAACACCGTGTAGCATGTCCCATGCCCCAATCGAGCGGACAAACCAGAACGGTTGGAGTTTTTTTTTGGATTATCATGCGTTGCTACTTTTGGTACCTTCCATGGCCCTGCCAAAAATTTTTAGGCGCAAGTTAGGGTTTTTTATCTTATTTTTATCAGACACATAGGCGGCACGAACCAACAAGCTATTCATGAACCAGCAACTTTTATATCAGCTTGCGCTATGTCTGATTCCTGGAGTAGGAGGCGTAACCGCAAAAAAACTCATCAGTTATTGTGGTGGAGTCGAAGCGGTTTTTAAGGAGAAAAAGGCTTCGTTACTAAAAATTCCCGGCATCGGCGAGCACCTGGCAACGTCTGTAATGACTCAAAATGGTTTTGACAGGGCTGAAAAGGAGATGGCCTTTTTGGAAAAACACCAGCTAACACCTCTGTTTTTTCTGGATAAAAACTACCCTGCAAGGTTGAAACATTGCGAAGACGGCCCCATAATGCTTTTTGTTAAAGGCAACGCACAACTCAACGCAGAGAAGGTTGTAGGAATTGTTGGTACACGAAGCATCACCGACTATGGCCGGAGCAAATGTACGGAATTGGTCGAAGGGCTTGTGAGGCACCAGGCGCTGGTGGTAAGCGGTCTGGCATATGGGGTTGATGCCTGCGCCCACAAAAAGGCCCTCGAAACGGGACTTGAAACTGTAGCGGTGCTCGGACACGGGCTTGACCGGATTTACCCACAACTTCATCAGCCATTGGCAAAAAAAATAGCCGGACAAGGCGCCCTTGCAACAGAGTTTTTTACCGAAACCAAACCCGACAGGGAAAATTTTCCACAACGCAACCGCGTCATTGCTGGCATGTGCGATGCTATAATTGTAGTTGAAGCTGCAAGTTCGGGAGGCGCCCTGATAACAGCAAATATCGCAAACAGCTACAACCGCGACGTTTTTGCCATACCCGGACGAACAACAGATACTTACAGCAGGGGTTGCAACTGGCTGATTAAAACCAATAAGGCAAACCTGCTCGAAGATATCAAAGACCTTGAGTACATCATGGGCTGGGCTTCCGGCAAGGATAATAATAAGACCCTGCAGCCTGTGCTCTTCCCCGAAATCAATACGGAAGAAGAAATCATGGTAAACTTCCTGCGGCAAAATCCCGATGCAAGCATCGACCTAATGGTAGCCAGGACCCCTTTTACCGTAAGCAAAATCTCGGCCTTGCTTTTAGGTTTGGAATTTAAGGGGGTAGTACAACCCCTTCCGGGGAAAACGTATAAACTGCTTATTTTCTGATAGAAACTGGACTGCTATAGCTCCACCTGCGACAGGAGGCTGTCGAAATCTTCGAACTTCATTCGGTAGTCCTCCATGGAGCACCGGATCACCTCTTTAGCTTCCACAGCATTGTAAACATGCGAAATTTCCACTTCCAGTTTGGTGTTGGGAAGTTCTTTGTAGGTAAGGAAATAATGTTTCAGTCTTTCAATAACCGGCGCGGGACATTCCGAGATATCCCTCATGGCTCCGTAAAGAGCATCGTCTTTGAGCACGGCAATTATCTTGTCGTCGGCCTCCTTCTTGTCAATGAGCATAAAGCCTCCAATCGGGATTGCATCTACCAAAATATTTCCATGCGAAATAACTTTTTCGGTAAGTATGCAAATGTCCAAAGGATCGTAATCGCCCCTGATTTCGGCCTTTCCGGTTTTTTCCATAACATATTCGGCCACTTTTTTATGGCAAAGCGTTTGGGGAATAAAGCCATACAGGGCAGGCAATACATTGCTGTACTTCTGGGGCCGGTCAATCTTCAAATAGCCGCTTACTTTGTCAACCTCATACTTTACGGTATCGGTAGCAACCATTTCTACAAAACAAGTCAGTAATTCAGGCGCTTTCTTCCCTATTTCCACTCCATGCCAGGGGTGCGATTTGTAGCGCAATCCCATCAGCCGTCCAATGGGATCCATAATACGGTTTGCCATGTTTCAGATTTTCAATTTTTTGCAAAAGTAAACAATCTAAAGCTTCCATTTTGACTTTGACTGTCAGATAAAGTCCTGACACAGAATTGTCGGTCATAGAAATACAAAAGGGTAAGATGATTGTTCGCTATATTTGTAAAAACCATTATAAATGACGCAACCTGTAAAAAAGCTTTTCCTTCTCGATGCCATGGCGCTGGTTTACAGGGCCTATTATGCCTTTAGTAAGAACCACCGCATTAATTCGAAGGGCATGAACACCTCGGCCATTTTTGGATTTGCCAACACCCTGATAGATATTTTAAATAATGAAAATCCGACCCATATTGCCGTAGTGTTCGACACCCCTGCTCCAACAGTCAGGCATGAGATATTCCCGGAATACAAAGCCCAGAGGCTTGAAGTACCGGAAGACATCATTGTTTCGATTCCCTTTATAAAAAAACTCACCGAAGGATTCAACATTAAAGTTCTGGCCAAGGACGGCTACGAGGCCGACGATATCATCGGAACCATGGCCAAAAGTGCAGAGGCCCAGGGGTTCAAGGTGTTTATGATGACCCCTGATAAAGATTTCGGACAGTTGGTTTCAGAAAATATTTTTATTTATAAACCGGCAAGAATGGGCAATGGAGCCGAAGTGCTGGGAGTAGCTGAAGTCTGCGAAAAATTTGGAATCAACAATCCGCTGCAGGTAATTGACCTTTTGGGGCTTTGGGGCGATGCCTCCGATAATATTCCCGGGGTGCCCGGTATTGGCGAGAAAAAAGCCAGGTCGTTTATCCAGGAGTTTGGCTCCATCGAAAACTTGCTCAACAACCTCAGCCAGGTAAAGGATAAAAGGAGCCAGGAGAGCCTGCAAATCAATGGGGATGTGGCCTTGCTGTCGAAAAAACTGGCAACCATAATGCTTGATGTCCCAGTTGAAACCAATATAGACGAACTTTCGGTTTCGCAACCTGATCCCAAAGTATTGAAACCTTTGTTCGAAGAACTCGAGTTCAGAACTTTCACAAAAAGACTGTTTCCCGATGCTGCGGTTACAGGAACCGATACGCCAACCGCCACACCTTCGGGAGGCCAGCTCGACCTTTTTGGAGACTCCGCTATATCAGCAGATGAGCCCGACTACGAAATCGTTCTGAATAGTTTGTTGGCGGAGAAGGACTACAAAATAATTGACCATGATGCAGACTTGGAGGGATTGATATCGCAGATCAAGGTTCTGAAGCATTTTTGCTTCGATACCGAAACTACCGGACTTGACCAAACCGACCTGCAACTGGTTGGCATTGCATTCAGCACAAAAACCGGAAACGGAAGGTACCTCCCCTTCCCTGCCAATCAGATCGAAGCCCTGAAACTTGCCTCGAAACTGAAAACTGTTTTCGAAGACCCCGAAATAGAAAAAACAGGCCAGAATCTGAAGTTCGATATCGGAGTCCTTCAGAAATACAACATTAGGGTGCTGGGAAGATTGTTCGACACCATGCTGGCTCATTATCTGCTACAGCCCGATTTGCGCCATAATATGGATTGGCTCGCAAAGACCTATCTGAACTATACACCGGTGAGCATAGAAGCGCTTATCGGGCCTAAGGGCAAAGGGCAGTTGAGTATGCGCCAGGTGCCTGTCGAAAAAGTGGCTGCCTATGCCTGCGAGGACGCCGATATAACCCTTCAATTGCGAAATCTGTTTGAACTTAGGCTCACGGAAGCTGGACTAACTGACTTGCTCTACCATGTTGAAACACCACTGATCAGGGTTTTATCCGACATGGAGCAAACAGGTGTTTCGGTTGATGTTAAAGCTTTGGAAGCCTACTCTGGTGTGCTCGATGAAAAAATTCAGGTAATCGAAAACAACATTTACCAAATGGCCGGCGTGAGGTTCAATATTGGCTCTCCAAAACAGTTGGGAGAAATACTGTTTCTGCGCCTTAAGATTTCGGATAATGCACGCAAGACCAAAACCAGCCAGTTCAGCACCAGCGAAGAAACGCTGGCCAAATTAGCCGAAAAGCATCCGATTATAACCCAGATTCTGGAATACCGCTCGCTGACCAAGCTCAAATCGACATATACCGATGCTCTTCCGAGGCTTATCAATGCAAAGACCGGGCGGATTCATACCTCGTACAATCAGGCAGTAACAGCCACAGGAAGGCTTTCATCGAACAATCCGAACCTTCAAAACATCCCGATTCGTACAGAAGAAGGCCGATATATCAGGAAGGCCTTTGTTCCCGGGTCAAAAGATTTTATCATCATGGCCGCAGACTACAGCCAGATTGAACTGCGTATTATTGCTTCATTGAGCCAGGAGAAAGCCATGATGGAGGACTTCCATAACAACCTCGACATACACACGGCTACCGCAGCAAGAATATACGAAACCGAGCCCGAAATGGTAACCCGTGAGATGCGGCGCAATGCCAAAACCGTGAACTTTGGAATAATCTATGGCATTTCAGCATTCGGGTTAGCTGAACGACTTCAAATACCTAAGCAGGAAGCAGCCCGGATCATCAAACAGTATTTCGAAAAGTATCCCGGAATAAAAGATTATATGGAGAGCACAATAGCCTATGCGCGTCAAAACGGCTATGTGTCAACACTGTTGGGCCGCAGAAGATATATTGCCGATATCAACAGCGCCAATGCCATGCTCAGGGGCTACGCCGAGCGCAATGCCATCAATGCGCCCGTGCAGGGTTCGGCTGCCGACATGATAAAACTGGCCATGATTGCAATTCATAGGGTTATGGAGCAAAATCAACTGAAGTCAAAGATGGTCATGCAGGTTCACGACGAGCTGGTATTTGAAGTTCACCAGGATGAATTGGAGACTTTGAAAACCCTTGTGGAAGAAAACATGAAAAACGTTATGCCTCTGAAAGTTCCTGTAGTTGTTGAAATCAATACCGGGCTAAATTGGCTCGAAGCCCATTGATTTTTGCAAGGGCTTCTTTGGAGTTTTTTGCCTTTAATTAAAGCCCCGACACGTTCTTGTAATGCCTGAACCGATCGAGTATTTCGATAACAAAGGCATAAGGTTCACTACCTCGGGCAAATCCAAACCTAACCACCTCGTCCTGATAGTATTTGGGGTTGGACTTATTCAACACGAAATAATCTACGTTGCCTGTCCACACTTCCGGATTTTTGCCATGCTTTTTGGCAAGCCTTATGGCATCCATTACATGCCCGATTCCTACGTTATAAGCTGCCAATACGAATTTAATCCGCTCGGTCGAATCAGGAATATGATTTGCAAGGGTGTTCTCAAGCCATAACAAATAGCTCACCCCAGCGTAGATATGGTCTGAAATGCTTGAAGTTGAATCAATATCAAAGATTTCGGCAGTAGCAGGCATCAGCTGCATGATTCCCCTGGCACCCGCCCAGGATACCGCATCGGGATTGAACCTCGACTCCTGAAAGGCAACCGAGGCTATTAAGCGCCAGTCCCAGCCTACGATATCGGCATGTTGTCTGAAATAAGAATCAAACACCGATATTTTGCCTCCACCCAGCGAGCTGAAAGGGCTACGGGCAATGTATGCATTGCGCGGGTTGTTGAAATAGCGATTGTAAAGATGCACAAATTGTGGTGTGTCTTTAAATTCTGTCATCCAATCGCTCAAGGCAGCTTGCAATAGCGGTGCATTACGCCGGACAGCCCACGCCAGCTTTTGCGGAAAACTTAAAGGTGTACGAAAATCGATATTTTCAAAATAGCTGGCATTTATCCTTGCCAAGTGCTCGTGGCTGACTGTAAAGTCAATAGATCCGTTTGAAACCATTTCTATAAGTTGCTCGGCATCATAATCAACTTCAACAATATCAATTGCCGCGCCTGTTTCCTGCATGAGGTTTTGCAGCCGCTCAACAAAAACCGAGTTACGCGGAACATAGATGGTTTTCCCATCAAGATCAAGTTGATTTCTTAGCTGCAGGGCTTCCATATCCTGTTGCCGCATCAGATGATAATTATCCGGCTTGCGCTGAACCAATACCTGTCGCTCCTGGTTGTGCGGCTCAATAAAGCGTACCAGGTTTGACCCTGATTTTGTTACAGGAAAATCGATGGCGATTACATCGCATTCATTTTCGGCGAGCAGGCAGTTGAGGTTTTCGTCCGGGTCGTTGGTGGCATAAATTTCGAGTTCAACACCAATATGCTCCGCAAACAGGCGCAAGAGTTCAAAGTGAAAGCCCATGGGTTCGCCACGGTACACGAAGTAATTTGTTGAGTTTAAATTTGTTGTAGCCCTTAAAACACCTCTTTCGATAATCTGAGGCAAGTCAACACCGTTGTTATCGGCTTGTGCGAAAAAACGATTGGTTGAAAGAGGCGAGAATGCGAGAAGATACAATGAAAAAAGGAGCAAAATCAAAGCAGCGAAAAAAAGGACTTTTCTTTTTTGCTTAACCATTACTTGAGGGTTAGTTTCACAATAAAAAGGGTGCAAAGGTACATCTTTTCCAAAAATCAATTTTGTTTTATAAAAAAGATTTAAAAACCGCACAAAAGTACTAATTTTAATGACGTAATGCTGTTTTTATAAAACATTATTTAATTCTAAATTTATGTTAAATTTAAAATTTCGACCTAAAGTTGCCGATCCTGGCTACTTTCGCTTGTCATGTAGCGTGCACTCAATAACTTTTCGGACCTGAGAATTACGCAATTTTACTTGCCTGCAATTTTTTTGAAAAAAAAGCATTAGGTTTGAAAACCACAATTGATACTAAGTTAGTCCATGTATTTTGCTGATGTAGCAGGTCATAAAGCCCTGAAGAAAAACCTTATTGGCAACATCAACCAAAACCGCATCAGTCATGCTCAGCTGTTTTTAGGGACCGAAGGAAGCGGAAACCTCGCCATAGCCCTGGCTTATGCCCGCTACCTTTTATGCCAAAATCGGCTACAGGAAGACGCCTGCGGTGTTTGTTCGACGTGTAAGAAGCTTGATAAGCTTGAGCACCCAGATGTACACTTTTATTTTCCTACAGCAAAAATTAAGGAGAAAGACGGAGACGAACCAGATGAAAAAGCAGCAGGCAGCAAAGCGCATTTAGCCTCGTGGCGGGAAATGGTATTGGAGTCGGCTTACTTCCAATATTCCGACTGGCTTAAAAAGCTTGGTGTAGAAAATCAGCAAACCATGATCTATACCAAAGATTGTATCGAATTGCTCAACGACCTGAGGTTAAAGGCATTTGAAGGGCGTCACAAAATAATCATTATCTGGATGATTGAAAAACTGGCAGTAAATACCTCTTCGAGACTCTTGAAAACCCTCGAGGAGCCAGCAGATGGAGTTGTATTTTTGTTGGTTTCGCAAAATAAGGATGCCATTATCAAAACAATTCTTTCGAGGCTTCAGGTTGTAAAAGTTCCATTATTGAGCGAAGAGGACATTGAAGGCCAACTGCATAAAGCGTTCAGGTTAGATATTGCAGATGCCCGGAGAATTGCTTTCCTGTCGGAGGGCAATTATTCTAAAGCCCTGTCGCTTGCTTCGGAAGGCGGTGAGCCAGAATTCGAGCTGCTTGCATTTCGTGATTGGATGCGGTTGTGCTTCAGGAGGAATCCGGCAGAAATACTTCAATGGTCAGAAAAGATTTCTAAAATCGGCCGTGAGCGCCAAATTGTTTTTTTGCAACAAGGCCTTACCATTTTTAGATTTTGCCTGCTGAAAAACTATAAGGTTGACGCTGCGATCAGGCTGGAGGGAGAGCCCCTGGAATTCATCGACCGTTTTGCTTCTTTTGTTAATCACAAAAATGCTCTTGAAATAATCGATTTGTTCAACCAGGGAATATTCCACGTAGCCCGAAACGCCAACCCCAAGATTCTTTTCACCGACCTTTCCTTTACCCTCTCGAAACTGATAAAGACGGCAAAATAAGAAATTTTGCTACCTTTGTCTGTTTAATCTCCGGCTAATTGGAAACTCCTGATAACAAAACCTTTCTAACCAGGGGCTGCAAATGCGCCCCTCAACCATATACAAGGCGGCTAAATGTATATTCGAATGGCTGCAATCGGTTGGACTCTACCGACTGGCTGCATGATATTGTAGCGCCTGGCTCATTGCCCGAATTCGACATTGTGGAGGTGCGTTTTAAAAACGGCCGTAAAGATTTTTTCCGTTGCCAACCAGGAATTGACCTTGAAACGGGTGATATAGTTGCGGTTGAAGCATCGCCCGGACACGACATCGGCATTGTTTCCCTGACAGGGCCTGTGGTACGTATTCAAATGAGGGCAAAAAAGATAAACCCCGATAGCGCCGAATTAAAAAAGGCTTACCGCAAAGCCAAGGTATCGGATATCGAAAAATGGGTTGAAGCCGTGCGGCTTGAAAACAAAACAATGCACCATAGCCGCGAATTAGCCTCCCGTCTGAAGCTGGTTATGAAAATAAGCGATGTAGAATACCAGGGCGACCGCACCAAAGCTACATTCTATTATACAGCCGACGAAAGAGTTGATTTCAGGGAGCTTATCAAAGTGCTGGCCGATGCTTTCCATGTGAGGATAGAAATGCGCCAGATTGGTATGCGCCAGGAAGCCAGCCGGCTGGGAGGCCTTGGACCATGCGGAAGAGAGCTTTGTTGTGCCACATGGCTCACAAGCTTCAGGTCGGTATCTACCAATGCCGCCCGCACACAGCAACTTTCGCTCAACCCGCAAAAGCTTGCAGGGCAGTGCAGCAAACTAAAGTGCTGTATCAATTTTGAGAATGACTGTTATCTGGACGCACTAAAATTATTCCCCGAGAATGCCAACGTACTGATAACCCAAAAGGGCAAAGCTTTTCTTCAAAAAACTGATACCCTCAAAGGAATGATGGGGTACTCCTACCCGGAGAACCCGGGAGGTATCGTGTTGCTCTCTGCTTCCAGGGTTAGGGAAATTCAGAAGATGAACAGCCAGAACCAGTTTCCTGAAGACTTAAACGAAAATGCAAAACCGGAGGAAAAGAATAATCAGTTGGTCGAAAGAAAATTAACCTATAATTCGGAAAATCACCTGGAGGAAAGCCTTACCCGGTTTGACCAATCTCAAAATCTCAAGAAAAAGAAGAAAAAAGCAAACAGGGGAGGCAAAAAGGAAAACAAAGATTAATTGCCGCATTCTAAACGACTTCACAATATGTTTTTACGTATAAAATCAATTTTTGTACTGGCAATCATGGCATTAATTTTGATGCCAGCTTGCGACAGGATGAGGATATTCGAAGATCACCGCATGCTGCCTTCTGAAGGCTGGTATTATGCTGATTCCTTGATATTCGAAGCCCAAATAAAAGATACCGTTTCGCTGCACAATCTTTATGTGAGTGTCAGAAACACCACTGAATATGCGTACAGCAATTTTTTTCTGTTCCTGGATATTGAGTTTCCTGATGGCACCAAACTTCGCGACACCATTGAATGTTTTCTTGCCGACACCAAAGGCCAATGGACTGGCAGGGGTTTTGGCCGGATTCGGTCAAATAATTTCTTATTCAGAACCGATGTTTGGTTTCCGCAATCCGGCACCTATACTTTCACCATGCAGCATGCCATGCGTACGGAGTTGCTCAACGGAATTTCAGACGTTGGGTTGCGAATAAAAAAGAAGTAACTCCCTAAGTAAAAAATGAAAAATATTTTAAAAAAAATTAATCTGAGCAAAGTGACCGGCAACAAAAGGTTTTTCGTACGCCGCTTCTGGATTATTTTTTTCTCCCCCCTGGCCCTGTTGTTATTCATGATCATTACCATCCGTTTTGGTCTTTGGGGGCCAATGCCTTCTTTCGAGGAACTTGAAAATCCCCGTAGCAATCTGGCAAGTCAAATCTACTCGGCCGATGGCGTTTTACTAGGTACTTTTTTTATTCAGAACCGAACAAATGTGGCCCATCAAGATATTTCGCCAAACATGATCAACGCTCTGTTGGCAACAGAAGACATAAGGTTTCACTATCATTCGGGAATTGACACACGTAGTCTATTCAGGGTTCTGTTTCGCAATATTTTACTGGGACAAAGGGAAGCAGGAGGTGGCAGCACCATTACACAGCAGTTGGCCAAAAACCTATTTCCACGTCAGGAAGACCCCTCTTTCTTTTCTCTGGTTATAATCAAGCTTAAGGAATGGGTTACGGCAGTTCGGCTGGAGCGCAACTACACCAAGGAAGAAATTTTGACAATGTATTTAAATACCGTTGATTTTGGAAGCCACGCCTTTGGAATACGTCTTGCATCCCAGACATATTTCAATACCACCCCCGATTCACTCGCTGTAGAGCAGGCAGCGGTGCTGGTGGGGATGCTAAAAGGTCCTTCGCGGTTTCACCCGGTGAGGAATCCTGAAAGGGCGCTGAACCGCCGTCAGGTAGTGCTGAATCAAATGTACCGATACAATTTCTTAACCAGAGCAGAATTTGATTCTATCAGGTCAATTCCCTTGGATATGTCGCAATTCCGTGTGCTTGACCATCAGGAAGGTTTGGCAACTTACTTCAGGGAATTTATACGGCAGGAGATGTTAGCTTGGAGCCAGACCCGAACCAAGCCCGACGGGAGTAACTATGATATTTACAGGGACGGGTTAAGAATATTTACCACCATTGATTCGAGAATGCAACGCTATGCCGAAGAGGCTGTTGCTGAACATATGGGTAAGACCTTGCAACCAGAGTTTTTCAGACATTGGAGCGGTTTTCGCAATGCTCCTTTCGGCCGCGACCTGACCCGGCAGCAAATAAACACCAATATCGAAAACAGCATCAGGAGGAGCGACCGTTTCATCAATATGCGTCGCCAGGGATTGTCTGTGGACTCTATCAATGCTTCTTTCAGAGTGCCTGTTCCCATGGAGGTTTTTTCATGGAATGGCCCCATTGATACCATAATGTCTCCCCTGGATTCAATCTGGTATTATAAGCACTTTCTGAATGCCGGAATGATGGCAATAGAGCCGCAAACCGGCCATGTAAGGGCGTATGTGGGCGGAATTGATTTCAGGCATTTTAAGTTTGATCATGTTACTGCTATTCGCCGCCAGGTTGGCTCAACTTTTAAACCTTTCCTTTATACTCTGGCAATGCAGGAAGGTGAATTTGGGCCTTGTACTGAAGTACCCAATACACCCGTTACATTCGACACTCCCCAAGGCCCCTGGACTCCGCAAAATGCTTCCGACGAAAAGGAAGGAGAGATGGTTAGTCTCAAATGGGCTTTGGCTAATTCGATAAATACCATATCAGCCTTCCTTATGAAGCGCTACTCCCCTTTGGCCCTGATTAATCTTGTAAGGCGTATGGGAATTACCAGCCCCATCGATCCCGTGCCGGCTATAGCACTTGGCACCCCAGACCTCTCGGTAAAAGAAATGGTAGGGGCCTTTGGCACCTTTGCCAACCAGGGTGTTTTTATTGAGCCTGTATTCGTAACTCATATCGAAGACAAGAATGGCAATCTTATTGAGGCATTCAGGCCAAGAAGGGAAGAAGCCATCAGCGAAGAAACGGCATACCTGATGCTTGAGCTAATGAAAGGGGTGGTCGAAAGCGGTACTGGAAGACGCTTAATATTTCGGTATGGTTTGAACTACCCAATTGCCGGCAAAACAGGAACTACTCAAAATCATTCCGATGGCTGGTTCATTGGACTAACGCCCAATTTGGTTGCCGGAGTTTGGGTAGGAGGTGAAGACAGGGGTATCAGGTTTCGCGAGATTGCATTAGGCCAGGGAGCAAACATGGCCCTGCCGATCTATGGGTTGTTTATGCAACGAGTGTATGCCAATGAATCGATTAATTTGTACCGGGGTGATTTTGAGAGGCCACTTCTCCCATTAAGGGTAGAAACTGACTGTGCCGCCTATCAAAGGTCGCGCAATCCTCGTTCTGAATTCAGGCGAAGTGTTTTTTAGAAATAGGGAGGCTACAAATTCTTTATATAATCATTCCGGCCCCAACGGTTTCATTGGTGCCTTCGTCGATCAAGATGAGGCTGCCGGTATTGCGGTTGATCTGGTATTTATCAAAGAAAAAAGGCTTGGTGGTTCGGATTGATATCCTCGCAATGTCATTCATTCCAACTTCCTTATCATCCTGAATGCGGTGCAGGGTGTTTATGTCCACCTTATAAAGGATATCCTTAACCACACACTTGGCTTCACGCGTAGTGTGTTTAATAGCATACTTTCCGTTGATGCGGAGTTTTGAGGCATTCATCCAGCAAACCATCAGGTCGATATCCTGAGAAATAGCGGGAACATTGTTTACCCGTACTATCATGTCGCCCCGGCTCAAATCAAGCTCGTCTTTCAGCCGGATGGTAACGGACATTGGAGCAAAAGCTTCCGAAACCGGCCCCAAAGGTCCGTCAATAGCCGAGATGGTTGTTGTAAAACCTGTTGGGAGCACCATTACCTGATCCCCGGGCTTGAAAATTCCCCCTGCAACACGACCGGCATAGCCACGGTAATCGTGAAAATCGTCGGTTTGCGGGCGGATTACATTTTGAACGGGGAAGCGGCAATCGACCAGATTCAGGTCAGATCCAATATGAATGGTTTCGAGAAGGTACATCAGTGATGGGCCACCATACCAGGGCATGTTCTGCGATTTATCTACCACATTGTCGCCTTTCAGTGCGCTGATAGGAATAAACTGAATGTCGTGAACTTTCAATTTCGATGCAAACCCCTGAAATTCTTTTTTAATACGCTCAAAAACCTTCTGGTCGAAATCCATCAGGTCCATCTTGTTAATACAAACCACAATATGAGGAATCCCCAGGAGCGATGCAATAAAAGCGTGTCTTTTTGTTTGCTCCACAACACCTTTTCTGGCATCCACCAGGATAATGGCAAGGTTGGCCGTGGAAGCCCCTGTAACCATGTTTCTGGTATATTGAATGTGTCCGGGGGTGTCGGCAATAATGAACTTTCTTTTTGGGGTGGCAAAATAGCGGTATGCGACATCTATGGTGATTCCCTGTTCACGTTCTGCCCTAAGCCCGTCGGTGAGCAAAGCCAGATTTACTTCCGGTTCGCCCCTGCGCTCGCTGCTTAGTTTTATCGCTTCATATTGGTCTTCGAAAATTGATTTACTATCGTAGAGCAACCTACCAATCAAAGTACTTTTGCCGTCGTCAACACTTCCTGCGGTGGTAAACCGCAGCAATTCCATATCCAGGTACCCGTTTGATTTAAAACCTTCCATCAAAATGCAAATTAAAAGTAACCTTCTTTTTTCCTGTCTTCCATGGCCGTTTCGCTGCGTTTGTCATCGGCTCTTGAGCCACGTTCAGTAACCCTTGCAGCGGCTACTTCCTGAATTATTTCTTCGAGCGAGAGTGCATTGGAAATAGTTGCACCGGTGCAGCTCATGTCGCCAATAGTGCGAAAACGAATGTGCATTTGCTCCCATTTTTCGCCTTCCATGAGTTGCAGGTTTTCACTTTTGGCCAAGAGAACTCCTTTGCGGTTTACACATTCGCGATCGTGGGCAAAATACAGCGAAGGCATTGTTATGTTTTCAATCAAAACATACTGCCAAACGTCCATTTCTGTCCAATTGCTCAAAGGAAAAACCCGGAAATGCTCCCTCATTTTTTTCCGGCTGTTAAACAGGTTCCAAAGTTCGGGGCGTTGGTTTTTTGGGTCCCACTGTCCAAACTCATCGCGATGCGAAAAGAAACGTTCTTTAGCCCTGGCCTTTTCCTCATCGCGCCGGCCACCTCCCAGGAGGGCATCGAATCCATGTTTCTCGATGGTGTCGAGCAGGGTAACGGTTTGCAAATAATTACGACTGGCTGTAGGCCCGGTTTCCTCTACTACCTTCCCCTGATCAATTGATTCCTGAACATATCCCACAACCAGCCGGGCTCCTGTCTTATTCACCAACTCGTCGCGATACACCAAGGTTTCAGGGAAGTTGTGGCCTGTATCGATATGTACCAGAGTGAACGGAATCTTCGCCGGATAAAAGGCTTTTACAGCCAGATGAAGCATCACTATGGAGTCCTTGCCTCCGGAGAACAACAGGGCGGGTTTTTCGAATTGTGCACCAACCTCACGGATTATAAATATGGATTCGGACTCAAGTTCGCGAAGGTGATTCAGGTTGTACGACAACATGTTTTAATTCTCTTTAAAAACAATTTTAGGCAATATAAAATCCATAAGCAAATTCACCGATTCCGATACTGTTGTTTTGTCGGTACGCAACTCCAGATCGGGACTTTCCGGGGGCTCGTAAGGAGAGTCTATACCGGTAAAATTTTTCAACTCGCCATTCCTGGCTTTCAAATACAATCCTTTGGGGTCGCGGTATTCGCATTCCGAAAAAGGTGCATTTACAAACACTTCATAATAATCTGTGGCGCCAACTATCGTACGCGCCATCTGGCGAATACGCCGCGTTGGACTGATAAAACAACTGATTACTACCAAGCCGGCTTCCAAAAAGAGCCTGGAGATGGCAGCCATCCGCTTTATGTTTTCAATGCGGCCCTCCATGGTGAAGTCAAGGTCTTTGTTAATGCTGGGGCGAATAAAGTCAGCATCGAAAACCTGTATTTTGTAGCCCAGAGCATGAAGTTTCCTTTCAACCTCAACCGCAATGGTCGTTTTTCCTGCACCTGAGAGGCCGGTGAGCCAAAAAACTGCAGAACGCTGATTGAGCAACCGCTCTTTATCATTGCGCAGCAAGAATGGGCAAGTTTGCAATGCAGTTGGAGACTTCATGAATTACAGCTTTTTTTTGTTTATACAGGCTCGGTTCAAACTGGTTTAAGTCCTCAAAACAGGCTGCGAAATTACTAAAAATCAGAGAAATTAAGTCATCCCAAAACGCATTCATTTTTAGCACTTTGCGGAAACAACATTTGAAATTAGGGCAAGATCTTAATTTTTTCAGGTAAATGTCAATACCAGGTCATTCTCTTAAGGAGTTTTTAATCAGTCGATTTGAGTTTAGAATGTTAGGATTCATTTTGGAAAACATCAGATGCCAAGGCTGTGAGATTTTCTTCGATTGATTTATCTAAATTTGCATTGCCGGCAATATCTGTCATCAGCCAATACTAGTTACCTGCGCATTATGAAAAGGGTCATCCAAATGCGAAAATTTACCTGCTCGATTTTAGTGCTCACCTTATTTGGGACAAGCACGAGTTGGACCTTTGGGCAGGGCATTCCTGTGGGAAGTTGGCGCCACCACTTGCCAAACAACCAGATCATCGCGTTAGCCGAAACTCCTGATAGAGTAGTAGGAGCCTCGACGTTTGGCCTAGTAATTTTCAACAGGGACGACAACAGTCTCGAAAGAATGGACAAGGTATCCGGCCTTACAGATATTGGGATTCAAACCATTTCGTATGCTGCTGGTCGAAACCTCCTGCTTATCGGTTACTCCAACGGAAACATCGATGTGGTTCGGGGTGAAGAAGTTATCAATGTGCCCGACATTCGTCAATCGAGAATTATGGGCAGCAAGCGTATTAACAATATTCTTGTTGTAGAAAACAGGGCCTTCTTGTCGTGCGACTTTGGAATCGTAGAGCTGGATTTGACAAGTTTTCTAATAAGAAACACCTATTTCGTTGGGCCTCTGGGCAGCCAGGTAAGGGTTTTTGAGATTGCCCATACGGGTAGTCATCTTTTTGCAGCCACCAGTGCAGGTTTGCTCAGAGCTCCGGCTACAGGCGTGAATTTAGCTGATTTTCAAAACTGGCAAAGGATCAACCTGTCGGGGCAGTCAACAGAGGTAGTGGATATGGTGGTACAATTCAGAGGAATGGTTCTGGCCAATTTGAATCTGCCTTCAAACGATGCCCTATATGTTTTCGATGGTGTAACCTGGCAGTTGTTCCGCCCGGGAGGACAACCTTATTTGGGGCAGCGGAGGCGAATTCGTGCCACAAACGATCGCTTGCTTATCTCCAATGATTTGCACGTGGACATTTTTGACCAAAACCTGGTATTGACCGAAAGGATTGACACCTATTTCAATGATGCTGTCAAGGCACATGATGTTTTGTTAGACAGGAACCAACTTTTGTGGTTTGGCGATGATTATTACGGCTTTGTAAGACGTAACTCACCGGGCAATTTCAGCCTATTTGTTCCTTCGGGACCGGCCTCTGCGAATGCCTTCGATCTGGCTACCGCAGGCGGAACGCTCTGGGTTGCTCCCGGAGCGATTACTTCAGGGGGAAGCAACACCTGGAACCCTGATGGTGTTTTCAGATTTTCAAACGAAAGGTGGCATTGGTTTAACCGTTTTGATCATCCGTTAATGTTGCAAGCCATCGACATTATTCGCATTAAGGCAGATCCGGGAAATCCGGGTACCGTATATGCAGCGACCTGGACCAACGGACTGCTGGAATTCAATGACGGATTGCCGAATGTTATGTGGAATGAGAGCAACAGCACCCTGCTAAGACGGGCCGAGGCAGCCGACTTTGTCAGGATAGGAGGTATAGCCATTGACCGCAGGGGGTATGTTTGGGTAACCAATTCGAACACTACCCGTCCGATAGCAGTAAAGCGCAACAACAACCAGTGGTTCAGTTTTTCAAGTCGAGGATTCATTAGCCCCACCCAAATGATTACCAGCCTGGTAATAGACCATTCTGACCAAAAATGGGCTATTCTGCCCAATGGCGGCGGGATCTTTGTGTTCAGGGAAAATTCTTTTGCAAACGAGAACGACATTGAAGTCAGAAGACTTTCAACCATTGAAGGCAACGGCAACCTGCCCTCCAACAACGTTCACAGCCTTGCCATCGACCACGATGGTTTCGTGTGGGTAGGTACCGACAATGGAGTATCTGTAGTTTATTCGCCACAAAGAGTTCTTCGGGGCGAGCCGGTCAACGCACAGCAGATTGTCGTGCGTCTGGATGGTTTTGCCGGAATATTGTTCGAAAACGAAACGGTCAACAGCATCACCGTTGACGGCTCCAACAAGAAATGGTTTGGAACTTCCCGCTCGGGTGCGTTTCTGCTCTCGGCCGACGGGCGACAGACCCTGCTTCATTTTACCGCTGAAAACAGCCCCCTGCCTTCCAACAATATTTTAGATATAGCCATCAACGGCCAAAACGGTGAGATTTTCTTTGCTACAGACCGGGGCATTGCTTCTTTCAGAGGGTTTGCCACAGATGCTCCATTAACGCACACCAACGTACGAGCTTTCCCAAACCCAGTTCGACCCGGATACGACGGATATATTTCGATTACCGGCCTGGTAAGGAATGCCAGGGTAAAAATAACCGATATCAATGGCAATCTGGTATATGAAACCATAGCCGAAGGCGGGCAGGCAGTTTGGAACGGAAGGGATGTATTCGGCAACAGGCCTGCCTCGGGGGTGTATCTTGTTTTTTCCACAAACGATGATGGCAGCGAAACAATAGTAACCAAGCTCCTTTTCATTAATTAATGAATGAGTCCGGTCTAAGAAGTAATCAACAAATCAGCTATCTGGGCTAAAGCCCTTATATTCAGAGCTATCCATTACCCCGACCTTAAGGTCGGGGTAACTGAAAACCAAAGATTTAACGGGCTTTAGCCCAAAATTGTTGGTTTTTAGACTGGACTCATGAATAGCTAAAAACAACCAGCAAGAATCCTACACCCCTGAACCTATTATGGAGAAAGACCACGGTTTAGTGATACACACAATAAAGTATGGCGAAACCGGCGTGGTTGCCAGGATTTTTACCCGGGAGGGAGGCTTGCTTTCGTTTATGCTCCGAGGGGTGCGGAAACCAAAGGCCCGGATACAAAACAGCCTCCTCCAGCCATTAACACAAGTGGATTTGATTTATGCAAGGAGTCAATATGGAGGGCTTAATTACATTAAAGAAATCGCTTGCAATAACCCGTACAGAACAATCCCATACGAAATATTTAAAACTACCATTGCCCTTTTTTTGTGTGAACTACTCTCAAAAACCCTCAAAGAATCTGATCCAAATCCCGATATGTTCGATTTTTTTAAAGAGGGTTTCGATTATTTAGACCAAACATCAAATCCCGTTAAAGATTTCCACCTGGTTTTTTTGGTGCAGATGAGCCGCCACCTTGGATTTTTCCCCAGAAATAATTTTAGCCAGACGCACTGCTATTTTAATCTCCGGGAGGGAATTTACCAAACCTCATTTGAAGAATCAGAATATCTGTTGGACAAAGAACTGAGCGGAATTTTTCAAAAACTTACACAATGCCCAATAACACGCCTTGACCAATTGGATATAAAAAATGCTCAAAGGAGGCAATTGCTCCGGAAACTGGTTGATTATTTTCGCATTCACCTCGCCGGTTTTAAAGAGTTAAAATCGTTGCAGGTGCTCGAAAGTGTAATGCATTGAAAAAAACACTACAGATGATTTATATCTTTACTTGCTTAATAATCAAGAGAAATGATCATAAAACAAGGCCTTAAGAACATTAACTCTAAATTTCCGATCCTACAAGAAGCTTTCGTCCTGATTTTACTCATTTTGGTGGTGAACTGCTTTTTTGAACGAAGAGAAGTTTTTGTTGCGGCGGACGGCAAGGGCTATTTTGACTACCTGCCTGCAGCCTTTATTTACCGCGACCTGAATTTTACCTACCTTGATACTCTGGTAACGGAGTTTTATGATCACCGTGTTTATAACCAAGGTATTAATCCGGAAGTAAACGGCCATAGAATCAATAAATATTTTGCAGGCACTGCTGTGGTTCAAATACCGTTTTTTTTGTTGGCCCACGGCTATTCGGTTCTAAGTGAAAGATATATTGCCGATGGCTACGGGACTGTTTATCAACAATTCGTGAAGTATGCTGCATGGTTTTATCTTTTTCTTGGCTTGGTGTTCCTGCGCAAGTTGCTTCAAAAAAGAGGCGTTCCGAACATTTGGGTTTTCGTTCTGCAAGTAGTGATTGTCTTCGGAAGTTCGCTCATGCAATATGCATATGCCGACGCATCATTTAGCCATGTCTATTCTTTCTTTTTCATTACTTTCTTTGTTTACTGCATTAACAGTTTTGCTACAAATGAACAAAAAAAATATCTTTATCTGGCTGGTTTATCCTTTGGTTTCATTGTGCTCATACGTCCTGTCAACGGGTTAATCATGTTGTTTATCCCTTTTCTGTTCGAAAATCAAGGGCATTTATTCCGGACAGCAAGGCTGCTCTTCACAAATTACCTTCAGACCACTCTTATCGCATTGACTTTAGGGCTTTTGATAATTGCCATCCAGCCTTTGGTTTGGTACATACAAACTGGGTTGTTTTTTGTTGACTCATACCAAGATGAAACCTTTATTTTAACCCAGCCGAACATCCTCAAGTTTCTTTTCAGCTATCAAAAGGGGTTCATTGTATATGCCCCCGCCTTTTTTCTGATGCTTATAGGGGGCTCCTTGGTTTACATACAACAGCGAAATTTTTGGAAACTGGGTGCCTTTTACCTGGCATTTTTCGTGCTGGTATATATTATTTCGAGCTGGTGGGACTGGAAATACGGATCAAGCTTCGGATCAAGGGTTATGGTTGATTACTATAGCCTGTTTGTACTTTTTGTAAACCCGTTTTTCAAGATCAGGCAAACACGTTTCAAGGCTCTATATACCCTCCTCTTCCTGCCACTTTGTTTTATAAGCATTGTACAAACCTATCAATACCAAACTTTTATTCTGCATGATTCTCAAATGACTAAGGAAAAATATTGGAGAGTTTTTTTAAAAACACAGCCAAGGTACAGGGGGTTGTTATATTTGAACAAGGTTGAATTGCATGATGAAAAGTTGTTTTTTCAGAGAAGTATTTTTAACCATGAAAAACCAGTTTCATTCATTGTGGGATACAATCTATTGGATTCGCTGGATGGAAACATGTTATTGAAATTGGCAAGTGAAATGAAGCAGGTAGTTATGCAAATTGATTTAAATGTGTCATACCTGCATGGCAATGATGAAATGCTGGTGGTTATAAATGACACATTGGGAAATAACAGATATTACCACTCAATTCACTTGTTAAAAGCAGGTGGAAAAGAAAATTTCTCTGGTTGGGGGCAGCTTCAATACATTATTAACTCACATCTCCTTGAAAATGCCATAGTTAAGGTGTACTTTATCCGCAAGGATTATGAAACCGTGATAGAAGAACTAAAAATACAAATTGCAAGCATAGACAAATTTTGATTTTCATTTATGGGATGAGTGTTGAATGGAAAATTAAGCCACATATGGACTTAAATTTATACATTTAATTTATCCAAGAGCAGCTAATGTCCTTCAATAAAATATTTTTTCCAAAACCGGCTAATATGGTTTCCTATAAATTGAACCAGATGATATTAACATCCAGTTATCTACAAAGGTGGGCAACAACCAGCGGGCTGATGCTGCTTGGTTTAGCAATTGGACTTTGCTTGTTTACATTCAATATTATTGGCTTCAATTTTGCTTATTTTCCGGGCGATTTGGGAGACGGTCGGCTAAATCTTTATTTCCTGGAGCATGCTCATAGATTTTTTACAGGTGAGGTTTCATCATTTTGGAATGCCCCCTTCATGTATCCTGAAGCCAATGTAATGTCGTATTCCGACAATTTATTAGGCTCTTCGCCAATTTATTCATTTTTTCGAATTTTAGGACTCGGTACCTATAAGTCCTATCAGTGGTGGTACATAGTAGTTACAGCACTAAACTACATTGCTGCATTTTGCTTTCTCAGATATGTTTTTAAAAACAGCCATGCGGCTGTGTTGGGTGCATTTATTTTTGCATTCTCCATTGCGCTGCAATCGCAACTAACACATGCTCAAACATTTCCCAGATTTGCAATTCCATTAGCAATGCTTATGGCAGTAAAATTTGGCGAAGGCTTAAAACCCAAATATTTGCTTTTTGCCATACTGCTGGTAGTTTACCAAATATATTGCGCATTACATCTTGGATTTAAGCTGGCTGTACCCGTTGGCATCTATATACTCGTGATTTTTTGGAAGGAGCATAAAACGATTTTTTGCACCCGTTGGCTGTTTAAAATAAGTGCTTTCGTAGTGATGGGTCTTCTGCTGCTATTACCCTTGATGATTAACTACTCCGGGCGAAATATTGCACCAAGCATAGAGCATTACAAAAATATCTCAAGCACTCTGCCTTCTATTACCTCCTACCTGTTTAGCCAACATGGTAGTATTTTTTGGGACTTCCTCAGCAAAACCGGTGCTAATTATAATGCATGGTGGGATCATCAAATTTTTGCCGGCGGAGTAGCCACCCTCTCACTTATTTTTGCCCTGTCCTGGATGCTGTACCACCTGATTTTAAGCAAGTTTAAAAGGAATCTGTTTTCCAATCCTGTTTTTGTTTTGACGCTCACCGGCTTTTGCACCTTCATTCTGTTTCTGAGAATAGGAGAATATATCTCAGCATACTTTCCGATCTATTTTTTTCCCGGTTTTAGCTCCATGCGCTCCCTAACCCGCATCATTAACATCGAATTAATATTTTTTGCCACTGCAACCGCCCTTGTTTTTGTGAAAATATGGAATCATTTTCCAAAGCAAAAGCACTTAATCTTTGCAGCGGCTTTAGCGCTGGTGGTTGCTGATAATTTTTTCCATGCTGATAGCACCTATAGAACAAAGGTTACTTTGGCCATGCAAAGAACCCTAACCCTTGAAAATGAGTTTGCCCAAATTCCACCTGGCTCGGTGGTCTCCTATGAACCATACGCAATGGCATCGGCTTCCATTTTCTATCATCTGGATGCCATGCTATTAGCACAAAAATTTGGACTAAAAAGTGTGAATGCCTACACCGCAACCAGCCCAAGCTCCTTCAATATGTTTTGGCGAGAGCCCAATGAAAGATCAAGAAATTACTGGCTGAGTGACAAGGATTTGTCGCCCGATTCCATTTATGTTGTAAAACGCAAAAACTATACAAAAAAGGTTTGTGTCCACGACATCCATGCGTATGATTTAGCATCCGTTAAGGAAGAAAGGCTTCGCAGTTTGATAGACTACATTCAAACTGACCAGGATTGGATGCAAGTTATTGAACAAAAAGCCCGTGAGAAGAACATATCCGTTGACTCTATGCTACTGTTGGATGCAATCTGGGTGCTCGAACACGAAAACTAAATCACCGAAAAACACATCGAGTATTTTAGGTAATAATCACAGGGGGTACCTAAACTAAGTTTCAATTGGGCCTGTGCAAATTGCAGGGCGACGATTTTGGATTGGCTAACGCCTGCACCAGATATTGTATTTCAGGATGCACCAAATAGCTCTGAATCCGTCCTTCCAATTTATTTTTTTGCCATCAGCATAAGTACGCCCGTAATAAGAAATTCCCACTTCATAAATTCTCACATTCGGGTATCTTGATGTTTTGGCTGTAACCTCAGGCTCAAATCCAAACCTCCTCTCTTTCAGCCTAAAACTTTTTAGAATGGAAGCTCTGAAAACCTTGTAACAGGTTTCCATGTCGGTAAGATTAAGGTTTGTAAACATATTCGACAGAAATGTGAGGAACTTATTGCCAATGGTGTGCCAAAAGAAGAGTATTCGATGGGGTTTTGATCCCATAAATCGTGAACCATAAACAACATCTGCATGTCCCTCAAGAATGGGATTGAGCAACACGACATACTCGGCCGGATCGTATTCAAGATCGGCATCCTGTATGATAATAAAATCGCCCGAAGCCTCAGCAATGCCTCTATGAATGGCTGCTCCCTTACCTTGGTTGCAGGCTTGCCTGAAAAATCTTATAGGAACCTGAGGCTGTAGCTTGCAAAAATTCTCTAATACCCCATAGGTGCCATCGGTGCTGCAATCATCAATCACAACAATTTCTTTTTCAATGCCTTGTAAGGACACTTTTAAGATTCGCAAAAGCACCTTTTCAATGGTTTGTGCTTCGTTGAAGGCCGGAATAATTACAGAGAGTTTTTTCATGATTTTGATACCATTAAAGCTGATGATAAAAATAAATTTTATTCCTTAATTCACAACAAGGCTAATGCCATTCAACACAAAGTCATCTTTATCCCGCAATTGGCCGTATGGTACAATACCCCGGTAATGCCTGAAATAAATTCCAATCCGTTTCGGCGTGTTTTTAATTGCAACCCTATAACCTAAGTAAGTATTCGCTGACCAAGCCCGCCTCTCCGGATTTTCGACGGAATAGCCGAACTTGGTTTCCCTGCGTATCTCGGTTGAGGCAACCCACCCGCCGGCACGGCTGCTTCTGAATTTTAAAGGATGAACGTATTCAACCCTGGCAAACCATAAGTCCCTGGCTCGTGAAGGTAAAATTGGCGCCCCTTTTACCTCAAAAGAATCAACATTATAATAGCCGCTCTTGAAGGGCATAAGTCTTTGATAACCGAATTCTGCACTCAGGTTTCTTTTTTGAGCATCATAAAGTCTGTTGATGCCAGCTATCACCTGCCAGGCCTCATAAGAAACGTTGATGCGGGCAAAATCGGGAATCCTGTGATAACCGTGCAGGGCAAATTCATCGCCAATGTGTGTGCTCTCATGAAAGATTGGCACCAAGGTAAGGTGGTAGTTTCTTATGAATCTGTTGTTGGGATTGGCGGGCGTAAAAAGAAAGGACGCTTGTACCCCGAACCGATAGTCGGTGTTTATAACCGGCGCGGTTTCATTTTCGAACAAATCGACCAGAGTAATAATACTTACAGGGGCGCTTACTGCAATTTTCAGGTTTCCAAATGAGTGGTCTTTCGCAAATAAAAAAACAGGTAACTGGTAGCCGGCTTGCACCTCAATAAATGGTCGTTCGGTTGCATTGTTTTTGTAATAAAAAGGATGCACCTTGTTCAATTTAACGGTTTCCATTTTTATTAACGAAGAATACATTTCGGCAATAAAAGGCTGGCTGAAGGTGTCGTGCGCAAACCAACCTGTATTTTGAGAAAATATAGGATTCTGGATAAGCATTAAAAAAGATAAAACCCAAATATGCTGTTTCAAAAGAAATCTCTTCATGTATTCTTCTCTCTAAAAAGTTCAATAGTTTCAATAACCCTTGTGAATACGCATCCTAAACTGAGGAACGCAAGGTATTAATTATTTAGAACAATCGCTGCAGGCTGCTTCAAATCTTTTCCTAAGTTTGTAGTTTAGCAGGATGTTAAAAGCTAATCTTTGCCAATACTTTGTTCTAAATACACTGTTAAGCAATGTTTTCGAATACGGTGTAAGGCAAAAACGAAGTTTTTCAAAACTTTTCTGTTCTTTTCTTGAAAGAACAGAAAAAACCAAGGAAGTGGGACCTATTTCCTATAATAGAATCATGCAAGCCGACTGTTTTTAAATGAATTTTTTAAAAGTATGAATCATCTCCTTACACCAGGCCTGTCGTGCGAACTGACCATTGCGGTTTCGTCAGAGAACACGGCAGCAGCATACAAATCGGGCATTGTGGATGTTTTTGCTACCCCTGCCATGATCGGGTTGATGGAAAACTCGGCACATCTGAGTGTTCAGCCCTATTTGGAGAATGGTTATATTACCGTTGGCACTGAAGTAAATATTAAGCACATAAAAGCCACTCCCATCGGAATGAAGGTAACCGCAAGATCGGTATTGCTCGAAATAAGCGGAAATAAACTTAAATTCAGCGTTACGGCCTCCGACGAAACAGGCCAGATTGGGTTTGGAACCCATGTGCGGTATATTGTACATGCCGGTTCATTTATGCAAAAACTCGAAAAGAGCGGGGGCTAACGAGCGAACATCCTAATGAAATTTCCAGCCGGAACATTCATCAGGATGGTCACTGTTTCATGAGAAAACCCCTTTAGTTTATTCGAGTCCGGCCCGAATCCTGTCGGCCCTCAGCTGAGCCTGGGTAACTGCGCTTGTTGCATTTTTTTCAGCTTCATCCTCCAGCGCTTTAGCTTTTCGGTCGGCTTCGGTTATGACTGCCTGGCCTGCGCGTCTTGCCGCAATCTGCGCAACAGGCCCCGAAGCTTGTTCTTCGAGTCGCTGTGCCTGGGTGCGGGCTTCGGCCCGAATCCTTTCTGCAGCCGTGCGGGCTTCGGTACGGATACGCTCGGCCATTCTGTTTGCCTCATCCAATACCTGGTTTGCTCTGGCATCCCACTCAGCCTGAAGTTTAATTCGCGCTTCATCAACAGTTTCCTGCACACGGGTTTCGACCTCGGTTCGAATTTCAGCTGCCTTGTCAATTACTTGTTGCCGGGCATCATCCACGCGCTGTTGCAACTGATCGCGAAGTTGACCTATGGCGTCGGTCATCATGCCCGACAGGCCGAAGGATACCTCCGGGCGCGTAATGGTTCCGCCGATAAGCACATCGAGATTTACCGTTTCGCCAGGTGTGATGGTCAGCCCCTTTGCGGCTGCCTGACCTACCAGGTTGTCGAGTACCTGGTTGGCAGCGCCGCCAAACTGTGCGCGGGGCATCTGAATATTCATCACATAATTTACGGTTTGATCGAAAAATGTGCTTCCGCCAAGCCGTGCTACGGACTGTCCGAAACGGAAATCGAAAGGCTGCACCTCAACCTTGCCGTCGCTGAAGGCAAAATTCAGGTTAACACCTGCAACCGACAATTCCCTAAGGGCATCAACCCGTGTAAGTTCCGAGAGTTTGTTCATAGCCGGCATACCCGACACCGCCAATAACGATGAAAGCAGGTTTCCTGATCCCCTTAAAGATTGAAGTACAGGGGTGAGCGAATCGGTGAGCAAGGTGTTAAGGTTCAGGACTGCCGAAAAATTTCCCCTGGCAAATTGCGCTACCGGAGCCAGAATCCTAATGGTGCTGAAGGCGGCAAAGGCTTGCTGTACGTCGAACTGCGATATGTTCAGCCCAAAATCAACAGCCGGCAACTCGCCAGAGGTGTTATAAGAACCATTAAGTGCAAGTGTTCCGCCGAGCAGGTTCATGCGCAAATTTTCAAGCCTGGCAGCGCCTTCGGCAACACGGATAACACCTTGCGCATTGGTGATGTCGATTTGTCCGAAAAGCAACCGGTTGAACTGCGAACGTAATGTAAAGTCGATGTTTTCGGGAACTTTAATAACCGAGAGTTGTGTTGGCTCAGCCGGGGTTTCCTGCTCGGGCATTCCTTCCATTAATTGGTTGATGTTGAAAAACGACGAAGTAGTTTGAAAGGAACCAGTGATAGGCTCTCCTGAAAGTAAATAGCCTAATATGTTGTCGATTCGACCGGTGGCGTTCAGGTCGCTATCGCCAAGTTTCATGTTAAAGACAGGTACATTGACAAACTGGGGCGACATAAAAAATTCGGCGCGGGAAACCTCTACCGGGTGAGCATAAGCGGGAACCTGAGCCATAACATCGCTGATCAGCAACCTTCCTTCGGCAAAAAATCGCTGATACTGCTGGTTTTCGATGTAAGACATACGACCACGCACTTGCAGATCGCTGTCAATGATCCCCCTGAGGGTGGTACCTTCTTCGAGTGGAAAATAGTTACTTACTTCGGCAAGGTTAATTCTACCCTTGAGTGCGGCATCAATTTGCGGGTCGGTTTCGGGCGTTCTCAGGTTTAGGCGGGCGCTCACAGGGTTTCCTCCTGCAAGAAGGCTGAAAACCGGAACATCAATAATTGTATTGTCGGGAATCCCTCCGGGGTTTTCAATATTTGCTCTTACCTGAATATTGGTTACGGAGGCAGGCAGGGCAGGATAGCTGAACATCCCGTTGTCAACAGCAATGTTCAACCCGAAACCGGGCAGATGGTTTTCGTAAAACAATCCGTTGACAAATCCTGATAGTTCTAAAAAACCTTCGGTTCTGAGTGATGCAAAATCCTTCATAAAAACAGCCGGTACAAGCGAAAGGAAATCGCGGAACTCTGACCTCAAAGCCGCAAAGCGAAAATCAATGTTCATGGTGTCGCCGGCCATGGCAAGGGTTCCGTCGAATCGAAGCGGGAGTTCATTCAGCGAAAGCTCATTATCTCTCAGGGTAAACACCATATCGGCCAGGTTGGCCTCTACCTCAGCGGTCAAATTTAGCCTTACTCTTGTCAATAGAGGCAGGGCGCCCTGGCGAACGGTAAGGGAATCGATGGTGGTGTTGCGTGTTGCAATGGTAGTAAGATCAGACCCAAGGTTGCCGCTTATGGCGGTATTTAGGTTGACCACCGAAACGTACATATCGTTTTGCAAGTCGTCGAATACCAGGTAGCCCTGCTCGATGACAAATTGCCGCAAATGGAGGGCAAAAGGTGCAGGTGGCGGTTGGTCGGGTTCGGGTAGTTGCTCCGGCGCCTCCTTCATGATATCCCAATTGACACTGCCATCTTTGAGCGTTTTGAGCAAAACATCGGGTTGAGTAATTCTGATACTTTTAATCTCGTAACCATTGGCGCCAATTAGGCTGAACAGGTCAACGGCCACGGCAATACGTTTTACTGAGACAAGGGTGTCGTTTTCGAATGAGCCGATCCCGATTACACGCAAATCGTCGAGGCTCACCGAGGCATTTGGGAAGCTGCGGATCAGCGAAAGGCCAAGTCTTCCGAATTCTACCCTGGCCTCCACGTGCTGGTTTATCTGGTCTTTTACTATCTCCAGGATTTTTCCTTTAAAGACAAATGGAGCCAATAATAGCAAAACAAAAATCGAGGCTATGACGATGGCTGTAATTTTTAGAACTTTTTTTACCATGACCTGAAGGTTTTAATTGGTGTTTTTTTACTCAAAACTAGGGCTGTAATGAACCATGTGGTAAATTAAATTTAAACCGCCGAAATTTTATGCCGCAGCCAATGGTCGGCCAGAGTTAATGCTGCCATGGCTTCGACAATCGGAACGGCTCTTGGAACCACGCAAGGATCATGCCGTCCATGTGTTTTTAAGGCAACAGAATTACCTTGCTTGTCAACTGTTTTCTGCTCGATGGCAATAGTGGCAACAGGCTTGAAGGCCACCCTGAAGTAAATGGGCTGGCCGTTGCTGATGCCGCCAAGCAGGCCGCCCGAGCGGTTGGTAAGGGTGCTGATGGCGCCCGTTTGATCTATGACAAAGGCGTCGTTATGGTCGGAGCCTTTCATGGTAGTACCGGCAAAGCCGCTTCCATACTCAAAGCCTTTTACGGCATTGATGCTGAGCATGGCCTTACCCAGGTCGGCGTGCAACTTGTCGAATACGGGTTCGCCCAGACCCGGCGGGATGCCTTTCATCAGGCAGGAAACGACACCCCCTGTGCTGTCGCCTTGCGATTTTAGCAATTCTATATAATCCATCATTTTTCGGGCAGCGGCCAAATCGGGGCAGCGTACCGGATTTGACTCAACTGCTCCCGGTGTAACCATTTCCATATTTTCTGCCGATTCAACCGGCCCTATTGACGAAGTCCATGCAATGATCTCAATTCCAGCTTTTGCCAGAAGCATCTTGGCTAACGCCCCGGCAGCAACCCTTACAGCGGTTTCTCGGGCTGAGGAGCGGCCGCCGCCACGGTGGTCGCGCAGTTTGTACTTTTGCTCCCAGGTGAAGTCTGCATGCGAAGGCCGGTAAACATCTTTCAGTGCCTGATAATCTTCAGGACGGGTGTCGCTGTTTTTGATCACAAATGCAATGGGGCTTCCCAACGACTTGCCCTCAAAAACACCTGACAGAAATTCGACCGTGTCGGTTTCGCTTCGGGGAGTTGTGATGGCCGACTGGCCGGGCCTGCGGCGATCCATCTCCTTTTGAATGAATGCGAAATCAATGTCAATCCCTGCCGGGAACCCGTCAATAACCCCCCCTATCACCGGTCCGTGCGATTCGCCAAAGGTGGTCAATTTCAAAAAAGACCCAAAAGAATTTCCTGCCATAGCACAAATTTAAATGTTTTTGCCTTGTGCCCTGATTGTTCCCTTGGTTAAAAAAAACTCTCCGTATTCAATCCAACTGCCAAACCAGGAAAAATGAGGTTCCCTCATGGAAAAGGAATCTGCAAACGATTGCAGGAATTATCAGAAAAATCTGATATTCTGGGATTATCACCGACCCTCCTTCCCAAAATCTTGACTACATTTGTCATAACGTGAGCTGAATTCTTTCAAAGAAATTTCATCAAAAAAATCAAATATCAACCCAAATGAAGGATAAATTTTTACCAATTCTTTCGACAGCGATAGTATTTCTCCTGTCGGGACTCCAATTGCTCTTTGGTCAGGTGATAACCTCCAATCCACCCATGCCAACAGCGAATGACCTAACGGTAATAACTTTTCATGCCGACCAGGGCGATCGCGGGCTCATGGGCTTCACCGGCGACATATATGCCCACACGGGAGTGATCACCAATTTAAGTCCCGGGCCATCGGGATGGAGGCATGTCATAGCTGGTTGGAATGTTAATACACCCAAAGCTTTAATGACCCGCACGGGCACTAACACCTATACCCTAACCCTGACTCCCAGCATCAGGGCTTTCTATAACGTGCCCGAGGCAGAAACCATTCAGCAACTTGCCTTTGTTTTCAGGAGCGCCGATGGATCCCGCACAGGCAGGGCTATTGGAGGTGGCGATATTTTTCTTGACGTATTCCAGCCGGTTCTGAGTGTATCGTTTACTGCCCCTGTAGGTACGCAACCCATAGTGGAGCTCGGCTCGAATGTTCCGATAAGTGCTTCTGCGCTCCTGGCCGATTCGATTACTCTTTTTGTGAACAACTTGCGGATTACCACAACCACCACAGGAACAATAAACCACAGCTGGGCAGCTACCACAGCCGGCCGCTTCAATCTCAGGGCAGTTGCCTACAGGGAGCAGCAAACAGTGGTCGATTCGACCTATTTCTTTGTACGGCCCGATGTTACTATTGCCCCTCTGCCAGCAGGTGTAAGAAACGGAATAAATTACATCGACGACAGTACGGTTACATTGGTCTTGCACGACCCGCCTGCTGCCAAACAACATGCTTTCGTTATTGCCGACTGGAACAATTGGGGGGTTGGGTTTGAAAACTACATGAACCGCACTCCCGATGGCCGTCACTTCTGGCTCACTGTAACAGGCCTTGAGCCGAGAAAGGAATATGCCTTTCAATACCTAATTGACGGTTCATTGCGTATTGCCGACCCCTATACCGAAAAAGTTCTCGACCCTTGGCACGATCAGGAAATAAGAAATCAGGGACGATACCCTGGTCTAATCTTTTATCCAACAGGCAAAACTACCCACGCTGTAGCTGTGCTTCAAACAGCCCGCCCGCCTTTTCAGTGGCAAAACAACAATTTTGTGCCGCCGGCTCCGGAGGATTTAATTATCTATGAGCTTCATGTCCGCGATTTTATGACCGGCAACAACAACACATTTGCAGGGGTGCGCAGCCGTTTGCAATACCTGAAAGACCTCGGCATAAATGCCATAAAGCTGATGCCCATTGCAGAGTTTGAAGGCAATTCAAGTTGGGGATACAATAACGCATTTTTCTTCGCCCCCGACAAGTTCTATGGCCCCCGTGATGAGCTGAAGCGACTTATCGACGAAGCCCACGGACTCGGAATTGCCGTAATTTTAGATATCGTGTGGAACCATAGCTTTGGGCAGTCTCCTCTGCTAAGGATGTATTTTGATTCTGCCAATAACCGCCCTGCCGACAACAACCCTTGGTACATGGACCAGATTTTCGTCAATCCTGCGATGCAGTGGGGATATAAGTTCGATCATGGCAGCCAGTATTTCAGAGATTTCATGGACAGGGCACACCAACACTGGCTGGAAGAGTACCGCTTTAGCGGTTTTCGCTTCGATGTTTCCAAAGGATTCACCACCCGGTTTAAAGGGAACGACGACCCCTGGGGAAGCAATTTCGACCAGGAGCGCGTTAACAACCTGGTAAGATTATACAATAATTTGCGATCGGTTAATCCAAGGGCTTTAGTCATCCTTGAACATCTCGCCGACAACAGCGAAGAAACTGTTCTGGCCAATGCCGGAATGTTGTTGTGGGGCAACCTGAACTACAATTATAGCGAAGCAGCCATGGGTTGGCATGCCGGTGGCCGGTCCAACTTTCAATGGGCTTCCTACCGCAACCGGAACTGGCAACACCCACACCTGATTGCCTATATGGAAAGCCATGACGAGGAGCGGGTCATGTTCCGGCTGCTAAATTGGGGCAACAGGGCGGGAACCTATGACACCAGAGATCTGACTACCGCACTTCGCCGCGTCGAATTGGCAGCCACCTTCCTTTTCCCTATTCCCGGGCCTAAGATGATTTGGCAATTTGGAGAGCTGGGCTACGATTTTTCTATAAACCGTTGCCCCGATGGAACCATCAGAAACGAATGCCGTGTGGATTCCAAGCCCGTGCGCTGGGACTATTTCGAGGACTGGCGCCGCCGCAGGCTTTACAATATTTTTTCACTGCTTTTTAACCTTCGTGCAAACCACGAAGTGTTCCGCACGCGCGACTTCACCCTCGATGTAGCTGGTGAGGTAAAACGGATTTATCTGAACCATGCCAGTAGAAACGTTCTGATTATTGGAAATTTCGGAGTTACCCAACACACGGCGCCTGGCAACTTCCAGCATTCGGGAACCTGGCACGAATATTTTACCGGACAAACCCTGACGGTGACCCACAACGAAATGCCGCTTACCTTGCAACCCGGAGAATACAGGATGTATTCGACTGTGGCATTCCCTGCCCATGGTTTGCCATTATCGGCTCCTGACCAAATCATTGAAAATAAGCCTGATATAAGGGTTTTTCCAAACCCGTCGGCAAGCGGTTTCTGGTTCGAGGTGCCTTTGGATAAAGGAGGCCAGATTACACTTGAGGTTTTCAACCTGCAGGGACAGATGGTTTATCAAACTTTGCACCATGCAGCCCCGGGAACTAACTCCATCTTCTGGGAAGGGTTTTCGGGCCAACCTGGCAAAAGAGGAATATATTTTTACCGCATTATATCCGATTCTCAAACCTTTACTGGCCGTATTTCTGTGAAGTAAAGCGTGTATTGCTGCATTTTAAAGCCGTCATATTCTGGCGGCTTTTTTATTTTCGCCCGCAATCGGTTACACATTAAAACCATGATCTGCAGTAATTTTTATCTTTGCCTTTAATTTTTTTAAAATGCTGGTTACTACTTATAACGTTAATGGCATCCGATCGGCTTTAAGCAAAGGTTTTTTGAAATGGCTTGAAGAATTTAAACCCGATGTGGTGTGCCTTCAGGAAACCAAGGCCCAGCCTGAGCAAATTCCGGTGTTTCATTTCCAGGAGCAAGGCTACCACAGTTATTGGCACTCGGCGCTCAAAAAAGGATACAGCGGAGTATCAATATTGTCGCGGGTTGAGCCCGATCATGTGGAATATGGCATGGGGAACCCGCTGTACGATTCCGAAGGCAGGGTTCTGAGGGCAGACTTTGGAGATTTGTCTGTAATAAGCGTTTACCACCCCAGCGGCACCACAGGGGAAGTGAGGCAGGCCTTTAAAATTCAATGGCTCGAAGATTTTTTTCTTTATATAGAAACACTTCGCCAAAAAAAGTCAAGGTTGGTCATTTCGGGCGATTTCAATATTTGCCATCGCGAAATAGATATCCATGACCCGGTGCGAAATGCCAAAAGCTCCGGATTTCTGCCCGAAGAACGCGAATGGATGACCAGATTCCTGGAATCAGGATATATCGACACCTTCCGGTTTTTCAATAAGGAGCCTCATCATTACACATGGTGGAGCCATCGACCCGGAGTAAGGGCCAAAAATCTGGGATGGCGTATCGACTACAATATGGTTACCAGCAATCTGGCATCAAATTTAAAAAGGGCAGGTATTCTGCCACAGGTGGTGCATTCCGACCATTGTCCAGCATGGCTCGAATTGGAAGCAAACTGACAAACCAGTTTTTTTAGCACAAGTAACCCAAATTAGTTACTTTTATTTTAGGAATTAATAATTTATTCGTTTCCGATAATCATCCGATATTCAAAAAAACTCATTATGAACCGATTTCTGATTATTTTACTGGCGTTTACCGTCCCCGCTGCCACCTCGTGTGTTTCTTCCCGAAAATTTAAGGCCTTGGAAGCATCCAATAATTCGTGTATTGAGGAAAGGGCCTTGCTATCAATAAACCTTGAAGTTTCACAGGAAAAAGTGGCCGGATATACCCGCGCAAATAATCAGTTGCGTGAAGATACTGCAAGGCTTGGGCGCCATCAGCGAGCAACAAATGAAAATCTTCAGTCGCTGATCAGAACCAACCGGCAGCTTCTGGAACAGAACGAAAACCTCACCGCAGGACATGCAATCGAAACTCAGCAAGCGCTTAACCGTCTAAAACAGGCACAGGATGACCTGCTGCGGCGGGAAGACCTGCTGCGGCAGCAAGAGCATAGCGCAAACGAATTGTTGCGCACAGTGTCGGCCAAAGAAGCCAGGGTAAATGAATTGGAAGCCATTCTGAAACAGCAGGAACAAGCGGTGATTGGTCTGCGTAAAACCATATCCGATGCCCTGTTGGGATTTGAAGGCAATGGCCTGACGGTAAACATACGGCAGGGAAAAGTATATGTGTCACTTGAAGAAAGTCTTTTGTTTGCCTCAGGAAGCGCAACGGTAGATCGCCGTGGTGAGTCTGCCCTTCGGGAGTTGGCCAAAGCGCTTGAAAGAAACCCCGACATCAACATCATGATTGAAGGCCATACCGACGATGTGCCATTAAGGGCGGGTGGTGCTATACGCGACAACTGGGATTTGAGCGTATTGCGTGCAACCTCTATAGTGCGAACTTTGCAGCGGCATGGCAACATTAACCCCCAGCGCATCATTGCAGCAGGCCGGGGGGAATTCTCGCCGGTTGACCCCGCCCGAACCACTGAGGCTAGAAGAAAAAACCGGAGGACAGAAATCATTCTGACTCCCAACCTCGACCCATTGTTTCAGATTTTAGGAATGCCTTAAAAAAACCCAAAAGGAATCTTAAGCACACTTGCTTAATAGCCTATCCCAATTATTTGAGGCTGGTGAAAATTCAAAAAACCGGCTTTTCTTCAATTAAAAACTCTCTGGTCAAAAGCAGGACATATTTCATAGTTTCCACCAAATCAACTCCAAATAAAGTTTTATTTATGAGCAACCTCAAACTGACCCTCGAAAACCTGGAAGAAATGCTTCCTGTTGAGTTCACACAAGAGCAGATAGCCCAGGTGAAAACACTTTTTTATAAAGAATTGGCATTAATTGCCCATAAGTTTTATGGCGGAAAAATGCAAACAATACCAAAAGCACCTGTTTTTGGATTCAATTGGTTCAACGCCTGGTACACCCCGGGGGTTTCAAAAATTTCTACCACCATACGCGACCAAAACGAAACTTCTTTTGAACTTTCGAACCGGGGGAACCTGGTAGCCGTAGTGAGCGATTCCACGCGGGTGCTTGGCGATGGAGATTGCACACCCCCTGGAGGACTTGGCGTAATGGAAGGCAAGGCGTTTTTGATGAAATATCTTGGAGGTGTCGATGCCATGGCCCTTTGCATTGACAGTAGAAACAAAGACGGGAAAAACGACCCGGAAAAAATCATTGATTTTGTAAAGATGTGCCAGCACAGCTTCGGTGCCATAAACCTGGAGGATATTTCACAACCTAACTGCTACCGGGTTTTGGATGTACTCAGGGAGGAATGCGACATACCCGTATGGCACGACGACGCTCAGGGTACCGCCTGTGTTACACTGGCTGCCCTGATAAATGCCCTGAAACTTGTTGACAAGAAAATTGAGGATGTTAAAATTGTATATCTGGGAGCAGGTGCAAGTAATACCACTATTGCCAGAATTGTAAATGCTGCCGGGGCCAATCCGGCCAATTCTGTCATGTTCGATTCGCAAGGCAGCCTAAGCCGAAACCGAAAGGACATAGAGTCAGATCAGCGATATTATCGCAAATGGGAGCTATGCCGGAGTACCAACCCAAGTTCAATAGAAAACATTATGGATGCCATGACAGGAGCCGACGTGCTGATTGCCTTGTCGCAGCCCGGGCCCGATGTGGTAAAACCGGAGTGGATAAAGGCTATGGCTTCAAAACCTATTGTTTTTGCCTGTTCCAATCCGGTTCCGGAGATTTATCCTTTCGCAGCAAAACAGGCCGGGGCCTATATTGTAGCCACAGGTCGCGGGGATTTCCCGAATCAGGTAAACAACTCCATAGGTTTCCCCGGCATTCTTAAGGGAGCTTTGCTGGTAAGGGCAAAAAAAATTACAGATAACATGGCCATAGCTGCAGCAAGGGCTATAGCCCAGTTTTCGGAGAAGAGGGGAATCGACCCCGAAAACATTACTGCAAGGATGGACGAACCCGAGGTGTTTCCCTTTGAGGCCGCCGAGGTTGCCATGCAGGCCATCAATGATGGGGTTGCCCGTAAAAATCTCACATGGCAGGAGGTTTATGACCAGGCTAAGGCAGATATAAATCTCGCCAGAAACACCAGCCAATGGATGGTCGAAAAGGGGCTGATCCCGGAACTCCCTCAGGAAATCATTCAACAGGTTTTCAGGGAGGCTGTCGGGAAAATTATGCAGCGATAATGCATCTTAAGTCGGCCAACCGGGTTAACTTTGCGTAAGGAGGCCATTAGTTTCTATACCTGATTTGATAATTTCATGATTGTATTTGTTGAAGGAGACATCGAAGAGAAAACCCCGACGTTTGTGGTGATGAACTGCAATGGATTGGGATATTTGTTACATATTTCGCTCCATACTCACTCCCTTTTGCCCGATAGCGGTCGAGCCAGGATACTTACCCATCAGGTTATTCGCGAAGACGCCCATCTGCTATATGGTTTTTCGGAAACCGAAGAGCGGGAGCTTTTTAAGATGTTGATTTCGGTTAGTGGCATTGGGCCCAATACCGCACGAATGATTCTGTCGGCTTTACAACCCGGAGAGTTGAAAAATGCCATTGCAGGCAATAATATTTCCAGACTTCAGTCGGTAAAAGGGATTGGCGCTAAATCGGCACAACGCATCGTTGTTGACCTGCACGACAAAATCGAGAAGGAGGGTGTGTTAAAAGATGATTTTTCGGGTTTTTCAAACAATACCATCCACGAGGAAGCGTTATCAGCATTAGTAATGCTTGGTTTTGCCAAAAATGCAGCCCAAAAGTCTCTTGCCTCCATCCTGAAGCAAAAACAAGGATCCCCCATTACTACTGAGGAGCTTGTAAAGGAAGCGTTAAAGGGTTTTTAAAATTATCAACAACGGATATTCCTTGGAATTCATCAGGCGTGCCTTTTCTGTATTATTGGGCTTCCGGGCTAAGCGGGTTTGCGTAGCAATTTGCCTCGCATGCACTCCTGTCTTGGGAGCATCTGTTTTTTTTGTCCAAACCCCAACAATCATACAGGATCCGAACCAGGCACCACCCCTGGCCTATCTTCCTTTTCCGTTTTTGGAAAGTCCCTGGCTGGCCTCCCCTTTGCCTCGGAGCAGCGGCCTGTCCATTCCTGATCCGCCTAATGTGGTTACAGTTATTGACTTCGACCCGGCTACGGGTATGTTCGTTATGACGCGAAAGGTAGGCGAGCGCCAGGTCGGACGTCCTTTCTTTATTCCTTTCGAAGATTTCCTCAACTACGACATGGATCGCCAGCTAAGACACCATTGGCGACAAATGGCCACACGCACCGCCTTTGAAGGACGCGACGGGCTAATTCCTGAAATTCATGTAGGTGGAGAATTGTTCGATATGGTTTTTGGAGGAAGAACCATCGAGATAAGGCCTACCGGATCGGCCGAGTTAATCTTTGGGGTGATGTCGAACCGGCGCGAAGACCCTGCGCTGGACGAAAGGCGAAGAAGAACCACCAATTTCGACTTTCAGCAGAGAATCCAGTTGGGTGTCGAAGCCCAAATAGGCGAAAAAATCAATATCAGCACCAATTACAACACCGAAGCCACCTTCGATTTCGAAAACAGGATGAAGGTGGAGTACCGTGGAACAGAAGACGAGATACTGCAACTGGTAGAAGCGGGTGACGTTACCCTTCCCCTGCCCGGCACGCTAATTTCGGGAACACAGGGGTTGTTTGGATTCAAAACCCAGATGCGTTTTGGCAATACCACCATGACCAATGTTTTCTCGCAACAACGCACAGAATCTCGCACCATGCAAGTGCAGGGCGGCGCACAAACCACTCAGTTCGAAATCAGGGCTGATGCCTATGAAGAAAACCGACACTTCTTTCTCGGACAGTATTTCAGGAATACATACGACCATGCGCTCTCCAACCTTCCAATTATTAATTCGAACATCAACATTACCCGGATTGAGGTATGGATAACCAATATTGGCGCTGCAACCCAGGAGAACCGGAATATTGTGGCATTAGCCGATCTGGGCGAATCACAACCCCATAACCTGGCTCTGATCGGTAGCGCAAGACCACTACCCTCCAACGCCTCCAACAATCTTTACCGGGATCTGGCGCAATCGCCCGTAAGAGCGCTGGCCCAGGCCACTGCTTACCTGCAGTTGCGTCCGGAGAATTTTGTTCCGGCCAAAGACTTCGAAACCCTCGAAAACGCACGACTACTCCGCTCAAACGAGTTTACATTCAATCCCCGGCTGGGGTTCATTTCTTTAAACCAGTCAGTAAGCCCCGACCATGTTTTGGCCGTAGCTTTTCAATACACTGTCATTGGCGAAGAAACCGTTTACCAGGTCGGAGAATTCGCAAATGAAGTTGACGCGCCAAGCACGCTCCTTGTCAAATTGTTAAAAAGTACCGCTGTTGACACGCGTATTCCTCTTTGGGATCTGATGATGAAAAACGTGTATAGTCTGGGAGCTTTTCAAATCAATCCGCAGGATTTCAGGCTAAACATTTTATTCGACAGCGAAGAGCTGGGTGTCAGGGTGGGTTTTTTCGATGAAGGCCCGGTTACCGGCCAGCCTCTTGTGCGCCTGATGAACCTCGACCGGTTGAATACGCTGCAAGATGCCAGTCCCGACGGAGTTTTTGACTTTATCGACAATGCTGCCACCCAGGGAGGCACCATTCAGGCCTCAAACGGCCGGATATTTTTTCCGGTTATTGAGCCCTTCGGGTCGCACTTAAGGAGGGTTTTGCAGGATCAGGCTCTTGGCAACAGATATGCCTTTGACTCACTCTATACGACCACCAGGCACCGAGCCCAGCAATTCCCGGAACGCAACCGTTTTATTATTGAAGGTTCGTTCAGGTCGGCTGCCGGGGCAGAGATTCCGCTGAATGCCATCAATATTCCGGAAGGCTCCGTAGTGGTAACTGCAGGTGGCGTTCCACTGACTGAAAATGTTGACTACACTGTTGACTATATGTTAGGTCGCCTTAGGATAATCAACGAGGGTGTCCTCAACTCGGGCGTGCCGCTCAGCATTTCGCTCGAAAGTGCCAGCCTTTTTAACATTCAGGCAAGGACACTTATGGGAACCCATATTTCTCACAGAATCAACGACGATTTCAATATCGGGGGCACCATCATGCGTCTTTCCGAAAGGCCATTGACCCAAAAGGTCAGTTTTGGCGACGAGCCCATAGCAAATACCATCTGGGGTCTGAACACAACATACACCAGAGAAACCATGGGGCTTACACGATTGTTGAACCGCCTTCCATTCTTCAACAGCGACATGCCTTCGCGTATCACCTTCGATGGAGAGTTTGCCCACCTTATTCCCGGACATTCGCGCCGCATCGGTGCCGCAGGTACTTCATACATCGACGATTTTGAGGGCAGCAAATCAGCCATTGATTTGAAAAACGTACAGACCTGGTTTATTGCCAGTACGCCCCAACTCCAAACCACTCCGGGAATGTTTCCGGAGGGCGCCCCGGCAACAGGTTTAGCATTCCGCTACAATGCAGCCAGGCTGGCCTGGTATATTATCGATCCGCTGTTTACAAGGATTAGCAACCTAACTCCTCCTCATATCAGAAATGATGCAAATCAGCGGTCGAACCATTTTGTGCGCGAAGTCCTTGAAACCGAAATCTGGCCAAACAAAGAAAGTCCCACAGGAATACCCTCTCCGATACCCATCCTAAACCTGGCCTTTTACCCGAGTGAGCGCGGTCAATACAATTTCGACACAAGGCCATCGTCTTTCAGCCGGGGTGTGGGTCAGGACGGACGCCTCATCAGCCCTGAAACCCGCTGGGGGGGAGTCATGCGCGGATTGCAAACCACCGACTTCGAAGCTGCCAACATTGAGTACATTGAATTCTGGCTCATGGATCCTTTTGTTTATAACCCAAACCACCAGGGAGGCGATCTGTTCTTTAATCTGGGAAGTGTTTCGGAAGATGTACTGCGCGATGGCCGCAAAGCATTCGAAAATGGATTACCCATTACCCCCGACCCCGTCAATATTGACACGACCATTTGGGGTATCGTACCCATCATACAGGCTGTTGTAAATGCATTTGACAACAATCCCGCCTCAAGGCAATTTCAGGATGTTGGTCTCAATGGGTTAAACGTTGAACAGGAACGGGAGTTCTACAGGAACCAATTTCTCGATGTTATCGCTGGTCTGTATGGAACCCAGAGCCAGGCGTTCCAGTTGGCTTTCAACGATCCTTCCTCAAATCTGTACCATTATTACAGGGGGTCGAACCTGGATGCCGAAGGCATGAGTATATTGGAGCGGTACAAACGATTCAACAATATGGCAGGTAACAGCCCTACTACCGAACAATCGCCCGAGCCTTACCCAACCACCGCCACCAATCTGCCCAACAATGAAGACATTAACCGTGATGGAACCCTGAACGAAGGCGAAAGGTATTTCCAATACAGGGTAAGCCTGCGGCCCCAGGATATGGTGGTTGGAAGAAATTACATTACCGATATCAGGGAAGCCAGTGTTCGCCTGGCCAACAATCAGGTAGAAACAATTCGTTGGTTCCAGTTCAAAGTCCCCTTGCGCGACCCCAATCGCCAGGTGATTGGAAACATTCGTGATTTCAGGTCCATCCGTTTTTTACGGATGTTTTTTAAAGGGTTTGAAGAGGAGATAGTTTGTCGTTTTGCTGCTCTCGAACTGGTACGTGGCACCTGGAGAACATACGATCGTTCGCTGGTAAGTCCAGGGGAATATGTTCCGGTGGATAATGAAGAAACATCGTTTGAGGTTTTCACGGTAAATATTGAGGAGAATGGCCAGAGGCAACCGGTTCCTTACGTTTTGCCCCCGGGTATTGAACGCGAGATTGATCTAGGAACCACCGCCCTTCAACAACGCAATGAGCAATCGCTCTCGCTCAGGGTTTTTAACCTGATGGATGGCGACGCAAGAGCAGTTTATAAAACAGCCGATATTGATGTAAGGCAATACCGCAGGCTTAGAATGTTTACCCATGCCGAAGCAGCAGGGGCAACACAAGACCTTGAAGATGGAGAAATAACCGTTTTTATTCGGTTGGGTTCTGACTTTACCGGTAACTTTTATGAGTACGAAGTGCCTTTAAAGGTAACCCCTTGGGGAACAAGCGCATTGAACGAACGTGGTATTTGGCCTCTGGAAAACGAGATCGACCTGGATTTCTCCAAACTTCAGGACCTCAAATTACTTCGCAACGCTTTGGCACGAGACAAAACCTCGGGGGTTAGTTTGTTGGCACCCTTCAGTCAGCCTGACGGACAAAACAGGTTGACCATTGTGGGAACACCTACGCTGAGTAGCATCAGGGTAATCATGGTTGGTGTTCGAAATCCCAGAAAAACCTTTCATAACCCACAGGACGACGGACGTGGTAAGTCGGCCGAAGTGTGGATAAATGAGCTGCGTCTTTATGATTTCGAAGACAGTGGTGGCTGGGCCGCTACAGGCCGCATCAACACCACCCTGTCGGATATCGGAAATATTACCGTGGTTGGGTTTATGAGCACACCGGGGTTTGGTGGGGTCGAGCAAAGAATCAATCAACGATCCATGGAGCATCTGTCGTCGTACGATATTGCTTCAAGCCTTGAAATAGGCCGGCTTTTACCCGAGAACTTAGGATTGCGAATTCCCATGCATTTCAACATTTCGGAATCGGTAAGCAATCCGCAGTTCAATCCATTGAATCCCGATATTCCATTTGAACAAGATATCAAATCTTTTGAAACCCAGGCTGAACGAGACTCTATAAGACACCTTGCCCAGGACTACACCCGCCGTATTGGCCTCAATTTTACCAATGTAGGTATTACCCGAACCGGCTCAAGGCCAAATCGCCTTTACAGCGTTGAAAATTTTGATTTTACGTATGCTTTTAACGAAGTCTATTCCCGTAGCCCAGAATTTGAATTCGATGTTCAGCGGTTCTGGCGGGCGGCCTTAGGATATAATTTCTCACCCACCCCCAGTCCTGTTACACCTTTTGCAAATGTGCCCTTATTCAGGCACCAGGCGTTTAATTTATTGCGAAACTTCAACTTCTTCTTACTGCCACGAACCGTATCTTTCAGAACCAATGTGGATCGCTCCTATGCTGAGTCGCTAATGCGTCCAAGAAGCACCGGCTTGCTGCTCATCGAGCCCAATGTGGTAAAAGCTTTTTCGTGGAACAGGTTGTATGACATCCGGCACGATATCACACGGGGCTTGAGGCTTGAATTCTCAGCTACGGTCAATGCACGTATCGATGAGCCTGAAGGCCGTATTTTGAGAGGCGATGATGATTACCGGTGGAAACGTGATTCGATTTGGCAAAGTATCCGCAATTTGGGCCGGCCCACTTTGTATAACCATCGCATCAGGCTAACTTACAACGTACCCATAAACCAGATTCCATTGCTGGACTGGATGACAGCAACTGCTGAATACTCGGGTACGTTCGACTGGCAGGCTGCACCACTTGCTGCCACGGCTTTTGGAAACTCCGTTGAAAACTCTCAAACCCGGCGATTGATGGTCAACGCAAACTTTGTTGGACTCTACAATAAAATTGGCTTTTTGCGTCAAGCCAACCAAAGGCCGGCAAGACCCCAACAAGGATTTCCTCCCACCGCCAGGCCCCAGCCGGGGGAAACACCAACTGAGGACCCGCCGGATCATTTGAGGAATATTTTAAATGGAACCCTGAGGTTTTTGATGGGCTTCAGGAACCTCACCGTAAATTACACCGAAGGAAGGGGTACCAGGCTCCCCGGATTTACACCAAGCCCGTCGATACTCGGCCAGGACTGGGACCTCATGGCTCCGGGAACGGGATTCATACTCGGAAGCCAGCAAGACATACGCCACCAGGCTGCCACAGAAGGATGGATAACCAACAATCCCATGTTGAACAATCCTTTCGCGCAAAACAAAACCCAAAACCTTACGGCCCGAAGCCTCTTTGAACCATTTCCAAACCTTAGGGTTGAATTTACTGCCTTGAGAAACTTTGCCCTTTCGCGTACCGAATTCTTTAAAGCTGATGAGTATGGGCAATTTGGATCGTTCAACAGGATGGAATCAGGAAGTTTCAGCATTTCCTTTTTTGCATGGAGTACTGCTTTCGAGAGGTTCGACCGAAGGTTCAACAGATCTGGAAATTTTCAACAGTTTCGCGACAACCGCCTGGAGATAGCCAACAGGCTGGCCCGTAACAACCCTAACTGGGACCAAACCATCGACACCATTACAGGTTTTCCGACGGGCTATGGGCCAACATCGCAGGAAGTCCTCATAGGATCCTTTATGGCTGCCTACGGTGGCTGGGATCCCTCCGGTTCGGCCCTCAACCCATTCCTGAAAATCCCCATCCCCAACTGGAGATTGACTTTCGACGGACTTTCCGAAATTCCAGCCTTGCGGCGCATTTTCCAAAACATCACCATTTCGCACGGATACCGCAGCACTTTCAACATAGGTAATTTTCGCTCCAATGCACTTTTCCGGGAAACTGCCGGTGGCCATCCATGGGAGCGGGATGCGACTACAGGTAATTTCATTCAGCGGTACGACATGGGCCAAATTTCTATAAGCGAGCAGTTCAACCCATTGATCAATATAGATATTACATGGCAAAACCAACTGCTCACCCGAATAGAGGTCAGGTCGTCGAGAGATATTATGTTAAGTTTTGCCAACAATCAGGTTACCGATGTTACTTCGAGCGAACTCATTATTGGTACGGGTTACCGTTTCCGCGATCTCGCCTTTACTATTGCACAAGGGGGCGGTCGGCGAAGGATGCAAAGCGATTTGGTTGTGCGGCTTGATGCTTCCGTGAGAACAAACCGTACTGTTCTGCGTCAAATAACCCAGAACGTGGATTTGGTTTCGGCTGGCCAACAAATATTTTCCCTCAATGCTTCGGCCGATTATCAGGTAAGCCAAAGGGTAAATCTGAGGTTCTTTTTCGACAGGACTTTCACCAATCCTTTCATTTCAAACCAGTTTCTCAACGTAAACTCACACGGTGGTATAAGTATGAGGTTTATGCTTTTGTAAAGCCTGGCCTAACCCCTCCATTGCAAAACAGGTTGCCTAGGATTCTGTTTTTAAATCGTTACCTGTTGGGCAATGAAAAAGAAAATTTTTCCTTTAGCTGCAGTAACTCTTCCTCCATGGTTGTTGGTGGCACTGTTATTATTTCCTGAAGTCGCAGGTCTTCCGCAACCTTAATCTCGCGCATTACCAGGTGCTGGCTAACAAAGATCATGTCGAGGGGAGGATAAATTTTCTTAATCAGTGCAGCAATAGCCTCGATGGAAATGTTGTGTTCGCTCAGGTTATAGGTTCCTGAAGGAAGGTCATGCTGCAAAAGATTAACCAAAGCATTTACCACTTTGCCGATATGAATGAAAGCTCTTTGCTGCTTGCCGTTCCCGGTGATCTGAATGCGTCCGATAAAGTTCGCCTCAAACATAAACCTGTTAATGACGGCTTCGAGGCGGATACTTGGGCTGTACCCGTACACATTGCCACAACGTAGCACCCAGGCATTCATTTTCCCAAAGAGCCGTTCCGCATGGCTTTCGCCCCTGAGTTTACTGCTGCCGTAAAATGTGCGTGGGTCGGGTGGGGTTTCAATGGTAATTATGTTTTCGGATGCGCCATAAACGGAAGTTGTGCTGAGATAAACAAAACGGCTAACTGCGCTTTCTTCAACAGCATAAACCAATTCGGCAGTTCCCCAGTGGTTTACCTGCTCAAACAGGTGAGAGTGTTCCGACGACAACGGTGTGGAAACTTTGGCAGCCAGATGAAATACCACATCGATATCTTTCAATACCTGCCGCAGACTTCGGGAGTCTAACAAGTCGCCTGCTACAAACTTTACTTTGGGTGATCCAAACCGGTTATCCAGAAAAAGGTTATAGTTTTTGCGGCTCAGGTTGTCGTACACCACAATTTTCTCAACCAGCGGGTTCTTTGTAAGTTCAAGCACCAACTCATTGCCAATGTATCCTGCCCCTCCGGTAATTAAAACTTTCACAACGTTACCTTTTAAAATGTTTTTATTCAAAGCATAAAAATCTCTGCTGACATTCGCAAATTCGAAGCGTTATCATAATCGAACGGTCTCATGCCTCACGAAACAATTTTGACCAGCAAATTTTGAGTTTTAAATCAGATCCTCATTCAGGCCGCACTCTGTTTGTTTCTGCCCTGGCCAGCGACCCGCCCGGTAGTCGGAATGTTCCACAGCGTGCGTACAGGGTTCGCATCCAATGCTGCGATATCCTTTCTTTTCTAACGGATGACGAGGCAGCCCGAAATGCGATATGTAATTATCTACCATTTCGCGCGTCCATTCAATCATTGGATGATATCTGACCGTATTGCTGCCATTGATCATTTGTTCGGGAAGGAATTTGCTTCGATTGTGATTTTGGTCTGCCCTGATTCCGTTGATCCAAACATCGAAATGCATAATGAGTGGCTCTACCGGTTGAACTTTGTTCAAATAGCAGCAATAAATGGGGTCGGAGGTAAACAGCAGGTTGCCCTCGTTGTTGAGTTGCATAATCTTTGGAACTGATGAGGTTATATTTAAAACCCTTATCCCCAAAAAAGCCTCGATTTGGTCTTTATATATGATGGTTTCGGCAAAATGGTAGCCCGTATTGATAAAATATACAGGAATGGAGCGGTCGATACGGCTTAAAATGTGAAGCAGTACTACGCTGTGGGATTGAAAACTCGAAGTGCAAAAAAGAGATTTACCTTGTTGAAGATAGAGCTCAATTTTCTTGCGGATAATGGAAATATCCATAACCAAACCAATAACCTACGGCAAATTTAACAAAATTTAAATCTGTAATCCATACATCCACATATCCGGCAACATCGTCGCATTACGAAGGAGGGGGTAAAACATCCTGCATGGCTGTTTGAACCAATTGTATGGAGTAATGTTGTAATTTTACCAGCAATTTGGGTTTCATATTATTTTGAAAAAATAAAACAACCTGTCAATTCATTTTTGAATGTCGCCTTCAGATTCGCTTAAGGTACGTCCTCTGCCAAGTTGGTTGAATATAGTAAAGGCTCCGTTGATTATTTCAGGTCCATGCAGCGCCGAAAACCAGAAACAGGTTCTTGAAACTGCTTTGGGCCTGGCCGCAACCGGTCTGGTAAGCGTTATGCGCGCAGGGGTTTGGAAGCCCCGTACTCGTCCACATTCGTTCGAGGGAAAAGGAGAAGAGGCCCTCCAATGGCTTACCGAAGCCCGCGATGCCACAGGGCTGCCCATTGCCGTGGAAGTGGCTGCTCCGGCACATATTGAGCTTTGTCTGAAACATCAGATCGACATGGTTTGGATCGGGGCACGTACCAGTGTAAACCCCTTTTCAGTACAGGAGCTTGCCGATGCCCTTTTCGGGACAGGTCTTCCGGTATTGGTAAAAAATCCGGTAAACCCCGACATCAAACTTTGGATCGGAGCTATCGAAAGGATTTATCAGTCGGGCATTGATCGCATCATTGCCGTACATCGTGGTTTTAATACTTTCGACGATAGTGTTTTCAGAAACGCCCCCTTGTGGGAGATACCTATTGAATTAAAGCGCATTTTTCCGGGCCTTCCGATGATTTGCGACCCCAGTCATATTACCGGAAACCGGCGCCTCCTCCTGCAAGTTGCACAGCATGCGATGGATTTGGATTTCGATGGGCTTATGCTCGAATCGCATTGTAATCCCGAGGAGGCCCTAACAGATGCCGCCCAGCAAATTACCCCCGAAGCCCTCTACGAACTTGTAAACACGCTGGTTCCCAGGCGATCTGGCTGCTTTAAGGGAGAGCCAACCCGCCAGCTCGAAACCTACAGAAGACATATCGACGAAATTGACCGCAACATACTGTACTTTTTGTCGAAGCGCATGGAAATGGTCGAAAAAATAGGCGAATTGAAAAAGGAGAACAACATTGCAATTCTTCAGATCAGACGCTGGAACAACATATTTAAAGACCGTATGAAACGCGGCCAGTCCCTTGGACTCGATCCGGCTTTTCTGAGAAACCTGCTGGAAATGGTACACCAGCAATCCATTGATTTGCAATTACGAATTATGCATAAAAAATAACACCCAAACTTTCAATGAGTGAAAGTAAGAAACTACCCCTGACCAGCGTGGACACCTTAGGCGAATTTGGCCTGATCGACCACCTTACGAAAAACGTCCGTATTTACAACAAGGAAACCGTAAAAGGCATAGGAGATGATGCGGCGGTTGTTGCTGCAAATAAAGAAATGCTGCTTGCAACAAAAGACCTTTTGATAGAAGGCATTCATTTCGATGTGGTATTTACCCCCATGAAACATCTCGGCTACAAGGCAATTGCTGTAAACCTTTCGGATATTTATGCAATGAACGGTACCCCAAAACAGGTTATCGTCGGCATGGCCATTTCGAGCCGCTATTCTGTGGAAGCCCTGGATGAATTGTATGAAGGAATCATGAAAGCCTGTGAAAATTACCAGGTTGACCTTATCGGTGGCGATACAACTTCATGTACCTCGGGGTTGGTTCTTTCAGTAACGGCCCTCGGACAAGCCCCCGGGAACAAAATTGCTTATCGGAGCGGATCATCGGTCAATGAGTTGATTTGTGTTTCCGGAAGTCTTGGTGCAGCCTATTGCGGCCTTTTGGTATTGCAGCGCGAGAAAGCAGCTTTTCTTGCAAATCCCAATGCGCAACCCCTCCTCGACGAGTATGCCTATGTAGTTGAAAGACAACTCAAGCCTGAGCCCCGGCGCGATATCATTGAGCAGTTAGAAAAAACTGGAGTGGTGCCAACCTCTATGATCGACATCTCCGACGGGCTCGCTTCGGAAGTGCTGCACTTGTGCAAAAGCTCCGGCAATGGTGCAGTAATCTATGAAGAAAAACTGCCCATCGATAGGCGGATGGCAGCAGTAGCACACGAATTCAATATCGACCCTGCTACCTGTGCCCTGAGCGGTGGGGAAGACTACGAACTTCTGTTTACTGTAAGGCAAGCTGACTACGAAAAGATTAAAAGTATGGAATCCATCACTGTAATCGGGCACATTGCCGATGGTTCGAGTGGTGCCCATCTGGTTACTACTTCGGGCCAATGGGTTGAGCTAACCTCACAAGGGTGGGATGGACTCAGACTTACCAGAGGGGCAAACTCTTGAATACCACCAATCGCAATGCCAAAACCAAAATTCTATACTGTGTGGGCTGGAAATAAAACGGGAGTATTCGACTCCTGGGATAATTGCCGCCAATCAATTTCCGGATTTGAGGGGGCATTATACAAATCTTTCGAAACCCGCGAAATGGCAGAGAAGGCTTTGAGCGACAACCCTTATAAGCATATTGGTAAAAAACATGTGTCGTCAAAATCGAGAAAAACCTCCGAAAGCATTGATTTAAAACCCATTCTGAACAGCATATCGGTAGATGCCGCCTGCAACATGGTAACCGGCCAAATGGAGTATCAGGGGGTTTTTACACAGAACAAACAGGTACTTTTCAAGCAGGGTCCGTTTCCAAAAGCTTCGAACAACATCGGTGAATTTCTTGCCCTTGTGCATGCACTGGCCTGGTGCAAAAAACAAAACCTCGATTTGCCAGTATATTCCGATTCGAAAACGGCCATTGCCTGGGTACGTAACAAAACTGCTAAAACTACGGTTTCGCAGAACGACTTGAACGAACATCTTTTCCAACTCATTGAGCGCGCCCAAAATTGGCTAAACGAAAATACCTGGAAAAATAAGGTTTTGAAATGGGAAACCGAGCTTTGGGGTGAAATACCAGCAGATTTCGGGCGAAAATAAGTTTGTACAACCTGGGCAGCCTGCCGGAGTTGTTGTATAATAATGTTGATATTGATTTTTTCTGGCAGTAAGGATTTACCTCACTCCGGAATAGAAGCAAAAAGGGCTGCAACTCTTTGAATTGCAACCCTTTTTGTGGTACCACCCGGAATCGAACCAGGGACACACGGATTTTCAGTCCGTTGCTCTACCTACTGAGCTATGGTACCAGCGTTTTGATTTGAGTTGCAAAATTAACCAATCATTTTGAATTTGCGAGTATTTTTTTTCAAAGTTTATTGCAATTCCGTTTTTTATTAATTTTGTAGTTCATTTTCAGGCAACAATCTGTTGGATCAATATTTTTCACATAGCAGAATGCCTGAGGATATTCCCCAATTTATTGCCCACATGCTGCGTACAATTGCCAGAGAATACTCTGGGCTTTTGCGAATTTTCTATGTATTTTTTGTCAAAAACTTAAAATTTAGGATATTTGCAGGCTAAAAAAATCGGTGACTTGTCATTTAAATTCAATACGAATGCGTAAGATCCCAACTTTCGGTAATCGGGCAATTATAATTGGCATCATGTTTTTGGTGTTGATTTCCCCTCAGGCAGGAGCCCAAACACGGATAACCTCGCCCTATTCCAGATTTGGAGTTGGAGAGCTCATGTTCAACCAGTCATTCCGCAACCTGGGATTGGGTGGAATCGGGGTTGCCTATCGGTCAAACTTGTCGGTAAACAACCTGAATCCCGCTTCTTATTCGGCCACCGATTCTACTTCCTTTATTTTTGAGGCTACCCTTCTTTCGCATTTTTATCAACATCAAACAGTAGCCAAATCGCAACAGGGTAATTTCACCTCCCTTGGCAATCTTTCTTTTTCGTTCCCAATTACCCGCTGGTGGGGAGTTGGCGTGGGAGTAAAACCATTCAGTGCCATGGGCTACAAAGTTTCCAGCAGCCTGAATGATCCGCTGTTCGGAACAGTAGATTTTCTTTACGAAGGCAGCGGGGGCATCAACCAGTTGTTCATAGGCCATGCCTTCAGGCCTTTTAAAGGATTCTCTGTCGGATTTAATGCTTCCTATCTGTTTGGCAGCCTTGATCGCAGCAGCAGCGTGTCGTCCGACTCGATAGGTTTTTTCCTGGTTAACCGAATAAGGTCACAAAGGGTCAACGATTGGCATTTTGGGTTTGGTGCACAGTACGAGTACCGCATATCTCCCGACCGACACTTTACCTTTGGGGTAATTTTTGGTCCCGAGCTAAGCATACAAACTGTAGAATCAGAAACCATCAGGCGGATGCTTCCGGGCTTTACCAGGTTCGACACTACAAGTTTTGCAGAACGAGAAAGTGGCTATATGACGATTCCGGCCTATTTTGGGGCAGGAGTATTTGCACGGATCAATGAACACTGGGCAGGAGGTTTTGACTTTATCTGGCAAAACTGGGAAAAATTCAACGTGAATGAAGCTCCCGGAAATTTGATAAACACCTATAACTTCGCCGCCGGACTGAAGTTCCGGCCTACCGCTCAAGCCTTCGGTGGGTTTTGGAACCGCCTTGAATACCGCGCGGGTTTTCGCTATGGCCAAACTTATCTGAATTTGAACAATCACCCCATTGATGAATTTGGCATAAGTTTTGGTTTACACATGCCAATAAGGAGAACCAACAATGGCATTAACCTGGGGTTTGAGTTCGGGCAACGAGGTACAACCGACTTTAACCTGATTAGAGAAAATATCTACAGAATCAATGTAGGGGTAAATATTTACGAGCGGTGGTTCATCAGAAGAAGATTTTTTTAAAACCAACAATATAAACTGAAATCAAAATGAAAAAGGATTTTATCTTAACCTTAACGATGCTGCTCCTTTTGCTTGGTTCAACCAGTTGCCAGGCAAAGGCCCGATCAACCACTCTTGCGGCAGATGTTTTGGTAGAGGAAGCCCAGACTTCTGATGTAGCAGGCGTCCTTGAAGCCCCTCAGGCAGCGCGTAATCAGCCGCGATTTGGACTCGACAGCGTAAGATGTGTTGCATACATGTCAATGTACAATGAACACTTCAGACAACGAAATTTTTCCATGGCTATTGAACCATGGCGCTGGATGTTGTTCAATTGTCCTTTGGCCTCGGAAAATCTTTACATCCATGGAGTAACCCTGGTAAGGTATATGATCGACCACGAAACGGTACCACAAAGAAGGGAAGCACTTATCGACACCCTGATGATGATTTACCAGCAACGCATAAAATATTTTGGCCGGGAGGGAGCCAACCTTGGCAGGCAGGTTCTGGAATTGAAATTTTTCAGGCCCAATGCAACAAGGGAGCATTATGAGCTTTCCGAAAGATCGATCGAGCTTCAGGGAAATGCATCTGTAGCTGAAGTACTTAGGGTAAATTTCTTTGCAGCAAAAATCCTTGTTGAGTCAGGGCTCCTTGACGCCTCAAAATTGGTTGACAAGTACGACCGTGCCTCCGAAATCATTGCGCACAACATTACTAACAACCATAGAGATGCAGCTGCTTTTGCTTCGGCCAAGGATCAGATACAAACCATGTTCGACCCTTTTGCTACTTGTGAAAACCTGATACGCATTTACACCCCCCGTGTAGCAGCCAACCCGCAGGATCCAGAGTTGCTGAGAAGGGTTACCGCAATTCTTGACCGAGCAGGATGTACCGATTCCCAACTGTTTTATACGGCTACTAAAAACCTGCACCAACTTAGCCCCACAGCCCAGTCTGCCTTTCTTATGGGGCGCTTGTACAGCAATCAAAACAATTACCCCAGAGCTTTAGCTTTTTATGAGCAAGCTGTAGCCCTTAGCACGAGTGCTCCTGCAAATGGAATCGATTTGTTTCAGACACACATGCAAATTGCAGACATTCTTTTCCGTCAGCTCAACAGGCTTCCACAAGCCCGTACCGCAGCGCTTGCAGCTGCTGAGGTAAGACCTCAAGACGGCAGGCCTCATCTTCTTATAGGGCAAATGTATGCCATGAGCGCCAAAGCGTGTGGCACCGACGAAATTTCGATTGCTGCCGGTTACTGGGCTGCTGTTGACCGTTTCATCCGCGCACGCACCATTGATACCGATCCACAGATTGTTGAAACAGCCAATCAGCTCATAAGCAATATTTCGCAGCATTTTCCAAACAACGAAACCTTGTTTTTTCACGGCCTGGATGGCGGAAGACAAGTGCGCGCAGGTTGTTGGATAAATGAGGTTACTTTTGCCAGACCAAGGCCGTAAGGGTTTAAAATGAGCCCCTCCTCCAAAAACTTTTTTTTTAATCCATGTAGCATTGCCATTCTGATTGGAGTGGCAATGCTTCTTTCATGTCAGGGCGACCTGGAAACCATCAGAACAATAACCCAAAGCGAAGAACCCAGACCGGTTGAAGAAGCGCGAAATGTAGAGGTTGTGTACAGCAGTTATGCCAAAATCAGAATGACTCTGAACGCACCACGAATGGTGAGGTACAATATGCCCGAAAATCACGTGGAAATGCCCGAGGGGATCAAGGTTGTTTTTTTCGATTCCCTGATGAATCAAACAGCCACCTTAAGTGCAAGGTATGCATTAAACTATCTCGACAAACAGGTTTTCGAAACACGCTACGATGTGGTGGTAGTTAATGAACAAAACGAAATACTCAACACTGAACAATTAATCTGGGATCAAAACAGAGGCATCATTTACACTGAAAAATTTGTAAAAATCACCACCCAGGAAGAAGTACTTTTTGGCGAAGGCTTTGAGTCGGACGAGCGTTTCACGCAGTGGAAAATCAAACAACCACGCGGAACTTTCAGTGTGGAGACCGGCCCCGGTGGAACTCCCCGATGACCTTAAAGCCAAATACCTTAGCCACTCCTAATAAGTGATTCGAAAGAAAGCTTTTTTAAGCCAATTTTGATTTTCTGTTATACCTTTGCAAACTAATTAATTCCAAAAACGACTTATTGATATGGCGGTTATTTCGAAGATAAGAAGCTATTCAGGATTACTCATTGCCGTAGTAGGTATTGCACTGATTGCGTTTGTGTTGGGCGATTTTTTTGGCCACGGTCCAATGCGCGCCCAAGTTTTTAATGTTGGCCAAATTGGCCGTACTGACATACCGTACCAGGAGTTTGAGCAGAGGGTAAACCAGCAGATTGAAAACTGGAAAATGCAAACTGGTGCTCAAACAGTGGGTATCAATGAAGCATTTCATTTAAGAAACCAGGTCTGGAACACTATGGTTCGTGAAATACTTCTGGGTTATGAAATGGAGAAGCTGGGGCTTAAAATTTCAAGCGAAGAGCTTTTTTACTTTATCCAAGGGCCTCACCCACATCCCATTATTGTAAGAAATTTCATGAACCCTGCCGATGGAAGTTTCGATCCTGCATTGGTGCTGCAATTTCTGAACAACTTCGACATGCTTGATGCCAACACACAACAGCAATGGTTGATGTTAGAGGACTTTATAAAGCGTGATCGCCAGGAAACTAAATATTATCAGCTTGTTTCGTCCGGATTTTATATGCCCGGAGCCCTCTTAAGCCAGGAGTATCAAGGTCGTCATGCGGTTTCAAGCTTCCGGTATCTTTTGAAGCCTTACGATGCTGTTTCCGACGACCAGTTTGTAATTACCGAGAGCGATTTAAAAGCAATGTACAATAAAAAAGGACACCTCTACAAGCAGGAGGCTTCTGTGGATTTGCAATTCGTAGTCTTCCCTGTGTTTGCAAGCGAAGAGGACCGGCAAAAAATTGAACAGGAAATCCTCCAACTTAAGGAGGAGTTTTTAATCGTGGAAGATGTGCCTGCCTTCATAAATGCCAACTCGGATGAACGGTTCAATCCGTCGTTCATTGGCCAGGGACAGCTTACACCCGATCTCGAGCAAATTCTTTTTAACGCCCCTGTAGGTACTGTTCATGGGCCGGTGGAAGAAAATAACGCTTTTGTGGTTTATAAAGTTGCCGAGGTTCAGTTTCGCCCCGACAGCATGAGTGCAAGTCACATCCTGATTTCGCACCAGGGAGCTCAGGGAGCAACTGCGGCCACCCGTACTCCTGACCAAGCCCGCATGCTTGCCGACAGCCTTTTGAATGTAGTCAGAAGGAACCCGGGAGCTTTTGGCAGTTTAGCCGTTATGTTTTCTGACGACCCCACTGCCCAAACGAACCTGGGGAGTCTGAACTGGTTCAGGGACGTGGACATGGTTCCTGAGTTTTCGCAAGCTGTAATAAATACGTCTGTCAACAATTTTACTACTGCCGAAACGGCTTTTGGGGTGCATGTAATTCAGGTTACCGGTAAATCGCCCCTGAACAGAAAAATTCAGTTAGCCAGACTTTCGCGCAACATCGAGCCCAGCAACAGGTCGTTTCAGATGACTTTTGCACAGGCCAGCGAGTTTGCCAATTTCGTAAGGAACCACGAGAATTTTGAAACAGCTTCAGATGAAAAAGGCCAGAGCCTCAGGGTGGCAGAAAACATTCTTAAGATGGATGCAAATCTGCCGGGAGTCGAAACCCCCAGGGAAATTATCCGCTGGGCTTTTGCCAGGGAAACTAAAGTGGGTTCTGTTTCCCCGATTTTTGACATTGACAACAGGTATATTATAGCCTCCGTTACCCAAAAACGTGAGGAAGGGACTCCAACATTGGAAAATTTGAGGGAAGAATTGACGGCTTTGGTCCTTCGTGAAAAAAAACACGAATACCTTTCCAATGCTTTTCAGCAGGCTATTGCTCAAGGATCCTTCGATCAGGCAGCATCTACCCTTCAATTGGAACCAGTATTGGTATCAGAACTTGGGTTCAACATGCTCAACCTGCCAGGCTTGGGAGCTGAGCCTATGGTAGTAGGTGCCGCTTTCGGATTGGCGCCCAATACCATTTCGAGGCCTATAAAGGGCAATTCAGGGGTGTTTCTGATTGAAGTCAGCAGCCAGGAACCGGCGGTTGAACCAGATAACTTTATAACCCTCTCGAACCAACTACGAAGCTCATTTGTAAACCGTATCCGCAATGAGGCATTTAATGCACTGAGGGAAAGTTCCAGGATTACCGACGACAGGGTACTATTCTATTAATAAACCTGTACGATAAAAAAAGCAGGTTGCCATGACCAGGCAACCTGCTTTTTTATTATTCATTAATGTGTTCAGGCAGGAAATTCGCGCAAAGATTCGTGAGCGCCTTTGTGCATTTCGTACCAGAAATCAATTGCTGCCTGTTCCTTATTCGTTTCAAAACGCTGCAACCATTGTTTCAAGTCTGCGTTTTCGCCTTGAGCATCATGGCGTTTTTTCAGGAAGGTGTGTATGAAATCGGTATTTCGCGAAGCTTCCCAAAATACCGAGGCATTTCTGCTGCTGATCCTGCCGGCTGTCAGTTTTATTGAGTTCAGCATATCCTCTTTATTTCCATAGAGCTTGTCAACGATGTCGGGAATCAGGTCTTCGGCCCAGGCCCTGTGAAACCTGCAAATGCCCATATTGTCGAGCATCAGTTCCTTTACCATGCGGTTTGCATTCAGGCGTCCAAGGCTGCGAGGCTCTACAAAGGATCTACCGTAATCGTTGTAGTATTTTCCCATAATACCCATTGGCGAAAGCACGCCTGATGTCCAGTATTGGTTGGGAACCATCCAGCCATGCCGGGCAAAGCAGGTGGTAACAAAAAGGTCGAGCACCTTCTTTCCTTTTTTTCGGGCCAGATTTCGGGCATATTTTCTGGAACCCTCCAAAAGGTTGATTTTACCGTTTTCCTTCACCATCTGGTCAATGAGTGCAATACCGATTTTGGCATTGTGCATGGAGTGTTTTACTACATCAAATCCTTCGGGTTCGAAGTAGGGCTTTTGATCAATACCAAGCTCTTCGGGCGAAAGAAGCCCTTCGTGCATGCATTCCATCAACCATGACAGCACTCCTCCAATAGAAATGCCATCGAATCCCATAGCATCGGCACGATGATTAAGCAGTTCGGCAGCTCTTTGGTCAAAAATGCCGCATAAAGGCCCCATGGTTTGATAGGGTTCATAGTCTTTCTTGAACTCATTGTTCATTTTTTTGCACACCGCGGCACAAGGTTCTCCACAGGTATTTTGCTGTTTCCCAACTATGGTTTCCTGATTAAACTGGTGCAGGTAATGATCAAGTATAAACTCTTTATGAAGCTTAATCCGTTTCTCAGCTGGCCAATATATGGAACGGTAATTGAACGCAAGGATGTTGTCGCCCATATTGGCATAATTTACACCGAATGTTCCTCCAGTATTAAAAGCCGGATCGAACCGATACTTGGTGGTTGCCTCAAACTGTTTAGCTGAAAGTTTTTTCTGGTACCTGTCTTCGAACCAGGTGTCGGCAACCAGGCGGTCGCGGAAGTCCTCGTCGGCATAGGTTCCCCCGTAAATGATTGCTGCAATACCATGTTCCTGGAGCAACTTGCTGCCAAACCCTCCCCTTCCGGCCCAGGTGTCGGCATGGGTTATTAAACCTTTACGTATGGGAGCAGATCCGATTGCCCCAAAATCTGAAAACATGGCCGCAGGGCCTGTTGCCAAAATGCGGGGATCGTTTTCGTAGCGCGAGCCCAGGGTAGAATACGCATGTTGCATCAGGTTGTAAAAACCAGTACGCCCCTCTTCCCAGACTTTTGTCACCTTGACCGGAATAATTTCCAACTCGATTTCTTCGCCATGGTGACGGTTCAAATACAAAATGCTTGGCGAAGAAGTTTTACCAGTAATGGAAAGCAGATTAATGCCCAAATTGTCGAACACCAAACCTGCACCACCCATGCTCGAAATATAAAACCCATGCCAGCATGGGCTTATACCATTAAAAATAAGCCGGTTTGATCCTGAAAATATGGAACCTGCCAAAAGCCCGGTGCCAATATTGAGGCTGTTGTATTTCCAGGCAAGGTGAATGCCCAGATCTACCGGACCCCAGAAATTACCTAGCTTATACCTCATGGTTTTATAAAAGCCATTGGAGGCATCGATCATCAACACTTTGAGGTGAGCCGGACTGTTGTTCAAGTGACAAATATTTAAATTATTGTCTGCAAAAACCTGCTTATGCCCAAACTACCGTTGACTTCCTTGTAGTTTTTCTTTCGATTAGAGAACCTTGATCCTCTAATCAAGAGGAGGTAAGGCCAACTCGATCTTTTCCCGATCATCTTCCATCCATGGGGGTAGTTTCAGGCTTTTTCCAAGGCTTTCGGGATTTTCATCAATCAGAAAACCTGGCTCAGCGGTGGAAACTTCGATCATAATCCCTCCGGGTTCGCGAAAAAAAATCGATTTGAAATAATAGCGGTCCACAATGGCCGATACCTGTATGCCTGCTTTCCCAACACGCTCCCTGATCTGCTTCAGTTCGTCTTCGCCGGGGGTGTTCAAACCCAGATAATGCACTGCGCCTACGCCGCTTTTATGCAAAGGCAAAGATGGACGCGAAACAAGATCGAAGTAATTTCCCGGAAGCGGATCGCCTGAAAACAACCTGATGCGTTGGTTTTCTTCCTTGAATCGCGAAATTTTTAAAACATTGACTAAGAAATAGGCTGTTTTATCCGCAACGCTGCAAGTAAGTTCCACGTGGTTCAACCCCTTGATGGCATTTTCGGTTGTTATACCAGGGGTTTCGCAACCTTGCCTCGGATCGTTTATTACACCTACAAGTTCGAGTTCCAAGCCATCGGGGTCGAAGAAGGCAAAGCAGCATTCGTCGAAACGCTGAAAAGGTCCGCGAAAATCAACCTGGTACTCCCTCAGTCGCTTCTTCCAAAAAGCCATGGATGACTGGCTAATGGAGAAACCCGTAACTTTGGTTGAACCCACTCCAACTTGCCCTCTGGGTGTTGCAACTTGTGGTAAGAAGGAAATTACCGTACCCGGGATGCCGGTTTTATCACCATAGAAAAAGTGCCAGGTGTCGGGACTGTCGATGTTAACGGTTTTTTTGACAAGGCTCAACCCCAGAATCTCGGTGTAAAAGCGAAGGTTTTTGCGAATATTGCCTGTAAGGGCAGTAATATGATGTATTCCTCGGATCATTAAGTTTTGGTTAAGTTAGACTGGTATTCTTTTTAGATTTGCTGGGCATGATTCCGATGCCATATACATAACTCCTTACACCCAAATAAAGGATCAATGGGAGAAATGCCGGGTTGAGTTCCTGGGGGAAAAACAGCCATCCTAAAATCAATACAATGCTTACAAGCAGCATCAATATAAAATAAACCCTGGGAAGACCTTTTGGTTTAATCAAATCGGTTTTGAAAATGAAATAGAGGTGCCCGGGAAACGCCCAAAACAAGTTCAGATTCAGATTGGTAGAACCATGGTCTGAAACAAACCACATGAAAGCAATTACGATGCCGACAACACCTAAAAACGAAAAAAAGACCTTGTCGAAGATCCGTACTGCTTTCGGTTTGAGATGTAGTAGAATTCCTAAAGCAAAAACAATCCACCCGGCCAGTAATGGCGACAAAAACCCATAAAGGGTTGGAAAGTAGGTCGGTTCAAGCACCTGATTGGTTTCTTTAACCAAGCTCCTGCCATCCTGAAGACGGGTAAGCTCAAATGCAGCCAGCATGTGGTCAGGCAGGTACATGTACTCCCAGGCACTTGCCTCGCGGTCGGCAGGAAGTCCAAGTACAAGGTCGATACCGGCTTTTATCCAGGGAGTATGCGCTACATATGGCCAGAGCAGCTGTCGGAAGGTAAGTACAGGAGGGTCTAGGCTGAGTGGCCATTCGGGTTGCAATTGGTTTTGTAATATATCGCGAATGCGGGTAGCACAGTTGTCGAAAAAGAAGTCGTAGAGGTAATATGCGTTTTCCGGAAGGCGGTTTATCTGAAGAAAGGCGTAAATCCGGTTTTTTTCTTCGTGACTTAAATTGAAAACCTGCTCGATAACTCCGCTTCCTTCGGCTTGGTAGTCGAAAAAAAACTGCCTGAATGTGGTTACGGTAAGTTTATATTCGAGCCTTCCCTGCAGAAACTTTAAGTAAAAATTGGGTGTGTCGAAGTCGAAAGTTCCAAAATTATATACTTCGTCGATGCCGCTGACAGGATCGGTAACCCTCAGGGCACTGTGTCCGAAGGAAGCGTAAAGGGCAGGGCCAGGCGAAGCTGTAAGTAGCGAAATCCGCGCCTCGTCCGACAAAGTTGTTGCCGGATTTGTAAAGGCAACACCCTTTCCAAAAAACACCACAAGGAGCAGGAATACAAGTATTTTCTTCATTGTGATTAAGTTTATGCAAAGGTACTTCTAAAAAGCATAAAATTATTCCCCCCATAAAAAAACGTGACCAACCGTGGTATGTTCAAGCCTGAAACAGCATTCTGCTTAACCAATAATAATGAGTTTCCCTGACAATTATTTTTGCAGGTTGCTGTGGTGTAAATTCTTTTTTTGCCGGGCTGTATTCATAGCATAAATTTTTCTATCTTTGCACCCTGAATTTCAGCCCGTTTTTTATCCGAAATATGTCCGACAGGATTTATTAACAAGCAATTGTTGATAAATTTGCCGGAACCGAAAATAAATTTTAGCTTTGCACCCCGCAATAAGCGGGTAACAAGAGGATTAAAAATACAGCAATTTAAGTCAACCTAATGAACACGTTAAGTTACAAAACCATATCAGCCAACAAGGCAACATCAAATAAGGAGTGGGTGCTTGTTGATGCAGAAAATCAAATGCTGGGCCGCCTGGCTTCAAAGGTTGCCAAGATTATTCGTGGCAAGCACAAAGTGAACTACACTCCTCATGTTGATTGCGGCGACAATGTAATCATTATCAATGCTGAGAAAATTCAATTGAGCGGGTCGAAGTGGGACCAGAAGGAATATGTAAGGCATACCGGTTATCCTGGTGGGCAGCGGTTTACAGGTGCCCGGATGATGATGGCCAAGAAACCTGGTTCAATGATTGAGATCGCAGTAAGGGGCATGCTCCCAAAAAACAGGTTGGGTCGTGCACTTTTTCGCAACCTTTTTGTATATGCCGGCGGAGAGCATCCACATCAAGCCCAGCAACCTCAGCAAATTAACCTAAACGCTATTAAGTAAACATGGAAATAATAAACACCTCTGGAAGAAGGAAAACCGCTGTTGCCCGCATTTACATGAAGGCTGGCAATGGCCAGATTGTCATCAACAAAAGGGACTTAAAAGAATATTTTGCTACTGGTACGCTTCAATACATAGTAAACCAGCCTTTCAGTATAACCCAGAATGAAGGCAAATACGATGTTAATGTAAATCTTGCAGGTGGCGGAATTAAAGGCCAGGCGGAAGCCCTTAGGTTGGCTATTTCTAAAGCCCTTGTTGAGGTTTCAGCTGACTACCGTCCGCCGCTCAAGGAAAAAGGGCTGCTTCGCCGCGACCCTCGTATGGTGGAGCGCAAAAAACCCGGTCAGAAAAAAGCCCGCAAGAGATTCCAGTTCAGCAAACGTTAATCAATTTTTTGGACATTTTACCGAATATCATGGCAAGAACCAACTACAACGAACTTTTGGAGGCCGGGGTGCATTTTGGCCACTTAAGAAGAAAATGGAACCCCAACATGGCTCCCTATATTTTCATGGAGCGAAACGGAATTCACATAATCGATCTGAACAAAACGATTGCCAAAATTGACGAAGCCTCTGCCGCAATGAAGCAGATAGCCAAGTCGGGAAAGAAAATTCTTTTTGTTGCAACAAAGAAGCAAGCCAAAGAAGTGGTTTCCACGCTGGTAAAGCAGGTTAATATGCCCTACGTTACTGAGCGCTGGCCCGGTGGTATGCTTACAAACTTTGCAACGATTCGCAAGGCCGTGAAAAAAATGGCCTCCATCGACAAAATGGCCACCGACGGCACTTTCGACAATATGTCGAAAAGAGAGCGTTTGCAGGTTATGCGCGAAAGGGCAAAACTGGAAAAGCAACTTGGAAGTATTGTAGATCTGAACAGGCTGCCTGCGGCTGTTTTTGTAGTAGATACCTGCAAAGAACACATTGCTGTGGCAGAGGCACGTAAACTCAATATTCCAACGTTTGCGATCGTCGATACCAACGCCAATCCCAACGAAATTGATTTTCCTATTCCGGCTAATGACGATGCATCCAAGTCGATTCAGATTATTACCCGCCAGATGGTGGAAGCCATTCAGGAAGGGTTAGCCGAACGTAAACTGGAGAAAGACAAAACCACTGACGAGGATGAGGATACCGATTTGGATGTGGATTTTGCATCTGAGAATGAGGAGGTGGACGAGGATCTGATTGCCCCGGAGGTAGTAAGTCAAGCCGTACCATCTAAGAAACTCCAGCCCAGCCAGGTAGCCGATGAAGAGGTAAAAGCGCCCAAACTTCCGAAAGGAGCTCCTCTTAAAAAGCCATTGGCCAAGAGACCAAGAATTTAATAATCTGAAAAGTAAAGAAAAAACATGGTGAACATAACTGCTTCAGAAGTAAACAAACTGCGACAGCAAACAGGAGCGGGCATGATGGATTGCAAAAAAGCCCTGGTAGAGGCAGAGGGTGATTTTGAAAAAGCCATTGAGATCCTGCGAAAGAAAGGACAAAAGGTTGCCAGCAGCCGGGCCGACCGCGAAGCCAACGAAGGTGTTGTTTTGGCAAAAGTCAACCCAGATACTACAAAGGCCGCTGTGGTGATGCTGAATTGCGAAACTGATTTCGTTGCCAAGAACCAGGAAATCATTGATTTTACAAGAAGCATTCTTGATTTGGGTGTTGAGAAAGGCTGCAACAATTTGGAAGAGCTCCTCTCGACCAAAATGAACAACCGTACCGTGGAGGAAAACCTGACCGATCTCATTGGCAAAACCGGAGAAAAGCTACAGGTAGCCCACTTTGATGTAATCAGCGGGCAGCGTGCATTTGCCTACATACATCCCGGAAACAGGATAGCCTCCATTGCTGCTTTTAATAAAGCCCAGGCTCCTGAAATAGGTCAGCTGGGTAAGGAGGTAGTGATGCAGATCGCTGCAATGTCGCCGATAGCAATCGACAAGGATGATGTTGACCCCAGGGTTGTTGAAAAAGAAATTGAAATAGGCAAAGACCTGGCACGTCAGGAAGGCAAACCCGAGGAAATGGTTGAAAAAATTGCCCTTGGAAAACTCAACAAATTTTTCAAAGAGAGCACCCTGTTGAACCAGGAGTCGATAATGGATTCGAAAAAAAGCGTTCGCCAGATTCTCACCGAGGCCGACAAGGATTTAACTGTTGTTGCATTCAGAAGGCTGGCACTCGGAAGATAACTAAAGCTAACAAGCATTCAAGGGAGTACGAATTATCGTGCTCCTTTTTTTTTGGCAGTTCATGGTGTCCTTAAAAAATTTTAACCTAAACTTGCACTTACATTAAACGAATCTGAAATGCCAAAATATAAAAGAATTCTTCTGAAGCTAAGCGGCGAGTCGCTTTCAGGAGGCAGCGGACAAACCATTGATCCGGGCATGCTGGCAGTGTATGCCGAAGAAATTTCAAGCCTTGCCAGAGTTGGGATTCAGGTGGGTGTAGTTTTAGGCGGGGGCAATATCTTCAGGGGTGTTCAAGGCCTTACCAAAGGGATTGCCCGCATTCAGGGCGACTATATGGGCATGCTTGCAACCATAATTAACAGCATGGCGCTTCAGGCTGCATTGGCCAACTTGGAAACCAAGGCTACGGTCCTTTCAGGATTGCCGGTTGAACCCATCTGTGAAAAAATGAGTGGCAACCAAGCAATTGCCCTGTTGAATCAGGGGCATGTGGTTATCATGGCCGGAGGCACCGGCAACCCATTTTTTACAACCGACTCGGCCGCAGCCCTGAGGGCCGCCGAGATTGAGGCCGAGGTGTTCCTGAAAGGAACCCGGGTTGACGGCGTTTACACGGCAGACCCCGAAAAAGACCCTTCGGCCAAACTGTTCAGTGAACTCACTTTTGAGCAGGCCCTTGCTAAAAACCTCAGGATTCTCGATCAAACTGCCTTTGCGCTATGCCAGGAAAATGATTTGCCGATAATCGTGTTCAACATACACAAAAAAGGTATCCTGAAGCAAATTCTCATTGAAGGCCGGCCCATGGGAACACTTGTTTCGAATTAATTTTTATTTTTGCTACCGATCAAAACATTCAGCCGGTTTAATACATTGGACCATGAACGAAGAAATAGATTTTTTAAAAGAGGCTGCCATTGAAGGTATGAACAAAGCCATTAGCCACCTGGAGCGGGAACTTCAAAAAATCAGGGCAGGAAAAGCCAACCCGCAAATGCTTGAAAGCGTAAAGGTTGATTATTATGGTACTCCTACAAAACTTTCGCAAATATCGAACATCAATACTCCCGACCCCCGGTCCATTGTGATTCAGCCCTGGGAAAAGAACATGGTCGCCCCGATCGAAAAAGCCATTATGGCTGCCAACCTGGGTTTCAACCCTCAGAACGATGGCACCATAATCCGGGTGATCGTTCCTCCGCTGACGGAAGAGCGCCGACGCGACCTGGTAAAAAAAGCTAAAGAGGAGGCAGAAAACAGTAAGGTTGGCATCCGCGGAGCCAGGCGCGAGGCAATCGAATCCGCAAAAAAACTACAAAAAGAAGGAGTGCCCGAGGATGAAGTGAAAAAGTTTGAGGGCGATGTGCAGGAACTCACCAATAAGTATATTGCTAAGGTTGATAAGCTGTTTGAAGCCAAAGAAACCGACATCATGACCGTTTAGGCAGCTATCCTGCGCAATTGCAACAAATACCGACCTCCTTGCGATTGTGCATGACTTTTCGGCGAAACGAATTCAATTTAGGCGAAAACCAATGGTTTTCGCCTTTTTTATTTTCGAGCGGGTATTGGGGAATTTTGTCGTAGCAGCAGGGAACAGCTATTCCGTCGGAAGTAAAAACAACATGGCTGTATAGCCTGAAACAAGGCACTCCGGTTGTATGAACGGAAGAATTCTTGCTGGATTTTAATGCATGGTATCGGTTGTACCTCCTGTTTGAAGGAAGAAAATCGCTTGCATTGGTGTTTTCATAAACCTGCATTGACTTCAACTGAACCATATCAACTCCTAAATTTCGGGCAAAGTTTCTCAGGTCAGGAATCTGGTGCTCGTTATTCCGGTTGACCAAAAACTGCAGCACGATGAAAGGGTTTTTGGACAGGCCCTGGTTTCTGACCCTGACCATGGTGGAAACCCCCTCGACAACACGCGGCAAGCTGCCCCCTATTCGGTAATGAGAATAGGTGATCTGGTCGAGCCCATCGATCGATACAATCAACCGGTCGAGACCTGCTGAAATTGCTTCGCCACAGGTTTTTTCATCCAGAAAATGGCCATTGGTCGAAATACTGGTATAAATGCCTAAATTCGAAGCAACTCTTACAATTTGGGGCAATTCAGGGTTCAAAAAAGGTTCTCCCTGAAAATACAAATTGGCATAAAAAACACTTTCCCGATACCTCACAACCATGCTCTCAAATGCATCAACCGAAAGGTTGTTGTCATCCCTATTGGTCGTTTTAATTCCCTTTGGGCACTGGGGGCAGTGCAGGTTGCAAAGCGATGATACTTCGGCAGAAAGGGCAAATGGTTTACCCAACACCATTACCCTGCGCGTCAGGCGGCTCAACCAAAAACCCAAGTAAATCAAGACAAGGTTTAACAACCTGGCAGGACTAAGTTTGCCAAGAAGCCTTAAGGTGTCAAAAAAGAGATTTTTATACTTGATTATCATTACCCACCAGAATCAATCGTTTTACTTTTCAGACAGCCTCCGGGTGAGGCTATGTCGAAACCAGGTTGATACACTCTACTCAGGTTTCAACCTTAACTGTCCGGACTTGCTAAAACAAAGCACCCTGTCGTTTTCCTTCGGAAATAGAGAAAGGTTTTTAATAATGGTTAAGCTTTTGCGGCGATCTGAGTGAAGTTGCATTTTAAGCGCTTCCAATGACGGGAAACGCATTTCATGGCGGATCCTCCTTATAAAATGGATTTCGATGGTTTGTCCGTAGATGTCTCTGTCAAACTCCAAAATATGGGCTTCGACAGTAACATTGTGCTGATCCAGGGTTGGCCTGATGCCAATGTTTATCATGCTTTTAAACCATCTGTTATCCAACTTTACAAAGCCAACATATACCCCTTGGGCCGGTACAACGAAACCGGGCATAACTTTGAGGTTGGCGGTCGGGTAGCCAAGTTTACGCCCAACACGGTTGCCTTCGACCACCGCCCCTCTCACATTGCATGCAAAACCCTGAAGAATCCCCGCCTCATAAACCTGGCCATTTTCAATCAATTCTTTCAGGTCTGCCCCTCTCCTTTTTGTGTCAGCGCTCATATTATTAAAACTTGATTCCCCTCCGATCGAAAAATTAAAGGTATTAACAATTTTCAGGAGAAAAAGAATCAGCAACTTCAAAATTGTTTATTTTCGTAGGGTAAACAAAACAGATTTGGCACTCTTTTGCCAAAAACTGTAAACAAATAGCTTGGTCATGGAAAAACGCTCGGGTAAAGTATTACAGGTTATAGGTCCGGTTGTTGACGTCATTTTTGAAACTACCGGTGCACTACCTCATATTCATGAGGCCATAGAAGTACTTGTTAGCGAAAACAATCGCCTGATACTCGAGGTTCAGCAGCATTTGGGCGAGGACACTGTGCGAACCATCGCCATGGACTCGACCGACGGTTTGGCCCGCGAAATGGAAGTGGTTTGTACGGGTTCGCCAATTACCATGCCCGTTGGCCAGGAAATACGGGGCAGGTTGTTCAATGTAGTTGGGGAGCCCATCGACGGGATGGGGCCTGTTAAATCCACCTCCCGTTACCCAATTCACAGGGAAGCTCCTCGATTCGAAGACCTTAAAACAGACACTGAGATTCTTTATACCGGAATTAAGGTGATCGATTTGCTCGCTCCATATCCAAAAGGAGGAAAGATTGGATTGTTCGGTGGCGCCGGCGTGGGCAAAACGGTGATCATTATGGAACTCATCAATAATATAGCCAAAGGATATCAGGGTACTAGCGTGTTTGCCGGCGTTGGAGAACGAACCCGCGAAGGGAATGATCTCCTGCGCGAAATGATCGAATCGGACGTGATTCGTTATGGCAAAGAGTTTAAGGAATCGATGCAGAAAGGCAACTGGGATCTTAGTAAGGTTGACATGAGAGAGCTTGCCAATTCCCAGTCCACCCTCATTTTTGGGCAAATGAACGAGCCTCCGGGTGCCAGGGCAAGGGTAGCGCTTTCGGGCCTTGCTGTTGCGGAATATTTCCGCGATGGAGTGGACCAAAGCTCTGGAAGCGATATTCTGTTCTTTATTGACAATATTTTCCGGTTCACCCAGGCCGGTTCGGAAGTTTCAGCACTCCTTGGGCGAATGCCTTCGGCTGTGGGATACCAACCTACGCTTGCCTCGGAAATGGGGTTGATGCAGGAACGCATTACCTCTACCAACCGGGGCTCCATTACCTCGGTTCAGGCAGTATATGTTCCGGCTGATGACCTTACCGACCCAGCGCCTGCAACTACGTTTACCCACCTTGATGCCACCACCGTTTTGAGTCGTAAAATTTTTGAGCTTGGTATCTATCCGGCTGTTGACCCGCTTGACTCTACCTCGCGTATCCTGACCCCAGAATTAGTGGGAGAGGAACACTACCAGACGGCAAAACAGGTAAAGATGATTCTTCAGCGGCTTAAAGAACTTCAGGACATCATTGCTATTTTGGGCATCGACGAGCTATCGGAAGAAGACCGCCTCATGGTTACCAGAGCACGAAAGGTGCAACGGTTTCTTAGCCAGCCTTTTCATGTAGCTGAACAGTTTACAGGACGCAAGGGTGCTTCGGTCGAAATGGCCGACACCATCAGAGGCTTTAGGATGATTCTCAATGGCGAAACCGACCACTTGCATGAAGCTACATTTTTTATGGCCGGCAGCATAGAAGATGTTCTGAAACGCACCAAGGACGCTTAGAACCTCACAGCCATGACAGACCGCTCCCTTACACTTGAGATCTTATCACCTGAAAAAAGGCTATATAAAGGAAATGTTGTTTTGGTTCAACTTCCCGGCACCCTGGGGTCTTTTGAGATCCTGTTTAATCACGCCCCACTAATCTCTACCATCGAAAAAGGCACCATTAAGTTCATCGACATCGAAAGGAACAAACTCAACTTCGATGTTCAAGGCGGCGTTGTAGAGGTAAAAAGGAACAAGATTGTAGTCCTGGTCCATTAACTTTTGCGATAGCATCCAACGGATGCAATTTAGAAGCAATTGGCAAAAAACCAATCGGTAGTTTTATTAATTTTACAGAAATAATTACTGATGATGCAGAAAAGATGGGCTGTTAGAAATATATCGGACCAAACTCTGGTTGATAAGCTGGCATCCTCATTAAATATAGACCCGGTGCTTTCGCATCTCCTTGTTGAACGCGGAATTACCACTTTTTCCGATGCAAGGGATTTTTTCAGGCCATCGTTGGACAACCTCCACGATCCATTTCTGATAAAAGACATGGACATTGCCATTCGCCGCATCGAACAGGCCATTGAAAAAGAGGAATGTATATTGGTTTACGGCGATTACGATGTTGACGGAACCACTTCTGTTGCCTTGGTTTATTCGTTGCTCAAAGAATTTCACAACGACCTGGAGTTTTACATCCCCGACAGGTTTACAGAAGGCTACGGAGTGTCGTTCGAGGCAATTGATTATGCAAAAAATCGAGGCGTAGGCTTGATTATTTCGCTCGATTGTGGTATAAAGGCTATAAGCCAGATTGAGTATGCAAAAATTTTGGGCATAGACTTTATCGTAATTGACCATCACAGGCCGGGTGAAGAACTGCCGGAAGCCATTGCTGTTTTGGACCCAAAGCGCCCTGGCTGCAACTACCCATATAAAGAACTGTCGGGATGCGGTCTAGGTTTTAAACTGGCCCAGGCCTTTTATGAAAAACGACGGATTCCCCAACAGAATCTTGAACGGTTTCTCGACCTGGTGGTGGTGAGCATCGCAGCCGACATTGTGCCCATAACGGGCGAAAACAGGATTCTGGCCCATTTCGGGCTCAAAAGGCTCAATGTAAACCCACGCCCCGGCCTGGAGTCCATTTTGTTTTACAACAATATTTTCAAAAAAAGCCAAGCGTGTGAAAACACAGCCTTTACCCGCGAAATAAACATCAACGACCTGATGTTCCTCATTGGGCCCCGCCTGAATGCAGCCGGCAGGATCGAAAAGGGAAAAACTGCCGTTGACCTCTTGCTTTGCGAAAACATGGGGGAAACCCATACCTTAAGCCAAACCATCAACGAAAACAACTCCGAAAGACGCAACCTCGACTCCCAGATTACCAAACAGGCACTGACGATGTTGAACTGTGATCCTGTTTTTGGCAAAACAAAGGCTACCGTGTTGTATGATCCGGAGTGGAGCAAGGGAGTTATAGGAATTGTTGCATCGCGGCTCATGGAGTTTTACTATCGCCCCACCATTATTCTTACCCAAAACAACGGTGTAATAACCGGATCGGCACGATCAATAAAAGATTTCGACATTTATGATGCTATAGACTCCTGCCGTGAGTTCTTGGATCACTTTGGCGGACACAAATACGCAGCGGGCCTTAGCCTGAAGCCCGAAAATCTCGAAGGATTTATGGAGGCGTTCCATAAGATTGCCGAAAAGGAAGTTTCGGAGGAGATGATGATTCCTGAAATCGAAATCGACGCCAAGCTGGATCTGTCAAAGATTGAGGGGAGATTCTACCGCATTTTAAAACAATTTGCTCCTTTTGGACCAGGCAACCCCAATCCGGTTTTTCTCTCGGAGGGCTGTATGCTCAAAGGCACTCCGCGTATAGTCGGAAGTAACCATTTGCGTTTTTCTCTCGCCCAACCTGAGAAGGGCAGCCATGACCACGTGGCTATTGCTTTTCAGCAAGGCCAGCATCTGGAATCTCTCAAGCCCTGGAAACCATTTGATGTGGTTTATCAGATTGATGAGAACGAATGGAACGGTAAAACTTCCCTGCAACTTAATGTAAAAGACCTTGGTTTTTACGGGGAGTAGATGCGCTTTTCCAACATTCATCCAGCTTTTAATTTTAATTTTGCGCAATGGAAACTGTATTAAGTGGTATCCGATCTACCGGAAACCTGCATCTGGGTAATTTTTTTGGGGCAATAAGAAATTTCGTAAGGATGCAGTACGAGCATCGCTGCTTTTTTTTCATTGCCGACTACCACTCCCTTACTACCCAGCCCACACCCGCCAGCCTGCACCAAAACGCAAAACAGGTTTTAATTGAATACCTTGCTGCTGGAATCGACCCCGACGCCGCTACCTTATACCTTCAAAGCGATGTTCCCGAGGTTGCAGAGTTGTATTTGCTGCTGAACATGAATGCCTATATGGGCGAACTGGAGCGATGTACCTCTTTTAAAGAAAAGGTAAGAAAACACCCCGACAATGTCAATGCCGGGCTTTTGACCTACCCTGTGCTCATGGCAGCAGACATTCTGCTTCACAGGGCAAACAAAGTGCCCGTGGGAAAAGACCAGGAGCAGCACCTGGAAATGGCCCGAACCTTTGCAAACCGTTTTAACCGGCTTTATAAAACTACCTATTTCCCTGAACCTTTTGCCTACCATTTCGAAGGGGAGCTGGTAAAAATTCCCGGGCTCGACGGAAGTACCAAAATGGGTAAATCCGAAGGCGCCGGCAATGCTGTTTTTTTGGCCGACGAGCCTTCGGTGATTCGAAAAAAAGTGATGGCAGCAGTTACCGACAGCGGCCCGGCCGGAGAGGGTCAGGAGATGTCGCAGGGAGTTAAAAACCTCTTTGCCCTATTAAAGGTTCTCAGCCCAAAAGAAACGTATGAGTTCTATTTTGAAAAATATCAGGCTGGCATTATCCGTTACGGAGACATGAAAAAGCAACTGGCAGAAGACATCATCGTCATGACCACCCCTATTCGCGAGCGGATCATGGAACTTGCATCCAACGAAGCGTATATTGCCCAGGTTGCCAGGCACGGGGCAGAAAAAGCCCGGGAAAGTGCCCGCAAAACCATTCAGGAGGTAAGAGAAATTATAGGGTTTAAGACCATTTAAAGGCAATTTCCCTAACCAAAACCAGATCGATTCCATCCTTTAAGATTTAATTAACAGATGAAACCCATGAAATCTATTTCGCCGCTTGCCGCCTGGTTGCTGCGCATCACCCTGCTGCTGATTGTTGCTGCACACATTTTACCTGTTTTTAACAATTTTAGCTTTTCAAGTCTCAACGACATTTTATCTGCCGCCTTTGCTCTTTCGGTTGTTCTCTTGTTGTTGGGAGGGTTTATGAAAAAAAGTACACTGACCATGGTTTCGGGAGTGCTTGTAATGCTTCTTGCAGGATGGCATGCATACCTGGTAGGTGTTTTTAACATAATCAATCTTCCATTTGCTTCATACCTGCTCATGGGTGCCGTTGGCTTTCATTTTTTTATCACCGGAAACAAGTAAGCCCGCCCTGAGGACATGCCACAATTCATCGAAACTTCAAAAACCAAAGAACGGGCCATTCTGGTAGGGGTTATTCTTGGAAGGACTGATGAGGCCGTTGTTTATGACCACCTCGATGAACTCGAATTTTTGGTTGAAACAGCCGGTGGGGAAACTTCTGCACGTTTTACCCAGAAATTAGATCGCCCCGAGGCGGCAACCTTCCTCGGAAAAGGCAAAATTGAGGAGATGAGTCTCTTTGTGGCCGAGAACAATATCAACCTGGTGGTTTTCGACGATGAGCTGAGCGCCACGCAACATCGCAACCTGGAAAGGGCCTTCAAATGCCGTGTAATTGACCGTAGCAACCTGATCTTAGACATTTTTGCACAACGTGCCCGTACAGCTCATGCCAGATCGCAGGTTGAGCTGGCACAGTACCAGTATTTGCTACCAAGGCTGGCCGGCATGTGGACCCACCTCGAACGTCAGAAAGGAGGTATTGGACTCAAAGGACCTGGCGAGAAAGAAATTGAAACCGACCGGCGCATAGTCCGGAATAAGATAAGCCTTCTCAAAGAAAAACTGCGGCTTATTGACAAGCAAAAAACCACCCAGCGATCCAACAGGGGGAGCCTGGTGCGGGTGTCGCTTGTAGGCTATACCAACGTTGGCAAATCGACCATAATGAACCTGCTGAGCAAGTCGGAAGTTTTTGCCGAAGACAAACTTTTTGCCACGCTCGATACCACCGTAAGAAAAGTTGTGATTGGAAACCTTCCCTTTTTGCTAAGCGATACTGTAGGCTTTATAAGAAAACTTCCCCACCACCTCATTGAATCATTTAAATCGACACTCGATGAAATACGCGAGTCAGACCTGATCGTGCATGTGGTTGATCTTTCGCACCCTAATTTTGAAGACCAAATCGCAGTGGTAAAAGAAACACTGGCCGAGTTAACAGGGGGAAAAGAAAAGCAAACCATCGTGGTGTTCAACAAAATAGATAATTATTTTTATGAGGCACCCGAGGAGGATGACCTGATGGCTACCCACAACAAAAACATCAGCCTGGAGCAGATAAAAAGTACCTGGATGAGCAAAAACCACACACCAAGCGTTTTTATTTCGGCCAAAGAAAAACTGAACCTGGAAAGTTTTCGCCAAATGCTTTACGATCAGGTTGTGACCATTCACAAGGAACGCTATCCATACGATAACTTTTTATATTAGGAGGGCTCCATGAAGAAGTTAAGAAAGTTTTTAATCAACCTGATGTGCCTGCCTCCGGTGATCATGGTGGTTTTAATTTCGTTGCTGCCGTTTTGGGCTCTTTATCTGCTGTCAGATCTCCTGTATTTGTTGATATGGAATGTTTATCCATACCGCAAAAAAGAAACCATCGACAATTTAAAAAAAGCTTTCCCGGAAAACAGTCAAGAAGAAACCATGAGGATAGCCAGGGCTTTTTATAAACATCTTGCCGATATTATTTTGGAGGCAGTTGCCCTGCTGACTGTTTCAAGGAGAAGTATTTCGCGCCGGATTCAGCTGGATGCGGAAAGCAAAGCATTGCTTGAAAGGTATTATCTGGAGAACAAAAGCGCCATCATGGCCCTGGGTCACTTCGGTAACTGGGAGTGGATGGGCGCCGGGGTAAACCTGGCTCATCCCGGACAACTGGTGGCTGCTTACAAACGCTTGCATATCCGGGTTTTCAACGAGCTGCTGTACCGTGCCAGGATGCGGTTCTACAGTTTGCTGATTCCTTCTGAACAACTTTTTAGGAAAATGGCAGCCATGAAGACATCCGGTAAGCCTGCCGTGTTTGCACTCCTTGCCGATCAGTGGCCACCCCCGGGTACGGCTTACTGGATGGATTTTCTGGGCCGCGATACTCCCTTTTTTGCCGGCCCCGAAAAGCTCTCCAAAAAACTCGGCCTGCCGGTATTGTTTTGCTCTATTCGATTACAAAAACGCGGTTTCTATATCATGAGCATCCACACAATAACCGAGACACCTGAGGCGGAGCCGGAGCAGGAGATTACCCGAAAATATGCCCGGTTACTGGAGGCCGAAATCAAAGCATCTCCCAAAAACTGGCTTTGGTCGCATCGCAGGTGGAAGTGGCAGAGGCCTCCTGCAGAGCAAGCAGGATAGCAAGGTAGGGTTATGGGGTGCGGCGCGAAATCTCGATATTGCCAATCCTCACTTGTACCGTTTTACCGTTATCGTCAATCCTGGTTTGCCATTGTACCGGTTCCCCTACCATTCTATTCAATTCGAGCAACGAAGCGCCTGCCAGAGCCACTATAGAGTGTGGCCTGTTTTCAGACAAACGCCTTTCGATTCGCCTGAGGTCATCGGCCAATGAACGTGGCATGGAGGCCCGTTCGGAAGCTTGCACGACAGGATCAGGCTCAGCTACATCTCTGGTTGGGCCATCTTGAGTCTCGGCAGGGAGCTGATAAGCAATTTCTGATCTGGAGTACGTTTCCTGTCCGGCAAAAGGCTTTCGGACGGTTATCCTGGCTGGAAGGGAAGGTAGCCTACCTGCTAACAAAGGGGTTTGAATCTGAGGTGCCAAGGTTGTTTTTACTACTTCCTCAGGGTAGGTGGCTGCATGTTGCACAATGATGGGCCTCCCATCCGAAATATAGTTATCTTCTGGCAGGATTTCTGCTATCTGATCCTGAACGTTTCCAAAAAGGTCAAGGATTTGCTCCACATGCGACTGGGGCGGGGTTGTTAAGGTATTGGACAATCGCAACTCAGGGTCCTGATCCTGCATCACAAAATAGCCAACATAAAACAAAACCAAAACCGCAGCAGCTGCACCGGCAATTCGCAAAAGTTTTCCATACAACGGAATAACCACAGCCCGCTTTAAAGCATCTTTATTGGGAAACACCAGGTTATAGTCTGGTCGTAGTTTTGTTTGAAGCATCCGGCCAAGTTCTTTCTGCATACCGGGTTGCACAGAGACAAAGGATTCAACCATTTTCCGGTCTTTCGTGTCGAGCTCGCCTTCCAGATAGGCTGCGAAGTACCATTCGTAGTTTTCAGGTGTAACCTCTCCCCTTTTGAGCTTGCCCTTTTCCTCGTATTTTACTTCGCCCCGGGCGGAGGCTGCAATCATTTCGTATTCTTCGAATACTGACCTGAGGCCGGGTTCAGAATCAAGAAAAGCCATAAGGTACTCGACCTGCAGGGGACTCAAATTGCCCTCATGGTAGTCGAGAAAAAATGCCTCATAATTGCTTTTGTCGATCTTCATCTGCAATTTTTTTTAAGCCAAAGCCAAATATATCCAGTAAGAGCACGCTTTCTTCATTCTAAATTCTAAATTCTTAATTCTCCATTCTAAATTCTAAATTCTCAAGGCTTGTCATTGCTTCCTTTTTGATTAAATTACGGCATCGAGACTGCCAATGTAGTTTTTAAGGGCTACCCGTGCCCGGAAAATATATACCTTGACCTGTGATTCGCTGAGGCCGGTTATCTGCCCTATCTCCTGATACGAATACCCCTCGTAATCGCGTAGCAGCACCACCGAACGCTGAACCTCGGGAAGGCGCGCCACCGCTTCGTCTAATATCTCTTTCAGCCCGGTATAATCATCGGAATACGATTGCGCACTGGCAAGCTTCTCATCAGCATAAGCCGAATACTGATCTTTGCGGATACTATCGATCATGGTATGATAGGCCGTGGTGAACAAATAGGACTTAGCCTTGGCCCCGTCGATATCAAGGCGTTTGATCCACATTTTTTCAAAACTGTCCTGCACCACATCCCGGGACTTATCTTCGTCCTTGAGGTTTTTCAACACGAACCGGTAAACCCCGTCGGCATATTGGTCAACACAATGATTATACTCAGATGTAGTCATTCTTTAAGCTCGCAACGGGTCCGGTATGCAATGAAATATTCAAAAAAGCCTCTGAAAATCGATAGGTACTTGTTAATTAGCCCCTAACAAAATAACTAAAGAAGCAGCTACACTAGAGCGTTTAACCGCAAGGGGCGCAAAGCATTTCGCAAAGTTCGCTAATTTTTTTCCATAGCGTACTTTGCTTTTTTTTCTTGCGTTCTTTGCGGTAAAAAGCTCCTCATAATCGGTCACTATAGCCCTTAATTAAAATAAAAACAGTTACATAAGAAATCGCGGGACTAATATACCAAGTTCGTGTGCTCTTATGACGGTAATCTCCCGATAAAGTTACAAATCCCGCGCATATTTTGAAAATTTTGCTGGAGTGAAAAACAGCCGGCTTCTGCCAAAATCACATAGGAGTTCAGGAATCATGGCTAATGAACGCTTTCAAAGCATGTAAAATGAGAAAAAATCAAAAAAAAACTTAATCTCTTTATTTGACCTTCAATATATTATCTTTGCATGACGCTTTTTTTAAGACAATTAATTTGGGCGTATTCCCATTCTATCAAAAAAAGAGGATTATGTTATTGCGTTTGTTTTTTCCGGTGCTTTTGGTTTTTGGATTGGCATCATGTGCCCCGCACAGACAATTGGCTTATTTGCAGGAGGTTGAACGTCTTGGCGACACTGTTCAATTCAGCAAACCTGAATTCCGCCTAAGACCAGGCGACATTTTGCATTTGCGTGTAACGACTCTGGATCGGGAAACGCGACAACTGTTCGAACCCCAGACCGTTGGTTTGGGAACCGGAGGCATGATGTCGAATGCCCAATTTTTTCTTTCAGGATATACCATCGCCGGCGATGGCACCATTGAAGTTCCTGTGGTAGGCAAAATCGCTGTAGGAGGGCTTACGGTGCAGCAAGCAAACGAGGCTGTCAGGCAAACGATTGCTCAATACCTTACAGATGCAACCGTAAGTGTGAGTCTGGTAAATTTTTCGGTTACCGTTCTTGGGGAAGTGAACAGCCCCGGCCAGTTCTACATATACGACAGCAAAATTACTATTATGGATGCCATCGGTATGGCGGGTGATTTGACTGACTTTGGCAGTCGGAGAATTCATGTTGTACGACGCGGTAACGAAGGTGTTCACTTCAACACCATTGATATTACTTCGCGGCAGGCCATATCCTCTGAGGTTTTTTTTCTGCAGCCCGGCGATCTGGTGTATGTTGAGCCAATGCGCATCAAAAGACTAGGCTTTGCCCAGTTTCCGTTTGGGCCACTATTTTCGGCCATTTCTACCACGTTGCTTTTAATCAACTTTTTTGATAGACCCAATAATTAATATTTATTGAATTAACAACCCTTCCAAAAATGACAAAGGGCTCAATTCACGAGGACAACATTGATATCAAGGCAATTATTTTCAGATACCTGCCTTACTGGTGGCTGTTCGTTCTTAGCATCATCCTGGCAATGGTTTTCGCATATACATACAACCGCCTCGAAGAACCGGTTTACCGGGTGCATTCTAAAGTACTCATCAGCGACCCTACAAAAGGCTTAAACCGAAACGCCCTGCTTGCCGAGTTGGGTGCGTTTCCAACCCGATCGGGCTTTCACGACCAGATCATCATTTTGAGGTCAAGAACCCTGGTTGACAGTGTTCTAAGGCAAATGAATATGGATGTTTACTATTTTGAAATTACCTACAGGCTATTTGGTTTTATAAGGAAAAGAGAGTTATATGAGGAAACACCTTTTCGCGCAAACTGGGAAAGACTTTCTAATAATCAGGGTGGGATAACCGTTTTTCTGAAAATTTTAGATGATGCCCAATTCGTTCTGGAAGGCAATGAAGCTTTGGAAATTCCCGAACAAACCCTGCTTTTTGGAGAAAAGTTCCAAAACCATCATTTTAGCTTTAGTTTGTTCAAGACTGAAAAGTTCAATCCCGTGGACCATATCGGAAAGTCGTTCTCATTCGTTGTTCGAAATCCCGAATCCCAAACCAGGGAGTATGTTGGTGGCCTGCAGGTGCAGCCCCACAATGAAGATGCGTGGATTTTGGATGTGTTTTTTGAGGCAACCCATCTGGGGCGCGCCGAGGATTTTGTCAACAACCTGACTTCTTATTTTGTAGATGCAGGATTGCGTGAAAAAAACCAAACAGCGCTTAACACCATCGAGTTTATTGACGAACAAATTCTGGTTACCACCGACTCCCTCCGTATTGCTGAAACAAGTCTGTTGAATTTCCGCCGCGACCACCAGCTTGTGGAGGTAAGCATCCAGGCGAACCAGATGTTGAGCGAACTGCAGGCTCTGGATCAACAAAGGGCCTTGGAGGAAGTCAAGCAGCAATATTTTGAATACCTGATCACTTACCTCGAAAGGGACGAAGGCTTTGAAGAGGTTTTTGGCCCATCGGCTTTAGGCATTCAGGACCAGCTTCTCAACGAATTAATCCAGGAGCTTAGCCGTCTTTACAGTGAGCGTGCACGGCTTCTGTTGACTACTACAGAGCGAAGTCCGCTTGTTCAGGCAACCAATCTGGGAATTTCAAAAGCCCGCAGCACCCTCAGGGAGAACATCAGAAGTATGCAAAGTGCCTCCAATATACTCCTCGACGACATAGGCCGGCGCATCAGCCAAAACGAACGCCGCATTTCAGAACTACCCCAAACCGAACGGGAGCTGCTTAATATTCAGCGGCGTTTTAATTTGAATGATGCTACCTATACCTTCCTCCTGGAAAAAAGGGCTGAGGCCGGAATAGCCATGGCAAGCAATGTGCCCGACAACCAGGTGATCGACAATGCCCGGTTCGACGGCCAGGTGGCTCCCCAAACCACCCGAAATTATGCCATTGCCTTGATGCTTGGGTTTTTCCTACCACTTGGATTCATTATTATAAAGGATTTTCTAAACACCAAAATATTAGACAAAAAAGAGATTACAGAGAAAGTGCCTTTCCCGTTGGTAGGAATTATTCCGCATGAGAAATTGGCAACAAACCATGGGGGTACCGACCTGGTGGTTTTTGAAAACCCCCGCTCGCATCTTGTAGAAGCCTTTCGCACGCTGAGGACCAATCTCCAGTTTATCGTTCCGGGGGAGCAAAGCAAAGTGCTGGTAGTAACTTCAACCACTTCGTACGAAGGTAAAAGCTTTACCGCAATCAACCTGGCTTGTGTGTTTGCACTGTCAGGTAAAAAAACAGTGTTGGTAGTCGCCGACCTGCGAAAACCCAAAATGCCGAAAGAACTGAAGCTTATCAAAGAACCGGGACTTTCGAACTACCTGATCGGGAAAGCTTCCCTTAAAGAAATTCTTCAAAGGCCGGTCGAGGATGAACCTCTGTGGGTAATAGCTTCTGGGCCAAATCCTCCCAATCCAACCGAATTGCTCGAAAATGAAAGGATGGCCCAACTGCTCGATGAGTTGCGTATGGAGTTCAACTACATCATCGTCGATACTCCTCCTGTAGGGCTTATTCCTGATGCCATGGCCCTGATGAAGATAGCCGACACAAGCCTTTATATCATCCGCCAGCGCCTTACCGACCGCTCGGCCCTGGAATTCATCAACGATTTTTCAGAAAAAACAGGCATTAAGAATATTTGCCTGGAGCTGAACGATATGGAGGGCAACCGGCTTGACCCCAGGTATGGTTATGGCTACGGATATGGCTACGGCTACAGCTCTAACGAAACAGAAGTTAACACAGGTTTGTTTGGGCAATGGGGTGCAAAGTTTTTTAACGGGAACAACCGGAAAAAAAACGGGAAAAAGGGCTGAAAAGCCGGATTCCTTTCCTCTATTAATTGACTCTTTAATAAATCCTGCCCCTTTTTTCAGGATTGGGCTATTGAATCGCAGGCAATCTTATGATTAGTTACCAATGGTATGCCCTTTATACCCGCTCCCGTTTTGAGAAACGTATAGCGGCATGCCTCCTGGAACAAGGATTCGAGGCATACCTGCCTCTGGTGAGTACTTTCAGACGATGGAGCGACCGTATGAAAAAGGTAAACGTTCCGCTGTTCAACTCCTATGTTTTTGTAAAAACCAGCCCGGCAGACCAAAAGCATTTTTTCGGGATACTGCAAATACCCGGCGTCGTAAAAATTGTATGCTTTGAAGGAAAACCTGTGCCCATCCCCAGCCAGCAAATCACGGCACTTCAAAGATTTAGCGAGTTGGGTTACGAAATACAAACAGTAGAGAACGCCCCGGCACCAGGCGATCAGATCGAAATCAATCAGGGGATATTTAAAGGATTGCGAGGGCAGGTGCTGCAGGTTGGAAACAACCAATCACTGATTATTTACATCGAGGCACTCGACAAAAACATCCGGATAACGATCCCTGCAGGACTCACCATAAAGCTAAACAGCTGATCTGTCTCACAAGGAAAAGGGTGGGACTGCTGCCGGTTTTAAGGGAATGTTTTAGAGCAAAAAAAAACAAATCAAACGTTTTGTAGTAAATTTGACCTCATGACTACGGGGTGAAAGCAATCGAACCGCCCTCCGGCAGGAAGATTATCGTAGAACCCAAAGAGTTTAAAGGCGAAATAAAAATCAATATTTCAGCAAATATTATTGTATGAAAAAAGCCATATCTGTGGTTGGGGCCAGACCCAACTTTATAAAAATTGCACCACTCGACAAGGCGTTCCGTAAATACCGCAAGGATATAAACCACCTGATTTGTCACACAGGTCAACATTTTGACGATTGCATGTCGAAGGTTTTTTTTGAAGAACTTCAAATGCCGCGTCCGGATTTTTATTTAGGCATTGGCGGTGGCAGTCATGCAGAACAGACTGCCCGAATCATGTTGGAACTCGAAAAGGTAATGGCCGCAGAAAAGCCCGACCTGGTGATTGTTCCTGGTGATGTCAACTCCACTTTGGCAGCAGCCCTGGTAGCTTCCAAAATGGGCATCCCTATTGCCCACGTGGAAGCAGGCTTGCGCTCCTTCGACAAAACCATGCCCGAGGAAATAAACCGCATCGTAACCGATGTGGTATCCGACTTTCTATTTGTGAGCGAACACAGCGGTATTCGCAACCTCAGGGACGAAGGCATGGATGAAGACAAAATTCACTTCGTGGGCAATATAATGATCGACAGCCTCGAAGAATATTACGAAATGCTTGAAAATCATCAGGCATTGCCCCAGCTGAAGCTCGAAAAGGGAAACTACATTCTGGCTACGTTCCACCGCCCTACTAATGTTGACAATCCCGAAAACCTGCGCAACCTGATGACTACCCTCAAGAGGCTGTCGGGCGAAAGGCCTCTGGTGTTTCCTGTTCATCCCCGAACCCGCAAAAACCTGAAAGAGTTTGGACTTGACACAAACCTACCGGCCAACCTGCACCTCACCGAGCCATTGGGCTATATCGGATTCCTGTCGTTGCTGAGGCATGCCGAACTGGTAATCACCGACAGCGGAGGAATCCAGGAAGAAACAACCTATCTGGGAGTGCAGTGCATTACCGTGCGCAAGAACACCGAACGACCCGTTACCCTCGATGTAGGCACCAACCACCTGGTAGGCACCGACCTCGACAAGGTGGAAAAAACCGCCCTCGACATCCTTGGGGGCACCATCAAGCCCGGCCGCATTCCCGAACTCTGGGACGGCAAAACTGCCAAACGCATAGCAGAGATTATTGTTGACAAACTGGTTAGCAACAGTGTCTGATTGCGCTGATTGAACCGAATTTTACGGATTATGTTATTATTTGAGAACGAAACATATAGGATCATTGGGGCTTGTATGAAAGTTCACAAAACTCTTGGAAATGGTTTTCTTGAATCTGTTTATCAGGAAGCAGTAGAAAAGGCTTTTTCACGTGATGAAATTCCATTTGAACGACAAAAGAAATTAAAGATTCAAATGGGAGAAATAACACTTGAAAAATTCTTTATCGCCGATTTTATTTGTTTTGAAAAAATCATACTGGAAATCAAAGCAGCTCAATTTATTCACAAAGAAAATATATCTCAAACCATTAATTATCTGAAAGCCTCCGGATTACCAATAGGCTTGTTAATTAACTTCGGAAAAACCAGCCTTCAATGGAAACGATTAATCAATACCACGCCATGCTAATCTTCACCAATCAGAGCAATCCGCTAAAAATCTGCGTAATCCAAACAATATCCGCACGGAAGTAATCATTCAAATTCTTAGCACCAATAATTAAAAACTTATGAGTTCCATAAAAACCATCTGCTGCATCGGCGCCGGTTATGTTGGTGGTCCTACCATGGCTGTTTTTGCCCTGAAATGCCCGCATATTAAGATTACCGTTGTTGACAGCAACCCTTCCAAAATTGCAGCCTGGAATACCGACGAGCTTCCGGTTTACGAACCGGGACTATTGGAAATTGTTAAGCAGGTTCGGGGAGTAAACCTGTTTTTTTCGACCGATGTGGAGCAGGCTATCCGAGAGTCGGAAATGATCTTCATCTCGGTGAACACGCCTACCAAGACCTACGGCGAAGGCAAAGGGATGGCTGCCGATCTAAAGTACGTGGAGTTGTGTACCCGCCAGATTGCCCGCTTTGCAACCAGCGACAAAATTATTGTGGAAAAAAGCACCCTGCCGGTCAGGACAGCCGAAAGCATCCAGGCAATCATCAACGGGATCAATACGGGCTTTAAGTTTCAGGTGCTTTCCAACCCCGAATTCCTGGCCGAGGGTACCGCCATCAACGACCTTCTTTATGCCGACAGGGTGCTTATCGGCGGAGATCAGACTCCCGAAGGCCTCGCCGCCATCGACGCCCTCGCGGGAATCTATGCCAACTGGATACCTCAAAACCGCATCATCAGGACCAACCTGTGGTCGTCGGAGTTGAGCAAACTCACAGCCAATGCCTTTCTGGCACAGAGGGTGTCGAGCATCAATGCAATTTCGGCGCTATGCGAACGTACCGGCGCCGATGTGGATGAGGTAGCAGCGGCCATCGGAATGGACTCGCGCATCGGGCACAAATTCCTGAAGGCTTCGGTAGGCTTTGGCGGAAGTTGTTTTCAGAAAGACATCCTGAACCTGGTATATCTTTGCCGCTATTTCAACCTGCCCGAAGTGGCCGACTACTGGGAGCAGGTAATCATCATGAACGACTACCAAAAACGCCGCTTCGCCCGCAAGGTGATCACCGCCTTGTTCAACACCGTTAGCGGTAAAAAAATTGCCCTGTTGGGATGGGCTTTCAAAAAAGACACCAACGACTCGCGCGAATCTGCAGCCATCTATGTTGCCGAAGAGTTGCTGGCCGATCAGGCCGAAGTTCATGTGTATGACCCCAAGGTTAGTCCTGAACGCATCATGAGCGACATGAATGAGCTGCTTGCTGTCAGAGGGATAAACGGTAAATTAAATCCCGCCGATATCCTGAAGCGCATCATCATCCACAACGACCCCTACCAGGCAACCAGCCAGGCCCATGCCGTGCTGGTAATCACCGAATGGGACGAATTCAAAACCTACAACTGGAAAACCATTTACGAAAACATGCTTAAACCGGCTTTCCTGTTCGACGGCCGCAATCTTCTTGATGCAGCCTTTTTAAAGGAAACCGGGTTTAAGGTGTATCAGATAGGAAAATAACATGTTGGCTGTTGGCTGTTAGCCAATAGCCAATAGCCAATAGCCTGCAAAATGAACCTCCGACTACCCGGTTTTTTGCTTCCGTTCAAAGACGTACTGTTGTTCCTGGTACTTTTGTTTTCGTTTCATTTCGTTTATCTGGGATGGTCGGTCGGGCTGCACTTTTTTCCGGTGGAAGGTGCGGTGCAATGGCTTTTTGCAGAGGTTGCAGAAATGCTTCTGGCGCAGAGCATATTTATCCTGCAGACACAGGGCGTTGAGTTTGTGCTTCAGGGGGCGACCCTGTACACGAACCAGATGCAGAGCTTCGTTTCGGTATTGCCCGAGTGCACCACCCTGAAACAATGGATGCACTGGCTGGTTATCATGCTTTTTTTTCCTGGCCCGTGGCGGCATAAGCTTTGGTATATCCCTGCCGGAATCGTGGTGATTCACCTTACCAATTTGTTTCGGGTTGTCGGCCTGCTGTTTATCCAGATTCCCTTTCCGGGACAATTTCATTTTTTCCACGACTACGTGTTCAAAACCCTGTTTTACGGAGTAATTTTCCTGATGTGGGTGGTTTGGGTTGAGTGCTTCCGCAAAAAGCCGGGTAAGGTTTGATTACCTGGTGGTCATTTTTCTAATTTTGTCTGATGATTCAACATTTCGGCAGGCATATTCTCAACCAACGCCATCAACTCAGCCACGAACAGATCGACGCTCTGCTTGGCGAGAGCCGGGCTGTAGATTTTCCTGACGAAAGAGCGCTGATGCTTGGCCGGCTTCATGGCCTGATGGAGGTCGCTGCCGCCCTGGAGTCGGCAGGGGTCAGCTTCACCGTGCTGAAAGGTTTTCCGCTTTCGCAAAAAATCTACGGCAACCCTTTTGTGCGTATTACTGGCGACCTCGACCTGCTGCTCGACACCCTTGAGCTCCCAACTGCCATTGATGCCCTTACTGCACTGGGCTACGTTCCGGCTTTTGACCCCTGGCCGGCCGGCAAAAAAGAAGCCGACAAGCTGGTGCGTTTTCGCAACCAGTTTGCAATGAAACATCAGGAGAGCGGGATCGTTGCCGAACTGCACTGGAGGTTGTTTTACTATCCGGTGATCCCCGCAGCCCGTATGGAAGAGGTGGTAAGGGCAAATCTCACAACCATAAAGGTTGAAGGCCGCACCTTCAGGGTTTTGAATCCGGAGCTCGACCTGGTGTATCTGGTCATTCACGGGGGCATGCACGGCTACAGCAGGCTTAAATGGCTGGCCGATGTGGTGGCTCTGGTAAATCAGGGGCGTTTTTCTGCCAACCACTTCATGGAACTTACTGATACTTTCCATGCAGGTCGCATGGTTGGGCTTTATAACCGTCTGATAAAAGATTGGCCGGGAGGCGCCAGTCAACTGCCAGGCGCTGCTGCAACACCCTCCTTTCTGGGAAAAAATGCCCTTCGAATGATCTTTTCCCGCAGCGACACTTCCTTTCAATCCCCGCTAAGCCTTATCCGGTATTTTTATTTCGTGGCCAGGTCGTTTCCCGGCATCGGATATAAATGGAGGGTACTGGTTTATACCTGGAGGTCGTTGTGGGTAAACAGCCCGGAGCGACCACGCCTGCTGAATCCAGGGCGACTTTTAAAACGACCCGATGCCTGATGAAAAATTTTACAAACCCTTCAGGCTGATTTTTGCTAACTTCATAACATTCCAAAAAACAAGCCCATGGAGTTGAAGAAGGATACCTTGATTTGGAGGGTGCCAAACCTGACCTTAGACCTCCGGCAAAATCGCCTGAAAGTTAAACTTGGGGCAAAGAATTACTTTGTGAGCCCTTACTGCCTGGCCATACTCGATGTGTTTGCCTCACCGAAAACCTTTGAGCAGGGAGTGAAAGAACTGGCGGGACGAATTAAAGGAATTCCGGGATGGATGGAAGCAACCTCGCATATAATTGATCTGCACAAATTGGGCGTCCTGGAAAGTTCTTCAAGTTCTATGACCGAATTGCGATCGGAGCCGGGACGTTTCGATTCGGCCGAAGTACATATCCGCATGCTGAACGATACCCGGCGTACCGGCAGTTATATGGCTGCCATCGCCGAAACCGTGAAGCCCGGCGATGTAGTTCTCGACATAGGTACAGGTACGGGCGTATTGGCCATGATGGCTGCCTGGTCCGGGGCGCGGAAAGTATATGCCGTTGAACGTGAGCCCAATATGGCCAATTTAGCAGAAAACCTTTTTGAAAAAAACCGGCTGCACGACCGCATTCAAATCATCAGGGGCAAGTCAACCGAAATAGAACTGCCCGAAAAGGCCGATGTTCTGGTAAGCGAAATCGTGGGCAACGACCCGCTTGCCGAAGGCATTATACCCGCTAACAACGATGCCCTGCAACGGCTTCTGAAGCCTGAAGCCAGAATGATTCCTGGCCGATTGAAAATTTACGCTTTGCCGCTTTGCGTTCCCAAATCTTTTCTCGATAAGTACCTTTTTAGTGAAACACAGGTAAAGAAATGGTTGGATGCTTACGACATCGATTTTTCCCATCTGACAGAGGTTTCCCGCAAGCAGTGGTTTCATGCGCTGGTGGGCACACACAAGGCACGGTATTGGAAAAGGCTTTCGGATCCTGTTTTGGTGGCTGACATAGACCTGGGCCGGGAACATGCGGATTTCATAGAGTCGAAAAATCGCTTTGAAGTAATGCAGAGCGGAATGATGAACGGCGTGCTGCTGTTTTTCGAACTGTCACTCAGCCCTTCGGTGGCTTTCTCCATACATCCCGACCAGGCAACGCCTTCGAACAGCTGGGCGAGCAGGTTGTGTATTCCGGGTTCACCGGTATTTATGGAAAAAGGAGCGCAGGCGCAACTCCTGTACTCCTATTCCGAAAACGACAGGTCGAATGTAACTGTGAAGGTGTAAGTAAGCTGGGACAAGCTGCAACCTGTCCCAACTTGCCAATTGGGTGCTTTGCGTTAAAACTTATTTTGTTTTGATGAATACCCTTTTTTTAAGAACATCGCTGATTGATTGCCATTTTATACCTTAATTCATATACGTTTTAAAACTAAGCCATAAAGGTTCAATGTTTTGCGCAATCCTAAGAAAAATCAGATGATGTGAGGTTAGGCGCAACCCCGGAGCGGTACACCCGGGTGAACTCGTGCAACATTTTGAAAAAGTACAGGCTGCGGTCGAGGTAGTAGCGTTCCTTTGCCTCGCAACCCTTGAAACTTTTCATATCTTTTTCCAACAGGCCGAAATCAATAAACTCCAGATCGGGGTTTTGTTTCCATTCGGCAACTTCCGTTTCAAAGTCTTTCGCCAGGTCGTGCAGCATTTTGCGGAAATGAAGAATCAGGGTGTGATCAGCCTTTGAATTCCAACTACAAATCTTTTCGGGCAGGTATTCCCTGCAGATATCGCGCATAAATCTGCGCCCAAGCCCCTTTTGTACAAAGTGATGTGCAGGTAACTGCATTACATATTCGGCAATGCGTTGGTCAAGCAATGGATAGCGGTAAGCAATGCCCTGCCTGAACCCCTGCAGGTACCACACCTCGCAACGCTCAGCTAGATAATGGCTTTTGAATGCGCTAAGAAACCATTGTTTAAGCGACCTGAACCGAAAGGCTGTTTTAAATTCATTTTTATCGTGGGTGCGGTATTCTTTTTTCAGGTATCTGACTACTTTGTTTTGGTCTTTAAGGCTTCCGGGGCTCAACATGCCTATGGCCGGAAAGAGTATGCCGAGAAGCAGCTCCCGTATCAGCGCTTTGGGGTTATTGACAGGCATGTTTTGCAGGAGGGTGCTCCATTTCATTTTGAAAAACAAGTCGGAAAGCACCCCGCTGGCCGACTTGCTGATAAACTCATCGCCCCCCCAGCCGCTGAACAGGAGGTTTACACCAAGGTCACCGGCTTTCAGCCTGACGGCATCTTCGTAAATGCTTCCTGCATTGAAATAATAATCTTTCAAAATCTTTTGATATCCTGCTTTGTCTAATGTAAGAAAAAACGGTTGCAGGTTGGCAAATTGTGCGCCATCGCTTACAAGAGTGCGCTCGTCTTTTTCAGGCTCCTTGGGTTCCAGGTTTTCGGGCGAATAGGAGAACACCGGAAATGCTTCCTGCGAAGCAAACCTGGCCCTTGCTAATGCTGAAACCAGGCTCGAGTCAAGGCCTCCGCTGAAATGGCTGCCGGCCTTGTAGCGTAAATCTGCCCGGATGGTCACAGCGTTGAGCACCAATTGGTGCAAATCAGAAACAGCCTGATGGTAAGTCAGATTTTTGTTTTTCTTTATTTTTTCGGGAAACCAGTATTTATGCTCTTCGGCTCCGGCGCTGGTTACCTTCAGGAAGTGTCCCGGGGTAAGTTTCTTTACTTCAGGATGGGCAGAGAGCAGCCGGTTGGTCAATAAAAAATGGTTTAGAAACCAGTCGCTCCGGATTTTGGCCCCCGGAAAAAGCGCCCGGCAAAGACTTAAGGAGTCTGACGAGAAAAAGAAAGCCCCATCCTGCCACGACCAGGCCAAGGGCAGTACGCCCAGGTGGTCGCGATAAACCAGCAATTCCTGACTGGGCTCAGAATAAATAACCAGGGCAAAATCGCCATTGAGCCTTTGGGCAAAATGTGGCCCCCAGGTCGTGTAAGCCTTGCCGATAAGCTGCGGAACAGGAGAGGTTATGGGCAGACCCAATAATTGGGCGATTTCTACGCAATTATAGATTTGTCCTGAAACAACAATCCATAACTGCTCTTTTTCGTCATAACAGGTAACGTCAGCCTGAGTTTCGGGAAATCGGCTGTTTAGAAAAGAACCACCCTGGAATGCCCCTTGGCCAAAGGAGAAAAACCCGGCATCGTCAAAAGAAACCGCCTGCCTGATCTGTGTAAAAGCACAAAAGTTCTTTTCGGGAGTTTCGAAGGATAAACGGCCAAATATCATTTACAATCTGGTAAGTACGCACCTGGAAAACCAACCGCTGACCGCTATTAAAGCCTTAGCCTGTCGGGTTCACCAAATTTTTCTAACGGGGGCTGTGTCCCGCCAAAAGTGTCTTTTTTTACCGAAATAATTTTTACGAGGGGCTTCGTCCAGGCTTTTTTTATGGAAGGCTTGGTTTTCATTCCGTTGGAATCAGGCTAAAGAGTTTATGCAAATATAATTGTTTTGCAATTGAACGAAAAGGTTATGAAGAATATTTTGTTCTTATATTCAGAGTCATTATTGAGTCTGGTCTGAAAAGTGCAGGAAAACCCGTTTGCAGGGCTGAAGCCCGTATATTCAGAGCTATCCATTGGGGTTGCCCCAAAAGTCTGTTTTTCTGTCATTTTGAACGAAGTGAAAAATCTCAAGGCATTGTTATTCAGATTCTTCGCTTCGCTCAGAATGACAACCGTATTACTTTTGAGACAGCCTCTGCTAATAGTTCCAAAAAAAGATTGGGACTTTAGCCCCGGTAGCGGTTTTTATTCATTTTTTTGACCAGACTCACAATAGTTTTTCAAAAACTGAAACAACCGTACTACATGACCGTTTTCAGGTCTTCGGATTCGCAAAAAGGGAACCGATTTCAAAAGATTCAGTATTTGGGAAAAGTATTTCTGCTCGGTACCGGGCATCCCGCGAAGCATTTCCCAATGGCATATTTCGCTGCGCAAAAGGGCAAATTGCTCTTCGGGCGCAGGAGTGTCTGTCAGGATCTGTTGCCCGTTGTATTTTTCAAGGTAAACCAAAAGATGCAGCGGGTGGTTTTCCTGTGAGGTAAAGCCTGTTTTCAGGGTAACCTTGCCGGTAAAGGAGTTGGTGCCCTCAACCTGATGCGGGTCAATGGCAAGTTGGGTCAAAATGCCCTGCCTCAGTCTGATCGGCACGTTTACAGGCATCATCGCGGGCATCCCGTCGGTTGCCTGCAGGGCGGTGATGTCGTCGGAGAGAACCGAGGCTCCATCAAGATGGAATGCGGCTGCCAGCGACGATTTGCCCGCACCGCTTTGCCCTAAAACCATGACCCCTTTCTCCTGGTAAACAAAACTTGCCGCATGAAAATGTAGTACCCTGCGCTGATGCAGCAGGGCGGCAACCGGCAGACCTTGCAGATACGTCTCCAACAGTTGCCTGTCAATGCCTGGCCCTGCGGTGCACCTAAGCTCATGTCCTCCAACCATCAGAAAAACACCGATGCCGGGAATTTCAATCCGGCAATGGTCGTGGCTTACCTGCATTAAATTGCCCGAATATACCGGAGCCGGCAGTTGTGGAATTTCCTTTACAAACTTGATTTGAACATCTCGGAGGGGGAAAGGCATCTGGTTTTGGCCGTTTTCAGTATTTAAAATCCATAAATTCACCGCATTGATTGCCGGCCTCAAAGATAATGCCGCCACCGGAAATTTCTTCTTTTATCCTAAACTTAGTAGTCCCTCAACATCGGTCAATATAGCCCCTAATAGTATAACTTAAAAAGTAGTTACATAAGAATTTAACCGCAAGGGGCGCAAAGCATTTCGCAAAGGTCGCTAATTGTTTTCCATAGCGTTCATCGCTATTTTTCCTTGCGTTCATAGCGGTAAAAAGTTACTCATTATCAGTCAATATAGCCCCTAATAGGATAACTTAAAAAGTAGTTACATAAGAGAAAAACTAAGTTCAACTGCCTGCTCAACTCCTCCAAAGGTTATTGCGAAGGATACGTTTGGTTTTTTGCCAGCATCTATTTACTGTATTAAATAATTAGCGACAAACCATGAATATAAACCATTATTTTAGCAGGAATTTTCCTTGCATCATGTTCTGAATGGGACAATAGGATTTCAGGTCATTGCAGGATAAAAGGATGCAGTTCATGTAAATAAATTGTTGGCGTACGCCATTTTTCTTTTCTTACACCCACCCTAAGTATGAAAGCTGAAAAAATTCTGATCACCGGCACGGCGGGCTTTATCGGATTTCACCTGACGCAGCGGCTTCTGGCTGAAGGGTACCGTGTGGTCGGCCTCGACAACATCAACGATTATTACGACGTCAACCTGAAGTTCGACAGGCTCGGGGCCACCGGCATTTCAAGGGAGGCGGTCTCGGGCGAATCTTTTTCTGTTACCCGCAGCCCGTCCGCACCGGCATGTTGCGAAGCCGCAATGGTGCAAAGCTCGGTTTTTCCGGGCTACCGGTTTATAAGGGCCGATTTGATGGACAGCGACACCTTAAAGCGGCTTTTTGCTCAGGAAGGGTTCGACTACGTGGTGCATCTTGCTGCTCAGGCCGGGGTACGGTACTCTCTTACCAATCCGCAGGTTTACATAGACGCCAACCTCACCGGCACGCTCAACATCCTGGAGGCATGCAGGGCTTATCCGGTGAAGCATCTCGTGTATGCGTCCTCCAGCTCGGTGTATGGACTCAACACCCAAATGCCCTTTTCGGTAAACCAGGTCGTGGATCATCCCGTTAGCCTTTATGGCGTTTCCAAAAAAACCAACGAGCTGATGGCGCATACTTACAGCCACCTGTTCGGAATACCCACTTCCGGGCTTCGCTTTTTCACCGCCTATGGCCCGTGGGGAAGGCCCGATATGGCCCTGTTTATCTTTACCAAAGCCATCCTTGCCGGTGAGCCCATCAGCGTCTTCAACCAGGGCGACATGAAGCGCGACTTCACCTACATCGACGACCTGGTAAAAGGAATTGCACGGGTTATGAAAAATCCGGCAACACCAAGCCCCGAATGGAACAGCCTGCATCCCGACCCGGCCTCCTCCTCTGCCCCCTACCGCATTTACAATATTGGCAACAACAGCCCGGTGAAGCTCATGGACTTTGTGCAGGCCATCGAAAAGGCGCTTGGTAAAAAGGCCGTCATCAACCTGCTGCCGTTGCAGCCCGGCGACGTGCCTGCCACCTGGGCCGATACTACTGCGCTGGAGCAGCAAATCGAATACAAGCCTTCTACTCCGGTTCAAACGGGGATAGAACGGTTTGTGGAATGGTACCTGTCGTATTACCACTGACCAGGCCCAATCTCCGGTTTCTTAATGGCGGATTTAGAAAGTAAGAAAACAAGTCGCCACCACTTCTAAAAAAAACAAATAGAAAAGCAGGTCGTTCAGAGACCCGGTGCAGTCCAAATTGGCAACCTTATTGTCATTTTGAATGAAATGAAAAATCTCTGGTTGTTGTTAATAAGATTCTTCGCTTCGCTCAGAATGACAATCGTTTTTCTTTCCAGACTGGCTTCCATAAGATTTTAAGCGGCTTGCACAGGCTGAAGCCTGGCGTTTTTTGCTTGTTATCCGAATGAAGCAGTTCCCTGAAGAAATGAACCGTGCGCTGTTTAATCCAGCGATATGGTTTCAAAATCGCGGATGTGCTCTAAGGCTTCTGAAAAGGAGATAAATTGGTGCCGGGTGATTAGTTTTTCAAGCCTGGCCAGGGCGCTTTGGGTGCGGAAGGAGTTTTTGAAATTGCGCAATGCCGAAAGCCTGGGCGATCGCTGGGGGTGGTCGTCGAAGTCGCGCGGATGAAAATAATACATATTGTAGTCGGTACGCCGGGTGAAATGATGAATCAGCGCATCTGGCAAAAGCCTGAAATGGCCGCTCCCGGCATAATGCACCTTTAGGCCCCCGACCCTTGCACCGGCCAAAGGAAACTCCCACAGGCTCTCGCCCCCAACCTGCCATTTGAACGGTCTGGCGGGAAAAAAGGATCCGTCGGGGCGCTTCAGCCTGCGTATGGAGCTGTTGATAGTAATGCCGTTGCGCATCAGGATGGGTATTGCCCAGAGGTTTCCGGCATGCATCGAGAAGTTGGGCGAGCGGTACAGCACCGGCCGCTGCCCGGTAATTTTTTCCAGGAGCGAAAGGCCTCGTTGCAGATCGGCCTCAAACGCCGCGGGGCCAAGCATGTCGTTGTTGTGGTGGTAATAGCTGTGGTAGCCGATTTCGTGTCCGGCAAGGGCTATTTCATACACCAGCGCCGGATAATGTTCGGCAACCCAACCCAAAATGTAAAAAACGCCTTTCGTGCCGGTTTTGCTGAGCAATTCCAAAACCCTGAACGTATTGTACTCCACCCGCGGAGTGAACTTTTTCCACGATTCGGGGGGGAACACACGGGTGTCGTGGAGCATAAACCATTCTTCAATATCGAAGGAGAGGATGTTGATGGGGGCAGGTGAAGCAGTTTTTTCTTCCATATTCATAACCGGTAACACAGGCTAAGGATGGCTGCAAAGATAAGGGAACAAGCCCAAAGTTGTGGAAAACGATAATTTGCATGCGCCAATTTAGAACAGTCCTGAGCGGCATTTCGACTCCGCTCAATGTCCGCTCAGCGGGTACCGGGCTGTGTTTGGATCAAAACTACGGGTATTTCCTGCCCGATAGGCGGTTGAAAAGATGCCGTACCGGGCGTATTGCCGTTTAATTTTTCTTTTGGGCGCGTCGCCAGGTGATGGCTGCATAGCCGGCACCTAAGGCGGCCAAAATGGCCAGCCCGCTGCCAACAGGCACCGGCTGGTCGCCGGGCTGTCCCCTTGGGGGCGGTGGGGGCGGAGCCTGCGCATACAATACTCCGGCCGTTACCACCAGCGCGGCAATCAGGAAGAATCTTATAAAATATGAACGCTTCATTCGTTAAAGTTTTTCGTTTATGTTAAATTTTTCTGTAATCAGTAATCAGTGCGTAATGGCCAACAGCCAACAGCTAACATCTAACAGCCAACCGCTAACCTACCTCACCATCACGCGCCGTGCCACCGAAGTGTTTTCGCCGGTAATGCGCACGATATAAACTCCTTGTTGCAGGCCGAGGGGCACCTGCATGCTTGTAATACCCCCCGGGAGCCTTTTGGCAAGCACCACGCGGCCGCTCAGGTCGATCACCTGCATCTGACGGTCGTTGTTTTCTTCCCGTGCAAAGTTCAGGTACAGCACCCGGTTGTAAACATAAATGGCGGTGGAGGCCTCGGGCAGGTTGCCCACGCTTGTCAGCTGGGTATAGCTCACTATGAACCTCCCGGGGTGGTCTCCCTGGGTGGCATGGAAGCTGAATGCCGCGTTGCTGCTCAGGTTTTGTACAACACCCGTGGTAAGGTCTCTGACGAACACATCGCCCGAGGCAAAAGCGCCCAGGGTTGATTGCAGCGACAAGGTATATTGCCCTGTTGACGGTGCGCGCAGGCCTATGGTAAACTCCGAATCGGTGCGCACCTGCGGCACACTGTTTATGGCAAGCTGTACCTGGTCGGCCGACAGCGAAAAGAGTTGCGGCACCTGCGGGTTGAAGCTGAACATCTTGATGGCATCGTTGCGATCGCGCTCCCACTCACTTTCAGGAATAAGACGCAGCGTGGTCTCATCGAAGAAACTGCCATGCGACAGGCGCAGCACCAGGTTTTCAACCACGGGAGCGTTTTTGAAAACACCACCGCGCATACGCATACCATTGGTGAAACTGAATTTGTCCAGAGGATTTTCCAAAGTTCCTACCCTTGCCAAAACAAAGAATCCCTGGTTGGGAGCAATGAGAGTATCGGCTGAAGTAAGCGGGTCGCCATCGATGGTTATGTAGCCCTCTCCGCCGGGTTTTAGTGGATCATAAACATAGGCAAATTCGTCAATAAACTGTTGGCGATCGGCCTGGCGCCAGTCGATGGCGCTTGGATAGGGATTGCCCAAAAGATTGGCTCCACGGTGGGGGCCGGTATGCAGGCGGGTCAGAGTTACTGTTACCTCGCCGTTGTTGAGCCTTCCGGCAAAGGACTGTGTAAGGTTTGCTCCCTCAAACGATACCAGGTAGCCCTGGCCGGGTACAAAATGGGTGATGTCATTAGCCCCAACTTTCTGGTTTAGCCAGGTTGATGACGGCTCGTCCCAGGCATAGAAATCGTATCCGTGGTTTGGCAATGCCGGAGTCCATGGCCCGCTAATTGCCAGATCTGCTACAGGCGACGAAATCAGCCTCCAGTTTCTTTCGCCGGGAAAATGGCGATGCATGGTGGCGGGAACACCGTCAGTGTGGTGGATAAGCGAGGCACCGCTGGGAAGTACCAGGCCCGGATTGTCGGCATGGTTTGTGAGGGTGCCTAAGATGGTGATGGTTCTGCCCGGGTTGATGGTGAGACTACTATTTGCCAGAATAGTAACATTACGAAGTGTAGCTGCGTTGTCTAACAATACGCCGGCCGGATTGTTAATGGAAATGGTTGAATGCGCCAATGGTCCTGACATGATGGTGCCTTCGCCCGAAATCACCTGCTGTACAGTTCCGTTTAGCCAAACCGTTCCGGCAGATCCAGGGTTAAAATTTAGGATCGCTCCCTTGCTTACTGTAATATTTCTCTTTATGGAATGCCTTAGAGCGGGATTACCGGTCATGTTAAAATTCAGCGTTCCACGGGTAATGGTCAGGTTGTCTATACTAACCGCTGCTGATCCGAATGGAGATGTAGTAGATGGTATATTCAACTCAAAATCGGCATAGGTTCTGCCGCTGAATGAAGGAGCTAAACTTGTTAAGTGCCTATACAAACTCCCGGTCTGAAACACAACCACACTTGCGGGTGGACTTGCGGCAAAGGGATTACCTCCTGCATTATGATTATAAGTAGAGCCAGAAGCAAAAATTACTGAATTTGCGGGAGTAGTTCCAAAGGGAAACCCTGTAAAACCAGAACCGGTAGTAAACTGGCTGCCGGCATTAAAGGTAATACCATTGGCGGCACCCGAGATTAAATGATGTGCTGCACCGGCTAAGGTTATAGAGCCGCTTATACTTCCAGTGGCTGATGCACCCAACCTTACGCTTAGTACAGAATCTCCTTTGAGATTTAGTTGAGAGCCAGACTCAACAATCAAATCAGTATCAACTCCACCTGCGATTGTAAGTGAAGTTGGCGCACCTGTTCTTAAATCAACCCGAGTATTGTTTGAAACAAGTAACCTGCCTATTGTTTGTGCAGGTACTCCGTAAACGATAACAGAGCGGCCATTATTAAACTGCAGCACATCGTTTGTAGCCGGCGTGGTTCTATTAGGGCTCCAGTTGGCGGGTACTGTCCAGGAAGTACTATCGGTTCCTGTCCAAGTGTATGTTGATTGCCCCAAAGCCTCGGCCGGGAATATAAATATAAACAGTAGGAGCGTAGCAAGTATGGGTAGCTTGTTTTTCATTGCGTGGTGCTGTTTAGGTTTCTGCTTTGGATCAGCCGGTTTCAAGTGCCCCAGACCGGATTGAACCGTGGTTTTTCATCTGCCCAACAAAGCGGTAAATTCCTTAAATTGAAACTATTTTACGGCTAAATTAAACATTTTACACAAATCCTTTTTTGCAAAACACGAAATTAAACAAAATAAACGAAAACAGCGCATCCCCAAGGCGGTAAATTGTCATGCAGAACGAAGAATGGCAACGTCACGAAACCATAGTATCAATCCGATACTTTTCATTATTTTTACGCTTTCAAAAAAACTTTTCGTATGCTGATCATTGGGATTGCCGGCGGCTCGGGCTCGGGCAAGAGCACGGTGGTGAAGAAAGTGGTGAAAAAACTGGCCAAAGACAGTGTGTCGGTGATTTATCAGGATGCTTATTACAAAGACAACGGGCACCTTTCGCCTGATGACAGGGCAAAAATAAACTTTGACCATCCAAGCGCCATAGAGTTCAGCCTGCTGGTGAAGCACCTGGACTTGCTGCGCCAGGGCATGGAAATTCCCATGCCGGTTTATTCCTACCTTACCTGTGCCCGGGCAAAAGAAACCGTGGCTGTGCCACCCCGCGAAGTGGTGATCGTGGAGGGCATTCTCATCATGCAAAACCCGCGCCTGCGCGACCGCATGGACATCAAAATATTTGTTGACGCCGACCCCGACGACCGGCTTATGCGGATCATACACCGCGACACCAAAGAGCGTGGGCGCACCTATGTCGAAGTGTTAGAGCATTACGAAAGGTTTGTAAAGCCCATGCACCTGCAGTTTATCGAAACCAGCAAGCGCTATGCCGACATCATCGTGCCGCAGGGGGGCGAAAACCGGGTGGCCATCGACATCATCACCTCCCTCATTAAAATGACCCAAAACTCCCGCGACCACCAAAAACCCACGGAATAGGTCTTCATGCAACCTCTACTTATCGTCCTCATCTGAATGTTCGAAGTTGCGGGCTTACAATGCTATTTCACCAAAACGCGCTGCGCAAGGCTCGTGTTTTGGCCGGTAATCCGGACAATATAAACCCCTGGTTTGAGGTCGAGCGGCACTTGCAGGCTGCTATCTCCGCCAAGTCCCTTGTCGAGAACCGGGCGCCCTATCAGGTCGATTACCTGGAGCGTGCGGTTACTTTCCTGGTGGGCAAATTGCAGGTTCAACACATTGTTGTAAACATATATGTTTGCGGTGGCTTCCGGCCTGGTTGCCAGGTTGGTGGTCTGGGTAAAACCCACCATGAACCTTGCTGCATGGTCGCCCTGGCTCGCCTGGAAAGTTAACAACGGGTTTTGGCTCATGTTCTGAACCACGCCCGTAACCAGGTCTTTGATAAACACCTCGCCCGAGGCAAAAGCGCCGGAGGTTGCCTGCAACGACAGGGTGTATTCGCCTGTTGCCGGCGCCCGTAATCCCATGATATACTCCGATCCTGCCGACGAAGGAGGAATGCTGTTTATGGCAAGCCAGGCATTGTCGGACGACTGAGTGAAAAGCTGGGGCATCTCCGGGGAATAACTGAAAAACTTGATGGCATCGAAAGGGTCGCGTATGGTATCGGCTTCGGGTAAGACCCTGAGTATGGTCTCATCGAAAAAGCTCCCGTGGCTGAGGCGAAACATCATTTGATCGCCCCCCGGGCTGCTTTTGATAAACGTGCCACCGTGTGCCCTCATGGCATTGGTAAAGGTGAATGTTCCGATGCCTGCGTTTCTTTTTATCACAAAGAAACCCTGGTTGGGAGCAATGAGCCTTCCGGCAGAAGTTGGCAGGGAGCCGTCGATGGTTCTGTATCCACCACCTCCACCAAGATTTGGGTCGTAAATATAGGCGAAACGGTCGGCAAACTGCGCGTGGTCGGCAAGTCCCCAGTCTATAGACGACGAATAGGGGTTGCCCAGCAGGTTGGATCCTAAATAAAAGCCGGCGCCTGTCCTTCGCGTAACGGCAACGGAAATATTGCCGTTGTTGAGGGAGCCGGCAAAACTGCGCACGGTGGGTGTGGTTGCTTCGAACGAAACCAGGTAGCCCCTTCCGGGGAAGAAGCTTCCGCCCGAATTCCAGGTGTTGAAGCTGGATTGTTTGTGATTTTTCCAGGTTTGCGTGGGCTCATCCCACCCGAAAAAGTCGTAGCCGTGCGCTGGTGTGGCAGGGGTCCAGTCGCCGCTGATGCTTTGCGCCGCAACGGGCGATGATATCAGCCGCCATGCCGGCCTGCTGATCTCGCGCCTCATGGTTGCCTGAACATTGGCAGTATTGTGTAAGAGCGAGCCGCCATCTTCAATAATCAGGCTGCCCGGGCCTGCCGTAGTTAAAGTGGTGGCAGCCGGAATGGTAAGGGTGGCGCCCGGTGCTATAACCAGGTTTCCGGCAGCCGGCACATAAACCGTTCCGTTAGCGGGCAGGTTAAGGGTTCCGCCCGGTTGAATTATCAGCCGGGCTGTACCTGCAACTGAAAGCACGCCGTAAGAGGCATCTAAGGTAAGGCTGCCGCCCGAGGCTATGGTTACGGTGCTGTTGCCCAGTATGTCGAGGCTGTGAATGGTTACTGCCGAGCTTATGGTTACATTTCGTGCATCGGGGATTATGGCGTTTCTCCACGTGTTGGCAGGTACTGTGCCACCTACCCAGTTGGCAGCAGTTTCCCATGCGGTACCGGTATTAAACAGAAAATACGAAACCACCACCTGGCCTCCGGCGCCGGCCCCGCCAATTTTTTCATAACCTCCGGAATAGTCTGCGCCGCCACCTCCCCCGCCCGGGACATAGCCCGAATATCCAGCTTTGTTTGTTGTAGCACCATTTCCGCCGTTTCCTCCACCCGTTGGGGCCGTGGCACCATACCGCCCGGTTGCATTTGAGCCTTTACCGGCATAGCCTGCCGAAGAACCGCCGCCACCGCCCCATTGGTTTGCAACTGAATGAGTATAGCCGGCACCTCCGCTCCATCTTACCTGGCCCAACCCAGAAGCGGCACCACCTCCGGCAGCACCGTAGCGTGAATTGTCAGCAGCACTTGCGCCCCCTTTGGCGAGAATGGTCGTGTTTGAAATAAACCAGGAGTCTCCTCCGGGAGATATTGCGGCAGATCCGGCACCCACGGTTACCGTTTTGCCTCCACTGGTTACTCCAAGTACGCTGCGCGAATAGGCTCCTCCGCCGCCGCCCCCTCCTGGATCTGTGATGTTGCGGGTGCTGCCTCTACCTCCGCCGCCCCAAACCTCAACGGTTACCCTGGGAACATAGGTAGGAACGGTATAAGTTCCTGAACTCGTAAATGTTGCGATTGTTTGCCCCGGGGCATGCTGGGCAGGTACAAGGAAAGCCCCCACCGACAGGGCAGCAATAATCAAAAAAGAATTGTTAACATTCGTGACAGCCCTTTTTATTATGCCAGTTTCCATGTTTTTGCTTCGTTGAATTCAATGTGTTATGCAAAAAAAATGGGGCTCACTGCTTTAACAAAACGTTCCTTGTTGCAAAGCGCAGACCTTCATCGTGTTGCGGATTAAAGTGGGTTAAGTCTGCATTGAAGTCACAATTTGCTTGCAAGAACCATTTTCTTAAAAAACTCCGGAATTTTTAGTTTATTGTAGGTAAAAAAACAAAAAACACCTGTTTTTGAATTCCCATGTAGTTGAAACTGAACACGCTTGTGTGCATTCCTGTTACCGCTGGGGTTTGAGGTATTTTATTACTTTTATTGCCCCAAAACTCCACCCACCACATTAAAAACTCAGAACAAACCGTATGACGTTTTATAATTTTCACACCCATACGAACTACGACGACGGCCAGGGAAGCCCCTCAGAGATTGTTGCTGCTGCAAAGGAAAAAGGATTGACCGCCCTGGGCTTTTCGGCCCACGTGCCCTTGCCGCTCAGCAACCAGTGGAGCCTCCCTGCACAGGATTTTGCGCACTATGTAAATGAAATAACCCGCCTGAAGCAGCAAAACAACGGAAATCTCAAACTGTACCTTGGCCTCGAAATAGATTATATTCCTGGTGTTTCGGAGCATTTTGACCAATGGATGCGCACACCCCTCGACTATTGCATCGGTTCGGTACATCTGGTCAAAGCTCCCCCGCACGAAGAGTTCTGGTTTATCGACGGGCCTGCCGAAGGGTATTTTCAGGGCATTGAAAGCCTGTTTGACGGCGATATACGCAAGGCCGTTAAGGCCTATTATGAGCAAAGCATGGACATGATACGAACGCAGCCCATGAACATCATAGGGCACTTAGACAAGGTGAAGATGCACAACAAGGAGCAGCACTTCGGCCAGGAGGAGCCCTGGTACCGCAGCCTGGTGGAGCGCCTGCTGAAAGTAATCAAAGAAAAGAATGTAATCGTTGAACTGAATACGCGGGGGGTGTATTCCGGCAAATGCACGGAGTATTTTCCGTCGCCCTTTGTACTTGAGCAATGCCTGCACTTAGGCATACCCGTGATGGTGAGCACCGACGCCCACCGCCCCGACCAGCTCACATCCCATTTTGAGGAGGGCCTGAGCCTGCTGCGCGCAATCGGCTTCCGTAAAATTACTACCCCTTTCTTTGAAACAGAAATTTAACAGAGGGAGCCTTTTTGCCATAACCTTTGTTACCTTTGCATCTTAATAGCCCCCCTATGAGTGATGCCATAAAGCACGAATGCGGCGTGGTGCTCCTTCGCCTTTTAAAACCTCTTGAATACTACGCTGCACACTACGGTACAGCCTTCTACGGGCTCAACAAGCTGTACCTGCTCATGGAAAAACAGCGCAACCGCGGCCAGGACGGGGCCGGTATCGGGTGCATCAAGTTCAATACCGAACCCGGCAGCAAGTATATTAACCACCTGCGCAGCAACAGCCCCAACTCCATCAAGGAGGTTTTCGACAAGATACGCTCCAGGTTTGCCAGAATAAAAGAAGAGTCGCCCGAAAGATTAAAAGACCCGGCCTGGCTGAAAAACAATGCGGATTTTATAGGCGAACTTTACCTGGGACATTTGCGCTACGGCACCTATGGCCGCAACGGCATCGAAAACGTGCATCCGTTTCTGCGCGAAAACAACTGGATGACGCGCAACCTGATGGTCGCCGGCAACTTCAACCTCACCAACGTGGGCGAACTGTTTGCCAGCCTGGTAAACCTGGGCCAGCACCCCAATGTTACAAGCGACACCATCACCATACTCGAAAAAGTAGGACACTTCTTAGACGAGGAGAACGAAGAGCTCTACCGCCACTACAAGGCCCAGGGTTACAGCAAAAAGGAGATATCGCCCCTGATCGCTTCCGGACTCGACCTCCAAAAGGTGTTGGCACAGGCAAGCAAAAGCTGGGATGGCGGGTACGTGTTGACCGGATTGTTAGGTCATGGCGATGCTTTTGTTCTGCGCGACCCGTCGGGCATACGTCCTGCCTTCTATTATGCCAGCGACGAGGTGGTCGTGGCCGCCAGCGAACGCTCGGCCATACAGACGGCATTCAACATTTCCACCCAAAGCATCGCCGAGATCAAACCCGGACACGCCCTCATCATTAAACAGAACGGCGCCTTTGGGGAATACCCCGTGGGCGAACAGAAGAAGAAGTCCTCCTGCTCCTTCGAGCGGATCTATTTCTCCAGGGGAACGGATGCCGACATTTACCACGAACGCAAGCAATTAGGGCGCAGGCTGGTTCAGGCCGTTTTAGGCGTAATCGACTACGACCTCGAAAACACCATTTTTTCCTACATACCCAACACCTCTGCCACGGCTTTCAAAGGGATGGTCGAGGGGCTGCACGACTTCTGCGACCAGGTGAAGACCGACCGCATCAGGCAGTTGAAAGACCCAGGCGATGCGCAACAACTGAAAAAAATATTAGAGCTCAGGCCACGCGTAGAGCTGATAGCCGTGAAAGACGCTTCGCTCCGTACGTTTATCACCGAAGAGGAATCGCGCGACGACCTGGTAGCCCATATCTATGACGTAACTTACGGAGTGGTAAGACCCGGGGTGGACACCCTGGTGGTGGTTGACGACAGCATTGTGCGGGGAACCACCCTGCGAAGAAGCATCGTAAGGATGTTGGACCGGCTGAATCCCAAAAAGATAGTAATCGTGTCGTCGGCCCCCCAGATTCGCTATCCCGATTGCTACGGCATCGACATGTCGCGCCTCAACGACTTCATCGCCTTCCGTGCAGCCATCAAGCTGCTCAAGGAGACCGGGCAGGAATCCGTTATAAACCGGGTATATAAGCGTTGCAAGGAGCAGGAACTGCTTCCTGTAGAGCAACAGGTCAACTGCGTTCGGGAGATTTACAAGCCGTTCACCCCGGCCCAGATCTCTGCCAGGATCGCCTCAATGCTCCATCCTCCGGAAGTAAAAGCGCCGCTCGAAATCGTGTTTCAAACCATAGAAGACCTCCACGAGGCCTGCCCCAACCATACCGGCGACTGGTACTTCACTGGCAACTACCCCACCCCCGGCGGAAACCGGGTGGCCAACCAGGCCTTTGTCAACTTCATTGAAGGCCGCACCGAAAGAGCCTATTAAAAACCTGTCCAAAACAATGGTTTTGCCGATTTTTATTGTTCCCTGAGAGAAAAAACCCGTATTTTTGACCCTCTAAAAAGCCTGCTAAGCCCCTTTTTTTCATCAGGAAATGGGACTGAAAGGGCGAAGCTGTAAGGTGGTTGTTGGTTGATGGCTATTAGCTGTTGGCTATTAGCTGTTGGCTATTAGCTGTTGGATATTAGCTGTTGGCTATTAGCTGTTGGATATTAGCTGTTGGATATTGGCTAATGGATATTGGCTAATGGATAATGGCTAATTGATATTGGCTAATGGATATTGGCTAATGGATAATGGCTAATGGATAATGGCTAATGGATAATGGCTAATAGCTAACGGCTAATGGATAATGGCTAATAGCTAATGTAAACGCTAGTGCGGGATTGGTTTTGGCGATTTAAAACATTTAGCGCTATGCGAAACTTCAGGGATTTGGAAATTTGGAAAAATTCTATTGCCTTTTCAAAATCCATTTATGAGATTTGCAGCACTTTTCCTGATAAGGAAAGATTTGGACTGACAGCTCAAATACAGAGGGCGTCGGTTGCGATACCCTCTAACATTGCCGAAGGATCTTCCAGGAGTTCGCAAGCCGATTTTGCCAGATTCCTTGAAATTGCATTAGGGTCAGCATTTGAAGTCGAAACCCAATTGAACATAGCAAAAGAAGTAGGTTATATTTCCTCCGAACAATTAATTAAATGTCACGAGGAACTAACAATTATCCAAAAACAAATCAACCAACTGATTACAGTTATTCGCAACAAGAAATAACTTCACCAAAAGCCAACAGCCAAAAGCCAATAGCTAATACCCATGAAAGGAATCATCTTAGCCGGCGGAGCCGGATCTCGTTTGCACCCGGTAACCAAAGTAATCTCGAAGCAGCTGCTTCCGGTTTACGACAAGCCCATGATCTACTACCCCTTGTCGGTACTGATGATGTCGGGCATCCGACAGATACTGATCATCAGCACCCCGCACGACCTGCCCAGCTTCCGCAACCTGCTGGGCGACGGCAGCAACCTGGGCCTGCAGCTCAGCTATGCCGAGCAGCCGCGGCCCGAAGGGCTGGCACAGGCATTTATCATCGGCGAACAATTTATCGGCACCGACCCGGTGTGTATGGTGCTGGGCGACAACCTGTTCTATGGGGCCGGGCTGCCCTCGATACTTCGCAACGCCGCCGCCACAGCCGAAAAAGAATCCAAGGCGGTGGTGTTCGGATACTATGTTGACGACCCCGAGCGCTACGGGGTGGCCGAAGTGGATGGCAGCGGCAATGTGCTGAGCATCGAAGAGAAGCCCGCACAACCCAAAAGCAACTTCGCCGTTACCGGGTTGTATTACTACCCCAACAGCGTGGTGGAGATAGCAAAGAATGTAAAGCCTTCGCACAGAGGCGAACTCGAAATAACCACCGTGAACCAGGAGTACCTGCACCGCGGACTGCTCAAGATGGAAATCCTGAGCCGGGGCTTCGCCTGGCTCGATACCGGCACCCACCAGGCCCTCAGCGAAGCCACTGAATTTGTGAAAGTGATCGAAAGCCGCACCGGGCTCAAAATATCGTGCCCCGAAGAAATCGCCCTGCGTATGGGATTCATCAACCAGGAGGTGTTCCGGAAAAACATCGACAGCCTGGGAAAAAGCAGCTATGCCGAGTACCTGAAGAAGTTGGTGAAATAGTGTGTTGGCGGTTGGCGGTTAGTGGTTGGCTGTTGGACTCCGGAAAATCAAACAAACGAATTGACAGCAGTTTATGGATATTGAACTGATAAAATGGGACACGGAGTTTTTTGGTTTTAAAACGGGCAGGGTGCAAATTTATGCTGAGTCGGATTTCGACCCGGTACTGTTTAGAAAAACGGCCATGGCCCAAGGCTATGAACTGGTGTATGTCGTGAAATCAGAAAGTCCGCTTTCGGCAGCCAAAATACGTGAAGGTTCCATTGAGTTGATGGATATCATGCTGACGATGTCGTTAAAACTGGACAAAGAAAAGCAGCAAGGGCAGCATTTTGTGTTGCGCAACAGTTTAAAGGAAACCGAGCTGCTCGAAACGTACCATATTGCGGAGGAAACGGCAAAGGTTTCGCGTTTTTATCTGGAGCCTAAAACAGGTCCTGCGAAAACAAAAGAAATGTACCGGCATTGGGTTGATAACGCATTAAACCAAACCTATGCCGATGGAGTGCTTCTGGAAAAGGTGCAGGGCGCAGTGGCAGGAATACTATTGCCCAAAACCCATCCGACCACAGGCTTCGGACAGATCTCCATGGTAGGGGTAAATCCGTTGTTTTTTGCCCGGGGCGTGGGCACCCGCCTTTGGCAACAAACCCTGGGCTACTATCACAGCAGGCCGGAAATTACCCGGATGATGACAAAGCTCTCGCTGCAAAACCTGCCTTCGCTGAACTGGCATCTGAAGTGCGGCTTTACCCGGATCGAAGAAACCGTTTTCGTTTATCACTTCAGAAGCACCGGAGCCTCATGATTCCCTTCAACAAGCCTTACCTCACCGGCAAGGAGATGCACTACATCTACCAGGCCGTTAACTCCGGAAAGATTTCAGGAAATGGGATGTTTACACGCAAGTGTCAGGAGTTTTTCGAACAGCGGTATGGCTTTAAAAAGGCATTGCTTACCACCTCCTGCACCGATGCGCTCGAGATGTGCGCCATGCTGATTGGCATTGAGCCGGGCGATGAGGTCATTGTACCCTCCTACACTTTTGTTTCCACCGCCCTAGCCTTTGTGCGACAGGGGGCCAAAATAATATTTGCCGACAGCCTGCCGAACCATCCCAACATGGATGCCGGTATAATCGAAAGCCTGGTTACGCCCCGCACCAAAGCCATTGTAGCAGTGCACTATGCAGGCATGGCCTGCGATATGGATAAAATTATGGAGGTGGCCAGGAAATACAACCTTTTTGTAATTGAAGATGCAGCACAGGCTATTGAAAGTTTTTATACCGGCAGAGACGGGATCAGGAAACCCCTGGGCTCCATAGGCCACCTGGCTGCTTTCTCTTTTCATGAAACAAAAAATATCAATTCAGGGGAAGGGGGGCTTTTGGCCATCAATGATGCTGCATTTGCCAAAAGAGCAGAGATCATCTGGGAAAAAGGAACAAACCGTGCAGAGTTTTTTCGGGGCGAAGTAAACAAGTACGGGTGGGTGGATACCGGCTCGTCCTTCCTGCCCTCCGAAATTATCGCAGCCTACCTTTGGGCACAACTCGAAAACCTGGAAGAGATTCAGCAAAAAAGAATCAAGATATGGAACCGGTATTTCGAAGCGCTCCGGCACTGGTGCACCGGCAAAAACATTGGAATACCGGAGGTGCCCGAATATGCAACCTGCAACGGACACATGTTTTACCTGGTGTTCGAAAACATCGAACAACGGCAAAAGGTGATTGACCGCTTCAAAAGCAAAGATATACTGGCTGTATTCCATTACCTGAGCCTTCACAACAGCAGTTTTTATAAAAACCGGCATGATGGCCGCACCCTGAGCAACAGCGACAGGTTCTCCGATTGTCTCCTGAGGCTGCCTCTGTTTTTTGAACTCCAGGATGACCAGGTGGATAAAATAGTATCCGTTTTAACCACGAACTAAAGGTTGGGCATTGGGCATTAAGGATGAGGTGATCCGTTGATTTGTTGATTTGTTGATTCGTTGATCAGAAGTCAGAAATTAGAAATTAGAAGTCAGAAATCAGATTACAGATTTTATCTTGAGCGAAGTGTCGAAGGGCACAGTTCACAGACAAGATAAGGCGTCTTGTTTTTGCACAACAAAACCCCTGAAAAATGCACAATAACATTGCTCAATTTTGCACAATGTAAATTTGTTGGTAACTTTATGTCAACATTATTTAACGAATAATGAGTTACATAGAAAGGATAATAGAGGAAGATTTATTGGAGAAATTGTCTGCTTCGGGTGCGGTGCTTATTAAAGGGCCAAAATCGTGTGGGAAAACAGAAACAGCCAAACAATTTGCCAAAAGCATATTGGAAATGGACAGGGACAAACAGGTGCCTGTAATAATGGCAACAAGTCCCCGTCTTTTATTGGTTGGAGATACACCCAGATTAATTGATGAATGGCAGGAACAACCCGAAATCTGGAATTATGTCAGGCACGAAGTGGACGAGCGTAAGGCAAAAGGTCAATTTATCCTTACAGGTTCGGCCAATCCGGCTGATGATATAAAACTGCATAGCGGCGCCGGGCGTTTTACAGTGGTACAAATGGACACTATGTCGTGGCAGGAATTGGGTTTTTCTAACGGAATGGTTAAGGTTTCGGATTTACTGCAAGGATCATTCCCCGACCTTAACGATGCAGGTGTTTCTCTCGATTTCATCACCGATAAGTTGCTGATTGGAGGATGGCCCGCTTTGCTGAATGAAAGCACAAAAAACGCAATCAAAATGAATCGAGGCTATATTGATTTACTTTGCGAAACAGATATGGGGAGGGTTTCGGGAGTAAAACGCGACCCCGTAAAAGTGCGCAGCTTGTTGCGGTCAATCGCCAGGAACACAGCCACCATCGTTGATAATAAAACATTGGAACAAGATGTGAAAACTTCCGACAGAAATGAATTATCGCGAAATACCATATCAGAATATCTCGATGCAATGTTGCGCTTAATGATTTTGGTTGAACAGCCTGCTTTCAATACGCATATTCGCTCATCAGCATCGTTGCGCAAATCTCCCAAACGGCATTTGTGCGACCCATCTTTGGCCGTTGCAGCCTTGGGATTGGATAAAGATTCATTGTTAAAAGACATTCGATTTGCCGGATTTTTGTTCGAATCGCTGGCAGTCCACGAGTTAAATGTGTATGCCAAAGCAAATGATGCAAACCTGTTTCATTATAACGATTCGTATGGATTGGAAATTGACGCAGTTGTGCAGAAACGAAATGGCGATTATGCCGCTTTCGAAATAAAACTTGGTGTGGGATATATTGAAGAAGCTGCCAAAAATCTGAAAAAATTCCAGAAAAATATTGATTCTGTCAAAACGAATTTACCAAAATCATTAAACATTATTACCGGAACAGGAATGACCTATCGCCGGCCCGATGGAATTAATGTTATTTCGCTGGCTTCATTGGGTAAATGATAATTTCTAAAAAGTTTGATTCGTTGAACCGTTGATTCGTTGATTCGTTGAACCGTTGATCAGAAGTCAGTTATCGGCAAGGGAAGGTTGGGTTTTTATTAATAGCCACTGGCTTTAGCCTGGGGAAAGGGATGAGCAGATGATCTGTTGGCCGATGCTCCTTTATTCTTAATTGTCTTTTAGGGTTACGGGCACAAAAACCTTAAAATATTTTACTATTTTTGTGGTTACAGCCATAAAAACCCAATAATGATCAAAAGAGAACTTTATCTTAACCAGCTTCGCGATTTCATTGATAAGCCTCTTATCAAGGTCATTACAGGCATACGGCGTTGCGGAAAGTCGGCCATGCTGTATTTGTTGAAGAATGAATTGCTTGGCCGGGGAGTAAGTGCCGAAAATATCGTTCATGTTAATTTTGAAAGCTTCGAATATTCCGACCTGTGTAAAGCCGACAAGTTATATGCGCATATCAAATCAAAAATCATCAACAAGCAACCTTATTATATTCTGCTCGACGAAATACAGGAAGTGAACGGCTGGGAAAAAGCGGTTGATGCCTTCCTGGTTGATTTTAACGCTGACATTTACATTACCGGATCAAACTCGCGCCTGCTCTCATCAGAATTGGCCACTTACCTTGCAGGAAGATATGTTGAAATACGTATGTACCCCCTGTCCTTTTCAGAATACCTCCATTTCCGCAACCGGCAACAGGGGGTTGATGCCCCTGACCTGAGGGCTGAGTTTTTCAGGTTTTTGCGACTGGGTGGCTTTCCGGTAATTCATCTTGCTGATTATACAATAGAATCGGCATACAAGGTTATTCACGACATCTATTCCTCGGCCATTCTGCGCGATACAGTGCAAAGGCACAACATTCGCGATGTGGAGTTGCTCGAAAGGGTGGTAAGGTTTGTTTTTGATAATGTGGGGAGCAAGTTCTCGGCAAAAAATGTGGCCGATTATTTCAAAAGCCAGCAACGGAAAATAGACCTGAACACCATTTACAATTACCTGAATGCACTTGAAAGTGCCTTTATCATTCATAAAGTGCCTCGTTATGATGTAAAAGGCCGTGAAATACTTAAAACCTTTGAAAAGTATTTTGTTGGAGATCACTCACTGATTTACGCGCTCATGGGATTCAGAGACAGGTGGATTTCCGGCGTGCTTGAAAATATGGTAATGCTTGAGCTGAAAAGAAGGGGGTTCAGGGTTTTCGTTGGCAAAGCCGACGACAAGGAAATAGACTTCGTTGCCGAAAAACAGGAAAGAAAAGTTTACGTGCAGGTATCCTATAAAATGACGGAGCAAAGCACCATCGTACGGGAGTTTTCGCCATTGAAAACCCTGCGCGACAATCACCCCAAGTATGTTGTCAGTATGGACGAAACCTGGACAGATAATATCGATGGAATACCTCATGTTCATATTGCCGATTTCTTGCTAATGGATGCTTATTAAATCAACGGTTACCTGGTGAAATAACGGATGAAAGGATGAGAGGATTCGTTGATTTGTTGATTTGTTGATTTGTTGAACCGTTTATTCCTCAACAAATCAACCATGCCAGCCCTCCAGAGGCGGGTAAACCCTCCAGAGGCGGGTAAACCCTCCAGAGGCGGGTAAACCCTCCAGAGGCGGGTAAACCCTCCAGAGGCGGATAAACCCTCCAGAGGCGGGTAAACCGTCAGGCAGGCTTTATCCTTTATCCTTTACACTTTTTCCTCAAAATGCGAAGCGTTTTATCTTGCTAATGAAATTGAAAAATACGGTAGTGGGTTTATCCGTATCAGGAAAGCTATAACAGCTTAGCCAACCATGAAGCTGGAGTATCAAAACTTGAACCATGGGTTTTTAGCGGGTTTTAGCCATGTTGTTCAAAAAACAACTATGATTCAACCTACTGTGGAATCTGCTGTGGAAATACTTATACGGACAATAAGACAAAACCCTCAAATAACCCAAAGCCAATTGATGGATAAACTAAAATTAAGTAGAAGAGGCGTTGAATGGTATATTAAAAATATGAAAGAAAAAGGTCTTTTGAAAAGACACGGAACTCAAAGAGGGAAAGGCGGACACTGGGAAGTTTTAGAAAAAGAAGAAGCACGTCAATGATTAAATTCCTCGACCTGCAAAAAATCAATCCCCAATACGCCGCTGAGCTGAAGCAGGCTGCTGCCAAGGTATAGTGAGCCTTACAGCCCGATTTTATTGTTTAGCAATCTTAAACAAACAGTTTTGCCTAAAACCAAAATCTTCATTAGCAGCGTCCAGAGCCCAGGCAGTGTGCAGGTTATGCTTTTTGCCGACAGGCTCGAAATTAGAAATCCGGGAAACCTGCCTCCTGCTCTTTCAATCGAAAAGCTACTGCAAGACCATTCATCCTATCCATTTAATCCGCTGATTGCAGAAGCGTTATACTTAGCACGATATATCGAAAAAATGGGTACCGGAATACAAGATATGATGCAACTTTGCAGCGATGCAGGCTTGCCTGCACCTGAATTTAAAATTGAGGATGCATTTGTGGTCACTATACGGCGTAAAAAAGCCAGCGCCTACGAAAAAGTAGGTGGTGCAATCAGTGGTGCAATTGGTAGTGCAACAGGTGGTGCAAACCCTACTGAACGGCAGTTAGAAATTATGGGTTTAATGAAAGCAAATAAAGTAATTTCATACAGGGAGATAGCTAATATTTTAAATATCAACGGTTCCGCTGTATTGAAGCAAATTAAATCTCTTAAACGGAATGGTATAATTGAGAGAATAGGTGGCACCCGAGGCTATTGGATAATAAAAATAAACGATCATGATTAAATTCCTCGACCTGCAGAAAATCAACGCACAATACGCCGCTGAGCTGAAGCAGGCTGCTGCCGGGGTAATTGCCTGTTGGCTGACTTACTCCCGAGCCAGGACACACCCGAAGTTGCCGCCGAAAAGGTCGGAGATAAAGTCGGAGATAATCTTAGCGAAAACCAACAGAAAATCATTCAACTGATCAATTTCTATAAAAAATTTCTGCGCAAAAAACAGCTGAAAAAATCGGAATTTCACAACGCAAAGTGGAAGAAAACATAGCAAAACTCAGACACGCGGGCTTATTAAAACGCATCGGCCCAGCAAAAGGCGGATACTGGGAAGTGATTGGCAACAGGGGTAAAGGTTGATTCGTTGATCAGAATTCAGAAGTTAGAATTCAGAAATCAGTAAACCAGGAGTAATAAACCAAAAAACAGTCAACATTATTTTGGCGTTGAGATATTGTAAACAATTGATATTCAAATCTTATTCGTATGTTTGTGTAAATTGAAAATGTGATTTACAATATGCACGATTTCGTAAAGCGACATATAGAAAGCACTGTAAAAGAATATCTTAAGATTTTTCCGGCAGTTGCTTTACTTGGATCACGACAGTGTGGGAAATCAACATTTACAAAAAAATTGGTTGAAGGTGAAGGAAACACCCTTTATCTTGACTTGCAAAATATGGATGATTTGAATAAGTTGAATGAGCCAATGTTGTTTTTCAGTGTCAATGGCGATAAAATGATTTGTTTGGATGAAATTCAGTTACTCCCCGATTTATTTGGTGTTCTGCGTGTGGTTATTGATAAGAAAAGGGAAAACGGAAAGTTTATTCTCTTAGGTTCGGCATCCCGACAGTTAATTCAGCAAAGTGCCGAGTCGCTTGCAGGCAGAATAGGAATTATTGAGCTTACACCCTTTATTTTAACTGAAATTAATAAGAAAGGTGATTATGATATCAATCAATTCTGGTTCAGGGGAGGTTATCCCGACAGCTATTTGGCCAACTCAGATTCGGCAAGTATGATATGGTGCGAAAATTTTATACGCACTTATGTTGAACGCGATATTCCCCAATTGGGAATCCAGATTCCGGCTCTTCAAATTCGGCGTATGCTTGGTATGTGCGCCCATGCCCACGGACAGCTATTTAATGCATCAAAACTGGGCGAATCGCTCGGGCTTACACATCCTACCGTAAAACGATATCTCGATTTGCTTGAACAAACATTTATTTTACGCTCACTTTTGCCTTACGAGGGTAATATTAAAAAAAGATTGATAAAATCGCCAAAAGTATATGTGCGCGACAGCGGCCTGCTACACCGGCTTTTGCAAATCAAAAATTTTAATTCACTTTTGAGCAATCCGGTTTTTGGAGCATCGTGGGAAGGTTTCGTAATTGAAAACATTCGCAACCATTTTCCCGGCTTCGATTATTCGTTCTACAGAAGCGCCTCAGGCAATGAGCTTGATTTAATTATACGCACACCTGAAAAACTGATTGCCGTTGAATGTAAGGCATCAACCGCACCTGCATTTACAAAAGGCTTTTGGAAAGCCCTTGAAATGGTTAAACCCGATTTCACCTTCGTAGTGGCCCCGGTGGCTCAAAGCTACCACTATAATGCCCATGTGATTATTTGCAGTTTGGAACAAGTGATTGAAAGTATCGGGATAATCAGTAATCAGCAGCAGCGCTAAAAGTTGATTCGCTGATTCGTTGAGCTGTTTAGACCAATCAACCCCTCAACCCCTTAACGAAGAACAAATCAACAGAAAACAAAGAACAACCAACACAAAACCTCCTACCCATGTACACCTATTCCTTTGAAAAGCTAAATGTTTGGCAACAAGCTCGACAGCTTACCAAGGAAATTTACATGCTAACAAAAGACTATCCCGCGGAGGAAAAATTCGGATTGGTATCTCAAATGAGAAGAGCTATTATTTCCGTAAGTTCCAACATTGCAGAAGGATCTTCAAGAAAACATGATAAAGACCAGGCATATTTCTACACTACAGCATACAGCAGTTTAGTTGAATTATTAAATCAATTGATACTGTCATTCGACCTTGGATTTATACAGGAAGAAAAATATTTCGAATTGAGAAAGTCCTTTGAATTAATTTCCAATCAACTTAACAGCCTCAGAAAATCAGCATTAAAATAAAACACCCTCAACAACTCAACCCAGCCTGCCTCTGGCAGGAAAGAACAAATCAACCATGCCTGCCTCTGGCAGGAAAGAACAAACTTTATCCTGAGCGATGTCGAAGGACAACTATGCATGCAGTAATCGGTGATCGGTAATCGGCAAGGGGAGGTTGGGTTTATATTAATAGCACCTGGCTTTAGCCTGGGGAGTAGGATTTCAGCTAAAAAACTCTTAACTTTAATGACAAAAAACTCTATGCCTGAAGTTTTTAGAAAGTTTGGCTTTGTGTTCTTCTTCTATTCAAATGAAGGTCAAGAACCTATGCATATTCATGTAAGAAAGACGGGAGGTTTTGCAAAGTTTTGGATTGAGCCGGTTGAGCTTGAGTTTTCGCAGGGAATGAAAGTCCAGGACATCCGCAAAGCTGAGGAGTTAATATTTGAAAACCTGGAACTTATTAAAGAAAAATGGTATGAAATACATGGTGGCTGAATTGATGTTTAAGGCAGAGAAAGCCTGGTACGAAGGCGGCTTCATTTGTGTTCAACTGACAGATAAAAGACAAATAAAATTCCCTGTTGAACTAAATAAAAACCTCCGGGAAGCACCTGTCGAAAAAGTAAAAAACATTGAGTTGATTTGCAATGGAACTGGTTTGCACTGGCCAGATCTTAATGAAGATTTAACGGTAACAGGCATTATGGAAGGACGCTTTGGCCAAAGCGCCTGATTTGCCGGCTAAAGAGCCCATCCTCAGACTTTTCATCAACGCCCATTATAGAATCTGAATCCAAATAGATGTCATTATTTCGGCAAGTTTCAACTTCGCAGCTTGTTTCCGCCGCTTTGATGATAGCAATCTTTTGAGCGATGCTCCAGGTTTTTTCATAACTCGAAATTAGTGTTCTGAATCATGAACCAAGTTCTATGTATTACCTAACCGACTCAGAAATCAGTGATCAGCAAGAGGAGGTTGGGTTTTTATTAATAGGCCTTCAACAATTTAACCATTCAACAATGACAACCATTATAACCATTACAACAATGATAACCATTATAACCCCTACAACCCTTACAAACACAACCACCCCTTTTACCCTGAGCAAAGGTTCCGCTGAGCGAAGGCTCCGCTGAGCTTGCCTGCACTGAGCGAGGCCGAAGTGTCGAAGTGCCGAAGGACAACAAACCTCCTTCCGCCCCGTGACCGACTATAGCATGCCCAATGTTTCAGAAAAAGTGGTGCGGATCATACTTAGTTATACCGATTATGTGAGGCGGGTGGTGTGGGAAAAGTAATAATATGATACCAAAAGCTGAGAGTTTACATACAGAATTTAAACCTTCATTTTCGGATGAGGCGATTATTTCTCTGTTGGCATTTTCAAATTCCAAAGGGGGCGTGGTTTATATTGGCATTAGCGATAATGCGGAAGTTAAAGGAGTTAATGTAGGAAAAGAAACTCTTCAGAATTGGATAAACGAAGTGAAGATTAAAACAACTCCACAATTAATTCCAGATGCAGAATTGATAATAATTGAGGATAAAAAGTTGTTAAAATGAGCATTCCCGAATATCCAATAAAACCTGTTTCAATAAAGGGTAAGTACTATAATCGTATTGGAAATTCGAATCATTTAATGAGTGTAGATGAAATTGCTAATGAACATTTAAGAACCATTAACACAAGCTGGGACTTTTACATCGATCCGAATCATTCTTTAGAAACAATTTCTTTGGATAAGATAAACCGATTTATAAGCAAAATTCAACAGCGATCTCAAAATACAATTCAATTTACCCCCCTGGAGTTTCTTTCAAAAATGGAAATGCTTCGTGAGGGGAAACTCACTTTTGGAGCATACCTCCTTTTTGTGTCAGATTATTGCCCCACAAGCGATGTGCAGGTGGGCAGGTTTAAAAGCGATATTGCAATTATTGACTCTTTATCGTTGAATGCAGATTTGTTCACCGAAGTGGACCAGATAATCGCTTTTATCAAAAAGCATTTAATGGTTGAATATATTATTACCGGAGAACCTCAACGAACTGAACGATTCGACTATCCGCCCGATGCTATACGTGAGATTGTAATAAATATGGTTGTACATCGCGATTATCGGGACAGCTCAGGTAGTGTGATTAAAATTTTTGACAACAGAATTGAATTCTACAACCCGGGTAAATTATACGGTGGCATAACCATTGAGGATTTGTTAGCGGGCAATTATACCTCGAAGACCAGAAATAAACTAATAGCTAAAGCTTTTAAAGACGTTGGACTTATCGAACAATATGGTTCGGGGATTTATCGAATTCAGAAATTATGCAGAGAATATGGTAATGTTGAACCTGTTTTTAAAGAAGTTTCTAATGGGTTTCAGGTAATTCTCTATAAAGAAAATTTTAAAGACACTGTAAAAGACACTGTAAAAGACACTGTAAAAGACACTGTAAAAGACACTGTAAAAACAGCATTTCCGGAAAACCAAAAGACCATATTGGAGGCAATTACAGCGAAAAACGATATTACTGCCGAAGAGCTGGTGAATATAGTAGGAATAAATTTGAGGAATATTAAACGCAATATTTCAAAACTCAAAGCCAAAGGCCTGATTCAGCGTATTGGATCCGATAAAGACGGCTATTGGGAAGTAATCGGCAACAGGGGTAAAGGTTGATTCGTTGATTCGTTGAACCGTTTATCTGTTGATCTGTTGATTCCTAACAAATCAACCCACCCTGCCAAGTGCGGAAGTAAAACTGCGCCAAATGCGGAAGTAAGTGTTTGCCAATTCAGGAAATAATAAGATATTTGCTGCAAAGCAGCAGCATTTCGAAATGAGCGAAAAGGCCTATATGTCGAGATTATGTGATGCCGAATTGCAATTAGCCTTGCAATCGTCAGGCGCTGTATTGATTGAGGGGGCAAAATGGTGTGGGAAAACAAGTACCGCAGGTAATGCTTCGGGCAGTGTGGTGTATATGCAAGACCCCGACAATTCGCCCTCATATCAGGCTATGGCCGACACAAAACCATCCTTACTGCTTAAAGGTGAAACACCGCGATTGATAGATGAATGGCAGATGGCCCCGAAATTACCATATCCGATAAAACAATAAGTTCGTATTTGAATGCACTGCGTCGGATTTTTGTAGTAGAAGACCTGCCGGCTTGGTCGCCGTCATTGCGTTCAAAAACAGCCATTCGAACTTCAGCAAAAAGGCAATTTGTCGATCCATCAATTGCTACAGCAGTACTGCGAACTAACCCTGAAGGAATTCTAAAGGATTTTCAATATTTTGGCTTTCTGTTCGAAGCCCTGTGTACCCGCGACATACGGATATATGCACAAACAAACGACGGGGAGGTGTTTCATTACAGGGATAAAAGCGGTTTAGAGTCGGATTTGGTTGTGCGCCTAAAGGATGGGCGATGGGCTCTTATTGAAGTGAAATTGGGTAACAAACAAATTGATGAAGCAGCTGAAAATTTATTGGCTCTTAAAGCCCGGATCGATGAAGACAAAATGGGCAAACCATCCTTTTTAATGATCATTACCGGCGGACAATATGCTTACCGACGCTATGACGGTGTTTTCATTGTGCCTGCCGGCTGTTTGAGGGATTAATTCACCCAACAAATTTTATCCTGAGCGAGGCCGAAGGACAACAAAGAACAAATTTTATCCTGAGCAAAGGTTCCGCTGAGCTTGCCTGCACTGAGCGAGGCCGAAGTGCCGAAGTGCCGAAGTGTCGAAGTGCCGAAGGACAACTAAGTAATCAGTCCCCTTCGACACTTCGGCTAACTCAGTGGAGCCTACGCTCAGGGTAAAATCGGCAACAGCGCTAAAGGTTGATTCGTTGAACCGTTTATTCCTCAACAAATCAACCATGCCTGCCCACCGGAGGCGGGTAAACCCTCCAGAGGCGGGTAAACCCTCCGGAGGCGGGTAAACCCTCCGGAGGCGGGTAAATCCTCCTTCGGCGGGTAAGCCCTCCAGAGGCGGGCAAGCCGTCAGGCAGGCTTTATCCTTTATCCTTTAACCTTTATCCTTTACACTTTTTCCTCAAAATGCCGAAAGCCCCGGCGACTTTGTCCACAAAATGAAAAACTACAATCCGCTAATCTGCTAATTATCACATTATCACATCAACCATGCTTAATAACAAATCCATTCTAATTACCGGCGGCACAGGCTCGTTTGGCAAGATGTTCGTAAAAACCATCCTGGAACAGTACCCGGAAGTGAGCCGTTTGGTGGTCTATTCGCGCGATGAGCTGAAGCAGTTCGAAATGGCACAAGAATACCCCACAAGCAAATACCCGCAGGTGCGGTTTTTTCTTGGCGATGTGCGAGACTATCCCCGTTTCAAAAGGGCATTGCATGGCATTGATGTGGTGATTCATGCCGCTGCACTCAAGCAGGTGCCCGCTGCAGAGTACAACCCGGACGAATTCATAAAAACCAATATCAATGGAGCCCAGAATGTGGTTGATGCCTGCCTTGGTTCGGATGTTTCGGTGGTCATAGCCCTTTCAACAGATAAGGCTGCGGCACCCATCAATCTGTATGGTGCCACAAAGCTGGTGTCAGATAAGCTATTCATTGCAGCCAATAACATCAAGGGCAGGAAGGACATTCGTTTTTCTGTGGTGCGATATGGCAATGTGATGGGTTCCAGGGGTTCGGTAATTCCATTCTTCATGAAAAAGGCAAAAAACGGCAATGTGATCCCCATCACCGACAGGGAGATGACCCGCTTCAACATTTCACTGGAAGAAGGTGTGGGAATGGTACTTTGGGCAATTGAAAACGCCATTGGCGGGGAAATCTTTGTGCCTAAGATACCATCGTATAAAATCGAAACCGTAGCCCGGGCCATTGCACCCAATGCCAAAATCGAATACGTGGGCATCAGGCCCGGTGAAAAAATACACGAAGAAATGATTACCAACAGCGACTCCTTTTACACCATTGACATTGGGAAGTTTTACGCCATCCTGTCCTCAGGAGCCAACAAACAGAAGTATATGGATTACTACAATGGCACCGAAGTCCCCAAAGGGTTTCAATACAACTCCGGAGAAAACTCAGATTGGGAAACAGTGGAGAGCATGCGGGAAAAAATCAGAAAGTTTGTGGATCCGAATTTTTCAGTGAGCGGCGAACAGTAAGCGGTGAACTGTGAACGATAAACAGGAAAAAGGGAACGGTGAGCAGTAAATCTCCACCTAGAAATTTGGAGGCATGGAAACAGTCTATGGATTTTGTTGAGAGGATTTACAAGACTACCAGCAGATTTCCGAAGGAAGAGCTTTATGGCTTAACTTCGCAAATGAGGAGAGCTGCCGTTTCGATTCCTTCAAACATTTCTGAAGGTGCCGTTGGCCGTTCTGAAGCACAGTTTGCAAATTATCTTACTGTCGCTTTAGGTTCGCTGAGTGAACTTGACACACAAATTGAACTCTCATACAGGCTTGGATATATTGGCCGGGAAGAATTTTAGCAACTGCTTCAAAAAACAGACGCATGTAAGGCCCTGATTTTTGGCCTGAAAAAAACGATTCAAAAACGTCAACAACAATATGGCCAAATCAGAAAACAAAAATTCTGTTCACAGTTCGCAGTTTACTGCTCACCGACCCATACCTTACGGTCGTCAGCATATTACCAACGAAGACATACAAGCCGTTGTAGAAACATTAAAATCTGACTACCTGACCCAAGGCCCAATGATCGCGGAATTTGAGCAGGCATTCGCAGATTATATCGGCTCAAAATACGCCGTGGCAGTGGCCAATGGCACTGCTGCATTGCACCTATGCACGCTGGCCTTAGGTGTGAAACCCGGCGATAAGGTCATCACCACCCCCATTACTTTTTCCGCTACGGCCAATTGTGTGCGGTATGCAGGGGGCGATGTGGTTTTTGCCGATATTGATCCTGAAACCTATTTACTTGACATAAACAAGGTTGAAAATCTCCTTAAAAACTCGCCCAAAGGTACTTACAATGGGATAATCCCGGTAGATTTTGCCGGCAGGGCAGTTAATATGGAAAAATACCGTGAGTTGGCCGATGAATATGGGTTATGGATAATTGAAGATGCATGCCATGCGCCCGGTGGGTTTTTTGTGGATTCAAAAGGAGAAAAACAAAATTGCGGCAACGCCTGGTATGCCGATTTGGCTATTTTTTCATTTCATCCGGTGAAACATATAGCCTGTGGCGAAGGGGGCATGATTACCACCAATGATTTTGAGGTTTATAAAAAATTAAACCGGCAAAGGTCGCATGGCATTACCAAATTTGATGATGCATATCTGAACTCTGCTGAATTTGCCACAGGAGTGCAGGGAGAAACCGAATACCCCGGATGGTATATGGAAATGCAGGAGCTGGGTTATAATTATAGAATTACTGACTTTCAGGCTGCATTAGGAATAAGTCAGCTTGCCCGGGCAGAAGAAGGGCTTCAACGAAGAAAAGAAATTGCATCCAGGTATTTCGATGCTTTCTCAGATATTCCTCACATCACCGATCGTAACCTGGAGGCTAAAAGCCAACATGGTCATGCCTATCACTTGTATGTGATTGAAGTGAAAAACAGACTTGAGCTTTATAAACATCTCAGGGCAAATAATATATTTGCTCAGATACATTACATACCGGTACATTTAATGCCCTACTACCGTGAGTTTGGATATATAGAAGGAGACTTGCCCGCAGCCGAAAATTATTACAGGCATTGTATAAGCTTACCCATGTATCCAACGCTTTCAGAAGAGGAGCAAGGGTATATTCTCAGCATCATTAACCAATTTTTGGCTTAACCAATGAAGGCTAAAATACTGGAAACAGAACGCCTGGTATTAAAACCACTTTCCTTTGAGCACCTTACACAGGACTATGCTGACTGGCTCAATGATGAAGAGGTTTACAGATACCTTGAGACTGGTGGAAATTACACAATGGCCTTGCTGGAGGATTATCTCAAAGACGTAATTAAAAGGGACATTTATTTTTGGGGCATCCATATAAAAGGGAGTGACTTGCATATTGGGAACATTAAAATTGATCCGATCAACACCAAACATGGCCTTGGAGAGTATGGAATCATGATGGGCAGGCGATCTGAGTGGGGTAAAGGCTTTGCCAAGGAGGCAACAATAAAAATTATTGGTTTTTGTTTTGATGAGCTTAACATAAGAAAACTTACCCTTGGTGTTGTGGCCGAAAATACCGCGGCGGTTAATCTTTACAAAAAATTGGGCTTTGAAACTGAAGGAATATACAAACAGCACGGTTTTTATCAGGGCAGGTATTGTGATATATTAAGAATGGCTTTGTTCAATCCTTCCTTAAATGAAAAATGAACAGCAGGATAATTCTCGGCACCGTACAGTTCGGGCTTCGTTACGGCATTAATAACCAAAACGGAAAGCCGGCTATTGAGCAGGTTTTCAAAATGCTTGAGCTGGCCTCTGAAAGGGGTGTTGGAATTTTGGATACGGCTGATGCTTACGGCAATGCAACAGAACTACTGGGAGAATTTAACAGATTAAATCCGGGGGCTTTCAAAATAAATACCAAGTTCAAAGTTGGCCAACAATCCATAGAAGAACAGCTTGCAGGAAGCCTTTTACAATTGAGCGCTGACTCCATAAACACTTACTTTTTTCATAGCTTCGACGACTTTTTAAACAAACCGGAATTATTAAGCGACCTTGTTTCACTTAAAGAAAAAGGATTAATAAAAAAAACAGGGGTTTCTGTTTATGGTAATGATGAGTTTGAACTTGCAATCAATACCCAAGGAGTTGATGTGATTCAGTTCCCGTTCAACCTGCTCGACAATCGCTTTCAAAGGGGCAGGATTATGGTTCTTGCCAAAGAAAAAGGCAAAGAACTTCAGGTAAGATCAGTGTTTTTGCAGGGTCTGTTTTTTAAGCCCCCCAAAGAGTTGCCTGAAAAACTTTTTCCACTCAAACCTTACCTGAAAACTGTTTCTGATATTGCATATGAAAACAATCTTTCCATTGAAAATCTGGCCTTGATGTATTCTTGCAGTCAACCGGAAATAGATTATGTTATCATTGGTGTTGACAACCCCCTGCAACTTCAAAAAAACCTGAATGCTTGCCAGCAAAATATTTCCGAGGAAGTTGCTGTTTTGATTAATCAGATTGCTGTTCAGGAAACTGATTTATTATACCCCAAAAACTGGAACTAACATGGTCATATTGGCTATTACACAAGCCAGAATTGGTTCAACCCGATTGCCGGAGAAGGTGCTTAAAACCATCAACGGTGTAACCCTGCTGGAAATACACCTGAATAGAATTTTGCAATCAAGGCTTATCTCAAAGCTTAAGGTGGCAACTACCATTGAGCCGGATGCCGAAAAGATTGTTGCAGTTGCCGGCAGTCTTGGTGTTGAGGTTCATAAAGGGTCGGTTAATAATGTATTGGAACGGTTTTATCAGGCAGCCTTGCCCGAAAAACCAGATTGGGTTGTAAGACTGACTTCCGATTGCCCGTTTATCGACCCGGTTGAGATAGACAAAGTAATTCAACATGCTTTGGACAACGACCTTGATTATGTTTCTAATGCACTTGAACAGACATTTCCTGATGGATTAGATACAGAGGTTTTTAAATTTTCAGCACTCGAAAGAGCATTCAACGAAGCAAAATCAAACTCTGAGCTCGAGCATGTTACACCCTATATCTGGAAAAACTCAAGTTTTAAGGGAGGCACTATTTTTACTTCTGGTTGTGTAAGGAATGAAATGGATTTATCTGCTTTCAGGCTAACAGTGGATACATTGGAGGATTTTCTGGTAGTTGAAAAACTGGCACATATTCTTGGAACCGATAAACCCTGGATGGAATATGTGAAAGCACTTGAGAAATATCCTGAGATAATGAAGCTGAATGCTCAATTTCAGAGAAACGAAGGATACGAAAACTCAATTAAAAAAGATGTTCAGAATAAAAATGGGAAAAGGACAGGAACTTTATAAAAAAGCAAAAACATTGATACCGGGCGGCACCATGTTGCTTTCGAAAAGGCCCGAAATGTTTCTGCCTGAGCAATGGCCGGCCTATTTCAGCAAAGCAAAGGGCTGCAAAGTTTGGGATCTCGACGGAAAAGAATATACTGATGTATCCATTATGGGTATTGGCACCAACATTCTGGGTTATGGAAATGAGGAGGTGGACGAAGCCGTGGTGCAAACAGTGAAAGCCGGCAATATGTCAACTTTCAACTGCCCGGAGGAGGTTTACCTCGCAGAAAAGCTGGTTGAGTTACACCCATGGGCCGATATGGTTCGTTTGGCACGAAGTGGTGGTGAAGCCAATGCCGTGGCCATTAGGATTGCACGCGCCGCCTCAGGGAAAGATAAAGTTGCGATTTGTGGTTACCATGGATGGCACGACTGGTATTTGTCGGCTAATCTTGGCGATGAGCAGAATCTGGCCGGACATCTTCTGCCGGGCCTTGAACCGGCAGGTGTGCCCAAAGCCTTGAAAGGGTCCGTTATACCTTTTATTTATAATGATTTTCAGGAATTGCAGGATCTTGTCAATAAACATGACATAGGCGTTATCAAAATGGAGGTCTCACGCAATTATGGGCCCGAAGACAACTTCCTGCATAAGGTCAGGAAATTGGCAACAGAGCGGAACATTGTCCTTATTTTTGATGAATGCACCTCGGGCTTCAGGCAAACCTTCGGAGGACTGCACAAACTGTATGGTGTTGAGCCCGATATGGCCATGTTTGGCAAAGCCTTGGGAAATGGATATGGAATTACCGCGACCATTGGAAGGCGATCAGTAATGGAGGCGGCTCAAAAAACTTTTATCAGCAGCACCTTTTGGACAGAAAGAATAGGCCCTACCGCAGCTGTGGCCACCTTAAAAGTAATGGAGAAGGTAAAATCATGGGAAACCATCACCGAAACAGGACACCAGATTAAGAAACGCTGGCAATTAATGGCTGACAAACATCAGATATCAATCAGCCAATGGGGGCTGCCTGCTCTGGCGGGATTTAGCTTTAACAGCGAAAAAAACCTGGCATACAAAACCTGGATTACACAGGAAATGCTGAACAAGGGATATCTGGCCGGTAACAGCATTTATGTATGCACCGAACACACACCCGAAGTACTCAACGGTTATTTTGCTGAACTGGACAAGCTTTTTGCCCAAATTCGAGAATTTGAAAACGGACGCGATGTAATGTCTCTCCTAAATGGTCCGGTTTGTCATGGGGGATTTAAAAGATTGAATTAAACAAATATGAGCTATTCGTACAGGTGTATTAAGCAACAGATTTACACTGCGGGCAGGTATTCCATTGTGCCCATACGCATGGAAGACCGGTACCTGATCATGCAATGGCGCAATGAGCAGATTTACCATTTAAGGCAGAATAAACCGCTAACCAATGAAGATCAGGATCGCTATTTTGAAACAGTGGTTGCCTCGCTGTTTGATCAAAAGCAGCCTGCCCAAATCCTGTTTTCGTTCTTAGAAGAAGATAAGTGTGTGGGTTATGGCGGCCTGGTGCATATCAACTGGATTGACAGAAATGCAGAACTGTCATTTATCATGGATACCACATTAGAAGCTGATTTTTTTGAGCCTTACTGGACAATATTCCTGAAATTAATTGAGGTGGTTGCATTTAAAGAAATTGGTTTGCATAAAATATTTACCTATGCTTTTGATTTAAGACCAAATGTTTACAGTGTGTTGGAAAATAATGCTTTCAAAAAGGAAGCTACACTCAAAGAGCATTGCTGCATTAATGGAGAATTTTTGGATGTAATTATTCATTCAAAAATTTTTCAAGAAAACAAAAATCAAAACCAGACTAAACAAAACGCATGATGTTAAGTTTTCGATTTGCTGATATTAATGATCTTGAACTTTATTATGATTGGGCAAATGATCCGCTAGTGAGGCAAAACTCATTAAATACGGAAAAAATTGATTTTCCAAATCATGCAAAATGGTTCACAAATAAAATCAACGACCCAAATACCTTTATGTATGTGTTTATAGATGATGATAACAATCCTGTCGGACAAGTAATTATCGAAAAAATGGCCAGTTGGGTTTCAGTTGGACAATCGGTAGCAAAGGAACATAGGGGTAAAAAATACAGTGCTGAAATGCTTTCAAAATCGACTGATGATTTTTTAAGCAAGTTTCCAAAAGAAACTATCATAAGTGTAGTAAAGGCTTCAAACGCAGCTTCAATAAAAATGGCAGAAAAAAGTGGTTTTAATGTTTTGCTAACGCAAATCTCTCAAGGACTTATATTAGTACTTAAAGGCTTCAAACAAAATGACGAACAATTAATAGTTGAGGCTAAAATTTTTTATAACGTATAACTTTATTTATACAAGCACATGAAAGTCAATCCGATGTTCGACATAATGAATCAAAGAGTATTGATAATAGCTGAACTCTCTGCAAACCATAACGGCAACCTCGAAACGGCTATTGAAACAATACGCGCTGCGAAGCGCGCCGGCGCCGATGCCATTAAATTGCAGACCTATACCCCCGATACCATTACCATTGATTGCGATAAGGTGGATTTCAAAATCAAAGGCACCATCTGGGAAGGTAAAAACCTGTACAATCTTTACAAAGAGGCTTACACCCCCTGGGAGTGGCACGAAGAGTTGTTCCGGGTTGCAGAAGAAGAGGGATTGACATGTTTCAGCAGCCCGTTCGATAAAACCGCTGTTGACCTGTTAGAGGAACTAAATACCCCTGCCTACAAAATTGCCTCTTTTGAAATTACCGATATTCCCCTGATTGAATATGTGGCTTCAAAAGGCAAACCGGTCATTATTTCCACCGGAATTGCAGGGATCGAAGATATTGAACTGGCGCTGGATGCCTGCCGGCGAATGGGCAATGAGCAGATTATTCTACTGAAGTGCACCTCGAGCTACCCCGCCCCCGTTGAAGAGGCCAACCTGGCGATGATTCCCGACATGGCCAGGCGTTTTGGGGTAATTTCAGGCCTGTCAGACCATACCCTGGGCATCACCGTAGCTGTGGCAGCCACCGTGCTGGGCGCCAGAGTCATTGAAAAACACTTTATTTTAGACCACTCTGTCGGCGGGCCCGATGCGGCCTTCTCGCTCGACGAAAAGGAGTTCACCGCCATGGTAAAAGCCGTGCGCGAAGCAGAAAAGGCCGTTGGTGTAGTTGATTACACCCTTACCGAGAAACAACGAAAAGGCCGCGATTTTTGCCGTTCGCTTTATGCGGTGGAAGACATTAAAGCAGGGGAAATCATTACAGAAAAAAATGTAAGGAGCATCAGGCCCGGGTTCGGAATGCACCCCAGGCATTATCACGAAGTGCTGGGTAAAAGGGCAAGGATGGATATGGAAAAGGGAACCCGTCTGAACAGGGAGGCCCTTAATTTATCGGAATAAACAGGGTGCATGAACCTTATAAAAGAATAAAAACCCCTGTTTTCCATGTTGCTGACAAACAAGCGCTTTGATCGCATCGCCAATTTCAGCTAAGTTTCTCCTTTTTGCGGGCCGCCTATACCGGCGTTTCTCCAGCATAATATTCAATCGTTTTTAAAACTCCGAATAAATCACTTAATGAAAAAGCGAATAATAATCTTTGTTCATACAGAGTACCACTTGCTTCAATCTGTGAGTCAGGTATTAAAGCTTTACCATGATACTGAGCTGTTTGATGTGGAATTATATATAAGAAGGGGGAAAAACAGCACCCGGCTTAACCAGCCTCTCGATTTTTCAGGCTTGCCCTTTACGCATTACTTTTTTGATGAAGAAATAAACATAAACAAGCCACTTAGTGAAACTGCAAAATCAGCAGTTGAGGTTCTTTTAGCGAAAGCGCCATCTGTTTTTATTTTCTTTCAGGAACAAGATCCTTTAATGGTAATTCTTGCAGGGCGCTATGCCGATAATGGAGCCGAGGTACACCTATACCAGGATGGTTTAAAGCCTTATGTGCATATTCGTTTTCACTCGCTGGGACTGATAAAACATCATCATACACAGAATGTGTGGTTGTCAAAACACGGCTTCAAGGTTGACAACTGGCTATTGCCCTTATGGTCAAAAAAATATGCTCACATCAAAGGTATTGCAAAAGTTTTTCTGACTTTTCCCGAGTCATATCAAAATTGGAACGGCAAACCTATTGAAAAAATGGAGTTTTTACCCTTAGCATTCTTAAACCCCGTATTGAAGAAGCTCTTTAATTGGCAGGAAACATTGCTGCCGGAAAGAGAAAAAATAATTTTCTATTTAAACCAACCCATGCGGGACGATGGTATTTTTGAAACACAATTGCTAAGCAAAATCATTGAAAGGTTTCCTGATACAAAAATCTATACTAAAAATCATCCGAGCACCTCTAAAAATAAAATTGAACTATATAAAAAGTTAAAAAACTTACAAGTGATAGATTCGCCCATTCCTGCAGAATTGTTTATCATGAATTTATCTGAATCCATTGTGTTTTCCATGGGGTCAACATCCATGTTTTTGGACAATCCTGGCAATAAGTTTTACTACATATATGAATTGCTGGAAAATGACATAAAACGATTAAGGCGATATAAAATGTGCAACCCTGCTCCACACATCAAGTCAGTATCCAATATCGATGAGTTATCGTTCTGATGTATGCTCCAGCCGCCTGTGGCCATTCCATGCACCCTGATCATGCCAATGAGTTGCCGCGGAGGCGGACGAAGGTAGATTTGGAAAGTATAAAGGATTGGGTGGTTTGTAATAAACCCAGGCGCCTAAATTTCTAATGACAATCAATAATTTTTTCAGCAGAATAAGCAGGCAGAAGGGCAGCAGCCGGGTGGCCATAAATACCGTAATCATTTATGGGCAGCGGTTGTCTGCGGCAGCCATTGCTTTGATTACCACCCCGATCATCCTCAATGCACTTGGGGTTGATGATTATGGACTTTATGTCCTTACGGTTGGTTTTGTTGGAATGCTTTCGTTTGTCAATTGGTCACTTTCGGCCGCAACACAGCGTTTTATAGCCTTTGCCCTGGGTGCCGGAGACACCGGGCGGTTGAAAAGAATTTTTGCCTCGGCCTTTTTTATTCATTTTTTGTATGGATTGCTCCTGTTTCTTCTGATTGCTTTAAGCGCAGGCGCCATTGCAGAACGATTTCTCAACATCCCTGCCGAAAGAACAGAGGCAGCAAAAATCATCCTTTATATAGTTTCGGTCATTACCTTTATCAATATTATTACCGTTCCTTTTACAGGCCTTTTTCGCGCGCACGAAAATTTTCTATACTTAGGCCTCGTAGCAATTTTTGAGTCTGTATTAAAGCTTGGTATCGCTGTTGCAATTCTTTTTGTGCCTTTCGACAAGCTTATTGCTTATGCAGCTTTTCTTTTAGGTGTATCGGTTCTGGTTTTTATTATCAATACAGGTATTTGCAAAAAACTTTATTCGGAAGTGAATTTTCAAGGCAAGAACCTTGACAAGCCGCTTATTGCTGAAATGCTGGGTTTTATGGGCTGGAGTATCCTGGGAGCCGCTGCCATAATGGGCCGCAACCAGGGAGTTTCTGTAATCTTAAATTTATTTTTCGGCGTAGTGGTTAATGCCGCCTATGGTATAGCAATGCAGGTAAAATTTGCCGTCGGGATGCTGGCGCAGGGTATTACAGGCTCAATAAGCCCACAAATTGTAAAAAGCGCCGGGGCCGGAGAAACGGAAAAGATGATATATCTTATGCGCACCATGTCAAAACTGGCAGTGCTTACTACTTCCATGGTCGCTATTCCGTTTCTAATTGAAGCGCCTTATATTCTGAAACTATGGCTTGGGAACGTGCCCGAGTGGGCGGTTGTTTTTAGCCGCCTGATAATTGTTTTTGTCCTTGCTACAGGGCTTTCTGCAGGAATACAAACCGTTTTTGATGCCATCGGCAAGGTAAAACTATTTAACATATATGTGAGCCTGGTATTATTGCTCAATCTGCCCTTAGCCTTTTTGTTTTTTAAGTTAGGAGCGCCTGCATACACTATAATTTTAACAGGTATTTTCCTGGAAGTTATTGCTTTGTTTGTTCGCCTGTTTCTATTGAAAAAGTACCTGGGTTTTTCTATTCCGTTGTTTTTGTACGATATTATTTTCAGGCTATCACTACCCATTCTGGCAACTGCCGGCCTGGTTCTCGTTTTAAAACAAATCAATCTTCCGGCGCTTCCGCAATTAGTGTTTACTTTCATGTGTTTTTTCTCGGTTTATCCTGCGCTTGTTTACCGTTTTTCTCTTGACGAAAGGCAAAAGGAGGCTGCACATGAAATAATTTCCAAAACCGTTTCTTCTGCAAAAAAAGCGGTTGGTTTTAAATGAAATAATCTGCAGGTAATAAAAACCAGTATGAGTCTGCGAGCAGAAAATACAAGCCGCTTAAAAAAAACCAATGAGAAAACTCTTTGGCTTCTTTTCTTTATCTGGCCGGTTTGGTCCTTCCTTTTAGCCATAAAAAACTTTCATGTTAAGCGCTACCGGAAATTTATCCTGCTTTTCGGTGTATTGTACGGCTTTACGTTTATTCCAATACCTGACTCTGATGGCTACAGATATGCCCAACGTTTCGAAGAAATAGGCGCCTATCCTTTGGATCAATTAATCTATGAATTAGCCCATATTTATGAGGCAGGAGCGCTACAGCCCGATGTTTATATCCACGCCTTGCTTTTCTTTACTTCCAAGTTTTCTGACAATGCCCGGTTTTTCCATATGGTAACCGCCCTTATTTATTTTCTTGTGTTTATCAAATTATTATCATCCGTTTTTGATTTGGCACAAGGCGCAAGGGGTAAATACTACCTGTGGTTTTTCCTGGGTTGCGTATTTGTTTTGAATTTTTCGATTGGGGTCAATGGCGTGCGCTATCCTTTGGGTTTTATGGTATTTGCATTGGGCGCGTTTCAACTGATTGTCACCAGAAAAACCCAATACCTCGGTATTGCCTTCCTTTCGCCATTTATTCATTTCATGTTTGTTTACCCCGTTATATTCTTGTTGATATTTCATTGGTTTCCATTCTCAAAAAATCAAACCTTCCTTCTTGTATTCCTCCTCCTGGCATTTTTCGCGGGGACTTTTTTCCACACGATCATTCAGAATAACATTGGTTTTTTCGGAGACGCACTTGAGGACCGCTTTATGGGATTCACCCACGAGGCCTGGATTGATCAAAGAGAGGAACATGTTAGGCGTTGGCACTGGTATGTAGAGCTGCGCCTTTATGCAACTTATTTTTTTTCAATGGTGGCAGTTTTCTTTGTTTGGCTAAGGCAAACAAGGTTTCGATCTGACGGTATTTCAAAAAACTTGTTAGCTTTCACGGTCTTCATGATTATTGCAAGTGTGATATCCGGAGGCATGATTGATGCTGCGAGCAACCGGTATGCAGCGCTCGCCGTTTTCTTTTCAATGGCCTTTCTCTATTATTTAAGCTCACTGAACCCAAAGTCTCTGTTGTTAAAAACCATCAGCAGAATTTATATTCCAATATTTATTCTTCATGCCCTGGTTATTTTCAGAGCCGATTTTTTCACGGTAAGCCCCTGGCTTATTTTTGGAAATCCGGTTCTTATGTGGTTATTTGAGTCCACGGTCTCTATCCAGGAGTTAATTCTCGGTTCATAATTACTTCATACTGTTGTAAAAAACCAAATGAATATTCTTAAACTTATTGGCCGTAAAAAAGAACTTTTTGATGATGACCTTAAAGCACAGGAAGATTTTCTTAAGGAGGTTATTAGCGGAAGTTCTTTCCTGGTTATAGGCGGAGCTGGTGCTATAGGGCAGGCTGTGGTAAAAGAGATATTTGCACGAACCCCCCGAAAGCTGCATGTTATCGACATCAGTGAAAACAACCTGGTGGAATTGGTAAGGGATCTGCGCAGTTCGGCAGGTTATATTTCAGGCGACTTCCGCACCTATGCGCTTGATGCCGGCTCGTGGCAGTATGATGTTTTTTTTGACACAGCCGGAAGGTACGATTATGTTCTAAATCTTTCTGCACTGAAGCATGTGCGAAACGAGAAAGTTCCATATACATTGATGCGAATGATAGAGGTTAAAATCCTAAATACATTAAAAACTGTTATATAAGCCACAGCAAAAGGAGCCGAAAAATACTTTGCTGTATCAACCGATAAGGCTGCAAATCCGGTTAATTATGATGGGTGCCTCGAAACGCATTATGGAATTGTACCTTATGCGCAGCAGCGAAAAAATGAACATTTCTGCGGCCCGATTTGCAAATGTGGCATTCTCGGATGGTTCATTGCTTCATGGTGTTAATCTTCGGATAAGAAAAAAACAACCCATTGTTGCCCCAAGCGATGTGAAGCGCTATTTTGTTACTGAAAAAGAAGCGGGTGAGTTATGTCTCTTATCCTGCATTTTAGGCGAAAACCGCGATATCTTTTTCCTAAAACTTAGCGAAAACCTGCATCTGATCAACTTCGCCGAAATCGCCCAAAATTATTTATCCGGGTTGGCGAACCAATCGAAAGATCGCAGTCATAGAAAGCGACGACTGGGGCAGTATTCGTATGTCTTCGAAGGAGGCATATCAAAGTTTTTGGTAAACGATTAGCCTAAATTCAAATCCAAACAGAAATAGCATTTCTGCCGTTTGTTACAAGGAGATAACACCAGTAATTTTTTTGCAAAACATACTGTTTTATCCGGAAAGAACATTGCTTCACTCGGTAGCATGTTAAAAAAACAACGGTTAACACAATAACAATTTACAACCAAAAAATGCAATAACTTTAATTGTTTTTGAACAGTTAATATTAATTTGATAAATCTACAAATCATTGAAACACTCACTTCATCATTTTTTAGAGGCCCAAAAAGGCAATAAAATTGTCGTAGTACAAGGCCTGGGTTTTGTTGGAGCAGTAATGTCGTTGATAGTAGCCAACTGTGAAGAAAATTACGCAGTTATAGGGATCGACTTACCAGAAAACCAATCTTTGATTAATCGTTTAAACAATCAAGAATTTCCGATAAAATGCAGTGATTCTAAAGTTTATGAATATTTTGAAAAAACCACAATTCGGGGAAATTTCTACGCAACAAGTGATACAGATGCTTATACATTTGCAGACGTAATTATAGTTGACATAAACTTGGATGTGGAGAAGGGCAAAAAAGACAAACGGTTAGGAAACAATTACAGTGTTAGCTTAGAAGGCTTCAAAACAGCTATGAAAACTATTGCGCTTAAATGTAAGCCTCAGGTCTTGATTTTAATTGAAACCACTGTTCCGCCGGGAACCTGTCAAAAAATCGTCAAACCAATTTTCGAAAAAGCCTTTTTGAGTCGCCATTTGCCGTTTGATTTTATGATTGGCCATTCATATGAAAGAGTTATGCCTGGCCCCGGCTATGTTGATTCCATCAAGAATTTTTTTAGGGTTTTCGCCGGCATTGACGAAAGAAGTACAGATGCGGTGGAGTCTTTTCTGAAAACGATCATTTCAACCGAAACTTATCCTCTAACCAAACTTGGCAATACAACCGCTTCAGAAATGGCTAAGGTTCTGGAAAACTCATTTCGCGCCATGAACATAGCTTTCATTCAAGAGTGGACTGAATTTGCCGAAGCTGCAGGAGTAAATCTATATGAAGTTATAGATGCAATTCGATTGCGGCCTACTCACAAGAGCATTATGCGCCCCGGCCTAGGTGTTGGAGGTTATTGTCTTACTAAAGACCCATTATTGGCAAGTTGGGCTAGCCAATCCTTTTTTTATTCAAACAAACTTAAACAAAGCGAAAAGGCCGTATCTATTAATGATAAAATGCCCCTCCACTCCCTAAAGCTTCTAAAAAGATCCTTGGGTCGGGTGAAAGGTAAAAAGATACTTATCCTGGGTGTGTCATATTTGCAAAATGTAGGTGACACGCGATTTTCTCCAGTACAACCAGTTTTTCAACACATGAAAAAAGCGGGCGCATCAATTACAGTTCATGATCCGTATGTTGAATTCTGGGAAGAAGTTGAGGTAAGACCGGCCAAAACTGAAGTTGTTTTCAATCAAAGATTTGATGCGGTTTTTTTAGGATGCCCACATGACATATATATCAATAATGGGTTTTTTGAGAAAATTTTACGCTCAAAAGAGGCAATATTTGTATTTGACCCACATGGAGCGATTCCGGCTAACTTGAAAAAAAAATTCTCACATCATTCATATATAATAACAGGAAGAGGCGATGAATAAAAAAGTACTACTTATAGGAGGTGCAGGCTTTATTGGTTTTAACACAACTAAAGCACTTGTAGAAAAAGGAGGGGTTAATATTACAATTGCCGATAACTTTTTCAGGGGCAAAATGGATCATGAATTGAGAGCCTTGGTAGAAAAAAACAATGTTCGAATCATTTCCGCAGATTTTACAAAACCTGAATCTTTTCAAGAACTAGAAAAGGACTATGATTATGTTTATATGCTGGCTTCGGTTGTAGGAGTGGAATATACCTCTAAAATCCCTCAGGAGTTAATTCGTATTAATTCTTTTTTGATTTTGAATACACTTGAATGGTTAAAAAACTCAAAATGCAAAAAAGTGCTTTTCACCTCAACTAGCGAATGTTATGCTGGAACAATTGAAGCTTTTAATTATCCGGTTCCAACAACAGAGCTTGTCCCTCTTTGTATCAACGACATAAGTAACCCGCGATTCACTTATGCCGTTACGAAAATGCTGGGTGAGTCGGGATTTATTCAGTACTCAAAAGCGTTTGGGTTTGAGTGTACAATTATAAGATATCATAATGTCTATGGGCCAAGAATGGGTTTTAAGCATGTGATACCACAGGTTGTAATGCGTTTTTTGAAAGACGAGAATCCTTTCAAAATATATGGTTTTAACCAAACAAGAGCGTTCAATTATATTGACGATGCTGTTCATGGAACCATTGATGCAATGGAAAAACCAAACACAAATGGAGAAATCTTCCATGTTGGTGATATGCGTTCAGAAATTACCATTGAAGAACTTGTCTTGTATATTGGTGAATTGTTAAATTATAGCGGGCCATACTTTAAAGAGGGGATCCATTCAGGTTCTGTTTCAAGAAGATGTCCGGACACCAGTAAGGCTGCTCGTGTTTTTGGATATAGCCCAAAAACTGGCTGGAAAGCCGGGGTAAAAAAAACGGTCGAATGGTACAAAGCTTACATAGAGGCCGGCAAGGATGTTTTTGAGTAAAGTTTAGGGGGCGTAAGAAAACCATAATAACATGATGAAAAGAGCGATAATATTAGCCGGAGGGAAGGGAACCCGCCTTAAACCATATTCTGTTGCAATACCCAAACCTCTGGTGCCTGTTGGTGAGAAGCCTATACTTGAAGGTATAATTGGGCAATTAAAAAGGAGTGGTTTTACTCATATAACCATTACTGTAAACCACATGGCTGATATTATTATGGCCTTTTTTGGCGATGGCTCAAAGTGGGGGGTTAAAATTGATTACACCATCGAAACCAAGCCCTTGAGCACCATGGGGCCGCTGACTCTGGTGAAGGATTTACCAAATAATTTTCTGGTAATGAACGGAGACGTACTAACCGATTTGAATTATTCCGAATTTTTTGATTTGCACCTTGAGAGCAAGGCGATTTTTACGGTCGGAGCCCATAGGCGATCCGACGTAATTGATTATGGTTTATTGCATCAAAATGAACATGGAGAGTTGGTGCATTTCGAGGAAAAGCCCACCTACGATTTTTTGGTAAGCATGGGAATTTATATGGTCAATAGTGATGTTCTTGAATATATTCCCCCTGACACCTTTTTTGGGTTTGATCATTTGATGCTCGAATTAATTTCCGCCAAAAAATTACCTAAAATTTTTGAATATGCCGGTTTCTGGCTTGACATTGGCCGTCCGTCGGACTATGAAATCGCTGTAAATAAAATTCATGAATTAAACATTTAGCATCATGAAGCGCATTGGAGTTACAGGTAGCGGCGGTTTCATAGGAAAAAACCTGATTCCTGCCTTGAAAAACGATCATTATGATGTTTTGGAAATCTCACGCAGTAATGGGATTGATATAATAAATTGGAAATCTTTGGAAAATTTGCCAAAATGTGATGTGATAATCCATCTGGCTGCCAAGACATTTGTTCCCGACTCATTCAAAGACCCGGCCGAATTCTACAGGTTTAATACACAATCCACTATTCATGCATTAGAGTTATCCAGAAAATGGAATGCTAAAATGATTTTTATGAGCTCCTACCTTTACGGAGTACCTCTATATATTCCTGTGGATGAAACACATCCACTATCTCCCCATAACCCTTATGCAGAGTCAAAATTGATTTCTGAGCAACTTTGCAAGGCTTATTGTCGCGACTTTGGAATTAAGGTGCTCGCTTTCAGGCTCTTTAATCTTTATGGCCCGGGCCAGGCAGGATCGTTTCTGATACCAGAAATACTTGAAAAAATTAAAACAGGCAGATTAGTCCTTAAAGACCCAAGACCCAAAAGAGATTACATACATATTTTTGATGTTATCAGGGCTTTAATCAAAGCCATTGAGTGGAATTGGGAAAACTTCGAAATTTTGAATCTTGCAACCGGCGATGCGGTTTCAGTGGAGACAATTGTTAATCACTTTTTAGAGTTAACAAATAATGGTTTCGAGGTAGAATATACCAATGAATACCGTAAAGGAGAAGTGCTTGAATCAGTTGGTGATCCAAAAAAACTGAAAGAAGTTTTAGGCATTAGCGACCTTGTCAGGATTAGAGAAGGAATAATAACCCTCTTATAGGAGTGGGTTTTTTGTGTAATCAGCTAAAAGCTAGTTATTGAAATCATTGCTAATTTAGTATAGGTTGATTGCCTTTGACAAAACTAAAACTGGTCAATCTATGGAATGTCCTAATATGATTTTAAGTTAAGCTGCTCAATGAAAAAAACTCATGCTTTTAAGGTTACGAAAGTCAATAAACCTGTTACCTGGCTAAACTTTTTAGAAATGTCGTCAATCATAAAAAGACAACTCTCCTGCCACTTGGTCAATTTCCCGGGCTGGCGCACCAACCGTAAAATTGTGGTCATCGAAAGCGACGACTGGGGCAGCATTCGTATGCCATCCAAAGAAGCATACCGGTTTTTGATAAAAGCGGGGGCCATTTCTGCCAACGACCCTTTTGCCCGCAACGATTCGCTGGCCAGCGAAGAGGACTTGGCTGCACTTTTTGAAACCTTGCGCGGCTTCAGGGATTTTAAGGGCAACCATCCGGTAATCACCGCAAACTGCGTGGTGGCAAATCCTGACTTTGAAAAAATAAGATGTTCTGGTTTTTCTGAATACCATTATGAATTGTTTACCGAAACATTAAAAAAATATCCAAAACACAAAAACGCTTTCACCCTTTGGAAGGAAGGAATCGGAGAAAAACTATTCTTTCCCCAGTACCACGGCCGTGAGCACATCAATGTGAATCTTTGGCTGGATAAGCTGCAAAGCGGATCAGAAGCGTTTTTGAATGCTTTCGACCAGCATACCTTTGCCGCAGACCACAAGGTCGCGGCAGCATTTGGCATTCGATCAGAAAAGGAAATTGATACCATAAAACAAATCATTCAGGAAGGGTATGATTTGTTTTCTGAAATATTTGGCTATAGCTCTGCAACTTTTATCGCACCGAATTATACCTGGGATAAAAATGTGGAAGAAGTCATGGCTCATAACGGCGTAAAAATCATTCAGGGCTCAAAAAGGCAAAACATCCCCGATCTAAAAAAAGGAGGCACAAAAAAAGCCTATCATTATACAGGTCAAAAAAACAGGTTTAACCAGACATATCTTGTCAGAAATTGCCTTTTTGAACCCTCAATTTCTCCAAAAGCTGATTATGTGGGTGCTTGCCTGCGGCATATTGCCAATGCCTTTTTTTGGAACACGCCTGCTATAATTGGCACCCATCGGCTAAATTATATTGGGAGTCTCGATGAAAAAAACAGGAGAGAAAACCTTAAGCAGCTTAAAATCGTTCTTGAAACCATTCTTAAGAAATGGCCCGATGCTGAATTTCTATCTTCAGCAGAGCTTGGCCAGGTAATATTACATGCCAAAAATGACTGATAAACCACATATCTGCGTAGTTACCCCTTCGTTCAATATTGGTGGTATTGAAAGAACAATGACTATCCTTGCAAATTATTTTGCGTCGAAAGGATACAAAGTCTCCCTGCTGTCTTGTTTATATGGATCTCCTTTCTACCCGCTGGATAATTCCATTGCCGTTTACTCCCCCGCTAAAAGACGGGGGAAAGGGCCTTTGAGAAAAGTACTGTCTTATTTAAAACTTGTTTTTTTCATTAGAAAAACCCTGAAAAAAATCAATCCGGGCAGGGTGCTGTCAATGGCTGACAGTTACAATCCAATAGTTCTACTTTCAAGTCTGGGGCTGGACCTGCCGGTTTATGTAGGAGATGTAACCAAACCCGACAGGCATTTTAACTTTTTTGTTCGCTTGGGCAAAATTTTTCTATACCCCGGAAGTGCAGGATTCATTGCGCAAACCAACCATGCGGCTGCGTTCTACCAAAGGAAGTTTAAAAACAAGCTCAATTTAAGGGTCATTAACGGCGCTGTAAAAGAGATAGTGTTGCATAATATTGATAAAAAGAATTTGATTATCAGCGTTGGAAGATTATCAATCGAAAAAGGGCCTGACAGACTAATTGAAGCTTTTGCTTTAACAAACTGCATGAAAAGCTGGCAGCTGGCATTTACATCCGATGGCCCAATGAAAAGCCAATTAAAAACTTTGGCAAAAGCAAAAGAAATTCAAGACAGGGTGTTGTTTTTGGGAAAAATTGACGATGTGGACCGCTTATATTCTAAAGCCAAAATTTTTGTGCTGCCTTCGCGTATGGAAGGCTTTCCCAACGCCCTTTGCGAAGCCATGGCGGCGGGGCTGCCCTGTATATGCTTCGACAGCTTCCCTGCCGGCGAAATCATTACCAATGGCTGGGATGGAATTATCATTAAAGATGGCGATATCAGGGAAATGGCAAAACAAATAGATTTGTTGGCTGAAAACGAGGAGTTGCGCAACAGGTTAGGTAAGAATGCACGCAAAATCAGAGAGCGCCTGAGTATTGAAAAAATTGGCAGCCAGGTGCTCGAATTTATAACATCAACATGAACTTACTCTATCGCATATATTTTGCACTACCCAACTTCGCCCGAATCGGCATTTTGGGTAAAATAATCAACCGCGTGCTGGGCATGATGCTGAAAAGGATTTTCGACACCTTTATGCCCGGCTACTTTATGCGGACTGAAAACAAAGCAGGGTATGGCTTAAATACCGAACCCCGCGACGAAACCTATATTGTTTCCCTCACCTCCTTCCCTGCACGCATCAACGAAATCTGGATCACCATTGAAACCATCCTGCGCCAAAGTTTTAAACCCGATAAGATCATCCTTTGGCTGGCAGAAGAACAGTTTCCTGATCATGTCCTACCCGAAAACCTCACTAATCTTAAAGAAAGAGGTTTAACCATAGAGTTCTGTGAAGACCTCCGCTCACATAAGAAGTACTTTTTTGCCATGCAAAAATATCCGGAGGCAAACTTAATCACTGTGGATGATGATGTTTATTATCCAAAGAAGTTTCTTCATTATTTAATTTCTTTGCATAAAAAGTTTCCTTTGGCAATTTGCGCCAACCGGGCACATAGAATTTCTTTTTCAGGAAAAAAGATAAAGCCCTACAATAAATGGAACCACAATTACAAAAAAATTACCCGGCCGTCTTATTTGTTGGTACAGGTTGGTGTTGGCGGGGTTTTATATCCTCCTGGTGCGCTACATGAAGAAGTTTTTAACAGGGAGTTGTTTAAAAACATTTGCTTTCACGCTGATGATTTATGGTTAAAGATCATGGCTTTAAAAAACGGCACCAAGGTGGTAACCAATAGGCGCTTTAACAAGGACTTTGTAAGTGTTGGAAAAACCCAGAGGGAAAAGCTGGTATCGAATAATGTTTTCGGAGGTGGTAATGACAAGCAATTAAGGAATGTGCTGGAGCATTATGAAATCAATCTGCCTGAATTACTAAAAAAAACTGAACAACAATAATGCTGACTTTTAAACAAAAACTGGCCAAAAATTATATCAATGCCCGTGGCTGGCGCACCAAAAGGAAATTGCTGCTGATTGAAAGCGACGACTGGGGCGCCATCCGCATGCCATCACGCAAGGCTTACGATTTTTTCCTGACGAAAAACATAGCTGTTGACAAATCCTATTTCGATAAAAATGACTCATTGGAAAGCATGGAAGATTTGGAAGCTTTGTATATTGTATTAGATGGCTTCCGCGACATCAATGGCAATCCTGCGGTGATCACTGCCTTTACAGTGGTGGCAAACCCTGATTTTGAAAAAATTGAAGCGGATAAACGCCAGCAATATCATTATGAACTAATCACCGAAACCTATAAAAGGAACCTACATACCGAAAAATCCTTTAAATTGTTTCTGGAAGGGGCAAAAAAACGGCTTTTGTACCCGCAGTTTCACGGCAGGGAGCATATCCATGTACAACGCTGGTTGGAAGCCATTAACTCGCCTTCACAAAAGGAAAAGCTGGCTTTTCAACACCAGGCTTTCATCTTATCGAAAATGGCAGACGATGTTTTTCATTATCCTCTAAATTACAACGCAGCCTTTGATTACTCTTCCCAGGAGGAGCAAATGACTCATCCGCAAATCATTACCGAAGGGCTTTTGCATTTTGATGCTTTTTTTGGGTTTAAGTCATTATCGTTTGTGGCGCCATGCGGTATTTGGGGAGATAATATCAACAATCCACTGCAGGAAGGTGGTGTTAAGCTACAATCAGGCCAGCAAAACCAACCTCTTGCCAACAACCGGTTAAAGATCAAAAACAAAGTCTGGGGTAGCAAAAACCAATTGGGGCAAATACACTGGCGAAGAAACAGCACCTTTGAACCATCGCGCAACCAGGATTACGACTGGGTAAACCGCTGCCTGCAGGAAATCGAGATCGCCTTCCGCTGGGGCAAGCCTGCGGTAATCAATTCGCACCGCGTTAATTTTATTGGCAGCATATTTCCCGAAAACAGAGAGAAATCGCTTCAAAAGCTAAAAACATTGTTAACCGAAGTGCAAAGAAGGTGGCCGGAAGTAGAGTTTGTGGATACAGAAACAATGGGGAAAATATTAATTGAGGACTTAGCCAAATGAAAAAGTTACTTGTTGGCGTATCAGCAGAAGGCACCGTTGTATTGCTCGAAGGGCAGATGAAGCACTTCAAAGGCCTGGGTTACGACACCTACCTGATGGGGCCATACAGCGAGCGGCTGGCCGCCTATTGCGAGCGCGAGGGCTGCAAACACCTGAACATAAGCATTAAGCGCGAAATTTCGCTGCTGCACGACCTGATCAGCCTTTTTAGTATAATGCGCATTTTCATCAGGATCAAGCCCGATATCATCAACCTGGGAACTCCCAAGGTGTCGCTGTTGGGTATGATAGCCGGCAAGTTGCTGGGTATTAAAAAACGAATTTACACCTGCCGGGGATACCGCTTTGAGCACGAAAAAGGGCTGAAGAGGAAAATCCTGGTGTGGATGGAGAAGATTACCGCGGCTTGTGCCCATAAAGTAATTTGCATCAGCCCTTCGGTACGCGAATTTGGTCTGAAAAACCGCCTGTTCCCCGGCCGCAAGACCTTGGTCATTCACAAAGGCAGCAGCAATGGCATACCGCTCATCCGTTTTGACCTCAATAAAGTAGATCAGCAGGAAAAGGAAAACCTCCAAAAAATCCTGAACCCCAAAAACCGTTTTGTTTTTGGTTTTGTGGGGCGTATTTTTGATCGCAAAGGGATAGATGAATTATATGCCGCTTTTTCGGAGTTAAGAAAAAAGCATGCAGATATCCTTTTAATGGTGGTGGGCCGTTTTGAATTGTCGCAAATAGCCGATCCCGGCCTGATTGAAAAAATGAAAGCCGATCCGGCCGTTATTCTAACGGGGCCCCAGCCCAATGTGCCATTGTATATGACATTGATGGACGTTTTTGTTTTTCCGGCTTGGGGAGAAGGTTTTGGCAATGTGCTGGTGCAGGCTGCGGCCATGGGATTGCCGGTAATCAGCACCACTGGCACTGGCAGCCGCGATGCTGTGGGTAATGGTTTTAACGGCCTGCTGGTGCCACCCAAAGCAGTTACGGAGCTGATAGAGGCCATGGATAAGCTCTATAGCGACAAAACCCTTCGCGAGGAACTGGGGCAAAACGGCCTGAAGTGGGCAAGGCATTTCGACAGCCCGATTATTTGGGAGGGGATGGAAAAGCTATATAAGGAATGACACCAAGGCTAAGCCAGTCACGCAGCCTTTAATTTCAAACAGCATTGGGTACCTGTATTCTATTATTTGTTTTAAATTCATTATTTTGTAATTTTATCAAAACAATTCACTCAATCCTTTGAGTCATGATAAAATTTCAAATACCTGATCTGTTTTTTTCCGGCTTTAACGCAATTTCAGAACTTACAACTGAAGATGCCGGAAAGATAGTCAAGTTGCTGGATGAAGTTCCTGTTGGAATTAGCCTGCAGGAATTCCAGGAAAGATTTAGAACGGATGAAACATCCGAGTTAAAGCAAGAGATCGCTGAAATAGTTTTCAGTTTTGGCAGCATATTGGCAAATAAAAAAACCGGTGAGGATATACCGGAATTGGCTTTGGGCTTAACTAATGCATTTAAAGAAAAGAAAGAAGACGTTGCCGATGAGGTTGTTGAACAATTAAATAACAATCTTCTCACCATCTTTAAAAATGCTGAAAATCTGAAGAAGACCTTTAAGGCATTCCAATTGCTTTCAGCAAATGCTCACATCTATCGCGGAAGTAAAATCATGACTGATATCCGCATGTTGTTTGAGGATGATGTGGAAAATGCGCCTAAATGCGGGGTGGTTTTGCATCAATTAAAAATTGAATATTTGGAAAATGAAGAACTTAAATCGTTTTTCGTTTGTTTAGATAAAGAGGATGTGATCAGTTTGACTGATAGCCTGCAAAGGGCCTTGAAGAAAGAAGAGAGTATAAATAGGAACCAAGACAAAATTAACTTTATAAGAATTAAATAATGGAATCAGTGCTTGGCGAACCAGCTTTAACCTACCAAAAAACCTCTGTTGAGGCTAAAGATTATTTTTGGCCTACAAACGAGCATGCTTTCTACTCTAATGCATATATTGCCCCAAAAGAGGTGCTGAAAAAACAAAAAAATCTTGTCTTCTTTATTAAAGAAACCGATCTCTCGGTTAAAGTGAATGAAAAGACTTTCCGGCTTCCTGCTTTTTTAAAAAATATTGCACAACACATTGAGGAAGCAAAAGAAATATTGAACTATTCTGACGACTGGGATGACGAAGGGGCTTTAGCAACTGACAGTCGTACTTTTGAAAAAGCTGCAAGTTTTGTTATTGATTATGCGGTATATGTTTATAAGCATTTTTCCACGGTTTTAAGTGTGCCGTATATTGATATTTTAAGGGATGGTTCGGTTTCCGTTCATTGGGAAAACGGAGAAAACACCCAATTACTCATCATTTTCAAAAAGGAAGCCGATGATCTGGCTTATTATTATGCAGAACAAAGTGACCGAAAAATACCTTTCAAAAGTGCCATCGTACCTGGGGAACCTGTAGACGAAACCCTTGCTTTATGGATGAAAAATCACCTCGGCTAACCAAAGGGGATATCCTTCCGGAAGGTGACCAGGTTTACCGAATTGTTTTAGCCAACCAGAGAGACAAGAAAAACAAAAAAATTCCAGCTATCAGATGTTTTTCTTTGTCGCCAGATGATAATAATATGTTATCGGTAGACTGGGAAAAACGAACTACCCCAGAGGAATGTATTGCACGATTTGGCGGTTCTTTTAAAAAGGACACGGAAACATACAAACCTTATGAAAACCGTGAGCTTTTTGCCTTAGGAATATTCTTTCTGAATTTACTGCCGGTAGTGGAAAAAGTGGTATATGATCCTGAAATTTTTGACCCTCCCGTAAAAGGCAGAGTAAATAACCCGGCCCACTCTCTGGTGGTTTTTGAAGCAGCCTTATCAAATAACAGCGCCCAGGCACCCGAAACCTTAATGAAAATAAGGGATCATGCTACCAAAAATAAAGTTGAGATTGATTGGGATAAAGTACATGAATTAGTAAAGAATTACAGACAAGAACAAGAGACATATTCATAGCAATAAGGATAAACCCTTTCTTTCAATTTAAGATAAAGATTTAGTGCTTAGTTTATGTAAAATGTACCGGCATTCTTTCAAAAGATTTCTTGATTTATTTCTTTCTCTGTTTGGACTTATCATAATTAGTCCTGTATTTCTAATCGTTTGGGTATGGTTATCCATAGCAAACAAAGGGGCGGGAGCATTTTTCTTTCAGGAGCGACCGGGGAAAGATGAAAAAACATTCTGCCTGGTGAAGTTCAAAACAATGACCGACAAAAGGGATGAAAAAGGCAATCTTTTACCTGATAAACAAAGGATTACCAAAGCCGGGAGCTTTATTCGTTCCTTTTCATTGGACGAATTGCCCCAGCTGATCAATGTATTAAAAGGCGACATGAGCCTGGTGGGGCCTCGTCCCCTGCTGGTTGAGTACCTGCCCCTTTACAGCAAAGAGCAGGCCCGGCGCCACGAAGTAAGGCCGGGCATTACCGGATGGGCACAGGTAAACGGCCGCAACGCAATCTCGTGGCAAGAGAAGTTCGAACTGGATGTGTGGTACGTGGACCATTTATCCTTACTTTTGGATATAAAAATTATTTTAATAACCTTAAAAAAAGTGATACAGCGCAAGGGCATTTATGCCTCACCCCAAACAACCATGACGGCATTTAAAGGCTGCAACTGACGCTTGGTAAAACTGCAAAACATATTATTTGTATGTACGAGAAATTTGTAGAACAACTGAAGGAAATCCTGGAAATGGAAAACACCGAAATTCAAACTGACGACAAGTTCAGGGAATATGAAAAATGGGATTCGTTGGTAGCCCTTTCGGTCATAGCAATGATGGACGATGAATTTGGCGTGGTGATTAGTGCTGAGGATTTCCGCAAACTTATCACCGTAGGCGACCTGATCGATGCTGTTAAAAAAAGAATGCAGTAATTGTTTCTGATTCTGGTTTTTTCATCCAATTATTAATACCTTTCACGAAGCATTCTCCTCTGGCCAATGCAAGACCCATATAGTTTGACAGGTAAGACCATACTTGTAACCGGTGCCTCTTCAGGCATCGGGCGGGCAATTGCTGTGCAGGCCTCCCAGCGGGGAGCCGGGCTTTGGCTTACAGCCCGTAACCAGCAGCGGCTTGATGAGACTTTGGGGCTGCTTTCACCCGGGCAGCATGAGGTTTTTGCAGCCGACATGGGTAGAGATACCGATATTACTGCTCTTGCTGCCCATTTGCCAGTGCTTGACGGCCTGGTGCTTTGTGCAGGCATGCTGAAAACCCTGCCAGCAGCCTTCATAAAAAGGGAATCCCTGGAGCAGGTATTCAACGTGAACCTGCATGGATCAGTACTACTATTGCAGCGATTACTAAAAAAGAAATGGCTAAGGCAGGGCGCTTCGGTTTGTTTCATCTCTTCGGTGGCATCAATGCATCCCACCCTTGGCAATGCCATTTACAGCGCTTCCAAAGGAGCCATTAACTCTTTTACAAGGGCACTGGCACTTGAATTGGCCCCGAAACAAATCAGGGTAAATGCCATTCTGCCGGGATTTGTAGAAACCGCTTTGATAGACGATGGCGCCATCAACCAGGAACAGCTCCTAAAGCACAAACAAAATTATCCCATCGGCCGCTTCGGCAAACCCGAAGACATTGCATACCTGTCTGTATATCTGCTTTCTGATGCCTCACAGTGGATGACCGGCAGCCTGCTTACCATTGATGGAGAATATTCCATAAAATGAACATGCGGAATCTTGTTATTATCGGAGCCGGGGGGCTTGCAAGAGAAGCATACGACCTGGCTTATTTTTGTTATGGGAGCGACCCCGGTTTTAGGGTCAAGGGGTTTTTAAGCGATGGCCCCTCGGATATTGAGTCGCTGGGCTACCCGCCCGTTTTGGCCAAGGTGGCAGATTACAATGTGGCGCCCGGCGATGTGTTTTTTTGTGCCATCGGAAATGTTTACGACCGAAAGAAAACCGTGGAGATCATTTTAGGCAAGGGCGGACAGTTTATCAGCCTGATCCACCCAACTGCGGTCATCTCCCCCAGTGCAAAGATTGGATCAGGAGTGGCTGTTAAGGCATTCTGCGTGTTGTCGAGCGACGTGATTGTGGAGGACTATACCTTTCTGCAAAGTTCTGTGATAGCCGGCCACGATGTGCATATAGGAAGGTTTTGCCAAATAAATTCCTTTTCCTTTTTTGCCGGTTATACCCGTATTCAAGATTTGGTAACCGTAAACGCAGGCGCAAAAACGATCCAGAACGTGGTAATTGAAGAAAAAGCGGTGGTGGGTATGGGCAGCGTGGTTCTGAACCGGGTAAAAAAGGGCACAACCGTTTTTGGAAACCCGGCCCGCAAATTTAGCCTTTGAAACAAAGCAAAATGGCATTTTTTTCCTTCAAAAATATTTCAGTTGCCGGAATAAGCGCTGCTGTTACACCCGGCAAGATTGCTCCAAGCGAACAAACAGCATCCGATCTGGGCTTTGTGGCTGCAAACAATTTACTTACCCGAAAAGGAATTAACCCGGAAGAAATCGGGGCGGTGATCTTTGTTTCAAAAACACCCGATTACCGCAGCCCTGCAACTGCTACCGTGTTGCATAACCGCCTGAAGCTCTCTGTAAACTGCATCGCATACGACATAAACATTGGCGGAGCAGGTTTTATTTATGGACTCCAGGTTGGTTGCTCCCTTGCAGAAAAAATTAACAAACCTTTTGTTTTGGTTATAGTGGGCGACACAACCAGCAAACAGCTGTCTGCAGGAGATCCTTTAATGAATATTATTGGTGATGGGGCGGCTGCCCTGTTGCTCGAAAAAAAGCTGGGTTCAAAACCAGTGTTATTACAATCAGGTGCTGATGGGCAAGGCTTCAATGTTTACACTGTTCCTGGTGGCGGATTTCGTCCGAACAACCCCAAGGAAACCCTGATAATCAACGAAAAACAATGGAATAACTTTTTCGCTTCCCGAATACCCGAAATCATTCAAAGCTTTTTAAAAACCTGCGGAGCCGATGTTTTAGCCTTTGATGTTTTCGCTTTCAGCCAGGAGGACGCAACGCTGCTACAGACCATCGCCCGCGAAACAAACATTCCGTTTGATGCCGTACTGCAAAACACTACAAAATTTGGTAACACCTCGGGATGCTCCATTCCCCTGTTGCTATGCGGCCACTTTGCCAAGGCTGGTAAAAAAGAATTGCATATTCTTACCTGCGGCTGGGGAGAAGGTTTTTCGTGGGGAGTGGCCAGCTTTTTTATTGACACGGGAAATATACTGCCGGTGATTGAATCATCAGATTTTTATCAGGACGGAGAAGTAAGCCGTGATTTTTAATTCCCACCCACATTCGTCTTAATTCTTTAAAAGCAAATCTACCTCAGCGATGGTATTTAGTGCATTCAACAATATAAAAATTGCGGGCATTTCTGTTGCAATTCCTACCCAAATACTGGAGGTTGAAACGTTTAGTGAGATATTTGGAGAAGAGAATGTGAAAAAATTTTCGGATATGACGGGCGTAAAAAGCGTTTGCAGGGCCATTCCCGAACAAACGGCTTCTGACCTGGGCTTTGAAGCGGCAGCAGACCTGTTGCAAAAAACAGGCATCAACAAGGAGGAGATCGGACAATTGATATTTGTAACCCAAAAGCCCGACTACCGGGTACCCTCCTCGGCTTTTGTCTTGCACAAGCGCCTTGGTTTAAATCAGGATTGCAGTTGCTTCGATCTGAACCTGGCCTGTTCGGGATATATTTACGCACTTCATACAGGTATGTCGATGCTGGGCAATACAGATAAAAAATATGCCCTGGTGCTTACAGGCGACACATCGGTTAGGACCCTTTCGCCACAGGACCGGACCATGATCATGCTTTTTGGCGACAGCGGTACCGCCACACTGATAGAAAGAAACGAACTGGCACAACCGGTGTATTTTGCCTTCCGTACTGACGGACAACGTTTTAAAAGCATCATTACCCCTGCCGGTGCCTATCGTAACCAAAGTGCCCCCAAAGAAAGAGCTCCTTGGGGTGATGGCATCATCCGCTCAGACTACGACACCCATATGAAGGGAATGGACGTTTTTGGGTTCTCCATCACCGATGTGCCGAACCTGATCAGGGAGTTCATGGAAAAACTGCAAACCACTTCCGCTTCCTATGATTATTTTACCCTGCATCAGGCCAACCTGTATATTCTGAAACAAATATCCCGCAAACTGAAAATCCCATTTGAGAAAATCCCCATCACCCTCGATCGCTATGGAAACAATAGTAGCAACTCGGTGCCCATGGTACTTGCTGACCATTTTGGAGAAAAGGAGAATGGCATCATACGTACCCTGTTGTGTGCTTTCGGTGCCGGTCTTTCCTGGGCTTGCTGCGATGCTACACTTGATGTAAGCAAAATACTCCCACCGGTTTTTTCTGACGATTTCTATCAAGGAGGAATCATTGATTAGGGGCTTCATTATTAATATCAGTTGCTATAAGAAAGCCCGCTCGGTCTAATTTTCGTAATTTTGCTGGCTCGATATCAATTCATTAAACACCAATACCTGTACTTCAAAAAAAGCAACAACGTTCAATATGGATAATCTTACCCGATATAACAATGTTTTCAAAACCGTTTTTAATGTAGATATTCACGAACTTAATGGCGACTTCGCTTCCGGCGCCATTGCCAAATGGGACTCTATTACCCACCTGAGCCTAATAACAGAATTGGAAGATGAGTTTGATATTATGCTTGACCCCGAGGACATTCTTGGTTTTAAATCTTATCTGGAGGGAAAAGAAATTTTGGGTAAATACGATGTTGAACTGAATTCTTAAACGCAACCTCTATGAGCAGCAATCTTTTGAAAGGGAAAGTATGTCTTGTAACCGGCGCGGGCAAGGGCATTGGAAAGGCCATTGCCGAAAGTTTTGCACAGAATGGTGCCATTGTTTACGCCAATTCATTGCATGCTGAAACAATTGACCAGTGGGCAAAGGAGTGTTCCGAAAAAAATCAGACTCAGGTAATTCCGGTTTTATTTGATGTTACAGACTATGCTGCAACCAAGGCAGCCATTATGCAGATTAAAAAAGACCAGCAGAGTATTGATGTATTGGTCAATAACGCCGGCATAGTGACCTACGAGTTGCTTGGCATGATGGATGCCGCCAAAATGCGCGAGATGCTTGAAGTAAATGTAGTGGCCGTGCTGCAGTTGATTCAGCTGGTCTCAAGATTAATGGTGCGCCAGAAAAGTGGTTCGATCATTAACATTTCTAGCCTGGTTGGCGCTAAAGGTGCAAAAGGTCAGGTTGCCTATTCGGCAACCAAGGGCGCTGTGATATCATTGACAAGGTCTGCAGCCAAAGAGCTCGCAGAGCACAACATCAGGGTCAATGCCATTGCACCCGGCATGATAGCCACAGAAAGGTTTCTTGCAGTTTATGAAAAAAGCTTTAAGGAAAGAATTTCTAGTGTGGGCATGGGTCGTCTGGGGTCACCCGAAGACGTGGCAAACGCCTGTTTGTTCTTAGCATCTGGCCTTTCTGAATATGTCACCGGTCAAATACTGGGTGTGGACGGATCTACCATTTTTTAAGAAATATAATGATTTCTGAAAATGTTTCTTGATCTTGACCAGAAGGATAAATCATCAATAGCAGCTGTTGATGACAGAGGTGGGCTAATTTCTTACGGGGAACTTGTTGCTTTTTCCAAAAAGTTCTCCGATGCAATAGGAAAAAGAACCCTGATTTTTATCTTGTCGGAAAATACTATTGGCTCCTTGGCGGGATATGTGGCTGCAATTTCATCAAGGATCGTTCCACTAATACTGAGCAGCAATATTGACAGAGAGTTGCTTGCACGACTTATTGAGGTTTATCATCCGGAATTTCTCTGGTTGCCCGAAAGCCTGACATGCAATTTCAATTATGAGTCCATTTTCCATAAGTATGAATTTTCGCTTCAAAAAACTGGGTTCAGCGAATTTGCAATGAACGAGGACCTTTCATTGCTGCTGACCACTTCTGGTTCCACTGGAAGCCCGAAACTGGTTAGGCACAGTTACAGCAATTTGGAACAAAACGCCCGGAATGTTGCTACATTCTTTGAACTGAATGAACTGGAACGCCCCGTTGCCATCCTTCCCATGCAATACACCATGGGCCTTTCAGTCGTTACCAGTCATCTTTATGCTGGCTCCAGTATTTTATTAATGAGTAGTATTCTTACCGATACCAAATTCTGGAAGTTCATTAAAGAGCAAAAAGCCAGCAGCTTCACGGGTGTGCCCTACAGCTATGAAGTGCTGCACAAGTTGCGATTCCTTCGTATGGATTTGCCGCACTTGAAACTGCTTACACAAGGTGGTGGAAAACTTAGGGAGGAATTATTCAGAGAGTTTGCTGAATTTGCTGAAAAAACTGGCAAAAAGTTTATAGCGACCTATGGTCAAACCGAAGGCACAGCCAGAATGGCATACTTGCCTGCTGAAATGGCAACAAAAAAGACAGGCAGCATTGGAGGCCCCATACCAAATGGCCAACTTTCAATCATTGACAGTGCTGGTATTGAAATTCATGAAATGGAGGCTACCGGTCAGATGATTTACAAAGGGCCGAATGTAACTTTAGGTTACGCTTATAATGCCGAAGATCTGATTAAAGGTGACGAGAATCAGGGTGTTTTATTCACCGGAGATATTGCCAGGCGAGATGCGGATGGCTATTATTTCATTGTTGGGCGCATGAGCCGCTTTTTAAAGCTTTATGGCCTCAGGATAAGCCTGGATGAGTCTGAGCAAATAATTAAATCTACCTTTAATGTGGATTGTGTCTGCTCGGGTAATGACGAAAAAATGAAAGTTTATATTAACGATGGAAACAAAACAGCTGCGGTTAAAAGTTTTCTCTCTGAAAAAACCGGCTTGTTTTATCATGCCATTGAGGTAATCGCCGTCACTGAAATCCCAAAAAATGAATTTGGTAAACCCTTTTTTAAGCAGGTTTAATTCTTGAACTAACTACCCCTAAGTCCCTTTTCCTGCAATAGCTAATCCACCAGCTTGTAAATAAGTTCCGCGGGCCAAATACTTTCATTATTGAAGTGAGTGAAGGTTCGGCTGTGGTGGTCAATCCCGGCGACCCGGATTCAGGCCACTTAATAATTGGCTGCAAAAAACGAATAAAAAGTCACCGATGTTAAACTCACCTATGAGCACATGGGGCATTGTGGGCTTTGACCAATTTTCCCTCATTCGGCTCTTTTGCTGTTAGTCGCTCTGATGCTTCTACTCATAACTTGGCCGCCGCCTGTGTTTTCCTGCTTTCGAATGCCGCCCGCTGGGTTACCGGCACCAACCTGATTGTTGACGGCGGATATACCGCGAGATAGGATAAAGCCAGCCTGTCCGCTTGTGGCGGAACCAATGCCAGCACATCCTCACATCCGCTCATCATCACATCAACTCATCATCTCATCCGGTCATCATCACATCATCACCTTCGCCCATCCCCCACATCCGCTCTGGAATAATAAAAAAAATAAAATTGAACATTGCCAATAAACGGTCAACGTTATTCAGGCATTGACACCTGCGCGATGCCGGTTATGCCGTTTTGCTCCATGCGATATGCCACATAATTCAGGCAAACTCAAAATTTGTTTGTAATTATGGAGTAGAAAAATTATTTTTGTACTCCATAACCAATTTGTATGAAATTCGTTGACAGGCTTGAAGAACTAAAGCGGCTTTCGGCAGCGCTGAATAGCGCCACACCTTCGTTTGTGGTGGTTTATGGCCGTCGTCGTTTAGGAAAATCAACCCTGATAAAGAAGGTGCTCTCGCCGGCCGATGTTTATTATATGGCAGGCCAAACCGAGCGATCGCACCAGATTGAATTGCTGGCCAAAGAAATCGGGCTTCGCTTTGAAGGTTTCGACCGGGTGGTTTATCCCCACTGGAACGCCCTGTTCGAGGCGCTCAATTTCCGGGCGCAGGAAAGGTTTACCCTTTGCCTGGATGAATTTCCATATATGGCAAAAAGCTCACCCGAACTTCCGTCGCTTCTGCAAAAGCTGATTGATTCAAAAACTCTAAGATACAACATTGTTTTATGCGGTTCGTCGCAGCAGTTGATGCAGGGCTTGTTTCTCGATGCTGCATCGCCGCTCTACGGACGGGCTGACCAAATACTGAAACTATCGCCTATTCCGGTCAGTTATCTCCGCGAGGTATTGGTATGCCCGGCACAGGAAGCCATTGAAGAATACGCCGTTTGGGGGGGCGTTCCGCGATATTGGGAAATAAGGCTGCAAAGCAGCTCGCTCAATGAAGCCATCAAATACAATTTGCTCAATGCGCAAGGCTTGCTATTCGATGAGCCTTACCGTTTGTTTATTGACGATATGCGCGATATTGTGCAGGCAGCAACCCTGCTTTCGTTTATTGGCAATGGTGTAAACCGGCTTTCCGAAATTGCAGCAAGGACAAACAAACCCGCTACCAGCCTTTCGGGGCCACTTGATAATTTGATTACATTAGGCTACATCCAACGCGAAATTCCATTTGGCGACAGCCCCCGAAACAGCAAAAAAGGACTTTATAAAGTGGCCGACCCGTTTATGGATTTTTATTTCAGGTTTGTGGTGCCCAACCGCTCATTGATAGAATTGGGTCGCACTGAGGTTGTTGTGGAAGAAGTGGCGCAACGGTTCAACGCTTATGTATCAATGCATTGGGGGAATATGTGCCGCAGGGCAATCAGCGGACAAGTACTTATGGGTAAGCGCTATGGGCTGGCTTCGCGCTGGTGGGGCAATATATTGCGCAGCCAGCAAATGGAAATAGATGTTGTAGCCGAATCAACCGATGGTAAGCATCTGCTTGTAGGCGAATGCAAATGGACCGCCCATGAAAATGCTGACCAATTGTTTAAGCAATTACTGGAAAAAGCAAATAAACTACCTTTTGCGGCAAACAAAGAGATAGTGCCGGTTTTGTTTTTGAAAAACCACGAAAAAGCAGCAGAAAACATACTGCTGCCCGAGAGGGTAATTGAAATGATTTAAGGTACCCTGAGCGAGGGTTCCACAGAGTTAGGTTCCACTGAGTTAACCGAAGGGCCGAAGTGTCGAAGGGTGCCCTCACGCCCGGAGATGTTTATGTTTCTATATTTCATTATTTTTGCTGAAAAAAAGAAACAAAACAAATGAGATTCCTGGAGTTTAAAGAAAGGCTGTTTCCGTTGGCTTGTTTTAATATCAATCAGGTGCTGGCATGGCAGCCCGGGTTCGATCGCAACAATATTACCCGCTGGATAAAAAAGGGTTATATTATAAGGTTGAGGCAGGGATTATATGCTTTTGCGGAATACAAAAACAAAACGGGATATTCTCTGTATTTTGCAAATCGCATTTATCATCCATCATACATTAGCCTTCATGCGGCTTTGGCTTTTTATGGATTAATACCCGAATCGGTAGTGCAGATAACCAGTGTAACATCACAGAAGACCCTCTCGTTTGCAAACGGCTTTGGTGAATATTCATACAAAACAGTTAAAGAAAACCTGATGTTTGGTTACGACCTGAAACCAATGGCTGATAACCGTTCATTGAAAATGGCAACCCCTGAGAAAGCCTTGTTTGACATGCTCTATCTTTATCCGTTTTACGACAACATAGCGGAGTTGGAAGAACTGCGTTTGGATGAGAGTTACTTACAGAATGAATTCAACTGGGAGCGCCTCGCTGAATATGCCTCAATTGCCGGGTCAAAAGCCCTCGACCACAGGTTTAAACTATTGAAGCGCGTTTACGGATCATGATACAATTAGAGCAGATAAAGGGTTTTTACCCTGTTCAGGTACGCGAAAATTCCATTTTTGATAAGTATATGCTCAAAGAGTATGTGCAGCTTATGATACTTGATTTTTTGTCAGCAACCCGATATGTGCAAAAGTTGAGTTTTATAGGAGGTACCAACCTCCGGTTGGTGGGCGGCATCGACCGTTTTTCTGAAGATCTGGATTTCGATTGCAAGCAATTTTCAAAAAGTGAATTCGATGAAATGACAAACGAAGTCGTCAGGTTTCTGAAACGATCAGGATTCAGGGCAGAAACCCGCAATAGCGCCGGTACGAAGCTTAAGGCTTATCGTTGCAATATTTATTTCCCTGAATTGCTGTTCGATTTACGTTTGAGCGGCCATAAGGAAGAGCGCTTCCTGATCAAAATCGAAAGCGAGAATCAAGGGGTTGATTATGAAAGCACTTTAGTTGATATAAAAGGTTGCGGTTTTTTCTTCCCTTTTCCCGTTCCCGGCAACGAAATATTGTGCAGCATGAAAATTGCAGCCCTGCTAACCCGCGCAAAAGGACGCGATTTTTACGACCTGATGTTTTTGTTAGCTAAGGCAGAACCCGATTATTATTTTTTGTCGAAACGCTGCGGCATAAGCGCTCCGAAAGAATTGAAAGAAGCTGTTTTAAAACTTTTGGAGACTATTGACCTGAGTAAAAAGCAAAAGGATTTCGAACACTTGCTTTTCAACAAAGAAAACAGCCGAAGAATAGCGCGTTTTGGAGAATTTATGCGCTCACTTAACCTGTAATGCAAATACGTGTTTCAAGATACGCGAGAGGAAAGCCAACGCTGAGCGGCATTCCTGCCCGCCCCTGGCGGGTCCAATAACCAAAGTCTAATGACCAATGTCCGATGTCCAATGTCCAATGGCCAATACCCAATGTCCAACTGCCAATACCCAATGTCCAACAGCCAAAACCCAACAGCCAAAACCCAACCTCCCCGCATCTGGCTCTCCTCGCCCCACATGGGCGGTACGGAGCAAACATTCGTAAAAGAAGCCTTCGACACCAACTGGGTAGCGCCTTTGGGCCCTAATGTGGATGGTTTTGAACTCGATCTGCAGCAATATACCGGGGCTGCACATGCTGCCGCATTGAGCAGCGGCACGGCAGCCATCCACCTTTCCCTGATCTTGTTAGATGTGCGGCCCGGTGATGTGGTAATATGCCAGAGCCTCACCTTTTCGGCTACGGCCAACCCCATCCGTTATCTGGGCGCCACTCCGGTGTTTATCGACAGCGAAAAGGACACCTGGAATATGTGTCCCGATGCGTTGGAGGAAGCCATAAAAAAGCTAACAGCCAAAAGCCAACAGCCAAAAGCCATCATCCCTGTTCATCTCTATGGGATGCCGGCTAAGATGGACGAGATCATCGCCATTTCCGAAAAATATGGAATTCCCGTAGTGGAGGATGCCGCCGAGGCGCTGGGGTCGGAGATCAACGGACGCAGGTGCGGCAGCTTTGGCAGGATGGGCATTCTTTCATTCAACGGCAACAAGATCATCACCACCAGCGGAGGCGGCGCATTGTTGTCAGAGGACGAAGCCCTGATACAAAAAGCGCGATTTCTGGCCACCCAGGCCCGCGACCCCGCACCCCACTATCAGCACAGCCATATCGGATACAACTACCGGATGAGCAATGTGCTGGCCGGCATCGGCCGCGGCCAGATGCAGGTGTTGGGCCAAAGGGTGGAGCAGCGCAGAGCTAACTACTATTGGTATCAGGCGTTGCTGGCCGGCCGGCCCGGCATTTCCCTGCTGCCCGAGCCCCCAGGGTTCTTTGCCAACCGCTGGCTTACCACCATCCTGGTTGACCCCAAAACGAGCGGTGGCATTTCCCGCGACGACATCCGTCTGGCTTTCGATGTGCAGAACATCGAGTCGCGCCCATTGTGGAAGCCCATGCACCTGCAGCCCGTTTTTCAAGCATTTCCGTATTTTGGCGGCAATACAGCCGAAAGGCTTTTCGAAAACGGCCTGTGTCTGCCTTCTGGCTCCAACCTCACGGTAGAGGAAAAGGAGCGAATAGCCGCAGTTTTAAACAATATCCTCTGAAAATATTGATGGTGCTAATGCCTTCAAAACGAATTGCAACATTCCGCTCGCTCAGCATGGAGGAGAAAGCCCTTTTCTTCGAGGCGGTGTTTTGCCAGGTTCTTATATGGTTTTTGTTGCTGTGGGTACCCTTCCGGAAAATGATTCCGCAACAAAGCGGCAACTCCGGTGAGTGTAAACCGTTTAACCGCGGTTTACTAATCATGGTGAAAGAAGCCACCGCCAGGGCCAACACCCTGGCATTCTGGAAAAACCGGTGTCTGGTGCAATCGTTGGCTGCACGCAATATGCTGGCCAGGCGGGGAATTGTCAGCACCCTGCACCTGGGATTCACCGCCTCTCCCCATGGGGAACCTTCGGCCCATGCCTGGCTGCAGGTGGGCGATTTTGAGGTGGTCAACAAAGGCAGCGTGGAGTTGGTGCTTTTCAAAAACAAATAATCCTCCAAAGTCGCCCCATTGCCCTAACCCCATAAACAACCCTAACCATCGCACCGAAAGCAACCATTCTGAAACCCGCCGACGGCAAATGGCTGGAGCTTTGGTCAGAAAGCCCTGAGCAGGAAGTGTTTGCCCACCCTGCGTATGTTTCCCTTTTTGAAGATGACAAAATTGCAGCCAGGGCGTTTCTTTTTGAAGATGACGACGGGGCCTTGCTTTATCCCTTCCTGCTGCGGAGAATCAACGCCGAACCGTATTGTCCCGGCGATTGGACCGATGTGTATGATATGGTCAGTCCATACGGCTATGGCGGCCCTGAGCCGGTTTATGGTAATGCTGCTCCAACACTGTATGAAGGCTTTTACCAGGCTTTCGAACGCTGGGCCATGGATCGCCAAATGGTTTCGGAGTTCGTCAGGTTTTCCCTTTTCAGCGAAAGCTACATGTATTTCTACGGAAAGGTGGAGCACCGCAACGACAATATCGTCTGCGATCTTCTGCCAGGCTTCTCAGAATTGTGGTCAGGCTTCAGCCACAAGGTGCGCAAAAACGTAGCCCAGGCACAAGCGAACGGCATCAGCATTCTTGAAGATCCATCCGGCGAACGGCTCGATGACTTTATCAGGGTGTTTTACCACACCCTTGAAAGGAGGCGGGCTGCATCTTCCTGCTATTGGCCGGCAAGCACTTTTTATCGAATAATTGAGACATTGCCCGGAAAGTATTGTTTTTTTCATGCCCTGAAGGATGGAGCCGTTGTGGCATCGGAGCTGGTACTGATCTCGAAGCGCCGGATTTATTCATTCCTTGGCGGAACGCTGCAAAGCTCCTTTTCGCTTCGTCCGGGCGATTTGCTGAAATACCACATCATCCATTGGGGGTGCAAGGCAGGCTTTCATCAGTTTGTAATCGGGGGCGGTTACAAATACCACGACGGCATCTTTGCTTTCAAAAAGGCTTTTGCCCCCCAGGGCATTTTTCCCTTCTTTACCGGAAGTAAGATTTTTAACAAGGAGCTTTACGATGTATTGGCAAAGCAAAGCGGCAAAAATCCCGATCCCTCCTTTTTTCCGGGCTACAGGTGATTTTCTATGTATCAAATTTAAAGACGTCGGTATTAGGGCTTTTGTGGCCCACCAAACAAGTGGCCACTGGTATCCGTCCTGTGGCAGGGCTTATGGCCGTAATGCACGGTCATCCTTCGCTTATCAATTCCAGATGGATCATTTCTAGCAGATAGCCTTCCACGTCGATGCGGCATTGGTTTGGTTCAACCTCATATTCGTCAAGGAGTCTGCTGCACATTTCGTCGAGCGAAAGGGGCTGGTCAAGCATCTGCCAGATCCGGGTTGCAACCGGGTTCAATGAAAAGTACTTTCCCTTCTGAATATCGAGCATCACTAACTGGTCGTGGAGGCTGCCCGTGAGGATGTTCAGGTTTCGGATATAGGTTTTTTTTTGCATGGTGGCCGGTATCAGGGATTTCCTTCAAAACAAAAAAGCAATGCCGGATTATTTCATGAGCCGGACTTTACCTGCTCAAAAGGGCCATCATAGATAGAGTTTTGCGGGACATACTCCGGCGCTATATCTTTCATTTTAGCAACCATGCTATGAAAATCACAACTCTGGAGAATTGTCAGGAGTTCCTCAAGGTGTTTGTTTATCACTTCATACCTTGTTGAGCAAGCTTTGACACGCATAATTTTGGGGTGATACGTTTCGATATGGGTTTCGCCCGAAAAAAGCAGTTCCTCAAAAAGTTTTTCGCCTGCCCTCATACCAATTTCTTTAATTTCGATGTCCTTGCCCGGAGTAAAGCCTGAAAGCTGGATCATCCGCTTGGCAAGGTCCCAGATTTTAACCGGCCGGCCCATGTCGAAAACAAAAATTTCGCCACCACAACCTATGACCCCGGCTTCTAATACCAGGCTGCAGGCTTCGGGAATCATCATAAAATAGCGCGTGATGTCGCGGTGGGTAACGGTAACCGGCCCACCTTGTTCAATTTGCCTTTTGAAAACAGGAACGACCGACCCGTTGCTGTCTAATACATTGCCAAACCGGGTGGTAATAAACTGGGTGGGTTTTTTTGGCAAACTTTGAACATAAATCTCAGCAATTCTCTTGGTGGCTCCCATTACGCTGCTTGGATTTACGGCTTTGTCGGTCGAAACCATTACAAATTTCGTGGTTCCAAACCGAATTGCCAGGTCGGCCACCAAACGGGTTCCAAACACATTAACCAGCAGCGCCATGTAAGGGTTCTCCTCCATGAGAGGTACGTGCTTATAGGCAGCCACATGATAAACGATGTGTGGCCGGTTTTCCTCAAACAACCTGGTCATAAAAGGGGCGTCGTTGATATTCCCTACCACGAACTCAATAGCAGCCTCCCCTTCATTTAGATTGAGCCTGTTGGCAAACTCAAATTGCAGGTCGAAAAGGGCCGATTCCGCCTGGTCGAGCAACAGGAGTTTTTGCGGCTTATAGAGCAACACCTGTCTGGCCAATCCCGAGCCAATGCTTCCGGCGGCTCCTGTTATGAGCACCACTCTGTTCTCAATACTTGCGGCTACATTCAGCCCGTCAAGCTTAATCACGGGCCGCTCCATCAATTCCTCGATACTTACCTTCCGGAGCTGGGTAGCGCTCAGGCTGTTGTTCAGCCAGGCCTGCACCGGTGGTACTACCTTTACCTCATAGTTTTTAGCAAGGGCAAGCTCTATGATTTCCCTGCGCCGGTCGGCCCCAAGGTTTTGAACCGATACGATAAACAGGTTCACTTTGTTCGATATGCTGTTCTGCATCTCAAAAAACGCCCGGGTACTAAACACCGGAATGCCGTCCAAAACCATTCCGGCTTTGGAGAAATTGTCATCAAGAAAAGCAACCACCTGATAGGCCGTTTGCTTGTCGTGCTTCAGCGCTTCCAGGGTAAGTCTTCCGGAACTTCCGGCGCCAAAAATGACCACGTTTCGCTTTGTTCGCAATTTGCCCATGATCAGATCCCTGTAAATGTTCCTGATGATGACCCGGGCGCCGATCATAAGCGAAAAGGCAATAAAGAACTGCATAAACAACACCGGAAAACTGATATGAAAGAAAGCGTCGGCCAGCAGGTAGCGGTTTATGGTCCTTAAGGTGATCAATACCACGAATGCAAAAGCGGTGGTTTTAAAAAGTTTGATGACTTCGTAAAAACCCGTATGCCTGATGATGCCGGAGTAGGAACGGAACAGGAAAATAAAAATCAGGTAAACAACCGACGAAAATACGGCCTCGGATGCCAATTGGATGGATGACGTCGCACCTAAAACAAAATTCTGATAAGTAATGTACGACAAAACATACGCAAAGAAAACCACCAGGAAATCGAAGATCAGCACGTAATTTCGAGGCAGATTGCGATTTGCAAACCGACGGTACAACCCAAAAAACAGTTTTTCTAAACCAACTTTACCCATATCCGCTTGTTTCGTAGGATTTACCTGCAGGTTAAATTGCTTATTTGCAAAATTAAACGATTTTTTTTAATGAAATTCTAAAAAAACTAGTTGACCTAAAACGAACTTCTTTGAATAACGCAATTTTTTCTGTAAGATTTTATCAGGGTTATGTATTCCTGGTAGTTTCTTATCAACCCGGTAGCCTGTTATTCCTCGCCTGGGCCGGTTTCGCGCAGCCTGAACCTGAGGGTATCCGGCTCCTGTACTAATTCAATAAGCCCGGCACATATCAGGTTTACCAGAATGTTCTCCGCCCGGTATCGTGGTGTTTTGGCCAACCGGCTAAACTTTCCGAGGGTTATGGAGGAATGGGCGGCCAAATACGACAGGAGCATTTTTTCGCTTTCGCCGTATTTGATCAACATGCCCTGAGGGCTTTGCTGTCTGTTCCAAAGTTTTATCTGTAAAGGGGTTGCCAAAATGTTCTGGTCGGCCACCCTTACGTAAGCCATCCAGCGGTTGTCTTCGGCAAGGCTGAAAGCAGGTTTGTGCGCCAGGGCAGGAATGTCGAACTCCAGGATGTGCTTGCCATCCACCGCCCATTGCCGGCAGGCAAAATCGATTTCAGGCTTGCAGTAAAGCGTAGCGGCCGCTTCGACCATGTGAAATTCCTCGTCGGTATGCACCCCCGCCACCACACCATTGTCCTTCACGCCAATAAGCAGCTTTCCTCCGTCGGTGTTGGCAAACGACACCAGGGTACGTGCGATTTTCCGGCTGTCGTTTACCTGAAACTTGAAATCGAGCTGCTGGTGTTCGCCTTGCGAGATAAGGTGCTGTATGTAGCGCGACATGGTAAGGATTTGCTGATTGTTTTCTCCACTGTACCGGGGCGATCTCCGGAAAGGAGTTCAACCGTTTTTAAAAAATTTTGCGGGGTAATCAAAAAGATATAATTTTGCAGTCCATTATCAGGGGAATTAGCTCAGTTGGCTAGAGCGTTTGGCTGGCAGCCAAGAGGTCATCGGTTCGAGCCCGATATTCTCCACTGGATCCACCCGGATACGTTTTGTACTCCGGGTTTTTTGTTGTAATCCGGTTAGGCGCGCTGCCCCGGCCACAATGGAAAGTCGGGCTGCCTACAACTCCTCGTCCTGGATTTCCTCTACGGCATCCTCGTCCTGGTCCAACGGATTTACTTCCTCTTTCCAGGTAATTTTCTCAATGCGCTTGGTGTGGCGGCCACCATCGAAATCCGTTTTTAAAAATATATCCACTATCTGCAGGGCGGTATCCTCTGAAATAAAACGGGCCGACAATGCTAACACATTCGCGTTGTTGTGCGAGCGGGCAAGCCTGGCGATTTCAACCTTCCAGCATAGTGCCGACCGGATTCCCCTGTGCTTGTTGGCGGTCATATTTACCCCGTTGCCTGTTCCACAAATCACGATTCCAAAATCATGCTCGCCTGCCTCAATGGCAGATGCCAAAGGATGAACCGCATCGGCATAGTCGAAACCATCTTCGGTATATGTTCCGTAGTCCTTAATTTTACATCCTTTCTCTACCAGAAAAGGTATCAATCTCTGCTTCAGCAAAAAACCGGCATGATCACTGCCTAATGCCACTCTCAATCCCTGGGTTATCATCTTTGGTCAAAATTTCGAATTATTCACTTTGCTGATGCAAAGTTAGCCCTTTAAAAACAAAATGAAAAAAGCGCGGATTAATTTATTTCCTGAATTTTACGAGGCTAAACCGCTGCGGAAGATTTTAACAACCGATGTTAATAAACAGCCCCCGGGTTCTTGATAATTTTTTAAAAATATATTTGGAAAATATAAGTTCTTTTTCTGATACACATTTCAGGCAATTAAACAAGACCCGAAGGGGTGAATTTTTAAAAACATATTAACCTTTTTTCAACAAATAAACCTCGAATTTTAGCTGTTAAAATCGCATGTTTTTTCAATAAGCCAATGAAATATGGTTTGTTAAAAATTTTTGAATTCGTTGAATTCGTTCACTTTAAGAAAAAAAAACTGTTGGTTGCTTGTTGATTACTTTTTACAACTCAAAAAGTCAAGTTTCCTGTGAAAATTTTTTCCAACAATTAACAAGCTATTACTAATAGAACAATTTTTTTAAAAAAAAGAATAATTATAAGCTTAGAAATAATTCGGGATTTTCGGATTAAAGGTTGATTTGTATGTTATTTTTATAGTAAATTTGGCTCATAGAAAATCGGGTCCATTTGAATGCTTGATGAATCATGCTGCGGTTTTCAGTATTAAGATAAATTTTGAGAAATGGGTAAAATTAAGATTCTTGTAGTAGAAGACGAAAGTATTGTAGCCAAAGATATTCAGAACAGTTTGAAAAAACTTGGTTATCTGGTTCCCAACACCGTTGGTTCAGGTGAAAAGGCTTTGGAGGAAATTGAGGAAAACAGGCCCGACCTGGTCCTGATGGATATTATGCTCAGGGGCGATATGACCGGTATTGATTCGGCCAACCTGATTAAAGAACGCTTTGGTATTCCGGTAATTTTTCTTACAGCCTATGCTGATGACAATACCCTGAATAAGGCCAAAATTACGGAGCCTTACGGTTATATTATCAAACCATTCAAAGAGAAGGAATTACAGACTACTATCGAAATGGCCCTTTTCAAGCACGAAAAAGACAGTGCCTTGCGGCGTGAAAGGGATTTGTACCACTCCATTATCGAGAACAGGGAATCGAAGGACAGTATTTTTGTTTGGGCCGACTACCGGTTGAATAAGATAAATTTCGACGATATTTTTTATGTGGAAGCGTTGAAGGATTATGTTGTTATCAATACATCCGACAACAGCTACACCACCCACACCACGATGAAAGAGATGGTAAGGATTCTTCCCAGCCGCGATTTTGTCAGGATTCACCGATCGTTCATAGTGAACCTGAATAAGATCTTCTCCATTAAATATCCCGACCTGGTTATCGAGGGCAAAATGAAGGTACTGCCTATTGGTGGATTGTACCGAAAGGAATTGTACAGCAGGTTGAACCTGATTTAAAAGGAAAAATTACTAAGTAAACCCCTCAAAATGAGGGGTTTATAGTTTATACCAACTCCAGGTTGATTTCCTTTTTTATCAGATCGGTACTCTTTATTTTTATTGTAACCGGAGAGCCCAACTTGTAAACCTTCTTGTTGTTATGGCCAAGTACCTGAAAATTATCCTCATCGAGGTAATAATAATCATCGGCCATATCCTGGATTCTGACCATCCCTTCTACCTTGTTTTCTATAATTTCCACAAAAATTCCCCATTTGCTGAGGCCCGAAATCAGTCCCTGGAAGGTTTGGCCTATTTTATCCGACATGAATTCCACCTGCTTGAGTTTTACTGAATCTCTTTCAGCATCCTGTGCCTTTTTTTCCATTTCCGATGCATGTTTGCACCAAACCTCATATTGCTCCTGTGATACAGGTTTGTTTTCGTGCGAATAATTCAGCAAGAGGCGGTGAACCATCAGATCTGGATATCTTCTGATGGGTGATGTGAAATGGGTATAGTAATCGAAAGCCAGACCATAATGTCCAATATTGTTTGTGGAATATATAGCTTTGGCCATCGACCGGAGAGCCAGGGTTTCGATGAGGTTTTGCTCTCCTTTTCCCTGAGAGGTTTTTAATAAACTGTTGAACGATTCTGATATCCTTTTCCGGGTTTCCAATTTAAGCTGATATCCTAATTTTTTTACAAACTGGGCGAGCGTGGTCAATTTTTCCAGGTTGGGCAGGTCGTGGATGCGATATACAAAGGGTTTTGGGGTATAATCCTGTCGCGGCTTGCCTATCCATTCTGCTACTGTGCGGTTGGCCAGAAGCATGAATTCCTCTATTAAATGGTGGGCTTCTTTTTGCTCCTTGAAGTATATTCCTGTGGGTTTGCCCTTGTCGTCTAATTGTATTTTTACTTCGGTTTTTTCGAAAGCTATTGCCCCCGATGCCATTCTTTTTTCCCGCAGGATTTTTGCCAGTTGGTTTAGTTGGAGAATTTCACGGGCATAAGGTCCTTCTTCGGATTCAATGATTTCCTGCACCTCCTCATAAGAAAACCGCTTATTGGTGTTTATTACGGTTTTTGAAATGGAGTATTTGGTAATTTTTGCAGTATCAGTGAGTGTGAATATTACGCTGTAGCAGAGCTTATCAGTTCCCGAATTGAGCGAGCACAGGTTGTTGCTCAGGTTTTCGGGGAGCATGGGTACGGTCCTGTCAACCAGATATACCGAAGTAGCCCTTTCCAGAGCTTCCGTATCGATGATGCTTCCGGGTGTTACATAATGCGATACATCAGCAATATGCACCCCGACTTCCCAGAGGTTGTCCTTCAGCTGTACCAGCGATAGGGCATCATCGAGATCCTTGGCGTCGAACGGGTCGATGGTGAGGGTTATTTTATCCCTGAAGTCCATCCTATTGCTTATTTCTTCCTGGTTAATTCCGGAACTTATGCTATTAGCTTCTTCCTCGGCTTCTTTGCTGAAGCTATAAGGTAGTGCATATTGGGCTAGGATGGCATGCATTTCCACATCCGTTTCGCCCGGATTGCCAAGTACTTCCACAATCCTTCCGTAAGGATTCTTGGCCGGGTAGGCCCAGGAGGTTATTTCGGCGATCGCCTTTTGTCCGTTTTGCGCCCCATGAAGTTCCGACCTGGGGATAATGATGTCGTACGGCATATTTTTGGCCTCGGGGATCAAAAAGATAAGATGCTGAGTGATTTTAACCACACCCACCCAATTCTTTATTTTACGGTCGAGGATTTCTACGATTTCTCCTTCGGTTTTGTAATGTTGCCGTTTGGGGAATAACCGCACCTTCACGATGTCGTCGTGCAGGGCAAACCCTGTATTGTTTGGAGCTATTCTCACATCTTCCAGCAATTCCTCCGAAATAACGTACGCTTTTCCGGTCTGCTTCATATCCACACGGCCCGTAATAAATGGTCCTACTTTTTTCTGCGATTCTAAAACCAGCGGGCTCAGTCGGAATTTGCCTTTATATGCTTCCAGAAGGTAATTTTCCTTCGCCAGTGAATACAAAAGACCTGAAAGATATTTTCTGTTTTCATTTCCCTCCCCACCTAATGCTTTCGAAACCTGTTTGTAATTAAACAGCGAAGTGGGATTCTTTTGAAACAGCGCTTTGACCAATTCCCGTAATTGGGTTTTTATGGCATCCTTTTTCTTTGGCATAACGGTTTTTTTTGTTGATAAAACCTGTGATGGAATGGCATTGAAAAGTACAATTTTTTTCCCTATATTCAAAATATTCTTGTGCCTTAGATAACTTTTTAGATGTTTTGTCGTTGTTTTATTACTCAGGTATTTTTTTTTAGATTTTAAAAAAGCCGGGAGTATTTGAGGCTAAAATTGTTGATAAATATTTGACTTTTTTGGAAACCTTTAACCCGATTTGTGAGTATAATTCTGAAACTTCCTTTCGGATTGTAATTCTCTGAAACCTTAATTTTGTTATTGTTCTGATATGGTTGAACTGGAAAAGCGTTTGGTTGTAAAGGCACGCCTGGAAGAGCTTCCCAAGGTTGAATTCTTTGTTGAGAAAATCTGTGATCAATTTAACATCTTCAATAGTTATTTTGGAAATATTCTGTTTGCGGTCAGTGAGGTTTTTACCTTGCTAGCCACCGAAACCGATTTTTCCAGGAAAAAGATTCAATTCTATTTCTTTGCCGATGCCAAAGGTTTGAATTTCAGGATAGCTCTCAAAGACCGCTTTTTCGAAATTGCCGGTATTTGTCAGAAAACCACCGAGGAATTGCTGATGAGCGAAGATTTAAGCTCAACCGAAAAGAGCCTGCTCTCCGTGAATCTGCTGGTCGATGAAATGAATTTCAACAGTAAAAATGAAAGTGTTGATCTGGTATTCTACATTTCGAGTATTCACATGAATGCTTACAAGCATAGAATTTCCTTGTTGGACACCTATTTTGAAAAAATTAATAAAACTGCTACCGTATAGGTGAAGGCAAAAGGCAGGATACGATTCTTCTTCGAAGAAGTTACCATTCCCGGATTTTCGCAAAAGAAGGTCCGGGATTGGATTTTACAGACTTGCCAGGCAGAAGCGAAAAGCCTTGGTGATATTTCCTTTATTTTTTGCAGTGATGGCTATCTGCAAAAGATGAACCTCGACTACCTGAACCACGAGGAACTTACCGACGTGATCACTTTCGACTACCAGGATATGTTCGGACATGTTTCGGGCGACGTATTCATCAGTATTGAGCGGGTTAAAGAGAATGCTGAAGTTTACCAGGTAACGTTTCTTAACGAGTTGCACCGAGTTATCATTCATGGAGTGTTGCACCTTCTGGGATATGCCGACCACGAGCAGGCCCTCAAAGCCCTGATGGCAGGCAAGGAGAATTATTATTTATCTTTGCTGGCTTAATTTTTTTCTATGTTCGAACACTACGACATCGTTGTTGTGGGCGGCGGGCATGCAGGGTGCGAAGCTGCTGCTGCCGCTGCAAAACTTGGAAGTAAGGTGTTGCTGATCACCATGAACCTCGGTGGTATTGCGCAGATGTCGTGCAACCCGGCCATGGGGGGTATCGCCAAGGGTCAGATCGTTCGCGAAATAGATGCCATGGGTGGGCTTTCAGGGATAGTTACCGATCATACCATGGTGCAATTCCGGATGCTCAACCGGAGTAAAGGACCTGCCATGTGGAGCCCGCGCGCTCAAAGCGACCGGATACTGTTTTCACAGAAATGGCGGCAAATGCTTGAGGAAATTCCCAACGTGCATTTCTGGCAGGATACGGTTGTGGAATTGTTGGTTAAAGCTGGAAAAGCCTCGGGTGTGCGGACATTGTTAGGTGGAGATATTTCCTGCAATGCTGTGGTAATTACCAGTGGTACTTTTCTTGGAGGTAAGATCCACATCGGTTTGAAAAACTTCGGTGGTGGACGTCTTGGCGATTCCGGAGCCTATGGACTTACTGAAAGCCTGCATCGTTTCGGTATTGAAAGCGACCGGTTAAAAACCGGCACCCCGGTTCGGGTGGATAGGCGCACCATTGATTTTTCGAAAATGGTTCCCCAGGAAGGCGATTCGAATCCCGGGAAGTTCTCATTTCTGGACACACCTCCCCTGGTACGACAATTGAAATGCTTTTTGACTTACACCTCCGATGAGGTTCATGATATTTTGCGTGAAGGGTTCCACTACTCCCCCATGTTTTCAGGCAGGATACAGGGTACCGGTCCGCGGTATTGCCCGTCCATTGAAGATAAAATCGACAGGTTTTCTGATCGCGACAGACACCAGTTGTTTGTGGAGCCCGAAGGCTGGACGGGAATCGAATATTATGTGAATGGTTTTTCGTCGAGCCTGCCTGAGGATGTACAATATAAAGCATTGCGAAAAATTGCAGGCTTCGGGAACGCCAGGATACTAAAACCAGGTTATGCCATTGAATACGATTTCTTTCCACCCACTCAGTTGTTGCACAATCTGGAATCAAAAATGGTGGAGAATTTGTTTTTTGCCGGGCAAGTCAATGGTACTACAGGTTATGAAGAAGCTGCCGGACAAGGATTGATGGGTGGCATCAATGCCCATTTAAAGATTCAGGGCAAGGAAGCCTTTGTTTTAAAACGCTCGGAGGCTTATATCGGGGTTATGATCGACGATCTGATAACCAAAGGAACCAATGAACCTTACAGGATGTTTACCAGCCGTGCCGAGTTCAGGATTCTGCTGCGGCAGGACAATGCAGATCAAAGGCTTACCCCGCTTTCTTATGACCTAGGTTTAGCCGGCCAGGAGCGGATGGATAGGTTGAGCCACAAATTATCGGTGGCTGATCAAATCAGAGGATTCATTGAAAAGGAGGGTGTCCTGCCCGAAGCCATTCTTCCCCTTTTGGTTTCTAAGGGTTCCGCCCCCATCAAAGCAAAAACCAAATTGACGAATCTTTTGTTGCGCCCCGAAGTTTCATTGCCCGATCTTATCCAACACCATACCCTGCTCAGTGATTTTGTATTGCAATTTTCGGATCTTTTGTTTTATGACGAAATTCTGGAATCCGTTGAGATTGGTGTTAAATATGCCGGATATCTTTCCAGGGAAGAAGAATTGGCTCAAAAGGCCCTCAGGCTGGAAGATATTAAGTTGCCCCGGGAGTTGGATTATCGCGATCTGAAAGGGCTTAGTGCCGAGGCTGTAGAAAAACTTCAGAATGCCAGGCCTTCTACAATTGGACAAGCAAGCCGTATTAGCGGGATTTCACCTTCCGATGTTTCGGTGTTGATCGTATATCTGGGCAGATAATTGTTTCACGTGAAACAATCGGCCTGGTTTTTTATTGAAAGGTTTATTTGTTTCACGTGAAACATTATTCGATGGAATATTTGGAAAAATGCCCGGTTTGTAACAGCGTAAAGGACCCGCTGCCTTTTCTTAGTTGCTACGATCATCTTACACGATCAGGTTATTACCAACTGGTTCGATGCACGGATTGCGGATTGGTGTTTACCAACCCCAGGCCGCGCGAAGAATCCATGGCCGAATTCTATAAAAGCAGTGCCTACATCTCGCATGCCGGTCAGCAACAGGGTGTTTTCCAAAGACTGTATTTTGGTATCAGGTCGTTCATGCTGGGACGCAAGGCTGCTCAAATTAAAAAACTCACCCTTCCGGGGAAGAGATTGCTCGATGTAGGGTGCGGAACAGGTGCTTTTGCCGCGCACATGCAGCAGCAGGGATTTGTTGTAGCAGGAGTAGAGCCCGAAGAGGCGGCCCGTGGGATTGCTTTATCCAAAGGGGTTTATGTGTTTGAAAAGGTTACGGATCCGGCGATTGCCGATGGGCAGCGATTCGACCTGATTACCCTGTGGCATGTGCTGGAGCATCAGCCCAGGCCCATCGATAGCCTGCGACAGTACCACGACCTGATGGTGGCCGGAGGTTTCCTGGTTATCGCTGTTCCGCAGTTCGAGAGTTTCGACGGATGGTTTTACCGGAGTTCCTGGGCAGCGTACGACCTTCCGCGACACCACATGCATTTCAGCAGAGAAAGCCTTTTGCGGGCTGCCGTAAGTACAGGATTCAAGCTGGTTAGGTGTTCAGGCTTGCCGTTCGATGCTTTCTATGTTTCGATGCTCAGTGAAAAAAGTATGAAGAACCCCTTGCGAATGGTCAGGGCTTTGGTGGTGGCCTCTTGGTCGAACTTCCTGGGATTGCTCAAAACTAGGCCATGGTCGAGCCAGGTGTATGTTTTTCAAAAAACCCACAAAGCGGTATAACTACTTTGATGTCTTAGAGGCTCCTGCCCTGTTTCGATTTTTTGTACTGGTTTTCGCAAGTTTATATGTTGCCCTCTGCATTTATGGAATAAAGTTTGTGGTTTATCGGTGCTTCAACCGGTCGGATGCCAAAAAGAATCCGATTTTTCTTAAATTAGCCCCAACAACCGTTGGACCTTTTAATATGCCTGCGATGAAAATCCTCAATTCCAGAAAACTCTTTCATTGGATTTTCCTGTCCCTGGTTTTATTGATTTTATCTGAGGTTAGCTACCAGTTCCGGCACAGGCGGTTGAACCCGGAAGAGCTTTCTTTGCAATTCAAGGAGGCATTTGCGGCCAAGGACCACAAGCTCAGTGGTGCCCTGAACAGCATTTTGGCCGACTTCGGTAATCAAGGGGAAGCCCTTTTATCAAATCCCGCATTCAACACCAGGCTCGAAGAAATGCTCAAAACCTATGGATTTTCCTTTTTTGTTTTTGAGAACGACGCCTTGGTATTTTGGTCGAACAACGCCATTCCTGTTGAGAAGGAATGGACCCAAAATGCCTCCAAAGGCATGCTGGCGCTTGGTAACGGATGGAACTATTTTAGGGCAGAAACCCTCCAAAACTTTACCATCGTTGGTTTTTACACCATAAAGACCAATTTTAAATATCAAAACAGGTTTTTGGTTAACGACTTCCACAAAAACCTATCCATAGCCGAAGATATTTTCTTTGTATCGCACCTGCGCAACACGGGCTACGAGGTTTTGGATTATGAGGGCGATTACGCTTTTTCCATTGAGCTGCGCAGCGAAATGGCCCTGAATACCTTGCAATACGGGCTGTGGATTTTTTCTTTATTGTTGGGCGCTGCAGCGGTTTTCGTCTTTTTGTTCGGAACGTACCGGTTTTTCTCCCTGCGCCTGGAAGGTGGGAAGTTTCTGCGGAATATTTTAGGATTGGCCTTCTCGCTGATGCTATTTCGCGCGCTTTTGCAAATTATCCAGGTGCCATCGGTTTTTTATGAAGGAGAAATGTTCTCGCCCACCCTCTACGCCACTTCGTTTGTGCTTCCTTCTTTGGGCGACCTGTGGCTGCACCTGGTTTTCTTTGCAGTCCTGGCCATTTTCGCTTTCTACCACCAGGAAAAGTTCCGTATAACCCGGACAGCGCTTCTCCAGACCATGGCAACCGGGTTTGGCCTGATGATACTGGTGTTGTTGCTCTGCTGGTTGACAATCGATTTGATACGGGGATTGGTGATTGACTCCCGGCTTGTGCTGGATGTAAAAATTCTCTTCAGCCTCGACGTGTTCAGCCTCATCGGGTTTGTAACCATTGCCGGCATTCTGTTCACCTTCTTTTTTGCGGTGCAGGTAATCCAGAAGATCATCTTCCTGTTGTTCAACAAGCGGCGGTTGTATTATTTGTTTTTGGCAGCGTCGTCGCTGGTGATGCTGGTTTTTGATTTCTTTGCCGGGGGGTTGAACCTGTTGATCTGGCTTCTTTACGTTTTTGTACTACTGGTTTTTGAAGCTGCCAACCGCGTTCCGGCCGAAAAATCCGGTTTCACCCCCCTGATCGTTGGCCTGTTGCTTTTCAGCATCATTACCACTTTCGCCCTGTACCGTTTTAATACCACCAGGGAGCTGGAACGTCGAAAAACTCTTGCCCTGATGCTTGCAACCGAACAGGACCATATAGCCGAATACCTCTTTCTGGATATTGAAGCACCACTGCAAAGCGACAACCAGCTTAAAAACCTCATTATTAAGGACCCATACAATACCGAAGCCATAAGGCAGTACCTGATCCACCATTATTTTTACGACTTTTGGGGAAACTACCTCTTTCAGGTGATGGTGTGCAGGCCCGATGAGATCTTATTGATCCGTCCGCACAACTTCGAGATGACCTGCTCCGACTATTTTGACGCATACATCTCCACTTTCGGGAAACCCACCATGAGTCCGTCATTTATCTATCTCGAAAATCATACAGGAAGAAACAGCTACCTTGCGCGATTTAATATCGCAGTACCTGGTGAAGATGGAAACCCTGAGTTGTATCACCTGATTCTTGAGTTTGATGCAAAACACGTGATCCGGGATATGGGCCTGCCCGAGCTGCTGCTCGATGACCGAATCAATATCAACCGCGAATTGCTGAACTATTCCTATGCTACTTATTTTCAGGGAGGATTGATAAATAAGTTTGGACCATTTATCTATGGAATCGAAATTTCGACCTACGGTGCCTTCCACAACCAGTTTGAGGTTTTTGTGTTCGACAACTACGAGCACCTGGTTTATACCAAAAACCCCGACACCCAGATAATTATCAGCAGGCCGGTACAAACTTTCCTCGAAGGCATTGCGCCATTCTCCTTCCTCTTTATTTTGTTTCTGATCCTGATCGTACTGTATTTCCTGGCTGCCGGAAAAGGCCCCAAAAGGGATTGGTTCAGAATTACTTTCAAAAGGCGGTTGCAGGTGTATATGGTAGGCCTTGTAATCATTTCGGTTTTGACCATCGGGGCTGTTTCTACCTGGTTCATTGTAAACTTCTATCACGACAAGAACCAATCGATCATCCAGGAGAAATCTACGAGCGCACTGGTGGAGCTGGAGCGTTACCTGTCCGGTGAGACCGCGCTTCCCGACGACGGCGACTACTTTCTTACCGACCTGCTTACCAATCTGAATACGATCCTGTTTACCGATATAAACCTTTTCGGAACGGATGGATTCCTTGTAGCCTCCAGCCGCCCGAGGATTTTCGAGGAAGAGATCGTTGGCCGGAAAATGAACCCGGTAGCTTACAACACGCTTCGTGCCGAGCAAAAAAGCCAGTTCATCCAAATGGAAAGGATCGGCAACCTGGAGTTTTATTCTTCTTACGTTCCCCTGCGAAACAACCAGCACGACCTGCTCGGTTACATTAACCTGCCCTATTTTGCCAAACAGAACGAATTACGCAACGAGATCGCATATTTTGTGCTTGCTTTTGTAAATATAAATCTACTCCTGTTGTTTTTTACGGTCTTATTGGCCCTGTTGATTTCCACCTACGTAACACGACCCTTAGAGCTCATACGCGATAGCATAAGCAGGCTGCAATTAGGAAAAGAAGGTCCCAAGATTGACCTGCACCGCCGGGATGAAATAGGGCAGATGGTGTTAGAATACAATCGCATGATCGATGAGTTGGCACTGAGCGCCGACAGGCTTGCCCGGAGCGAAAGGGAGTCGGCCTGGCGCGAAATGGCCAAGCAGGTGGCACACGAAATAAAAAACCCCCTTACGCCCATGCGCCTGAGCATTCAGCACCTTGAAAAGGCATGGCACGAAAATGTCCCCGACTGGGAAGCACGACTCAAACGCTTTTCCAAAACAATGATCGAACAAATTGACAACCTCTCTTTGATTGCCGGCGAATTCTCGGATTTTGCAAAACTGCCTTCCGGAAAAAACGGACTGGTCAATTTGCGCGAATTTACCCCGGAACTTCTCAACCTCTACGAAAGCCTCGACAATGTATCGATCGAACTGAAATTGCCACGGGGCAACGACCCCCTGATCATCTCAGCCGATAGAAACCAACTTCTCAGGGTGTTCAACAACCTCATTCGTAATTCGATACAAGCTTACCAGAAGGATCAGAAGGCTGCAATCCGAATAGTTTATGAGCGAAAGGAGGGCCTCATTTCCTGCCATGTAACCGACTTTGGATCCGGAATTCCGGATGAGTTGAAGCCCAGTATTTTCAGCCCGAATTTCACCACCAAGACCGGAGGAATGGGGCTGGGGCTGTCTATGGTCAAATCCATCGTGGAAAGCCTTGGCGGCGAAATTTCGTTCCGCTCCCAGGCAGGAACAGGAACCACTTTCAGCTTTACCCTGCCGGCAGTTGATCCAACATTCAATCAAAACGAATAATCAAGATTTATCGCGGGATCTTTTTGATAAACGGAAAGATATTTGACTGAAATACTGAGTGAGGCCACATACCAGGTATTTGTAACCAGCTGGAAAAGCAAGGCCGGCATTATGGCGTAACGATTCCAACCTCTTCGTGTATTACACCGAATGGAATGCGGAGGCAGGTCCGAGAAAACAGAACTCCCGAAATCAGCAAAATAGATAAAAAGCGTCAACAGCCTATGGTCGTGATTTACTCATAAACCTTGGGCTCTATTTCCCCTTTGAGCAACATGAGACCATTCATGGCCAGGGCGCGCATTTCGTCTTCGCCCGGATACACAAATATCGGCGCCAGGTGTTTTACCCTTTCTGACACGGACTCAACAAAAGGCTTGCCGTAGGCAATGCCGCCTGTAAGCAGAATGGCATCTATTTCGCCCTTTAACACGGTCGATAATGCCCCGATTTCTTTGGAAACCTGATAGGCCATGGCTTCTTGTATAAAGGCGGCTTTCTCGTCGCCCGAATTGGCCCGCTTTTCTACCTCATAGGCATCGTTGGTTCCCAGATAGGCTACATACCCACCTTTGCCGGTAATCATCTTTTTGATCTGCTCTTCGGTGTATTCGCCACTGAAACACAAGGTTACCAAAGCACCAACTGGTAAAGTCCCGCTTCTTTCGGGCGAAAACGGCCCTTCGCCATGAAGCGCCTGGTTCACATCTATTACCCTGCCTTTGCAATGGGCGCCAACGCTTATTCCTCCTCCAAGATGTGCTACGATCAGGTTCAGTTCCTCGTAAGGCCTGGAGATGGATTTGGCATATTGCCTTGCAATGGCTTTTTGGTTGAGCGCGTGAAAAATAGAGGTGCGTTCGAACAGGGGATGACCCGTAATTCGAGCTAAAGGCTGGAGCTCGTCAACCACTACCGGGTCGGCAATAAAAGCCCTGGCCGAGGGAAGCGATTGGGCTATGTCGCTGGCAATCAGCCCGCCCAGGTTGGAGGCATGCTGACCCTGCACCCCCACACGCAAGTCGTGAACCAAGGCATCGTTTACTTCATAAACCCCCGAAATAATTGGCTTCACCAAACCGCCGCAACCCACCACCATGGCAAACTGTTTCAGTTTAAAACCCGCACTTTCAAGCTCCTTAAGAATGATGCTCTTACGAAACTCGTATTGCTCCGAGATCATTTTGAACCCTGAAAGGTCATCGAAGGTATGCTTGATGTTTTTAAGGAAGAGCTCCTTGGTGCCTTGAAAAACAGCAATTTTAGTAGATGTTGACCCCGGATTTATTGCCAATATCAGTTCGCAATGCATAAAGATTGTCGTTTAAGGGGTGGTGGTTATACGGCTGCCGCCATGGCAATACTGTTCAGCTTGGTTTCGTCGGAGTCTGCCCTTGAGGTAAGCACAATCGGAGCGGAAGCACCCAGTATAACCGCTGCGCATTTTGCCCCTGCGAGGTAAATAAAGGCCTTGTAGAGGCCGTTTGCCGCATCGATATCGTCGGCTACCAACAAATCGGCATCGCCCGCCACAGGGCTTACTATACCCTTGTAGTCGGCGCTCTTTTTGCTTACGGCATTGTCGAGGGCAAGGGGCCCATCAATGATACAGTTCTTTATCTGTCCGCGGTCGGCCATCTTGGAAAGGGCGCTGGCGTCGAGCGTGCTTTTCATATCGGGATTTACTGTTTCTACAGCACCAAGCACCGCAACTTTAGGCGTATCTATTCCCAGAAGACGCATGTAAGCCGTTGCGCTTTTTATCATCGAAACCTTACCGTTGAAATCCGGTGCAATGTTCATGGCTGCGTCCGTAAGTCCGATAACCTTGTGGTAGGTAGGCATTTCGAAAAGGGCCAGATGCGAGATCAGTTCTCCGGTTCGCATGCCCCATTCCTTGTTTAACACTGCCCGGAGCAGGTTGGATGTTCCCAGATTGCCCTTCATGAGGATGTCGGCTTCACCGCCCTTAATAAGCTTTACCGCGGTGGCTGCTGCCTGGTCAACATCGGGCTCGTCTATTACCCTAAAAGCAGCAAGGTCAATTTTTAGTTTCTCGGCAAGGGTCTTGATTTTTTTTTGGTCGCCTACCAGAATCCCGCTTACAATGCCTTCGCGGCTCGCATTATAAACTGCCTCGAGGGCATTCTCATCATTAGCCGCTGCAAGTACCAGACGCTTTTTCGAATGTGAACGCGCTTTGTCGTGGAGTTCACTGATTTTTTTTAACATACTGAGGAAATTAAGTATTTGCTATAGATTGAATCATGGAGGCCAAAAATACCAAATCTCTTTCAAAAAACCTTTATGGAGGTTCAAAAAAAAAGAGGCCCTGTGGCCTCCTTTCCCAGCATAATAAATTACAGTTATGCAATTTCGATGTTGCGTGCCAGCCGAGCGCTGTGTGCATCATTTTTTGGAACACTGATTTTCAGAACCCCCTGATGGTAGGTCGCACTGATTTTTTCCTTGTCGATGGTATCCGGAATCGTAAAAGAACGGGTAAAACTGCCGATTGCCATTTCGCGCAACAGGTAATTTTGCTCCTGGGCTCTGCCGTCTTCCTTGGGTTCGTAAGAAACCGAAAGCACCTTGTTTTCGAGCTGCAATTTGAAGTCTTCTTTTTCCAATCCCGGCGCCACAATTTCAATAACAAATTCCTGGTCTTTTTCAAGAATGTTCGATGCGGGTAAGTTTCCAAACGACGGGTCAAATCCTGGTACGAACCCTCTATGCATCATTTCGTCTAACAGGTTTGGAAAAACGGGACGGTTGCGAAATTTAATAATAGTCATGGTATGTTCCTCCTTAAAATTTAAAAATTGTTTGTTAAAGACTTGTCAAAAGATGTTCCATTCGAAAATAGACAACAGAATGAACCCAAAACAAGACAAAAAGGCAGTTAAGCTCAATGTTAACACGATAAAAGCGCCAATATGGCATGTTTTGGGTGTTTTTCGAAGAGAGCTTGTAGCGCCTTGATAAAAACCAACAGAATGTTCATATCAATCTGACTGTGGGAGTTGTATAATCAATCATTTTGGCTATGCTCTAATTTATAATTTGCTTATCCTTAATGACATTGCTGATTGATTGGCAATTCAATTGCAACAAATTCTTTACGTACAAGGTTTGCTCCTAACGAATATATGTTTTAGAACAAAGCCATCATTTTTGGTTGAAACTTTTTAAATTTGACCAATAGAATTACAAACGGAGTTTCGCGATGAGTGTTTCCGCATCCGATATTCAGATTAAAATGTTTTCGGACCCCTTGCAGTTTCAAATTGCAATGCTCGACGACATTAAGAACGCCACCCAATTTATCTACCTCGAAATTTACCGTTTCCGCAACGATCCGATCGGAGTGCGCTTTCGCGACAATTTAACCAAAAAGTGTAAGGAAGGGGTGAGGGTACGCCTGCTCATCGACTCCTGGGGCGCAAGTTCCAATCACACTTTTTTTCAGGATTTGATCGAGGCCGGCGGCGAAGTTCGGTTTTTCAGAAAAATCAGGCTCAACTGGGATGGCTTTACCCGCGGCCACCGGCGCAATCACAGGAAAATTCTTGTCATCGACGATCAGATTGCTTATATCGGATCGGCCAACATTTCAGGATATTCGCTCAACTGGCGCGAATCGATGTTCCGGTTAAAAGGACAGATTGCCAAAAAGTTCAGACGGATCATCCAGCAGAATTTTCGCATTTACAATAAATATTTTTACGAAAAGCAGAGCTATACACGATCGGTATTCTTCGAGGGTTTCGAGATCCTGCGCGACGTGCCATCATTGGCGTATCAACCGGTAAAAAAGAAGTTTATGGAGTTGATTTCGGGCGCAAAGCGCGAAATAACAATCGAAACCCCATACTTCCTCCCGGATTTAGGATTACGAAAAGCCCTTATGGATGCTGCAAATAGAGGTGTAAAGGTAACGGTTATCATTCCGAAAAAGTCCGATGTTGGTTTGCTCGATCTGCTCACATCAAAGTACCTTGGCGAGTTGGCACAACAGGGCATCCGTTTTTTCTTTTATCTGCCTCAAAACCTGCACTCCAAGCTTTTTTTGGTTGACCGCTCGGTTTTTTTGATCGGCTCCTCCAATTTCGACTACCGGAGCTTTAGATATATGCACGAAATCTGCATGGTTGGAAGTCATAAAGGGGTTACCAGGCAGATGATAAACCACTTCAACGAAACGCTGAAAGACTCGGAGCCTTTTAATTTTGCTTTCTGGGAAAACCGCCCGATGGTACAGCGCTTTTTCGAGTGGCTGCTGGTACCTTTCAGGCACATGTTCTGATAGCCGGTGCAACTATTTCACACGGCCGGCGTGCGAAAAAGTGCGCTGGTAGAAACGCTCGTCGAGGCTGCTGATGATTACCCCCAGCGAGGATGAGGCATGGGCAAACCTGTTGTTGCTCAGATATATACCCACATGGGTAACTTTTCTGCCTCCGGCGGTATTGAAAAAAACCAAATCGCCCTCCCTAAGTTGGTGCCGGCTTATCTTTTTGCCAACACGCCCCATGTCGGCGCTGGTACGCGGAAGCGATACCTGGTAAACAACCCGGAACACTTCCATGACAAACCCCGAGCAATCTACGCCCTGGCGTGTAACTCCTCCAAAACGGTGGGGTGTGTCCAGCCATCCGGCTATTTCGCGAAGCAACACCGGATTTTCTGTTCCGTTGAGGGTATAGCCAAATTTTGCCGAGAACTCCTCGTAAAACTGCCTTTCGGCCTCCCTGTCAGCACGGGCTTCCACGTGCCTCATGGGGCGACAGCCGGGATGAGCTATCGAAAATGCTATTGCTAATGCTATAAAGAGGCCTTTTCTGCAACCAGCAAGGCGTTTCCCTGGTAAGATGTCAAACATTGTCATACATGCAAAAATAGCAATTGTGTCGGGTTTTTGGTGAAAAACCAGAAACCTGCATGAATGGCAACGGGAAAATTGCTTTATTTGCCAAAAAATACGCTATTAAAAAATTTTTAGTTATGAGAGAGAATCAGTATATCCTCAATCCAAACCCCCTGGTCAGGCATTTGCGCAAACTGCCTCACGAATTTACCATGGAAGACATCATCCGCTTTATAGAGGAAAACGAAATCCAGATGGTTAATTTCAGGTATGTTGGCGGCGATGGCCGCTTGAAAGCCCTCAACTTTGTTATTCAAAACCGCGAACATCTCGAAGGGGTCCTTTCTTCGGGCGAACGGGTTGATGGCAGCAGCCTTTTTTCGTTCCTTGAGGCTGGCTCGAGCGATTTGTATGTAGTGCCCCGCTTCAGAACGGCATTTTTAAATCCATTTTCTGAGGTTCCGGCCATCGACATCCTGTGCTCGTTTTACAACAAAGACGGCAACCTGGTCGAAAACGCACCCGAGACCATCATGCGCAAAGCCCACAAGACCCTTGTGGAAAAAACAGGCATTGATCTGGAGGTGATGGGCGAGATTGAGTATTATGTCATCAGTCCGAAAAACCCCCTTTACCCGGGCACCGACCAGAGGGGCTACCACGAATCGCCGCCCTTTGTCAAATGGGAGTCGCTGCGCAATGAGGCACTGTTGGCCATAGCCCAAACTGGTGCACATATCAAATACGGGCACTCTGAAGTGGGGAACTTTTCAGATGACACCCACGACTTCGAACAAAACGAAATAGAGTTTCTGCCCACCAACATCGAAGATGCTGCCGACCAGCTGATTATAGCCAAGTGGATTTTGCGGGAGTTGGCTTTCCAGAACGGTGTAACCATCAGCTTTGCACCGAAAATTACTGAAGGCAAGGCCGGAAGCGGGATGCACATCCACATGCAAACCATGAAAAACGGGCGGAATATTACCCTCGAAAACGGAAAGATCAGCGATGTAGCGCGCAAAGTTATTGTTGGAATCCTTGACCTGGCACCTTCGCTGTCGGCTTTTGGAAACACGATACCGACTTCCTATTTGCGATTGGTGCCACACCAGGAAGCCCCAACGAACGTTTGCTGGGGCGAGCGCAACCGCTCAGCGCTTATCAGGGTTCCCCTGGGCTGGGTTGGTGCATCCGATATGATTAAAAAAGAAAACCCGCTCGAAGACGAACACCTGGTGGATTTCAGCCATAAACAGACTTTTGAATTACGTTCGCCCGACGGCTCCGCCGACATTTATCTCACCCTGGCTGGAATTTGCGTTGGGGCGCGGCATGGACTGGAAATGCCTGATGCACTTGATGTTGCTGAGAAGACTTTTGTTGATGTGAATATCTTCGATCAAAAGCACAAACACCGCAAAGGGTCGCTGTATCAACTGCCGTATTCCTGTGTGAAAGCGGCACAATACCTGCGCCAGCAAGCCGATACGTACCTCAAATACGACGTGTTTACCCCCCGGATTATCGAAGCCACCGCACAACGCCTCGAAGCATTCCAGGATGAAAACCTCCGGGAAAAGCTAAGCGGCAACCGCGAGGAAACCATGAATCTGGTCATGAAGCACCTGCATTGCGGTTGATCCAACGTGCCGATGGCTGCTTCGTTGGGGCGAGGCAGCCGGCGGTTTTTGCTCCGAAGGTGATGATCCTGCTTTTCGATTGCTGATATAAGCAAAGGAATCAATTGTATCAGCCGAAAAAAAGAATTGAAATGCAAACTTATCAGTTTTCAGGGGGTTTAACATCAGCTGTCTGTTATAGAGGAGTTTATGTTTTATTAGCCTTTGGGGTAGAGAAGGTGATGCTTTTGACAGGGCTTAGTTTACGATGACTTCTCCGATATACTGCCTGAGAAGGGTTTTGGCCCGTAACAACTGTTCGACGGTGTTCGAAGGCACATCCGGAATTTTGTATTCCCACCCCAAGGCTTCATACTTGTGAACACCAAGCCTGTGGTACGGTTGTATTTCGAGCTTTTTCACATTGTCCAAAGAAGCCAGAAACCTCCCCAGGTTGTGGAGATCGGACTCGTCGTCGCTATAACCCGGTATCAATACATACCTCATCCATACCGGAATGCCAATTTCGGAAAGGTGTTCGGCGAATGCCAGCACTTTGGTGTTGGGCTTGCCGGTCAACAGGGTATGCTTTTGGCTGTCGATATGCTTGATGTCGAGCAGCACCAAATCTGTATAATGCAACAGTTCTTTAACCGCGGTGCTGAGCACACTTCCATTGGTGTCGATACAGGTATTAAAACCTTCGTTTTTGAGCATTTTGAAAAGGGGAAGGAGCGAGCCGGCCTGTAGCAAGGGCTCGCCTCCCGAAACGGTTATTCCTCCGGTGCTTCCAAAGAAAGGACGTTGGTTTCGAGCCATTTTTACAATGTTTTCGGCAGGCATGATGGTTCCGGTGCCCAACTCGATGGTGTCGGGATTGGCGCAATACAGGCATTTGTAGTTGCATCCCTGAAGAAACACCACCAGCCTGATTCCGGGCCCGTCGTAAGTGCCTAAAGTCTCAATCGAATGTACGCGCAACATCGTTCTCTTGTAAGGAAAAAATCATTTTGCGCACTGCCATTGGTCTCATGGCAGGGCGCTGGTTCATGTGCTTTGAAGCTAAACAGTTTCAAAAAAACTACGGGCAATCACATCTTGCTGCTGAGCTCGCGACAGCCTTACAAAATTTACGGCATAGCCCGAAACCCTTATGGTCAGTTGGGGGTACAACTCGGGCTGGTTCATGGCGTCTTCCAGGAGTTCACGGTTTAGCACATTCACATTGAGGTGGTGAGCCTCTTTTGTAAAATACCCATCAATAATTGAAACGAGGTTTTCGATTCTTTGTTCGGAGGTGGCTCCCAGGGTCTTGGGTACAATACTGAAGGTATTGGAAATTCCATCTAGAGAGTCCCGGTAATCTATTTTCGACACGGAGTTGAGGGAGGCTATTGCACCGCTGGTGTCGCGACCATGCATCGGGTTTGCACCGGGTGCAAAGGGTACCCCGTGTTGGCGACCATCGGGGGTAGCTCCTGTTTTCTGCCCGTACATCACATTGGAGGTAATGGTAAGGATTGAAAGCGTCGGCTCCGCATTCTTATAGGTGTCGAGCTCCTTCAACAGCCCATTGAAATATGCCGGAATTTCTTTGGCAAATATGTCCACGCGGTCGTCGTCGTTTCCGTAGCACGGAAACTCACCATCAATGATAAAATCGGTTGAAAGACCCTGGCTATTACGCACCATGGTTACTTTGGCATGCTTGATGGCCGAAAGGGAGTCGGCAACAATGCTTAGGCCTGCAGCTCCATAGGCAAGGTTTATTCCCGGATTGGTGTCGATCAGGGCCATCTGCAGCTTTTCGTAATAGTACTTATCGTGCATGTAATGGATCATGTTCATCGACTCATTATAAACCCGGGCGATCTCTTTCATTGCCAACTTGAAATTGTCCATGACTTCATCAAAATCGAGCACGTCGGATTTCAACGGGGGCACATTATGCAAAACCTGTTTGCAGGTCAATTCACAATATCCGCCGTTGAGCGCCAAAAGCAGCGTTTTGGCAAGGTTGGTGCGAGCCCCGAAGAACTGGATCTGCTTCCCGATTTCCTGAAACGAAACACAACAGGCAATTCCGTAATCATCGCTGTGGCGGATGCTCTGCATTAGATCGTCGTTTTCGTATTGAATGGAGGAAGTATCAATGGAAACTTTTGCGCAGAACTTTTTAAAACCTTCGGGCAGCTCTTTAGCCCAAAGGATGGTAATATTGGGCTCGGGCGATGGCCCCAGATTGTAAAGGGTCTGCAGAAAACGGAACGAGGTTTTTGTAACCTTGTGACGCCCGTCGGCCAGCTTGCCACCAATGGCTTCGGTTACCCAGGTAGGATCGCCGGCAAAGATTTCATTGTAGGCCTCCATGCGCAGGTGGCGTACCATGCGAAGTTTCATCACAAACTGATCAATGAGTTCCTGGGCCACCTCTTCGGTTATCAGGCCGGCTTCAAGGTCTTTTTCAATGTAAATGTCTAAAAATGATGACACATTGCCCAGCGACATGGCCGCTCCATCCTGCTCTTTCACCGCAGCCAGATACGCCATGTAAACCCACTGCACTGCCTCCTGAGCCGTTTCGGCAGGGCGCGAAAGGTCAAGGCCGTATATATCGCCCAGTTCCTTGAGTTGGTGCAGGGCTTTAATCTGGTCGGCAACCTCCTCGCGAGTGCGGATGCGTTGCTCTGTCATAGGGCCGGTCAGCCCCATGAGGTCTTGTTTTTTGGCCTCTATAAGCCGTGTAGTGCCATAAAGAGCTAACCTGCGATAGTCGCCTATGATGCGCCCACGGGCATAGTTGTCGGGCAAGCCGGTCAATATTCCCAACGAACGGTATAATAAAATTTCAGGTGTGTAAACGTCGAAAACGCCATCGTTATGTGATTTGACATAACGAAAAAGTTCTTTCACCTCTTTCGCTACTTCTACACCCTGCTCCTGGCATGCCTTTTCTACTACCGAAATTCCGCCAAATGGCTTCATAGCCCTTTTCAGGAGCATGTCGGTTTGCAGCCCGATGATGATCTCGGCGTCTTTGTCAATGTAACCCGGCCCATGTGAAGTAATACCGGATATGGTTTTATTGTCGATGGCCAGCACACCATTGTTGGCGCGCTCTCTGGCAAGATAATCCAGGCAAATCTGCCAAAGATTCTTGGTCCGCTGGGTAGGCTGCCTCAGAAAAGAAGCGTTGCCGTTGTATGGACGAACATTTTTAAGAACAAAATCGCGTACATCAATCGAATTTTGCCATTTACCGGGATTGAACATTTTTTATAAGGGTTTTAAAGTTTGCTTGGAACGAATTTTCTGGTTCGACAAATTAAGGTTTCTGAATCGATTTCAATGTCTTGAAGGCCTGAGCAGTACTTCAAAACATGGAAACTGTTGCAGTTGCTTGTTTGCGACTGCAAATTTAGAAAGATTTTAAATAAGAAACACGCTTGTTCAAAAATTAACAGCCTGCGTTGTGTGGGAATGCTATGTAGCTATTTCAAAATCAGGCTTGCCAACTTAAATTTTGAATGGCCGAAGTTCAGGGAAGCGTACATGGCTTCGTTTATCATTAAACAACCCGCAAACAGCTTCTATTTTTAATAGAAAGTTTTGGCGTTTTTCTTGCATTTGAAATGGAAACACACTATCTTTGCTTCATGATAAGCAAAAAAGATATATCACAAATTATTGCAGACCAGCAAAGCCTGGGTTTTAGAACAGAGGATTTGCCGCGCTTGAATGCAGGATTTTCAGGTCAGGATATTACCGTTGTTTCAGGCGTCAGAAGGTGCGGCAAATCCACACTGTTGCACGAAATAAGGTCAAAGAACGCCGAGAAGGATTATTATTTCAATTTTGACGATGAACGCCTGGTTAACTTTAAAGCTGATGATTTTCAATTGCTTTACGAAGTGTTTATAGAGCTATTTAGGAAACAAAGCACTTTCTATTTTGATGAGATACAGAATGTGGAAGGCTGGGAACGTTTTGTACGGCGTTTGCACGACTACAAAAACAAGGTATTCATCACCGGCTCCAATGCTTCCATGCTCAGCCGTGAGTTGGGCACCCACCTTACCGGTCGCTACTATCAGCAGGAGCTGTTCCCTTTCTCTTTCGCCGAATATTTGGCTTTCATGAAAAGGGAAATTCCTCAAAAATCATTTCTCAATACAGAGACAAAAGTTCAACTACATAGTGATTTTATAAACTACTTTTCAAAAGGCGGTTTTCCTGCTTATTTACAATCAGACAACAGCCAATATCTTAAATCACTTTACGAGAGTATCCTTTACAGGGATGTAATGGTTAGGAACGGGCTTACCAATGAGAAAGAAATCCTGGAACTTGTCCATTTTCTCGCCAGCAACACATCGAAGCTGTTTTCATACAACGGCCTTACAAAGGTTATTGGCGTTAAAAATGCAACTACAGTTAAAAGTTACCTGAGCTTTCTGGAGAACACCTATCTGCTGTTTCTTGTAAATAAATATGATTTTTCGGTAAAAAAACAGATACAAAACCCTAAGAAGATCTATTTTATTGATTTGGGGCTGGTACGCGAATTGGGCTTCCATCATTCGGAAGACAACGGAAGGTTACTTGAGAACCTGGTTTATATTGAGCTGAAACGCAGGGAAAAAGAAGTTTACTACCACGCTCAGAAGCATGAGTGCGATTTTGTGATAAAAGAGAAAAACCGCATTGTAGAGGCCATACAGGTGAGCTGGTCGGTTTACAACACAACCACAAAAAAAAGAGAAATTGAAGGACTGGTTGAAGCATTAACCAGCCATAAGCTTACGGAGGGGCTTATCCTTACTGACGAAGAGGAGGATGAATTTACCATCAAAAATTTGAAAATTAAAGTAATGCCCACCTGGAAATGGTTGTTGAAGTTGAATGAATAATGGATTCCTGCATTTCTATTTCCTAATCTAAATCAAGCACAAATGCAGACAGATGCATTGTGCTTGATTTAATCACATAAGAGCCCATTACAGCAAACGCCAGTTAGCAGCAGCTTTTCTTAATCTTTTTTTCTTTTAAGGCAGGCATAATGTATTAACCCGGAAGATGTCACTGAAAAGGTAAATGTAACCACTTCCCAGCCTTTCTGCGTATATTCAGTCACTTTTCTTTGCAACTGATTGGTGTTCAAGGAGCGTTTTTCATCGCCACTCAACCTGATTTCCAGCAATTCAAATTGATTTCCATTAGACGATATCGACATGGTTCCTTTTTGTCCCACTGCTTGATAAAATATTGTTACAAACTCATAACTGCTGTTGTCTTGAGACATCAGGTGGCCGGGGGAGCAAATCAATGCAATGATAAAAAGACAGCCGTAGATGTAGTTTTTCATAGTTGTTTGTTTTTAAAGTGAAGAAAAAGGAAGAAGTTTTGGTCGATTGTGGTTTTCATGACCTGAAGCAGAATATTCAAAATTGCTGCTAACGGGCCCGGAATCATCTTCGATGAGACCGCTTCGCCGAGCTGCATCCTGATCGGGCTTTATTGCACCAACTAAGCGAAGCGATCTCATAGAAGATAATCCTCGTCCTGTCTGCGTGCTTACGCACTGCACAGGCAGGGATGGCCGCTGTTCGCTTTGCCTGCCTGCGTGCTGTCGCACACCACAGGCAGGCTTGTTTCATCCAAAGGTCGTAAAATTACCTGAATAAAGCCCGATTATTCCCGAGCCCGATGGCGGCTTGGCGTAGTGGCGGATTTTGGCTTGTGCTGAACGAAGTTGAAGCAAGCACAAAAGTTCAATCGAAGAACTGGACTTGAACCTACCACAAAACTGTCATACGAAGCACTGCACCCGCCATTACGCCAAACCGCTGTTATAAACCGTTTTACTATTTGTCATTTGTGTCAATTAGTTCAAAAATCAATTCTGTCAAAGTCTTCAAATCACTTTCAATTGCTCCTTTCATATGTTGATCGTAAACACTTTTGTTGTCTGGCGGGTTGAGATTTAGTGTCAAGCCTTTTTCTAATGCCAACAATCTTAAAAACTCCCTTTGTGTTCGTCCGTTTCCTTCTCTGAATGGGTGCAAATAATTGACAGTATCTAAAATTTCCGCCAATTTCTCGGCTATTAGCTTTTTATTCTCTTTCGGAATTTTCTTGAAGTCGGCAATTAATTGGTCAATGTATCTGAAAGCATTGTCAAAGTGCGAAGTAGGGAAGAACTGCTTGCCGTCTTTGCTAATTTCAACTATCCGCTTTTTCCCTGCCCAAACGTAAATGTCTTGAAATAAATGTCTGTGAATTTCAAAAAGGGTGTCAATACCCTTTATTTTTATTGGCTTTTCGTAAAGTTCATGTAGTCGTTTTGTTACCGCACCGCTCTCAACAAAGAGCAATACATCGGGGTCGGTTATGTCCTGTAAATTTCTTAAAAGTCCTGTCTTAGGGTCAGTATAGGTGAAGTCAGGGTCTATGTATTTGTAGGAATTAGACATAGGCTTTTTGTTTGGCGAATGCCACAAGTTCTGATAGTGATATTTTTCCAGTCACATAGTCCCGTATAATCTCTATTCCTTTTGGTGTCGGTTTAAATCCTTCAAACATATTGCTTCCCAAAGCGTTTGCAGTGCTTTCAAGCGTTTTCAAGTCTGAAAATTTTACACCCATTATTGTCATGTTGTTTCTGTCTATTTCTATTGTGTTGAACATGTTTTTCAATCTTAAATGCTTTCCAAATTTACAAAATATTTAGGTCAAATCGCTTGTTTCTGTCGCTTTAAAATGGCTTATAACGGGCTCGGGATTGGTGCAGTGAAGCCCAATGGGTTGACAGACAGGCAACGCCACCAAAAACCTTTGGATATTCAAGCAGGGCATACAATGAGATTAGCCCGCCCATGCTGCTGCCCGCCATGAAGGTGTTTTCCCTGTCGGTATGAACCGAAAAGTTGGTGTCGATGTATGGCTTAAGCTCATGAACAATAAATCTCAGGTAATTGTCCGAGGTGGGATTGAAAGCCTCCTGTGTCCTGCCTGCTCTTTGCAATTGTGCGTTTACAGAGTCTTTTTCCGTTTGCGAAAGACGCTCAAAAGGTTTCTGCGGAAAATATTCAGCATGCCTTGTTGGGCCACTATTCCAGATGCCAACAACGATAAACTTCTTTACCTGCCCGCTTGCAAACAACTCTGTTGCCACATCATCAACGTTCCAGGCCTGCCTGTTCCAGGTGATCGCCGAATCGAACAGCATTTGGCCATCGTGCATATACAGCACGGCATATTTTACGGTGTCGGAATAGCCTTCGGGCAGCCAAACATCAATATGCCGCAATGCCACATACTGCGACCTGAAGTGCTGAATACGTTCAATTCTGCCGCTTGCAACCTGCGGAATGGGCTGCTGAGCAATTCCCTGAAAAGAGAGGCCCAACAAGGCAAGGATTAAAATCAGGGTCTGTATCATTGGTAAAAATATTGGCTGGATCATGTCTTATCTGAGTAGTAAACCATCCCCTGTCTTGAAGATCATGTCCTCAGCGCCGATAAAAGGTCTGTCCCATATATGCCCCATCTGCCTGTCCATTACGATGGGGTAGAGGTATTGACCGCCGTTAACGTAAGTAATCTGTCTTATATCTGCAGGGCCCCAGCCCGGAACATCAATCTTTACTATGGTGCCATGATAGTCTCCTCCGGCTATGCCTGTTTCAAAATAACCCCTGAAGAAATGAACGCGGGTTTTGTGAACCACTATATCGAGCTTGCCGAAGTCAATACCAACCTGTGCATGCCACCGGGGATCGGTAATCTGCCTTAGCTCAGGCGTTACCACAATGCGGTTGTTGTTGCCAAAGAGCAGCACCAAATGTCGCGAGTCAAGGTATTCGATCACAGCTTCACTCAACTTTACCGGATCTCCTGCAAAGGCATCGGTTGTACCGCCTACACTAACGGGTCCAATTCGGTCGCCAGGCTTTACCCCTTTGTTTACAACATACTGGAAGAAGGCCTGGTCAGTCAGAGTTCCGATAGAGAAGTTGGACGCACCCTGCCTGATCAGCTCGTTGGTGATCCAGGTTGCGCCTCCTGTACGGTCGGCCCCGTCGGCCACTACCACCGGTGTTCGTCCGGCCTCAACAGCCTGCAGTACGCGCCTCACCCCGTCTTCTACATTGTAAATCTCTTGAAAGACAAAGGCTTTGCGATGCCTCCAGAAGTATTCGTTCATGTCGTCGGCAATACGATTGGCCAACTCGTAGTCATTGTTGGTAACCACGAAAATGGAAGCGCCATTATCGGGCACATCGGCATAAGCAAAGCCAAAGTTTACCGATACATACACATCGGTTTCTCGGTTTTCCCATCGCCTGGCACGCTCCATGATTTCACGTGCAGGGAAATGAGCGGTGCTCTGAAAAAAGCTGGGAGTTATCACACCCGGCTTCCGGGTGGCTACTACAGGGTCGAAGGTGCCTTGAAGTGTTCTTATCATGACATCGGCAGCCTGTTGCCCCATCAGGGTATCATCGTAGTGGGGGAATCGTTTCACGCTGAAAACAGCGTCGGCAGCGTCATAGGCCACCAGCTTGGCATCGACATTGGCATGCAGGTCGAGCGTTACGATAAGTGCCACATCAGGCCCCACCACACTCCTGACCAAGCGAAGAAGTTCAGCCTCGGGTCTGGCTATTCCAACTACAGCCATAGCTCCGTGCAGCGACAGCAGCACACCATCGAAGGGGCCTTTTTCCTTCAGGTCGCGAATGATCAGATCGGTAAAATAGGCCCACACCTCGGCTGAGTTCCAACTGCGCGAAGTGCTGCCCACAGGCATGCCTGCAGGCGAGGTGATGGCTACCATTTCCACGCCCCCATAGGCCTCCATACGTGCTTCAAACCCACCCACATAGCCGTTATTGCCGCCAAGGAAACGGTCGGTCGGCTGCCCGGTAGCCAACCAATCCTCCAGCATGGCAGGCTCAGGACAGAAGGTACAGGTTTCGTGGAAAAAGGACACAATACCGATGCGGTAAGTTTCAGCACGTGCCGGTATGATTCGCTCTGAAAGCTCCTGCCCGCTTACTCTTACCGAAACGGACAAAACATTAACAACAAGCACTATCCAAAAGATGCATTTTGCAACACCACAGACATTGGTGAGGCTGTTTTTCGTAGCGTTCATATCGAATGGTTTAAGGATAATCGGCTAAAGGGGATTGAAATATGAAAATGCAAACACCAAAAGATAAATTTAAAAAATTTTTAGCAGCTTTTTATATTTTTGGTTCTAAAGGTCTGGGCCGACGCGCATAAAAATCCCTGAATATTGCGGACTAAGGTGCCCCTTCACATTTAATCAATACTGGCTGTTTTTTCCCAAATTGAATTAGCACGTCAGCGGGGTACGCTGATTGGGTGATTTAACAAAAAGCCTGCCTGCCGTAAACCCGGCACCTCTTGTACATTACCGGGCCGCCAGACGACAAGAAGGCTTTTGGACTAATGCCCTTTGAAATGGCGGCTGACAACTTATTTTTCATTTTTTTTAAAGTAGTTTGTTTTTTATCAAAACATTGCATTACCTTTGTACCATACATGATGTTTAATACTAAAAGTTTAAAACATGAGCAATACCAGTCAATTAGCCGAGTTACTATCAGCCTGGGAGGAAACATATAAAAAAGGTCAACTGACCCTGTGGATTTTTCTTTCCCTGAAGGACGGCAAGAAATACGTTGATGAAATAAAGGCTTTTGTTGAGGAACAGTCTTTAAATACCATGAGCTGTGAAACCCAGAGCCTTTATCGAAATCTTAGAAAGTTTCATCATGTCGGGGTTGTTGATTATGAAACAGGTGTAGGCTACAAAGGACCCGAGCGAAAATATTATTTTTTAACCGAAACGGGCGAAAAACTGCTTGAAGCTTTTACTGAGAGAAATATCTCTTTGTTTTTTAACAAACGCATTAAAAACCTAATAAAGAAGGAGGACTAAAAATGAAAGCATTGACAAAAGATCTTCTGTATTTTGCATTTTTCTTTCTGGCAGGAACTGTGGTTTTTCGCTATTGCCTGAGCCACTTTTTAGAGACACAAGTGCATAATCTGGTGTGGGTTGTAGCCGTAACCTACTTTTTTTTCAATCTTTTTATTGGTTGGTTTTTTGGGAAAAGGGATTATGAAGTTCTGCCGATGCATGATGTCGGATTCCGGTTTCATTTTGCAACCTATTTCCTATTCAATGCGACATCGGTGTTATGGTTTTTATTTGGCTTTCATTCACGTTTTGAAAGCATTGGAGTTGTTTATGTCACAGCCCTCTTTTGGGGTCTTTTATTATTGACTCATTTCATTTTCTATTTAAAGGCTCGAAAGAATTCCATTAAAGGCCTTAGCAAGGAAGATTTGTTTGAATAATAAATGGAATTTGTTAACACTCCTTCCTCCCTTTGGGATGGAGCGTTTGCTGGTATGGCCAGGAAACGACTGCGTGGAGATACCCTGTCGTGCTCCAAAAATTTGAAGCAGGCTATTTTGCTTGAACACCTGTTGTTGTGAAAATCGGCCAAGCCAAACCTTTATTGCATATAGGTTTTTTAAGGCATTGGAATCCTTTTTCCAATTTTTTTAATAATTCTATCTGCAGCTAATTTGCCGGTAAGTATCGACATGGGTACACCTGCCGGACTATAAGCCCATTGCCCTGCCTGATAAATGTTTGGTATGGGTGTAAGAGTGGATTTGTCAGAAAATTGAATTTTATTTACTGCCGGCATGGGCCTGTCGAATGCCCAACCCACAATAGCCCCTTCGGAGCTGCCTACCCTGTTTTCGAAGCTTAAAGGTGAGAATGAAAAGCGACCAATGACTTTTTCTTTTAACATCGGGTAAACAGAATCGGCGAGTACCCGTATCATCCGGTTTTCGAGTTCGTGAATAAACTCATTGAGCCATCCGGCTTTCTGAATTTCTTTAAACAGATTGTATTCGGTAAGCAAACTGATAATCAACCCTGTTTTACCCTCAGGAACCAGCGAAGCATCTCTGAGCCCGGGTATGGAAATTTCATAAGTGTTTAACCGGGTAAACCTTTCGAGCCAGCTATAAACCTGCGCTTTTGAAACATTTTCGAAATTGCTGAGCATATTGTCAAGGTCTTCGCGGTGGGTTTCGCCCAGACCTGATTTTAAGGGAGTATAAAAGAAATGCCCATGTGCAATTTTTCTGAAACTTTCGAGGGGCTCGTCCACTTCGAGATAAAGGGAAAAAACAGAATCGTTTCCCCTGCCTTGCAATGTTTTTATCCTGGTTTCTTCAAAATTTAATTTGACTTTTGGAAGCAATCCTTCGGCAGAAACGTTTCTATAAAACGTTTTCAAATCGGCGGCCCATATCAAATATTCGTATTTATAGGCAATGTTGTTTTGGTCGGTTACAGCGCAACTATCAGCCAACACTGCGGTGATTTTGGTTTCAGGCAATATTTCACCCCCGTATTCAAGGAATTTGCCTTTCAGGGCTTCGGCGAGCTTTCCTACCCCGCCCCTGGGGTAAAAATAATCGAGATAAAGCGAAAAGTAGCTTAAGGCAAAAAAAGCAGGTGTGTTTTTAAAAAAATGCTGGGCAACTATGTCTTGCAATGCTGGATTTTTCAAAATGGCATCCAAGTATTTTTCAACCGGCTTATTCATTCGGTTAATCCTGCCTACCGTAAAAACAAATTTGGGCAACCAGGGCAAAAGTTTATTGAAAAGATATTCCCTGTCGCGTTTTAAATCTTTAAACACAGGATTTTCAATGCCATAGAGCACGTCCATGTGTTTCATTATTTTACGTATTGTTTTTAATAACCTATCAATCTCGTGTTCACTTTCAGGAAAAATTTTCACGAGAAGCTGCCTGTATTTTTGCAAATCGGCAATGGTTTCAACAGCAATAATTTCATTTCCGACACCTAAGGAAACCGGGCTTTTTACCACGTCGAGCTGAATATTAAGGTCTTTCAGCATTGGCAATATGATGCCGGCATCTACAAGCGCCCTGACCCCTGCTTCGAAAGTGAAACCATTGCGGGTAAATGAATTAACCAGACCGCCCAACTCCTTATTTTTCTCAATGAGCAATACCTTTTGTCCGGCCCTGGCCAGGTAAGCAGCCGAAGTTAAACCTGCAATTCCGCCGCCCACTACAATGGAATGATATCTTTTTTCGTATGCAATATTATCTTTCATGTTTATTCCCAATTCCTAATGACTTAATGATTTGGTCACCTTTTAAGCCCTGCCATTTCCAAGCTTTTATCCCAAAGTTCGTAAGCTTCTTCTAAATCCAAAGCCGGAGGGGCAGGAGTTTCCAAAGTGGTTAAATTAAAGAATTTTCCGCTTGTTTTATCCAGTTCATCTGCCACGCCCAGATAATACAGTGCTTCGGCCGAAACCTGCGGCGATTTAAGGGTTTTATCGAAAATAGTGTGTTTAAACCAACGGTAAACCGAACCGTTTTCCTGTCCGGTTTCGGTTTTAACAGCACCGGGGTGCATGGTGTTGATAGTAACTCCTGTATTTTCGAAAAGTTTTTCAAAAACAAGCATCGACAGTAGTTGGGCAGTTTTAGCAGAACCATAACTTTTCAAACCAGAATACCTTCTCTTTTCCCAATTCAAATCATCGAGCTGTAGGCCCCAGGCTGCAAAGCGATGACCTTCCGACCCCACCATAATAATCCGGGCTTTTTGCTGCGATTTGAGCTTGTCCATTAAGCTGTAGTTGATTATCAACGTTGAAAGGTAATGAACCACCAAAAGCTTTTCAAGTCCTTCGGCGGTTAGTTCCTTTTTGGTGAGATATATGCCGGCATTGTGAATTAAAACATCAATTGGCGCTTGCATTGCTGCAAGTTCGGCAGCCACCCGCTTAATATCAGCCAAAAGGCTTAAATCGGCAATTTTATATTTGCACTCAACCCCGTACTCCTGATGGATTTCATTGCATAAAGCTTCAGATTTTTGGATGTTCCGGTTGATGCACAAAAGATTGGCCCCTTGTGCAGCATATTTTCGTGCAGTATGGTAACCAATACCCGATGTAGCACCGGTAATGACCACAAGCCGGTTTTTAAAACTTTCAGTGCAAACTTTCGGGTCCCTGCTATTGTTTCTAATCATGGCGAATATGTTCGACCACTCGTATTCTTTAAAATATTTAAAGAATTTGCTTTTTTTCTTGCGATCCATCATCCAAATTTTTTCTTCATAAATCGTCTGTACATCTTACCAAACCTTGGAATATTATCAAAAATATCGCCCCACAAATCGTAGTAATCACGTTGTTCGGCAATTTTTCCCTCGTCGTTTATTGTAAGCCTGCTTGAACCATACATAATTGAACTTGGATATTTTTTAAAACGGAGTGTCATCTCCCATTCTATCAAAACAATATTCTCGCTCATTATAGCATTTACAACCCGCATTTTCAAATCTTTCGACCGTGCAGCAAGGCGTTCGGTCATCTCCGTAAAAGGCTTTTTGCCTCGTATTTCCTGAATGGAGTCGCGGAAATACATATCATCAGCATAATAAGGAAGAATGTGCGACCAATCTGGTTTGCCCGCGGTATTGTAGGTTTTCGACCACAATTCTCTTACAAGCTCTGCCGTGATGGTTTTTGTTTCGAAAGAGGGTTTTTCTGTAGAATCATTGCTCTCCATAACTTGTAGGGGTTGTATTTTTGAAATAAAGGACAATGCCTCCTTGAGAAGTATCTCCCATTATATTAATTTTTTGTTTTGACCTGGCCTAAGAACATTGGGCAAGTCTTTCGCCAAAGATAAATTTTTGTTAAACCTGGTGGGGGCAGGAGGGAACTTTTTTTCCAGATAGCAATCTGGTTGAGATGAAGCAAGACTTTTTGTGCTTCTTCAGCTTAGAGTGTGTCGCGCTTTTGTATCCTAAAGCAAGCGATGGTCTTGAAATCTGAATTGAAATTTCTTTTTAAACCCTTACGATAGAAATCAAAAACATCAAATTCCTGGTCAAGGGCTTTGTACCACTACCGGGCGACTATGAATAAAACGAGGCTAGGACTTTTGCTGTTTGGCGCTGTGGCGGCTCCGGCTTTGCGTTCCCAGTTTTTCGGATTTGGTGTTTGAGTAAATTTGGTTGTAATCCGAATATTAAATATTTTTACCCACAGGCGCTCATCCCGTGTGGTTTCTGCTTTCGGTCAAAGCTATAGGGGATGGCCATAGATGTCCGACGGCTACCCGACAAAAAATTAAGTAAAATGAAATATCTGCGCAGGCTTTTTTTACCCATTGCCATCCTGTTTCTTGCATCAGGGGTTTTTTCTCAGGGCGGTATGCAGTCCTTAAAAATTACTGTTGTTGCCAATGAATTGATTTTCGATAATCCGCCTTTCAGGCAATGCCATGCATCCACGCTTGTTGAGCTGGCCGATGGGCGCATTATGGCAGCCTGGTTTGCGGGCACGTACGAGCGGCATCCCGATGTGTGCATTTGGGCATCAATAAAGTCGCCGGCAGGGTGGAGCCCGCCTGTAATGCTGGCAGATGGCATCATAAACGACACGCTTCGTTACCCTTGCTGGAATCCGGTGCTGTTCAGGTCAAAGCAAGGCGAACTTTTTCTGTTTTACAAGGTTGGCCCATCGCCAAGCGAGTGGTGGGGTATGTATAAGAAATCGCACGACGATGGGCAAACCTGGTCGGAACCGGTAAGGCTGCCCAACGGAATCCTGGGCCCGATCCGAGCCAAGCCGGTATATCTGTCGTGTGGCCGTATCGTAAGCCCTTCGAGTACCGAAGATGGAGCCGTGTGGAACGTGCACATGGAGCTTTCCGACAATCATGGGCAAACATGGTCAAGGGTTTCGCTCGATACCACAACCGGTTTCAGAATTATACAGCCCACCTTGCTTACCCTTGCCAATGGAAGCCTGTTGGCATTTATGCGGAGCGACCAGAATTTCATTGTTGAAAGCAGGTCGGTCGATGGCGGAAGCACCTGGAGCAGGCCGGTACTGACCGACATAGTAAACCCCAATGCCGGTATTGATGCGCTTACGCTAAAATGCGGCCTGCACCTGCTGGTTTACAATAAGGGGGTTAGCGGGCGCGAATGGTACGAAGGCCGCAGCAAGCTTTTTCTGAAGGCTTCGTTCGATGGCGAGCAATGGTACGATGTGTTGGCTCTGGAAGACAAGACCACGGGCGAATACAGCTACCCGGCCATTATACAGTCGTCCGATGGCCTTGTGCACGTTTCCTATACAAGCGATCGGGTGAATATAAGGTATATGGCCTTGCGGATTGAAAAAGAGCAACCCTGAAGCGGAAGTCCTAAATGCGATCATGAATTGTTGATTATTTTGTGGCGGCTTTTGGTTCGGCCGGTGCTGTTGTCGGAAGTGGTTCTGTTCATCTCAAATTGTTTATTCGGTTTTGCAATTCAGTCATTCTGCTCAAAAGGTCATTAAAATTTAATGATTCTCCATAAATCATAAACTTAGTCATTTCTAAATAATCAACCTCATATTCTTTCAAAACCGTGTCAGGTGGAATAATTTTTATGGTTTCGGGAGTATGGGTTGCATAGTCAAGTCCCCGTAATGGGTTGAATTTTTCCCGGTGAGCAACGATATTGTTGTATAGCACTTTGTCCTGGAGTGCTGTTATTCCGTGTGGAGTGTCCATTAGCCTTTCCAAATCATACAAATGTCTTGAAAGTCGGTCAATTCGAATTTTATCAGGCTCCTGAGAAAATTCTTCGTGAAGAAGGAATATCTTTTCAAGGAAAGTTCGTTGGGGTAGAACTGTCGGAATGGCAAAAGGATCTGTTGCAAAATCCAAATTTGGGAAATTTAATTGTTTTCTAAGTTTCCCTATTTGTGTTTTGCTAATGTCTCCTTCAAATCCAAAAAACCTGCGATCAATTGCAAGGTCAATATCTTCTGAAAATCTCTCAATTAAATCCCATCCCTTGCTCAAAGAAGTTCCTCCTTTAAATACAATATGTTTGCTGTATGGCAAAAAAAATGAGGCTTTCAAACACAGTGTTACCCACCAATCCTTTTCAATTGCTATTGCAGGCAAACCTGTTAATGCTGTTGCCTGATTGAGAATTTCAATCCTTCTTTCTTTTGATAGTGTCAGCCAGGCGGTGTTCATCAAATCGCTTTCATCAATATTGTTTTTATCCAGGCAGGGGCGAGTTTCGCATCATTGATTATGTTCTCTTTCTTTTCATCCTTTAGAATGGCCTGGATTTTTTCTATTGTTTTTTCATCTGCTTTCTTTTGACCAATGGTTTTGAGTGCCTGAATAGCCAAACCACTTATTTCTCCTTTTACAAAAAGGTTCTTAGGGCTTGTTTTTTTAAAGGTGATAGTACGCTTTCCAACTTTAACGGTTCTTGCTGCTCCATCAGTCAGGTAAACCACTTTCATAGGGATTTGAGTGGATAAACCCAACTTGTTTAACGCCTGAACGCCCGTAGGAACAATTCTCGCTTTATCCCTTCTGGCAATGGCTTTGGCTATTTCTTCGGTCGATGGAAAGAGAACCCCAAGTTCTTTGTCTATTTTAGGGTAGAGGTAAATGCCGTGAGCCAAACGAACAAGAATTTCCTTTTCTTTCAGGCGTAACAAGGCTTTCTTAACACTTTCGGAGTTTCCATAGTCTAAGAAGTCGTCAACAAACAGAACGCTTCCCTTTTGGTAAGTTTTAAGCGTATCAGCAATCCTATTTTCTACTTGTGGTCTTTCCATTGGAGTAATTTCGTCCCAAATTTAGCAAATATTTGGGACAAGGGTAGGGTCAGGCAATATTTCCTTGAAGTCTTCGAATGTGGGCGAGTTTTGTTGCTATTGCCCAACGGTTCTCAGCTATACGCAGGCGGGGATTTTTACCACTGACTTTCCTGCGAAGTACTAAACATCAAATATAGCACTTTCCTGTCCTACGAAGCACAGAACCCCCGCTATCGCAAACCCCTTGTGTGTGCCCTGCATGAGCATACAGTGCACACTTGTTGTAAGGTGTTGAAAACATTCAAAAATACAAATTTATTTCAGCTGATTACAAAAGTGTGCAAATTCCAGAGGGTGAAAGTCCCTTATGCGCCGGGGTAACGCCCGGAAGTTTTAGCAAGTGGCAAGCTGGTTGGCGGTGACGGCAGCAGTGAAGGAAGCCAGACTGCAAAATCCGGTACTGACGAACAGGAACGGCATATGAGGCATATAAGCCTGGATAAGCAAACACATCCTTGTGAAGTCCTAACAGTTCCAGTGGGCTTTTATGTAGATGCCGCAGAGATCGGAGGAAGGAATATGCTCTTACCAGGGGAAGATTGCCCCACATCTTAATGAACCGCTGTATACGAGGCCCGTACGTACAGTGGTGTGAGAGGCGCTCCGGTGGGCTTAACGGCTCACCGGCCGTCTACTCGATTAGCGGTTCGGGCTTCTGTTTTTCTCGTCATAGTTGTCGGAATTGGTCAGCGTTAATAATGTTCTGAAGCAAACTGTATGAAGCGGATGGTGCTGTCCGTGACGATGGATGATAGAAGTCAATTACTTTGGCGTTTTTGTGTCTGCCGATTGCAACACCATAGCCACTATTAACCCAATTAGTTTCCGGAAAAAGTCCGTTGCGAAGTTCCTTCCAAGAAGTTCCTGTAATAATGATGTCTGGTGATATGATGTCAATTTGTTGATGTAAAAAGTAAAAGTTACTTTTCAAATGCTCCATCATTCGGACGTATTCAGAGTTGCCAAGTCCGCCCGATTTTTTGATGTTCATAAACGCTACCCTTTGGATTGCTTTATGAGCAGAGCCTTTAGTTGCCCTAATGTCATCATACTGAGGAAAGTTGTTGAGTAGTCCGTAACTCCATTCTGCAATTCGATATGAAAAAGTGTATGAAATTTCTTCACGCCACCATTCTCTAAAATCACCTGCGTCTTGCTTGGGATTGTTTGGTTCTTTTGCAATAAACAAAACTTTTGTCGGGGCAGATAAGAATTGTTGCTCATTTACAATTCCGTCCTTGACGAACTTACCTTGATATTCGGGAATAGTTTTTTCCCACCTTTCAAAGAGGTCGTTAAGCAATTCCGTCTTACTAATTATATTCAACCAATTCTATTTTGAAGTTTGTGAGTTTTGTTTTTCCATCCAGCAGAACTTTTGGAATTTACATACTGAATTTTCAAGTCAGGGAAACTTGTTACGAACTTGATTTTCTTTTTCGCAAAGGAATTGTCAAAGAACCAAATGCTGTCGCTGTTGTTGGCTTCTGATTTATTTTTTGTTACATAAACACAGAGGTCTGGAAACGATGTCACGATTTGGACCTTGATGTCTTCAAACCATGTTACTTCTTTTAAGATTGCCATTGTCTTGTAAGTTTAATTTAATAGAATAGGGTTTAAGTATTTGTGTACCGTAGTTATACAAGATATTAAGGTTAGCTTTCTCTGCAAGGTTATTATCATCTTTAACCTTTTCTTTGTCTGTAAACAAGATTGTTTCCATTGTGATAATTATTTAGGATTTGTAAAAAAAATGTTTGAATTACTTCGCATAAATAAGGCTAACATATACCTGAATAATATTGAGATTAGTATCATATAAAATACCAAATTGATAGCCCCTAATATTAAGAATTGTAGAAAACCTGCCTTTGTGTAATTCAGATTCTTTAAATCCTCGTAATCGTTCAATATCTGAATAAGTTGATACCAATTTTCTGACAACTGATCTTGCCAAGTCAAAATTGTAATATTTTGGTAGTTGAATTTGATAGAAAATTCTATCTTCTTCTATTAGTGTACCTGAAATATAACCATTCACTTCTTCGGCAATCCATTCAGAAACATATTCCACCAAGGCAATGTAGGTTTTTCTACTTTGTTGTGGTACTTGACTAATCAGGCTGGTTGAGATAAACAAAATCAAAATAAAAAGTAGTGTTTTCATTGTTTTTAGATTTTAAGTTAGATTTTTTGAAAAGAATTTTAGGCTTACTCTGTTCGGTTTTCAGTGTCCCCGTTTTTGGTCGGCTCTGTCGTCATAGCCTGACCGCTAACGGTTGCGGGCTTTGCGTTCGGGCGGGTTTCGAAGCACAAAGCTTCAATTTATTACTAAAGTTCATTGGAAGCACAAAACTTCAAATTTGCACGTCAGCCCGCCTGACGCAAAACCCGTGTTAGTGGCTGGTTTTATTTTCTTTGTCATAGTAAACTCTGTATTTACCGAAAGTTGTCTCAAAGCTTGGTACTTCGGGAATTTTTTCGGTTTTCATTCTATTTTTCGGACTTAAAGTTTTCAGTTTTATAAATGCGTCTCTAATTACATTGTCAGATGAGCTTTTAACTCTTGCTTGTGATTCAATCATTTGATACCAAGTTCCCCAAGCTACCCTTTCATCAAGTCCGTCAACATTTGTAAAATTTATATTGTTACGTGATAATACGAATATATGAACTTCATTAATGTGTATTTCTTCTTTGGTGTATTTCTTTAATTCAAGGGTGTCTATTATGTTTGGGATGTCGGTATTTGTTAGCCAATGTTCAACTTTTTCGACCCATTCACTTGCTTTGTTAAATAAATTGGTGATACGGCTAAATCTCTCTCTCATTGATTTTCTAAATGGGTCTTGCCATTTTAACTGAAACAAACCAAGTGTCATTGTTTTAGTGTCAAATATAACTGCATCAATATCTGTTTTTTTGCCGTTTAAATTAATGTTAATCCCTTTCGGTATTTTTATCAATTTGTCATACGGAAATAAATGAAATAATTCGTTTCTAAATCTGTCTTCTCTTTTGTTTACTGCTTCAAAATAGTCTTTTTCAAATTTTCGTTTTAGTTCTCTGTTCAATAACTCAAAAGGATTTCCTAAACAGCCTGAAACAAGCCTTACAAGCATATTCTCGGAGACTTGAACATACATAGGTAAAGATGCCGCAGGATAGTCTAAATAATAGCTGAAATTTTCTTTGTTAAGTGTGATGCACGAAAATATTTGCTCCATTTCGCTTTGTGATGCGCCAAAATAATTTTTATATATGTCTAGAGTTTTGTCTTTGTAATATGTGTAAGTCAATAGATTGTGTAAATCTACTTTCGGATTTATTTTAGTTAGTTCCAAACAAGCTTCCGTATGCATTATTGCAACTCCTATAATCGTCTCAACAAGGTCTAAATATTTCCAATATTCAATGCCACCAAATTTATCATTTTCTCCAAATTCATCGTATCCTTGAAGTCTAAGTACAAAATAGTGTCCTTTCTTCTTGTAATAATCGTCTATTTCTGGAGTAGCGTCATAGCTGATGTATTTTCCGCTTGGATTTCGGATTATTTCTCTAAGCTTAATTTTTATCTCATCTTCATTTAGATTGTCTTTTTTCTTTTTCTCTTCAATCATTCTTTCAACAATCATATCTCTGAAAAAGTCTCTGCTTTTACGGTCATAATACTCAAGTCCTGCATTTTTGACAACATAACTAAACGAAAACTCACTCTCCTTTGGAATTTCAAGTTTAATCAAGTCTGCTTTCTCATACTCTACTAATTGATTTAAAAAAGCAATATGTCCAGCAAATTGTATAATACCGTCTGCCCAATTCCTAGCTTCCTTGTACATTTCAGGGAAAGGCTCAAATGTGTTAATGTCGATGTCATTGTAAAATGGTTTTAAAGCTGGCGCCCAACCATAATTGTAAAATTCACGAAGTTCTTCTACTTCTTGTTCTGTCTTGCCAGGTGCATCGTTGTAAAAAAGCATAACAAAGTCAAGCCGTCTAAGAATATGTTGAATAGCGTGGTAACTTGGTCCTGAAAATGTGTCTTTAATTTTTAAGGTTTCCGTTTCGACTATTTCCTTTAGAAGTGTTGATGCTTTTTTTGTCATTTAATTGTCGATGATAACGGTTTTCTAAACTTGCCACTAACGTTTTCGGGCTTTGCGTTCGGGCGGGTTTCGGAGCACAAAACTTTCAACAAGCACTGAATTTGATACGGAGCACAAAGCTCCAAGTTTGCACGTCATCCCGCCTGACGCAAAACCCGTGTTACTGGCTGGCTTTTTGTATTTCATTTTTATGCTGTTGCCGTTGGCTGTTGTCCTTTAAGTTTTTCATCTTGGTAGATAGTTTCAAAAATATAGTCAACTGGTTCTACTAATGATAGTCCAGAGTTGTCTTCAAAAATAATTCTAGGTCTGTTTGTCTGTTGGCTAACGGCAATGTCTTGATATGGTATGTAGCTTTTTATAACTCCAATAAGTCCTGCGTTCATATTTGATTTTGTCCCTTGTATGCATACCATTTCAGGTCTTAAAACCACTGGTCCGCCACTATTTCCTGGAAATACTAAAGCATCAACTATGAAGTCGGTGCTTCTACCTTCAAATAAATCTCTAATTCTTGCAATTGCTCCACTTCTGAGGATAACGTGTTGTCTATCTATTGCAACAAGTCCCATTGGAAAACCTAGGACATATACATAGTCTCCTTCTGTCGTTTCCATTTCAATCAATTTGTCCTTTGTGAAAACAGCTTCGTCTGATTGAAAGAAATGGAATTTCATACCTTCTTCTTGTAATTTTGCTCCGTTTATTCCTATAACCGCAACGTCAACATTATCTTTTGAATGTCCAGTCCAAAGCTGTTTGCCGTCTTGGTCAATAAGTTGTGCCGGATAATCTTTTGCCGCTTGGTCGTCCTGAGGATTAAACCGGAGTAAAACTGAATTTTGATTCAAAAGGACGTGTTTGTTCGTAACTAAATAAATACTATACTCTTTTTGATTGTCTGGTTTTTGCTGAACAAATTTTCCGAAAAGAAATCCTGTTCCAATCCAATGTTTAGAGCCATCTGGTTTTTGTTGTCCAATAGCAACAACACAGTCAAAAAAGAAAGGAGGAATGAGTGCCATATTTTGTCGTTTGTTTTATTTTAAGCTTGCCAGTAACTCGTTTATAACCGTACCAAAACTTGTGTTATACACCCATTTTTGGGCGTATAACCGTACCTATTTGGTTGGGTTTATTTTCTCAAATATATTAATTTTTACAAATCATCAAACGGGCTCTTGATTTTTTGCAGACTTTTGATTGAAACATGTGTATATATCTCAGTTGTTTTACTGCTTTTGTGCCCCAAAAGCTCCTGAATGTATCTCAAATCAACGCCGCTTTCGGGCATATGTGTTGCATACGAGCACCTTAACAATTCCATTGTTGCATTTTAGGAGTCGGGCAAAAAAAAGCCACCCCGGTTTTCCGGAGCGGCTTTTTTTGAGTTGTAAGGCGGGTCGCTGCCGGCCTGGTCTTAGTATGTCCCCTGTGCCTGGGTGCCGGTTACTATGGCTACCCCTGAGGCTGAGCCGATGCGGTTGGCGCCGGCTTTGATCATGGCCATGGCAGTGGCGAAATCCCGCACCCCGCCGCTGGCTTTCACGCCCATATCGGGCCCCACGATGCGCCGCATCAGTTGTATGTCGGCCACTGTGGCGCCGCCGCCACCAAAGCCGGTGCTGGTTTTCACGAAATGCACCTCGGCCTTCTTGCATATCTCGCAGGCCAATACCTTTTCCTCTTCGGTGAGCATGGAGGTTTCAAAAATAACCTTCAGTATGGTGGTGCTGCGCATAGCCCTTTTTACTGCCCTGATGTCATCTTCCACCACCTTCAGGTTGCCCGATTTCAGTGCGCCGATATTCAGTACCATGTCCAGCTCGTGCGCACCGTGGTCTATAGCCGTACGGGCTTCGAATGCCTTGCTGCGGCTTTCCATGTCGCCCAGAGGAAAACCGATCACAGAACAAACCTTTACGTTTGAGCCACGCAGTTTTTTGGCCACATACGCCACCTTGCTCGAGTTTACACAAACCGAATAGAAATTGTATTTCTTAGCCTCGTCGCAAAGCTGGTCGAACTGGGCAAAAACGGCATCGGGTTTCAGTAGGGTGTGGTCAATAAATCGTGCCATCTCTCCGGGCGAAAGGCTGAATTCGGGCCTTGCGTACGACGTTTCGGTCTTACCTGCAGGGTTTGCATCATTGTGTGCTTTTAGGCGCGCAAGCACCTCCTTTACAATCCTGTCAACTAATTCGTTGTGATCCATGCTATTTTGGTTTTTCTTTTAGTTATATCGAATTTATGGGGATGGCTAAATATTGTTTTTTTCAACCGCCATCATCTTGTTTATTCTGGGCCAATGGCGCCCGCCCTCAAAGGGTGTTTCTAACCACAGCTTTGCCATGGCGCATATCTCGGCTATGGTATGCTGGTCGGTACCCAGGGTAAGAACATTGGCGTTGTTGTGTGCCCGGCTGTTCACAATGGTTTTGTTGCTCCAGCACAGGGCCGCGCGAATGCCTTTCACCTTGTTGCACACCATCGAAGAGCCTATGCCGGCAGCGTCTAACATGATGCCGCGGTCGCATTCGCCACTGGCCACTTTCCTGGCCACCATTACGGCAAAGTCGGGATAATCCACCTTGGTGGTTCCATCGCCTGTACCCACATCCACCAGCTTGTATCCGGCAATACTCAGGGCGGCTTTCAGCGCCTCCTTGGTGGCAAATGCCCCGTGGTCGGCCCCAATGGCTATATTTTTTACAAACTCTTTACTCATACGTTCTGAAGTTACAGAAAAATCATCACATATCAACCCGGTCAACGATTCCTACCACCACCAGCTTTATGGTGTGTGTAGCGGGGTCTTTGATGGCTGTTTTGGCCGAGCTGCCCTCATCCAATGTTATCACCGTATCGCCCGGGCCTGCCTGCACCGTGTCAACCGCCAGGAAGGTTCTGCCTTTGGGCTTGCCCGAAGGGTCAACAGGCTGTATGATCAGGATCTTCTTTCCCTGATAGCCTTTTTCGCAAACCGTGGCCACCACATTGCCAACTACTTTGCCCAGGATCATTTCAAGCCCTCCAGGTTAATGTTGTCAACGATTCCCACTATGGCGGCATCGCAGGGGTTCATGGTGGTTTCCAACACCATGCCGGCCTCCTTGCTGGTTTCGTAATAGATCACCTGCCCGATATCCGAGCTGAGGGTGTCAACGGCCACGATCGGGTCGCCATAGGGCGACAGGTTTTCGTCGATGGGCTGTACCAAAAGGAGCGTCAGGCCCTCGAACGACTCCACCTTATGTGTTGATACCACCCTTCCTGTAACTTTTCCCAGTTTCATCTGTGGTTTTCTAAATTATCCTGAAATGGTCAACCAGCGTACAGCGTCGTTCGCGTGTGAAGGTGCTTGCCTTGGTGATGCCTTCGCCTGTTGGGCTGGCGATGGTAAACGAGGTAAAGCCTGCACCACCGTAGCCCAGGCCGGCGAAGCTCGGGCCGTTTTTCACGAACAGCGAGCAGTTCATTACTTTGGCCATCTTGCTCAGCTTCTCGATATTGAGTGAGTGCATAATGGCCGTATGCCTGAACCCGTGTTCCGCTTTAACGGCCAGGTCAATCGCTTCGTCAACATCCTTTACCCTGACCAGGGGAATAACCGGAAGGAGCTGTTCTGTCCACACCAGTGGATGGGAGGCCTCCACTTCGCAAAGCAGCAAGCGGGTGTTTAGCGGCACGCTCAGGCCGATATCGCGTGCAATGAGGTCGGCATTTTTGCCAACATATTTTTTGTTTGAAGCGCCTTCGCATCCGGGCTTACCCGGTTCGCTGATTACCAGCGAGGTAACCTGTTTAATCTGATCGGGGGTGAGCTCAAAAGCACCGTTTTTTTTCATTTCGTCTTTGAGCTTGTCGGCTACCGAGCTAACAACAATTATCTCTTTTTCGCAAATGCAGATGATGTTGTTGTCGAAGCTGGCTCCATCCACAATGTCTTTGGCGGCTTTGGCAATATTGGCCGTTTCGTCAACCACCACGGGTGGGTTGCCGGGGCCGGCTGCGATCACCTTTTTACCGCTGTTCATGGCCGTTTTTACCACGGCTGGCCCGCCGGTTACCACCAGAAGCGCTATTTTGGGATGCGTCATCAGAGTTTTGGCGGTTTCGATCGTTGGATTCTCCACACAGGTAACCACATTGGCAGGTCCTCCCATTTCTGTTACGGCTTTGTTGATCAGGCCGATGGTGAATGCCGAAACCCTTTTAGCTCCCGGGTGGGGATTGAAAACCACCACATTGCCCGCGGCCAACATGCCAATGGCGTTGCTGATGATTGTAACGGTAGGGTTCGTTGTTGGGGTTATCGAACCAATCACTCCATACGGGGCTCTTTCTACCAGGGTTAATCCGTGTTCGTTGGTAAAAGCCTGAGGAGTAACATCCTCCGTTCCAGGGGTCTTGGTTATGCCAAGAAGGTTTTTGGCCATTTTATCCTCGTACCTGCCCAGCCCGGTTTCCTCCACAGCCATCCGGGCTATGACCTCGTTATTTTCACGACAGACCTTCCGGATGTTTTCGATGATGGCTGTTCTTTTGTCGAGCGGCAATCCGACGAACGACGAAAATGCCTTTTCGGCAGCTTCTATTGCAGCATCAATGGAGGCGAAAACTCCCGTCTGCAGCGGCGATGGCGGTTTGCTTGCTTCCAGGTTCATCTCCTTAAGCACCTGGCTTACCAGTTCGCGTATGTTTTGTTCTAGATTTTCCATGGATATGGTACTATTTCAAGAAAAATGGCGCTATCTCGCTGTGGGGTTGCGAGATGAGCGAATGTGCACATAGGGCGTTTTTCTTACGCGCCAGGGCCACACCTGCTTCCATCGAAGCCTGTACATCGGGCAGCGTACCGGTGAGTTTCACATACGACTTGCCCCCAAACCCAATTGCCAGCCTTACTTCCAGTATCACCACCCCGCTCTCTTTGGCGGCTATATCTGCCGCTTCGATGGCTGCTGTAACGGTGGTTGTTTCGATGAGGCCAATGGATTTCAGCTCGGTAATCATTTTGATGTTGCCTATGGCGCCCAGACATTCCGGGTGCACCTGCCTGAGCAGCATGCTGTCAACCAGATATTCCCCCGAAAGCTCGGTACCTTTTTTGAAAGCATATTCAGCCGAAGCCACATCGCCGCAGAAAACGATCAGGTACTTGCCCGGGCAGATGGTGCGGGCATCCAGTATCTTCACCTGGGCCACCTTCACCATGCCGTCGAGGGCGTTTATGCCTGCAGCAATGCTGTTTAGCTCCAGCACTCCGAGAACCGTGGTGTGTTTTTCGATGGTCATTTTTTATAAACTTCCTGTTCTTCCTGGTCAATCAGGTCAACGATTCCTACAATAAGGGTGTCGATGGGCTTGCCCTGAGTAAGGGGTGTTTCCCTAGCCGGGGTGCTTTCAGAAAGCATCACCATCTCGCCCTTTGCAACACCCAGCGGATCGAGGGCCACCAGGTACTCTCCTCTAAGCTCCGCGCGGTGATTGCATTTCTCCACCAGCAGATACCTTGCTCCCGCAATGCCTACGTTGGTTTGCGAGCTTACTACCGTTCCTGCAACAATTCCTAAAATCATGATGGATGATTATTGGCTTTTCTGGTAGGTGAATGCTCCGTCTTTCTCAATCGCATCCACGATAGCAATTACCGATGCATCGGAGGGCAGGCCCTCGGTCTGTTTTGTAAACCTGGCACTACTTCCCGAAGCGTAAAACACCACTTCACCTGTGCCGGCTCCTACACAATCGACCGACACCACGAAATCGTTTTTTCCTTTCAGGGAAACAGGGTCGATTTTTTCTAACAACAGCAGTTTCATGCCCTCCATTTTGGGTTCTTTGTTAGAGGCTACTACGGTTCCAACTACCCTTGCAAGGATCATAGCATGTTATGTTTTAGGTTTTTTTAAGCGGGATTTTTTACGCCAAGGGGCAGGGCACTGTCAACATTGCCATGGGGCCTTGGGATAACATGCGACGAAACGATTTCGCCCACCTTCTCGGCTGCCCTTACTCCGGCCTCAACGGCCGCGCGTACCGAGGCAACATCGCCCCGTACGATGGCGGTAACAAAACCGCCGCCGATTTTTTCATACCCAACCAGTTCTACCTTTGCCGCCTTTAACATGGCGTCGCTGGCCTCAACCATGGCAACGAATCCGCGGGATTCGATCATCCCGATAGCTTGATTATTGTATTCTGACATTTCTGATTTTTTTCAAATTGGTTATTTGTAATCATCCTTACCTGAACGACCCGATATCTCTGCCAGTCGTTTTTCCACATTGGCCTTGCATTCTAACACATCGGCTTCCTTACCGCCAATATAAACCCGTCCGAACTTCCCAAACCCCATCACATCAATGATGTTGATGTTGGCGGATTTCTCGGCCTCATTGGCAGCATAGTATGCATATCCGGCAGGCTCCACTTCAAGCACGAAGAGGGTGTCGCCGCGCAGCAGCATCATCCCCATGCGGGTGCGGTTGATGAGCTGGGCATGGTGGTCTTCTACGTTTTTAATGAGCTGGCTGGTCAGGATTCTTGGTTTCAGGCGATCGGCTTCATTTTTGTTGATGGAACGCAGCACGGCTTCGCCTGCCATGCGGGTGTCGCCCTGGCTCGAGGAGTGTACCTCCAACATACCAAAGGCCCGCTCCACAATCTGCATGCCGGGGGTAACATTGGTAGCTTTCAGCGCTACATCGGTGAGGGTGTTGATTTCGATGCCGGGCGCTATTTCGATGATGCAGCAGGCCTGGCCCGCAACAGGCAGATATCCGCGCGAAACAGTGGCAAGGTACGATGCCATCTGCAACTGCAACGAATCAAGAAAAATATACGACCTGAGGTCTATATGCGATTTGGATTCCATTTCGGTTTGATTGAGTTATTATTTCTTGCCCAGTTTCTTTTTGCCCAGCGGAAGCGCACTGTCAACGTTGGCGTGGGGCCTTGGGATAACATGCGACGATACCAGCTCGCCCACCTTTTCTGCAGCACGAACGCCCGCTTCAACGGCCGCCCTTACCGAAGCCACATCACCGCGCACAATGGCCGTTACATAGCCACCACCGATTTGCTCATAGCCTACCAGATCTACTTTGGCAGCTTTAACCATCGCATCCGAGGCCTCGACCATGGCGGTAAAACCCCTTGTTTCAATCATTCCTAATGCCAGCATTTCATTGTTTTCCATTGATAGTTCCTCCAAAATTCATTTTATTAACAGCCAAGAAAGGCTTATTGTGTTAATTATTAGTTTGTTACATGCATTGTTAACAATCGCAACTGCAAAGATATCTATATTGCCCTTTAAAAACCTAATAAAAACACGAATAAATCCAATAAGGGAAAGAAACCGTAGTGGGCTTTTAGCAAATTCCTTGCCGCCAATGCTGCATTCTGAAGGATACAGGCAACTGCACCCACCCATGCCAACAAGTAATCTCTTCTGAGGCCGAAAGACCGGTATGGAGATGAGGCTGTGGCAGAAGTATGTGTTCATCAAAGGAGAAAGAGGTTGCTTCCTTTTTTCGAAAAGCGGAAGCGGAATTTTAATACCTTTGCAGCAAAATTGCCGGCTCCGTAGTTCAATGGATAGAATGACAGATTCCGGTTCTGTTGGTTGGGGGTTCGAGTCCCTCCGGAGTCACAAAAAAACCTCCTGAAAGTATTTGCTTCAGGAGGTTTTTCTTTTTGTGCAGTTCCCGCAAATTGCCCAACGGGGCAGGGTGTTGTTATTGCGCTACTGGTTGCGCCTCTTGCTTTTCGGGGAACCGAATACTGTAAATAAGGGCTTCGACCTGACGCATATAATCTCTTTTGGGCTTGCCGGGGGCATAAACAAACCCGTCGAGGATCAGCAGGCGGTTGTTGTGTGGTTGAACCAGGGTAAAGTTGACAAAAGGCCCTCCCATAAAATCATTTTCAACCCGCCACAAGCTTCTGGCCTCTATGGCATAGTGCCCGTTGAAATTCACTTCTCTGAACTGAGGTGGCAGTTCCGGGTATGTGGTCATGAACGAACCCGGCAAATCGCCCGGAATGAACCTTCGGGTTAAAGAATCGCGTCGGGCCCTTATGGTGCTGTGGGCAAAGTCCACATTGGGGTCGCGATAGGGCAGTGAAGCAATGAGAACACCCAATTCAAGGTCCTCGCGCACGCCTGTGCGGCGCACCCACATGAAATTATCGCCGCGCACTGCAACAATAAACCCTTCGGGGATGGCCATATCGAATCCGAACATTTCTTTTACCATTTGGCGTGCCTCGCGGTTGGGAATGGTATTGTTTGCATTGGCTACCCTTGTACGCTCTGCCGATATAAAGTGGTCGGAGAAGGACCCGGCATTGGCCAAAAGCACTTCGCGAAAAACAGAATCGTTCGGAGCGGAAACACGAATGACCATTTGTGGCTGAGACCATACGTTCTCGGTAATGCCTATAGCAGCCCGTTGATGTTCTTCTCCAATACTGGCAATAAAAATATGGCGGTGGGTCTGGAACAATTCCACAAAGTTGTCCTCGGGAATATGGATCACATCGAACATTGGTTCGGGAGCCAGCAGCATGGGTACGTTTGAGGAAAAGGTTTCGCGAGCAACAAATCCTGCCAGACCTTCATAATGTTTCTGACTCATCACTACCAGCAATTCGCCGGCCCGGCCTGTTGCCGAAGGCTTGGTTGGGCGTTCCACTTTGCAGGAACCAATCAGAATAACAAGTAAAAGGAAAAGCAGTGTTTTCATGGCAGCGAATTTTTTAGGTATTCAGGGCTGTTTCAGGGTGTTTAGATTGAACAAAAATTTTGCCAAAACAGCAGAGTATAATGGGTCATTCCCTTTCAAAAGATGCGTTTTAGTTGGTGCCAGGTTGGTTGGCTGGTGGGCGCACAATCAGTTGCTGTCCAACCTGAATCATGCTATTCTCTAAATTGTTCCACGACATGAGGTTGGCTACGGAAATTTGATATCTGCCGGCAATGGCCCCAAGGGTTTCGCCGCTGCGAACCACATGTACGTTGGGCCTTGTTGCAGCAGTTACAGGTCGGTTTGCCGGCGCACGAACGATGAGCCTTTGCCCCGGCCTGATTACCGTACCGCGCAAATTATTCAGCCGTTGTATTTCGCCCACCGAAGTTCCATACCGACGGGCAATGCTGCCTAAAACGTCACCTGAACGTACCACGTGAACGGTCGTCTCTTCCATTCGGGCAGCAAGTTCGGCCTGCCGGATGTCTTCGGGCGATCTGAAATTATAAATCAACTCTTCATTGGCCATAAAAAGTGAAGAAAATTCCCTTGGCAGGTGCAGCACATAAGGGTTCTGCTGGTTGCGTGGTATGATGTTCAGCCTGAAAGCAGGATTCAGGTGCCTTAAGTTATCCAGGGGAATGTCGAGTTTGTCGCTAACCGTTCTCAAACTCAGTTGCTGACGGACCTGGAAGGTGTCCACATCGAGGAAGGAATAAATCGGAGGAACAGCAAACAGGTTGTGCTCACGAGCGTGTTCCATAACGTAGGCTACCGCCATGAATGCCGGAACATAATTGCGGGTTTCGCGCGGCAGGAACGGGCTGATTTTCCAGAAATCGCGTACTCCGCCAGCCCTTCTAATGGCCCTGTTTACATTGCCGGGTCCGGCGTTGTAAGCCGCCAGAGCCAGCGACCAGTCGTTATAAATCCGGTGGAGGTCTCTGAGGTATTCGGCTGCGGCTATGGTGGCCCGAATTACGTCCTTTCGGTCATCCACGTAGCTGGTTACCCTTAAGCCATACATCCGGCCGGTATGATACATAAACTGCCAGATTCCGGTAGCTCCAACCCGCGAGCGGGCTGTAGGGTTCAGTGCAGACTCAACAACTGCCAGGTACTTAAGTTCAAGGGGAAGACTGTGGCGATCGAGCTGTTCTTCAAACAATGGAAAATACAGCTGTGCCAGGCCAAGCATTCTCTCGGTCTGGGCGCGACGCCGATTGGCATAAAGGTCAATAAAAGCCCTTACTGCAGCATTGTAAGTAAACTCAATAGGCGAACGATCATCCATTTTTCGAATGCGGGCAGCCTTTATCGAATCGGAAAAAACCGGAACGAAGTCAGCCGGAAATTCGCGTTGATTTTCCTGGCCGCCGTGACGCATTTCTATGTTCTGAAAAATTTTCAGTGTGGCCAGGCTGTCTAACATGGCTGATATCGGATCGTCGGGGGCAATCACATAAAGGGATGCTGTGTCGGGTTGGGCGGCCGGCGGCCTAACCTGCTGTCCAAGGCTGCTTAAAGAATTCAATAGCAGGGCGCCAAAAAAAAGAAGAAAATATTTAATCATGGAGGGGTTTCAAAATTACATAACGAGCATGATGTTTGTCCAAAACAAGGCTGAACCGCATGCGTATTTCTGTCGAAATCAACGATGAAATATGAGCGGTATAACATGTCGCATTGCCAATGTTATCCGACCGTACTGTTTCGATGAAGAAATCTGGAGAAAGGAAAAAGCCAAAGAAATTCCGTTAGGCTTTATTCTACCGGTTTTTCTTCTTTATTACCAGCTTCATCTTTTTGGGCATCCTTAAACTCCTTGAGGCCTTTGCCCAGTCCGCGCATCAGTTCTGGAATTTTGCGGCCACCAAAAAACAAAAGGGCTATCAGGGCTATAATGATTATTTCAGTAACCCCTATCATTGCAACAAAAAACAAGGTTTCCATTGGGTAAGAATTTTTGTGAAAGTGCAAAATTATAAAAAAGAGGCCAGGTTTGAACCCCGCACCTGAATTATCTCTGTGTGGCAAGCCAATTTGCCGGGTCCAGTTTTTGGTTTCCCTGCCATATTTCGAAATGGATCATGGTTCTTCCATCGCCGGTATCGGTTGCAACGGTTCCTATTTCCTGCCTGATGGTTACCCGGTCGCCATTACTGACATTAACCTGGCTGATGTTCGAATAAACCGTAAGAAAGTCTCCATGGCGGATTATTACAGCATAAAACGATCCCGGAACCAGCACCACCCGCGACACGGTACCATCGAATACTGCCCTTGCCCTTGCTCCGGGCACAGTCGAAATATCTATACCGTTGTTTACTATCTGGATATTTCTCAGTACCGGGTGTGCATGCACGCCAAATGTACCGGAAATTACACCCCTTTCCACCGGCCAGGGCAGCCTTCCTCTGTTGCCGGCAAAATTGTCGGAAATGATCTGTTCTTCGGGCGAAAGGGCAAAGGTTCCCGGAACTACCCTTCTGCCTTCAGCCCTTGCCTGTTCCTGGGAGCGTCGGCGCTCCTCGGCAATGATTCGTTCAATACTTCGTTGCAGTTCCTGCCGTGCCCGCTCCTGTCTGCGAAGCCTTTGGGTAAGGTCCCGCTCCCTGCGGCGCAGGTTTCTTACAGTTCGGTCTTGTTCCGATTTCTCCCTGTTTAGTTCCGAGACCGCCCGTTGATGTTCGGCCATTAAGGATTGCTGTTCGCTCTTACGTTGCTCCAGAATTTCTATTTCGCCTTTGAGTTTTTCCTGAGTTGTAACGATCCTTTGGGCTTGCAGCTGCCTGTGCCTTGCGTATTCCCGCATATATCTGAGCCGAAGAAAAGCCTGGTTGAAGCTCTCAGCCGAAAAAAGAAAGGCTATCCGCTGATAGCTGCTTCGGTTAAGATAGGCATACCGGATCATTTTTGCATACGAATCGCGAATGCTGTTCAATTTCGTGGTTAGCTCAGCCACTGCTCTGCTTTGCTCGGCGATTTGCTGCTCGATGGCCTCCATTTCCCTGCCAAGGGCAACCAAAAGGCGTTCCCGGCGGTTAACCTGGGTGTTGAGCATTACCAAATGGTTCAGGCTTACTTCGGCCGTTTTTCGCGTTTCCTGGAGCATCTGGTTTATCAGACGTATTTCTCCTTCAATTTCCCGCCTGTTTCGCTCCAACGCCTCCCTGCTTTGATTTTGGGCTTCGAGCAATGGGGGGGTGGCAAAAAAAACCATAAGGAATACCAAAGGCCAACCGATATTCTGGAAAAGGTATTTGCCCTGGCGCCTCATGTATTGTTAGAGTTCGATTTGTTGGAATCTGGACGGGACAGAAAAGGAAAATTCCAGAGAGGTGTTCAGGGTAATTCTGCTAAACCTCAGGGAAAAGGCTGCATAGTTTCCAGGCTCACTTAACGACATGTTCATCTCGGATGGAAGCAATTGGTTGTCGATAGGCAGAAATTGGGTGTAGCTCAGGGTAATCTTTTGCTGATTGGCAGGTAAGCTTATTTCCGAACGGCGAATTCGAAAATCGGCCGGATTGACCCATAAACTCTGTTCAAGGCGAAAGTTTGTCTGGCTATTATTCTTTTGCCTGTTTTCAGTGCGCAGCAAAATCATTTCCCTGTCGTTGGCAATCTGGAAATTATCCGTGTTAAAATGTTTGAAATCGTTGCCCATAAAAATGTCCTGCAGCATAAAAAAATCGAGTCCCGCACCTAAGATTGCCTGCAGGGAACTGATATCGCCCACGTAATAGGAAGCTTCAAGGCGGTTCAGAAATTTCACCGAGTCAGGGGTAATCAGGATGCGTGAGACCTCAATGCCAAGAATTGGAGCAACCGAAACCCAAATGGCTTTGTCTTTTTGAATCCGGATGGTGCCGCTTACATTGTGCTGGTTGCCTGCCCAGGAAGCATTTCCGCTAAACCTGGCCGAAAAAGTATTGAAATCTGCATGGTGACTATGGACAACCCTGATGGCACGCTCGGGAGATCTCAAAAGGTCATCCACGGTGGGAATTATATCCCGGCGCGGCCTGCAGGAAAAAAAACTTGCTGCAATGGCCATCAGAAAAAAGGCGTAAAGAATAGCTCTTTTACTCATGAAGTTTTCGGTCGATTATTTTTTGAGGAAGAAGGTCTGATGTCTCGCCCGCTTCTTTGGCTCTTTTCCAGTAAATGACGGCTTCATCAACCCTGTTGAGCTTATACAAAACATCACCAAAGTGCTCCAAAATAACCCCGCTGGGCTCCGCGCTCGACGAAACTGCTTTGCCGATCCATTCTTTGGCCTCGGTGTAGCGTCCGAGCTTGAAATAAACCCAGCCCAAGGTGTCTTGAAATGCCGCCACACCGGGCCTGATTCGGTTGGCTTCCAGCGCCATGACTTCAGCTTCATTGAGCCGCTCCCGCCTTAAAGCCAAATGATAGGCATAGTTATTCAATACAGTAGAATTCAATGAATCAATTTTCAGTGCGCTTTCATAAGCCCTGTCGCTTTGCTCGAATTTTTCAAGTCTATGGTAAGTATCTCCCAGCAGCCCGTAAAAATACCCCCGAAGCTCATGGTCGTTTTGCATAACCGAGAGTCCAAACTCGAGAGCTGAAGCCGCGTCCTGGTATTTTTCGAGTTGGAAATTGGCCAAGCCGTTGAAAAGGAACAAGAAAGGCTGATCAAGAAAATGTTCAAGCGCCTGTGATGAGTGTTCCAACAGCCTCTGGTAGTCCTCCATCCGGTTGTTTAAAACCATTATTTGGTGCCATGCAGAGAGGTTTTTCAGATCGATCCGGATGCCTTTTAAAAAGGCTTCCCTGGCTTCTTGGTTGCGTTCTTCACGCATTAAAAACTCACCATAAATGAAATAAGGCTGTGCTTCGCCTGGTTGAAGTTCGATAAGTTTCCGGCACAGAGCCAGAGCGGGTTCTACATAAAGGGAATCCTCTTCAGAAAGGTTATAAACCATGAATAAAAGGCGGTGCTTGCTTTGCAAATCCAGGCGCGGGCTGTTGAATGCATTGTTTATGGCATCTATGGCCTGGACTTGTTGACCAATTCTGGAGTAGTAGTCGGCAAGCATCAGGTATGCAAAGGGGTTTTCTGGGTCGCGGGCAAGCAGGTTCTCAAATAAGCTCTTCGCCTTTTCGGCCTGGCCGGTTTCTAAATATAAATCGCCTAACAGCTCTAAAAACAAGGTTTCTTCGGGGAATGCTTTAACAAGGACCTGGGCCTCTGCGATGGCTTCATCCATTTTGCCGAGTTCTATAAAAATCCTTTGCTTTTGAAGGGAAACTTCCTCGTTGATACCGATAATGTGTTCTATTTGATTAAAGACAGCCAGAGCCTCGGAAGGGCGATCGGAAAGGACATAGGCATTTGCCAGGTTGAACAAAAGGTCGATCCGGTGTGTGTACGATTTAGTAACCTCCAGGAAAACCTCAACAGCTTTTTCAGGTTGCCTGTTGGCTATAAAAAGTTCGGCCAAAGTAATTTGGTAATAAACATTGGCTGGGTCTAAAGCAGCGGCCTGCCTGGCAAACCCGATGGCATCGTTCAACTGACCCTGGGCTGCGTGTAGTCTGGCCAGTTCGAAATGCGCCGCATCATTAGCGGGGTTTAATCTGGTTGCCTCATGATAAAGCACTACCGCCTGAGCCAGTTCGCCTAACAAGCGGTGCCTGGTTGCCTCTACCAGCATAGCAGTACTTTTAATCTTATCTGTCTCTTCAATTTTTGGCCGGTTCCTTTCACCTCTGTCAGTTAACGTGCCTTCGCGGGCAGTCCGGCACCCCGATCCCAGAAGGATTGCAAGCATGCCAATGAGAAAAATTTGTAATACCAGGTGTTTTATCATTTTTCGAAAAGTTCAGTGTTTTTTAAGGCCCCAAGGGCGGGTTTGTTTTGGGAAAAATTCGAAGCGCCTGATGGCAACCAGCTTATTCTGATCCTGTATGCCCGAAACCGCCTGTTCCCCTTCTGGTTTCGGCAAGTTTTTCAACCGGAGTGAAAAAAGCCCTTTCATGGCGCGAAATAATCATTTGAGCAATCCGGTCTCCTGGCTTAATGGTGAATTCGGAATCGGAAAGATTTACCAGAATTACCTTGATTTCGCCCCGGTAGTCGGCATCAATAGTACCCGGAGTGTTCAGTACGGTTATGCCGTGCTTTGCAGCCAGCCCACTTCTGGGTCGAATCTGCGCCTCGCATCCTACCGGGAGTTCAATGAACAGCCCTGTTCCAACCAAAGCTCTTTGAAGGGGTTTTAACGACAAGGGTTCATCGACAGAAGCGCGCACATCCATTCCGGCGGCGTTTGCTGTTTCGTAGGCTGGTAGCGGATTGCCTGATACATTAACAACCTTGATTTCCATCTTTATAAAATTGCTGGCACTTTTTTGCTTTAAAGCACAAAATTAACCAAATGCCGCAGTAATTGCGAAGTTATTCAATGACAATCAAACAACTCCCGGTTTTGATCCGGTCACCCATTCGCAATTTTGCCCTTTTTCGGTACTCGACCTTATCATTGAGCTTCACCAGCCCGTCGTCAACCATTTTTTTGGCTGCTCCTCCGCTTTCGGCCAGGTTGGTTGCTTTCAGAAGTTGAATGAGTTCAATGTAGTCGCCGCTAAGAGCAAACCTGATCATGTCATTCTTTGGAGTCACTGATGATGATCTTTTCGATGATATCGCCAGCCCTGATTTGGTCAATCACATCAACACCATCCACTACCTTTCCGAAACAGGTATGGTTCCGGTCGAGGTGGGCCGTGTTTTGGCGGCCGTGGCAGATAAAAAACTGAGAGCCTCCCGTGTTTCGACCGGCATGAGCCATAGAAAGAACGCCCCTGTCGTGGTATTGGTTTCCGCCGGTAAGTTCACAATCAATTTGGTATCCCGGGCCGCCCACTCCGGTTCCCTTTGGGCAACCTCCCTGAATGACAAAGTTTGGGATAACCCGGTGAAAAGTCAATCCGTCGTAAAATCCTTTGCGTGATAAATCAACAAAGTTTTTCACGGTATTGGGGGCATCTTTTTCGAAAAACTCAACCTTCATGGAGCCTTTTACCGTTTTTATTTCTGCAGTTAGCATAAGTTTATAAAATTTAGATGAAAGTAAAACTAATTAACTCTGGATGCCAGTGGGTTGTTCAGTCCGTGGAATTCGGAAAGCTCCAGCCTGAGATTGCCTACCTTAAGCCCTGTTTCAATTCTAACCGGCACGCGGTTCATGTCGTCGGTAACCCACAAGGTCATGGGGAAAGGCTGCGCGAAGGTTTCGCCGGTATGCATCATGGGCTTGAGGCGAATGGTATTAAAGGTGCCAAGGCGGGTTCTGATTCGCTCCGTTCCATCATAAATAATGCGGGTAACAAAAACCGAATCTCCATGAAAAAAATCCATGGCAAACTCTTGTCCCGGCGTAGGATTTTGGATTGGAAGGGTACGGGCAAAATAAAATGCCGACAAAACATCCTGTACATAGGCCGGAATGGGCAACACTTCATTATTCGTGTAGGCCAGACCATCTGCGTGGTCGAAAACAACATCCTGGTTTCTTTGATAATTGCCTTCCTGAAGATTTCGAATAAAGCGCAAAGGCGCAATGGCCAATCTGTCAATAAAGGACTCGAAGCGGTTGTTAACCCTGAAAAACAGACTAAACACCCCGCGTGTACGCATCTGACAAATCACGCGCATGGCAGAACGCCCGTTGATGGTCTGCAGATCGGGATGAATCTCCATAACGGCATCGCCTGCCAACACGTTGCCGGTAAGGTTGCTGTTGTAGTAGGCCCTGAAAACCAGTTTTTCTCCAGGTGCAAATGCGATATTGGGAACGGTTCGCATGTTTTGACCGAATGATTCAAACTGAAATCCCGCAAGTATCAGAAACAGTACGATCATTGCCCTTTTTGCCAGCGATGTATTTGATAAGTTCATAATGTCCAGAATTTAATTGTTTACAGGTATGGAAACCTAAAAAAAATTAGTCTTCAATACCCGAAATCCCAAAAAGCATTCCAAAAACATTTAAACTCGTAAAAACTTCAATTAAAGGGTCGAATAAAAATTTCAGACGACCACATTTACAATCTTTCCATGCACCACGATTACACGTTTTGGTGTTTTTCCATCAAGCCACTTGACGCTTTCGGTGGCGGCTAAAACGGCTGCCGTAACCTGCTCATTGTCAGCACCGGCCGGCAACTCGATTTTAAAACGTGTCTTACCATTAAACGAAACAGGATAAACCACAGTATCGTCGGCCACGTATTTTTGCTCCCATCCCGGGAATGCTACATTGGTTATGGTGCTCGTATGCCCTAACAAATGCCACAACTCCTCGCCCAGATGTGGGGCAAAGGGAGCTATCGTTATAGCCAGAGGCTCAAGCACCGCCCGTTTGTTACACCCCAAATCACCCAGTTCGTTGACACAAATCATAAAGGTACTTACCGCCGTGTTGAAGGAGAACTTCTCAATGTCGTCGCTCACTTTCCTGATGGTTTTGTGAAGCACCCGGAGTTCCTGCTCTGTTGCCGGTTCTTCAGAAATATTCCACCGGTTGTTTTTATCGTGGTAAAGCCTCCATAGTTTTCTGATGAAACGGAAAACCCCTTCAATGCCATTGGTATCCCAGGGTTTTGACTGCTCAATGGGCCCCAGAAACATCTCGTAAAGCCGGAGGGTATCCGCCCCGTATTTTTCGATCAGGTCGTCGGGGTTTTGAACATTGTGAAGAGATTTCGACATTTTCTCCACCTCCCATCCGCAAATATATTTGCCATCCTCGAGGACAAACTCAGCATTCGCGAAGTCGTTGTTCCATTTTCGAAAAGCTTCAATGTCGAGAACGTCGTGCTGCACCAGGTTAATGTCAACATGAAGAGGGGTAACCTCGTGATCTTTCCGGAGATTGTACGAAACAAATGTATTGCTGCCTTTTATCCGATAAGCGAAATTAGACCGGCCCTGGATCATGCCCTGGTTGATGAGTTTCTGGAAAGGCTCATCTTTTACCGCCAGGCCGATATCATACAAAAACTTATTCCAGAAGCGGGCATAGACAAGGTGTCCTGTGGCATGCTCGGCGCCCCCGACGTATAAATCCACATTTTGCCAATACTCCACGGCTTTTTTCGACACAAGGGCCTGTTTGTTGTCCGGGTCCATGTAACGTAAGAAATAAGCGCTTGAGCCGGCAAATCCGGGCATGGTGTTCACTTCGAGCGGGTAGCCCTGGCTGGTTTGCCAGTTTTTGGCGCGGGCCAGGGGAGGCTCTCCGGTTTCGGTAGGAAGGTACTTATCAACAGGCGGCAGTTGAAGCGGCAGCTCCGACTCATCGAGCATACAGGGAATATGGTCTCTATAATATACAGGGAATGGCTCACCCCAATAGCGCTGCCTGCTGAAAATGGCATCGCGAAGCCTGTAATTTACCCGTCCCCGGCCTATGCCCATTTGCTCCAGGCGTGTGTTTACAGCCGCAATCGCCTCCTTAACCTGGAGCCCGTTTATAAAATCGCTGTTGATCAATATGCCTTCGGTGGCATCGTAGGAGCCCTCGCTGATATCGCCGCCTGATACCACTTCTGTAATTTCGAGACCGAAATGCCTGGCAAAGGCATAATCGCGGCTGTCGTGGGCGGGTACCGCCATGATAGCCCCTGTGCCATATCCGGCAAGCACATAGTCGGCAATATAAACAGGAAGCGGCTTCCCTGAAAAAGGATGCACGGCAAACCCACCGGTAAACTGACCTGAAACGGTTTTCACCTCGGCCATACGTTCCCGGTCGGAGCGTCGCGAAGCCATGGTTTTATACTGCGAAACCGCTTCTGCATAAGCCGGTTGGGTTATTTTGCCTACCAGGTCGTGCTCCGGGGCAAGCACCATAAAAGTTGCTCCGAATATCGTGTCGGGGCGGGTGGTGAATACCTCTATGCTTCCCTCGCAATCTTTAAGAGTGAAAAAGATGGTAGCGCCCTCCGAACGGCCAATCCAGTTTCGCTGGATTTCTTTTATCGAGTCGCTCCATTCGATCCGTTCGAGCCCTTCGAGCAAGCGCTCTGCATAGGCCGTTATTCTCAAAAACCATTGCCGCATTTGCTTTTTTTCTACAGGGTGCCCTCCCCTGACCGAGAAACCTTCTTTCACTTCGTCGTTAGCCAGAACCGTTCCCAGCGCCGGACACCAGTTTACCATGGTGTCGGCCTGATAGGCTAACCGGTAGTTCATAAGAATTTGCTGCTGCAGGGCTTCGTCCATGTTTTTCCATTCACCGGCCCCGAATGGTTGAATAGCATCGCCCCAGGCGCTGATGTTTTTGCTCCCGCCTTTTTCTAAAACGCTGACCAGTTTGCTTATGGGCTCAGCCTTGTTGGTCTTTAGATCGTAGTAATGATTAAACAGCTTGATGAACGTCCATTGAGTCCAGTGGTAATAGCCGGGATCGCAGGTGCGAACCTCCCTATCCCAGTCATACGAAAATCCGATCCTGTCGAGTTGCTCGCGGTAGCGGGCAATGTTGCGCTCGGTGGTAATTGCCGGGTGTTGCCCTGTCTGTATGGCATATTGTTCGGCAGGAAGCCCGTAAGCATCATATCCCATCGGGTGCAGAACATTATAGCCCTTCTGGCGTTTGTAGCGCGCAAAGATGTCGGATGCAATATAGCCAAGCGGATGGCCAACATGCAACCCGGCACCCGAAGGGTAAGGAAACATGTCGAGCACGTAATACTTTGGCCGGCTGTGATCTATATCGGTTTTGTAGGTTTTGTTCTTACTCCAGTATTCCTGCCACTTCTTTTCTACTTCCCTGAAATTGTATTCCATATCAAAATATAAGTGTTTGCTTTTCAAACTGCGAAATTACTAAATGTAAGCCAATTGCAGGGCAAAGGATTACCGTGCTGCCTTAGGAAAAACCCGCGGCACGATAACTCATTGAATTTTATTGCACCAAATGATTTTGCTTTATTTTTGCAGGGTTTTCATTTTCATTTGATCGTTTATACTGCCTGTTTCTATTATCACAAAATAAAATCTCACATATGGACCCTAAAAGCAAATCCCGTTTGTTTGACGAATTTCCACCCGTTTCGGCAAAACAATGGGAAGAAAAGATTCTGGCAGACCTGAAAGGAGCGGATTACCAAAAGCTCATCTGGACGACAGTTGATGGGTTAAGTTTCCGACCATATTACCGCGCCGAGGATATGGAGCAGCTTGGCCTTGAAAAAAACCAACCAGGAGAACCTCCGTTTTTAAGAGGTGCGAAAACGCTCGACAACAATTGGGAAATCAGACAATATATTGATGATGAAGATTTGCGAACAGCTAACGCCAAAGCGGTTAAAGCACTATCGGATGGAGCTGAAGGTTTGAGGCTGAATGCATCGGGAGTAGCCAAGGCCGGCGACCTGAAAGCGCTGCTCGAAGGGATTAGCCTGGCCGGTAATCCTGTTCATTTTGGAAATTGTAAAAACTACCCTGAATTCTTCGAATGGCTTTCTGGCATTTGCGCTTCGGATTCCCGCGGTTCGCTAAACTTCGACCCGCTGGGATATTACGTTCTTTATAACCGTTTTTATAATGACCGCGATACCGATCTGGGGCAGGCCGCCAAATTGCTTTCCCTGGGGTTGAAGAAACTTCCTGCCTTCAGGATTATTACGGTGAACGGGCAGCATTTTCACAATGCAGGGGGCAGCATGGTGCAGGAATTGGCGTTTGCCCTGGCTCAGGGGAATGAATACCTGGTAGATTTGACCCAAAGGGGTTTTTCTATCGACGACATCGCTCCCCGCATCCAATTTACCCTGGCAGTGGGCTCGGATTATTTTCCTGAAATAGCGCGCCTTCGTGCAGCCCGGGTTTTGTGGGCAAAGATTGTGGAACAGTATCATCCGAAAAACCCGGAAAGCCTTAAAATTCAGATTCATGCTGAAACATCGTCCTGGAACAAGACGATTTATGACCCGTATGTAAATATGCTCCGGACCACCACAGAGGCCATGGCTGCCGCTCTGGGCGGAGCCGACAGCATTACAGTGCATCCTTATGACATCGCCTACAAAAAACCGGATGAATTTTCGGAACGCATTGCCCGGAACCAACAGCTTGTTTTAAAACATGAATCGTATTTTCATGAGGTTGTTGATCCTGCAGGTGGCTCGTATTATATAGAAGCCCTGTCGCAATCTGTTGGCGAGGCGGCCTGGAACCTGTTCAGGGAGATCGAGGCAAACGGTGGTTTTATTGCAGGTGTAGCAAATGGCACGATAAGCCAAAAGATTGATGACAGCCGTCAAAAAAGGGAGGCCGATATTGCAAGGCGCAAGCAGATAATTATCGGAGTGAACCAGTATCCCAACCTTGAAGAGTCGATGATCGACAAACTCGAACCTACGGGAGGTCTGAACCAGATAGCAGCCCTGAAGCCTGCAAGAGGCGCTCAGGCATTTGAGGCCCTGCGTATCGCGGTTGAAAACCATCAGAAAAAAGGGTTCGAAACACCAAAGGTATTCCTGCTAACTTTCGGAAACCTGGCCATGCGCAAGGCAAGGGCAGGGTTTGCCACCAATTTTTTTGGTGTGTCGGGCTACCGGATCATGGATAATGCCGGATTCGAAAACCTTGAGGCCGGGGTCGCAGAGGCCGTGGCGTCGGGAGCATCTATGGTTGTTTTTTGCAGCAGCGATGAAGAATATGCAGGCATAGCCCCTGCGGTGGAACAAATTAAAAAGGGATTGCCCAAATCGCTCGTTGTGGTGGCGGGTTATCCGAAAGACCTGATCGGAATACTCGACCAGGCAGGCGTTGACCATTACATCCACCTGCGCACCAATATTCTGGAAGCCCTAACCCATTTCAACGAAAAACTTGGCATTGCCTGAATTACTCCTGAAAAAAAACCAGAAAATGAGACCAGATTTTAAAAATATATCTTTTGATTCCGGGAAATTGAAACCGGAACAAACCAAAGCAATTAAAACCCAGGCGCAGGAAAAAACCTGGATGACATCCGAGCAGATTCAGGTAAAACCGGTTTACGGCCCTGAGGACATCAAAACTATGGAGCATCTGAACTACGCTGCAGGCATTGCGCCATATTTGCGTGGGCCATACAGCACCATGTTTGTAATGAAGCCCTGGACGATAAGGCAATATGCCGGATTCAGCACCGCCGAAGAATCAAACGCATTTTACCGCCGAAACCTGGCCGCAGGGCAAAAAGGACTTTCAGTTGCGTTCGACCTGGCTACCCATCGCGGTTATGATTCCGACCACGAAAGGGTAGTAGGCGACGTTGGGAAAGCAGGCGTAGCCATCGACTCCATTCTCGATATGAAGATCCTGTTCGACCAGATACCCCTTGATGTCATGTCGGTTTCGATGACCATGAACGGGGCGGTGCTTCCCATACTGGCATTCTACATCGTGGCCGCCGAAGAGCAGGGGGTGACCATGGAAAAGCTCACTGGAACCATTCAAAACGACATCCTGAAAGAGTTCATGGTTCGTAACACCTACATTTACCCGCCCCTGCCTTCCATGCGGATCATTGCCGACATATTCCGGTTTACTTCCAAAAACATGCCCAAGTTCAACTCCATATCCATAAGCGGCTACCACATGCAGGAAGCCGGCGCAACATGCGATATCGAACTTGCTTATACGCTGGCCGACGGGCTGGAGTATCTTCGTACTGGGGTTAATTCAGGAATGGACATCGATTCGTTTGCTCCCCGGCTGTCATTTTTCTGGGCCGTTGGCATGAACCACTTTATGGAAATAGCCAAGATGCGTGCTGCGCGCCTGCTCTGGGCCAAAATCGTGAAGCAGTTCAACCCAAAAAACCCCAAATCGCTGGCGCTACGCACCCATTCGCAAACATCGGGCTGGAGCCTAACCGAGCAAGACCCTTTCAACAACGTTGCCCGAACGGCAATTGAAGCGATGGCTGCAGTGCTGGGGCATACGCAATCTTTGCACACCAACGCCCTCGACGAAGCCATTGCCCTGCCAACCGATTTCTCGGCAAGGATAGCCCGCAACACCCAGTTGTTTATTCAGGAGGAAACCAATGTTTGCAAGGCCATCGACCCCTGGGCAGGATCGTACTATGTGGAGTCGCTCACCCATGAAATAGCTCACCGTGCATGGGCTCATATCCAGGAAATTGAAAGTCTGGGAGGAATGGCTGTTGCCATCGAGACAGGCATTCCGAAAATGCGCATCGAGGAAGCCTCTGCCCGGAAGCAGGCCCGGATCGATGCGGGAAAAGATATTATCATTGGCGTTAATACGTACAGGCTCAAGAAGGAAGACCCAATTGAGATTCTGGATGTTGACAATACAGCGGTTCGTTCAGCTCAGATCAGGCGTCTTGAGCAACTACGTGCCAACCGCGACAACGATGAGGTTCAGCGGGCACTCGAAGCCATTACAAGGGCTTGCGACACAGGTGAGGGCAACCTGTTGGAACTGGCCGTAGATGCCGCCCGAAAGAGGGCTTCCTTAGGGGAAATCAGCATGGCCTGCGAAAAGGTCTTTGGCCGTTACCAGGCCTCAATACGTTCAATATCAGGTGTATATTCAATGGAAATAGAAAAAAACGAAAGTTTTATCAAGGCCCGTCAGATGGCCGACCAGTTTGCTGCTATGGAGGGGCGAAGGCCGCGGATCATGGTGGCAAAAATGGGGCAGGACGGACACGACAGGGGCGCTAAAGTTGTTGCCACAGCTTATGCCGACATGGGGTTCGATGTTGACATCGGCCCTCTTTTCCAAACTCCGAAGGAGGCAGCAAGGCAGGCAGTGGAAAACGACGTGCATATCGTTGGCGTTTCAAGTCTCGCTGCCGGACACAAAACCCTGGCTCCGCAAATCATTCAGGAGTTAAAAGCCCTGAAGCGCGACGACATCATGGTGATCGTAGGCGGGGTAATACCGCCACAGGATTACCAGTTCCTGTACGACGCAGGGGTGGTGGGTATTTTTGGCCCGGGAACCATCATCGCCGATGCAGCCATAAAAATTTTAGGAATTCTGATCGAAAGCAGGAAGGAATAACCAATCAGCAAACCACTGCCTTAGTGCCCACAAGCCGGGATTAAACCGGCCTGTGGCACAAGGCAATTTTTAAAAAAACCATTCAGAGCAAGCGGGGAAAGGAAAGATTCCTCAACCTGAGTCGGAAAGAAAGACAGTAGAAAAATCTTTCAGTCAATGGACTTGCCTTCGAAAGAGAGATTCGTTACATACCTTTCCAGATCAGCGCTCCGGCTCCCAATATGGCGGCGTTCTTGTCCATTAAGCCCGAAGGCAGGAGCTTTACTTTGTTGCGGAAGGTGCCCAGGAGGCTCTCCTCCATGTATTTTTTGGTGGGCTCAAAAATAAAACGACCTGATTTTGCCAATCCTCCAAAAAGGAAAATAGCTTCAGGGCTGGTATGTGCCACCGAGTCGGCAAGTTTGGTGCCAAGGTATCTTGCGGTAATGTCGAAGGCCTTCAAGGCGATGGGGTCGTTCTTTTTAGCCGCCTCGTAGATCATTTCACTGTTCAGCTCTTTGAACGAATAGTTAGCCAACTCCGAGCTTTCGTGATCGTATGCAAGCAGTTCGAACACGGTGCGTTTAATTCCCGGCGCCGAAACATAAGTTTCGAGGCATCCGAAGTTTCCGCATCCGCATTTGCGACCGTTTTTCTGAACATTTATGTGCCCCAATTCTCCTGCAAACCCATCGTGGCCGTAAACCAGGTCGCCGTTTACCACCAACCCGCTTCCCAAACCGGTTCCCAGAGTGATCATAATGAAATCGCGCATTCCCTTCGCCTCACCGTAAATCATCTCCCCCAGAGCGGCCGCATTGGCATCGTTGGTCAGTTTTACCGGCACATCATAGTATTTGCGAAAAAGTTCTGCAAAAGGGATAATGCCCTTCCACTTCAGATTAGCAGCGTTCTCGATGGTGCCTTTGTGATAGTTTCCATTGGGTGCGCCTATGCCAACCCCGGAAATTTTATATGGCACTTTTATTTGTGCTTCAAGCCGTTTTAGCTCGGTGCATAGGTTTTTCAGATAATCTTCAACCCGGTCGTACGGGTCGGTTGGTGAAACACCCTCGGCAAAAAAATTACCCTCACGGTCAACAAACCCGCATTTAGTCAGCGTTCCGCCAATGTCGATGCCAATAACCAAATCTTTCATAAATAGTGAATTTTCAGTTTTAGAAATATGCCGTTAATTTACAACTTTTGTACATACCATTCTTAGAAAATAAATCGGCAAGCATCATGATGAACATACATGGTCAGGTTCACATTGATTGTCCGGGCTTTGTTTATCAATGGGACGGGAGCGACGGAAAATGATTTCAGAAAAGGCAATAAGAAATTGTGTAGTTTTAAATGATCTTTTTGTAGCTGTAAAAGGAAATAACTTGATGACCAGATTAGGTTTTCCCTAATTTTGTTGAAGCAGGATTAAAACCTGAAAATGTATGAGTGCAAAAATCAAAACCGGCTTTAGCTGCAGCAATTGCGGAGCCAAATCTGCCAAATGGATCGGCCGGTGCCCGTCGTGCGGTGAGTGGAACACTTACCAGGAGGAAATCGTCAGGACAGAGCCTGCCAACAAGCAGCATCTTCTTAAAAGGGCGCCCGAAAACCGCCCCAGGTTGATTCACGACATCGAAGCCGGGCAGGAACAAAGGATTGATGCAGGCAACTCGGAGTTGAACCGCGTATTAGGTGGGGGCCTGGTTCCGGGCGCTGTTATGCTGGTTGGGGGCGAGCCGGGTATCGGCAAATCCACCCTGATGCTTCAGGTTGCTCTGAAAATACCGGATACAAAAGTGCTCTACATTTCGGGTGAGGAAAGCGAGTTGCAGCTCCGAATGCGCGCCAACAGGCTTGGGCTTGAGCAAAATGATTGTTACATTCTAACCGAGACCGACACCGAGTGCATCTTCAGGCATTTAAACGAGTTGAACCCCGGATTGGTAATTATTGACTCGATCCAGACGCTCACCACCCCCATGGTCGAATCTTCGGCGGGCAGCATTACCCAAATCCGCGAATGTGCTTCAGAGTTTCAGCGTTACGCCAAGGTAACCGGGGTCCCTGTGTTTCTGATCGGGCATATCACCAAGGAGGGGATGTTAGCCGGCCCGAAAGTTCTTGAACATATGGTTGACACGGTGCTTCAGTTTGAGGGCGATCAAAACCATGTGTATCGCCTGCTTCGTGCTGCCAAAAACCGTTTTGGAAACACCAGCGAGCTGGGAATTTTTGAGATGCGCTCCAACGGGCTCCGCGAGGTGCTCAACCCATCGGAGGTGTTGTTGTCGCAACGCGACGATGAGGTCAGCGGAGTTACCATTTCGGCTACCGTCGAAGGCCAGCGGCCGCTGCTTATCGAAACACAGGCACTGGTAAGTCAGGCAGTTTATGGCACTCCCCAACGGGTATCAAACGGATTTGATTTTAAAAGGCTAAATATGCTTTTGGCGGTATTAGAAAAACGAAACGGGATCCGCATACTTTCCAAAGACGTTTTCCTGAATATCACAGGCGGGATAAAAATTGACGACCCTGCCACCGACCTGGGCGTGGTGGTTGCCCTGTTGTCGTCGAATGAAGACATACCGGTAAATGAAAAAACCTGTTTTGCGGCCGAAGTGGGCCTTACCGGCGAGATCAGGCCGGTGATCCGTATCGAGCAGCGCATCAGCGAAGCCGCCAAATTGGGATTTCAGGAGATTTACGTTTCTAAATACAACCTGAAAGGTCTCGGCAAGAAAAATCCGGATATCGAAATTCGTGCCGTAAGCAAGTTAGATCAGGTTTTCGGGCGGTTGTTCGGGTAATTTGATCCGCTATAGGTAGCTGCAGGCTTTTAATGCTAAACCACCTTGGCTGGGTTGGGACTTTTCAAAAGATGAGTCAGTGCAGCAAACAAATCCGGGTAAAGAAACCGGTACTGCGCGTCGGTAAGTTTTTGGGGTACTGCTGCCTGTCCGCGTGTAAGTACGGCAGCACCTTCGCGAAGCAACCATTTCAGTGCAAATTCCGGAACCTGCAGCCTGGCAGGGCGGCCCGTAACGCCCGAAATCGTACGGATAAACTCATCATGGTGCAGCGGGTTTGGCGATACGACATTCACGGGGCCATTTAATTCAGGGTTTTGGATTGTAAAACGTACTATTTCCAGAACATCCTGCAAATGAACCCACGAAACCCATTGTTTCCCTGAGCCAAAACGGGTTCCGGCAAAAAACCTGAAAGGCATAACCATTTTTGGCAATGCCCCGCCCTCCGAACCTAAGATCAGGCCAAAGCGTAAATTCACAACCCTTACTCCCCCGGGAACTTCTCCGGAGGCCTTTTCCCAATCCAAACAAATCTTGGCAAGGAAGCCATCTGCGGCTTCTCCAGTGTATTCGTTGTGCAGACCATGATCGGGATAAATCCCGACAGCAGAGGAACTGATGAAGAGTTCAGGTTTAGCATCAGCCAACGAAGCTGCCCTTGCAATGTTGGTGGTTGTAATTATACGGCTTTGGTAAATTTCATTCATATACCTCCTGGTCCACCGGGCTGCAATGGGGGCGCCCGCCAAATGAACGATCACTTTGGCGTTTTCCATTAATGGCACAAGCTTTTCCGGAGGACCGTAAAGGATTTCCCTTCCGGGTGTCAGCACATCATAACCCATCCCGAGCAGCATGGGTTTTAATGCTGATCCTACAAAACCACCCGAACCGGTTAGAACAGCTTTCATTCCTGGGGATTAAGAAATTAAAAAATATGTGCAAATTGACTACCACAAATAAAGATTTTTGAGAAGGTTTTTGTTCAAAATCAAACAACCTGTATCTTGGTACTAAAAACTTAAAAAGGCTATAAACTGTTAAACTGTTGTAACTTTTCGGCTATGCCAACGGAATCACTACATTTGCAGTTGCTTCAATGGCAGGCAAGCGTTAGACCACACCTCAACCCTTGAAAACACGACTAAAAACGGAGACTTAGCAACCTGACAACAAAGACATTGTTGCCAACATCACCAAATTGAAAAAAAAATCAATTCGTTTTTTAACGATTAGAAAATGAATGAAATAGAAATATATCAAGGCCCTGATAAATCTCTTCAAATTGAAGTGCAATTTGAAGAGGAATCTGTTTGGCTTACACAAGCGCAAATGGCTGTGTTGTTTGACCGCAACAGAGTTGCAATTACTCAACATATCGGTAATATTTTTAAGGAAGGAGAATTAGATGAAAAAATGGTATGTAAGGATTTCTTACATACCACACAACACGGTGCTATTAAAGGGAAGGAACAAACATCAAAAGTGAAATATTACAATTTGGACGTTATCATTTCCGTTGGCTACCGGGTAAAAAGTAAGAGAGGTACGCAATTTCGAATTTGGGCTACACAAAGACTAAAAGATTATTTGTTAAAAGGCTATGCCATTAACAACCGAATGAACCGCCTCGAAGATAAATTTGATAATTTAGAAAACAAAGTAAACCGAATTGATTTGCAGATTAACACAAATCGCATTCCTGTGCAAGGAGTTTTTTTTGACGGACAAGTGTTTGATGCTTATAAATTGGCCTCTAAAATCATTCGAAGTGCAAAGCGAAACATTGTGCTGATAGATAATTATATTGACGAGAATACATTTACACAGTTAGCAAAAAAAGGAAAAGGTGTAAGTGTGGCAATATTGACAAAAGCAGCAGGCAAACAACTTATGCTCGATTTGAAAAAGGCCAACGAACAGTATGGAAACTTTTCGCTTAAAAGTTTTTCAAAAAGCCACGATCGGTTTCTAATTATTGACCATAATGAAGTATATCATCTTGGCGCTTCTTTGAAAGATTTAGGTAAAAAATGGTTTGCATTTTCCAAATTAGAAACAGCAACGGTACAAGGAATATTAGACGAAATTAAAAAATTATAAAATGCCGGTAAAATGCATTCCATATTACCCGAACACGCTTCAAGGACAAGCCATTTTGGCGGCAATGGAGGGTGTCGTGCTAAACTCAACATTTGTGCATCTAAATAAACTTCACTGCTTGGCGACAGGTAAGTGCTTGCTTCAACTTCGTTCAGCACAAGCCTAAACCGCCTCTACGCCAAGCCCGAAACCAGCAGGCTTTAACTAAAAAAATTAAACCGATTTAAACATGCAATCATTCAGAATTTACCTTTTGGCACCTCTTTTCATGTTACCGGTTTTTTCCGGATTTACCGCAAATGCGCAAACCAAGTGGAGTCTGGAGGCAAGTATCCGGCACGCTCTTCAGAACAATCTTCAGATAAGGCAAGGGCAGCTCAATGTGGGATTGGCTCACGAAAACCTTACAGGGGTTCGGGCAAGCCAGCTTCCAAGCCTTAACGCCAATGCTACGCACGGGATCAACACCGGAAGGACCATCGACCCTTTCACCAACACCTTCGCGACCGAGAACGTTCGTACCAACAATTTCAGCATGAGTACAGGGCTGACCCTTTTCAGTGGTTTTCAGGTTCGCAACAGCATCGAACAGTCGAAGCATGACCTGGAGGCCAGCCGCTACGATGTTGAAAAAATGGAAAACGATGTTACCTTGTCGGTTACATCAGCTTACCTGCAGATTCTTCTTGCCCGGGAATTGGTGGAGGTGGCCGCCCGCAATCTCGAAATTACCAGGCTGCAGATTGAGCGCACTTCACGGCTTGTTGAGGCAGGTACTCTTGCACGCGGCAGCCTTCTTACCATAGAGGCACAAGCTGCAACGGATGAATTGCAATTGATAAACGCCCAAAACCAACTTGAGTTTGCCTACCTCAACCTTGCCCAGTTGCTACGCCTCGAAGACCATCAGGATTTTGAGATAGAAATTCCTGAAATTGATATCTCGGCCATTGGAATCATAGAGTACTCGCCCATGCAAATTTTTAATGCTGCAGTAGAGAATCAGCCCGAGGTGCAGGCCGCCGGGTTTCGTGAGGCAAGTGCAGAAAGGAGTGTTAGAATTGCTTTAGGCGCCCGCAGTCCCATATTAAGCCTGCGCGCAAGTTATGGAACCGGCTATTCAGGTGCTTCCCGTGAGATTGTCGATGTGGTAACGAGCCAACAGGTGATCGGAGTAACTGCTTCGGGCGAAAATGTTTTCGGCCCAACCTTTGACTTCACAACGCGGATTAAGCCTTTTCGCAGCCAGATTGAAGACAACCTGAACCGCTCTGTTGCATTTGTTCTAACAATTCCAATTTTGAACAACTGGCAGGTAAACAACAACATCAACCGGTCGCAGATTGCCCTTGAAAATGCCCGAGTAACCAAACAGATAGTTCGCGACCAGTTTTTTATGAACATTCAGCAGGCCTATGCCGATGCAAGGGCGGCCCTGAAAAGATACAACTCCACCTCCAAAAACGTGGTTGCATTAGAAGAAGCCTTTCGCTATACCACCCAGAAATTTAACCTCGGAATGGTCAACAGTCTGGAGTTTAACGATTCCCGGAACCGGCTGAGCACAGCGCAATCCGACCTGGTTCAGGCAAAATATGAATATGTTTTCCGGGTAAAGATGCTCAATTATTTTATGGGGGAGCCCATTTCATTTTAACCTGAAAAGTTAGCCGGGATGAATGTAAATTTGTATTTCTTTGAGAAAGCAATTTGCGCAAAGAAAACCACATTCTTAGATCTCACTGCAAGGGTCGTTCGACATTAACCTTTAAAAAAAAATTCCGTGAAAAGCAAAAGTTTGTTAAAAATCACCCTTATTTCTTTTGGCGTTTTGGTAGTGTTTTTAATTGTTGGCCGGTCGGCCGGCTGGATTGGCAGCCCCGAAGGCGAACGGGTTACGGTTGAAGAGGTTGGCAGGCGCAGCATTGTTGAAATTGTAACGGCAAGCGGCAAGGTGCAACCCGTGGTAGAGGTTAAGATCAGCCCCGATGTTTCGGGCGAAATCATTGAGCTTCCTGTACGGGAGGGGGCTTTTGTGCGCAGGGGCGATTTGCTTGCCAGGATCAATCCCGATCTTTACGAGTCGGCCCTTGACCGTGTTACGGCATCGCTTAACACGAGCCGCGCAAACCTGGCCAACTCCCGTGCGCGTGGTTCGCAGGCCGATGCACGCTTTATTACCGCCCGATCCAATTACGCCCGCAATCAACGCCTGTTCGAACAGCAGGCGATTTCCGAGGCCGATTACGATGCCGCCAGGGCTGAGTTTCTTGTAGCACAGGCAGAGGTAGAAGCCGCTAAGCAAAGTATAGTAGCTGCCGAGTTTCAGGTTAAAAGCGCCGAGGCAGCCGTAACCGAAGCCCGCGAAAGCCTAGCCAAAACCAGCATTTTTGCTCCAATGGACGGCACCATTTCGCGCCTCGACGCCGAAATTGGCGAAAGGGTTGTGGGAACTTCCCAGTTTGCCGGCACCGAAATCATGCGCATTGCCAACCTGAATCACATGGAGGTTCTGGTGCAGGTAAACGAAAACGACATTATCAGGGTTAATGAAAACGACACCGCAGTAATTGAGATTGATGCCTTCAGGGGAAGGAAGTTTACCGGCATTGTTGCATCCATAGCAAACTCAGCACTCGTTACCGGACAAGCACTTGACCAGGTTACCAACTTCGAGGTTAAAATTCATATCCTTCCGGATTCGTACAGAGACTTAATCTTTGCAGACCGCCCACATTTGTCGCCCTTCAGGCCGGGCATGTCGGCAACCACCGAAATACAAACCCGTAGGGCTATAGATGTACTTTCGGTGCCCATACAGGCAGTTACAACCCGGCAAGATAAGGGCAACGGTCAGGATACCGTTGCAGCACAGGCCGAAACCCAGGTAGCTGTTCAGGAGTATGTTTTTTTGTATAAAGAAGGCAAGGCTGTTCTTCAAAAAGTAAAGTCGGGTATTCAGGACACCCGGTTTATTGAAATCGTGGAAGGGATAGAGCCAGGAGCAATGGTAATAACAGGACCATTCAGAGCCGTATCTCAAGAGCTTAACGATGGCGATGCCGTTCTTAAAACTACGCGGCAGGAACTTTTTGGTGAAAACTAATCTGAGTAGGTGATGGCCCATTTGCTGCTGATCGAAACTTCTACCAAGGTTTGCTCCGTAGGGATTTCGCATCAGGGCAATCTGATTTCGCTGGATGAAGACCATAGCGCCAATTACGGCCATGCCGGCAAACTTACCCTGATGATTGACCTTGCCATGAACCAGGCAGGCATCTCATTCAATGAACTTTCGGGTGTGGCAGTAAGCAAGGGGCCGGGATCATTCACAGGACTACGCATCGGAGTGTCGGCAGCCAAGGGAATTTGTTTCGCCAAAGACTTGCCGCTCATCGCCATTGATACCCTACAGGCTATGGCAGTGCATTGCCTGCAACTGAAATACAAGGAGTTGCCTGAATGCGTCAAGGGAGAAAAACCGCTGATCCTGTGCCCAATGATTGATGCCCGGCGTATGGAGGTTTACTGCGCCTTTTTCGATCAAAAGGCAACCCCTCTGGGCCCAATTCAGGCTTTGGTTATTGAACAAAACACTTTCATGTCTTTTTTTGAAAACCACCGCGTGGTGTTTTTTGGCGATGGAGCCGCAAAATGCAGCGAGGTCATTGCGCACAGCAACGCCATCGTTTTCGGGGATGTGTTTCCTTCCGCACGGGGTATGGCTTCGCTGGCCTATGAGAAGTATAGCGCCCTGTCGTTCGAGAGCTTGGCGTATTTTGAGCCGTATTATCTGAAAGACTTTGTTGCCGGCAAGCCCAAGGTCAAAGGTTTGTACGGCTAAAAGTTTAAATTTGTATTCAAATTCCGCCCAATATGCCTATGCGAATTCCCGGCTTTGTAAAAAACAAATATTTCATTGCATCGTTGGTTGCATTGGCCTGGCTAGCTTTTTTCGACAACAACAACCTCATCCACCAAATTCAGACACGCAGGCAGTTAAGGGACCTTCGCCAGGAGAAAGAGTACTTCGTGCAGGAAATTGCCCGCGACAGCCTGACTGTGTGGGAACTGAAAAACAATCCAGAAGCCCTTGAGCGGCTTGCCCGTGAAAACTACCTCATGAAAAGGGAAAACGAGGTTATTTACATCATCCCGGAAGAATAGCCAATCAGGCAGGATCGACATCAAGCACCACCCTGATGCTTTTGTATTGGACATTTCTTCTGAAATCCTCAACAATTTCCCTGACGCTTGTTTTGGTTGCAGCCAAGGTGGAGCCCCTGTCTAACTTTATCAGGATGGTTTTTATGTAAAGGTTTTTCACACGCTCGATCAATGGAAATTCCGGACCCAAAACTTTTTTTGGGAAATGGCTTTTAAGCGTGTTCGCCAAATCATCAGCCCCCTGCGATAGCGTCCTTTGATCGCGATGCAACAACTTCAGATTTATAAGCCGTACAAATGGAGGATACAGAAATTGTTGCCTTTGCTGTATCTGGGTTTGATACATCGACTCATAGTCGTGTTCAACAACCTGATGGATTATAGTGTTTTGTGGATTCCACGATTGTATGAAAACCTTTCCCCGCTTCTGGCTGCGCCCGGCACGCCCGCTCACCTGTGCCATGAGCTGAAAGGCCCGTTCGTGCGCCCTGAAATCGGGAAAACTCAGCATGTTGTCGGCATTCATGATCCCTACCACCGATACATTATCGAAATCCAGGCCTTTGCTTACCATTTGGGTGCCGACCAGGATATCAATTTTCCGTTCTTCGAAACCCATGATAATATTCTGATAAGCGTTTTTCGAACGCGTAGTGTCCAGATCCAAACGGGCAATGCGGGCTTCGGGGAAAAACACCGGCAGCTCTTCTTCAATTTTTTCGGTTCCAAAACCTTTCATGCGCACATCAGGCGAAGAACACTCGTGGCATTGGCCTGGGGGCGATATGGTATATCCGCAATAATGACACTTCAGCTTGTTGATTTTTTTATGATACACAAGGCTCACATCGCACTGTTGGCAGCCCGGAATCCAGTTGCATGCCTGGCACTCCAGCCTGAGCGAGAAACCGCGGCGGTTCTGGAAAAGGATGACCTGCTCCTTATTGGCAAGGGCTTCCTGAATGGCTTTGTGGAGCTGCTCCGAGAAGTGCGACTTCATCTTTCTGTGCAATGTGTCTTTGCGCAGGTCCGAAACCAGAATTTCCGGCATCATCACACCGCCATGCCTTTGGTCTAATCCTGCATAACCAAATTTGCCGGCCGTGGCATTAAAATAGGTTTCGACCGAGGGTGTTGCAGAACCAAGCAAAACCTTTGCCCCCAACATCCTGGCAAGATAAATGGCAGCATCCCGGGCGTGGTACCTGGGCGCAGGGTCATGCTGTTTGAAGCTGGGTTCGTGCTCTTCGTCAACTATAATCAGTCCCAGATCTTTGAATGGTAAAAACAGGGCAGAGCGTGGCCCAAGAACCAGGTCGTAGGCAATTTTTTCGCCAAGCGACTCCACGCCTCCGGCAAGCAGGTTGTTCCACACTTCAAGGCGCTCGCCGGCATTGAAACGGGAGTGATAAACCCCGGCGCGGTTGCCGAATTGTTTTTGCAACCGGTTTATAATCTGAGTTGTAAGCGCTATTTCCGGCAGCAGATACAATACCTGCTTTCCTTCATCCAGATACTTTCGAATTAGTTGGATGTATAATTCCGTTTTACCGCTTGAGGTTACTCCGTGCAGAAGGGCAACATCCTGTTTTTGAAAAAGGTTCAGGAGGTTATCCCAGGCAAGTTCCTGATGCTCGTTAAATGCTACGGGTTCCCTGACTTGTTGCAAATGCTCAAATCTGCTTACCTGTTGGGAGTAAACCTCAAATACCCCCTTTTTTACCAATGCCTGCAAGGCGGCTTTTCCTCCCTTTACGTGCCCGGTAAGGTCGTGTTCCTTTACTTCGGCCGGATCGGATTCGTAGCGCCCCGAAAGCCGGACAAAATTTACTAAAATTTCGAGATGACGGGGGGCCCTCTTTTCGGAATAATCGAAAATTTCCTTCAGCCTGTCTTCATCTTCAAACGCATCCGTCAGCTTCACAAACTGTAAGGTATGCGGCTTCCACGGGTCATCAAGTTCGTCTAACACGAATATCAGGCCCTTTTCCACCATATTTTTCAAGAGGGGAAGCACCTTTGGCAGGCCTGCAACAGCCATCGACTCGCTGATGGTGAGCTGCTTTTTGTTTTTTATGGCCTGCAACAGGGCATATTCCTTTTCGGTGATTTCGGGTGAATCCTGATCGGCCTGCGGATTTAATTGAATTTTGGTTTCACCCGAAAGCTTCATGGCGGGAGGCAAGGCTGCCTGCATCACTTCGCCTTCAGTGCACATATAGTACGAAGCAATCCATTCCCAAAACCTCAACTGCGATGGGTTTACAACAGGTGTATCGTCTAACAGGGAAAGGATATACTTAGCCTGAAACCCTTTCGGAGGCTGGTTGTGGATGGATTTCACCAGGCCGGCATACACCTTTCTTGTGCCAAACTGCACAGCCGCTCTCATCCCCGGCTCGATCAGCCCGTTCAAATCGTAAGGAACCCTGTAGGTAAAGGTCCCCTGCACCGGCAAGGGCAACAGAATTTCGCAGAAAAGGGTGATACGCTCCATGTCAGGAATGGGTAGATGATTCCAAAATTACGGATTCTGACCTATTCCCAGGTTGCCTGGAAAGTAAAAAATTCTTACCGGCAGAGCTTTGTTCAGATAAACTTCAATAAGCAACCCCGATGGCCTTAGTCTCCCATGCAGATTCCGATGCCGCGAGCGGTTTTTACCAGGTCAGAGCCGGGATCTACAAAATTATAGTGGCTGATGGCTTCTGTGAACGGAACCGTAACAATGTTGGGGTGCCGGTAGGCAACCATTTTGCCAAATTCTTTGTTCAGCACCATTTCAAACGCTTTAGCGCCAAATTGTGTTGCCAGCACCCGGTCGTATGCAATAGGGGTGCCCCCACGCTGCAGGTGGCCAAGAACGGTTTCGCGCATGTCGGTTTCCAAACCGGCTCTTTTCAGTTCATGAATCAGTTTTGAGGCAACTCCGCCAAGGCGCAGGTTTTCGTATCCAACTTCGCTGCTGACTTCATAAACCATTTCTCCTCCCACGGGCTTTGCTCCCTCGGCAATTACGATGATGGCGTAGCCGCGGCCGCGGTGGAAACGGCTGTAAATTTTGTCCACCACCGAATTGATATCGTAAGGTATTTCGGGAATAAGGCAAACGTCGGCCCCGCCGGCTACGGCGCTGTGAAGGGCTATCCAGCCTGCATAACGCCCCATGACTTCAAGAACCAGCACCCGGTTGTGGCTCGCGGCTGTGGTAATGAGCTTGTCAACGGCAGTGGTGGCTTCCTGAACGGCCGTTTGAAACCCGAACGTAAAATCGGTAGCCGAAAGGTCGTTGTCGATGGTTTTGGGGACACCTATAATGTTAAGTCCTTTTTCGTAAAGCGCCTGAGATATCCGCTGGGAGCCATCGCCACCAATATTTATTACTGCGTCAACTCCCAAGAACTGCAGCCGCCGCAACATTTCGTCCGACCGGTCGGCTTCGCCCCAGGAGCCATCAGGGTTTTTTATGGGCCAGGCAAAAGGGCCTCCTTTATTTGTGGTGCCAATGATGGTGCCGCCCCTGATGTGCACGCCGGCTACTTCTTTCTCGGTAAGCACTACAATCTCATTGGGCTCGTTCAGTATCCCATCAAAGGCATTGATGCTGCCAACTATCTCCCAGTCGCGCTCGCGCGCAGCCCTGAGGACAATCGCCCGGATTACGGCATTCAGACCAGGACAATCGCCACCGCCGGTGGCTAACAATACTCGTTTTCTCATGAATGTATAATAAATCGTCGAAGTTCAAAAAAAATCTCCGGCAAAAGGAACCATTTTCCCCTTGCCCTGAATGAGACGTGCAAAAGTACAAAAATTAGGTAAATGTTTCGCTGCTATCCAAAATCCATGTGCATTTGGCCGGTTGGAGTTGCGTTTTGCATTTGCCAACGCTACCGGTTAATGACATACGTAATCATCAATCCACCCCCCCCCAATTTCTCGAAAACTTCCATTTTTGGCTTCAATACATCCATTGTAACCCACTCGAAATTAGAACCTGAACTAACCCCAAACAAAACCGACCTCGCAAAAAAAGGTGTGAACAAGGCCGGTTTTTTATGATTTTTGGCCACTTGGTGGAAAAAAAGGGAGATGTGCATCAGCTGCCCTGGTTATGCACTGGCTGTTTAAATTTGTTTAATTTTAATTCTAAAGAAATTATCGAATTTTTCAAGTGTTTCTTTAAGCCATTCATGTTGATTTTTCCAATCCTTTCTATTACTTATATTAGCATCTTTTTTTAAAAAAACCGAAGAAACTTTCTTATCAGGTAATTCATCCCAAATTAAATTTTCAGAAATTTGTTCATATGAAAGCTTTTCGAATTTTGATTTAAGATTTTTAAAATCATTTTTTGAATTATCAGTATTTATTAAAATTTCAACTCTCATAAAATTGTCTCGAACACTTGAAGTTGCTGCCATATAAATATCACTTTTCCCAAGAGCAAAATTAGTCCAATGCTGAGGAAGGGGTTTTTGTTGTTTTAAAAAAGTTCCTTTATCATCAAAATATTTTTTCATCGCAGTCCAATATTCTAAATTTATAGATTTTGCCTCTGTTAAATTTTGACTTGACGCAGCACTTTTGACCGTTTTTGACCATTCATTTGGCTTACTAACTATCTGAAATAATGGAGCCGGCAAACTTTCTCCAATTTTAAAAGCTTCAATTTCTATCCCAAAAAAGTTAAATTGTTCATCAGTTATTCTGTTTAACCAATCTATTGTAGCTCTGTGTTCTTCTGTGAATTGTTTTGCTATCCAAATAACCGTGACAGCATCTAATCCGGCAGCATATGTAAGAATTTGTCCTAAATGTGCATGGTCTGTTTTTTCAAGTTGATTTTCAATTAAAACATAGTGCTCATTTAATGTGTTTTTACATAGAATATCGGCTCTAAAGGGACCAACACTTTTTTCTTGTTGAATTACCTCAAGTTCAATTTGAATTGTATCGCTTAATTGTTTAATATTTTCTTCCTTTGCTAACCAAGGAGTAAAATCAGATGACTCCCCTTTCCATAGTTCACGAATATCAACTTTCTTAAGTGCACCAATTTTCATATAATTTTAATTTAATTTTCGTTTTTTGTTTGCTTGTGCGTAACCCTCGTCTTTTATAATCGTTCCCTTACAAATATAGGAATAAATCTGTAAAATGTTGATTTAATGAATGGTTGGGTAATTCCACTAAGGAATGATAAATAAAAAGGAGTTGGACAAAGTTGCCAGAAATTTGGTTTCAATAATTTGTGGTTTTTCTTTTTTCATTTCGAAGAATTTTTTTGTGAGGGTTGGATTCTTTTTTATTGTTAGCTGAATATTCCAACCAAACCGAACCATAATCCAGAACTATGCCGTCTTCTAATATTCAATCGAAAAACCTGCTGTTTTATCCAAATAGGTAGTAGCACTTCAGCGGGGTGCGCTGATTAAGCGATTTACTAAAAAGCCTGCCGCCAGTGGCGGGCAAGCAGGTACTGCATACGCAATACGGGCTTTTTTATTACTTCTATCGATTACGCTGTGTTTTGGCCTGATCTATAGTGCAGGAAAATCAGTTGGCAGGGCTAAAGCCCTTGTATTCAGCGCCATCTATAACCCCGACCTTAAGGTCGAGGTTAATGAAAACCAAGAAGTTAACAGTTTTTGTATCTGAAATTGTTGGTTTATTGACCGGACTCATAAATTCTTTTCAAAAAATTTTAGACAACTACACTTCAACTTCCTTACAGCACAAGCCGAAACCCTCGCTCACCTTTAAGCCCCTAAGCCGAAAGGCTTACAAAGCCTTATGAGCAAATTTTTATTATTTTTGCGCCTTAATTTTAGTTTTCAAAGTTCACTACTTCGAAAAACACGTTGCTGACAGGAATTCTTTATGGGCGCTAAATACAAGGAATACAAAAAACTCGACCTTTCGCGGATAGGCAAGGAGGTAAAAGCATTTTGGGAAACCCACGAAGTTTTCGCGAAGAGCCTGGAATTGCGCCGTAATTCCCAACCCTGGGTGTTTTATGAAGGACCTCCTTCGGCCAACGGACTGCCAGGCATTCACCACGTTTTGGCCCGGGCCATTAAGGATATTTTTTGCAGGTACAAAACCCAAAAGGGGTACTTTGTAAACCGCAAAGCCGGTTGGGATACCCACGGCCTGCCTGTTGAAATAGGCGTTGAGAAAATGTTAGGAATTACCAAGGAGGACATCGGGCAAAGCATCTCCATAGCCGATTACAACCAGGCCTGTCGCACCGATGTCATGAAATATAAAGACATCTGGGACGACCTTACCCTGCGCATGGGTTATTGGGTTGACCTGAGTGACCCCTACATTACTTTTGAAAACAAGTACATTGAAAGTGTCTGGTACCTGTTGGCCAGGCTTTACGAAAAAGGGCTTCTTTACAAGGGGTACTCCATACAGCCTTACTCGCCTGCTGCCGGCACCGGACTGAGCACCCACGAGTTGAATCAGCCCGGTTGCTACCGCAACGTAAAAGACAATTCGGTTACCGCCCAGTTTAAAATTGTGCGCGACAGCCGGTCGGAGTTTCTATTTAAACATGGAACCGCTCCGGTTTATTTTCTTGCATGGACTACCACACCCTGGACCCTGCCAAGCAATACCGGCCTGGCCGTTGGAAAAAAAATCGAGTATGTTCTGGTTAAGACCTTCAACCAATATACTTTTGAGCCCATTCAGGTCATTTTGGCCAAAGACCTGCTCGACAACTTTTTCAGCCCACAGAATGCTGGGCTCAAAATGGATGAATACAATCCGGGAGATAAGAAAATACCTTACGAAATACTTTCCGGCTACCGGGGCGAGGTCTTTGAGAACCTCCGCTACGAGCAATTGTTGCCCTATTCAATTCCAGCAGACGGAGACCCCTTCAGGGTGGTATTGGGCGACTTCGTTACTACCGACGATGGAACCGGAATTGTGCATATTGCCCCGAGCTTTGGAGCCGACGACTTTAAAGTAGGCCGGCAATACGCTTTGGGTTCGCTTACCATGGTTGACAAAACAGGGCGGTTTGTGAAAGAGATGGGCGAGTTTGGCGGGCGCTTTGTGCGGCCTGAGTACGAAAATGGCCAGGGTGAAGCCCGTCCTGTCGATGTGGACATCATCATTAAACTGAAAACGGAGAACAAAGCCTTTAAGGCCGAAAAATACGAACACAGCTATCCCCATTGCTGGCGAACCGATAAACCTATCCTGTACTATCCGCTCGACAGCTGGTTTATCCGCACCACGGCCCTCAAGGAACGCATGATCGAACTGAACAACACCATACAATGGAAACCCGAAAGCACCGGCACTGGCAGGTTTGGCAACTGGCTGGAGAATCTTCAGGACTGGAACCTCAGCCGTTCGCGCTACTGGGGAGTTCCCCTGCCAATATGGGCAACCGACGATCATACCGAGCGGCTCTGCATAGGCTCCCTTGAACAGTTGAAGCAGGAAATCGAAAAGTCGGTGCAGGCAGGCTTTATGCAGCATAACCCCTTGAAAGACTTTGACCCCGGCGATATGTCGGACACGAATTACCAGGTGTTCGATATGCACCGGCCTTTTGTTGATGAGGTAGTACTGGTCTCGCTAAGCGGGAAAAAGATGACCCGCGAAACCGACCTGATCGATGTTTGGTTCGATAGCGGCGCCATGCCTTACGCCCAGTTTCATTACCCGTTTGAAAACAAAAAGGAATTCGAGGCCAGCTTTCCTGCCGATTTCATAGCCGAAGGCGTGGATCAGACACGCGGCTGGTTTTTTACCCTGCACGCCATTTCTACGATGGTGTTCGACTCGGTTTCGTTCAAGACGGTGGTGTCGAACGGCCTTGTCTTGGATAAAGCTGGAAACAAAATGTCGAAACGCCTTGGCAATGCAGTTGACCCTTTTGAAACCATCGAAAAATTCGGCCCCGATGCCACCCGCTGGTACATGATCTCCAATGCCCAGCCCTGGGACAACCTGAAATTCGACATCGAAGGAGTTGCCGAAGTACAGCGAAAGTTTTTCGGCACCCTATATAATACCTATGCCTTCTTTGCCCTGTATGCAAATATTGACGGCTTTAGCTATGCTGAACCTGAAGTTTCGTTGGAACAGCGTCCTGAAATAGACCGCTGGATACTGTCAGAGCTAAACACATTGATCCGGAAAGTGGATGAAAGTTTTGCGCAATTCGAGCCGACGCGTGCAGCAAGACTTATCCAGGCCTTTACCGATGAGCACCTGAGCAACTGGTATGTGCGCCTGTGCCGGAGGCGGTTCTGGAAAGGCGAATATACCTTAGACAAGATTTCGGCATATCAGACACTTTACCGCTGCCTCGAAACATTGGCAATGCTTACAGCTCCTCTGGTGCCTTTTTTTGCCGAAAGGCTTTTTGTGGATTTGAACAAGGTTACCAGACGCTTCGATGCCGTTTCGGTTCATCTTACCGACTTTCCGCAGGTAAACGAAACCTGGATCAACCCCGACCTGGAGGAGCGCATGCAGTTGGCGCAGCATTTTTCGTCGATGGTGCTGGGTTTGCGCAAAAAGGTAAACATCAAGGTGCGCCAGCCATTGCAGAAGATTTTGATTCCTGTGTCAGGCGCAAAGTTCATGGAGCAAATCAAAAGCGTTGAACCGCTTATCCTTGCCGAGGTGAACGTAAAGGAGGCAGAGTACCTGCTGGACGACAGCAGCGTACTGGTGAAAAAAATCAAGCCCAACTTCAGAGAGCTTGGCCCGCGTTTCGGCAAGCAGATGAAACATATTGCCGATGCGATTTCCGGATTCAGTCAGGAGGATATAATCCGTCTGGAAACCAATCAAAAACACCAGTTGAAAGTTGGCAGCGAGGTGATAGAAATCTTGCTCAGCGATGTAGAAATTTTTTCGGAAGACATACCCGGCTGGCTGGTTGCCAATGAAGGCAGCCTGACCGTGGCCCTCGATATTACGATTACGGAAGCGCTGCGCCGCGAAGGAATAGCCAGGGAGTTGATCAACCGCATTCAGAACCTCCGCAAAGAAAAGGGGTACGAGGTTACCGACAAGATTGAACTGCTTATTCAGAAGCATAAAGAAATAACCGATGCCATCGAGAGTAATAATGATTATATTTGCTCTGAAACGCTCGCCTCGCGACTCGATTATTTAGAGCGGATCGATGCCCCTGAAAGGGTCGAAATAGAATTGGCCGACAACATTCAAACCTATGTGCTGGTGAACAAAACAAATAATGCCACGCTATAAATCCCAAGATCGAAATGGAAACCAAACGAGAAAAAACAAGGTACTCGGATGAGGAGCTTCAGGAGTTTAAGGAGATCATCATTAAAAAGCTGGATGAGGCCCGTGAAGGATTAAAAATTCTTACGGAAGCCTATACTACCCAGAATGCGAACGACACCAACGACACATCGCCCTCATTCAAGGTACTGGAAGAAGGTTCGCAGGTGCTGTCGAAGGAGGAGAACGGACAATTGGCGGCACGCCAGCAGAAGTTTATCCGCGATCTGGAAAACGCCCTCATCCGCATCCAAAACAAAACCTATGGAGTATGTCGGGTTACCGGCAAACTCATTTCTAAGGAAAGGCTTAGAAGTGTGCCTCACGCCACACTGAGTATTGAAGCTAAACTTGGACATGTAAAATAGGTTTATGAAAGTGTTTGGAATAAAAAAGAGTCTAATCCCCTGGATGGTCATTCTTTTGGTGCTGATTATTGATCAGACCATCAAAATTCTTGTTAAGACCAACATGACCCTTGGTCAAAGCATTCCTGTTTTTGGCGACTGGTTCATGCTTCACTTTACAGAGAATTTTGGGATGGCGTTTGGCATTGAAATTCCTGGCGAGTTCGGAAAACTGATTTTAAGTTTAGTAAGGATTGGCGCCCTTGGCTTTATCGGTTGGTACATTGTGAAACTGGCAAGGGAAGGAGCCCCCACAGGCTTGCTTGTTTGCCTCGGGCTGTTGTTTGGAGGCGCTGCCGGAAATGTTATTGACAGCGCATTTTACGGACTCATTTTCAGCCAAAGCTTTTTTCACCAGGTTGCCACAATATTTCCCGATGGAGGAGGCTATGGGACATTTCTCCACGGATATGTTGTCGATATGTTTTATGCGCCTATCATTCAGGGACAATTCCCGCAATGGCTTCCCTTTTGGGGAGGCAGGGAGTTTACCTTTTTCAGTCCTGTTTTCAACGTGGCCGATGCTGCCATCACCGCAGGGGTATTCACAATGCTCATTTTTCAAAAAAGGTTTTTTCATTTTGAGTCAAAGAAAGAGGCGCCTCAACCCCTGGCTAACTAATTCAGATTAACTTACCTGTACAGGCAACAGCCTGTCCTGAATAATTGCATCGCAGGCAGAATGAGTGGATTTTTATTCGAGCAAATTATTTTTGGGCCGATTCGTAGCCGCAGGCTTGGAATTTCTCTCGGCATTAACCTGCTGCCTCTTAGCAAGAAAATGTGCTCATATAACTGCAGGTATTGCGAGTGCGGGCTAACCCTGCCCAAAACCGATCCGTTAATTTTTCCCGAAAAGCAGCATGTAATTAGCGCCCTTGAGGATAAACTGAAGGCTCTGAGCCTGAAGAATGCCATGATCGACAGCATTACCTTTGCCGGAAACGGTGAGCCAACCATCCATGCCGATTTTGGCGAGATCATTGATCAAACATTGCTGCTTCGGAAAAAATACTACCCTGAGGCAAAAATCGCTGTTCTGAGCAATGCCACCAAAGCCGACAAGCCATCAGTTGAAGCAGCCTTGCGAAAGGTCGATCTGAACATCCTAAAGCTCGATGCCGGAACCGAAGATATGTTTCAAAAAATCAACCTTCCTAAAAAAGGGTTCACCCTTGAAGGAATTTTAAGCAACCTGGAACGCTTCAAGGGCGAAATGATTATTCAGGCCTTATTCGTAAAAGGGGAGGCCGATGGGGTGTATTTCGACAACACCACCGACCAGGAAGTCGAGGCCTGGATTGGTCATATTAAACGACTCCGGCCCAGGCAGGTAATGATTTACCCCATTTCGCGCGAAACCCCGACCAACCATATCCTCTACGTTGACGCTGCCACCTTGAACCGCATTGCAGCGCAGGTCGAAAACCTTGGCATTGAAGCCAGGGTGTTTAACTGAAAATTTCCGGGAAACAAAAGCTGCGAAAATGTGTTTTTCTTGTGAAAAAACACACCACACTTGCTAAGCATATTTACAATGCGCTACATCCTCAACCAAAATAGCGATGCCTGGTTTAACCTGGCTGCCGAAGAATATTTATTAAAAAACTTCCGGGAAGATATTTTCATGCTTTGGCAAAACCACAACACCATTGTTGTAGGGAAGCACCAGAACACGCTTGCCGAAATCAATTATGACTATGTAAAGGAGAAAAATATAAAAGTGGTTCGGAGGATGTCGGGCGGAGGAGCTGTTTATCACGACATGGGCAACCTGAATTTCACTTTTATCATGAACGGCCAGGAGGGCAGTATGGTTGATTTTAAAAAGTTCACCCTGCCCATTATTGAGGTTTTAAAGAAACTTGAGGTAAACGCCAGGTTCGAAGGGCGCAACGACCTGACCATCGACGGCCTGAAATTTTCGGGTAATGCCGAACATGTACACAAAAATCGGGTGCTTCACCACGGTACGCTCTTGTTTTCGTCGGAGTTGGGCGTTCTGGGCCAGGCATTGCTGGTAAATCCCCTCAAGTATCAGGATAAAGCGGTAAAAAGCGTGCGAAGCCGGGTTACCAATATCAAGGATCATTTGAAGAAGGATTTGACCATTGGTGAATTTCGCGACCGGATCATGCAGCACATCTCCGAACAGTTTCCCAATGCACGGGAATATCACTTTTCGCCTGACGACCTGCAACAGATACAGCATTTGGTCGCAGAAAAATATTCCACCTGGGAATGGAACTTCGGATACTCGCCAAAATACGGCTTCAGCAAAATGATAAAGACCAGGGGAGGATCTGTTGAATACCACCTTCATGTAGAAGAAGGCATCATTAAAGATTTGAAAATTTTTGGAGACTTTTTCAGCTTTCGCGAAATTTCCGAACTGGAAGCCATGCTGCGAAACATGCCGCATCAGGAGGATGCCATTTACAGCAAGCTGAAACCAATCCCTTTTGAGGAATACATGCACCAGGTCGAGCTGCAAGAATTTGTGTCGGGAATGTTTTAAGCGGGAATGTGTTTAATGATTAGATCAAAGCAATCTGTATGTTTCTTTCCTCTTTTGCTTGATCAAAAGAGGAGCAAAGTTACCTTCATTAGCTACCAAGGAATTGATGCCCTTTTGGTAACCTTTTATTGACTAAATTTGTGAAAACCAAGGAAACTGAAATCCTTTAGGGATAATCAAAAAGACCTTTGAAGGTAAAATTCAAGAAATATTAAAGCAAAAAGGCTCACCGATTATGAAAGAGGTAACCATTAAAGTACCGGAAAAAAAAGTTAGCTTTTTTATGGAGCTTATCAGGCAACTGGGATTAGAAGTTACCGAAGAAGTGGAAATACCCGAAGAACACAAGCAAATAGTCAGGGAACGGGTAAAGAAATACGAAAACAGCCCCGGAAGCTATCTTTCATGGAATGATATTGACCGTAAAATGGCCGCCCGCAAATGAAATTCAAGGTAGAATACAACCCTGATTTCTATAATGATATTGCGCAGGCTGTTGACTGGTACAACGAAAAACAAGCCGGATTAGGCGACAGACTTTTAAAAATCATAAAACATCAAACGGCAAAACTTGCTGCTTCGGCTTTGCATTATGAAATAAAATATGACGACATACGCTGCATGCGCATAGAAAAATTTCCTTACATGGTGCATTACAGAGTAAATGAACAAACTAAAACAGTTAAAGTGGAAGCAATGCTGCATACCAGCCGCAATCCTGAGAACTGGAATGAACGTACCTAACCTGGACGCAAGCAGCTTGGCTTTGACCGGGCTGTTTTGCTATACAAATTCGATCACCGCTAATGAAAAAGCCACGTACCGTATAACTGGAAAATTCCCGATTATCCTGCGTGTTTCATATTCTCCTTTGTAACGGTTTGTAATTTCCCATACACGCCCCTTGTTCAGGAATAAAACACAATTCGTGATAAAAAATTAAATAAGGTAAAATGCCTTGGGGCCTGCCTTCTCTCTTATGTAACTACTTTTTAAGTTATCCTATTAGGGGCTATATTGACTGATAATGAGGAACTTTTTACCGCTATGAACGCAAGGAAAAATAGCAATGAACGCTATGGAAAACAATTAGCGACCTTTGCGAAATGCTTTGCGCCCCTTGCGGTTAAATTCTTATGTAACTACTTTTTAAGTTATCCTATTAGGGGCTATATTGACCGATGTTGAGGGACTACTAAGGTTAAAAAAATTTCAATCAATAAAACAGTTCATTTTCAACCCCGATAGACAGGGCAGCCCGCTAATCAATCTGCAAATCCTCACATCCTCACATCTTCTCACTGGTCTTGTTACCAGAATTTTTTCAAGGCCGGAGAAAAAACAAGCCTTGATCTTTCCGGCCGGAGTGAAACCCTGATGTATGTGATTACCTATGCCGCTACAAACGACCATAAGATTACCTCGCTTTATTAATGCGAGCTATTGGGCGATAGGCAAAATTTTATCATTTTTACTACATTTTGACTTTTTCTCTACCCTTCCTAAATAAAAGTTAACAGGAACTATAATTTCCACTTCTATTGGTTTTCCCCTTTGCATCGCAGGTCTTTTAAAAAAAATAAGTTTTGTAACCCTAATAGCCTCATTATCTAAGTCTTCTCTAACCCCCCTAACAACCTTATGGTTATATGTGATTCCTAAAGTGTCTATCTTAAATGAGATAAATACGGTACCTTCTATTGAATCTTTTTTAGCATCCAAAGGATACTCAATTTTATTTTGAATAAATTCTTTCAAATCCCCATCAAAAAATGGAGCTTTTTCAATAAAGGTAATCATAACTCTATTGCTGTCAGTAAATTGGCCATAGGCCAAACTATATGCCAGCAAACAAAAAAATGTTATAAATTTCTTTACCATCTTCTCGGTATTTTGAAAATCCATCGAAACCTTTTGGGATACGTCGGAAAAGAAACACCAATCCATTTTAGTTGAGTCTGATAAAATTCTACGCCACTCATTGGTAAATTATGACCAGGAAATAAACCTTGTTGTCTAAACAAATGCATGTAACCATAAATTTCCTCTAAATAAAGGTCCATGCCCAATCCTTTTAAATCGCTTGGTAGTTTTTGAAGAGGTATTCCCCTCATAATCTTTTGAGAATGATATGCTTCTTTAAAATAAGTACCTTTTAATGTATGGTAATCTTCAAAAGCGAGATTTCCATAATATATTTGACCTGTTTCAGAATGTGTGGCACCCCAGAAATCAGTGGCTTGATAACGTTTTGAGGTTAGGCCAGGGTAATATATTCCTTCAAATCCAAAATAATCTATAATGGCCTGTTTATCCATGCCTCTTTTTATCATCTTGTCGAACACATTTTTATTGGTATAAAAACCCTCTCCTTTTCTCCAATTAGTAAAATTTTCCGAGGTAAGGGTTGTAACCACAGCCCCTGTAATTGCACCCCACAACATGCCTTTTCCAATATCATTGCCCCATAATGCAGCATCCAATCCTCCTGTTATTGCTGCTTGACCAGATCCTAATAAAAGGTTGGAAACAAAAGGCATGCCTGCACCACCAATTATGCTTAATCCACCACCAACAGCTCCAACAACAGCACCTCTCCATGCACCTTCCCAAAAAGTTTTACCTTGCCCAATAGCTCTCATTCCGCCAGTCATCCAACCTATATCTGTTGAAATTGCAAGTGGTAACAAAAATTGTGCTCCGGGTATTATTGTTGCTAATATTGAAAAGATCCACTCCCCCGATGGGTCGGTAAACATCATCGGGTTGTTCAGCACATAGCTGTAGCGGTTAAAGTTCTGTGCATTGTAGGGCGCTTGCACAAAATTGTCGGGGTTGAGAAAACGCTGAAGATACGGGTCGTAGAGCCTACCATTCATGTTTATCAGCCCGAAGCCTGCCATGTGCTCATGGCCGGTGTAGCCGCGGTCGAAGCGGGGATGCATTTCAATCAATTTCAAAGAACGAAAGAGTAAATATAATAAAAAACCCGGCTCAGCGGCCGGGTTTTTTTATTACAATCAGGCGGTTTGTTCTATATTCCACACAAATGCCCTGATGCCCTGCAATTCGGATTTGGCATTGATAAGCCTCACGGCTTCGAGCAGGAGCGGCACTTTTTCTTCGTCAACAATGGCCATGATTGCAGAGTTCAGGGCTGGCCAGGTGTGACTGCCCATGTGCGGTTCGCCCGTTGCGGAACCCCTTCCTTTTGTTTCCTCCCACATGGTGAAGCCGCGAATGCTATAATAATTGAGCATTTCCTGGACAGCTTCGGTGAGAACCTGGTTAAAAACGATGAAAACCGATTTCATAAGCTTTGTGGTTATTGGGTTAAGAAATATGGTTTTGAGGCTTCGGCAATCGCTTTCTTGGTATGCTTGCGGCTTCCAAACATGAAGTAAATCACGGGTACAAGCACCAAAGTGATCATGGTAGAAAAGGCCAGTCCGCCTATTACGGCTACTCCCATGGGCGCCCAGATTTCCGAGCCTTCGGCGCGGCTTATGGCCAGCGGAATCATGGCTAACAAAGTGGTCAGGGAGGTCATAAGTACCGGCCTTAAGCGCGATTTACCTGCCACCAGTACGGCATCATATACCTTGTTTCCACGGTCAACCATCAGGTTGGTGTAATCGATCATCACAATGGAATTCTTCACCACAATCCCCACTAGGATGACGCTACCAATCAGGGAAATCACGTTGAGTTCCATCCCCGAGATGAACAAGGCGAGTAATACTCCGGTAAAGGCAAAAGGCACAGCCACCATTATGATCAGGGGCATGCGAAACGACTCAAACTGTGCCGCCATTACCACATAAACCAGGAAAATGCTGAGTAAAAGCAAAAATCCCAGGTCGGCAAATGCTTCCTGCTGCTCCCTGATCTGTCCTCCCATTAACACCGTTATGCCTGCAGGCTTTTCCATTTGAGCTAATTGAGCCTCAATATCTGTGGTTACGTCACCCAGGGAGCGGCCAAACAGGTCGCTGGTTACCCTAAGGTATCGCTGCCGGTTTTTGCGCTCTATGTTGGGCGGGGAATAATACTCTTCGATGGAGGCAAATTCTTTTACCCGCACCAGGCGTCCGCTTTGACTTAATACCGTGATGTTTTCGATATCGGCTATGGTGTTGCGGAAAGGTTCCTGCGACCGAACCACCACATTATATTCCTCGCCTCCTTCGCGGTAACGTGTGGCAATCATTCCTTCCACCTTGTTTCTGATGGCTTGGGCGGCCCTGCTGGAATTAATCCCCAAAGAAGCCATTCGCTCCTGATCAGGAACAATGCGCAACTCTGGTCGTTCATCGCCGCGGCTGATGGCTACATCGCGCAAGCCCTGAATCTCCTTCATGCGCTGCTCCATGTCCTTGGCAAAAACATTGGTAGTGTTAAAATCCTCGCCATAAATCTCTATCTCAACCGGACTTCCGCCAAAGCCGCCCTGTTCGGTGGTTACGCTGTAGCGAACAATTTCCGGAAAGGTTTCTATATCCTGGCGCATCTGGTCGGCAACCTCCCAAATGGTTCTTTCGCGCTCAGCCGGAGGTGTCAGCCTGAAAATAAAATTGATCACATTGGAACCTTCCCTGCCCGATCCAAACATAACATTGCCCGTTTCGGTACCGGTGCTGTTGCTTATCATGTCTATTTCAGGATAGTTCTGTTCGATCAAATCCTGAATGCGGTTCGAAATTTCGAAGCTTTGGGTGAGCCTCATTCCCGCCGGCAGTTCGATGGTTGCCTGAAGCCGGCTTTGGTCGGTTTGAGGAAAAAATCCCGTTCCGATATAGGGAATCAAAAAGAAGCTCCCGACAAATAAAGCGACAGCGGCAGCGATGGTTTTCTTTTTATTGGCAATAGCTAACCGCAAGGTTGCCAGGTAGAAATTGTCGAGTCCCGTTAATATTGCTTCGATGAAGTTGCCCACCCTTGGACCCAGGCCTTTGCGGTTGCCTGACGAATGTTGCAACAACTGCGATGTGAGCATAGGGGTTAAAGTCATTGCTGCCAGGGTGGATACCGAAACCGTAATAGTAACAATCCAACCCAATTGACGGAAGAAAATCCCCATAAGGCCTCCGATCATAGTAAGCGGTAGGAATACTGCCACAACGGTAAGGGTTGAGGCTACCACGGCAAGGCCCACCTCGTTGGTTCCGTAAACCGAAGCCTCTTTGGGTGTTGCACCTGATTCAATTTTCCGCGAAACATTTTCGAGCACCACAATGGCATCGTCAACCACCATTCCCATGGCAATGGCCAGGGAGCTAAGCGAAATGAAGTTGATGGAATTGCCCGTGAGATACAGGTAAATAAAACCGGTTATGAGCGAAACGGGAATGGTTAAAATGATAATTAAGGTTGCCCTCCACCGGCCAATGAAAAACAGAACCACCAGTGTAACAAAAATGGCAGCGTAATACAAAACGCTGGTGAGGTTGTTAATCGCCCCAACAATAAATTCGGATGTGTCGAAGACCTTTTCCACCGTAATGTCGGGCGGAAGTTGGGCAATCAGGCCGGGCAGCTGGCGGTCAATTTCCTGCGAAATACGCACGGTGTTGGCGCCAGACTGCTTCATTACCATAAAACGGAGGCCCATTTGCCCGTCCATGGTTTCTTTTATGGTCAGTTCGCGCAGGGTGTCTTTCACTTCGGCAACATCCCTCACATAGACAGGACTGCCCATGAAATTCCCAATTACGATGCTTCCGATAACATCGCTGCTGGTAAACTCTCCGGTAAAGCGGAGCGGATAGTCCACCTGTCCTGTGCGCAGGTTGCCGGAGGGAAGGGTTATGTTTTCGGCGGCCAGAGCCATGCCAACCTGCTCGGGGGTCATATTCATGGCCTCGAGTCTCTGCGGGTCAACATTTACCTGTATTTCGCGCATCGGCCCGCCAAACATCATCACCGTTCCCACACCGTCGATGCGGTTCAGGGGGTTGATCAGGGCATCGTCGATGATTTTGCCAAGTGCAGCATAGCTTTCATTGGCAGTGGCCGAAAGCATCATCACAGGGATCATCTCTGCACTGAATTTAAATACCGTTGGTTGTTCAATGTCTTCGGGCAGGATACGTACAAGACGACCTAAAATATCGCGGATTTCGTTGGTGGCTTCGTCAAGGTTGGAGCCATATTCGAACTCCATGGTAATTGCCGAAACATTTTCGCGCGAAACGGATGTTAGGTGGCGCAGGTTGGTCACCGTACTCAGGTTGTCCTCTATGGGCCTGGTTACATTGGTTTCGATATCGGCCGCAGCCGCCCCCGGATAAACGGTTATTACGCTGATAAACGGCGGGTCTATTTCGGGATACAGGTCAATGGGCATTTCGCGCAGGCTGAACAGGCCAAATGCCACAATGGCCACAAACACCATCAGGGTGGTTATGGGTCTTTTAACTGCAGAACTGTATAAGCTCATTTTTCAGTGTTTTTGAAGAATTAATTCTGAATTTGAACTTTTCCTAAATGAATGAGGTTGTGCTGTCCTGCAACCACCAGATTCTGGCCGGGTTCAATACCGGAAAGGATCTCCTGCATATCGTCGATGTTTCTCCCTACCAACACGGATTTGCGGTGGGCCACGCCGTTCTCTTCAACAAAAACAAACCTTTCGTTGCTGCCCACCTGCTTCATCACTGCTAAGGCAGGCACCAATAGTGCTTCTATTTGGCCAAGGTTAACGGAAACCCGGGTAAACATACCAGGCCGCAGGGCCATGTCTGCATTCTCTACCACCACTTCTACCTGGAATGTACCGGTAACCCTGTCGATGGTTGGATAGATTTTGTCAATCCGGCCTGCGAAGTTGCGGCCGGGAAAAAGGTCAGACGTTACGCGGGCGCTTAAACCCCTTCTGACCTGAGGAAAAAACCTTTCGGAAACATTTATGGTGATCTTTACAGGACGTATCTGCATGATGCTGACTATGGCAGGTTTTCCGGCCGGACTTGGAGTCATAGAAAAAAGTTCGCCGGGGCTGTTGTACCTGCCGGTGATCACTCCGGGTATGGTTGCCCTGATTTCGGTAAGCCTGACAAGGTTGTCGAGGTTGGCTTTGGTAATGTCGTACTGAGCCTTAAGTTGGTCAAAGCTTTGCTGGGTGGCGGCCCCGATACGGCGCAGGGTATCCAGGCGGGTCAGGTCGTTTTTCAGAGTTTGGTACTGCACCCTGAGCTGGCGAAGCTGGGTTTGGTCCATTTCTACAAGAAGTTGGCCCTGGCTTACCATGTCGCCAACATCTACGAGAATGCGCTCTATCCTGGCCGGCTGAGCCGCCCCGATGTGTGCCTGCTCATAAGCTTGCACGGATCCGGTAAAATCAAGGTAGTTTTCGATGGTCTGATTTGCTACCTGCTCAGTTCTTACCAATGTAGGTCTGGCTTCGCCCTCTTCTGCCTGCGTTTGTGGCTGACAGCCAGTATTGAAAAACAACAGTGCTCCTGCAACCGCCAGGAATTTAAATGAGGTTTTAAATAGATTTTTCATCCGAAATAAATTTGATGTTAAGGTTGGATGGTTTGTTGTGCGTTTCATGGTTTCAGCGTTTAATGTTTTTTAAATTCGTTTTTCGCCGATAAACCTTTGGTATTCGGCAAGCGCTTTAAGCAGCTCATGTTCGGCCTGTATCAGGTTGAAGCGTGACTGAGTAAGGGCCAATTCACTGTCGTTTACCTCCATGAGGGTGCCCTGACCGGTGGTGTATCTCACCTGCGCAATCTGAAAGCCCCTTTCGGCCATGGTAACAGTTGCCTGAGCGGTGTTCGATTTTTCTTTGGCAACTTTCATGGTGTTGAGCAGGTTGCCTAATTGAATATTGAGGTTTTGTTCGAGATAATCGCGCTGCAGTTCGAGCTGACGACCCATCAGGTCGAGTTGTCGTGCCTGGTTTCTGATGGTAAAGCCGCCGAACAGGGGGATTGTAAACCTTAAGCCAGCCGAAAAAGTGTTCACCCAGCGGTAATCGGCAAAGCGAAAATCGTTGGCTTCTGTTTGAAAATTATAATTGCTCGACAGAGCAACTGAAGGTAAACCTGTCGCCCTGATGTTGCGAGCTTGAATTTCGAGCAGGTTGCGTTGCAAATCGATTCGTACCAACTCTGTATTGTTCTGGAGGCCACGTTCTGCCTGCAATATGTTGAAGCCGGCAAAAGTTTTTTCCGATAATTCGGCCAAGGTACCGGTAACCACTATTTCGCGGTCGGCCTCCAGGCCAATCAATGCCTTGAGAAAGTTTGCCGCCATAAGGTACCCGTTCTCGGCCTGAAGCAAAGTAGGCCTGAGGTTTTCGGCCTGAACCCGTGCGCGGATCAGTTCAAACTCAGAAGCCAGACCTTGGCGGGTCAGGTTTTCTACAAGGGTAATGGTTTCTATTGCTTTGTCGAGGCTTTGCCGCATCACCCTGGCCGATTCCTTTGCCAGCAATACATCGTAGTAGGCTGAGTGTACAAAATACTCCAGCTCGATATGGCTTGCGCGGAGGGTTTCGCCGGCCAGAGCACGTTCAGCGACTGCTGCCCGCAGCGAGGCATTAAGAGCGGGGTTAAACACCGGCATTCCGGCCACAAGGGTGGCCATGTAGCTGTTGTCGGAGCCAATTTCGAGCACATCGCCGAACGGGCTGCCCGGTGGCAAAAAGATAACCGGTGTTTTGATATTTCGGGTGTACATCCCGCTTATCGAAACATTGGGTAAAAATCGGCCCCTGGCGATGTTGACTCCTGCATTAGCACGTTCAATCTCCATCTCAGCTATTGTCAATGTAGGGTTCAATTCACGGGCCAGTTGCATGGCTTTCTCAAGATTAACTATCAAAGGCTCTTCAGGAGCCTCGGCCATCGTGGGGTGAAGAAAAACTGCAAAAAGCGATGCGAAAAAAATCAGTTGCTTTTTCAGCACAAACCTCTTTTTCATAAAGTTTAAAAATTTGGGTTGTTAAAATGTCGTTCTATTTCCTTAATTCCTTTTTCGGTACAAATTCCTCTCATGAAAATCACTATGATTTCCCTGAAAACATCGGTCTTTGAAAAACCGCTCGCAGGAAAAACATTGTCGTCGTGCAGCACTTCAACCTGAGCAAAAAACAACTTGGTAGCAATTTCCGGCTTGAGGTCTGTACGAAAATATCCGTCTTTAATGCCGAGCTCAAAAAACTCCACCATGTGGTTTAGCTTTTGATGCTCCATGCACTTATAGCGGTTTCTCCAAAGCAAAGAATGATACTTTTTCAAATCCGTAAAGAAACTTGTGTGGATGCTGGCCAGGAGCATTACTGATTTCCTGAAGTGCTTGTGTACAACCTCAACCGGATTGGCACTGCTATCGTTAATTTCCGTTTCTATGCGTTGGTTTTCTTTTTCCCAGAATTCAAGGCATCCCTCCAGAAGGTGTTCTTTGGTGTCGAAATGCTCGTAAAGAGTCCGTTTTGAAATGCCCAATGCTTTGGCAATGTCGCCCATGGTAAGCGCTTTGATTCCATGTTTCAAAAACATGGAAGCGCTTTCTTCAACTATTCGTTCTTTAATACTCATTATGCAAAAGGGATTCCATTGTCAAACAATATGCCAAAAAGCAGAAGTTTTCTTAAATCCGCTATGTGAGTTTCATTCATTTGGCTGACAAATGTAGTCTTATTAACAAAAAGAAAACCTGTTTGTTTTGTTAAGAAAACTAAAAAAACCATTTCGGTTTTCTAATTCTTCGATGATCTTAACAAGTATGGCCAATTCCTGTTTGCGATGCTTCATGCCCAAAAAACAAGCAGCATTAAAATTTTACCCAATGAAAATGTCCTTTGCTAATGCGGCTGCTAAAGTACCGACCTGCCAAAAGGTGTGCAAGGATTTGTCGGCCAATAGCATTCATGAGTCGGCTAAAGGCTCATTTTTGGCATGAATCGGATAACCGCCAAATGGCCCGGGTCCGTCAGAATGGAACAACCTGGCTCGAAATGGTCTGTTTTATTCTGAAAATTTGTTTTTTGCCGGGAGAAAGGTTTTAAGGGATTCTTTAATTCCCGGATCGCAGACGTAAACAAACAGGGCGAACACCCCAAGAAGGATTGCTGAGGATAGGTGTTGCCACAATGGTTCAAATTGGTTCGTAAGAGTTGAAATAAAGTAAATTCCAAAGGCTGCAGCAAAGTAGAGCAGAATACGTTTCACATCATAAGGAATGGGCATTTTTTTCTGACCCAGGAAGTACGAAGCCAGGGTCATAAGCAAGTAACCGGTGAGTGTGGCCCAAGCAGCACCATAGTAGCCTATTGCCGGAATCAGGATAAAATTCAGGATTATCGTTATAGTAACGCCAAAAACCGAAATGTAAGCTCCGAACTTTGTTTTTCCGGATAGTTTATACCAGATAGAAAGATTAAAGTAAACGCCAAGCAGGATATTGGCAATAAGCAAAATGGGCACAACGCCCAGCCCCTGCCGGTAGGCAGGTCCCACAAAATGTTGCACAATATCAATAAACAGTGTAATCCCCAAAAAAAGGAAAAGACAGAACACTACAAAAAACTTCATAACCCGGGCATAAAGCTCAGGGGCTTTTGGATTTGTTGCATTGGAGAAATAAAACGGATCGGCAGCGTAGCGAAATGCCTGAACAAAAATGGTAATGAGAATGGCTATTTTAAAGTTCGCTCCGTAAATACCCACCTGCGACAATGCCTCCTGGGCCGGAAGCAATTTGCTGAGCAAGATTTTTCCTAACGACTCGTTGGCAACCCCCGCCAAGCCCGCTACCATCAGAGGCAATGAAAAAGCTAACATTTTTTTCAACAGGGAAGCTGAAAACACCATTCGGTCTTTTAGCACGACCGGAAGCAGCATGAACAAGGTGATGGTGCTTGCTGCCAGGTTTGCTATAAACACGTACCCAACTCCTATATCCGGATCATAAATCAAATTTACTAAAGGCAGCAAGAGATCGGGACCATGAGTTATCAGCCAGGGGCAAAGCAGCAGAAAAAACAAGTTCAACCCTATATTTATGCCGATGTTAATGAATCTGATGCCGGCAAACTTCAGAGGCCGGTTCTCGGCTCTAAGCTTGGCAAATGGTATGCTGGCCATGGCATCGAAGCCAACAATGACCGCCATGATCCCAACAAAATGAGCATTACCAACAAACCCCAAAGCATCAGAAAGGTTTCCGCTGAGCAAAACGGCCAGAACAATGAATGTAAAAGAGCTCAAAACCAATGAAAAAAACGAAGTGCCAAGAACACCCGGCCGGTTTTTTTCGTCGTTCTGGAAAAAACGGAAAAAGGCCGTTTCCATTCCGTAAGTAAGCAACACCAGCAAAAAGGCCACATAGGAGTACATCAGGGTGATGGTTCCGTACTCGTGCGTGTCGAAAATCAGGTGGGTGTAAAGCGGAACAAGCAGGTAGTTGAGCAGTCTTCCAACGACGCTGCTCAAACCGTAAATGGCTGTTTGCTTTGCCAGACGCTTAATGGGATGAACAGACATAAAATTTCCTTTTAAGGCAACACCCAACAAAGGTTAAGCCTTACTTCATTTCTTCCCTGGCATTGGCTTTCCATTGGCGGTAACCATCCTCAAATGCATCAGGATTGTTTACCCGCAGCCATGTACCATATTTTACATAGTCAGGGATTTGTCCTCCATTTGTTTTTTTATCAGCCACAGGGATTCCCGTCTGGTTCAGGTGGCGCTCGTAGGAAATTTTACTTGGTCTTTCGTCTTTTCTGTTCATGTTTGTTCTTTTTCTCAAAAGTTACAATCCGCTGTGCAACATGTATCTCGATCAAATTACATCAAACTGCTAAAACCAAAAGAACCTTTGTAGCCCCGACAGGAATCGAACCTGTATTTAAAGTTTAGGAAACTTCCGTTCTATCCGTTGAACTACAGGGCCAAAAACTGCGCAAAAATAATCTATTATTTTAAATCCGGCCTTGAGCAATTGAAAATAATGCCATATATCTGAAACCGGCCGGATGGGTAACCGTTTAATTAATGGGCAGCCCGTTTGCAAAGTTTTTATCTGGGCCGATAAAACTAAGCAGTCCGTCCTGATCTTCAGCAAGAAGCAACATGCCGTGCGACAAAACCCCTTTGATTGCTCTTGGCTCCAGGTTTAGCAGAACCACAACCCGTTTCCCAACGACCTCTTCGGGAGTATAGTGTTCGGCGATACCCGAAACAATGGTTCGCCTGTCGATCCCCGTATCGACTTCCAGTTTTAAAAGTTTTTTTGTCTTCGCTAGCTTTTCGGCCGCGACGATGGTGCCCAGCCTGAGGTCTATTTTCGAAAAATCGTCGAAACCAATCATGGCCTTTGAAGGAGCGAAACTTTGCGAGTCCTTTTGATTCAACTCCTTGGTTTTGTTGAGTTTATCTACTTGCAAAGCGACCTGTTCATCTTCGATTTTTTCGAACAAAAGCTCCGGTTGTTTTACTTGTTGCCCTGCAGCCAAAATCTTATTGCTTCCTGCCAGGCTCCACATATTGCCCGTCATGCTGAGGATTGCCTGCAACTTTGCGGCAGTAAACGGAAGAAAAGGCTCGGCCAGAATGGCCAGGTTGGCACAAATCTGAAGGCTCAGGTTGAGGACGGTTCCGGTGCGGCCGGGATTGGAATTAAATATTTTCCAGGGCTCGGCATCGGTAAGATATTTGTTGCCCAGTCGTGCCAGGTTCATAAGTTCTGCAAGGGCCTCGCGAAAACGATAATTTTCGAGGCTTTGCGAAATTTTGCCGGGAAATTCGCCCATTGCTTCCATTGCAAGCTTATCCTCAGGTGTCCAATCATCAGATTGGGGAACCAGCCCGTTAAAGTATTTGTGAGTTAGTACCAGGGTGCGGTTCACAAAATTGCCGAGGATAGCCACCAGTTCGCTGTTGTTTCGTGCCTGAAAGTCCTTCCAGGTAAAGTCATTGTCCTTGGTTTCGGGTGCCGAAGCACATAAAGCATATCGCAGTACATCCTGTTTGCCTGGAAATTCCTCCAGGTATTCGTGAAGCCACACTGCCCAATTGCGCGATGTGGAAATTTTGTCGCCCTCCAAATTCAGAAATTCATTTGCCGGAACATTGTCTGGCAAAATGTAAGACCCTTCGGCATGGAGCATTGCAGGGAAAATGATGCAGTGGAAAACAATATTGTCTTTGCCTATGAAATGCACCAGCTTGCTTTCGTTGCTTTTCCAGTAAGGCTCCCACTGGGTGTTATTGTTATTTGCCCACTCGCGGGTGGCCGAAATATAGCCAATGGGGGCATCGAACCAAACATACAGGACTTTTCCTTCGGTGCCCTCAACAGGCAGCTTTACGCCCCAATCGAGGTCGCGGGTTACCGCCCGTGGCTGCAGTCCCTGGTCAATCCACGATTTGCACTGGCCATATACATTCGACTTCCAGTCGTTCTTGTGGCTTTCGAGAATCCATTGGCGCAGCATGGCTTCGTAATCGTTGAGGGGCAGATACCAGTGCCTGGTGTTTTTCAAAACAGGTGGGTTTCCGCTCAGGACAGATTTGGGGTTGATCAGGTCGGTAGGGCTCAAAGAGGTTCCACAGTTTTCGCACTGGTCGCCGTATGCCCGCTCGTATCCGCAATGCGGACAGGTACCTGTAATATAACGGTCGGCCAGGAATTGGCCTGTTTCTTCATCAAAATACTGCTCGCTGTCTTTTTCCAGAAAACGTCCGCTCTCATAGAGTTTTCGAAAAAAATCCGATGCCGTTTCGTGGTGCAGGGGAGAGGAGGTGCGGCTGTAAACATCGAACGAAATGCCGAATTTTTCGAATGAATCTTTAATCAGGTGGTGGTATTTGTCAACTATCTGCTGAGGGCTTACTCCTTCCTGGCGTGCTTTTATGGTAATAGGAACCCCATGCTCATCGCTTCCGCCAATAAAAACTACATCTTCGCCCTTCAGGCGCAGGTACCGAACATAAATATCGGCAGGAATATATACACCGGCCAGGTGCCCAATGTGTATCGGACCATTGGCATAAGGTAATGCCGAGGTAACCGTAAACCGCTTGAAGCGTTTTTCTTCTTTCAGAGTTTTCAAATTTTCAGTGGGTTATGGTTCGGTAGTAACACGATGGTCTTCGAAAAAAGACTTGCAAAGGTATAAAATACAAGGAAATAATTTGCAGAACTCCTTTTAATTGGCCTGACAAATGGGTGTATTCGGGGATTTAAGCGGTGCCTCGAACCAACGGTTTTAATCCCGCCTTCCTTCATTATATACCCGGGTTATTGCACTTAAAAGCTTTGCAATGTCAACCGGTTTGGTAATAAAATCGTTTACCCCTGCCTCGAAAGCCTTGGTTTTGGTTTCCATAAAAGCATCGGCAGTAAGGACGATAATTGGTATTTTGGGATTCATGATGCCGCCATTGGGGTTTTCCCTGATTTGTCTTGCGAGTTCGTAACCATCCATTCCGGGCAAAAGCAAATCCATGAGTATCAGGTCGTAGTTTTTGGTTTTGAGCATCTGAAGTGCTTCTTCCCCGTTTGAAGCGATGTCGAGGTCGGCTTGCCCTTTCTTTTGTATGATTTGTTTGCCAACAAATTGATTTATCCTGTCGTCTTCCACCATGAGTATGTGCATTCCCTCAAGGGAATCAAAAGTTGCCGGCTCGTTTTGCATAGGTTTAGCAAGGTCTTCCATTTGTCCGGCTTGCAGGGGCAGAACGAAAGAAAAGGTCGAGCCTTTGCCGAACTCGCTTTCAATATAAATGTTTCCGCCCTGAAGTTCAACGAGTTTTTTCGAAATGCTTAGGCCAAGGCCACTTCCCCCAAACTTGCGGGTGGTGCTCAAATCGGCCTGAGTGAACCTGTCGAAAATCAGTTCCTGGCGATCCTTCATGATGCCTATCCCGGTGTCTTCTACACTAAACCGGATAAGGTGCGAGTCGCTCGATTGCATAAGGCAATCAACCAGCAGCCTGATGTGTCCAACCTCGGTGAATTTCACCGCATTCGAAAGCAGGTTAATCAAAACCTGTTTTAGCCGGAGGGTGTCGCCCCTAAGATGCTGGGGGACATTGGTGTTCACATCGGAATAAAACAGCAGGTTCTTTTCGCGTATTTTTTGATCAAAAGTTTTGCTCACGCTTGAAATCATGCTTCGAATGTCGAAATCTCTGGCTTCGAACAGGATGTTGCCCGATTCTATTTTGTTGTAATCGAGAATATCGTCAATGAGCACCAACAGATGTTTTGCCGAAACATTTACCGGATGAAGGTTTTCCAGTTGGGCTGGATTGGGGTTCTCGTTCAGCATTAAGTCGGTAAGGGTTACAACTGCATTCAGGGGAGTGCGAATTTCGTGGCTCATCATCGAAAGGAACTCTGTTTGGGCTTTGCGGGCTTTTTCGGCCATATCGCGCGCCTTAACAATTTCCTGCTGCGACCGGAGTTGCTGGCTCACATCGCGCACAATCGCTTGAATCAATACATTATGATGCAGTTCTATTTTTGTAAGACTCACCTCGGCATCGAAAACTTCCTGGCCGCGCAACATCAGGAGTGGAAACACCAGGGGTTTTCCCGCCAACGTTTGGCCAACCCGCTCTTTGAGATACCTTTTGGTGCTTTCATTATGGTATTGATATTTCGGGCAAAGAAGGTCAATGGTTTTTTCGGGAAGTTTTTGGTTAGGTTTCCCCAAAAGCGTCCGTATTTTTTTGTTGCTGTCAATGATGGTTGTTCCATCTAGGATCAAAATGGCATCGAACGACTTATCGAAAAGTGTTTTGAATTTTATTTCCGAATTCTTAAGCTTGATTTCGGCTAGTTTTCGGGAAGTATCGTCCTCCAGAAACCCTTCGAAGTAAAAATCTTTTGGGTCGTCAGGATTTCTAACCTTACGCAGTATAATCCGGGCATATCTGGTTTCGCCATTCCGGGTGATAAACACCTCATCAAATGAGAACCTGAATTTGGTTTCCTTCAAAAGCTGCCTCGCAAGGTTCTTTCTTTTTGCCAGATTCGGGAAAAACCGCTCCGGGCTGGTGTTTAAGTTCGTAAGTACTTCTGAAGGATTATTGAAGCCAAAAAAGTTGGCAAAAGAAAGATTCGCCCTTGTTAAAAAGAATTGTCGGTTTAGCCTGAAAATACCCAGGGAACTGTCTTCGAACATTCGACGGTAATCCTTTTCGCTTTCCAGAAGTTTTTGTCGGGCCGTTTTCCTGTCGTGAATGTTGATGCACGTCCCAATGATGCCTCCAAAATTTCCTTCGAAATCTGAAAAAGGGTTGCCAAGGGTCAACACCCAATGGTAAGCCCCTGAACGGTCTTGCATCCTGAATTCTGTAGAAAACATTCTTTGCCTGTCTAACCCCTTGGCCAAGGCCATTTCAAACTTTTGGTAATCGTTGGGATGCACTGATTCTTTAAAATACCTGCCGTGAAAATCGGGGCTTCTTTCCAACCCAATAAACGAAAGCAGGGTCTTGTTAAAAAAACTAAATTCTCCCTGGGGATTGCATATCCAAACCATTACCGGAAAATCCTCCAACACACTCAGGTAAAAGTTTTTAGCATAAAGCAATTTTTCTTCCGCCTCTTTTTGTTGGGTAATGTCTTCCTTAATGGCTAAAAAATGTGTAATTATTCCCGCGGAATTTTTTAAGGGTGAGATGGTGCCGATTTCCCAGAATAATCTGCCCGACTTTGATCGGTTGACAAACTCACCCCTCCATGTTTTACCGCTTTTGATGGTTTTCCAAAGCGCCCTGTAATCAATTTCAGATTTTTCGTATTTGATAAGCCGTGGGTTTTTGCCTAAAAGTTCTGCCGGGCTATATTCTGTTACCTCACAAAAACGGGCATTCACATATTGAATGTTTCCTTCAGCATCGGTAATAATGATGGAGTTGCCGCTCAGATCGAAAGCAGCGCTTAATCCCTTCAGATCGACCTCCATCGGGCTGTTCAGCAATAATGAAGCATCGGGAGGCTTGGACGAAGCAGGTTTCTTTTTTTTCACAGCAATTCAACTTTTATGGCAACCCTAATTTCCCTGCAAGTGGTTTATACAATTAAAATCCGCAAAGAATGAAAGGTATCCTGAAGCCGTGCATGATTCAAATTCAACAACAAGCTACAATAAATGTTTAATTTAAAGCACTTTACAAACCAAAGCATTAAAATTAACAACAAATATAAGTAATTGTTCTTCAAAAACAAAGTGATTTTGGTTTAAAAATTCATCCGGGCCATTTTTCTGCCATAAAATCATTAAATTTGCATCGATTTGCTGCCTTTATGGCATGATTTGAGAAAATTTGTTCGTCAGTGGAATAGGGTCACCTATATATTTTTGTTTGCTTCTCCCGAAACAGGTAAATAAGCAATGAGAGAAGGTAAGTCTAAAAGCATGTAAAATTAAAAGTTTTCAGATTTTTGGCCCTAATGTTAGACCCGCGGTTGGGAAAACTTACTAAACCTGTCTATTACAGCTAATCCTGACGATATCCCAAGGTTCAGCAAGGAGACTGACAGACCTTTTTAAAAAAATGGGTATGAACGAAATACAGAATATTAAGCAGCGTTTCGGAATCATTGGCTTTTCGCCACGCCTCGAACGTGCAATTGATGTTGCGAGACAGGTTTCATCTACAGACATCACTGTGCTTATTACGGGCGAAAGCGGCACAGGCAAGGAGTTTTTTCCAAAAATCATTCATCAGCTGGGTTCACGAAAACATGGACCTTACATTGCTGTAAATTGTGGCGCAATACCTGAGGGTACTATTGATTCAGAATTGTTTGGACATGAGAAAGGTGCCTTTACCGGTGCCCATGAGGCACGCAAAGGCTACTTTGAGGTAGTAAATGGAGGCACAATTTTTTTGGATGAAGTAGCCGAGTTGCCACTTCTGACTCAGGTTCGGCTGTTGAGGGTACTCGAAACAGGTGAGTTTATCAGGGTGGGGTCATCGAAAGTACAGAAAACCGATGTGCGGGTGGTTGCAGCTACCAATGTCAACCTTCAGGAAGCGGTTGCCGCAGGGCGTTTTCGTGAGGACCTATACTATCGCTTGAACACGGTGCCAATAGTAGTCCCTGCGCTAAGGGAGCGAAAAGACGACATTGTGCTGCTTTTTCGGAAATTTGCATCCGATTTTGCTGAAAAATACCGAATGCCGCCACTTCAACTCACCCAGGATGCCGAAGAGTTTTTGAAAGAGCAGCGCTGGTCGGGCAATATACGGCAACTGAAAAACCTGGCTGAGCAAATATCGGTTATCGAAAACAACCGTATTATTGATGAAGGTATTATTATGAAGTACCTGCCGGCTGATGCTGAACGCAGCCTGCCTGTGCTTTTCCAGTCGCCGGGTAAACATGGCATGGACCTGAGCGAACGCGAAATTTTGTATAAAGTTCTTTTCGACATGAAACGCGATGTCGCCGAACTGAAAAAAATTATTGGAAATATTATTGAAACAGGAAGTGTGGGTGAGCCTTTCGAAGGCGAACAAATAATCCAAGGTCTGGGCGAATCAGGCGACCTTCCGAATGTATTTAGTGAAAACCGGCCTTTGCCCAAAACCATTAAACCCGACCATTTGGACCATTACGAAGAAGCCTCGCACGAAGAAATTGAGGAATCGCTTTCGATCACAGATAAAGAGAAGGCGCTGATCGTGCGTGCGCTTCAAAAATTCAGAGGCCGTAGAAAGCGGGCTGCCGAAGAATTGGGTATTTCGGAAAGAACGCTTTACCGGAAAATCAAGGAATATGATTTAGGCTAACTGGAATTTATGTAACTTTGTGTCCTTTCGCTATTTGAGATAAGAATTGAGCCACAAGAGGATTTTCGTACAAACCGGTATGTAACGTACAGGCGAATTTCCTGCCTGACCGGCCGGCTGGCATGTGTCTTAAACAATAAAATTGTTTTCAAGTGAAAACCAGGAATTTATTTTACAGGGGCATTTTTTTTGTTTTAGTGGTTCCGCTATTACATTCATGTGGGATTTACAGTTTTACAGGTGCCAGCATACCGCCACAAGCTACCACGTTTTCGGTAAGCCTTTTTCCAAACCATGCGCAGCTTGTGCAACCGACTCTCAGCCATCGTTTCACCGAAGCACTCAAAGACAGGTTTCTGCGGCAAACCAATCTGCGACTTGTACCTTCGGGTGGCGATCTGCATTTCGAAGGAAGCATAACAGATTATAATACGGCCCCCGCAGCCATTACGGGAGGCGACCGCGCCGCGCTGAACCGCCTTACCATCACGGTAAGGGTATCATTTCTGAATGAATTCGTGCCCGACCAAAATTTCGAGCGGAGTTTTTCACGTTTCTGGGACTACCCAAGCCAAAGGAGTCTTTCGGAAATTGAAGACGAAGCAATTACCATAATTAGTGAGGCCCTGGTCGAGGATATTTTTAATCAGGCTGTTGTGCACTGGTAACCCATTTTGATGTATGGAAAGGGAAATGTTCATCGACCTGTTGGGTAATCCAGGCAAATTAAATTCCAAAAGTGTAACTCACCTCAGGAAGCTGGCCTCGCGTTATCCCTATTGCCTTCCATTACGTATTTTGCTGGCAAAGAATCTTCAGATTGAGGCCAGCAAGGATTTTGAGGAACACGTGAATCAGGCCGCAGCTTTGACCATTGACCGCAGGAAGTTTCAAAGTTTCATGTCGAATCGTAATAATGAATCTGTTGCTGCAAATTTAGAAAAGGCAGCCATGTTGCCTAAAAAGCAGAACACCGGCGTATTTGGATTCTTTGGTTTTTTAACAAAGAAAAAGAATCAATCTCCCATGCCCAATCTGGCCGGTAAAGTTTCTTCCAATTCCGGTGTATTGGTGAGTTTCGACGAGCATACCACCCAGAAAGCGGAAAATGGAGGCAAAGTCCTGAATAAACAACCCGAACCCCTTCTTCCAAGGCGCAAATACGACCACCTTATCGAAAAATTCATTAAAGAGGACCCGCGCATAGGCTTTCCAAAGAAAGACCTTCCAACAGAAAACCTGGCTGAAAAACCCACATTGGGTGTTGAGGATTTTACTTCCGAAACACTTGCTCAGGTCTTTGTCCGTCAGGGGCTTTTTTCAAAGGCCATTGCCATTTATCAGAAATTATCCATAAAATATCCGGAAAAAAGCAGTTACTTTGCAGAAAAAATTAACGCTTTAAAATCGCCTCAAATTTAAACAACACACTTAATGGGAGCATACGTTTTAATTTCGGTTTTAATAATACTCACCTGCATCCTTTTGGTGCTGATCGTACTTGTTCAGAATGCCAAAGGAGGCGGACTGGCTGCCAATTTTTCTTCCAACAACCAGGTGATGGGTGTTAGAAAAACAACCGACTTTCTGGAAAAGTCAACATGGACGCTGGCAATTGTTCTGGTATTATTAACACTTACTTCAACATTTATAATACCCCGGTCAAATGTGGAGCCAGTTCGGCAAAGTGAGGTTCGTGATTTGGTTCCAAATCAACAAGTACCAATGCCAATGCCTCAAATGCCTGCAGAAACCCCTCAGCCAGGAGAGGTAAACTAATCGTATAAGCTTTGCAGATATGTCAGAATGGCAGGACCGTTCTGGCATTTTTTATTTGTCAGTGACCCAGAGCGCCCGAAATCCTGAAAAAAAGACAAAAAATCCTTTTGGCACAAATTATGGTAAGGGTGAGGCAAATATTGAATCAACAAAACATCATTGTTTAACAATAAATCAAATTCAAAAAAATGGCAAACATCAAAATCAAACCTTTAGCAGACCGTGTTCTGGTTGAACCAGCACCCGCCGAGGAAAAAACAGTAGGAGGAATCATTATTCCCGATACAGCCAAAGAAAAACCACAAAGAGGCACTATAATTGCAGCCGGCCCGGGCAAGAAGGACGAGCCCATGAGTGTAAAAATAGGCGACAAAGTGCTTTATGGAAAATATGCGGGTACCGAGCTGAGTTTTGAAGGCAAGGATTACCTGATCATGCGCGAATCCGACATTGTTGCAATTATTTAACCCCTAAGTACCAATCTAACAAGATTTTAAACTTTTTTGAAATATGGCAAAAGAAATTATTTTCGGTCTTGAAGCACGCGGCTCATTGAAAGTCGGTGTTGACAAACTTTCGAATGCTGTCAAAGTGACACTCGGCCCTAAAGGGCGTAATGTGATTCTGGATAAAAAATTTGGCGCACCTGCTATTTCTAAAGACGGTGTTACGGTAGCCAAAGAAATTGAGCTTAAAGATCCCGTTGAAAACATGGGAGCTCAAATGGTAAAAGAAGTAGCCAGCAAAACTGCCGATGTTGCCGGCGATGGTACCACAACTGCAACAGTTCTTGCCCAGGCTATTTTCAACAACGGATTGAAAAATGTTACTGCAGGCGCCAACCCGATGGACCTCAAAAGAGGTATTGATAAGGCAGTAGAGCGTGTTATCAGCCACCTGAAAAAACAATCGAAAGAAGTAGGCGACAGTGGCGAAAAAATCGAACAAGTTGCTACCATCTCGGCCAACAATGACAGCTCCATTGGCAAACTGATCGCTGAAGCCATGTCGAAAGTTAAGAAAGAGGGTGTAATCACCATCGAAGAAGCCAAAGGTACCGAAACCAGCGTGAAGGTAGTAGAGGGTATGCAGTTCGACCGTGGCTACATCAGCCCATACTTCATCACCGATACCGACAAAATGGAAGCGGTTTATGAAAGTCCCTATATTCTGATTTACGACAAGAAGATCAGCACAATGAAGGATTTTCTGCCAATCCTGGAGAAAGTTGTTCAAACCGGAAAACCCCTGCTCATTATTTCGGAAGACGTTGATGGCGAAGCACTTGCTACACTGGTTGTAAACAAATTGCGCGGCTCGTTGAAAATTGTAGCCGTGAAAGCTCCCGGTTTTGGCGATCGCAGAAAAGCGATGCTCGAAGACATTGCTGTTCTGACTGGCGGAACCGTTATCAGTGAAGAGCAAGGTTATAAGCTCGAAAACGCTGACCTTTCTCATTTAGGCAGGGCAGATAAAATCTCGGTTGACAAAGACAACACCACCATCGTGAGCGGTCAGGGCGAAAAAGAATTGATCAAAGCCCGCATCAATCAGATCAAATCGCAGATGGAAAATACAACCAGCGACTACGACCGTGAAAAACTGCAGGAACGTCTTGCCAAATTGGCTGGCGGGGTAGCTGTTCTTTACGTTGGAGCTGCCAGTGAAGTAGAAATGAAGGAAAAGAAAGACCGCTTCGACGATGCCCTGCATGCAACCCGTGCAGCAGTTGAAGAAGGTATTGTGCCCGGCGGTGGCGTAGCATATATTCGCGCACTTTCATCGCTCGACAACTTTGAAGGCGACAATGAAGACGAAACCACCGGTGTTGCTATTGTTCGCCGTGCTCTTGAAGAGCCCCTGAGAATGATTGTAGAGAATGCCGGTCTGGAAGGTTCTATCGTTGTTCAGAAAGTAAAAGAAGGCAAAAACGATTATGGCTTCAACGCCCGCACCGAAAAATACGAAAACCTGTATGAATCGGGTGTTATCGATCCCACCAAGGTAACCCGCGTTGCTCTGGAAAACGCCGCTTCGATTTCGGGCATGCTGCTTACAACCGAATGTGTTGTGGCCGAGATAAAGGAAGAAAAGCCCGAAATGCCGATGAACCCTGGTATGGGTGGCATGGGCGGTATGATGTAAGATACCTTCCGCATAAAAGAGAAAGGGCTGCCGGTTTTGGCAGCCCTTTTCTTTTTTTGAATGAATATGATTGGCAGAATCACAAATATAAAAAAAGCCCCCCAAAAAATTCGGGTGGGCTTTCGTTGTGGTTTTGGGTAATTACCTTTGAGCCCTTTCGCGTGTCCAGGTCGAATTGCGACCGAGCATGCGCATCCCCATGACAAAACCCCTGAGCACCAAGGTGTTGTTTCCATCCAGGCGCATAACGGCATCATAGGTTTTGCCCTCTTTGGGGTCATAAATTGTTCCTCCTGACCACTCACGCCGGTTAGCATTGTATGTGAAGCCCTGTAAAATCTGAAGATTTTGCAACGGTCTGCTTCTCATGGCAGCGTTGGGGTTATCTTTATCAAGCTTTGGCTTGCCTTGTTCGTCGAGCGGCTCCTCCATCCAAATTATACGGCCCACGAATTGACCATTTGGAGCTTTGCTGACTTCAACCTGCGAAGTCCCTTCAGCGGTTAACCAAATGCCCAGTATCTGATCGGACTGCGAATAGGCATTCATTCCCAACAACATGACAACAGCCAAAAGCAAAAAAGATTTTTTCATAACGATTGGTTTAATGTTAAACGTTTGAGCTTCTGTTTTTTTAAGTACTTAAAGTAGCGGAAAAGGCATTGTTTTTTATATAGGATCAGGTCTTTGAACTAAATGTTATATTCCTGACCTGACTTTCCGGCTACCTTAAAGAATTTCCAAATGTATAAAAATTTGTTTTAAACAAACGTTGAAATATGCAAGTTTGTTTAAATAAAATCTATCAACCGGATATCTGCCAAACTACCTGATCTTAGAAACCACCATCGGACTCCATCATGGTTTTTATCTTGCAAGCCGGGCGGCAATCCGTTCGTTTTTCCTGAAAACCCGCAAGAAATTACCCGACCAAATTTTTTCAATATCTCTTGGGGAGTAGCCTCGCCTGAGCAATTCAAGGGTGATGTTTCCAAGTTGTGAAGCATCGAAACAATCTTTGAGGGCTCCACCGCCATCGAAATCGGTTCCGATACCAACATAATCAATACCCACAAGGTTTACTACGTGGTCAATGTGGTCAACCAGGTCCGACACCGAAGCCAATGGTCGCGGATACCTGATGCTGATTTCGAACCATTCGCGGCGTGCGCTGTCCATTTGCTCGTCGGTAAGGCCCTGAAAATTATTGTAACGTTGCCGGAGGTCGGCCATGGCTGAGTCGCGCTGCGGATTCGAGGGCATTTCGCGTACATAATCGCTCAGGATTGAAAGTTGCAATACGCCTCCGTTTGCAGCCAGGGCTTTAATCATATTGTCGTCGATGTTTCGCGGGTGGTTTGCCAGGGCACGTACGTTGGAGTGTGATGCTATTACCGGAGATTTGGTTACTTCCAGTACATCGTAAAAGGCTTCATCGGAGATATGGCTTACGTCAACAATCATTCCGAGGCGGTTCATCTCTCGCACAACATCTTTGCCAAAGGCAGAAAGGCCGTTGTGATCGGGCCCACCTTCGTCCGTTGAGGCATCGCTAACCTGATTGTTCAGGGAGTGCGAAAGGCCGATGTACCTTGCCCCCAGGTCGTAAAAAGTACGTATAAGGCTCAGGTCGTAAGCCAGCGGGTAGGCATTTTCCACGCCAATATATATGGCCAGCTTCCCCTGCCGTTTCAGCCGCATGGCATCACCTGAGGTTAGTGCAAGCCCCGCCTGGTTGCTGTGTGTATGTATGGCGCTTCGTATCATGACAAACTTTTCGAGCGACCGCCTGAGAGCAGCCTCATATCCTTCTGGAGTAAGTGGCCCCTGACCGATAAATACCGCAAAGAAGGCAGCGTCGAGCCCTCCTTCCCACATCCGCGGAAAATCGAGTTTTGCCCCACGCCCGCGTGGATCGTGCCTTTGGCTTATATCGAAATCGCCATCGAGCATGTGCAGAGGCGTGTCAACATGGGTGTCGATGGTTAAAATACTTTTGTGCAGCGCCTCAGCCCTTTGGCGAAGCCTGTCGTCATCCTGACCCGATGCAGCATTTGCCATACCGGGGAATATTAAAATTGCAAAAGCGAGAATTGAAGTAATCTTCATCGTAGGTGGTTTTTGTATGGATTGAGATACATGTTCGGATTAACAGGATGTTATTTTTTACTGAAAAAAAGCAGTCGTACAATACCACCTGCTGCCACTATGACCGAAATGGCAACAAACGACCATTTTAGCATACCCGCAATCGAGGCCAGCCATGCTGCCAACGATGTTTTCTCCGGGAAAGAAATCAGCATGGTCATGATTCCTGCGTTTTCAAGTAAGTCGAAAAAGGCTGCAAAATAAGGAATCAAATTTATGACTTTCCAGTTGGGTTTTGATGTATTCATTTTTTTGATTCCAGCACTTATGATGAGTGCCAGCAATGTGCTGTAAACCAGTGGATACAAAGTGTCTGCAAAAACAAGGGTAATCAGATAACCTTTCCTGCCCTGGTTTCCTAACTGTTGCAGGTGGTTAAAGGCTTCACATACAGTGAACCCGAACATTAAATCGAGAGGTTGCTTAAAATCGTCCGGCCCAAATCGGGCTGCAAGAAAGGGAAATAAAAAAAAGAAAAAAGCCAGCTGTAACGAAACCATTACCAGGATTTGTTTTATTCCGGCGTTTGCAAGCAGGTATCCTGATAATTTTTTTGGTATTAAAAGTATTCTCATATTATAATTGTTTTCGTAAATCTCCGAATCAAACCGGTTGCACGTTGTTTTCTTTGAGCAATTGCATGAGGTTTTCTTTGATTTGAGGAGTGGCCTTCATCAAGGGAAGTCTCGCAGGGCCGCCGTAAAGGCCCAGATGGTCCATGGCTTCTTTCAGGGCAGGAACGCCCCACTGTCGGGTTACCGCTGCATTGAGGGCTATGATTTGTTTTTGAAGGATTTCGGCTTCCTCAAGATTGCCCTCCGTATAAAGTTGAAGAATTTTCAGGCAAAGTTTGGGCGCTATGTTGGCTAAGGCCAGAACACCACCTGCGGCGCCGAGTTTCAATGCCGGAAGTAAAAAACCCGCCGAACCTGCAAGCGTTCGAAAGCCGGGCTTGGCCTGTCGGATAATAGCGTCCGTTTTTTCCAGATTTCCGCCCGAATCCTTCAACCCTATAATGTTAGGATGACCGGCTATTTCGAGTATGGTTTCAGCGGTCATATCAAGACCGGTATTCTGGGGCATGTTGTAAATTATTACGGGTATGGTGGAGGCATCGGCAACCGTCCAGAAGTGTTTCTTCAGCGCCTGGTGGTCGAGTTGGGCCTTGAAATAAAACGGATTGAGTACCACGGCGGCATCGGCGCCTGCACGGGCGGCCTCACGGGTGACTACGATGGTTTCGCGCACCGATTCGCATCCGGTACCGGCAAACATCAGCTTTCCAGGTTCAATGGCCTCGCGGGCTGCATGAATTACTGCCAGTTTTTCTTTTTGATCGAGCATGACCGACTCGCCGTTGGTTCCCAGAACCAAAAAGCCCGACAAATCGTACCTGCTCAATTGCCTGATGTTTCTTTTGAGCTTCTCGGGCAGAAAGTTTTCATTCTGGTCGAAAGGTGTCGTAAGCGGCGGGATGATTCCGCCTAAAGGATGTTTCATGGAGTGGTAAAATTTCTCAAGCCTGTTGGTTTAATCTATTGTACAATCAACCTGGTCAATACTCAAGGTCTCTGTTTACCAAATTGATTAGTGGCTGGTTGTTAATGGTGCGATAATAATTTTCTACAATCTGCCCGGCAACTGAGCCGGGGTGCGTAAGGCTGGCAATGTGTGGAGTGATATGTATTTTAGGATGGCTCCAAAACTGGTGATCATAGGGAAGCGGCTCCTCATGAAACACGTCGAGGCTGGCCCCATCGAGATGGCCCTGGTCAAGCAACTGCACCAGGTCGTTGTCAACCACCAGGGCCCCTCTGCCGATATTTATCAGCCAGGAACCCTGCGGCAATGTTTTCAGATTTTTCCGGTTGAGTATGCCGCGGGTTTCTGAAGTGAGCGGAAGCAGGGAGATCAGCATATCACACCCGCTTAGAAACTCTCCCAGTTGAGCCATTCCATGGAATTTCTTCAGGCCATCAGGAGCATTTCCTTCCGACCTCCCCCAGCCGGTTACCGAAAAGCCCATGGCTGACAGCTTTCCGGCAACATGCGAACCGATTTTGCCGGTACCCATTACGCCAATTCTTACATCGGATATGCGCTGGTAAAGTTTTTTATTCCAGACCTTCTGTTTCTGGTTTTCGTAATAAAAGGTCAGCATGCGCAGGCGGTTCATAATGATTGCCAAAACGAACTCGAACATATCCTGCGAAAGCAGCGGGTCAATGATTCGCACAATCTGCACCTGAGGGGCAATGTCGTTGGCCCTGATCAGGTGATCGACCCCGGCGCCCATCGACGAAATGGTCTTTAGGTTTGGGTATTGGGCAAACAGCCCTTCCGGCTGGTTCCAGGCAAGAATGAATTCAATCTTTTCCTTGTTTGGCGCCTCCTCGTGGGTTAACACCTGAATGGAATCATCGAGTGCATTTATGGCTTTTGACCAGGGTGAAATATTCTGAAGCGGACTGGCAATAACTATGGGCATGGGCTATTGGTTTTGCCGCATAAAGTTCGAAAAATTTTGCCAATAAAATTTCAAACTGAAAATTAGGTGTTCTTTTTAGTTTAAATGATAGTTTGTTGCGGTTGGCAAATTTTAATCAATGGAAACGGCCTGGTTTGCTTCTTTTAGTTTTTCAAAGAAGTCAGTAATTGTCTTGCGTTCAGGGAAAAAGAAATAATTCAGATTAAAATGCCTGGTTTCGTTGTTTTTTAACCCAATGATTATTTCACTTATATTGATGTCAATCGATTTGATGTTTTCAATGGGAATAAATACGGTTTTTTCGGCCTTTGGCAGTAGATAACTTATTTCGCGGTCATTCCATGCAACAAAATATTTAGCTCTTTTCATGCTGGACCAAACTAGCCAAAAAGATATAGCCCCGTTGAATATAAGCACAAAATAAGAAGCTTCGTTTAAAAATGGGATTAAGGGCTTTTCGGATATAAAAAATAATAGTAAGCCAACAATGCCGAGCAGAATAAATCCTATGCAAAGCACAAGAAAAAGGTGGCTGTGTTTTGACTTGTTTCTGTAAACCTGAATGAAAGTGCTCATATACAAAAAAATAAAACTTAAATCGCATTCCTGACTTGTCTTTAACCTTAAAATGCCGGTATTTAGGAAAATAAAATCAGCAAATTGCAAAAAGATTTCCAACAACCATACACTATTCGGCAAAGACAGTAATTGCAGGCAGCGCCCTGTTGTTAAAATCCCAGAGGGCCTGGTTTTCCCAGGTGGAGCCGTCTGTCGCTTGGGGGCCTCGGTAACTGATCCACTCTGCTCCCCAGTAAACCAAGCCCAGGCCATTGGGCACATCAGTAATAAGATCCCTGATTCGTTTCAGGAAATCGCGTTGTCCTGCCGGTGTGGCCGGAAAACCATCCACCAGGTGCGCTGTTTCGCCTACCACATTGTTGGTCCAATCGTTCCAGTCGAGGGTAAAAGGGTACGAAACTTCTGCAATAAAAATGGGCTTTTGATTTTTCAGGGCGGTTTGTCCAAGATTCTGGCGGAGTTCGGTGAGGTTGGCGCCGTGCCACTTGGGGTAATACGAAATACCGATAATGTCGTAATCAAGTCCTGCCAGACCGGAAAAGAAATTGTTTGCTCCCCTGTGTCCGGCATAGTGCAGGATAATTTTTGACTCAGGACTATACCTACGCACGGCCTGGATGCCCCGCTCGAGTATTGCCCGCATTTGGGCCGGCTGATTGGAGCGACCGTCGGGCCAGAGCAACCCGCCGTTTATTTCGTTGCCAATCGAAATATATTCAGGCCGGATTGTGCCGGCTACTTTGCGGGTAAATTGATAAACACTGTCGAGAAGCACATTGAAAGGTAATGCTTGCCACAGGGCTGGCTTGCTCTGCTTGCCCGGATCGGCCCAACTGTCGGAATAATGCAGGGTGATCATTACCTTCATGCCGCGGTTTTTTATTTCGGCCGAAAGTGCCCTGACCGATTCGAACCCCGAAACCGGCGTTGCCGGGTTGTTCCACAGGCGCAGCCTTACTACGTTCACACCGGCATTATTCAAGGTAACCAGCATATCTTCGGGTTGACCTGCGCTGTTCCTGATTACCAGGCCGCTTTGCCTTACTTCGGGCAAAAACGACATGTCTGCCCCCCTGATTTCAAGCGATGGAGGAGCCGGCGCCGGCGGCTCGTCGTTGCAGGCAGAGAAAACCACCATTAGAAACACAGCGAAAAGGGTAATTCTGATAGCCTGAACCATTTTGAAAAGGAGATTAAAAGACCGGAGTTGAAACTTCAGATGAACAGGCCTAAAGCTAATCAATTTTTGCGAAAGGAGGCACCTTTGTTGTCAGACTCAATGTGGCTGACAATTTGTTTCTTAAAGAAAGAATAAACCAACAGGGTTAAGGGCGTTTTACCGTAAACCTGATGACTTCGCTCTGATTGTCAGTGCCGGTCGCCCGCAAAAAGTACAAACCGGGTTTTAAGTTGCTTACCGGCAGCGTTTCCACAAGGTCGCACTTTTCTCGAAAAAGGACCTTGCGACCAAACCCATCAAACACCTCCACCATGTAGCCCTCAGTTTGAAATCGAACCGTTACATAGTTTGTTGCAGGTACCGGCCACAATTTGACCCTATGTGCTTGTTGTGGCTCGATGGTGTTAAGAGGGGCTCCCATAATACGCTGCAATCTTTCCCATATCTGATTGGTGAGTATGGCAGGCACGAGCCCGGTTTCGGGATCATTTCCCAGTCGCACCATCACCAGGTTCATTCCCGGCACCACGCTGAGAATTTGACCGTTTTTCCCAAGAGCCGAATACATCTGCGGGGGAGCGTGTGGAAACAGCATTCCCGGAAAAACCAGCCGGAGCTCGGGTAGCATAAACGAAGACTGTCCGTTGAGCCACCACAGGTATCCATACGAGCGGTTAAGCAGTTGCGAAGGGGTAATCATCTGGTCGAAATAGACCAAATCGGTCATTATCTGGTTTCCGTTCCAATTGCCGCGGTTGAGCATCAACAACCCGAACCTGGCCATACTCCTAGCCCTGCTTACAAAAACATTGTTGAATCCCATTCTGATAAAGGCTCCAGAAATTCCTGCCGTCTGGGTAAGGTGTTGAAATACCAGCGCGTTGAGGGTTCGGCCGGTGGCATTGCTCAGCACTTCGTCGAGCAAGGTGTAGGGAGCATTATGGTAGGCCCAGCGCGTGCCCGCATCGGCCAGGTAAACCAGGCAGGCTTTGTCGGTGCAATGGTTGTCCGGAACCCCATCGTTGAGCCCGGAAGTCATGGTAAGTTGGTGCCAAATGGTGATTCTTTCTTCCTGGGCTGGGGTGCTGATGGTCCACCCGGCTCCCAGATATTTAGAGGCTGGTTCGGTAAGGTTCAGCTGGTTGTTTTGCTGGGCCATGCCAACCAGGAATGCCGTAAGGGTCTTACCGGCCGATGCCCAATACCAGACACTGTCCTGGGTAAACGTTCCAAAATATCTTTCAACGACTATCCTCCCGTCCTTAAGCAACAGAAAGGCCTTCGTGTCGTTAGATTCCAAAAAATTCATCAGGCTGTCGATCCTGTCAACATCCCAGCCTAAGCTTGCCGGACTCACCGTTTGCCACACGTTTCCGGTTATTGGAGGAAAATAAAATGGCTGTGTGGCTCCCGATTTAACGAAAGCTACTACCAACAGGATAAGGATACCTGTTCTCATATTAAATATGCAAATTTTTGTAAAGGTAGCTAGATAAAAAAAACGAACCAACCTTCTGAATGAGGATTGATTCGTATTGGTGGGCCCAGCTGGGCTCGAACCAGCGACCAACTGATTATGAGTCAGCTACTCTAACCTACTGAGCTATGGGCCCAAAAACAGTATATTTGCCCGTTATTTTGGGTTTGCAAATTTATGCAAAAAACGCGGAAAACTGCAATAAAAATTTACTCAATGGATAAAATCCGCAATATCGTGTTCGACCTTGGCGGAGTTCTGTTTAATGTCGATTATCACGCCACCATTGAAGCTTTCAGAAAGCTGGGCATGAAAGATTTCGATATTTTTTATACCCAGGCGGCACAAAGCCAATTGTTCGACCGGCTCGAAAGAGGAGAGATGCTGCCCGAAAGGTTTCGCCATGAACTACGTCAACTTTCCGGACTTTTGCTGTATGATGACCAAATAGACCTGGCATGGAACGCAATGCTTTTGGATTTTCCACTGCACCACTTAAAGTTGCTCGAAGGAGCAAAAGCCCACTACCGGCTTTTCCTTTTGAGCAACACCAATGAGATACATTATCCTGTTTTTCAGGAGTACATGATGAAAGCTACAGGCTGCAACGGGCTTGATCATTTTTTCGAAAAAACATACCTGTCCCATAAAATTGGCATGCGGAAGCCTGAATTAAGAATTTTTCAACACGTTCTTAATGAAAATGTACTTACTCCTGAGGAAACCCTGTTTATTGATGATACTTTTGGCCACGTTGAGGGAGCCCGACGGGCTGGAATCCGGTCAGTATGGCTCGATTTAAACGCAATGAAGGTTACCGATCTTTTTAACCGGCATTTTCGGCTGCGTCAGGAGGTGCAGGAACTCTGCTAAAATCATGCTTGAGTATTTCTTCAAAAATTTCATGCAGCTGCGCTGCACTTCCGGCGGCCACCAGTTTCATTCGGAAAGGTTTAAAATTCACAATCCCTTTGAAATAGTGGCTGTAATGCCTGCGCATCTCAAACACTGCTACCTTCTCGCCTTTCCAGTTTACGGAGGTTTCGATATGCCTCTTGCAAACGGCTACGCGCTCTTTTAAATCGGGAGAAGGTGTAAAAACACCTTTGTCGAGGTAACCGGCCACTTCTCTGAATATCCAGGGATACCCGATACTTGCCCGCCCAATCATAATGCCATCCACGCCATATTCGTTCAGTGCTTTGAGTGCCAATTCGGGGCTTGTTATATCTCCGTTGCCAATTATAGGGATGTGCATACGGGGGTTGTTTTTCACCTGGCCAATGAGCGTCCAGTCGGCCTGTCCTGTGTAAAGCTGGCATCGGGTGCGGCCATGAATAGCCAAGGCTGCAATGCCGCAATCCTGCAAGCGCTCTGCGATTTCCACAATGTTTTTCGATTTCTGGTCGTAGCCAAGCCTTGTTTTTACAGTAACAGGCACCTTGACTGCCTGCACTACACTACGGGTTATTTCCAGCATTTTGGGCACATTGTTCATGATACCCGATCCGGCGCCTTTGGAGGCCACCTTGCGTACCGGGCATCCAAAATTGATATCCACAAAGTCGGGGTTATACTCTGCTGCCCGCCTGGCAGCATCGGCCATAGCCTGGGGGTCGGCTCCAAATATCTGGATGCTTACCGGCCGTTCCATGGTCAAAATATCGAGTTTTTGGAGACTCTTTTGGGCATCGCGCACCAGGCCGTCGGCCGAGATAAACTCGGTATAAACCCAGTCTGCCCCCATTTCCCTGCAAATAATCCTGAAGGGCGGATCGGTAACGTCTTCCATAGGCGCCAGGATGATGGGCTGGCGACCAAACGATACACCTCCTATTGATATGCTTCGTAAAACTTCCATTGAAACACAAACGGCCAATACCGCTTTAGGTTAGTTTTATTATTTTTACAAAAACAAAGTACCGGCAAAATTAATCTAAAGCATCAAAATGAACGATAAAGGGCTACTTGCTGAAGTGTCTCCGTTGGGCAGGCTGGTTTTGCTAATTCTTATTTCTTTTTCGGGGGTGTTTTTTGTCATAATTCTGGGAATGCTTCTTGCTGTGCCTTTTTTTGGTCCGGAGGCCATCAAGGCATTTCTGGGAGGAGGAGGCACACAAGTCGAAGGCAATCTGAATTTTGCCCGCTATCTTCAGATTTTAAGCCACCTTGGGCTGTTTATAATACCTTCAATTGTTTTTGCATGGATAGTTGGCAAAAATCCCTGGCGCTACCTTGGAACCTATCAATCCCCGCTTTTGCAAAATATAATTTTGGTAGTCCTGCTTATGCTTGCGGCTTTGCCCTTGGTGAACTTTCTGATGAACCTTAATGAAAACATGGCGCTCCCCGAATTTTTGCATCGAATGGAGGCCTGGATGCGCCTGAAGGAGGATCGTGCTATGGCTGCTACCAGGCTCTTTCTGGAAGTTTCGGGCTGGCAGGCGCTTTTGTTCAATTTGTTTATGATTGCCGTAATTCCTGCGATCGGTGAGGAGTTTGTGTTTCGCGGCATCATTCAGAAAGAGCTGGGACGATGGTCGGGCAATGTGCATTTGGCTGTTTGGCTCTCGGCAGCATTGTTTAGCGCCATGCACCTGCAGTTTTTCGGTTTTTTTCCAAGGCTTGCTCTGGGGGTTATCCTGGGTTACCAGTTGGCTCTGACCCGCAATATATGGGTACCCGTTTTTGCCCATTTTTTCAATAATGCTGCTGCCGTTGTAATATATTACCTGAAACACAACGGGTACATCACGCTCGAAATCGAACAGGTTGGCCTGGGAGCCGGGGCTGTGTTCTACGCTCTGGCGAGCCTTGCTGCAATTATCCTGCTACTGATCTTATTAAAACCAAACAATAAAAAAAGCATCAGCGGTTAGCGATTTCTGAAACTGCCAGGTCTTTAAGCAACAGATTTTGTTCTGAAACTGCGAGATGCTGGCGAAAAGTATCGAGAGAGGCTTTTAAAGACTGAAACACTTCCGTGTTTTTTGCAACCAAAAAATCCATGCCTTGTCGATCGAGCCGCTCCATAATCATCTGGATGCTTATCTGCCCAATGTCCAGTGCGGGTTGATATGCCGATTGTTTTGCTTTAAAAGTTTGAACCTCATTTACCAACCCCACCTCCACAAGGTCGTTGAGGATAGAACGTACCAACTTGTTGGGAATCTCTAACTCGTTTGCTATTTTCTCCGAGTCGGGCGCCGGTTTCCCCTTCATGAAGGATTGAACCAATATGTACATGACATATGTCGAAAGCAGTTTTTTGTTAAATGGGCTTATATTTTGGGTTTCCGTATCGAACTCGTAATTTTCGACATTCTGCGTGGCAAAGGCCAACTCGGCTCCGAAAAGAACTATAAACCAACTCATCTGAAGCCAGACAAGCAACAAGGGCAATGCGGCAAAACTTCCGTAGATGGCATTATATACCGAAACCCCGATCAGAAAATTGATATATCCCCACTGTGCCACTTGAAAAAGGGTTCCTGATATAATTCCAGCTACCACCGCCGACGAAAATTTTACATTGGTGTTGGGCATGGCCATGTAAATGATGGTAAAAATCACCCAGATTAGCACGTATGGAATGAGATTCACCAAAAAGAACAAAACCGGGCTCCAAAACCCAAAAAACTGAAATTCCGCTGCAAGCTGGTGGACCTGAGTGTTCAGAAAAACGGTTGCAGCGCTCGAAAGAATCAAAAAAAGTGGAGCAATGAACATGATGGCAAAATAATCGCTCAGCATTCTGGTCCAATGACGTGATTTTTTAACCTGCCAGATGTCGTTGAATGACCCTTCAATATTCTTCATAACCATAAAGACGGTAAACAGCAGGATTAACATTCCGAAACCGGCCACCATGCCACCGCTGGCATTCTGTAACAGTGTTTGCGAAAAACTGAGAACCCACTTCAACACTTCTTCATGGCCGGCCAAAGCCAAAGCAAGTTGGCGCTCCAGATACATTTCCAGACCAAAGCCTTTGGCTATGCCAAAACCCAATCCAACCACAGGAACAAGGCTCAGGAGTGTAAAGTAAGTAAGGGATGAGGCCCGAAGGCCAACATTATCATCTTTAAAACCCCTGATGGCCAACAATATAACCCTTATTGGCCGGATAAACCAGGATCTACGCCTGGGCAAATTGCGGAGTGAAATCTGCCAGATCCCTTTCTCAAGAAATAGAACCAACTGTGAAATATGCTTGCCGATGTTTTTTGTTTTGATAATCATGATCGGATGCAATTAAAATACTTTTACAAAGCTAAATCAATCTGTTAGTCAAAGGTATGCATTAAACCGTGTTCGTACAATAATTCCCTTTTGGCAAAAAAAGTAGCGCCCAATTTTTGTAGGGCGCTACTAAAACAAAATATTCCGAAAACTATTCTACCTTGAAAGCATCGGCTCCCAGACCGGTGTTTACCTCTATGCTGCTTACTTTCATGTCGAGCATTTGCGGTCCGAGCGATTGCTGGATTGTGAAAGGAAACAACACCCCGTTCACTGCCTTGTAATCGGCAAAGTTGGTAATTATAATCATTTGACCCATAGGTGTTTCCTGGCTTACCTGGCTGCTAAGCCTCAGATAGGTCTGTGTGCTGAAATAATCGTGGCGGATTGTGCCTGTTGGACTGGTCAGGGCAATGCGGTAAGCTTCCTGCCCACCGATAGTTTCAACGCCTTTCAACTCGAGGGTGTATCCAAGCTCCTTCAACCTTAATTCGGGAAAGAGGGCAGCCTGGAGTTTTAGCTCGGTCAGTTGGTTGCCGGTAAGTTCGGTTCTTTGGCCCATGGCGGTCATGGCTCCCCGGGTTCCATCGAAAACCTGTTTTTGCATCACGTTTCCACCAATGCTAAGGGAGGAGTAATAAAGGTTTGGAGCCTTTTGCTTTGTTAAGGCATTGATGGTCATTCCCTGGAATGAGGCACTCATATTGATAGTTTTATCTTTAACCTCTTTCAGTTTTTTTGCTCCACCTATGGCATCAATATAATTTTCGATGATTCGTTCGGCTGTGAGACCTTCGGCCGCTTCTCTCGGACCCTCAACCGGTTTGCCGAATTCATCAAAAAGGGCCACCGTTCCATCAGCGCTGAAGCGTTTCAGAGTGGGAACAACTTCATCCCGATTTCCTACCACTACGATGACTGCATTGTCGGGTTTCAGGTATTTAGCAGCCATCCTCTGAACGTCGGCAGTTGTAACTGCCTGCAAGTTTGCCAGATAGTTTGCATAATAGTCTTCAGGCAAATTGTACAATTTCACATTCAGGGCAAAACTTGCAATGGTACGCGGATTTTCCAGAGAGCGGGCAAAACTTCCACTCATGAAGTTTTTGACAAGCTGCAGTGTCTCTTCATCCACCGGTTCGTAAACCAGGCGGCGCATTTCACCGAGTATCTCAACAATGGTGCTGTCGGTAACGCTGTTTCGTACTTCAGTGCTGGCCCTGAAGCGCCCTACCAGAGGGTCGGACGAAAGCCACGACCTGGCGCCGTAAGTATAGCCTTTGTCCTCGCGAAGGTTTTGCATCAATCTGCCAGAAAAAACGCCTCCACCCAAAATTGAATTCATAACACTGGCTTTGATGGCATCGGGGTTGCCCGGAGTAAATACTACTGGATAGGTTACTTCAACCAAGGATTGGGTGGCTGCAGATTTGTTAGCAAATACCACTTTGTTTCCAGCGGGCGGAGTAGGGGTTGCAAATTGGGTTTGCGGAACAACGCCCTGCTGCCAACGGCCAAAATGCCTTCTAACCAGTCGCCTTGCCTCGCGTACGTTGATGTCGCCTACAATCACCAGATAGGCCACATTGGGTCTGAAAAAGGTTCTGTGATAGTTGCGCAATTTGTCTGTGGTTATGTTTTCGAGGGTTTCGGGAGTAGTAATTTCTCCATACGGGTGTTCTGGTCCAAATAATGCAACGCGACTCACATTGCTTGCTACGAAACTGGCCTCTGCCCTGTTGGCCTGCAAAGCCGACTGCATCTGCCTGAGATTGCGTTGCAACTCCTCTTCAGGAAAAGTAGGGTTGAGCAGTACGTCCGACATGATTTCAAGCAGTGTCCCTTTATGACGGGTAAGTGATGACCCGAATATTCCGGTTGAAAAGGTTGACAGACTTGCCCCGATAAAATCTATCTGCTCGTCAATTTGAGGCTTGGTTCGGTTAGTAGTTCCTTCGCGCATCATGGATCCGGCCAGGCCTACAAAGCCTGAAGCATTGCCTTCCAGTATCGGATTAATATCCAGCGTGAGTTGAAACGAAACCATCGGTATCCTGCGGTTTTCAACTACAATTACCTGAAGACCGTTGCGCAGGGTAAAGGTTTCGAAATCGCCTAATTGAATTATCGGTGCAGGCCCTGGTAGTGGGCGGATACTGCGGTCAACCTGAGCGAGGGTGGTCGTGCCGGCTATGATGCTTAGAATAAGAAGCAAAAATATTTTTTTCATCCGTAAATAATTTTAAAATTAATGTTGGATGGAACTCGCATGATGAAATTACATCCGGATTTTTGTTTTACGAATCATGCTCGTTTCATGGCTATATATTTCTTGGGTTGAAAAATTAACGGGCTTTGGGCAAATAGTATAACACCACGCGGTATTCCTCTTTGAGGTATTCGCGTGCGACACGTTGAATGTCTTCGCGTGTAACAGCAAAATATTTGGCTAATTCGGTATTGATACGGTTGGCATCGCCAAACATCAGGTGGTTGGTCGCAAGATTGGTTGCACGGCGGGCAATGGTAGTATTGGCATTTACAAAGGTGCTTTCTACCATGTTTCTGATGGTTTGAAATTCCCGCTCACTGATCAGCTCGTTTTTTACCCTATCAAGTTCCTGAATCATACCCTGCTCAAGAACATCAGGAGCAATGCCCATGTTGGGCAGCCCAAAAATTATTTTCAATCCAGGATCTTCCAAAGCCAGGGGTATAGCCTGTATGGCAAGCGCCACCTGGTCTTCGTTTACCAGCCTTCTTACCATGCGGCTGCTTTGACCCCTGGTAAGTAAGGTGCTCAACATATCCATGGCATAAAAGTCTGTGGTGCCTCGAGCCGGAAGGGGATAGGCATGGATAACAGCCGGAAGTTGAATGTTGTCGAATACCGTATCGCGTATTTCGGCAGTCCTGCGGGGTTCTGTCACATCTGGCCGGAAAATTTTCTTGGTTCCGCTGGGAATATCGCCAAAATATTTCTCTACCAGAGGCTTGGTTTTAGCTTTGTCGATGTCGCCCGAAACGACCAACACGGCATTGTTGGGAACATAAAACATATTGTGAAACCCTCTTATATCAGCGTATGTGGCGTTTCTGATGTGCTCGTCCTTTCCTAAAACGTCCCACCGGTATGGGTGTACAGTGAATGCCCTCCTGATGGTTTCAGTCAGGATCCTTCCGTAGGGTCTGTTGTCACGGGTTTCTTTCATCTCTTCGGTCACCACGCTTTTTTGTGTGGCAATTCCAATCGAATCGATAACCGGATGCAGCAGCCGCTCCGATTCCAGCCAAAGGCCAAGTTCAAGCTGATTCGATGGCATAAGTACAAAATAATTGGTAATGTCGAAGCTGGTCCAGGCGTTGAGTGATCCCCCTGCTTTTTCTACTATTTCTGTAAACTCTCCTCGTGCTATGTGCTTGGACCCTTCAAACATCAGGTGCTCAAAATAATGTGCAAAACCTGTAAGGTTTGGGTCTTCATTTTTGCTTCCGACATGATACATGATGTTAACCACCACGTTTGGCGTAGAATTGTCCTGATGCAGTATTACGTGCAGACCATTCTCCAGGGTGTACTCATAAAAGTCGATATGTACACTTTGCCCTTTTGCCGAAAGCGGAATAAGTAAAATCAGCATCAGGCTAAACAGAACAAAAAACCGTAATTTTTTCATGGGCTAAAAAATTTAATGGTTATGGTTAATAGCCTGCCTTCCGGCAAGCAGGAAACTTAGAATAATAAAAACTGCCAAGTGTGGTTCAAATGAAAATGCTTGCTGCGTTATTTTTCGCCAATCAACAGGTTAGTCTTCAACAGGCTATGGACAAAATATTGTTTAATGACAAAAATAATAAATTTCGAATATTCCGGAGTTAATACATCACATCCAGATCTAATTCCTTGCAAAGACGAGCAACAACCGGATTTTTTTCAATCATTTTTTCCAGTTTCTCTTTGGGTAGGTATGCTTTCTGCTGTCTGATTTGCTCCACCATACTCGTTTCGAGTTGAATGCCAAAGTTGTTTAGTTCTTTTCTTAAAAACTCCAGCAGGTCGGCTTTCCTGTCTTGTATCATTTTCTGCTGAACGGCGTTTTCGACCATGACCGTGATCATACCAGCAGGACTAAGCGAAGGCTCGTGACTGGTCAGAGCCACAAATAGACTTTGGCTTTCCTGTGCAAACATCTCAGTCATTGCTTTCCAGGCAGTATGAAAACGATCGGAAGAAAATTTGTCTCTGGGGTGGTTTTCGGATTGGTCTGCCTCTTTTCCTTCAGGTATGGGTGTCGGTTTCTCGTTTATCTTTAGGCTTACCGGCATTCCTGCATGTTTTGAGGGAGTAGTTTTCGAAATCACTACAGGCTTCGAAATGCCATTTTCAGCCTCGAATGCCTTTTGAGGCTCGTGAAACGAAACGGGTGGTGAGCCAGGAAGGGGCTCGCTAACCACCGAGACCTGCGAAGTGGCTTCCTTTTCTTTAGTAGGCTGGTAGGGTGTTTTGGAAATTTCTTCCTGAATCGGTGGTAATCCGGGAAGGTCGTCGGTCAGGTCAGGGCTTTTTTTTTTAATGTAGGCAGCCATTTGCAAAAAGGCAAGTTCAATGGTGAGCCTTTTATTGCTGCTTTCTTTGTAGTTTAAGTCGGCCTGTGAGTTTAGCTCCAGAGCCTTCAGGAGAAATTCCGGGGGGCAGATTTTGGCTTGCTGCAGGTACTTGTCGCGCAGGTCGCCGCTAACTTCGATCAGTTTTGCGGAGGCTTGGTTATGGCATAAAAGCAGATTGCGCAAATGCTCGCCAAACCCTGTCAAAAACTCTGAACCGTCGAAACCCTTGTAAATAATTTCGTTGATAAGAATCAGAAAATCACTGGTTTGCTCCTGCAGCAACATATCCGTGAGCCTGAAATAGTAGTCGTAATCAAGCACGTTGAGGTTTTCGATAACCTGCTTATAGGTCAGCTGGTTGCCAGAAAAACTTACCATCTGGTCGAAAATCGACAAGGAGTCGCGCATCGCGCCATCGGCTTTCTGGGCTATGATATGCAGGGCGTTACGGTCGGCGGTAACTCCTTCGCTTTGGGCAACAAATTGCAGGTGACTTACAATATCATCTACGGTTATTCGGGCAAAATCGAAAATCTGGCAGCGCGACAGGATGGTGGGGATTATTTTGTGCTTTTCTGTAGTTGCCAGAATAAACTTGGCATATTTTGGAGGCTCTTCAAGCGTTTTCAGAAAGGCATTGAATGCCTGATTCGAAAGCATGTGAACCTCGTCAATAATATACACTTTGTATTTGCCAATCTGAGGGGGGATTCTCACCTGTTCTACCAGGGTCCGGATACCGTCAACCGAGTTGTTGGATGCGGCATCGAGCTCGTGCACGTTAAAAGCGTTCGAAGCATCGAATTCGCGGCACGGGGTGCACTGGTTGCAAGCTTCCACACGGTCGTCGAGATTTTCACAATTGATGGTTTTGGCAAGTATCCGGGCACATGTGGTTTTGCCCACGCCTCTGGGTCCGGTAAACAAAAAAGCCTGGGCCACGTGGTTGGTACGGATGGCATTTTTCAGGGTGTTGGTAATTGCCTTTTGCCCTACCACTGTGTCGAATGTTATCGGGCGGTACTTCCGGGCCGAAACTATGAAACTATCCATCTGCTGCTGTTTTTTGACCAATAGCAAATGTAGCGAATTTGGCGGGTTGCTCAAGGTGATTGAAAACATTTTTGGAAAACTGCTTTTAAAAGGAAATTCTGACCTCTTTTGTACCATCCGGCGACCCAAAATTGTTGGCATTTACCAAATTCCGTAATGCAGTTTTAATACCTTTGAAAAAACTTTTTATCATACAAAGACTTTCTATATGGAAAAGATTCTGGTTATTGGCTGCGCCGGACAAATTGGTTCTGAGTTAACCCTGGAGCTTCGTAAATTATATGGCGATTCCAATGTGGTGGCTACCGACATTAAGCCTGCCGAAAGGGAGATTACCGAAGGGGGTCCGTTCGAAATTCTTGACGTGTTGGACACACACCGGCTATTTGGCACAGTGAGCCGAAACAAGATTACCCAGATTTACCATCTTGCGGCCATACTTTCGGGCAATGCCGAAAAAAAGCCGCTGGCGAGTTGGCATATCAACATGGAGAGCCTGATGAACGTGTTGGAACTTGCCCGGGAGTTAAAGCTGAGCAAGGTTTTCTGGCCAAGTTCCATAGCGGTGTTCGGACCTACCACCCCCCGCGTGAATACACCGCAGTTTACGGTTATGGAACCCAATACTGTTTATGGAATCAGCAAGCTGGCAGGTGAGCGCTGGCTCGAATACTATTTTCAAAAGTACGGAGTTGACAGCCGCAGTCTGCGTTACCCTGGCCTAATCAGCTACAAGACCGAGGCCGGAGGAGGCACTACCGATTATGCTGTCGAAATTTACTATGAAGCCATCCGGAATGGTTCTTATGAGTGCTTCCTTTCGGAGGATACCTACCTGCCGATGATGTTTATGGAAGATGCCATCAAGGCAACCATCGACCTGATGGAGGCCGATGCCGGAAAGGTAAAGGTGCGTTCGAGTTACAATGTGGCCGGAATCAGCTTCAGCCCGAAAGAAGTTTCTGCCTCCATTAAAAAACGGATACCTTCCTTTGGAATAACCTATAAGCCCGATTTCAGGCAGGCCATCGCCGACAGTTGGCCAAAGAGCATCGACGACAGCGTTGCTTGTGCAGATTGGGGACTAAAATCTGCCTACGACCTTGAGCGTATGACCGACGTGATGCTCCAGGGGGTAAGAGATAAGTTCAAATAAATTTGATAGAATGCACAAAAAATGAACGCGTTAACGTATTGCACATTATACCCGACCTTCGTATTGTTTGCAATTTCGAAATTAACACCCTGGGTCAGAAACCACCCAATCAAAACTCAAAATTAATACCATGAAAAAACATCCTGCAATCATTATTTTGCTGACTGTCATTGTTTTGCAGATGGTCATCCTGGTGCTGTTTTTTGGTAAAGAAAAGAACCGGATCATTCTGCCGGAAAAGTATTTGTACGACTTTACCGAAAGCGATTTTGATGCCGCAACATTCAAAGCAAGAAGGGATACATTTTCAGATCTTTTAGACGGAGGCATCATGGTTATCACTCACAGAGCCGGTGATGATTTCAGGTACCTCACCGGATTCGATGAGGGAAACAGTGCCGCAATACTAATTCCCGGCAACGAGATGCCATTCATCATGGCTGTCGAGCCGTTTAACCTTTATGCAGCGCAATGGACCGGAGTGCTTTACGGCTTGGAAGGTGCAGTTGAAAAGTTTGGAGCCGATGAGGCTTTTGATATCGAAAACCTGACCAATAAGCTTGCAGAACTTTTGAAAACAGCGAACAAACTTTACATTCACTCAAGGGATAGAGAACTTAGGGCAGAGATTCAGGAATTGATACGAAAGTCGAACAGGAAAATCGAATTGCAATACCTGGATTCTGTGGTACACGAGATGCGCGTGGTAAAAGATGATTGGGAAATTGCCCAAATCCGTCAGGCGGTAAATGTAACTGCACTTGCCCATCAGCGAGTGTGGGCGACTGTTTTGCCCGGTCAGAAAGAATTTGAAGTTCAGGCTGAGTTAGAATATGTTTTCCGCAAAAATGGATTGGGAGTTGGTTTTTCTCCTATAACCGGCTCAGGTCCTAATGCCACCATACTCCATCATTTTAAAAACGATAGAGAAATAAAACCCGGCGAACTTTTGCTTGTTGACATAGGAGCGCAAAGCAGGGCAGGGTATGTTGCCGACATAACCCGCACGGTTCCTGTAAACGGGGAGTTTAGCGAAGTGCAGAGAACGATTTATGAACTGGTTTTGAAAGCTTTTGATGAAGGGATCAAGCAATTTGCTCCCGGCAATAAAATCCTCGACCCCAGCCATAAAGCGACCCGTGTTCTGGTTGATGGGTTGTATAGTCTTGGATTAATTCCGGATACAACTGTTTGGTGGCAGAAGAGATTCTACATTCTGTACCGCAAAGTCCATTATATTGGCATGCATGTGCATGATGTCGGGATTTACGGGGACTTTGATCCAACCAATAGAGATGGGCATATTCTAACTCCTGAACTTCGGGGAAGAGATTTGGTCCCGGGGATGGTGTTTGCATACGAACCCGGATTATATTTTATGGAGGGCAAGCTGGACCACATCCACGAGCTTTTCGGTCATTTGGCAACAGAGGAAGAACTCAATGACTTTGTGGAACAGGTAAGACCTGTTTACCAGAAATTCGAAGGCATCGGAGTGCGGATAGAAGATGCTGTTCTGCTCACGGAAGATGGGCATGAAGTTCTTTCGGCACATTTGCCGAGAACCGCAGATGAGATCGAAAAAATTTTTTCGGAGTTGAAGTGTAAAGGAGGTGCTCCGACGGGAGTTGGCAAGACCATTGAATTTTGGATATTGATAGCCGCAAGTGTGGTGAGCATAATTTTGATTTTGTTGCTGTTTTTCAGATTCTTTCGTTAAATGTCAAATTCGGCCTTGATTTATTAAATATCTAACAGGCTCATTTTGATTATGCATTCGCTGTTCTGAAATTTCACACAATTGATGATGCCGCAAATCAGTAACGTAAATATGCATTATCCGCGCTGCCTTAATTTTTAGAATCATAAAAAAATCAACCATTAAATAAATCTTATGAAAAAGTTTGCAGTTATTTTATCGGGTTGCGGTGTGTTCGACGGAGCCGAAATCCATGAAGCTACCCTGAGTTTGTATGCCCTCAGGAAACTGGGAGCAGGCTACGAAGTTTTTGCACCCGACACGGAGCAGTTTCATGTAATAAACCACATCACAGGCGATGTAATGCCCGAAAAGCGGAATGTGCTTGTAGAATCGGCACGTATTGCACGTGGCAAAATCAGGCCTTTAGACCAGTTTGACCCTGCGGCATTTGATGGGCTCCTGATTCCCGGTGGTTTTGGTGCAGCAAAGAACCTCTCCACCTTTGCTTTCGAAGGCGTAAATTGCATGGTAAACAAAGATGTAGAAATTGCCATAAAAGGTATGCACAAAGCCGGAAAGCCAATCGGAGCATTGTGCATTGCACCTGTGCTGCTGTCGCGCATTTTGGGCGTGGGTGAAGTTACCATTGGTTCCGATGCAGGTGTGGCCGAAGCTGTTGTAAAATTGGGCGGCACGCATAAAAACACCGGCCATGGCCAGGTGGTAACCGACCCCAAGCATAAGCTGTTCACTACGCCTTGCTACATGCTCGATGCCGATATAGCACAAATTGGCCTGGGTGCCGAAAACCTGGTGAAGGCCATGCTCGAAATCATGTGAGCAGAGAGCAGAGGGCAGAGAGCAGAGGGCAGAGGGCAGAGGGCAGAGAGCAAGGTGAATATCGTTAGGGCTTTTGCGGATAGGTTTTGTTGATGGCTTTTTTTAGCACCAGATCATGGTCGAAGGCCATTTGGGGTAGTTGGGCGATAGGGAACCATTCTGCTCCTTTTGCGTCGCTTCCCGGTTTTGCGTTGCAATCAGCGCCGGCCATGGCTACAAACACAATGGTAATGGTTCGGTGCCTGGGGTCGCGGTCAAGGCCGCTGAAGGCTTCCAATTGTTCGAACGCTAATCCGGATAAGCCGGTTTCCTCGGCAGTTTCTCTTGCCACACATTCTTCGAGGGTTTCGTCCATATCCAGAAAACCTCCCGGAAGTGCCCAGCAATCCTGAAAAGGAGGATGTGCACGCCTTATCAGCAACACTTCGGGGCCTTTGTCCCCGCTCCTGAAAATTACGGCATCCGCCGTTACTGCCGGACGGGGATAAGGATAGGAATAGACCATTAAAAATGCATTTTGTGGTAGTCGCTCAACTCGTGGCGCTTGCGCTTGATTACCGCTTCTGTTTTCTGGGCAATCAGGATAAATACTTCCAGGCTTTCTTCTTTAAACCATTTTTTCGAAAAAGGATCTCCCTGGGCTGCATCCGCGAGCTTCACAAGCAACTCGAAGCCGTGTTTTTTCAACCAGTAATAGGAGTGCTTATCGCCCCAGGCCGCTTTTGTAAAGGCGGCATAATGCGGAAACTTGTTTTTCATCAACCACTCGAATGCTTCCCTGTTCAGATGAATGGCATTGGCAATGGCAGCCAGCTCAGGAAACCCGTTATTCATCAGCCAGTAAAGAATTTTTGTGTTCTCATCAATGGCTTCCCCAAGGGCAACGAGAACTTTTGGCGGATATTCGATCATGATTAATTCTTTTGTACTTAACGGATCAGGTACATTTTACCCATTTGCCTGTGAAAAAAGCGGCTTGCTCCGGTTGGGTTCAATTCAATATTTTGTCCGTCGATGTTGGTAATTATCCTGTAAAGATACACACCGTTTGCCAGCCGGTCACCATGCTGATCAGTCCCATCCCATGCGAATTGGGTTATGTTGCGCCCTATGCGCAAGGGCCCCAGCTCGCTCATGTCGATCTCGCGCACAACTCGGCCGTTTATCGTCATGATCTGAATTTTGAAATAGGTAGGAAGCTCCGATCCTGTCAGCGTGAATACAAAATGGGTTGCCGTGCTGAAAGGGTTTGGCCAGTTGAGCACTTCGGTTATGGAACTTTTGTTTATTACCTCGAAATTAATGACATAGTCCTCGGCACCCGAATTATTCAACGTACGGTCAGTGGCCTGAACTTTCAGCCGGTACCTGCCATCTTGTGTGAGTCGGGGTTGGAGTTCCACGATGCAGGTGTTTTTGGCCTGGTTGGCAGGGAAAAACCGCATTTGCTCGAGGCCGCCTTCCCTGAAAAATATCCTGCGCGGCTCGCGTTCTCCTGGGTAGTGTAATAATACCCGAACCAGCGATGTGTCGTTAAGAAGGAGGAAACGGTTTTCATCGTTCAAAGCAATACGTATCAACGGTTCGGCCGAAACCACTTCACCGTCCATAATTCTTAAACCGTCGAAGGTAACATCCAGCAACGGGTTTGACCGGTCGCTCACCACATAAAATGGCAGGCTGCCGATGTTGTTGAAGTGGTACTGCTCAAGCTGATCGTGGCCGGGGTTTATTTCCACAAAAATCGTATTGTTGCCGGCATAGCCTAAGGTGTTGAACCGCACCGTGTCGATCAGGCTCTGCCCAGCACGGAGTGGTCCCTTCCTGGGATAGGGGATGTTGACTTGCCTGTTGTTTTTATCAATCACCCAATAGCGCACCAGCAGGCTATCCATATCATAGGCGCTGATATTGGTTATGGCCGTGCTGAAAATCAAATCCTGTCCTTCCTTCAACGTGTCGGCCTCCATCACAAAATGAAGAGCAGGATCGAGCGTTGCTTCAGGAATACCCTCATACAAAACCTGCCATCTCAGCATTTGGGCGGGGGTGCGGTGGGTTTCATCCTGCATATTGGCCCTGATCTGCAGCAGCGGATAATCTTCTGCATTTATCTGGTTGCTGAGGTCGAGCACTTCTCTTTGACTTGATGGAATGCCCTCCATAAGCAGAACGGGCTCTCCTCCTGGCCTTAACCCGAAAATATCAAGACTTACTGAGTCGGTTGATGGTTGCTCCACGCTTTCCTGCAGCCAGTGCAATGATGACCAGCTTCTGGCCGGGCCAATAGGCATTGTTTCCATGTAGCCACGATCCCAGTTGGTCAGGAATTCTGCATTGATTTGAATGACGGAAGAGGTAGATTGCCCAACCATCTCAGTAGCAGTTCCAGGCGGTTGGCCTTTTTGCCCCCAGATCAGGTATGGGGTGTTGGCCGGAAGGGTGCGGATCAGGCTGCTCCCTAATGACTCAAAGCCCATGCGCAGGCTTTCCGAAAAGTCCGGGGCGTGATGATTCCGGTGGCTCCATGCCAGAACATAATGACCCGCAGGGATGCTGTCGAGAAAAATCCTTACACGGTCGCGCCAGTCTTCTGTGTGGGTAAAGAAATCGAACCCGGGGAAATTTCTTGCTACACAATGCACATTGTTGAACTGCCCGAGCCCGCCCCCGCGCAGGACGCTTTCCCACAATTCGCCGCTTACAGGGTCGAAAACAAAGAACACCATGCCATGGCCGCTCGCCCCCAGGCAGCTAAAGATGCGCGTAAGAATTCCATCCACACGTAACCAGTTCCGGTGGTATTCCATGAATGGAAAAAACCCGGTCTGAGCAGAAACCGAAACAAGGTTGTTTTGAAAACCCCAATTCCTTTCAGCCGTACGGTGGTTAATAAACCGGTAACTGTTTTGTTCAAATTGGTCGAAATGTGCCTGGCTCCAGCCTCTGCGTCCGGAAATGTACTGAAAAGAGCTGCTTCGCCAGTTGTACTCACCCTGAATAGCAGGAGAGGGGCTAACACGCCAGAAGTAAACCGTGCTGTCAGTTAAGGCGAAAGAAGGCGACCAGGTGATTCTCCCGCCGCTCTGGGTTGTTGTATGACGGAATGGGGAGGCGAAGTTGCCGCTGGTGTCAATTTCAAACACGTATGGCCTTGGAGAATCGAATGGATTTCCGGCCGAGGCTATCAGGGTTACCTGCGCATCGGGAATAATGGCGTATCTGTGAGGAAGTACCGGTTGAAGTTCTGCTGTTTTTATCAGCAAGTTGGAAGTGGCAGTATTGTTGCCCTCATTTATTTCTTCCATATCATTAAAGGCATCCACGATTACTTCAAACCGGTTAGCTCCAATACCTTTAATCCTGTCAAGCGGCAGCCTGAAATCAGTTTCGGTGCGGTAGAAAGGAGCTTCAACCCTTTTTAAAAACCTTTGAGATGACCCATCGGCAAAAGTGCGGGTTAACTCAACCATGATGGAATCGTAGGTAGCCATGCCGAGGTTCAAGGCGTTTATCCTTACGGTAAAGCTATCCAGTTCGGCCGAAACATTTTTCGGCAAAAACGACATATCCGATGGCAACACCTGGTAGTCGGGTTTTGGAAAACTATTCATTCTGATGGCAGGATCGGCATGCAGCACAGTATTCAGTAGGACCATTCTCAGCGGGTCGCCCGGCATGTTCAGGTTGCGGATGGTTTCTCTTTTTATTCTCCCGAATGACTCCCCGTACATAGCACCGGAAAGAAGGTTGAAAAACTCCCGTGAATACAGGTGTAGATCAAAACTCCCCGATAGTGATGTTGAACCCATATAACCAATGGCTCCCCTGTTTTCGATAAGTACAAAGTCCTCGCTGGTACTGTTGGTGGTTGAGAAAATATCGCCCGAATAGCATGAGTTGGCTATCACAAACGGATACTTCCCCGCATTGTTGTATTCCGACGGGTGGTCAATACTAAGGTCGAAGCCGACACCAGAGGCATGCCCAAAAAAGGTCATCAGAGAGGTTCCTGAGTCAATAACCTGGCGGATGGAATCGGCCTTGTTTATTTGCACCGGCTCCGTGCTGCTTTTTAAAAATGTCTTAACGTTGGCGCCAACCTTGGGGCCTTCTAACTGTCTTTCATAAAAACCCAGATAGCTTGCCAGAAATGCCTGCTCCAAAAGGGTGCTTCCTCCTCCGAAATGCATCACCCTTTTCATCCACTCCTGGGGCGTCCGCTGTGCTGTTTCGTACTCCATAACTTTGTTCAGATACAGGCTTACGTGTGCCGGATTTCTTGCCGCAAGACGTCCCGTGGCCAGGGCAGGGACAATATTCCCTCCCTCAATTCCTGTTGTAATCAAAATGTCGCTGCCGGGATCGCCAAACGAAGGGACAAGGTTTGCCGCAAAATTGACCGCGTGGCGTCTGTTGTTCCTGGGGTCAATGGCTTTTCCAAGCAAAAAGAGGTATTGCGGAGGCGAAACCGGATTGTTTTGCAACACATACCTTGCAAAGTTGCGGATTGCCAACGGATGTTTGGTTGTTCCAAAAGCGAACTGGTGGTAAAGCTCTTCTACATCAACCATGAGTACCCTTTGTCCGGTGGAGTTGCGATAGGCCATGTATTGGGTGGCTTCACTCCACAAACTGCGGTGGGTTACCAGTAGAAAAGTGGGGTCGGCAAATGATGGGGCAGCATAGTTGAGGAACCTGGCAAAGTGGGCCGGGTCGGAATTCACAGGAAGAACCCTTGCTACATTGCGAATCCTGGCCGATGAGGTCAGGAACAGCGTTCGTTCCAGATCAGCAAACGGTATAAGTGCTTGGAACTGTTCACCGGTTCGTTCTACCTGAATGCGGCGATTGTTGCTAAGGTCAAAAAACCAAACGGTATCAGATAAAGCCGCATTGAACTGTGTGAAAGAAACCAGGGTTTTGCTTTCCGCACCCGGTGGGAGGGTTATTTTCAACTGTTGGAGGTTGCGAAGGTTCCAGGTGTGCGGGTAGGTAACTTCAATAAATGCCACAGCACTGCGGCTTACCGGGCTTCCCAGGGTGTTGAGCGAGGAAAAAACAAATGGGGTTCCGGCGGGAATGAGCGCTGCGGCTGGCAATTGCCTTGATACACGAAGAAGGCTGTAACCTTCAAAAAGGGTATCTATGGTTTGCCCGGCAAATGTAATCCGCAGGTGGTGGTCAGGATTAACCCCCGCAAAATTTGAGGCCCCAACCAAGGCCATTTCCACACGGGCTTCCGGCCCACCAGTAAAAGCGTTGGCTGTTGGTAGGTTATAGCTTAAACTCCGACCTAAGTTTAGAGGCGTGCCGAACCAGCCTTCGTGTGGGGTATATTCAGGGTCGGTTGATCCAAAAGCATTTGGCTCACCCCAATAATAGTGCGATGTAAGGTTGGCCCGCTCGGAATGCCAAAAAAAGTCGGCAGGGGTGAATCCTGCAAAATTAACATCGGTTTCCGGAATGAACCTCCTATTGTTGATTTGATTGTTCCAGGTAAGGTAATAGGTTGCCGTATCGGTAAATAGGCTGAAATCGGGATTGGGATGATTGATCCGACCCCGGTAAAGCTCCTGATCCAGGTAGCCATCGTTGCGTTCGGCATAAAACAATATATAATCGCCCGGACTAAACAGGCCTGAAGATTCGTTGCGTACCATAATGGGTTGCTCAACACCCCTGAAAAACAGTTGAAACCCCCTTGGATCAAAACTTCCAACAGGCATTCCAGCACTTTGCAAAACATCATAGCTTAAGCGATACAATCCATTGTCATGAATCTTAACTGCAAAGTATTGCTGACCGTAGTTGATCCATTCATTTCCAAAAGGTTGACTTTTTGCCGTGGTAATCCCCGACAAAATCACAACCAGAATGTAAAATACCTTTTTCAACACTTTGAGTTTGCTTTTTTTAATGGGTTATCAATCTTGTTCCTGCCGCTCACGCCTTTGGATGCTGTACCTTAATGAGAAAATATTTGAATACAACGCAACATTTTGATTTCCTGCATTTGCCAGGGCATAGTCGATGGTGAGCCTTTCGCCCAGGTTCACGCCCAGACCCATGTTGAATTGCACTGAGGTTCCAAAATGCAAATCATTCAGTGTGTGCCTTTGGATATTGCCTGCCCCTGCCCGAAAAAAAATCAGGTTGTTGTACGAAAGCTCGATTCCAACATTGGGCTCCACGCTAAACGGATCGCCCTGAATGAGCACGTTGCGGCGGCCGTCGGTGGTAATCACCATATCGACAGAAGCCAACATCCGGAGCGATTCACTAAAATTTACCCGGCGTGCCACTCCAAGAATTAATCTTGGTAAGGTAATTTCGAGGCTGCTTTCGGGGATGCGGTTCCCTGTCAGGGTTAAGACTTCACGCATTCTTGCATCAAACTGATAGCTCCACGCATTAAAGGTGGTAGTAATATCGCGGCCTACCACTGCAAAACTCCAGTTTCCGATCTGATACTGCAAGCCCAAATCGAGACCAAAACCCCATGCACTTGCAAAAGTCCCGGCAGTGCGCCTGATCACTTTGGCGCTGGCTCCAAAACGCAGATTGTCGAGTGTTGGGAAGGTGCGGGCAAAAGAAAACAGGAAGGCATTATCGGAAGCTGAAAACGACCGGATACGGTCGTAGTTGATGTTTCCTTCGGCATCGATAAGTTCTGAAGTGTCGGGAATGTCGTCAACACCAAACCTGATTACGGTAACCGAAAAAAATTGGTCATCGCCCGAGCGAAAGGCCAGGGAGCCAAAATCGTAGCGGGCAATTCCTGCAAAGTATTGGGCATGCATAAGCGAAAGTTGCAGATTTGCTCTCAGGTGGGTGAGTCCGGCAGGATTCCAGTAACCGGCGGTGCCATCATCAACTATGGCCGTGAATGCATTCGACATGCCCAGTGCCCGGGCGCCAACACCAATGGATAAAAATTCGTTGCTGTATTTTGGAGCCTGGCCTTGCAGCTGCAATACAACAAAGGTTGCCACAACCGTCAGGCAAGAAATTCGGAGCAACTTCATCGAAAAAAATATTTGAACAACACCAATTTTATGGCTGTTCAAAAATACGTAAATCAGCCTTAGCTTGTTACGTGTATTTACGGAATGTACTTTATGGAAATCCCGGGGCTATTCTACCAGCGAACTGGCTGAGCCAAACTTTCCTGCGAAAACCAGCACCGATGCTTTTTTCCTGACCCTTTCGGCCAACTCAAGCTTTCTGAAAGGTTCTGCCAGGTTTTCGGCAGGCCCTTGGTACCCCAGGGCTGTTACAGTAAGAGGCTCGTAATCTTCGGGTATCTCAAACAGTCTTCTGGCTTCCTGCTCGGAGAAGCCTCCCATCTGGTGCGCCACCAACCCCTCATGGGCAGCCTGAACCGTAAGCCAGGCTAAGGCCTGACCTGTGTCGTACCGGTACGCATGATTCGGTTCGCCGTTTTTTGTTGAAGTTTTTTTGCCAAGGGCTAAAATGAGCACCGGAGCTTCTTGAGCCCATAGACGGTTCCATTCTACAAGGCTTTGAAGAATCTTTTCCCAGGTGCTGTCGGACTTCAGCCCTGCTAAGAACCGCCAGGGCTGCTCATTGTGGCTGCTTGGCGACCACCGGGCTGCCTCAAAAACCCTTCGAAGCTTTTCCGGCTCTACGGCCCGCCTATCAAACGATCGCGGGCTCCATCGGTTTTTTATTATAGGATGCAGATCAAGCGGGGTAATAGCTGGTTTTTGCATGTTTTTTCGGAAATGACAGTGATTAAACTTTGAATGATTTTTTTATCAAACAAAAAGTATGAAGTATTGTTCTGAAGACTTTTAAATCTGAGGATGTGGGATGAACACGCAAAATAACAAAAAATCACTTAATTTTGAGACTGTGCAGACATTCGCAAATAATACTAAACCAAATATTTAACCTAAAACTATTTGCTATGAAGATTCCGAATTTCCTGCTTTTTGTATTTGTTGTTTTACTCACGGCCGCCTATCCGCTTTCGGCACAGGATAAGCAACCGATCACCCCGGAAAAGCTTTGGCAAATGAAGCGCCTGGGTAACCCCGAAGTGTCGCCCGATGGTGTATGGTCGGCGTTCACGGTTACCGAATGGAGCATCGAAAAAAACACTTCCACAACCGACATTTTTCTGGTCAACAACCAGACGGGCGAGCAGCGACGCCTGACCCACACGGGCAGGGAGGGCTCGCCGGTGTGGAGCCCCGACGGAACCAGGCTGGCGTTTGTATCGCGCCGGCACGACGGACCCGGCCAGGTATATATTTTGCCCATAGCCGGAGGAGAAGGCGAAAAAGTTACCGACCTTCCGGTGGGCGTTTTTAGTTTGCAATGGTTCCCCGACGGCAACCGCTTGGCCTTTGGCGCCAATATTCATCCAGACTATAACGGCGACTGGGCAAAACTACGCGAGCTGCTCAGGCAAAGGCGCGAAAGCAAAGTAACAGCCAAGGTAACTGAAAATTTCCTTTTCAGATTCTGGGACCGTTGGCTTACCGATGGGATGTATCCACGTTTGTTTTCCCTTGATCTGACCTCCAGGAAAGTAACCGACCTGATGCCCAACACAGCCAACTTCTTCAACATGATGGGCGGAGTGAGCTACGACATTTCTCCCGACGGCAAAACCATTGTGCTTAGCATGAATAGTACCCTGCCGCCTTACGACAATCTCAATTACGATATTTTTCTTTTGTCAACCGACGGCAGCGGAACCTTAACCAACATTACACCCGAAACCATTGGCGATGAAGGCTCCCCTGTTTTCAGCCCCGACGGACGTCAGATACTTTTTGGCAGGCAAACAATCTATCATTTTTATGCCGACAGGGTGGTGATGTACCTCTACGATGTGGCAACAGGAGCCACCAGAAGTCTCACCCAGCATGTTGACCTTTCGTGTCAGGACTGGTTCTGGTCGGCCGATGGCCGCACCATTTATTTTCAGGCCGAGCATCTGGCCATGCAATCAATTTTCAGCATTCCGGCTGCCGGAGGTCAACACCAGCTTTTGCACCATTCGGGCACCAACAGCGGTGCGGCTCTGGCAGGACCAAACAGGATCATTTTCAACCACCACAACCTGAGCAATCCCGCCGAACTGTACCGCCTCGATATGGGCCGAAGGGGAGGTGTTGCGCGTCTTACCAGGTTTAACGATGAGCTGGTGAATAGCATAAATTGGGGCAAAACCGAAAACGTAACTTACACAGGAGCCAACGGCGCCCCAATTCAGATGTTTATCAATTACCCGCCCAATTACGACCCGAACAAAAAATATCCGCTGGTGGTGATGATACACGGCGGACCGCACGCCACCTTCGGCGACTTCTTCCATTACCGCTGGAACAGCCAACTGTTTGCCTCGCGCGGCTACATTGCCATTTTACCCAACTTTCACGGCTCATCGAGTTTTGGACAGGATTTTACCATCAGTATTCATGGCGAGCATGCCAACAAACCCTTTATCGATGTGATGGAGGCTGTTGACTATATGATCGAACGCGGCCTTGTGGATTCGACCCGTATGGCTGCCGCCGGCGGAAGCTACGGCGGTTACTTAGTGAGTTGGATTGCCGGCCACACCAACCGCTTTGCAGCCCTGGTGAACCACGCGGGGGTTTATGATCTTCACCTGCAGTTTGCCAGCGACTTTGGCGCAAACCGCCCCTATCAGTACGGGGGCTCACCCTGGGAGAACTTCGATGTACTCAACAGCCAGAACCCTGCCCAGTTTGCAGCCAATTTCCAAACACCAATGCTCGTCATTCACGGCGAACTTGATTACCGTGTGCCAGTGGCGCATGCATTCCTGGTTTACAATATTTACAAAGGCCGTGGCCTCGATTCCAGACTGGTGTATTTCCCTGACGAAAATCACTGGATACTCACCCCGCAGAACTCCATTTTCTGGTACAACGAGGTGTTGAACTGGTTCGACCGCTTTCTGAAAAAATAGTCAGATTTAGAACTTTTCCCTCCGATGGGTTGAATCTTCTCATCGGAGGGTAGTAGTTTTTCCCACACAAAACAAAAAAAATTACGTAAAACACGTATTTTGTTCCACAAAAAAATATAATACTTTTGTACCGAAAACACAAACTGATTCATTTCGGGTTGTTTTTACAAACTTTGCAAGACGAAATACTCCGAATTTAAACTCAAATTAATGAATACCTCGACAAGATTTGATATAATCATGTTAACCTGGCATAATCGGCTCAAAATCAAGCAAATCCTGGTCTTAATGTTTTTTGTTCTTGCCAGTTCAAATGCATTGGGGCAACCTTTTAATACTACTGAAAGCGGTAGCTGGTCCTCTGTTACTACCTGGACGGGTGGCAACAGGCCCGGTAATCCTGTGAGCGTAGGTACCACTAATGTCAGACATACCGTCAATGTCGGTGCAAGACTTACCCTTGGGTCAAGCAATCACGGTAACCTTATTGTCCGGAATACTGGCAGATTGACATTAGAAGCTGGATTACGTGTTACCGAAAACCATTGGGATATTATTGTTGAGTCGGGAGGAATACTATTAATTCATGGAAATATTGAGTTCCTGGCTGGTACCGGCCAGGGCAATATGCCCGACCTGATTATTAGAGGTGATGTTAGAGTAAGTGGAACAATTACGGGCACAGGCACCATTGCTGGTAATGGGCGCCTTTTTGTAAATCCAGGCAGCATTGGGCCCAACATTCAATGGGCATCCGGAACCGGAGGTTGGTCAGGCCAGGTTGTTTACACGCCGGATCCCCTTCCAATTGAACTTAATTCTTTTTCAGCAGAAGCTGCAGATCATTCAATAGAATTGAAGTGGGAAACAGCCACGGAGACCAACAACGACTTTTTCACCATTGAGCGCAGCCCCGATGTGCAGAACTGGGAAATAATCGGGTATGTTGACGGGGCAGGAAACAGCAACAGGCCTCTGAGCTATTCGTTTACCGACAGCCAGCCACTCGACGGTATTTCATACTACCGCCTCAAACAGACTGATTACGACGGCAAGTACGAGTACTTCGGTCCGGTTGCGGTGCAATTCAATTCAGAAACCAAAAGCCTTTCATTCAAAGTCAACAGGCAATTCGACCATTGGGTGATTGTCCTGCCAGGCAAAGGCTTACACCATGTTGAGGTTTACAACCTGCAGGGCCACCGCCTCATTAATCAGCCTGCCGAAAATAACCTGACCATTCCTGTTCAGCGTGGGCCTGTAGTGATAAGGGTAGTTGACCAGAACTCCCGCATCGCCTCGCAGGTGGTACAATAGCGACTTAAGAAATTTCCCCGGCGGGATGTGAATTAGCCGCCCGGAAAAAATTTAAAGCCCCCTCCGGTTTTTTCCGGATGGGGTTTTTCGCTATAGTTTAGTTGAATATGCAATTCAATATTAGGAACAGATTGCAACCTGTTCTTGCAAAATATGCCTTTTCCGGTTTAATCGATAATTACAAATTATCCTGATCCATGAAGTATTGTACTGGCTCGGTTTATTTATGAAATTATAGGCGAGGTTTATAGACCTTTCCCCTACAAAACGATATTTTGTCCTTCAAATGGGTGAAATTGCGCATAAAAAGGCAAAAAAATTACGCAAACCACGTACTTTAACACACAAGACTTGATTTATATTTGTTTTGAAAATTAACAACAAAATCCATATAACGTTCCGACAGAGTTAATTCTATTTTACTGGTGAAACTAAACAGTTCTATTAAGAACTCAGTTAAATGAAAACCTCAAAAAGAATTGCTTTTAAACGAAATTCCGGGTGCTGTAAATTTAGATTCAAATCAATCCTGATTTTTTGTCTTATATATCTTTCCACCGCCACTGTATTTGGTCAAATTTCCACACAGGTGAATGGCAATTGGGAAAACACTGCCGTTTGGCCTGCAGGAAACCACCCCACCCATAATTTACCCGGAAGCCCAGACGTTGTCGTAAACCACGATGTTAGGGTGCATCAGTTCAATTTAGAGCTCGGAGCCGCTAACAATGGGCACCTGATTATAAACGGTAGGTTAAATATTGAGACGCAATTGAGAGTTACGCGAAACAATTGGGAAATAACCGTGGCTCCAAATGCCCAATTAATTGTTGCGATGGGTGTTTATTTTCAACAACCCGGAGGGGGGGCATCAAGCCCTGACCTTGTAATTAACGGAATTGCCCGAATTGACGGAGGTATTACCGGAACAGGTGTCATTCGTGGTAGTGGTACCCTGATTGTTGATTTTATTGGCCCTGGCGTAAATACAGGCCCATTTACCGGGGGTGGAGGTACTATTCATGTTACGCCAAACCCGCTACCAATCGAGTTGCTTTCTTTTTCGGCAAAGGCAGAGGGCGAATCTGTGTTGGTGCGTTGGGAAACCGCCACCGAGACCAACAACGACTTTTTCACCATTGAGCGCAGTAACGATGTAAAGAACTGGGTAGTAATCGGGTATGTTGACGGGGCAGGAAACAGCAACAGGCCTCTGAGCTATAGGTTTACCGACAACCAGCCACTCGAAGGCATTTCCTACTACCGCCTCAGGCAAACGGATTACGATGGCAAATATGAGTACTTCGGTCCGGTGGCTGTACAGTTCGATTTTGACCAACAAAAGTTTTCATTCAGGGTCTTCAAGCAGTTCGACCATTGGGTAATTGTCCTGCCAGGTAAAGGCTTACACCATGTTGAGGTTTACAACCTGAAGGGGCACCGCCTGATCAGTCAGAATGCCGAAAACAACCTGACCATTCCTGTTCAGCGTGGGCCTGTAGTGATACGGGTTGTTGACCAGAACTCCCGCAGCGCCTCGAAAGTGGTAAAATCGCGACTTAAGAAATTTCACCGGCGCGATGCGAATTAGTCGCCCGGAAAAATTTAAAGCCCCCACAGGTTTCTCCTGAGGGGGCTTTCTCTTTCCAGCAACTAAAATCAGGCGACTAGAGGTGTTTGAGTCTTTTGGCTTTAGACTTTATACGCTCTTATCACCTGAGCGGTGTCATTATGGTGGTGTATCTGGCCTGTGCTTCCACGTCATTACGCAGCCACGGTTTGGTGTGGTAGCGGTTTTCGATGAAAAGCTGAGTTTGGTCCAGGTAGTAGGGGCTTGCCGGGATTCCCGATGTTCCGGTTGGAATGATTACAAAGTTCTGATTCCAGTTTCCGGGTTGGTAAATGTGGCGTTGGGAGGCACCATGAACGGCATCGAACGGCCTCCGGTAACTGTAGCCAAGCGGGTTTACTGTATGGTAGCTTCCACCAATGGGGAATGGCCCCCGGTTGAGTCCGAACAGTCGGTCGAGCATGCGCACCTGCCCCATGGGGTGGTTGATGCTGAGCCTGTGAATACTTCCCCACTGCCAGGCGTTCATGTCAGTTCCCAAAGTTTCTGAAAGGATTGCCACACTTTCCTCCAGGCTTTTTATCAGGAGTTGATCGAATGTTTCTTCCTCTGGTGTCAGCACATTGTCGATCCATGACGACTGGCGGTTGTTCCATACGTGCTCCACAATGTTATTGACGGCCGACCGGTCGCCAAGGAATGCCTGGTAGAGCTCTTCGCCCATTTCGTCGTGCAGCAGGTTTTTTACCAACTGAAGGTAGAAATGTTCAAATATTGGCGCTGCGCTGCTGTTGGCGGTATAAACCATATCCCAGTCCTGAAGCCGTTCGAAGGCCTGTTGCCCGGCATTACTAAGTTGATGGTTTTCACCGGCAGCAAGCAATGCCGGCAGATACCTCTCGACCAGCTTCGAGCAAAAATCCCCTAACATGGCCTTGAAGCTTTCGTGATCGTGCAATTCCTGTTGGTTGAGCATTTCGCGGATGCGGTCGATCCTGAACGGCATGGCAAACTGGTACCCGATATGGTGTGGATAATCTTCGCCTGCGGTGCGGTTGTTTGCGGTGGAGATGGTGCCCTCCGGAGGATTGAAGGTAAAAGGCAACTCCTCAAAGGGAACAAGTCCAGTCCAGTTGTACCGGCTGGTATGGCCCGGGTAGATAAACAGTCCGTTACCATCGTTTCGCATGGGAACTCCCGCTGCGGTCTGCAAGCCGATGTTTCCATATACGTCGGCAAAGATCACATTCTGGCTTATGGAAGTCATGGTGCGAAGGGCATAGCGGAAATCATCCCAGTTTCTGCCGTGGTTGAGCAGGTACATGGCCCGCACCTCGTTGCTTGGCAGGTTGCCTGTCCATTGCATGGATATTGCCTGGTCTTCAATATCGCGAAATTCGGAAATAATAGGTCCGCGGTGGGTAAACCTGAGTTCGCGCACCAGGGTGTCGCCCCCACCCAGGGCAATCTTTTCCTGTCGGATGTCCATGTCGAGCCATTGGTCGTTGTAGAGGTACCTTCCGGGATTTTGGGGGTCGAGGGTTTCGAGGAAAAAGTCGGCATCGTCAACATAAACATTGGTCATCCCCCAGGCAAAATATGCGTTGTGCCCGACAATAACAAAGGGTTGCCCGGGCAATACCACTCCGGACACCTTCATGCCGCCCTCCACCTCATGCTTCATCTGGTACCAGATGCCCGGCGCACCAAACCCCAGGTGCATATCGTTGGCCAGGATGGGGGCTCCGGTTTGGCTTCTTGCTCCTGATACTGCCCATGAATTGCTGGCGCTGAACACTTCAAGGCCCATTTCTCTGAGCCTTCCGGCAGGGTTTAGGAGGGAGGTAATACCACCCGGTGTTTTAAATTGTGGAATGGGGTAAACGTAAGCAGGGTGATGCGCCATATTGGGCAGCAATTGCAGGAATTTTTCCTCATCAAGATGTTGTCTAAGTTTGTGCATGGTGGCTTCGATTTGCCAGGCGCCCGACAGATCCCAGGCCATATAGCCGATAAGATTTACCGAGTGGATGGGCTGCCAGGGTTCTGGTTTATATCCAAGCAGGGTAAACTCCAAAGGAAGTTTGTTTTGGTGGGTTTCTATAAAATGGTTTACTCCTTTCGAAAAGGCTTCGAGTGCCGTCATCACTTTAGGCTCGGTTCCGGCCAATACCATGGTTGATTTTTCGGGAATCCGCAATGCCCTGAGTACCATATCGTTTTCGACCATGTCTTCTCCAAAGATTTCCGACAGCCTGCCCATGGTAACCCTGCGAAGCAGGTCCATCTGCCATAGCCTGTCCTGGGCCATTACATAACCAACCGTAAAATACAGATCGCTTTCATTTTTTGCGAAAATGTACGGGATGGCGTGGTGGTCGCGATGTACTGTTACCTCCTCCTGCAAAAATGGCGCCTGCACAGTTTGGTTGTAGTCGGGCAAAGCCCGGCGGGCTATGTGCCTCATTACAATGGCCGAGGCCGCTACAACAACCACAATTAAAACGGCCAGTCCGATCAGAATCTTTTTCAAAAGTTTCATCTTAAATCAGTTTTAGGTTAAGGTTGGTCGTATTGTTTTTTTAAAGTCAGAACTGTTTCATTTTGAAGTTTTCACTCACGCAAAGTCGCAGAGGCGCAAAGCTTAAAGAGTATTCAATATTCTTTGAACACCATTATTTATTCACCTTCTTAGCTTCCCCGCCTGCCACCAATAGTAACCAAAGATGGCGGGCAGGTTAGCGTGAATCCTTCGTCAAAATCAATGTGTTTTCATAATATGCGGCAGCATTGCGGCTACAAAACTATGGGTGTGCATGCTGTAAGACCTGAAACGCTCTGCGATCAGGTCGGTCATGGCAGCAACGCTTTCCTGTCCTTTTTCGGTGGTCATAAATTCCAGCAAATTGTCCATTTCGGGACTTCCAACTGCTTCGAAAGTGGGGTCGGAAATGAGCCTTTCGGGAAAACTCCTTCGCATAGCCCGGCTTGTTTTGCGCCCCAGTTGGAAAGCCTCCTTAGCTACCACATTTCGCGGAAAATCCGAAGTATATTCTATCATCTCCGTAGGATAGGCAAGAGCATTAAGAAAAGGATGGTTTACATTCCCTTCCTCAAATGCTTTTCGAAGAACCAAATATTGGAATTGCTCATACACAGCATGTCTGTTCGAAACCAGTTGAACGGCATTATCGCGGCTTCGCGGAAATCCCAACATGGCTTTCAGGTTGATCCATATCATGCGTAGTGCGCTTACTCCGGGCAAGACGGAAGCATGGTAAGGCATGCTCAGGTCGCCAATGTAGTGCAAAGCCCAGCCCATAAAACGGTAACCCCAGTAAGGCTGATTGTTGTTAAATGCATATTCGGCCAGGGTTTGATACAGGTGTATCCGGTACTCAACGAATGTGCGGCGAAGGAAGGGTGCTGCTGCGAAAACCAGGCCTGATTCATGGTAAAAGCCCATGTGGAAGGGCGCTTGGGTGCCATACTCCAGATTTGGATTTCCGAACGTCTGTGTGCCAAAACCGTACAGGTCGCCCCACCAGGTATTGTTGTCTTCGAACAGGCCCAGGTCTAGTCCGTAATCGGGTTCGTTGGTTGCAGAAGATATGACCAATAAAGGTGCTACCATTTCTCCTTCTTGCAGGGAGAGGTAGGTTGCCCTGAGCATATCTGTTGGATTGGCCAGAGTGGTCAGTAACCGGGGATCGACCGGAGGCCTGTTTCCGCCTTCGGATCCGGGAGGCACATGCAGATAAAGACCCATCTTTGCATTTGGGTTCACCCGGATGGCTTGCAGAAAACGTTGAACGATATCTTCGGCATTGCCGGTTGCTATGAATGCTAGACCATCAGGCCTTGGAGCATAACCTTGAATGTTTGTCCTGGCATAGGATTCCTGTTCGGAAAGCAAACGCTCTAAGCCCTGCTCTTGCTCGATCAGAAACCGCTGCAAACTGATTACCTGAACCTCGCGGGTGCCGGTGATTTCAGGAATGGCTTTCAGCACCGGATAGGCAATAAGGGGATGCTCTGACCAGGCGTTAACCCTCTGGCCAGAAAAAAGAAAAATGGCCAGTAAGGCCAGTCCGATCCAATTTCCGCAACGTGATGTTTTTTGCATAATGTTTGGTTTATAAATCATTTGTGAATGGGTTTTCAACTTTGAAACGTATTTTAAAAATGAAATGTCTTTTCACAAAAGTATAACCAAAAACCTGATTAATGCAAACCCTTGCTTCCGCCGGTAGCAGGAACTGGCGTAACCCCCTTATCTAAAGCAAGGATAATCAGCCAAATAAGCAAGAATAACCCGTATAATTTTCCATTTGAATTTTACAGTACATAAAATCTGAACCCGACAAGAGGGGTTGTATCGTAGATTTTTCGGACTAAATTTGTTACTGATAAACATTCAGGAAATGCCGGGAAAAAATCCAAAAAAAGAGAATCAGCAGCCTTCAGCCTTAAAGGTGAATCCGGGTATTGAGCAGCCACCAAGCATCAATGAGCAAGCGGCGCAGGCATTCAAAGGCCGCAAGCCTCGCAAATTGTCTGTGGGCGATTATGTTGAGGGTATTCTGAAGGGCGACAGCATGCTGCTGAGCAAAGCGATTACCCTGGTCGAAAGTTCACTGGAATGTCATTATTTGCAGGCCCAGCAGATCATTGAACAGTGCCTGCCGTATTCGGGCAACTCCATCAGGATTGGCATCACAGGTGTGCCTGGTGTGGGTAAAAGTTCCTTTATCGAAACTTTTGGTGTTTTTCTGACCGGCCTGGGGCACAAGGTTGCCGTGCTGGCCATCGACCCTTCGAGTGAAATTTCAAGGGGAAGCATCCTGGGCGATAAAACGCGTATGGAGCGTCTCTCGTCCGATCCAAATGCCTTCATAAGGCCTTCGCCATCGGCAGGCACCCTGGGAGGGGTAGCCCGGAAAACACGTGAGACTATAATCCTTTGTGAAGCCGCAGGCTTTGACATCGTGCTGGTCGAAACGGTTGGCGTAGGCCAATCGGAGACCGCCGTACACTCCATGGTTGATTTCTTTCTGCTGCTGATGCTGGCCGGGGCCGGAGATGAGTTGCAGGGCATAAAAAGAGGGATCATTGAAATGTGCGATGGCATGGCCATAAATAAGGCTGACGGCGACAACCTGTTCAAAGCCACCCTTGCCCAGGCACAATACCAAAGCGCCCTGAATCTTTTTCCTCCATCGCAAAGCGGCTGGCGGCCAAAGGTCGAAACATGCTCAGCTTTGATGAACACGGGTATCGAGAGGGTTTGGGAAATGATCAGGAATTACAACACCCATGTAAAAGCCAATGGGTATTTTGAACTGAAAAGATCAAAACAGCAAAAGCACCGGATGCTCGATACCATAAACCAGGCTCTTGTCGGCGGCTTCTATCAGAATGCCGGTGTTAAAAGCATTTTGTCCAAAGTTGAAGATGAGCTACACAACAACCAACTGACCTCGTATCAGGCCGCCAATAAACTGCTGGAGGAATATTTCAGGCAAATGGGAATGAATTACCTGCCTGGAAAAACATAAATCATTTTATGTCTTCACATGGCATGGCGGGCATTTCCAGGAGGACATACAACAGTAAACGCTCCGGCTTTGCAGTCATTTGTAATAAAATCAGGAAGCCAGCCTTACGGTTTTACTCAATATGGTCATCTGAAGCAGGCCGGTACATTGGCGAAAGGTTAAAATTTTTGGGATACCGAGCGGTTTTGTCAAGGTAGAACGTTTCGATTTTTTTCAGGTCGTAACCGTAATCGTCGGTAGGGTAAATTACAGGCCCAAGCCCGGCAATTTTCTTTTTGTAACAAAGGAAACCAAGAATGATAGGCACTTCGACTGCCTGGGCAATAAAATAAAACCCTTTTTTCCAGTGCCTTGTAAGTTTGCGGGTTCCTTCGGGGGTGATCAGGATGATAAAATGGTCAGACTTTTCAAATTGTTTGGTAATGGATTTGATGGTGCGCGGACTGTTTGACCGGTCAATCGGAATGCATCCAAGGGCATTAAGCACATAACCCAGGGGAAACCTGAATGCCTCTTTTTTTATCAAGGTTTTAATGGGTACCTTCCTCGACAACAATGCGAGCCTGCCAATTACAAAATCCCAGTTGCTTGTGTGGGGAGCCATAACGAGCACCGCTTTCTTTATCGGTGTAATGTCATCGGCTTCCACTTTCCAGCCAAATAGTTTTAAAATAAAACCTGCTAACCAAGCCATATTTATTGAATTTTGATAAGAACCTGAGGAGTTAAGTCAAACACTGTGAAACAATTTTGGGCTTAGCATAATCATTGAGCCAAAGCCCCGGCGCGCTCCGTCGCGTTCTTAACTGTTAAATGATAGTTAAGTGAGCTAAAAAGTATTGCAAATATAAGGATGTTTGCTTGCGATTTTTGAAATCCAATCCTTTCTCGTGAGAATTAGTATTTTTTTGCAATGTTCAAATTTTTTTAAATTTGCATCATCACAACTGAATTCTCAATGGTTGCCACCAAGATATCCGGGAAGGTTTATCGCAATATTAAGCAACGCGACAATTACCGTTTCCATTAGCCTGCAAAGCCCTGTAAAAGGTTTTTCTACCCCAAAAGACCTTCATTCATTTTTCTTTCCTCATTTATAACTCCCATAAAATGGAACTTCCATATTCAGAACCCTATAAAATTAAAGTCGTTGAACCGATATACCGCAGCACCCGTCAACAGCGCGAAGAGTGGATTGCCCAGGCCCGTTTCAACCTCTTTAATCTGCGCAGCGATCAGGTATTTATCGACCTGCTGACCGATTCCGGAACCGGGGCGCTTAGCCAGATGCAATGGTCGGAAATCATGCTTGGCGACGAAAGTTATGCGGGCTCTTTATCTTATTTTAAACTGAAAGACACCATTAGCAACCTTTTGGGTATGCCTTATTTTCTTCCGGCGCATCAGGGCCGGGCCGCCGAAAACGTCTTGTTCTCGGCCATGTTGAAACCGGGCGATATTGTGCCCGGAAACTCCCATTTCGACACAACCAAGGGACATATCGAGTACCGCCGCGCTATTGCAGTAGATTGCACCATCGAGGAATCTTTTGACACTACCCTGATACATCCTTTCAAAGGTAATGTTGATGTAAATAAACTTCGCAAGGTCTTTGAATCGCAACCGGTTGAAAAAATCCCCCTGTGTGTGCTTACCGTTACCTGCAATACCTCGGGCGGCCAGCCAGTGAGCATGGAAAACATCAGGCAGGTTTCGGCTGTTTGTCGTGAATATGGTGTTCCCTTGTTTCTGGATGCTGCCCGCTTTGCCGAGAACGCATATTTTATCAAAACCCGCGAAAAAGGATTTGAGGATAAAAGTATCCGTGAAATTGTAAAGGAAATGTTCTCTTATGCCGATGGGGCTACCATGAGCAGCAAGAAAGATGCAATCGTTAATATAGGTGGGTTTTTGGCTTGCCGCGATAAGGCTCTTTACGATAAGGCTCTTGTTTTCAACATCATGTACGAGGGATTTATCACCTACGGAGGACTGGCCGGGCGCGACCTGGGAGCCCTGGCACAAGGCCTTATGGAAGGAACCGAATTTGACTTCCTGGAATCTCGTGTAGGGCAGGTGGCCTACCTCGGGCAAAAATTAATCGACTATGGTATTCCTCTGCAGCAACCCACAGGTGGCCATGCCGTATTTATCGATGCTAAAAAATTTCTTCCGCAGGTTCCCAGGGAGCAGTTTCAGGCACAAACCCTGGCTATTGAACTCTATTTAGAGGGAGGCGTGAGGGGGGTGGAAATTGGCGCCCTGCTTGCCGACCGCGATCCCATTACCCGCGAAAACCGTTACCCCGCCCTGGAGTTGTTGCGCCTTGCGCTGCCCCGTAGAACTTATACTAACAATCACATCGACTATGTGGCGGCCTGCCTGAAAAACATCTTCGAACGCCGCCAAACGATCAAAAAAGGGTACTCCATCGTAAGCGAAGCCCCGATAATGCGTCATTTCACGGTTGAGCTGAAAAAGGCTTAGCCCTTTCATGATTTGGGAATGCTTCTATTCACCAGGAGATTACAGGGCTATCGCCCATAATTGAATATGCCGGTCAAACGGAAGCACTTTTTCCAGTTCAAACTTAGATGTGTTGGCTTTTAAGACCAAAGATTGAAGCAAAACATTGAACCGGATTTTTATTTATTTTTAATACAGTTTCCGGATTTGGCTGGCTTCTTGAACAACCGGAACAGAAGCTGGTTTAATTAAATGGTGTTTAAAAAGTAATGAAATGACTAAAAATCTGAAGCACGGCCGGTACGCCCGGATCTATGAGCAGTTGCAGGGCATGTTGGCCAAACCTGGCAATGCTGCATCCCGGATGGCAACCATTGCAGCCGTGTTGAGCCACAAAAAGCAGTACTTCTTTTGGACCGGATTTTACCTTCTCGACAATAGTGAACTGATTGTGGGGCCATATCAGGGCCCGGTGGCTTGCCAGATTCTTGCCAAAAACACGGGTGTTTGCTGGGCGGCCATCAATACAGGCGCCACCATTATAGTGCCCGATGTGCATAAATTTCCCGGACATATTGCATGCGACAGTCGTTCGAACAGCGAGATAGCTGTGCCGGTGCGCAACACTGAAGGAAAAATTACCGGTGTTCTTGATGTTGACAGCAAGGATTTGAACTCATTCGACGAAACCGACAGGGAATGGCTCGAAAAAATTGTAAGTTTGTTGTAAGACATTTCTAAAAAATTTACGGTGAACACCCTCTCACTTTTCATTGTTTCTCTTGGTCTTTCGATGAATTGCTTCGGCATTGCTATCGCAAACAGTTCGATTTCGGGCAAAGTAAAGGCCGGAATCCCTTTGAAGACGGCCATTGCATTTGGCCTTAGCCATTTTATTCTGGCCTTTGGAGGATATTACCTTGGCCGGGCTTTGCATCCTACAGTTGCAGGAGTAGAAGATTGGGCTGTATTTATGATCTTCTTTATCATTGGTGTGAAAATGATTGCTGAGGCTCTGCTGAAGAAACCCGAAACACGGGTGTTCGATATCAACAGTGCCCGCGTAATCCTGGCTTTGTCTGTAGCGCTGGGTATGAATGCCCTGCTTGCGGGTTTGGCTTTGGGAATCTGGCATGCTCCTATTATGCTGGCTGCCTTTGCCATATTTTCGGCCGTGTCGTTTTTTACCCTTTCGGGCCTGGCAGGGGGGCAACACCTGGGCATGGGCTTTGCCAAAGGGGTTTTCCTTTTGGGTGGGGCCTTGTTTTTATTGTCAGGTCTAAGTTTCGTTCTGCCCAAGCTTTTTTAAAATCCAAACGAAAATACAATTTATGGGAGCATGGGGCTGGCCGATGGGATACAGCAACTTGCTTCTTTCTTTCGAAACAGAATCGTTAAAATTCTTGGAAAACCAGCAGGGTCATCTGCGTCGAAACGCTCATTTACCCGTAAGACTTCCAATCCATTAATCAGAGCCTGATTTGTAAAATCCGAAATATGATGGGTAAAGCAAGGCACCTGTTGCAACACTTTACCTGCATGAAACCTTGCTTTAGATCCATTATACTGTTTGTATGGATGCAGCTCCCCAATATACATATAGCCTCCCGGAAGCAAGGCTTCTGATGCATTTTTAAAAATGGAACCAAGGTCGTTTATATGCTCCAGTACAAGACTGAAAGTGATTAAATCAAATTTCTCATCGGCAAACCGCCAGTCTTCACGCAGGTCAGCCTGAACGAAAAGTACCTTCGGATCATTAATTTTCTTCCGGGCTTTTTCCAACATAGCTTTTGAAAAGTCAACAGCTACAATTCTTTTTGTTTTGGACAACAGCCACCGGGTGTTTTTTCCTGTTCCGCAACCAAGTTCGAGTACCCGGTCAAATTTTAAGGTTTGAAGAATTTCGACCTTAGCCAGATGTTCCGCATCACGGGTTTTGTTCTCATCTGAATCGTACTGAGGTGCCCAAAGATTGTAAGCTTCCAGGATGTCCATTATAGTTTCGTATGTTGTATTTGTTTGAAAATATGTAATCCTTCAGCTCACCATCAGGTTACACCCCCTTACATCGCTGTGATCGAAGCGCCCAAGCACCTCAAATTGCCCGTTGGGCAACGCCCTGCCCAGGTCTTGCGTTGCTATGAAACTGCACGAATGCAGGTTTGCCAGGTCAATAACATTTATTCCTCCGGTTCGTTCGGAACTGACAAAGGTTTGTGGATCGTTGATGTCGCGAATAACCACCTTCATCCAGGGAGGGCAATCAAACAACCCGTGTCCTTTTGAATAGGCCTGTGATAAAAGCTCCGTCATGCCGTATTCGGAATGAATGGACTTCGCTTCGAAAGCTTTTGTAATGATTTCGTGAAGTTGTTCGCGCAAAATTTCCTCCCGCCGGCCCTTCATGCCACCTGTCTCCATGATGATGGCTTTGGGGATTTTCACAGGGTGTTTTTCTGCCAGATCTAACAAGGCAAAGCTCACGCCGATCAACAGAATTTTTTCTCCGGCCCCGTGTAATTTTTCGAGTTTGTCGGCCAGTTTGTTCGGATTGTTCAGAAAAAAGCCGCTTTCGGGGTGGCCGGATCGGCGGATAAGGTTGTCAACCATATAAACCAGCGACGAGTCGCTCCGCTCTAAGTAGCCGGGCAAAAGGGCCATGATGCAATACTCCGCCACCTCTCCGTAAAACCTTTGGAAGCCTTCAATAAAGCTGCGTTCATACAAAGATGGTTCGAGCACAAAATGTTTTGAAGGAATGCTTCCTGTTGTTCCGGAGCTTGAGAACACGATCTTTTCCCTGCCCTCGAACGATACCACCCTGTTGTTCTGGAAGGCCGATACGGGCAAAAAAGGGATTTGGTTTAAACCGTAAACATTCTCAGGGTTTTTGTTGAGCGCCTGGCAAAAAGAACGGTAAACCGCGTTTTGCGAAAACTGGTGCCGGAAAATATCCAGGGCCAGACTTTCGAACTCATTCCGGCTTGCAATGGAAAAAATACGATCCGGGTCAGGGGTGGAACTCATTGCTGAAAAACTGTATGCTGGCGGTTACAGAGAAAGGTTTAATCGTGAGATGTGATTTTTGCAAACATAGTGAAACGAAAAGCTTAGTCGAACTTGCCTGCCGCTGGCGGATAACCGTCACTGCTATTGCATTCCTCAATATTTTCTTTGAGATATTTTTCAATACGTTCCGTGTTTGCTACCAAGCTGGAGAATTGCTTTCCAACAACATCACTAAAACGTGCAACCGCTTTCTTACTTACTTCTTCTTGGTCCTCGAAGATGGCAAGTGATTTGAAATTCAGCCCCCACTTTTCATATTGTAAAATATTGATAGTGGCAATATTGCATTTGTCATCGTTATTGATTGCAAAAACAAAAAGTGGTTTTGCCATTCTGTTTATGTAACAGTCAATCGGATACTTGCCCTGCGGGTCATGTTCCCTTATCGGAAAATTAAACTTCACTCTGTCTGATGGAATTCTTAAAGACATAAATGTTTGGAAGTCCTCCAAAAAAGTTGACTTCACCCGCTCACGGCTCAAATAAGTTACATCGGTAATTTTAATTAGGGCTTGCAAATAGTTGTAAAACATATTGCCCGTGTCTTTCTCATTCACTTCGGCAAATAATACACCCTCTTTTTCTTTTACCCCGAAAGTATTCAAAGTTGTGCTAATTATTTTTGCTCTGTTTCCCGTGTCAAGTGAATCAATATCCAATTCATAACTTAAGTGCATAAATGTGTGGCCCTCGTCTGAAAGAATCCAATTATTACCTGCTTTTTTTAATACAATTGCGAAAGAGTCGCCATCGTCGAATTGAAAAGGCGTAAAAACCCGATAACGCTCAATGCCCTCTTCCATGAGTCGGATTTCTTTAGAAACCTTTTCTTTGAATTCTTTCTCTATATTTAAAATTTCCATTTGTTAAAACTCCATGGTTGTTTGAGCGCCAGGTGGAAACACCAAATTGCAATCTGAAATCAAACAATTCAATGCTTGATAAATAGAGGAATATCTGTCCGTAACCTCGGCAAAATATTCTTCATTGGTTCCTTCTCTTTGATAACGCTCTGTGGCCGTATGAATATGAAAATCATAAAAAGGACTTTCCTTTTCCAGCTTGTTTTTGTGTTCGTGACTTTTGCCGTTATATCTTCGCAAGCGCAATAATTTGTTCGACTTGGGCGGATTAAAACCTAAAATTACTGAGAAATCAAGGTGGTTTTCTTGGCTTAAACGGATTTTAATAACAAAGGAGCTGCCATCACCTCGTTGGATGATGTGCTCCGACTCCATGTGCCCTCTTTTGCTTTTCATATTCCGCAAAAGCTCTTCCGGCGAAACGGTCATTTGCTTTTGCTCGCCAATGAGGGATGTAATTTCTTCGTCGGATAAAAAATCCATTTACAATACTGTTTCCACTCAAAGGTACAACCGTTTTGTGTTTTTAACTCTTTTTCAATTCCTGTTTTTCTTTTTACTCTTCTTCTCCTCTGCAAACAGCCCGGCCGTATATTTTTCGTAAAGCTCAAACAAAAATTCAATCCGTTTGGTTTCGCCCGGAAATGGCTGCGTACGGTATGCAAGGTCAACGGCTTTGTCTAAGTCCTGATGCGCTTTTACTAATTTTGGCGGCATGGCGATGGGGTCGTAAAGGTCGGAAAGAGTGCTGCCGGCAAATTCCTGCCGAACATCTAATACTCTTTGTGCTGCTTTTTCTATTGCCAGAATTTGTTTTTCGATTGGATTTTCGGGGAATGGGTAGTTATTATACACCAATTCGTTCGAATATCTGAAATCACTTTTTAATCTGCCACAAACATATTTTACCCAAGCCATGTGCATTAACGAAGATAGAACCCCAAAGTGATATGGTTTTGCTTTGGGGATTATGCTTGCAGTGTTGTTAACAATATTAAACTTGGCGAAAAAGTCAAGCGGGATACATGTTCGGTTTTCTGAAGTTGTTAATGGAATAAAAATGAAATTGGAATCAGGTTGCCTGTTTTCTCCAAATAGCGTAGGAAAAGCAGCTAATTTTTTTGTCGCTTCTCTATTGCTGCTGTTTCTATGTTCTTTTACCAATTGAACACGCTTTGCGATTTCGGGAAGTTGTTTTAATTCTGATGGCTGGATATCTGTAAGCCACAAGCACCAACGCTTTTGTCCGTTCAAATATTCTTTTGCTGAAATCAGCGGCCTTATAAACTTCGCAGCATCGGGTTCTTTTTTCAGAAATTCATTTTTTTCATTGTCTGTAAAAAGCAAATGCCCTCCGTCATTTGGCATACTTCCAAACGAAATTTCTGGAACATGGCAAATAGGCTTTTTTCTTTTAAGAATTACAAGGTCGTTTGCTTCAACAAGGTAAGGATTGATATTTTTTGCTTTCCGTTCGTGGGGTTCCGCCTTTAATGTTTCGTATTCGTAGAGATATTTTTCGGAAACATCGAAGTTTGAAAAACCAATGATAACCACGTGAACTGCTGCTTTTCCCCTCGCTTCATTTGTCCAACCGAAAGTGCGGTGAGCAAAATGTATTTTCGCTTTGTATTTGTTAAAAAGTTCGTTCCATAAAATACCGACCTGCTTACCTTGTGCAATGGAATTTGTCGAAACGAAGGCAATTTTTGTTCCTTCCTCTTTCGATTCTTCGTTAGGTGGCGAATTTGTATTGAGATATTGTGCCGCCTTGATATACCAGCAGGTAACATAATCCAACACACCTGCGCCATTTACACCTGCCCATATCAAATCCATATCGGCTTTTTGCTCAGCGTTTTGGTGCTGTTTCCCGATAAATGGGGGATTGCCTAAAATATAGTCGAAGCGTTGCGTTTTCTTTTCCCAGGGAATCGGGTCAATGAGTTTGTGCCAGTCGGTGCGCAATGAATTTCCGTGAACAACGACGGGGCTTTTGCGAAGCGGCAGGCGCACAAAGTATTCTCCGAATTCTTCAGATATTCTCATGTTCATCTGGTGGTCAATAAGCCACATGGCTACCTGCGCTATTTGTACAGGAAATTCCTCATACTCTATTCCGTAAAATCGGTCAACATCAACCCGTACCAGATTGAAAACATCAGTAACCAACTGCCCCTTTTGCAAAATTTTGATGACTTCAATTTCAAGCAGGCGAAGTTCCCTGTATGTGATAACCAGGAAATTTCCGCAACCGCAAGCGGGGTCAAGAAATCGAAGCGTGGAGATTTTTTCGTGAAATTTGCGGAGTTTGTTTTTATTGTCTTTTACTGATTCAAATTCTTTCCAAAGGTTGTCGAGGAAAAGCGGTTTGATGAGTTTCAGGATGTTTTTCTCAGATGTGTAATGTGCCCCTATGTTCCGCCTTTCTTCGGGATTCATTACGCTTTGGAAAAGCGAACCGAAAATTGCAGGTGAAATCTTTCCCCAATTCAGTTGGCAACATTGCAGCAATGTTTTTCGCATTTCACTGTCAAAGGCTGCTGTCGGCAAATGTTCTTCAAATAGTTTTCCGTTTACATAGGGAAACGCCGCCTGTGATTCATCCAGGTTTTTCAGCCGTTCTGCTTTCGGTTTATTAAGTATTTCGAACAGTTGGGAAATATGCGCAGCCAAATCGCTGCCGTCCTCCTTTGTTTTTAGTTCAATGTATTCTTTAAAAGTTCCCTTTTCAAAAATGCTCGTATCGTCTGCAAACAGGCAGAAAAGCAACCGGACAAGATAAACTTCAAGAATATGCCCTGAATAGCCGATGCCGGCAAGCTTATCATGCAGTTTTCCCATCAGTTCGGCAGCCTCAATGTTTACAGGGTCTTCCTCTTTATAAGTCCGTTTCTGATACCCTGCAATGAAAGCAAAATGCTGAACATTTTTTGATAGGTCTTTGAGATAAAACTGATGTTGCGTGGTTTCTTCAAGGTCGTAAAGCCGGAAGGTTTGAAAGTTGCAAACCAAAATATATTTGGGCAGTTCGTGTTCTTTCAGCCCGGGGAAATATTCAACGGCTTGTTGGTAGGCACGGTCAAGGTCTTTTCCGCCGGACTTATGCTCTACCAGCAAATGTCCTTTCCAAAGCAGGTCAATGAAACCTCCGTTGCGGTTTTCTTTGGTTACTTTGGTTTCAAAGGTTGCAACCCGTCGGCGGGAAATACCGAAAACATTGAAAAAATCATCCCAAAACGATTTTGCTTCCGAGTCTTCGCTTGTTTCGTTTTCCCATTCTTTGGAGAACCGGATTGCCCTGGTCTTTATTTCATTCCAGCTAAGCGCCATAATTTATTCTCAAAAACACAAATTTAATATAATTGCAGATGTAGTGGAAGAATCTGATTCTTTTGCCTTTGCCGATACCGTTTCCTGTTTTGTGAACCATCGAATTAATCATTAATTTTGCCGGTACCTGTATGAAAAATCCCCCGCCAGTGAACATTCATCTGAATCCCGAAGGCAGCCTGCTCAGTGCTGCAGAGAAGGAGTTTGAGCGAACCCTCCGACCCGGTAGTTTCTCGGGTTTTACCGGCCAGGAGGGGGTGGTCGAAAATCTGAAGGTTTTTGTCGGGGCAGCCCGAAAAAGGGGCGAGGCGCTCGACCATGTGTTGCTGCATGGGCCTCCGGGTCTGGGAAAAACCACCCTGGCCAACATTGTTGCCAACGAACTGCAAGTTGGCATCAAGGTTACTTCAGGCCCGGTTTTAGACAAGCCGGGCGACCTGGCAGGACTGCTGACCAACCTCGAATCGCGCGATGTGCTTTTTATTGACGAGATTCACCGGCTGAGTCCGGTGGTGGAAGAGTATCTGTATTCGGCCATGGAAGATTATAAGATCGACATCATGATCGAAACCGGACCTAATGCGCGAAGTGTTCAAATTGCCCTGAACCCCTTCACCCTGGTTGGCGCCACCACGCGTTCGGGCTTGCTCACCTCGCCTTTGCGCGCCAGGTTTGGCATTAATATGCGGTTGAATTATTACGACGCTTCCCTGCTGACTACCATTGTAAAACGGTCGGCAGACATTTTAAAGGTGCAGATCACCGAAGAATCGGCCATAGAAATTGCCCGGCGCAGCCGCGGCACGCCCCGGATCGCTAACGCCTTGCTGCGAAGGGTTCGCGACTTTGCCCAGATGAAGGGCAACGGGAGCATCGACATCGAAATTGCCCGGTACGGCCTGAGCGCCCTCCATGTTGACAGGCATGGTCTCGACGAAATGGACAACAAAATTCTTACAACGCTTATCGACAAATTCAAAGGCGGCCCGGTTGGACTTACCACCATTGCAACTGCAGTGAGCGAAGACCCCGGAACCATTGAAGAGGTATATGAGCCTTACCTTATTCAGGAAGGGTACATTATGCGTACTCCCCGGGGCCGCGAGGCCACCGAACTGGCATATAAACACCTGGGACGCATAAAGCCCGATGCCCAGAAATCCCTGTTCGACTAATCCGGCCCACATGGCAGGCCATTCTAAAGAAGAATTATCCCACCTGGTAAAAGCTCATGCCCTTTCGCTGGGGTTTGATGCCTGTGGCATTGCTCCGGCCACAAAACTCGAACCGGCTGAATTATCGCTGAAAACATGGCTCGAAAAAGGCCATCAGGGTACCATGTCGTATATGGAACACCATTTTGAAAAGCGCGTGAATCCGGCAGCCTTATTTCCGGGAGCCAAATCGGTGGTGATGGTGGCATTAAACTATTTTCCGCACCGCTTTCAAAACCCTTCCAGTGGGCTGTATGTGTCGAAGTATGCTTATGGCGTAGATTACCATGGCATTATTAAAAAGAAACTAAAAGCGCTCTCCCGGTTTTTATCATCGCTGGCGCCTGAGCAGCGGGGGCAGGCATTTTGTGACAGCGCTCCGGTAATGGAAAGGCCTCTGGCTGTGATGGCCGGCTTGGGCTGGATCGGCAGCAACGCCTGCCTGATCATACCAAAAAAAGGCAGCTTTTTCTTCTTAGGTGGCCTGCTAACCAACATGGAATTAGCGCCCGACAAACCGTACTCACGGAACCATTGCGGGAATTGCCGCAAATGTATCGATACGTGCCCTACAAACGCCATTGTGCAACCCGGACAAATCGACGCACGCAGGTGCATCTCTTATCTGACTATTGAGATGAAGGGAAAAATTCCTGAGGAATTTTCGGGCAAAATGGGAGGGCGCATTTTTGGCTGCGATGCGTGTCAGGACGTCTGTCCGCACAACCGCTTCTCCAAACCTACTGCCGAGGAGAATTTCGCGTCTCTGGAGCCTGTTGAAATATGGACAACCCTGCAATGGCAGGATTTAACCCAAGCCGCGTTCGAGCGAAATTTCAAAACCGCAGGGTCGCCGATGGCCAGGATTAGTTTTGAAAAAATCAAGGACAACATCAAATCTGCCCTTTTAAGCCGGAACGGCTAAAATCAGAGAGGTTTCTTGGGGTCTTCGATCCGGATGCTTGCCAACAACATTTCCGGAATTCTCTTTTTACGGATTTGAATGAATGCCTTGAATTCCTCTTCGGTATAGCCAGTTTTGTCCCTGATCATGCTTTTTATTGCGAACGGAAAAGTGATGAGCGACATCATATCAATAAAAAACTGAGTAGGGCTTGTTGGCTTTATTTTCCCGTTATTGCCGGCGTCATAAATTTCCTGGGCAAACTTGGGAGTGCTGTATAGACTGCTGATGGCTTTCAATTCGGTAATACGGTCCTGGCTGCGATGCACTATGGCCATTACAAACGAAACCAGCAAAGGGTTTTCGGAAAGCATGTCGATATAGGCTTCGACGTATTTTACTACCTTTTCTTCCAGGTCAATGTCGCTGTCAAGAATGGTAATCAGTTGGCGGGTGTTTTTTTTAACGAGCATGGTAAAAATGGCATCGAAAAGGTTTTCCTTAGAACGGAAATAATAATTCATCAATGCCAGATTAATTCCCGCCTTGGTTGCTATTTCGCGCACTGAGGTGCGGTCAACTCCTTTTTCGAGAAACAATTCGGTGGCTGCATCAATGATTTTTTGCTCGGTATTTTTACTCTTGACCATACGAAAGGAATTATGGCCTCAAAATTAAACAATTAATTGTTTTAAACAATGTTTTAAACATGGTCCCGTCTGAAAATTTAAATTCCGGCTTCGCCCAATCCTATAGTCTTTTTGGCTATTTTTATCCCCCTAAAAAAGATACCCTTGATCAATCCATCGAATTTTTCAAAACACAAGCTGCTCATTTTGAGTATTGCCAGCGGATTGCTCTTGGCGGCCAGTTGGCCTGCCAGAGGATTGCCGGTTTTTGCTTTCATTGCGTTCATCCCGCTCTTTTTGGTTGAGCAGGAACTTTTCGCCAAAAGGGAACGCAATCGCAGCATCAGGTTTTTTCTGTACGCTTGGCTTGCGTTTTTTATCTGGAATCTTCTTACAACATGGTGGATTGTTTTTTCCACGGTTCCGGGGGCAATTACTGCGGTGGTGTTGAATTCGCTTTTCATGGCCATTCCCTGGTGGCTGATGCACAGTTGGAGGCGTTTGGTTCCAAAGCATCAGGGCCCCTTTCCGGTCATCCTTTTCTGGTTGAGCTTTGAATATCTGCACACAAAATGGGATCTTAGCTGGAACTGGCTCGATCTGGGCAATGTATTTGCGGCCTGGCCAAAATGGATACAGTGGTACGAATTTACCGGAACCGCCGGCGGCGCCATCTGGGTATTGGTGGTTAATCTGCTGTTGTATCTTTTGTTGAAAGAGGTTACCGGGCTTGGGAAATTTACAAAAAGCGCCCGCTGGTATGCAGCGGTGGCAGCATGTGTTTTACTTATTCCGATCCTGCTTTCCCATAGAATTTATGCAAGGTACGAGGAGCGACGTGATCCCGTAGAGGTGGTGATTGTGCAACCATCGTTCGATCCATATCAATCACCCCAAAGTTTGATCGAAGCCACCATGCGAACCGAAGAAATGTTGGCCCTTGCAGAACTCAAACTAACGGATAGCACCAGGTTTGTCGTAGCGCCTGAAGCTATTATGCCTGAAGGAATCTGGATGCACCAGGCCGAATTCAACCGTCATGTACTCTTGATCAGGAATCAGATTTTCAGGAACCCTCAGCTGAAGTGGATTGCCGGCAGCCTGGTTTATCAGGCGTATGCTGCCGGAGAGGAAGTACCCCATACTGCCCGTTACTTCGAGGCTCAGGGAATTTATTTCGACACCTTCAATTCGGCGGTAAAGATCGGGCCGTTCGGTGAAATTGAATTTTACCATAAATCCATGCTCGTACCAGGTGTAGAAAGGATGCCTTTCTTCAGGGTGTTGCGACCAATCGGAAAACTTGTTGAGTCACTTGGCGGAACGGCAGGGAGTTTAGGCACCCAGGATTACCGCGAAGTTTTCGAAACGGGGCCCGATCAGCCGGTTATCGCTCCTGTAATATGCTATGAGTCGATATACGGCGATTTTATGAGTGGCTTCATACGCAATGGCGCTACCATGATTTTTATTTTGACCGAAGATGGTTGGTGGCGTCGCACGCCCGGGCACAGACAGCATCACGAGTATGCCCGCCTTCGGGCCATTGAGTTTCGCAGACCCATAGTCAGAGCCGCCGGAACAGGCATTTCCTCTTTTATCGACCAGAAAGGAAACGTGTTGCAACGCACAGAATGGTGGGAAACCACTGCCATACGGCAAACCGTAAATCAAAACGACCAAATGACTTACTTTGCCATGCACGGAAATGTTGCAGGACGCTTCTCGGTTTTTCTGAGCGTTCTTTTACTCCTGGCCATGGTTATCAGGAAGGTCATTACCCGAAAGAAATCCTTGCCTTCGCAGGAAAAAGCCGGTTGAAAGTCATTTCTTTTCTGTAAGGCCAGGAAAGTTTTTGTAAAACGCCACCGTGTTTATCACGGCTTCCTCAACCTTGCGAAAACCGAATCCCAGGGCGCCGGTGATTTTTTTGTTGGAATAATACCTGATACTGTTGGCATTGCGGGCTGTTTCGCGGGTTATCAAGGGTTTGCTCCCGGTGGCAAGACTTCTGATTAATTCCAGACGCCATGCCATTCCGCTTAAAAACTTTCCGGCAAAAATGGAGGGTGGTTTGGTACCTGCCTCACGCGCAAACAGGTCGAAAACCTGTTTGTACTGGAGGTTTTCGCTGTTCAGGATAAACCGTTCCCCATCAATTGGACTCTCGGCCAGCTTCATCATGGCCAGCGCCACATCCCGCACATCTACAAAACCGGTTACCCCTTTGGTGTAAAAGCGGAGTCCCCTTTTTACCGAAAGGTAAAGCTGGGAACTTGAACGGGTTATGTCGCCCGGACCAATAATGATTGAAGGATTCACGATCGCCACACGGAGTCCTTCTTCCGAGCCTCTCCATACCTCTCTTTCGGCGCCATACTTACTTATGGCATACCAGGTGTTCCTGTTAGAAGTTTTCCAGGAAGCCGGTTCCTCAATGATATTGCCCTCCTTTGGCTGACCAATTGCTGCTACGCTGCTGCAATGGCAAAACCTCCCAATGCCCGCTTCGAGGCAGGCGTTCACCAGATTGGCCGTTCCTTCAACGTTGATTTTGAGCATTTGCTTGCGGTCGGCCGGAAGAAACGATACCAATGCGGCACAATGATACACCGTGCTTACCCCTTCGAGGGCTTCTCTTATACTGAAAACATCGTCGAGGTGAACTTCGGCCCATTCAACCTGCTCAAAAAGTTGATCACCTTCAGTGGGGTTGTACCATAAAAAAATCGCCCGGACCAGGTCAAGGTTGCTGCCTTTTCGATATGCTGCGCGTACTTGACGGCCACCGGCAGTTAATTCGTATAGCAGATGGGATCCAACCAAGCCGGTGGCCCCTGTAACAAAATTCATAAGTCGTTACTTTTTGGTTTCTCTAAAAGCTGCTCCTTCAAGAACTTCAACTCCATCCTTCAAAAAGAAAGTATTTTCAGGTCTTTTGGAAAAGATACAAAATTAACAAGCTTTTCATTGCCCGGGAGTGTTTTGCAATCGATTGCAGCGATTTTGCTGGCTTCAAGGCCATTAAAAGCATTACTTACTTTAAATTCTGTAATTTTGACAGCTGTGTTAATTTTTTCGAAAGCCTAAAAAAGATCAGATGAATTTCGTAGATGAGATGACGTGGAGGGGCATGATTCATGACATGATGCCTGGCACCCGGGAGTTGTTGCAAAAAGAAATGACTACGGCCTATGTTGGTATCGACCCAACAGCCGACTCCCTTCACATTGGCCACCTGGTAGGCATCATGATGCTGAAGCATCTCCAGTTGGCAGGCCATAAACCCATCGCGCTCATTGGTGGCGCCACCGGTATGATTGGCGACCCCAGCGGCAAAAGCGAAGAAAGGAATTTGCTTTCGGAGGAAGTGCTGAGGCACAATCAGCAGGCAATCAAAGCACAATTACTCAGGTTTCTGGATTTTGACTCCGGCCCAAACAGGGCTGAAATTGTAAATAACTACGACTGGATGAAAGAGTATAGTTTTCTGCAATTTCTTCGCGATGTGGGCAAGCATCTTACCCTGAATTATATGATTGCCAAGGACTCAGTAAAAAAGCGTCTTGAGACAGGCATTTCTTTTGCCGAATTTTCCTATCAGCTTATTCAGGCATACGATTACCTGCATCTGTACCAGAACAAAAACTGCAAACTTCAGATGGGCGGTTCCGACCAATGGGGAAACATCACCGCCGGAACTGAACTTATTCGTAGAAAAACCGGTGGCGACGCCTTCGCTCTTACTTGCCCGCTCATTACAAAAGCCGATGGCGGCAAGTTTGGAAAAACCGAACAAGGAAACATCTGGCTCGATGCCCGATATACGACACCCTACCGTTTTTATCAATTCTGGCTCAATTGTTCGGATGAAGACTCGGAGCGTTACATAAAGATTTTTTGCCTTTTTGGGCTTGAAGAAATAAAACGCATCATCGAGGAGCATCGTAAGGCCCCGCATCTGAGGCTGCTTCAAAAGGAGCTGGCTCGTGATTTAACCATCAGGGTGCATGGCGAAAGCGAATACAATAGCGCCCTGGAGGCCTCCGAAATTCTTTTCGGTGCAGGTACTACAGATACCCTTAAGAAACTTCCGCAAGATGTTTTCCTGTCGGTTTTCGAAGGAGTACCCATGTTTGAAGTTGATCTGGCAAAGATTCAGGAGGGAGTAAACATTGTCGATTTTCTGGCCGAAAAAACAGCCATTGCTCAAAGTAAGGGCGAAGCCAGGCGAATGATCAAGGAGGGCAGTGTAAGTATAAACAAGTTGAAAGCCGGCGAAACCACCCTCATTGGTCCTGAAAATATTATTAATGAAAAGTACATCCTGGTGCAACGCGGCAAGAAAAACTACTATCTGGTTTTAGTGGTTTAACAATGCAAAATTTAACTCAAACATAATGATAAAAACTCTTTTTCTGGTTTTTGTTGCGTCATTACTTTTATGGGTAGGGGCCTGTGCTCCCAAAGGCAGAAACCTGTTTCCAGAAGGAAACGACATTTTTGGCATTGCTACACCGGTAAGGCTCGAAGCCGACACCACCATGGTTTTCCTTTCGGATTATTTTCTGCAAGGTTCCATTGGGGGAATCGACTCTGTTGGCGGAGCCGATGCGTTGGAGTTTTTGCTGAAGCCCTGTAATGACACCCTCCTGGTAATTAAAACTCAGGCTCCGGTGCCAATTCTTTCAGAAATGCGTGTTTGGCTTGGCGGTAAGGTTTATAGCCTGATCCTGGAACGTGGGCATAAGATTGATTTTCCGTTTGTTTTCGACCCCAAAGGAGCGACCTACCGCTCAGTGTATCTGAGGGGCGATATGACCAACTGGAGCCAGGTGCCCCTGAGTTTGGTTGACGGTAAATGGCAGAGAATTCTGGATATAGCTCCGGGAAATTTTCATTATCAGTTGGTTTTAGACGGGCGACATACAACGGATCCAAACAATCCGGTGCTTGTTGACAACAACCTGGGTGGAGTGAATTCCCTGCTAAGCCTCCCGGGTATTGACCGCACCCTTACCCCCCACCTGTTTACCCGTGAGGCAAACCGCTTCGAAATTCAGTTGGGTTTTGATAATGCTTTAGATGAATTGTTTGTCTTGTGGCAGAACTTTTTGCTTCCAGCCGAATCGGTAGTTCGCCGCGACGACCATTTCATTATGAAGGTGCCGGGCGATGCACGAACTATGGAAAGAAGCTTTCTAACGATTAAGGGCTACAACAGCTACGGACCATCGAACGATTTGCTTATTCCCCTGCAGAAGGGGATACCGGTTCGCGACCCGGAAAAGCTGACCCGGGATGACAAGGAAGCCACCATACTTTATTTTATGATGGTTGACCGGTTCAACAACGGAAATCCGGCCAACGACCAACCGGTTCTGGATCCTGAAGTAGATCCCAGGGCAAATTTCTTTGGTGGCGATATCGACGGAATTACCCAAAAACTCGAAGACGGATATTTTGAGCGGCTGGGTGTGAATGCCATCTGGTTTACTCCCATTACCCAAAACCCCCTCGATGCCTTTGTGGAGTTTCCTGCCCCGCATCGCAAATACACCGGATATCACGGCTATTGGCCGGTTACCCTTACCACCGTAGATCATCGCTTTGGCGACAAAGAGTCTTTCCGCCGGATGGTACAAACGGCTCACGCGAACGATATGAGGGTGTTGCTCGACTTTGTTTCCAACCATGTGCATGAAGAAAACCAACTGATCATCGACAACCCCGATTGGGCTACCGATCTTGTATTGCCCGACGGGCGCAAGAACATCAGGCTTTGGGATGAACAAAGACTCACAACCTGGTTCGATACCTTTTTGCCGAGCCTCGATTTTTCCAAGCCTGAGGTTATTCAAACCATGGTCGATAGCGCTTTTTACTGGATTAAAGAATATAACCTTGATGGATTCAGGCACGATGCCACCAAGCATATCCCAAACGAGTATTGGCGCGCACTCACCCGCAAGCTAAGGGAAGAACTCATGGTTCCGTATCAGCGGAGAATTTTCCAGATTGGCGAAACCTTCGGCAACCGCGAGCTTATTGGTGGTTTTATTGGCAGCGGTTTGCTCGACGGCCAGTTCGACTTCAACCTTTATTTCGATGCCCGTTCGGTGTTTGGCTCCGACCAGGGCTCGTTTCAGCTCCTAAACCGGTCGTTACATCAAACATTCAATTTTTATGGATTTGTTAACCTCATGGGCAATATTACCGGCAATCACGATATGGCCAGGTTTATTTCCCTTGCTGGCGGCGATTTGCGGTTCGACGAGAACCAGATAGAAGCAGGCTGGAATCGCGAAATAGGTGTTGGCGACCCGATTGGCTACGACAGATTGGCATCGCTCATTGCTTTTATCATGACCATTCCCGGTGTGCCGGTAATTTATTACGGCGACGAAATCGGTATTCCCGGAGCCAGCGACCCCGACTCGAGAAGGCCTATGGTGTTCGAAAACCTCACCGAAAACCAAAATCGCTTAAGAGGCCGCACTTCAAAACTTACGGGCATCAGGAGCCAAAACCTCGAATTTATTTACGGTGACTTCAAAACCCTGCATGTTACCGACGAAACCTTTGCTTATTCAAGAAGCCATTTTGGCGATAAAAGCATAGTGGTGTTTAACAAAAGCCGCCAGCCCCAAACAATAATGATTGAGCTTCCGGGACGGTTTGCCGCACTTGAGTATATAAATAATTTCGGGTCGAAATTTAGCCTCGAAGGCAATACACTTTCGATAGAGCTACCTCCGAGTGGATTCGAAATATTAAACAGCAGATAAACTGTTAATTTATGTCAGCCAAAGAATATCCAAAAAAGCGCATTGCCCTGGTGGCACACGATAAGCGCAAGAAGGACCTGCTTCAGTGGGTGAATTGGAACAGGCAGGCACTAGCCGACCAAATTCTCTATTGTACCGGAACCACCGGCCGCTTTGTTGAAGAGGCTCTTATTGACCCGGAAACAGGAAAGCCCCCTTTCAAAATAAATATCACCAAGTTGAAATCCGGTCCTTTGGGAGGCGATCAGCAATTGGGTGCACTTATCTCTGAAGGAAAAATCGACCTGATGATTTTTTTCTGGGACCCCATGCAGCCCCAGGCGCACGATGTGGATGTGAAAGCATTGTTGCGAATAACCGTGCTTTATAATGTGCCAACTGCCTGCAACCGGTCAACAGCCGATTTTCTGATTTCTTCAGAGTTCTTTGCAAAACCCTACAAGCGCATGCCCATGGATTTTAAGGGCTATTTAAACCGAAACATTGAATTAGACTAAAGTTGAAATAAATCAAACCAATCCAAATTATGAATAACGTAAGATCACCGTTTGCTGTAATGCTTGTTCTGGCAGTTGTTATTGCCGGCTTTACCGGATGTAGGCCTGCCGGGCAGGACCAACTCCCCCTTTCGACGGTCTCGCACCCTGAGTGGAGCAAGAATGCCAATATTTATGAAGTGAATATAAGGCAATTTACCCCTGAGGGAACCTTCAAGGCTTTCCTGCCGCACCTCGACCGGCTACAGGATATGGGCGTTGATATTCTTTGGTTTATGCCCATTCAGCCCATTGGAATAGTGAATCGCAAAGGCACCCTTGGCAGCTATTATTCAATTAAGGATTACAGGGCTATCAACCCTGAGTTCGGCACCATGGAAGACTTCAAAACCGTGGTAAGAGAAGTTCAGGCCCGCGGCATGTACGTGATGCTCGACTGGGTGGCAAACCACACGGCTTGGGATCATCATTGGGCTACCACGAACCCCGAGTTTTACACCCGCGACGAGAACGGCAACTTTATGGCGCCAAATGCCGACTGGTCGGATGTGAAAGATTTGAATTACGATAATCCTGCAGTATGGGACGCCATGATTGCCGAGATGCGCTTTTGGGTTGAAGAAATTGGTGTTGACGGTTTCAGATGTGATGTTGCTTACATGGTGCCGACCGAATTCTGGGAAAGGGCCATTAGTGAGCTGGAGCAGGTAAAGCCCCTCTTTATGCTTGCCGAAGCCGAGGAGCCGGCTTTGAATCTGAATGCATTTGAAATGTCGTATGGCTGGAGGCTGCACCACATGATGAACGACATTGCCAACGGTCGTGCCGATGTTATCGCTCTCGACCAATATTTCTTTACCGACAATGCCGGAAATTTCCCCCGCGGGTCGTACAAAATGTATTTTATTACCAACCACGACGAGAATTCCTGGGCAGGTACAGAGTTTGAGCGTCTTGGTCCGGCAGTGAATGCATTCTCGGCTCTTACAGCAACCGTACCGGGTATGATCCTTTTATACAACGGGCAGGAGTCAGGCTTTAACCGTAGGCTGGAATTTTTCGAGAAAGACTCTGTTGACTGGAATGGATTCAGGTATCATGGATTTTTCCAAACGCTGCTTCATCTGAAAAGCCGCAACCAGGCACTTTGGAATGGCCTTGCCGGAGGACCAATGGAAAGGGTAAATACTTCGCAAGATCATGCTGTGTTTGCTTTTGTAAGGGAAAAAGAAGATGATAAAGTTTTCGTCGTCCTGAATCTTTCAGGCCAGACCTTGGATTTCACCCTGCAGGGCAACCTGTTTACCGGCAGTTACACCGAAGTTTTCAGCGGCGAGGAGGTCACTTTTGCTGCCAATCAATCGCTCAATCTGGAACCATGGGGTTACAGGATTTTTGAAAGGTAGGGAACTTCCAAGCATCATAAAACCGTCGCGCTGCCTTTCTGCCGACGGTTTTATGTTTTATTGCCGTACTGTTTTCGGTAAGTTCCTTGAGGCTGCCTTAAGAAAGAAACGAATTGGCGAAATGGAGCATGTGCATCGAGGCAGGTTGTATATGCTTTTGAAGGTCTAATGCTTTGGTTTAAAACAAGTTTCGGCAAAAGCTTTTGTAAACTTGAGCGTTTGGTGTCGGGCTTCGTAAAACCCCATGTGCCCAACTTCCTTCAGAATCAGTGCGTGTGCTTCGGCAGCAAGCGCCATCTGCACCCAAATGTTTTCGAAGGCAATTCTTGGGTCTTTATGCCCGGCAATGAACATGATCGGGTAGTTTGCATTTATCAGAACCTCGAGTGTACTGCTTCTGTCCTTCATGCCTTCCTGAGCAGCAATAATGGCCTTTTTATCCATTTTCTTCGCCTGTGCTACGAGTTCCGCAATCTGGGGAGCGCAACGCTCCTGGTTTTCCGGTGCAAAAAGGCCAGGAATAAAATTAAACAAAAAGCCCTGGTGGTCTTCTTTTATAATCTTAATGGATTTTTCGCGGCCTTCGCGGGCTTCGTCGCTGTCAACAAGCGATGTGCTGTGATACAAACCCAGGCCTTTGATCAGTTTCGGATAATTCTTTGCTGCTGCCAGGGCGACGTAACCTCCCATTGAATGTCCAATTACCACCGCTTCGGAGATTTTTAGTTGGTCCAAAACAGATTTTACGACCTCACTCATAAGGTCCATAGTGTGAACCTCGGCCAGGCTTTCACTTTCTCCATGACCAGGCAAATCGATGGCAATCACCCGGAACTTGTCCGACAATTCCTCAAGGTAATCTTCCCAAATGAATGTAGATCCCGTAAAACCGTGCAGGAGTATCACCGCGTGCCCGGAACCTTTTTGCCTGAAGAAAACCTGAGAATCCTTAAATATGACTTTTAAAGTTTCAGCTTCCCGTTTCATGGACATTTTTTGCTTTTATATAGGTTTAAAATTAAGGCAAAAATTTATTTGAAAAACATTTATCTTTTATTTTGTTTACTTTTACTTTGGAAAAATGTTGCAGGCTAATGGGTTAAGTATATTATGAGTACTGGCGAATCATTCAAGGTGCTGGTTGTTGACGATGATCAGCACAATTTATTATTGTTAAAGCAAATTCTGAAGAAAGAACCCTATCAGGTCGTAGGAGTCACTTCAGGAGCTGAAGCAATAAAGGTGTTGGAAAAGGACTTGTTCGACCTGGTGCTTCTCGATATCTTAATGCCGGAAATGGATGGGTTGGAGGTATGCCGTCTCTTAAAAGCCTCACATCGAACCAAGAAAATTCCGATAATTTTTATCACCGCTTTGAGGAATATCCATGAGGTTGTTCAGGGATTCGAGGCGGGAGCCGTTGATTATATCACCAAGCCGTTTAACCGCCAGGAGTTGACTGCAAGGGTGAGGACACACCTGCAACTAAAGAGCGCTTCCGATACTATTTCCGAACAGAACCTCCAGTTGAAGCTGGAAATCGATCACCGCAAGCAAACCGAAGAAAAATTCCAGGCACTTTCGCAATCGGCCTTCGAAGCAGTGATGTTTGTAAAAGGAAATCAAATTATAGAGGCAAACAGAGCAGCTTTGGATGCTTTCCAATTTGATGCAGAAGCGTTCTTCAAGTTTCCGGCTGTCCAGATTGCGGCAGGCAACCATCAGAAAAACCTGGCCGAAATATTGAAAGGCGACCTCCCCGGTCCTTGGGAAATGGAGTTTATACGCCACGACGGAACCAAGTTTTATGGACAGTTGAAGCACCAGTCTTTTGTTTATCGAAACGCACACATCAACGTTTTGGCCGTCAGTGATATTACCCGTTTAAAGCAATTGGAAAACCAGGTGCGCAATGCTATTACCGAAACCGAGGAGCGAGAACGTAAGCGGTTTGCAATGGATTTGCACGACGGCTTGGGTGTTTTGCTTTCCACCCTGAAAATCTATGTTACCCTATTGCAGAAGCCTCAAAAATCGGAAGAAGACCGCAATCATCTAATCAACGAAATAAAAACCAATCTGAACGAAGCTGTGGCGTCGGCGAAACGCATCGCCAACAACCTAACACCCAGTACACTTGACCACTACGGCCTGATGCCGGCCCTCGAATCTTTCGCTCAAGGCGTCATGCGTTCAGGAGCTTTGAAAATCCACCTGTCGGGCAGCTTGAAACTCACCCGGCCAGCCAAAAACATTGAGGTCAACCTCTACAGGATTTGTACAGAGTTGATTAACAACACCCTTAAGCATGCCGGTGCAAAAAATATTTACATCAATCTCGACCTGCACAATGGCAGGGTTGATATGAGCTACACCGACGACGGGAAAGGATTCGATTTCAACCAAACATTAATGAATGACGCCGCCGGGCACGGTTTAAAAAACATTCAGACCCGGATTCAGTTTCTGAATGGCCGCCTAACTTCCGAAAAAAGCCGAAAACGTGGAATGTCGTTGCGCATGGAAATTCCTTTAAAATAAAAAAGTTGGCAGATTAGATAATTTGTTTTTAATTTTGAATGTAAAATTCGGTGAATTGGCTGTTATTTTATAGAATCGTTTATGGAAAAAAAAACCAGGATAATGATTGTCGAAGACCACCACATCTTTCGGAAAGGTCTTCACTTGCTTCTGAGGGAAATGCCCGGAGTAATGATTTGCGGAGAAGCTAACAACGGGCAGGAGTTTTTGGATACCTACGAAAAATTGCAGCCAGACATAGTTTTTATGGATATCCAAATGCCGGTCCTCGGTGGTATCGATGCCACCAGGGAGGCGCTCAAACGTGACCCAAACCTGAAGGTTGTTGCTATAAGTATGTTTGGAGAAGAGGAATACCTTGTAAGTATGCTCGAAGCGGGCGTGAAAGGTTTCCTTTTAAAAACCGTAGAGGAACATGAACTGCGAAAAGCAATTGCGTTGGTGTCGGAAAACAAAAACTATTTTTCTGACGAATTGATTCCCACCCTTACTTCTTCACTGGTAAGGAGCATGAACAAAGGAAATGTCAGTGAACCTGAATTGCGCGAAGAATTAACCAACCGCGAACTGGAGGTACTCAATCTCATTTGCAAAGGATTCACCATTAAGGAAATTGCCGACAAATTGTTTATCAGCCAGCGAACCGTCGATGGGCATAAGGCCAACCTGTTCAGAAAAGCCGGGGTTGACAGCAGTGTAAAACTTGTAACCTTTGCAATAAAAAACAAACTTTACAAGGTGTAGGGTTTGCTAAAGCCCTGAAGAGCCATTTACTTCTTGCTTCGGTCCTCGCAAAGCTCCATAAGTACCCCTTGGGTTGATTTTGGATGCAGAAAGGCAATATCAAGCCCCTCAGCTCCTTTTCGCGGTGCCTTGTCAATCAATAACACGCCCTTGCTTTCGAGACTCTGAAGGGCTCCTTCAATTCCCTGGGCGGCAAATGCCAGGTGGTGAACCCCCTCGCCTCTTTTTTCAATGAATTTTCCAATGGGGCCTTCGGGATCGGTCGATTCGAGCAACTCGATCTTGGTCTGGCCCAGCATGAAAAAAGCGGTTTTTACCCTTTGATCCTTTACCTCTTCGATGGCGTAACATTTCAAGCCCAATACTTCTTCGTAAAATTTTATGGATTCTTCCATGTTTTTTACGGCTATGCCAATATGCTCAATGTGTGTAAGTTTCATATTATGGAAATTTTTTAGAAAGTTCTTTTATACTTCTGTTTCTTTCAATTTGAGACCACCCAGTTTACTTCTGAATCCCAGTTCTGACGAATTTGAATAGTCTGTGGTTTTACAAAAACCGGTTCAGGCTGCCTTCTTTTCATGAAATGACCTGTATCCCATATTCCGTTTTTGTTCAGGTCGTGTATCAGCCTGATATGGTATGTAGCCGGCAGCAAATGGGGAATTACACACGCCCCTCCGGGAGGCACCAGCATTTCGTGAACCAACCGGCCCCGGCTGTCGGTCAGGTGCAATAAAAGCTGCCCTTTTTCAGTTTCAAACGGGATGTTTAAAAACAGCGTTCCGTAATCCTCAAGCTTAGTGGTGCTGAAGGTAGAGCGCAGGGTATCGTTGGATTGTCCGAAAATATCGGTCAATGCTCCCGGCAACATCAGGAAGTGGTATCGTTTATCTTGTTCCAGGGGTGTTTGCAGGATCAGTTTTCGGTTTAGGGGTGCAACAAAAGAAAAATCAGGTTTAACCACCACCGAATCAGCGTCCATCATAAAAATGAAGGTCGTGTCGAACGACTGTAAGGGATTGTCGGCAATAATTTGGAGGGGGCTGAAGTAAGGCAGCGAGGCCTGGCCTATTGTGTTCAGCCTTACGGGAGTTTTTGGTGTTGGCTCTACTTCGTTAGGTCGAAGGCGCACGGCTCTTGGCTGGGTGGCTATTCTGATTGTGTCCAAAACCAATGACCGGTCAGAGACTTCCAGGAACAAAGAATCAGGCACTGGTTGCAAGACCCAGAGGTGCAAAGTGTCGCCACCTGCCCAAGGCTCAGACATATACCAGGTCTCTGGCAGCGTTTGGCTCAAATCTCTAAAAACAATAGAGTCGAAAGGCACTCTGAAATTCAGGTTTATGAAACCTTTCCGTGGCACCGAAGTCGAAACAAGCCGCTGCAGTGTATCCGGCTCCAAAAACATATTCAATTCCAGATTAAGCGCCCGCATTTCGTTGTTCTCTTTTGGGGAGATGTCGGCAACTCCCGTTGCCTCTTGTCGGTTCATAATCCCAGGACCCGTTCTTTGAGGAGTGGCGTCTGCCCTGGCAGGACGTGCCCCGGCTCCTGCTGGCTGTACTTGGTCTTCCTCAATCAATGGAACGGTATCAGCAGGCTGCAGAGCCGGATCTACCCAAACAGGAACTACCAGGGTGTCTAAAAAGGCAATGCGCTCCGTTGGCAGGTCGAAAAGGAAATTGGCATTCAGGTCGTTGAGGGCAAAAATCATATAAGTACCCGTTGCAATATTCCCAATCCGGAATCTGCCCTCCTTGTCAGTTTTGGCCAAATATACCGGTGGTTCCTTGTAAGGAACAGAATCGTTGCCCGGATGATAAAGCATTACATATACCTCTTCCTCGGGTTTTTGGCTAAAGGCATTGGTAACCACACCCGATAGGGAAAGGGAATCCACAAAAGGGCCTGTCGAAAAAACCACCTGAAAATTGGGGATGGCGTTGCCTTCGGTTATATCGGAAATGGCATTACCAAAAAAGAAATTATAAGTAGTGTTGGCCCTAAGGGTATCCTGCCATTGCAGAATAACGGATCTTCCTCTTATTCTCGCCTGCGCCTTGTTTGGAAGGGGTGGCGACACGAGCAGTTTTTGATCGATATTGGTTAGCTGTACAAATTCGTTGAAGTACAACCGAACCTCATCTCCTACAAAATTGGGACCGTTTATCGGAGGAGTGCTCCGCAATAACTCCGGTGGCGTTTCATCTTGAGGACCCCCGGTTGGGGCTACCACATTGGCGCAGGAAAAAAGGAACAGAATCGTTGCAATCCCAGCGGTTCCGGTTATAAAAACAGAGAGTCTTTGTCTCAGAGAGGATATGTACTTCCTTAGTTTCAATGTATTTGCTTTTGGTTTTGCAAAATTATCAATTATTTACAGCGCTACACTTCTGTCTTGTTGGAGGTAGGCCCTCGGTAGTATTTCGAAACGGTAGTTTTTGCTCAAAAAATGATCCAAAAACTTTGGAAGCATAATGCGGCAGTTGATAATAGCCTGAGGTGAATCGTGAAACAGCACGATGCTTCCATCATGGGTCTTGCTGAATAATTTTCTTAAGGAATGATCATTATGGTCCTTCCAGTTGTAGTCTTCTGCCGAAGCGCTCCACATCACTATTTGAAAACCCATTTTGCGAAGAGCTGCCGTTTGGTTTGGTGTAATTCGTCCAAAAGGTGGCCTGAACAAAGACAGGGGCATGGTCTGATTGTGCTTACCTGCATTTTCAGTATAGGCTGCCAATGATGTTTTCCATCCGTCGAGATGCAGCCACCCGTGGCTCCCCAAACCATGACCTCTGTTTAGAATATCGCCCACAAGCTCGGGATATTGTTCTGCCTTTTCGCCCAATACGAAAAAAGTGGCCTTTACCCGAAAGGAATCAAGCACCTCAAGCACCTCTTCGGTGATTCCCGGATTGGGGCCGTCGTCAAAAGTCAGATACAGGCGCTTCTGCCCGGCAGGCATCTGCCACAACAGGTGCTTTCCGGTAAGGCATTTGAGCCAGAAAGGGGGTTTTTGTTCGAAACTCAATCGTAATATGCAAAAAAGGTGAATATTAAATCAAATCCAATCGTTAAGTTATGTTAGCTGCATTGCGTTTTGGCTAATGACCCAAAAGACTTGTACCTCCTGAAAACAGGTTTGGTTTTAGCCTGCTTACGGGAGGTACAAAGCTTCATTTGTTTTTGCTTCAAATGGTTGTCCTATCTTCGTCCATAAAGACGTGTCAACTCCAGCAGGTCTTCAGCAATCTGTGGGAAGAGCGCTTCTTTCCGGTAGCGCCATTTCCAGTATCCTGATGGTTTGCCTGGGAAATTCATACGCGCATCCGAGTCAAGTCTGATCAGGTCCTGCATTGGCGCTATGGCTGTGTCGGCCACCGTGCTCCATGCAAGCTTTATGAACGACCATGCCGGGTCGGTCTCATCCACATGGAAGTATTTTTTCATTAGAAGACGGTCTTCATCCTTCACCGATTTGAATTGCCCCAGGGTAGTGTCGTTATCGTGGGTTCCCGTGTAAACCACGCAGTTTTTATTGAAGGTGTGGGGCATAAAGTCGTTTTCTTCGGCGCTGTCGAAAGCAAACTGGAGTATTTTCATTCCCGGGAGGCCGAATCCGTCGCGCAGTTCTATCACATCGGGAGTTATCAAGCCTAAGTCTTCGGCAATAATGGGAGGGTTGTCGAGTTTTTCGTATAGGGTTTCGAGCAGTTCAATTCCGGGAGCTTTGATCCATTCGCCTTTTATGGCGGTAGTCTCTCCAAAAGGTACAGCCCAGTAAGCCGCCAGACCTCTGAAGTGGTCAATGCGAATTACGTCGTAAAGAATCAGATTGGCCTTAATGCGTTCTACCCACCAGGAGAATTCATCATTTTGAAGGGCTTCCCAGTTGTAAATAGGGTTGCCCCAAAGCTGGCCTGTTTCGCTGAAATAATCGGGTGGAACACCGGCTACCGTGCGTGGTTTCAGCTTTGCGTCGAAGTCAAAAAACTCGGGTTTCGACCATGCATCGGCGCTGTCGGCTGCCACATAAAGCGGTATATCCCCGATAATCTTGATGTCGTTCAGGTTGGCATAAGCCTTTATTTCCTGCCATTGACGGAAAAATAAAAACTGAAGAAATCTGTAAAATGCAATATCATCGGCCAGTTTTTCCTTTAGGGCAGATAGTACATCGGGCTTGCGGATCTTTACCCCAGCATCCCATTCCGACCATGCTTTACCGCCAAAATGATTTTTCAATGCCATAAAAAAGGCGTAGTCTTCGAGCCAGAACTTGCTTTTTTTGGCAAAGTTTTCATATTGCATCTGTCGCATCCTGCAGTTGTTGGCCTTGAATCTGGCGTGGGCTTTTTGCAGCAGCGGGTATTTGTACTGATAAACTGCACCAAAATCCACCACGTCGTCATTAAAGTTTGCTTCTGCAGGCAGTTCATTGAACTCAAGCAGGCCTTCATTGACCAGTTTCTGAAGGTTTATCAGCAGCGGATTTCCCGCGAATGCTGAAAAGCACTGGTAAGGCGAATCGCCATAACCGGTATGCCCTAAGGGTAGAATTTGCCAAATCTTTTGCCCTGACGTTACCAGAAAATCTACAAACTCATAAGCTTCTGCGCCCAGGGTGCCTATACCATAGGGGCCTGGCAGCGAGGTGATATGCAACAGTATTCCGCTCGAACGCTCGTTTTTCATTTCATTAACCTTTTTTTGAATAACCTTTTAAAAATAATTTGACCTTATTGCATTACCCTGATGTTTGTTTTCGAACAATGACAAAGATCGGAGGGTATAACGCAGGCAATGTTTTTTTTTTCCTATGAACCTTCGGTGTCGAGGGGTTGGTCTTTTACGACGAATACGAAAAGGCCACCAATGATCATGAAGACTCCCGCCAATATTATAATATAGATGGCTTGTCCATCAAAAAGGAATCTCAGTATTTGCCCCCCAATGAGTCCGCTGATAATCTGTGGAATGACCACTGTAAGATTAAACAACCCCATATAAACACCAATACGTTTGGCCGGCAAGGTACCCGACAAAATGGCGAATGGCAATGCGAGAATTGCCGCCCAGGCAATACCAACGCCAACCATAGAAACCAAGTACATGTGTTGTCCTGTGAATAAATACGTGGAGATATAACCAACACCTCCTAAAATAAGTGAATAAGAATAAACCGCTTTACGGCCTAGCAGCTTAATCAGCTTAGGAAGCGCAATTGAATAGAGCGCAGCTACAAGGCTGTAAACAGCAAAGCCTATTCCTACCCAGTTTCCGGCACTTTCGAATGCGATTCGCAGAGATTGGTCGGTTTCTGTTTCCGGATTAAATCCCACGGGTACACCAAAATAATGTTGAGATACGGCTGTGGTTGAATAAACCCACATTAAAAACAAAGGAAACCACGAAAAGAACTGCACAACTGCTAATTGCTTCATGGTTTTGGGCATGTTTCGCAGAAGGCTGAATAAACTTTCTTTTTTAGCTTTATCTTCCTCGGTAATATTGTTGTACTTTTCAAATTCCTTAGGCGGGTGTTCCCTGGTCTTCAGAACGGTAACCAAAACACTTACAAGCAGCATCGCGCCTCCTATATAGAACGACCAGATCACAGAAGGAGCCACCTGGCCGGCCGGCGCCTCATTGGCTGTTCCAAAGGCAGTAAGAATAAACGGAAGAGCCGAACCTATTACTGCTCCAACATTGATCAGAAAACTTTGCACGGAGTAACCAACATTCCTTTGCTCATCGGGGGTCATATCGGCAACTAAAGCCCTGAAAGGCTGGAAAGTAACATTAAAAGAGCCATCCATTAAGGCGAGAACTAAAACCAGCCCAATGATTCCACCAAATCTTACAATTATGGGAGCGTTTGGCATCAAAAACATGGAAATCATAGCCACCAGCGCCCCAAAGAAAATAAATGGCATGCGCCGTCCCATTCTGGTCCAGGTTTTGTCGCTTGCTGCTCCGACCAGTGGTTGCACCAGAAGTCCCATTACCGGGGCAACAATCCAGTATAGGGATAAGTCGTGCGGATCAACTCCAAGGGTTGTCAATATTCTGCTCACATTAGCATTTTGGAGCGCAAACCCAAACTGCACTCCAAGAAAACCAAAACTCAGATTCCATATTTGCCAAAAACTCAAATTTGGTTTCTTGCTCATAGATTATTTAGTTGAATTTGATAACGAAAAAATTTTCATTGGTTTTATAACCACTCCAGCCTTTAAATGGAAAGAATTTGCCTTTAAATAGACCATTATTTCGGAAAAAATAATGGCGGGTAAAGGTAATTTATTTTTTTAGTCCAGAATAGATTTGGAGCAACTTGCAAAACACCCTTCAGATAGCTCTGCAACAAGGCTTTTTGGTTTCTCAAGAAGATGGTTTATGAGATTTTTGCCATCGAATTTTCCAGGCCTTTTGGGCTCGTTAAATGTTAAGATAATTCATCAGCGACTCGAACCGATGATTCAGCAGGTCGTCGAGCTTACTCTCTTCCGAAAATGAAGCCAAAATCTGATAATTATATCGATGGAATGTTTGTATTACAGGTGATAGGTCTATTTTGTTCAATTTTACGACTACTTCAATACGTTTGCTGTCGGGGAACGCATTTACGTATGAACTAAGCACCTTGGCATCATTGCTTTCTACAATGCGCGCTATTTCCGAAAGGGAATAATCATGATCATTCATTTCCAGGACAATGATGCCACCTGGCTGGCTAACCGAAGTAACAATGGCCATTTCTATTAATATCCTGTCGATACCTATGCATCCCAAATAATTCTCCTTCATATCAAGTACCGGCACCAAGGTAATTTTATGTTCCGCGGCTATACGCAAAACATCATAAAAATGCTGGTAACTAAAAACATAGGGCCTCGAAAACGAAAGTTTGTAATTTTCAATGGGTTCATCAATGATATTCATGGAAAGGATGCTTGCTTCCGAAAGCAGCCCAATGTACTTTTCGTTGTTTACAACCGGTGCGTGCGAAGCCCGGGCCTCTTCCAACCAAGCCAAAGCGGTGCCTGCCTGGTCGGTGGATTTCAGCGGAGGCACAAAAACTGTAATAAGGTCTTTGGCAAGCATTGCAAATGGTTTTGACCGTGTGAAGGTATAAATAAATTTTTTGGGAACGGATTTCTTTTAGAAAACCATTGTAGAAATTTTGAATTGTTGGTAAAAATTTCGGGATTGATCGTTTTGTGCTAATTTTGTCTTCCACAAGTATCAGACCTTTAAGGGTTGTAGTTGCGGGAATAGCTCAGTTGGTAGAGCATCAGCTTCCCAAGCTGAGGGTCGCGGGTTCGAGTCCCGTTTTCCGCTCTGAGTTTTTGATAGAAAAATAAACATACCGCATGGGTACAGGTTTTGATTAACAACTGCCTTTCCCTGTGCGGTAAAAATTTTTTGGGATATGACACGACTCAGCGTGAACATCAATAAGATAGCCACCCTGCGAAACGCCAGGGGAGGCAACGTGCCCGACTTGCTCAAAGTGGCTATTGATTGCGAACGTTTTGGCGCACAGGGTATTACCGTTCACCCCCGCCCAGACGAGCGCCATATCCGCATGCGCGATGTGTATGACCTGAAACCGGTAGTAACTACCGAGTTCAACATCGAAGGTTATCCTTCCAAAAAATTCCTGCAACTGATCGCCGATATTCGCCCTGCACAGGCAACCCTGGTGCCCGACCCGCCAAACGCCCTTACATCCAATGCCGGTTGGGATACTATAAAACATGCCGCATTCTTAAAGGATGTGATTGCCGAAATAAAGAGCTACGGTGTCCGCACTTCCATTTTCATTGGAACCGATCCTGATTTGATATACAGGGCAGCCGAAACCGGCACCGATAGGGTTGAGCTTTATACAGAACCTTATGCTGCAGCCTTTTCTGCTGGTCGCGCCAAGGCAGTGGAGCCATTCGTTAGGGCTGCTGAAGTTGCCCACCAGGCTGGACTTGGTTTAAATGCCGGACACGATCTGAGTCTCGACAACCTGAAGTACTTCGCACAAAGGGTACCATACCTGCTCGAGGTTTCGATCGGCCATGCCCTGATTTCCGACGCCCTGTATTTTGGACTCGAAAACACCATACAGCTCTATTTGCGCGAATTGCAGATACATTAAGCCGATAACTTTGCTTGGCTTTGCGGGCAATGTTGGGTGGCACGTATGGTTTTAAGATTGTGGTTTAAGAATTCTTGCCAGCATGCAACTTTATTATAAGGAGGCCGGTTCTGGTCAACCCTTGATTATTTTACACGGACTTTTTGGCATGTCGGACAATTACATGTCAATAGCCTCTTCGCTGGCTTCCGACTTCCGGGTATTTACGGTTGACCAGCGCAACCATGGTCGCAGCGGGCATAGCAATATTTTCTCGTATGAGGCCATGAGTGATGATTTGCTACACTTTATGGAGGATAGATGCCTGCCAAAAGCGCACCTACTTGGCCATTCGATGGGCGGTAAAACGGCCATGCAATTTGCTTTCGATCATCCGGAGAAGGTAATCCGACTGGTGGTAGCCGACATGACTCCCGCCGAAAGGCCAGTGAACAGCCGGCATCAGCAACTTATTGAACTGATGCTCAGCATTGACCTTGCACAGTTTACCAGCAGGGTGGAATTGGCTAAAATGCTGGAAGATGAAATTCCATCATACCGGCTGCGTCAATTTATCCTGAAAAACCTTTATTTTAAAAGCAAAGACCAGCTTGGGTGGCGGCTGAATCTGCAGGATATTTATGAGAACCTGCATGAGATGTTCAAAAGGGTGAACCACCGTGGCCGGTTAGCAAACCCAACGCTTTTTCTGCGGGGCGAATTGTCGGATTATATTCAGGGCTCTGATATAGAACTGATTGGGAAGTTGTTCGAGAATGTCGAAATTACGACCATTCCTGGAGCCGCACATTGGCTGCATGCCGACAATCCGGCATTTTTTACCGAGGCCGTGAGGACTTTTCTTTTGAAGGAGGCTGAAGGTGAAGGGTAAAAGTAAAGGATAAAGGATAAAGGATAAGGATTGCTCTCTTTCGGCGGGTAAAGCCTTCCTGCAGCAAGCAGGCTGAAGGCGATAAGGGTTAAAGTAAGGATCATTCCAAAGTTGGAAAGAGCATCGGCTTAGCGGCAATGAAATTGCCGCCCGAAAAAACAAAAAACCGCCTCGGAATGAAGCGGTTTGAGTGGGCGATGACGGATTGTTCGCCTTCTGCTCACCGGCTCGGCCTTCGGCCTCGGGTCGAACCGCCTTGTTTTTTATTTTTTTTGGGAATAAAAAAACCGCCTCGGAATGAAGCGGTTTAAGTGGGCGATGACGGATTCGAACCGCCGACCCCCTGCTTGTAAGGCAGGTGCTCTGAACCAGCTGAGCTAATCGCCCGGAGTTTTTCCTGAAAAACCTTTGGTTTCTAATCCTGTCCCCAGGCAATTCACGGGGCGAATTAGAGACTGCAAAATTAAAGAAAAATAGTATCCTCTGAATTTTTTGAAAAACTTTTTTCAGAATGCTGTGGATTCATCCTGTTGGCACGAAAAGGCGATACTTTCCAGGTAAAAAAGCCATCATGCATTATTCTGAAAAAAGAGGTACCAGCGAGAACGAATTTACATCGAACAGGCCTCGATCGCTAAGTTTCAGTTCGGGAATTACCAGCAGCGCCATGAACGAGAGGGTCATGAATGGAGCCTGAAGTGTTGTGCCGAGATTTTTTGCCGCCATATCTATGCCCTTATACCATTTGGCTGTTTGGTATCCATCGTTTTGGGTCATAATGCCTGCCACCGGCAGGGGCAAAAGCCAATGCCGGCTTCCTTCCACCGCCACGATGCCCCCATGGCTATCAACCAGCAGGTTGATGGCGCGGATGATGTCGTTGTCGTTGGTTCCAACCGCCAGTATGTTATGACTGTCGTGCGCCACCGTTGTTGCCAGGGCACCGCTTTTTAAACCAAACCCCTTGATAAAAGCCAGGGCCGGTGGGGCCGGTTCATAACGGTTGAGGGCAACCAGTTTCAGAATATCATTGCCGGTGTCAGTTTCTACAAAACCACGCTCCACCCTGGGAGCAACCTCTATGGATTTTGTAAAGAGCTGCCCTTCAACCACCTGTATTACACGCATCTTGCCTGGTCGGACTTTTAACTTCAACATGCCCGGTTCGACCTGGCCGGTGTAAAAGCGATTGGGTACTTCTTCTTTTACGTTTTCCAGCAAGGTTCTTCCCCGTTCGGCCACCTTTACCCCCTCAATGTAGGTTTCAAGCACATTAAAATCTTTCAGATTGTCAATTACAACCAGGTCGGCCGGGTCGCCCTGCTGCAGCAATCCGTTGTTTAATCCGTAATGTAGTTTCGGGATGAGCGTAGCGCTACGAAGAACGTCAAAAACATCGTAACCCAGCGCTATGGTCTTTTTTACCAAGAGATTGATGTGCCCTTCGACCAGATCGTCGGGGTGTTTATCGTCAGAGCAAAACATGAGCAACGAAGCATTTGAAGCCATGAGCGGAATCAGTGCATCAAAATCGCGTGCGGCACTTCCTTCTCGGATTAGAATCTTCATTCCTAAGGCCAATTTTTCTTCAGCTTCTTCTATTGTTGAGCACTCATGGTCGGTGGAAATGCCTTCCGATACATATCTTTTCAGGTCATCGCCCTGCAGCCCGGGGGCGTGGCCATCAATTACCCTGCCCGCATTCTTGGCATGTTGGATTTTTTGTATCACTTCTTCATCGCGAGCCAGAACTCCCGGAAAATTCATCATCTCAGCCAGGTAGCGAATCGCCGGATTTTTTAAAAGCTCCTTAATATCATACGCGGTAATTCTGGCCCCCGAAGTTTCAAAGCCCGTTGCAGGAACGCACGATGGAGCGCCAAACCAAAACTTAAACGGCACGCGCCGGGCATTGGCAATCATGTATTCAACACCTTTTACTCCCAGCACATTTGCAATCTCATGCGGATCGGATACGGCGCCCACCGTGCCATGCACAACAGCCAGGCGGGCAAATTCCACAGGTGTAAGCATGGAACTTTCGATATGTACATGCGAATCGATCAGGCCTGGGATCAGGAATACACCCGATCTGGCGCCCCCTTCAGTTATCCGGGCAATTTTACCGTCTTTAATATGCAGGGTGCCTTCAAAAATCCTGCACCCTGCCACATCCACAATTTGGCCTGATATCGAAAAGGTTTTGGTAATGCTCATGGCTTAATTCTCAGGTTTTATTGAGAAGCGTGTTTATTTCCTTTTTTTAGTAGCCGTCTGCGAATCGTCCAACCGGTTCAAAGGTTTCATCAGACTATTTTCAGGCTTTTCTGGTCGGGGTAAACCAATATTTTTCTGATGTTCGGGTAGCCCATTTCATTCAGGAGCTGAGCGTATTGCTCAATTTGGCCTGTATGGCCGGGGTGCTCGGCACCGGTTTTGTAGTCGATTACTACAGTTTGGTTTTCGAGCAGTACTACCCGGTCGGGTCTGTACAGGTTGCCAGTTTGGTCGAAAATGCCGGGTTCGGTCAGGGCGATAACTCCTGGAATGAAGCAGGGCAGCAAGGGCTCCCTGGCAAGCAGTTCGGTCAGGCTCACAACCCAATCCTCTCTGGTTTTGTTATCGATGGCTCCCTGCGAATGGAGACCGTCAAGCGCCGGCTCAATATCGGCGATGGTTTTGATGCGCTCCATTGCCTTGTGCAGCACCTTGCCCCGGTCGCGCTGCAATTCTGACGTTCCGCTCCGGTCAGCGACCCGGGCTTGTATTTTCAGCGCTCCGGCTCTGTTGCGGACATGGAGCCGTGAAAACACAGGTGCTTCCTCCGGCCCGGGCTTGGTTTTAGTATTTGCCTGCTCAAATCCGCCAAATTTGTAAACCTGCTCATCCGCCTGGAAGTGTTCAATTGTTGATACAAATCCTCTGAGCATTTGCGACAGTGAAGGGTATCCTCCCGGATTTTTTTCCGGTTCCTTGCAAATAACAAACAATTTTTCCCTGGGTCTGGTAAAAGCCACATAAGCCAGGTTGAGTTTATCGAGGAAACTCCGGTTCATTTCCTCTTCGTAAAGGGACTGGAACGGAGTGTTTTCAAGATGGTTCTTTGCATAAGGTATCCATGCTGCTTTGAGGTTTTCAAGGCCATAGTCGCCGGGATCAACCCAGCATCCGTCCTTCCCTGGTGGGTTTCTGTCAAAGCTTGCAAACGGGAATATCACTACCGGAAATTCCAAACCTTTCGCCTTATGGATGGTCATTATTCGCACCGCAGGGGTACCCTCCGGAACAACCAGTGAAATCGTATTGCCTTTGCTGGCCCACCATTGCAGGAAGTCCATGACCGTAAGCGGATTCTTTTCGGCATACTCATAAACAGCATCCAAAAAGAAAGCGACAAACGGATTTGGGCTGCCATCAGTAAAAAAGCCGTTGACTATGGCATTACAAACTTCGGTAAGACTCAGCGATGCGGCATCTGCCAGCTTAAACCCGATTCCACTTTTTTCGTTAAGTTGGTCAATGATCGTTTGCCAGCAGGGCAACACCTTTCTGGAAGCAGGAGAGAAAAACCCTGCATTCGACAAGCCTTGATGCAGGTTCTCATGATGGGTGACTTTGCCTGAGTTGATCAGGAACCCCATCGCTTCAAGTCCTGAAACGGAATCATGACGGTTATGAAGAATTTTCAGCAACGACACGATAAAAATGACCTCCGGCGACTGACCGAGCAACAATGACTCGGATGTTATCACCGGAATTTCTTGCTGCAACAGGTATCTGGCCACCAGGCTGGCCTTTGCGTTGGAGCGGCATAAAATGGCGATATCCTGATACGGATGCCCGGTCTCCCTAAGTCTGCCAAGGATTTCGGCAATCCGGCGAACCATCTGTTCATCGGCCGAAATCAGGTCGTTCTTTTCCTCGAATATTATTTCGACATAACCACCTTTGGCACTCGGCAAGGGTTCCTGATTTACTTCCTGGTAAATATCTTTGAGTTGTTCGCTGAGAAACTGTTTGGCATAGCTGAAAAAGCGGTTGTTAAACTGCACCACCTCCTCTTTGGATCGGTAGTTTTGGTTAAGTTTTTCCGGTTGGAAATTTCGGGTGAGCGTACTTTGCCAGGTTTGTCGGCCAGGCGATGAAATTTTCTCCGGAAGGGAAGGAAGGGTCACAAACTGCTCCACATCACCGTCGCGCCAGCGGTAAATGGCCTGTTTGCCGTCGCCAACCACCAGGCTAAGCTGCCCGGTGGCAAGGCCATTCTCGACCAGGGGAAGCAGGTTTTGCCATTGCAGCACCGAAGTATCCTGAAACTCGTCGATCATGTAGTGCTGGTAGCGCTCGCCCAGCCGCTCGTAAATAAACGGAACAGGCTGTTCGGCAATGATGGCCGAAATTTTCCTGTTGAAATCGGAAATATGCAATAGCGATTGTTCGGCCTTGATTTGGTCTAAAATCTTCTTTACCTCATTGATCACACCAACAGAGAAAATATGAAGGCTGACCGCCTTCAGCGCGTGGTAATGCGAAAGTGATCCGTCCGGCTCGCCCACAATGTCGTGGTACAGCCGGGTTAGCTCTGGCTTTATGGCGTCAACGGCCGCCTTAGCCTGGTGGCTCGCCGAAGCGGCATACCACTTGTCATCGTAAATGGTTTTCAGCACGTTACCGCCAGGAACAATTCTTTCTGACACCTTGCCTGCCGAAAGGGCAAGGAGATAGCCATAAATTCCTTTTTCCTTCTGAAAAAACGTATCGGGGTCAATCCCGTGGTCATTGATCAGCCTGATGGCTTGCTGTGCTTTTTGTCGGGCGTTTTGTTCGAAGTTTTTTATTTCTTCGTTAATGGACTTTTCAAAGGCATGAAAGTGGTCAAGGGTCAGGCTGTTGAACCGTTCAATAAACGGACCACTCGTTTCGTCGAAAAGTGACTCTGCCAATTGGGCTATGTTGCGTTCAATCTCGGGGCTCCTTTCATCACTGGCTTCGCGCAGCAGGTAGTTGATAAGAAAACCGGTAAGTTGCTCGTCGGTGCCGGCGCGGCTTATCAGCAAATCGACAGCCTTCGAAAGGAGGTTGGCCGACTCAAGTTCGGTTTCGAAACGTACAGGAACCCCCAGGTCAAAAGCAAAAGTACGTACAACCCGGTGTACGAAACTGTCGATGGTGCTGATGGAAAAATCCGAATAATTGTGCAATATTTTTGTCAGAGCACCTTGAGCATTCTCAACAACCTGCTCCACGGCAGGTGGGGCGATGCCTTGTTTTGTGAGATCCTCACAGATTTTATCGAAAAGCTCAAGCGACTTTTTCCGAAGGGGCGAATTTTCGGAAAGCGACGACAATCCATAAAGTTCGCCAAGTATGCGGCTTTTCATTTCTGCCGCGGCTGCATTGGTAAAGGTAACCGCCAGTATCTGGCTCATTTTCTCAGGGTTCAACAGCACCAGCTTCAGGTATTCCTTTACCAGGGTATAGGTTTTTCCGCTACCAGCCGACGACCTGTAAACATGAAAGCAGCCTTTTTCCATGTGTGTTTAAATGGCTAAGCTAATCAATTTTCCGGTTTGAATCCTGTCTCCGAATCAGTACGATCATTCAGCGCAACAACTGTTTTAATTCTAAAATAACCATAATAATTGCCTGGTAACTTGCCTGTACTGGTTAATTTTTGCACTTTTGGGATTTAAACTGAGTATAACTTCGCCCGGATATTTTAGTTTTCAAATGTAACATGAATGCCCCTCGAAACTGAACGAAAATTTTTAGTAAATGGAGCTTTTAAGCACCTTGCCTCGGAAGCAATTCGGGTCACCCAGGGCTACCTTTGCTCGGTTCCGGAACGGACCGTGCGCGTGAGGGTTCAAGGAGAATGGGGCTATTTGACCGTGAAGGGCAGCAGCAACCCCTCCGGAGCCACCCGCTACGAATGGGAGCAAGAAATTTCTCTTGACGAGGCACTTGAACTTTTGAAAATTTGTGAGCCAGGCCAGATTGATAAAATCCGGTATCTGGTAGAAGCAGGAAACCATGTTTTCGAGATCGACGAATTTTTAGGCGACAACCAGGGACTGGTCATTGCCGAAATCGAACTCGGGGATGAGAACGAACACTTTGAAAGGCCCGTTTGGCTCGGTGAGGAAGTTACCGGTATCCCCAAATATTACAATGCCATGCTGGTCAAAAACCCGTACAGCAGGTGGAGCTAAATCGCTGTACCTAACGGGTATTGCTTAAGGTGCGTGGATTTTGGTAATATTTTAAAGAGTTAAAAAATAAGCAGGTTGCAATAAGTGTAAAAGGGTAGACTACCTGACTGATAAAATAATGATAAATTATACAGTATAGAATTTAGCTTTTAGATACGACAGTGCAAATTTGGAGGAAATTTATTTTGGTTTTTTCTTCTTCCCCGCAAAAAAAAAGAAAGAAACCCCACCCACATTGCCAAAGCCGCAAAAGCCAGCTCTGAAACCAATGCTTTGCCAAAGAGTGCAATTTTTCCAGAGATGTTAACAACTTTTTTTCTTTTTGGTATTTTATTTAAGGTTCATTTGTATATTTGGACAATGTTTGTCAAGAACAATTTATTCTATGCAGAATTTAGACAGTATTGGCATTCAAATTAGAAAATTACGTGAGGGAGCAGATATGCCCCTTCGTAAATTAGCTGCATTGCTTGACATAGACCAATCTACGTTAAGTAAAATTGAACGAGATGAACGGAGAGCAAATACACAATTAATTGAGCAAATTGCTGCGATTTTCAAGTCTGACAACGAAAAATTGCTCATTTCGTTTTATAGCGATGTAGTTGCTTACGAGATTCAAGAAAAAAAAAATTACTCTGAAATTCTACAGGTAGCTGAAGCAAAAATTGAATATCAAAGAAATGCTAAAAAGAAATCATAATGAACAGCATACTACATTATTTTTTAACCAAAGAAGAACAACTGATTTCACTTGAAATTCAGAAAGTATTTCTTTCGGGTAAAGATGAAATGAAGCCTGTTTCTTCAAACGATATTTATTTGATAAATGCTAACTTGCTTTTGACTGATGATTCAAATATTGCTTTTCAGGTTCATAAACAACTTATAAATTCTTTGATTACCTCTTATATTGATGAGAAATTTTCAAATCAAGGTTCTGAACTTAAAAGAATTTTTCAATTCGGAAAAATTACAGTCATTGATGAGTTTTCACAAAAGCATTCTACTGAAATCCCTGTAATTGTTGAAGAATTACATATTAATTTTTTAAACTCTGAGTTTTCCATTACCAATGGTAAACTGATAAGAAAAAAGTCAAAACATTATTTAAGAGAACACGGGGCAGTCTATACGCTGAAAGAAATTACAAAGGAAATGGTTGAAAATACCATCGACAAATACATTCAACAAGACATTAACCCCATAGACATTACTTGCCTTGATTTTGCAAGCGGAACAGGACGATTTTATTTTGAAGCCATTGAGATTTTAAAACAGAAATACAATCTGACATTACAACAAATTGTTTGTAATAATTTATTTGCAATAGATATTGACGAAACGGCTTTATCAATATTGCGATGCAAAGTCATTTCGCTGTTTGATGAGATCAATACAGAAATAATCAACGCTCTTTCAATCAACATCATCAATCGAAATGCACTTATTCCAAAAGCAACCTTACTTTCGGAATATGAAAACAGTATTGACCTCTGTTTCGACTTTAAAACTGTTTTTGCGAAAGGTGGTTTTGATGTTGTGTTTTCTAATCCTCCTTACTGTTTACTGAAAGTAAATAAAAAAGCAGACGAGCCACAAAAACTAAACGGCTATTATGTAAATTTGCAAAGCAAAGTTCAAAATGAAATTAACTATTTCAGGACTTCGGGGGTTTATCGGTATTCCATTGAGGGAATGTTGAATTACTATCAACTTTCAATTGAAATGATTTTGCGTTTGACAAAAACAAACGGACAAATTGGAATTATTTGCCCTTCGTCTTTGTTTGCCGATTTGACTTCTGCTAAACTTCGCAAACACATTTTGACTTCGCACAAGATACATTTTATTCGCTACTATCCCGAAGCGGCACGATTGTTTGAAAATGTGTCGCAATCAACGGTAATTTTTTATATGGAGAAAAACGGAAAAATGGATAAAATAGGAATAGAAATGTCCGATAGCACTTTTGAAATTGAGTTTGAAACAATCAAAAATGTGTTTCCAACAAACTTTGAAATTCCATTTATTGACAAAACAGGTTGGTGTATTCTTTCCAAAATTTCACGACACAAAAAAATAAAAGATATTTCGTTTATCCGGAATCGGAGAGGTGAATTGGATTTAACTCTATACAAGCGATTCATTACGAAAAAAAACACAGGTTGGCGTTTAGTTCGTGGCAATATGATCAGCGAAAACGAAGTAATTGATAAGAACGGAGAGTTTGTTGAAATTGAAAATTTTCTTAACAAAAAATCGGAAGATTTTAAAACATTTGACTATTATAAAGAGCGTTTGGTTTGTCAGCAAATTTCAAACGTAGATATGCAAAAACGATTAAAGTTTGTGTTTTGTGAAAAGACGGATATCCTTGGAAACTCTTGCAATTATATTGTTTCTACACGCAAAGTGGAGGATTTAAAGAAACTTTTTTTCATTTTGAACAGTGAATTACTGAATTGGCGCTTTAAAATCACAAGCAGTAATAACCATATCAATAATTATGAGTTAGACGAATTACCAGTTGTTGATTTAGAAAGTTTTAGTTTAAGCGACTTTTCAAAAGATGCAAACGAAACGGTTTGTAAATTATATGGTTTGACGATAGAAGAAACCAATTACATTTTAGGCATTAACAAAAAGAAGAAAGCTGATAAGATATTTGAATATGAACACGAAACTGTATAATCATATAGCACCCGGATTAAGTAATTTAGAGTGGGAAATGGTCAAACATATTCCCGAAGGCGGTAATTGGCAAAATATTCCAGATACAATTCCTTCGCAACGCTTGGAACAAATCAGACGTACGGGAGGAAGAACAACGTATTACGGAAGACTTGAATTTGACAAACCAAGTTACACTATTACAACTTATTTTAATCGTTTGGGTAATGGTTGCAACTTACACCCAAATCAAGATCGTATAATTTCAACACGTGAAGCAGCAAGGCTTCAATCATTCCGAGATAGTTTTGTCTTTTACGGTAGCAAAACATCGCAATACAAGCAAATAGGAAACGCTGTTCCGCCTTTATTGGCGAGAGCCATTGCTCAAACACTAAAACCTTATTTGAAAAATCTAACTTTTGTTGATTTGTTCGCTGGAGCAGGCGGTATGTCGGAAGGTTTTATTTCAAATGGTTTTAAGTTGCTTGTATCCAACGAAATAGATAAAAACTTTTTTGAAACATACAGAAAAAATCATTCAGAATTTGATAACGGAGATAACTTGATTTTAGGTGACATTACTTTTCCCGAAATAAAACGGCAAATTATTTCTGTTGCTTCTAAGCAAAAGAATATTGGTGTTGTCATCGGAGGTCCGCCTTGTCAAGGATTTTCACACGCAGGTTGGCGAAATCCTAACGATAAACGCAATCAGTTATTCAAAGAGTTTGTTCATATTGTTGATGAACTTCAACCTGAAATTTTTGTTATGGAAAACGTTCCCGGTATTTTGACAATGCGAAAAGGTGAAGCCATTAAAGAAATTATCGCTTCGTTTGAAGCAATAGGCTACAATGTAAATTCACCGTTCAAACTAAATGCAGAAGATTTTGGAGTTCCGCAAAAACGTAGACGAGTTGTCATTATTGGTTCTTTGAAAAATGAAAAAATCAGCCAGCCGAAACCTTTATTTTCGTCAACAAATGAAAATATACCGAATCCAATATCAGTAAAACAAGCAATCGGGAGTTTGCCAGAGTTAAAATCGGGCGAAGGCGAATTTGAAATGCTTTGTAACTACAATCCGCTAACTCCTTTCGATAAGCTTATGTCGGAAGATATTAACTTTACTGAATTTTACGAAAGTTGTTCGGAGAAACTACCAATTGCTTTCGGCTAAATCAGCCAATTTCTTGAAAACTGTTTCAATTTGCATTTTTGCATCTTTGTTTTTCTTTGCTTTCAGCATAGCAAGCAGTTTCTCAAGAGCGGTATCAACTTCGGGACTTATCCAAATTTTGTTTTTACGATTTTCTTTCTCTTTATATTCTTTTAAAACATCAAACGAAACACGATAGTAGCGCTTGATATTGTTTTGTTGGTTCTTGCCTGTTTTCTTAATTTGCTGAACCGATTTGAAGTTTCCTGTTTTAGGTTCAAATCCCGTAAACTTGTAATCAAAGAATGAATATTCGGGATTTAAGAATTGTTCCAAAAACTCACTAAATCCTTTTTCGTCAATCATTGAAAAGATGATAAGAACGTGGTGCAAATTTTTTCTCATCAAATCACTCAACTTTACGGCTTCTGTGTCGGTTGAAACTCTGTTTTTGAGTTTATCCCAAATAAATTTGGAGTGCCACGAAACAACTTGTTCTGTTTTTTCATCAGCAAGCAAAACCTTTACATCACTTAAACTCATTCGATTGTTCTTTGCAGAATTTTCAGGTTTTGTAAGTGGATGGAATTTTGGACGATGACAAAAGCCAAGCGAAATTGGGCCAATATGGTCGGCACTTAAACCGTGTTTTCGAAACAACGACATTAAGCGGTCTGCCATTTTCCAATCGCCATCAGCCCAATTCTCATAAACTCTACGGTCTTGTCCGTAACGTTGTAAATTCGATTTGTGACGTCCTTTGTCGCTATCGTGTCGGCAACAAGCACCGTCAGAATGGAAGCCGTCAAATCTGTCAGGCGAATTGCTCATCGCACCTGGAGAAAGCAATCTTTTTGAGTAGCTACCCACAATTTTTTTTTGCAAATACGTATCGAGATTTTGCTTTGTCAATTTTTCAGACAGTTTAATTCTGAAAATGCGTTTAACTTTTTCAATATCACTTTCCGAATTTACAAGTTCATTTACGATTTGAAAAATGTCTTTTGTAAATGGAGTTACTATAATTCCAAACTCTTTCTTTATTGAGGTAATTGTTCTTTTGTTCGGATAAACATATTCAACGCTCAATTCTTTGCCGCAAATTTGACAAGTATGCTTTTTTGTTGGGTGGATTTTCAAAGCAATTTTAGCGTAAGCACCAGCTTCAATTTTTATTCCATACTTTTTGCATTGTTCGTCCCACCATTTTCGGCGGTCTTGACCTTTATCAGACTTTCCAGTTACAACCCATTTTACTCTTTTGTCATCACCAAGCTCAAAAAACAAACCGTAATAATTTGGATGTGAAGTAATGAATTTAGTATATTTTACGAAATTGGGATGCCATTGCCTTTTATTATCAGCAGTTTCTTTAAATTCCTTCATCTTTTTTTTATTGATTTTCGGCTTGTTCATTAAACAGGTCGCTAATTTTTACTTTGAGGGTTTTTGCAATTTTCTCAATAACAGTAATGGAAACATTCCTTTCACCTTTTTCTATACTTGGGATGTATGTTCTATCAAGGTCTGCTTCAAAAGCAAGTTTTTCTTGAGTCAAACCTCTTTCAAGTCTGAGTTTTTTAACTTGATTTCCAAATTTTTCCTTTATATTCATCGTTCAAAATTATTTAAATGTAGACAACTATACAACGGACAACTGTCAACATACAACCCACAGTCGTAAGCACATTTGCAAGCCCACAAGAGCCAACGCTAAAACAAAAGGCTTGCAAAAGAGCTTCAGCCTCTCCAACCCGATTAACCGCCTTTCATGACGATTCTTGGGTTACCCACGCTAAAAAAAATAAATTTGTGTTTCGTGGATAGGTTGGTGCAGATTGAAAGGGATGAGTTTTAAAAGCTAAATAATGGACAAACTGACAGGAATGAATTAACACCAGTTGCCAACACGCGGTATAGCTATTTACCGGTGTAGTGCGTATTCGAGCGGTACAGCTCGCAACAAAATTAGTGTACTTGATAGGAACGAGCTTCGAAATCGGCAACTAATCCTACCGCCTACCGTAAGTGATCTATATTTGAAAAGAATCCGGAGCACTGATTAGAGTCCCTGTTAAATTTTGCTTTTATGGATAAGAATTTTGTCGTAAGAAAACACTCAGGAGAACAGGAAGAGTTTAATCCCGCAAAACTGCAGTCGTCGCTGATGCGGTCAGGAGTTGATGAAGGAACGGCTAAGCTTGTAATGCAGGAATTGTACGAACACCTGTACGACGGCATCACCACCGAGCAGATATATCGCAAAGCCTTCAGGTTGTTGCAAAAAAAGCTGCGCACCAGTGCAGCGCGCTACAGCCTGAAAAAAGCCATCATGGAAATGGGCCCTTCGGGGCACCCCTTTGAGCATCTGGTAGGCGCCATAATCGGGCACCTGGGCTATCAGTTTGAGGTTGGCGTTACGTTCCGTGGCAAGTGTGTTTCGCACGAACTCGACGTTCTGGCCCGCAACAGCCATGAGATGTTTATGGTGGAATGTAAATATTACAACAGCCAGGGCAAGAACTGCAATGTGCAGGTGCCTTTGTATATTAATTCCAGGTTCAATGATGTGAAAGCCGTCTGGGAGCTGAATCCGGCCAACAAAGGATTGAAGTTTTCCGGATGGGTGGTTACCAACACCCGCTTTAGCAGCGATGCTTCCGACTATGGCAGATGTGCAGGGCTTAACTTAATCGGTTGGGACTACCCGAGAGGAAACAGCCTCAGGGAACTTATCGAACGGTATGGACTGTTTCCGGTTACCGCGCTTACAACCCTTTCGAAAAAGCAAAAGGATATGCTCCTTGGCGCCAACCAGGTGCTTTGTAAGCAGTTGATCGAAAACAAAGGAGCTCTTGGCATGCTGGGTCTTGATCAGAGGGACAACCAGAAGGTTTTGAATGAAATAGGCGAACTTACAGGGATTCAACCCTGACTTTACCGTATTAATGGAATGTAGTATTTTCGCAAAAAACTTAAACTATTTTAAAAAATGAAAACCAGAATTTCATTTGCAATTAGAGCAACTTTTTTCAGCCTCTTTGCGCTGGCACACCTGGTAACGCAAGCCAGAGTTGTTGAGCCGCAAAGAGTAGAACCTCCTTTCTGGTGGGTCGATATGCATCATACCGAACTTCAGATTATGGTTTATGGAAAAGATATTGCACAAACCCGTGTAGAGATCAACCAGCCCGGTGTTGTGCTCAAAGAGGTGGTTGCCGTTGAAAACCCGAACTACCTCTTTATTTATCTCGACCTTTCGGATGCCGCTCCAGGTAGCTTCCTCATCAATTTCCGTTCGGGCCGGCGGGTGCTCTACACGTATAACTTTGAGCTCCGCAAGAGGGAGGCAGGTTCGCGCTACCGCCGGGGGTTCGACGCCTCCGATGCCATTTACCTGCTCATGCCCGAGCGCTTTTCCAACGGCAATACCGCAAACGACAATATGCCCGGAATGCTCGAGGGCGTTGACCGCGCCAACCCCAACGGCCGCCAGGGTGGCGATATTCAGGGAATCATCAACCATCTGAATTATTTTCACGAAATGGGCATCACCGCCCTCTGGCTCAATCCGGTAACCGAAAACAATCAGCCCCGTTACTCATACCATGGCTATGCACAGACCGATTTTTACCGCGTCGATCCAAGGCTTGGCACCAACGATGATTTTAAGCGGCTGGTAGATGAGGCCGGCAAGATGGGTATAAGAATTGTGAAGGACATGATTTTTAATCATATTGGAAATAATCACTGGTGGATGCATGATCTGCCCTCTAAAGACTGGATAAATCAATGGCCTGAATTTACCAGGACGACCTACCGGATGAGTTCGATTGTTGACCCATGGGCTGCCCGGTCTGACTACAAACGTATGGTTTATGGCTGGTTCGACTACCACATGCCCGACCTGAACCAGCGCAACCGCCTGCTGGCCACTTACCTGAAACAAAACAGCGTCTGGTGGATTGAGTATTCCGGAATCCAGGGCATTCGCAAAGATACCCAGCCCTACCCCGACAAAGAATTTATGTCGGACTGGGGTAAGTATATCATGAGCGAGTACCCCAACTTCAACATCGTGGGCGAAGCCTGGAGCGGCAATCCGGCTGTAATAAGCTATTTCCAGGGCGGAAAAATGAACCACGACGGCTACGATTCGCACATTCCAAGTGTTTTCGATTTTGCCCTTTACGATGCCATCGGGCTGGCTTTTGAAGAAACGGAGCCGGGTTGGTCTTCAGGCCTCATGCGCCTCTACGATGTGCAGTCATTGGATTTCCTCTATGCCAACCCTTTCAACCTGGTCATCTTTGGCGACAACCACGATACCGACCGGTTTTTTACCAGGATAGGACAGGACACAAGGAATTTGAAAATGGCCATTACCTTCTTGCTAACTACAAGGGGCATCCCGCAAATTTATACCGGCACCGAACTCCTCAAAACCGCCTACGAACACCACGGGCATGGTATCATGCGTTCGCCGTTCCCCGGCGGATGGCCCGGCGACACCCTGAATGCCTTCACCCCTCAAGGACGTACCGAACAGCAAAACCAGATACATAACTACCTGCGCATGCACCTCAACTTCAGGAAAAACAACCCCGCATTGCACTTTGGAGATTTGATCCAATTTGTTCCGGAAAACAATGTGTTTGTTTATTTCCGAATTGAAGGCGACAACCGCATCATGGTGGTGATCAACAACAACGAAGCCGAAACCCGTGTTAACCTTGGCCGCTTTCGCGAAGGGATCGGAAATGCGATACAGGTTCAGGAGTTTATGACCGGAAAGGTGTTAAACAACCTCGATGTTCTGACCATGCCGGCAAAAACCGCACAGGTGTTCATTTTGATGGATTAAGCCCATCAGGACTGCTTACCTTCTACCGCTCGTTTCGACTCTGCTCAACGAGCGGTTTGTTTTCCCTGTAGAATGCCTCATGAATCCTTTGAAAATCTTCAAAATAAACTAACTTTACAGGATGGTGTCGTTCGCCAACCTTCTTTTTTTGGCTACTACGTTCCTAATCGGACTATAATCACACCACTAAATTTCAGCCGTTGGAGCAACTTAATTCATAAAAATGAATAAAAAGCGGTTTGAAAGACAGAACAAATATTTACACATCTAAATAAATGCATATTTTTGCAAAACGATTTACTGCAGTCAGCATTAAGAGTGTCATTCAAATACCAAACCGTTTAAAAATGAACAAACTTGTTATTCTTGGCGCCGGAACCGGCGGCACCCTTATGGCCAACAAGCTCAGAAAAAAGCTTAGCCGGTCGGAGTGGGAAATAACCATAGTTGATAAAGAGCCTGAACACTATTACCAGCCAGGATTTCTTTTTATACCCTTTGGAATTTACCAAAGCCGCCAGGTAGTGAAGCCTAAAAGGAGGTTTTTACCAAAAGGAGTTAGCTATATTGAAGCCGCGATCGAAAAGGTAATGCCCGAAAGCAACGAAGTGTTTCTGGCCGACGGTACAAACTTGAATTACGACTACCTGATCATTGCCACCGGCACCGATATAGTACCTTCCGAAACCCCCGGCCTCGATGGCAACCAATGGCACAAAAGCATTTTCGATTTTTACACCATCAAGGGAGCCGAATCATTGAGCAGGGCCATCGACGGCTTCAACGGTGGCAACTTTGTGGTGAGCCTTGTTGAGTTGCCCTTTAAATGTCCGGTAGCGCCTTTGGAATTCGCCTTTCTGGCCGATTCCTATTTCAAAAAGAAAGGCATCAGGGATAAGGTGAATATTTCTTACGTAACACCACTTTCGGGGGCATTTACCAAGCCAAAGGCCACCAGGATGCTTGGCGATCTGATGAAGCAAAAGAACATCACTTTGATTCCGGATTTTAACATTGAGCAGGTTGACAACGATTCAAAAAAACTTGTTTCGTACGATGGCCGCGAAGTGCCATTCGATTTGCTCACCGTGGTGCCGGTAAACATGGGCGCTGAATATGTTGGCCGGAGCGGCATGGGCGACGACCTGAACTTTGTTCCAACCAACAAGCACACCCTGCAATCGGAAAAATGGGATAATGTTTTTGTGCTGGGCGATGCTGCCAATATCCCCACTTCAAAAGCCGGATCGGTGGTGCATTTTGCCGCCGAAATTCTTTACGAAAACTTCCTTTTGGCCATAAAGGGCAAACCCCTGCTGGCGAAATTCGACGGCCACGCCAACTGTTTTATAATTACCGGAATTGGCGAGGGCACGCTCATCGATTTTAACTACGATGTGGAACCCCTGCCGGGCACTTTCCCGCTGCCTGTTATCGGCCCCATGAAGCTGCTCAAGGTAAACAGGCTTAACTACTGGGGAAAAATGGCGTTTAAATGGGCATACTGGAACCTGCTGATCAAAGGCAGGCACATGCCAATAAGCACCCACATGTCGATGGCAGGAAAGAAAGCAGGTTAAGCTGCTGTGGTAATTTAATGCTGGAATTTCAAGCAACCTTTTTAACAACAATATAAACACATATTCACATGGCACAAAAAACTTACGCAGGTATCGCCGTTGATGTAAACGATGAAGGATATCTAACCAATGCGGGCAGTTGGACAAATGAAATCGCTGTGGCGATAGCGCAGGAAGAAGACATAGTTCTTACAGAGAAGCATTTTGCAGTTCTTTACTTTATCAGGCAGAAAACTTCTGCGGGAGAAGCACTTTCGTTGCGTTCGATCGGCAAATCGGGCATTGTAGATGCCAAGCAATTTTACGAGCTGTTTCCGGGAGCACCCCTGAAAAAAGCCAGCCGGATTGCCGGAATTCCCAAACCAAGCAGTTGTGTTTAACCAGAAAAATCTTAGGATATGAAAAAGAACGTGGAGCATCCGGTAAAAAAAGTGATGATAATTTGCGCCAAGGCCAATCTCGAAGATGTGTATGCTGCCTTGGTGATGGCCAATGGGGCGGTGATGGAAGGCATTGAGGCCAAGGTGTTTTTCACCTTTTTTGGCTTGGATGCCATTACCAAAAAGCGCATGAAAAACCTGCATACGGCCACTGTTGGTAATCCGGGCATGCGCATGCCCAATGGGTGGCCTTTCCCAACCTTACTGGGAACGCTGCCTGGCGTGGAAGCCGGCGTTTCGGCCATGATGCGCAGCCAGATGGACAAGTTAGACATTCCGCCGGTCGATGAGTTTCTCGAACTGATCATTGCCGGTGGCGGCGAAATTTATGCCTGCAAACTGGCAGTAGAAATGTTCAAACTGAAAAGGGAAGATTTCTCGGAGCATGTAAAAGACATCATCACCATTGGGCAGTTCTACGAACTCGCCGCCGGCGAAGGCACCCAGATCATCTTTACCTGATTTTTTGCTCAGGCAGGCACTCTGAAGGGGGCTTCAATTCCATAAGAGTTGAGGCCCCTTCGGCTTTATTGAACGAGTCTTTATTGCGCTAAAAACTGCCTTGCCATATCTACCTCAGCAGGAGTGATTTGGTTGTCGAGCAACGAATTTTTAGTAGTGGTAAAGAATTCCTGAAAACTCTGAAAATCAATGGCAGGGTTTACCTGGAGTTGCTCCGCATATTGGGTAACAACGTTCTTCATCTCTGCAACATAAGGGGTTTCGGCCAATGGCCCCAAAAGGGCATTCAAGTCCTGAGTCATAAAAGTTGCAACAAATCCGCGCGAATAGTTGAAAACCGATTCGAAAACTGCCGGTGCGTGTGTATAGACAAACCCAATGATGGCCGATGAAAACACGATCAATCCGACAATGCCTGCAACAACAATGAGTACCAACCCTACGCCAACAATGATTACAAGGTTCCTGACTCGTTTTTTAAACTTTTGATCGGTGCGGATGCGGTATTTCAATTCATCTTTGATATAATTCATGATAGCTCCTTTTGTTTTATTGTTTTGAAATAATCCTTTTAAAGACTTTTATTTAACCAGCCGTAGAAAAACCCAACACGGCAAAGCGATTTGCTAAACCAGGCTTTCCTGCCTCAAATAATTCCCGGGAACAAAACACCCGCGAAATTTTTCTTAAAGATAACATAGGATTTTCAGTTTATGGAGTTTTTGGCGAATTTTAAGATCAGCGGTTGCAATGCCAGGTAAAAGTGCCCGCGGTGCAAAATGTATATGCTAAGGAAAATCATAAATAAAGAAAAACCATAATAGGGCGTCTTATTCCAATACAGTTTTAAAATCATTCCCGGTTCACTCTCAGCAACTCATAAGTTCATTTGAGTTTCAGATGGTATTCATATATTTGCAAGGGAACGAATATTAAAATTCTATGATGTTAGCGGTAAGCGTAAACCGACAAAACAATGAAAAAATATCTTTCAGAAATTATCGGAACTTTTGGACTGGTTTTTTGCGGCACCGGCGCAATTATCATTAACGATATCAGCGGTGGGACAGTTACTCATATCGGAATCGCAATAACTTTCGGACTTATCGTTATGACGATGATTTACGCCTTCGGCGACATTTCCGGGGCTCATTTCAATCCTGCCGTTACAGTTGCATTTTGGTTTTCGGGTCGCTTTCCGGCAAAAGAATTGCTTCCATACATCGTCAGCCAACTTATCGGAGCATTTGTTGCAAGCGGGACACTCAAAATGCTCTTTTCCACACACTTGACATTAGGGGCTACTTTGCCGGCCGGGACAGCTGCACAATCCTTCATCATTGAAATTATTCTTGCATTTCTGCTCATGCTTGTAATCATCAATGTTTCAACGGGTGCAAAGGAAAAAGGAATTACTGCAGGCATTGCGGTCGGTTCGGTAGTTTTACTGGGGGCAATGTTTGCAGGGCCGATAACGGGTGCATCCATGAACCCCGCCCGTTCTATTGCTCCAGCAATTATTTCCGGACAGTTACAACATCTTTGGATTTACATAACAGCACCCTTTATTGGTACGGTCATTGGAATTTTAGGATGCCGGGGGGTAAAAGAAAAAGAATGTTGCCCGACACCCTTTTGTAAACCGACCAATAACCTGACACGATGAAAAAGATTTTATTTGTCTGCATTGAGAATTCTAACCGTAGTCAAATGGCACAAGCCTTTGCCAAAATTCACGGTCACGACAAAGTTGAAGCTTTTAGTGCGGGCTCGAATCCGTCTGGCAAAATAAATCCGAAAGCTATTGAAGCAATGAAAGAAATCGGATACGACCTGACAATTCATCAGTCCAAATCGCTTGACGACATTCCGCAAATTCAATGGGATTATTTAATCGGGATGGGTTGTGGCGACAAATGCCATTATGTTGCAACAAAAAACAGAATTGAATGGAACATTCCCGACCCAAGAAATATGGACAAAGAGGAGTTCGAAAAAATTCGGGACTTGATTGAGCGACAAGTAAAAGAATTGTTGGACAAAATATAACGCTTATCGCTTAATGCCATATCTTAAATAAAGCTGCCGATATCTGGTATTTAAGTAAAAACAGAACCTGTCGCCAAAAAATAGAAACCCCGAAAGGCAAGCCAGGCTAATTTTTACATTTTGAATCCAATCAGATTGCCTTCCTGCATCACGAGCTGGCCGTCGAAATACACATCGGGCCATTTCACCAGGCCGTCGATGTGGCTTTCAACGGATATGGTTCCACCCATCGAAATATTGTTGCCAAAGGCAATGTGGATTGTTCCCAGCACCTTTTCATCTTCAAGAATAAGTCCCGAAAGCTGTGCCTTGTAATTGGTGCCCATGCCGAATTCGGCTACGGCGCGCGCTTCACGACCTGGTTTGTCGAGAACTGCCGCAAGCCGGCTGGCCTCTTCCCCTCCCGTAATGGCTTCGGCATATCCGTTTACGACCTTTACGGTTATAGGGGTTTTTATCAGCCCGATACCCGACATGGAACCGTCGATAACCACCGTGCCGTTTGATTTGCCTTCGAGCGGCGCCAAATAGACTTCGCCCGAGGGCATGTTGCCGCTCTGGCCTTTTTCGCGCAGCACCCCGGTGCTTGGCAGCACGGCCCTTCCGGCCACCGGCATGGTGATGTCGGTGCCCAGCTTGCTGGTAACCCTTATCTCTTTCACGCCCTGCATCCGGTTGGCAACAAAATTGGTCAGCTCAATAATTTTGTCGAAATCGGCATTAAGACAGCGTTCCATGATTTCGGCGGTTATACCCGGCATGGTGCCAACCCTCACACCCTGATTTGCCGCCTCGCGCCGGGCGTTGGTATGGGTCAGCGATTTTGTCGTGGGACAAACCACCACATCTGCCATTTTCATCAGTGCGGCGATTTCGGCAGGAGGCTCCTGACCGTTGATTTCGCGCGAACGCATTTCTACCAGGATACTCTCGCGGCAAAGGGTTTTACCGGCTTCGTGCAAAGCAAGTCCAATTTCGCGCTTCAACTCATCGGTTACTATCAGCAGGGTTTCTTCGGGCTTCAGGCCCATGGCGCCGCGCAATCCGATTACAGAAGCCTGTAATAAAGCATCGTTTATTTTTACGGTCATTCGTCAGGAAGTTTATTGTTAAAAAAAAGTGTGTTTTCTGACAATATTACGAAAATTCCCCCAAACGGAGCATTGCCTCAAAGGAGTTGATTTGGTGGCCATGCAAACAACCATTAAACATAAATTGTTCTATATTTGCCCCATGCACTGGATTGATACCCACAACCATATTTATTTGCCGGAGTTTGACCACGATAGGACCCAGGTGGTTGAGCGCGCATTGGAAGCAGGGGTTAAGCACCTGCTGATGCCGAATGTTGATTCGAAAACCCTGCCCAACCTGATGGACGCCGCATCGCGGTTTCAGGGCGTTTGCCTTCCCATGGCGGGGCTGCACCCCACATCGGTCAAACCGGGTTTTGAGCAGGAACTTTTGAAGGTTGAACAAATGCTGAAAGAAAATCAGTTTGTTGCCGTAGGCGAATCTGGCATTGACCTTTATTGGGACAAAACGTATTACAAGGAGCAGGTGACGGCATTAAGACGCCACGCTGAACTTGCCCTGGAGCACGAGTTGCCATTGGTGATTCATTCCCGCAACGCCTTAATTGAGATTTTCGAAACCCTGAACGACTTTCGCAACAGCGGGCTGCGGGGCGTATTTCATTGTTTCCCGGGCGATGTCGCTCAGGCCGTCAGGGTTCTCGAAATGGGCTTTCTTATTGGGGTAGGTGGGGTAGTTACCTACAAAAACGGCCTGCTGTCCGAGGTGGTCCAATATGTTGGGCTGCAGCATATCATTCTCGAAACCGATGCCCCGTATCTGGCTCCGGCGCCTCACAGGGGAAAGCGCAACGAACCTTCTTTTTTACAAATTATTGGGCAAAAAGTGGCTTCAATTACAGGGCTCTCACTTGAACAAGTTGCCTGCATTACCACAAATAATGCAAAACAGCTTTTTGGGCTTAAAAATTTTGAAATCCAAAACAGTTAGGTTATGAACAGCGAAACTTCCATTTTGGTTATTTATACAGGAGGGACGATTGGCATGGTCGAAGACAGCGCCACTGGAACTCTGCATCCCTTCAACTTCGAACATCTCACCACCCAGATTCCCGAGATTAAAAAATTCAAATGTCATATTCAGAGCATTTCGTTCGATCCGGTGATTGATTCGAGCAATATGACGCCCGAAACCTGGGTGCATCTTGCCGAAATTATCGAAGAGAACTATGATAAATTCGATGGTTTTGTAATCCTGCATGGTACCGATACCATGGCCTATACTGCCTCGGCTTTGAGTTTCATGCTCGAAAACCTGTGCAAGCCGGTTATTCTAACCGGTTCGCAATTGCCCATCGGGATGATCCGAACCGACGGCAAGGAAAATTTCATTACCGCCATTGAAATTGCTGCTGCCAAAAAGGACGGCAAAGCCGTTGTGCCCGAAGTGTGCATATATTTCGAGTATCAGCTTTACAGAGGCAACCGTACCCACAAGTTCAACGCCGAACATTTTGAAGCCTTCCGCTCGGTAAACTATCCAGTTCTGGCCAGGGCAGGAGTTGATATAAAATACGATTACGCCGCAATACACCAGGCCAACGGACAGCCCTTTGGCATTTTTACCCGGCTTGACACCCATATAGCCGTCCTCCGGATTTTTCCCGGCATAAGCAAAGAGGTGGTGGAGGCAACCATAAATATTTCCGGCCTGAAAGCGCTCATTGTTGAAACCTACGGTTCGGGCAATGCACCCACCGACTCCTGGTTTCTCGATCTGATGGAGCAGGCGGTAAAAAAGGGATTGATTGTTTGCAATATTACCCAATGCAGGGGCGGCTCCGTTCAGATGGCCAAATACGAAACAGGGAAAGGGCTGGAGAAGGCCGGTGTTATCAGTGGTCACGATATGACCATCGAGGCCGCCATTACCAAACTCATGGTTCTTCTTGGGAGAAACCTTAAACCCGACCAGATTAAAGAATCTTTTCAAACTCCCCTGCGCGGCGAAATGACCATCTGAAAAGCTTCTCAGAAGAATTAACCTCCTGCGTGAAGTGTTTTAACAATTTCTGCGAGCAGGTTTGCGCAAGGGCATTAAGCCGGATGACTGTATTTTTTTTTTTTTGACAGCCCTGATTTACATGCCAAAGTACCAGGTAGCGATCGAAAAATAGATGACAACACCGCAGATGTCGGCAATGGAGGTAACAAGCGGGCCGCTTGCTGTGGCAGGGTCGAGCTTCAGTTTGGTAAAAATGAAAGGCAAAAGCAGGCCTACCAGGCTGCCGGTCATTACCACCAATACCATGGTAAGAGAAACCACCACCATGATTTCAGGCGTCCTGAGCCCGGATACTATGGCAACTCCTGCAGCCATCGTAATACCCAATAAAAACGAAACCAGAAACTCCCTTCCTAACAACCTGAGCCAGTCCCGTATTTGCACTTCACCCAAAACAAGTGAACGAATCATAAGTGTGGCAGCCTGCGAGCCGGCGTTTCCGCCACTACCTATAAGCAAGGGCAAAAAGAAAACCAGGGCGACAACCGATTGAATGACTTCCTCGTAGGAAGCTATGGCAGCGCTCGAAAATACATTTACAAACACCAAAGTAATCAGCCAGACAATCCTTTTTTTATAAAGCTGAACTACACGTGTACGCAGCGGGTTCAGAATGGCCTGATGAAAAGAACCGAACTTGTGAAAGTCTTCGGTGGTTTCCTCCTCTGCCACATCCATCACATCATCGATGGTTACAATGCCGAGCAAAATTCCGTTAGAATCGACCACGGGCAATGCGACCCTGTCGTAGTCGCTGAAGATTTTGATGGCCGATTCCTGATCGTCGTGCGATTTTAGAGCTACAAACCGGTAGTCCATCAAATCGGAAATTAATTTTTCGGGCGAAGCGAGGATGATTTCTTTGATTCGAACCTCGTCGATCAGCTTCTGGTTGTCGTCAACAACGTAGATGTTGTTTAAAGTTTCCGAGTCGTGGCCGAATTTACGAATGTGATCAAGAGTTTTTGCAATGCTGAATGAAGGTTTAACCGAAACATACTCGGGGGTCATCAGTCGGCCAATACTATCTTCGGGATATCCTAACAGGTTGATGGCCACGCTTCGCTCCTGGTCCGAAAGAAGTTGCAGCAATTTTTGGGTTACCTCGCCCGGCAACTCCTCCAGAAAAGCGGTACGGTCGTCGGGGTTGAGGTCGTTGAGCAGGTTGGTGATTTCACCCAGGTTTTTGGCAAAACTCTCAACGATTTCCTCCTGTTTTTCTTGCGAAAGGTGCTTGAAAATTTCTTTGGCAAGCTCCCTGGGCAACAGCCTGAAGAGGAATACATCGTTGGGTTTGGGCAGTTCTTCAATGATTTCGGCAGTTTGAAAGGAGTCAAACTCCTTAAGCATCCTCCTTAACGAAATCAGGTCTTTTTTCTGGAGAACATCCAGAAGATCGGCTTTTAAATCAATCATGCGCACGCCTCCTGCATTAAAAATCTGCACGGAAGCATCGCCCCCTTACAGATGAGTTATCAAAAAGTTACTATGGTAAGGGCCTTCGTCCATTTGAAGTAATTACTCCTGTTAATTCAGGCGGCAAAGTTATGATTAACTATTTAGTAAGCCAAAAAAATCCTATAAATGATGACTTGCATCGTTATTCTTTTCGAACATATATGGATACCTGAAATCGGTGGCAGGCAGAAAGGTTTCCTTGATGGTTCGCGGATTAATCCACCGCAACAGGTTCAGGTGGCTACCGGCCTTGTCGTTGGTGCCCGACTGGCGTGAGCCTCCGAAAGGCTGTTGCCCGACTACAGCTCCGGATGGTTTGTCGTTCATATAAAAGTTTCCGGCAGCATATCGCAAGGCTGCACAAGCTTTTACTATGGCATACCTGTCGTTGCTGAAAATGGCACCTGTTAACCCGTAAGGCGATGTATTATCGCAAACTGCAAGGGTTTCCTCAAATTTCTCGTCAGGATAAACGTAAATGGTCAGCACCGGGCCGAAGATTTCTTCTTCCATGGTAATAAAATGTGGGTCTTGAGTGAGAACTACAGTTGGCTCTATGAAATACCCAACGCTTTTGTCGCCATTTCCCCCGAATAAAATCTTCGCAACTGCCGATTCCTTTGCCTTTTGGATGTATTGCATAATATTGTCGAAGGATTTTTCGTCAATAACTGCATTCACGAAATTGCCGAAATCTTCAGGATTGCCCACCTTAACCCGCTTAAGATGGTTTTCCAAACAGCCTTTGATTGGCTCCCAAAGGCTTTGCGGAATATAAGCCCTTGAAGCGGCTGAGCATTTCTGCCCCTGATATTCGAAAGCCCCCCTAACAAGCGCCGTTGCTACTTCGTTGGCATCGGCCGAAGCATGTACGAATACGAAGTCTTTACCACCTGTTTCACCTACAACCCTGGGGTATGAACGGTAATTTTCGATGTTGTTGGCAATGGTTTTCCAGATATGATTAAAGGTCGGGTTGCCTCCTGTGAAATGCACACCTGCCAGGTTTTTGTCATTCAAAGCCACATTGCCTACAACGGAACCATTGCCGGGAACAAAGTTTATTACCCCTGCCGGAATACCGGCTTCCATGAAAATCTTCATCAGGTAATAATTCGACAGAACCGATGTTGTTGCAGGTTTCCAAACAACCGTATTGCCAACAACTGCCGGAGAAAGTACCAGATTCGAGGCAATCGCCGTGAAGTTGAAGGGGCTTACTGCAAATACAAAGCCCTCAAGTGGCCTGTATTCAAGGCGGTTCAACTGCCCTGTTTCAGAATGGGGCTGGTCATTATAAATATCTGAAATAAAATGGGCGTTAAACCTGATAAAATCTATTGTTTCGCAAACCGAATCTATCTCTGCCTGAAAAGCATTCTTCCCTTGCCCAAGCATGGTGGCTGCATTAATAAGGTAACGGTGTTTTTTTGCAATCAATTCGGCAGCCTTAAGGGTTATGGATGCCCTCTCGACCCACGAAACGGTTGCCCATTGCTTATGGGCATCCAAGGCAGCCTCAATCGCCATTTCTACTTCCTTTTCGCCGGCCAAATGACAAATTGCCAAAACATGATTTTTGTCCTGAGGCATGGTAATTTGAATGGTATTGCCGGTTCGAACTTCTTTCCCGCCTATGATTGATGGTATTTCAACCACCCTGGCTTTTTGCCGGCCAATTTCATTCTCAAGGGCCTTCCTTTCGGGGCTTCCCTGGGCGTAATTCAGCACCGGTTCGTTTACCGGCCTTGGGTAAGAGAATACTGCGTTGTTCATTTTTGCGTATGTTGAGGTTTAAATAGAATAAACACGTTTCCGCTAAAAAGGTTTTTGCCAGACGGTTTGTTGGTTACCGGCTTCGACAGCGGTCTGGTTCAGCTTTTTGACTTTGCCTGACCTGCCATTGTTGCTGCCTGCCTGCCCATTTAATTGAAGGACAATGGTCTTTAGATGAAGGTTGCTCCGATGACTGAAACAGGTACCTCAAGCCAGTCTTCAGGTTTATGTGGCCGAAAGCACTTTTTTCTCGGTCCGGGCCGAAACGGCAATACTTAGTTCGTAGAGGAGATAGAGCGGAACGCTTACCAAAATTTGGCTGATAACGTCAGGTGGTGTAATAATTGCCGAAAGCGTAACCAAAAGGACAATAGCTAATTTCCGGTTCTTTCGCAATGTTGCAGTCGAAACAATTCCTGCCCTGCTCAGGAAATAAATAAAAATCGGAAGTTCAAACACCAAACCGGTTGCAAGGGAGAGGGTGGTAACCAACGAAATGTATGATCGCAGGGCAATTTGATTCTCAACCATTGCACTTACCTGGTAAGTCCCCAAAAAATTAATTGAAAGAGGTACGATAAAAAAGTAAGCAAACAGCACGCCTATCAGAAACAATCCACTGATTACAAAAACGGCGCCTCGCGAATTGGCTTGTTCCTTAGGAGTCAGCCCGGGTTTAATGAAACTCCATATCTCCCAGATAATATAAGGAATGGCGAGAATAATGCCTGAAACCAGCGAAATGATAATATGTGTGGTAAATTGCCCGGCCATGTCAATATTGATAATCTCAAGCGGACGGGCATTGATACATAAGGCAGGCAATGAGAACCTTTCTGCAAGCTGGCAGAACACCCTGTTTGTTAAGAAAAAAGGTTCTTTGGGCGCCAAAATAACCTTTGAAAACAAAAAGTCTTTGTTTAGAAACGCAATAAGCGCAAAAACGCCAACTGCCAGGGCAGACCTTACAAGGTGCGAGCGGAGCTCTGCAAGGTGTTTCCAGAAAGTCATTACGCCACCGGTATTGTCCAGTTGCCCCATAAGTGAGTTGTTCTATTTTCAGAAAACAAAACTAACAAAGAAAAACCACAAAATGGAAGATTAAGCATATCCTATAAACGAAGAGGCCGTCTCAACCTTTTTGGACGGCCTCCTAAAATTCAATAATTACAACCCATTACAATTCCATACTTATTTTTTTATGGACCTAATCATTTTCTCACTATCGGCTGATGCAATGGCCATAACATCGCCTACAACTCCACCCATCATATTTCCTAAAAGTGCAGTATTCATCCACGAAATATAAGTCTTGCCGTCGGATTTTTCATAAATAGATACCCTGCATGGCATCATATTGGAAACAATCCGTTCATCATCGCGGCTTAGAATTTCGTAAGCATGTGCGGGGTAGCATAGCTCAAAAACCTTCATGTTCCGCACATTATAACCATTGTTTGACATGACATCAGCCATATCGTGAACCACAGGGATTTTCCAACCCATTTCTAAGGCTGTTTTTTCGAACACCTCCACGGCAGTTTCAAAATCATATTTGCTTTCTGCTTCATGCAACATGATACCAGGGGCAGCTTTGTAAGAAATAAGACCCGTAAGAAGAATACCTGCCAGAAAACCGGCGCCAATCATTAAGATGATACTTTTTTGCGATTTCATATATTAATTGTTTTAAAGTTTTGCCACAAATTATCTAAAGTTATGCCAAAATTGATAAAAACCTAATAATCAATTATTAACATTTTTTAATTTGAAAAGGACAGTGCAAAATAAATCAATAATTAACATTAACTTTGCTAACCATTTTTGTTAACTTTTTAGTTATGGTTAAAGATTTTCAGCAACTAATCGGCCAGATGAACACCGGAGTGATTGCCACCTCCCTTAATCTCCGTATAATTTATGCCAACAGCCATGCTTCCCTATTGCTGACCGACGCTGTAATGGACCTTGAAGGGCGGAATTTTGCTGAATTTCAAATTTATTCATCAAATCAGGTTTTATTTGAAATTGAAGACTGCATTCGGTCCCAAATTGTTGCGAACACAACCAACTTTCATAAAACACTGATTATTAAAACAGAAAAAACTGAAAGGCTGATATATTTTTCCGGCAATAAAGTTCAAGGAGCCGAAGGGGAGATTTTACTTTTTACCCTGGCCGACATATCAGGGGAAATGCAATGCATTGTTCAGTCTCAACCCATGCTTGGAGGCAAGCAGAAATATTTGGCAAATAAAATTATAGGCCACCATGAAAGCATTAAAGAGATTTTCAAAAAAATTACCCTGGTTGCCGAAACGGGAGTTAATGTTATGATTCTTGGCGAAACAGGTACAGGCAAGGAGCTTGTGGCCGAAGCCATTCATGAACTTTCGTCGCGGGGCAACAAGCCCATGGTTAAGGTAAATTGTTCGGCTTTATCTGAATCGCTTTTGGAAAGCGAATTGTTTGGACATGTTAAGGGTTCGTTTACCGGGGCATTTCGGGATAAGGCAGGAAAATTTGAATTGGCTGATGGCGGCACCATTTTTCTTGATGAGATTGGGGAAATAAGCCTTGGTTTGCAGGTAAAATTACTTCGCGTTATACAGGAAAAAACCATTGAAAGAGTTGGCGGCACCAAATCCATTAAAGTTGATATGCGTATTGTGGCTGCTACAAACAAGAACTTACGCGAATTAATCAGCAAGGGGCAGTTTCGTGAAGACTTGTACTACAGGCTAAATGTTTTTTCCATTGAAGTTCCTCCACTGCGGAACCGTTCCAACGACATTCCTGATTTGGTTCGATTTTTTATAGAACTATTTAACAAAACCCATTCGAGGAACATTAAAGGTATAAACAGGCAGGCACTAAAAATCCTCATGGATTATCATTGGCCTGGAAACATCAGGGAATTACAAAATGTGATTGAACATGCATTTGTGCTCTCCGAAAGCAATCTTATAGGCAAGGACGATCTTCCGGCCGATATAAAGCTTCCGGAAACTAAGCTAAAAGGCACTGAAATGCTTACAGAGGATGGAAATTCGGTTCAAGGATTTTCGTCGGGCAAAGTTTCGAAGAGTAGAAGCGGGAGGCTTAATATTTCAAGAGATCAACTCGAAGCAATACTGGCTAAAAATCAGTGGAACCAAAGCCGTACCGCCAAAACATTGGGGATAAGCCGGGTGGCTCTTTGGAAAAAGATGAAGACCTTCGAACTGCAAGTTCCTTCTGATATATTTCCTGATTTTTAAAACCCTGATTTAATTTTGTTTTTTAGTTAGACTGGCAGGTCATCAATGTGATTGTTTTGCCCAAAATCAACCTATTCTTACTCAAATTTTAGGGTCAAAGATTAAAACTAGTTGAAATTAAATTTTTTAATCTGGAATATTCTTTGCCCTATCCTGTTCGGCTCAACCATTCAAGTTTTTCGCGGTTGGTAATTAGAATGTTTTTGCCTTGTAAAAGCAGTAAGCCATCCTTTTCATATTCTTTAAGGTATTTTACGGCACTTTCGAGGGTAATTCCGGCAAAATCGGCTATATCCTGCCGGGTAAGACTTTCAAATACATTTTCGTACAAAAAGTCTCCGCCCGACAAGTAGCACAGAGCCGAAGCCAGCTTCCCGCGCATCTGCTTGTACGAAAGGTTTTTAATGATTTCCACCAACAGGCCTTCCATTGCGTTGTTGCGGGAGGTAATCTGAAGGGCAAACTGGGAATTTTGTAACAAAACCTGTTTCAAAGCTTCTTTGTCGATCATACAAACCCTGGAGCTTCGCAATGCCATAGAGGAATACAGGTAATGCTCATGGCCGAAAACCGACGAAAAAGCCAGGAAATCACCCGTTTTGGCCAGACTAATGTTCAATTGTTTTTCTCCCCCGGTTTGGATAAATACTTTGACCAATCCCTCAATAATGTATAACACATAAGGAGCAAATGCACCCTGCTTAAACAAGGTTTCCCCCTTCTGGTAATGCAACTGGGTTTTTTTCGTGTTGAGCAGTTCCAGTTGCTCCGGGGTAAGCTGCAGGAAACATTCTGAAAGTACTGCTGTTGCAAGAAATCCGGAGCTCATTGGTTTTTCCATTCTTGTCGCTTTCTCAAAAGACGGTTACATTATTTCAAATAATTTATTACAAAATTACAATTCCCCTGTTGCATTATTGCAAGCCCCTGAATGCAGGTGGTTGCAAGTCATCACAGTAATTTTGCGGTGTCGGATTCATATTCGGAAAACGGTTAACAATCGAATTTTGACACAACCCAAAGAAAAATTTAAATCACCTTTTAAAAGTAAAAAAAATGACAATGTTACAAACTGCTCTGCACGAAATTGAAACTTCAGCAGAACTCAAACAACTCATTAACGAAAACGAAAATGTAATGGTTTGTTGCGGCCGCATGGGGCCCATGTGTATTCCGGTATATGATGCCATGGAAGAACTGGAGCTGGAAAAGCCCAGTGTAAAGTTTTTTACCATGGCATTCGACAGCCCCGAAGCATGGATAATTCGAAACGATGATGCTTGCAAGGGGTTCATGGGACTTCCTTTTACCATGTATTACAAAAACGGGAAGGTTGCTCATGCCACCAGCAGCATCCAGTCTATGGACAAAATAAAGTCTGTTCTGAAAGACAAGTTTGGTGCTTAATATCAGAAAACACCAATGGCAGCCCTTTGGGGAAGATCGTGAAGGATTTTATACGGTTGACCTTTTGAACAAGGGGCTGTCCTTTACTTAAACTAAAATGACTGATTGAGATGGAACAAGAAATTTATGATGTAATAATTCTGGGAGGCGGGCCGGCTGGACTTACCTCTGGTATATATACTTCCCGTGCAAAACTTTCAACCCTGATCATCAATGAAGGAGCCTTGGGAGGACAAATGGTACTGACCAACGAAGTGGCAAATTACCCGGGTGTGGAAAAAACTACCGGATACCAATTGTCCAATACCATGAAGAAGCAGGCTCGCGATTATGGGTGCAAAATCGTGTCGAACATAAAAATTGCTGAATTTTCCTTTTATGAAACCATAAAAAGTATTACTCTTTCCGATGGCCGTGTTTACAGGGCCTTCAGCGTAATTCTTGCTACAGGTGGCAGGCCGCGCTCGCTTGGTGTAGCGGGCGAGGACACTTTTAGGGGAGCTGGCATCTCTTACTGTGCAACCTGCGATGGGGAGTTTTTTACAGGAAAAGAAATCGTGGTGGTGGGTGGCGGCAATTCAGCCCTGGAAGAGGCGGTTGCCTTAACCAAATATGCAACCAAAGTTACCATTATACATCAATTCGACCATTTTCAGGCTTTTGAGCATGCCATTGCCGAAGCTAAAGCCAATCCGAAAATAACCTTTGTACTCAACTCGGTAATATCGGAGTTTATGGGCAATGAAAGCCTGCAGGCCGTATCGGTGAAAAATCTGATTACCGGAGATGTATCGTTACTTTCAGCGCAAGGTGCATTTATATTCATAGGCTACCTTCCCAACACGGAGCCTTTTAAAGGCATTTTGGATCTTACCGGCAATAATGAAATAATCACCACCCCCGCAATGGAAACCAATATACCGGGAGTGTTTGCAGCCGGCGACTCAGTTGCAAAGCGCTACAGGCAGGTAACAACTGCTGTTTCTGACGGAACCATTGCGGCTCTTGCTGCATCGGAGTTCGTTGCAAAGTCCAAAAAGAAAACAATTGTTGATGCAGAATGGCTTAGTTCTAAAACAAATATGAATTAGCAGCTAAGTTTGTGAAAAAGGAATTTGTTGCAACTGAATTGCCAATCGATAAGCAACGTCATTAAAGTTAGGCAAATCAACCAAAACAATTTTTAACGCAAAGTGCAAAGGGAATATAGTCTTTTTTCCTGGCGACCTTTGCGTGGATTTTTTGCATTGCGGCCATTGCGTTAATTTGCTACTACCGCCCCAATCTTTACAAATGCATGTAAAGACTAAGCTTAAAGCATTTCTAAATCAGAGTAAAGGCTTCTTTTTTAAAAAAAGAGGTTGTCCCGCAATTAGAAGACAACCTCTTTAAATTTATTTAGCGGCTAAACCGCAGAAAGGTAATTATGCAGGGTGAATCGCTTCAACCGGGCAGACATCTGCACAAACACCACAGTCAGTGCACAAATCCGGATCAATCTTATAGATATCACCCTCTGTGATCGCTTCTACCGGGCATTCGTCAATGCAACTGCCGCATGCAGTGCAATCTTCATTAATTACGTAGGCCATTGCTATAAAATTTTGGTTCAAAAATTCGATTAATTCACTTTGCAAATATAAAACCTTAAAATAATCCTGACCTAATAAAATCTGCCAACCCTGAAATTTGGAATCGGTATAAATAAGGATTAACCTCTTTTGGGCTGAATATTAGAATTTTTGAGGGTTCAAAAATTAACTGTTAACTTCGCAATCTCAAAATGCCTGAAAATAAATCCTTAAAATTTCTTCTTTCAAACCATATATCTCATAAAAAATTTTCAGTTATGTTGGACAAAAAACATATTGTCGAGTTGGAAGACATGGTGGTCAAATTCGTTGGCGACTCAGGCGATGGTATGCAGTTGACCGGAACTTTGTTTTCTGAAGCTGCAGCGATTGCCGGCAACGACCTGGCTACTTTCCCCGACTTTCCCGCCGAAATTCGCGCCCCGCACAATACCATTGCCGGTGTAAGCGGTTTTCAGGTACATCTTGGCCAAACGAAAATTTACACCTCGGGCGACCAGTGCGATGTGCTTGTGGCCATGAATCCTGCTTCTCTGAAAGCAAACCTTAAGTGGGCAAAACAGGGCGCCACTCTGGTGGTTGACTCTGCTGCCTTCGACCAAAAGGCCATCGAAAAGGCGGGTTACCAAACCAACCCCCTTGAGGATGGAAGCCTCAACCTTTACAATCTGATTCAGGCTCCAATTTCGCTTCTAACTCAGGAGAGCCTGCGCGAAATAAATATTGACAAACGTTCTGCCGGACGGACCAAAAACATGTTTGTTCTGGGCATGGTGTTTTATCTTTTCAACAGGGAGCTCGAATCAACCCTTGGCGTAATAAGCAAAAAATTCAAGGGTAAGCCTGTTGTAAAGGAAGCCAACCAGGTTGCCCTCCGGGCCGGCTACAACTATTGCGAAACGGTTGAAACCATCAATAAAACTTTCAAAGTGGGCCGGTCGAAACTTGAAAAGGGATGGTACCGGAATGTTACCGGAAATGTAGCTACCGCCTGGGGCTTGTTAGCCGCCGCAGAAAGGAGCGGAAGGCCATTGTTTTTAGGTACCTATCCTATAACGCCGGCAACCGAAATTCTGATTGAACTGGCATTGCATAAATCCCTTGGAGCCAAGGTGTTCCAGGCCGAAGACGAGATAGCCGGCATTTGTTCGGCCATAGGCGCCAGCTTTGCCGGTTCAATGGCTGTTACTACTACTTCAGGCCCGGGGCTTTCCTTGAAAAGTGAGGCTATCGGGCTTGCGGTAATTGCCGAGCTTCCACTGGTTATCGTCAATGTTCAGCGGGCAGGCCCATCTACAGGTATGCCTACCAAAAGCGAGCAAAGCGACCTGATGCAAGCTTTGTTTGGTCGCAATGGTGAATGTCCTGCCATAGTGATGGCCGCTTCCAGCTCGGCCGACTGCTTCTATGGAGCCTACTATGCCTCGAAACTATCGCTCGAACACATGACGCCCGTTATTCTCCTCACCGACGGTTACCTGGGATTTGGCTCAGAGTTGTTCAGAATACCCGATGTTAATGATTTACCTTCAATAAATCCGCCCATCGCCACCCCCAACGATCCGAACTTTAAGCCATACCGGCGCGATCCGGTTACCCTCGCCAGGCAATGGGCGCCTCCGGGAATGGAAGGCCTGAGGCACCGTATCGGCGGACTCGAAAAAACCAATGTCGATGGTCTGGTTTCGACCGATCCGAAAAACCATCAACTCATGGTGAACCTCAGAGCCGAAAAGGTGAAGAAGGTAGCCGATTACATCCCCGCCCAGGAACTCATAGGCGACAATTCGGGCGACCTGCTCGTAGTTGGCTGGGGCGGTACTCAGGGCGCGCTGATATCGGCGGTAAACAAATTGCAGGAAGATGGCAAAAAAGTAAGCCTGGCTCATTTCAAGCATATCATGCCCCTTCCTAAAAACACTGCCGAAATTTTCGGCCGTTTCAAAAAAATTGTGGTTTGTGAATTGAACATGGGTCAGTTTGTAAATTACCTGCGCATGACCCTTCCGGAATTCCGCTATCACCAGTACAACAAAGTACAGGGTTTGCCATTCCAGGTTCAGGAGCTTACCGAAACGTTTAATCTATTGTTGGAGGAGAAGTAATCATGTTGAAAGATAAAAGAATTCAGACCTCGCCGGTTGCCTTGACCAAGGAAGACTTCGTAAGCGACCAGATGGTGAAATGGTGCCCCGGCTGCGGCGCACATGCAATACTTGCTGCTGTGGAAAATGTGTTTCCGCGCATAGGCTACCGCAAAGAGAATTTTGCGTTTGTGTCGGGAATCGGTTGTTCATCGCGCTTCCCGTATTACGTAAACACTTATGGCTTTCACGGAATTCATGGTCGTGCCAATGCCATTGCCAGCGGTGTAAAAATTGCCAATCCCGACCTGAGCGTTTGGATTGCCACCGGCGACGGAGACTCCATGGCCATCGGCGGAAACCACCTGATACACATTGTTCGCCGCAACCTCGATGTGAACATTTTGCTTTTTAACAACCAGATTTACGGTCTTACCAAAGGGCAGTTCTCACCAACCACACCGATGGGAGAGATCACCAAAACCTCGCCACACGGTACCATTGAGCATCCGTTTATTACAGCCGGACTCATCATGGGAGCCCAGGGTACTTTTTTTGCACGAGCCGTTGACAACAATGTGAAGCTCATGACCGAGGTGATGTATGAAGCGGCCAAGCACGACGGCACTTCAGTAGTCGAAATCCTGCAAAACTGCATCATCTTTGCCGAGAAAGCCCACGAATATATTACCGAGCGCGACTTTCGCGAGGACCGCCAACTTTTCCTCAAGCATGGCGAACCCATGATTTTTGGTAAGAACCGCGACAAGGGCATCATTCTGAAAGGAACAGGCTTAGGGGTCGTAAAAATCGGAGAAGGCGGAATAAACGAAAAAGACATTCTTGTCCACGACCAGAATACCAAAGACCCTGCCATACACCGCATGCTTGGCCGGATGATGCCACCGGTATTCCCTGTAGCACTTGGAGTTATCCGATCTGCCCCCTTCGAAACTTACGACGACCTTTTGGAAGAGCAAATCGAAACGGCAAAGAAAAACTCGAACATAAAGTCGGTAAACGATCTTTTGCGGAGTGGCGATGTTTGGGAGATAAAGTAATCATTTATTTTTTGGCCAGTAGTTTTTCATGACTACCGGCTAAATTCAAGATTGTTGGAACGAACCTGGAGAAATTTTCCGACCGATTCCGGCTCACTCACCTGGCGAAGCATCCTTGAGTGGGGAGATCAACATTTTTCCAACACCTGCTTACTCAATTCAAACGATTTCAGGCATGATCCATACAGCCGGTTCAATCTTGTTATTGGAATCGGCTTAGCCGATGAACTTGTTTCCACCGGTTGCGACGATTTCTTACACCTCCGGTCTTTCAGTCAAAAACACAACGACTGGTTGTTTGGTTTTTTAAGCTATGACTTGAAAAACCAGCTCGAAAACCTACAAAGCAACAGGCATGACGGCATTAAAATGCCGCTGATGCACTTTTTCAGACCGGTAATTCTGATTTTTATTTCCGGAAACCAGCTTCAGATTGGATGCCTTCCGGGGCTTGGCCAGTTTTCTGATCCGGGCCAGGTATTCGAAAAATTGAGCAGCTTTGCTTATCATAAGCCGGAACAAAACCACCGGATAAACCTTTTACAAAGGGTTTCGGAAAGAAATTACCTGCATCAGGTGGCCAACATCAAGCAAAACATACAGCTTGGGTATATCTACGAGATGAATTTTTGTTTGGAATTCTTCTCGGAGGAATGTCAAATTAATCCTTTGCAGGTTTATGAAAACCTCAACAGGATTTCGCCAACTCCCTTTTCGTGTTACTACCGGCTTGGCAACAAATACCTGATGTGCGCCAGCCCCGAACGTTTTATGGCAAAAAGGGGCATGAAGTTGATTTCTCAACCCATAAAGGGCACCTTACGTCGGGGCAGTAGCCCTGAGGAGGATGAGGTTCTTAAAAGAACCCTGCACAATGACCCCAAAGAACGTAGCGAAAATGTGATGATAGTCGATCTGGTCAGAAACGACCTCTCGCGCACTGCCAGCAAGGGTTCCGTTCACGTTGAAGAACTGTTCGGGATTTATTCCTTTAGCCATGTGCACCAAATGATTTCAACAGTGGTTTCGCAGCTAAGGCCGGAGATTCATTTTACCGAAGGTTTAAAGCAGGCCTTTCCGATGGGCTCCATGACAGGAGCTCCCAAGGTGCAGGCCATGAAACTCATCGAAAATTATGAAACCACGCGCCGCGGCTTGTTTTCCGGGGCAGTAGGCTATATTTCTCCTGAGAAGGATTTTGATTTTAATGTGGTAATCAGAAGTCTGCTCTACAATCACGACGACCGCTACCTGAGCTGTATGGCGGGGAGCGCCATCACGATTGGGTCGGATCCCGAAGCTGAGTATAAAGAGTGCCTTCTTAAAGCAAAAGCAATGCAGATTGCGGTAAGTGGGGAGAAACTTTAAACTAGGTGGAAACAAAAATTTGCCTGATTTTTGTAGTAACTTGCGTACTTGGAAATAAAATACTTTGAAGCATGAACAAAAAATCCATTATTCTATCCCTTTGTTTTCTTTTGGCAGCTTTTGGGCTGAAAGCCCAGGAAATTGAAGAGCCCGATGTAAGAGACCTTACAATACGCGAAAGGTTCTTCGTTGGAGGATTCATAGGCCTTCAGTTTGGAACTCAAACGGCCATAAATATCTCTCCGATTGCCGGTTTTCGTTTTACCAACCGGCTGTCAGCCGGGATTGGAGGAACTTACCAGTATTACAACGACCGTTTTTTCGGCCGGTCATTCACCACCCATGTTTACGGGTATAGTCTTTTTACCAGGTTCAATGTCATTCCGAGGGCGTTTTTGCAGGCTGAATTCGAGCAATTGAGCCTGCAATCAAGAGAAGAAAGGATTTTAGACCAGCCTGGAGAGCGCATTTGGGAAACCAACTGGTTTCTTGGGGCAGGCTATAGGCAGCCTGTATCCGAAAATGTGTGGTTCAACGTCATGGTGTTGTACAATTTTAACGAAAACAGCCAGGCTTATTTTCAAAATCCCATTTTCAGGTTCGGTATCAATGTAGGCCTTTAGGGCAATTCGGTGAAATGGCGGCCTGCATTTTTTTCTAACAATAAGGGTAGGGAATATAATGTAATACATTTGCCCTGCACAGTGTAGTGGTCTAATGTCTTCGGACTGATTAGTCGTTAAAGTAACCCGCCTGCCAGCGGGCAGGATTGTTTTGTTAAATAATTTGGGCCGGGGGGAGACCCACAACGTTAAAAATTGTTGGTTTCTTTTTTTGCTTTTTCGAGCGCTTCAACGAAAATATGCATGTTGGTCGAAGGATTTGCATACAAGATGAGCTGTTTAGCCCTATTACAAGCATCTTGGCACTTTTCTCTCAATCTGTTTTGCAACTTTTCATTCATTTTACCTTTTTTATAATTGATCTGGTTGCGTTTACTGAGTTGCCTTATGCACTCGTCTTCGTTGATGTGGCCTGTTTGGTTTTTATAATGCAAAAGAAATCAAAGCTCAATAGCCGGATTCGATGCAATGAGGATTACTCCGGGTATTTGTTTTAATTTTTCTAACACTTCGGGAACATCGGCATCGTAAACCAAAAAATCCCTGTCTTTTTCGTGCCGGGGTTTCCCTTTTTTAAAGGAGTGAATATAACGAGGGCTTATATCAAAGCCCGCTATTTTTGGGATAATCTCAACAGGCAGGCGATATTCTATTCGTAAGAAACGGATGTAAGCCTCTTCTGTTTCGCCTTCGCAAAACACCCAGAAATTTGGATTTATTCGTTTCCCTTTAGATACCTGCCGTTTACTGTTCATTCAACAAATGTTTTAGTTGATTAACAGAATCATTTACTATGGGTACGGCATCGAAACGGCCCTGAAGGTAGGCTTTTTCCAGATCCATAGTGTCACGAAAATCGCTATAATCATACAACGAATACAGATCGGTACTGCCATTCTGTTTTTTGTTGGTAAAGTAAATTTGATCTTTACGGAATTTCTTCAGATCGAGAAATTTAGTGTTGTGCGTGGCACATAAAATCTGTGCCTTTTCGCCTGCTCGAAACAGGTTGAAAATGTATTCGACAATTTTTGGGTGCAGGCTTTCTTCAATTTCGTCAATAAGTAATACTTTATTATTCTTTACCACATCAAGCAAGGTGAGCATAATGAAAAACAGTTTGATGGTCCCCTGCGATTCTTCAGCAAGAAAATCGAAGGCCACACCGGGTTGGTTCTTGTGGTAGGTTTTTATTTGTAAATGGTCTTGCACCACATCTTCTACCTTCATGGTCATATTGGTTAGGTCGGCCTGGATGTTTTTGCCCGGCAGTTTCAGCGTTTTAATTTTTACTTCTTCAATATCGCTGTCGGCAATTTTAAGGGCTTCAATTAATTGTTTCATGTTTTGGTTACTGATGTTTTCAATAGCCGATACCCCAAAACCAATATAATTGAGAATAAACATGTGGTGGAAATAATTGAAAACTTCTTTTGCCAGGTCCCTGTCCATTTGGCTGGCACGCGAAATATAAAGGGTTTTGTCAGATGTATTTTCGGCCACGTCCATAGGGCGTTTTAATACATCGGTAAAGGTGTATTTCTCCTTTTTGGATTTACCCCGCTTTTCATCGCGGGTAAAAATTTCTTTGATACGCCCTTTGGGGTAATAGTGAAGACTTTCTGTTACAATGGCGGTGCGTGTAAGCGAAAAAGAATACTCGTACTCTGTACCATTAAGCATAAAACGTATGAAATAAAAGCTTGGCTTGTCGGCAAAACCATCAAATTTGAAGGGTTGAAAATTAAACACCGTATTTTCGTTGTGGTTGTGTGATTCTAACACCATGGATTGGCAAAAGCGTATGGCTTTAATAATGTTGCTCTTGCCCGATGCGTTGGCGCCATAAATAACCAGTGTTTTTAACAGGTTTGTTTTGTTGGCTTTAAATAAGTTGTTGTTTACAGCCTTTGCATTTGCCGATTTGATATTGGCAGCCCTGAAATCGAGCACAACTTCGTCCTTAATGGAGAAAAAGTTACTGAGGCGGATTTCTAATACCATTTTAACTGGTGTATTTGTAATTATTTTACAAATATAAACATCAAACAGGAATAAGCAAATTTTTTAAAACATTTTAAACTACTTTAAACGAATCTAATGTCTTCGGACTGATTTGTCGTTAAGGTAACCCGCCTGCCAGCGGGCAGGATTCATTTGTAAAATGAGTTGGGCTGAGGGGAGACCCACATCCTTGGTCTTGCAGGCCGGACTGAATTTTCTTCTCGTTTTTTTCATGCCAGAAATTTAAAGGTCTATAAACCAGCAATTTCAGATACAAAAACAGTTATCTTCTTGGTTTTCATTAGAGGCTGTCTCAAAAGTAATACGGTTGTCATTCTGAGCGAAGCGAGGAATCTGAATAACAATGTCTTGAGATTTTTCACTTCGTTCAAAATGACAGAATAATAGACTTTTGGGGCAACCCCTAATGATGGCGCTGAATATAAGGGCTTTAGCCCTGCCAACTGATTTTCCTGCACTTTTTAGACCGCTACAGGTATTGCGGGCTGCTAAACTATCCCCCGACACGAAAGATAACGCGAAGCAGAAAACCCCAAGCCTGCACTGCACCCGCAATTGCCAGGTATAGCATGTTGGGCAGCGTAGTTATTCACTGTCGATGGATAGAACTTTAGCAAGTCCAACCCTTATTTCGTCCATTATTGTCTCGGGTACAGTCCCTATTTGTTTTACTAATCTCTCCTGCGAAACTGAACGGATTTGAAAACTGTCCGCTGCAGAAGTTTTTGTTAATCCGTTTTCTTTGTCGGGCTCAAGTTTTATCATCCAAGGAGCAATTTCGTATCTGTCTTTCCAGTCAGTTATCGGTACTATGATTTTCAGCGGTAATTTCCCCAGTGCATTGTCGTTCACAATTATCGCCGGTCTTGTCTTTTTTATCTCGGCTCCCACGGTCGGGGCAAGATTTATCAACCAGATTTCACCTTGTTTCATAGAAGTTTTCAAAATCAAGGTTCGTAAATGCAGTCAATTCTTTGTCTGTGAGGTAGTCTCCATACAACTCGTCTGCTGCCTTTTTCATCTGGTCTTCTTCTTCCTGCTTGCGTATTAGGTGCATTGAACGCTCAATCACATAAATCCGCTTTCTAACAGGAAGTTTCTGTATTTCTTTTATGAGCTCCTTGGTTTTCATTGTTAATCATTTAATTTCGAAAGATACGAATTTATGGCCAAAATATTTCCCCTTTTATTATCTCCAGTCAACGATTGAAGCTGCGTTTACTATGCTGTCCAACCGGGCTTTATTGCACCAACTAAGCGAAGCGATCTTATCGAAGACAATCCTCGTCCTGTCTGTGTGCTTACGCACACCACAGGCAGGGATGGCCTCTGTTCGCTTTGCCTGCCTGCGTGCTGTCGCACTAAACAGGCAGGCTTGCTTGATTCAAAGTTCGTAAAATTACCTGAATAAAGCCCGATTATTCCCGATCCCGATGGCTCACAATTAGGTGGCATACATTTCGCGAAGCGCAATGGCCTCCGTAAAGCGAGCGAATTGTGAGCCATCGGTTCTGGGCTTAACGAAGGCGGGGCATTTTAGCACTGCACTTACTAAGAAGCACCACAGTTCAAATATGCGAAAAACTGTCCAACAAAGCCCTGCACCCCCGCTTTCGTTTAAGCCCATGTTATCGGCTGCTTTGCTGTCTGTCCGAAGATGTGTCGTTTGAAGTTCGCACGCACTCTGTTCAAAGCGATTTACATTCAAGGCGATGTCTGTCTGAATTAGCACTGTGCGTTGGCGAAAAAAAATAAAACACCGAAGGATGGGAGAAAAAAAATTTAATTTCTTCTTGGGCTGGAGAAAAAAATACTCTCTTAAAAACTTTGGTTCGCAGCGTTGGCTTGCAGCCGTTTTAAGAGTGTATTTTTTTGTGTGAGGGCTTTTCTCATTTGATTTTAGAAGTAAGTTTCTTCAATGTTCTTTCTAAATGTTTCTCAATTTCACATACCCAAACTACATGCACTTTCCATTTGTGTTTTCGCAATGCTTTTATGTTCGTTTCGTCTTTGCTGATGTTCCGTTGCAATTTCTCTTTCCAAAACTTTGAGTTGGTTGAAGGAATTCTTCCTTCTCTACAATCTTTGTGATAATGCCAAAAGCAACCATGAACAAAGATAGCGGTTTGATATTTCGGTAAAACAATGTCCGGTTTGCCCGGCAAATCTTTTTGATGAACTCTGAATCTGAAACCTTGTCTGAAAAGTTCAGAACGCAAAATCATTTCGGGCTTCGTATTCTTCCCCCTGATTCTGCTCATTACTTCGCAACGCTTTTCTTTTGTCCAAATGTCCACGGCTACTGAATTACTTTTTTGTCTTTGATAAATTTCTTCAACCCGTCTGCAAGTGCCTTTGCCAAAGGAACTGGAACACCATTTCCAATCATCTTGAATTTTTTTGATAATGGTAATTCAGGTGGTAAAACATATTCGTCTGGCACTCCTTGAATTCTTAATGCTTCACGCACTGACAAACGCCTGTGTTTGTAAGGGTGCAAGTGAACTTCATTGTTTCCGTAACAAGCTGTCGGGCTATATTTGAAACGGTGAAGCCGTTTGAATGATGGTCGGTTTGTTTCTCCTTCACCTATTTTTTCCAAATCTGTTACTTTCACATACAAGTTGAAATACTCTTTTGAATTTGGAGTGTCTTTCATTTCACGGAAAGGAACTAAGCAACTCTCAACACACAATTCAAGAGGCAAATCTTTTGGCTTTGTCAAAGTTTTTCCAAAAGCAACTTGTTTTCCCCAAGTATATTTTGAAGCAGAGTTCTGATAAGTTTTGTTTACCGGAAATGGAAACCATTTTCCAAATGGACTTTGCGAAACAATTTTCTCGTCAAGTTTTGTTTTCTTAATTCCAACAAAAAAAATCCGTTCTCTGAATTGCGGAACACCAAAATCTAAAGCATTTAATTTTTCGTGGTCAACAAAATATTCTTCCTCAACCCGTTTCAAAAGTGTCTGCAAAAATTCTTTCGTTTCTTTTCTCTTTGTCAAGCCGGTTACATTTTCCATTACAAAAAATGTTGGCTTCAATTCCAAAATTTTATCAAAGTAAAGTGTTGTTAGTTTTCCTTTTTCACCTTCAAATCCTTCTAAGTTTCCATTCATACTAAAATCCTGACAAGGCGGTCCACCTAACATTCCAAAGTTCTCCGGTTTACCTTTTGGAAATGCTTCTGAAATAATTTCATTAGAAGAAACTTCTGTAATTGATTTTGTATTGAAGATTTCTGCTTTGATTCCATTGCCCTGTGATTTTCTCCATGAAGTGATTCCTGCTGCATGAAGTTTAGCAAAGTCCTTGTCAAATTCATTTGTCCAAACAATTTCAAAACCTGCTTGCTCAAAGCCCATGTCCATAAAGCCCCCACCTGAATAGAAAGAGAGGATAGGAATTTTATGTTCGTGATTGCTACTCATAAATTTTTGTTGTCTTGGTTGCTGAATAAACAAACTCGGTTGCTTCCTTCCGTAAATTGAAAAGATTGATTTGTTTATTCCGGTTACTATTAAAATATTCAAACTTGTCAGTTGCAAAACCTGTAACTGAAATTTTGTTGTTTCCTTTTTCTACAAACACTGAAACATTTCCATTCTGATACTTCACAACATCTTTTACCAAACCACATACATCATTGAAATAATTTTCCGTTGTGAGAAATTGTAAATAGAATTTGCAAGCCGGTCTATAAAGACAGAACTTGCAATTAGTTTCACTTGGATTCGCTTTGAATGTTGCTGTGTCAACACTCTTGTTTGTTTCAGTCAACAAACCTTTTGCTTCTTCAAAAACTGATTTGCATTCTTCCTCTGTAAACTCAACATTAAATTTCTGTTTTGCTAAATCAACCAAACTCAATTGCGTTGGAAATTTTCCATTGCAATCAAAATAGAGATAAGCGTAAAGTTTTAATTGCTCTTGATATTCGTTCTTCACTTCCATATAAGATTCTCCGTTGTCATCAAAAACATCTTCTGTAATTGCTCCGGTTTTGAAATCAATAATTTCGGTTTCGTCTGCTTCTTCAATTATCAAGTCCATTCTTCCACCAACTAATTTGTCTTTTGATTCAAGCCACTTTTCAGAAGTAAATTTTATTCCTGTCTGTTCTTTCGGTGATTCAGTTGCACTTCTTAAATGTTTCTTCAACTGGATTTTCTTCATTCCAAAATCTCTTACATTCATTTGAAGCGGAACAAAAAAAACGTAACCCAATTCTTTCAATTTGTTTTCCATCAAAAGAATTTCACTTTGAAATCTTGAATTGAATTCCATTTCGGTTTTTATTTCTCCTCTTGAAATCAACTCCAACATTTTATGCAATACTGTTCCCAAATAAGCATTGGGTGAAACCGGTAGCAAAGGTTTTTTTTCAAATGCTTCTGCCAACAAAGATTTGAAAGCACAATTTTTCATTGAGTGAAATTGGCTTGGAGAAACCCTGTTGATTTTCTTAAACGCTATGTTGCCAATTACATTCATCCGTTCCTTACTAATTTTTCATAGCACCAACCGGGTCTGCGATGCAAATTGAAGGTGTCAACAATGCTCAACTTACCGCCTCGGCTTCTGGTGTATTCTGTCAATTCATTTTTTATTTCTGCAATCCAATTTGCTTCTCTCATGTTTTTCATATCCCAAAACGGGTGAACAATCATGATTACATTTTTATCTCTTGCATGCCATTTGATAATTGGCAATCCCTGAACTTCTTCAACTGTTCTCATTCCAAAACTTTCAGCAAAACCATTTCTCAAATTAGTTGCGAATTCAAGCCAACCATTTAATTCAGTGAACTGATTGAAGTTTCCATCTGCACCACACTTGTAAGTTGCATCATTCAAAACTCTCATCATGGATAATCCTAAACGCCAATCAAGCAAGCTGTGGTAATTCATGTTTCGGAACACCTTCAAACATTCATAGCAAGCATCCTTACAAGTGTGTTGGTGTGTGGCAGAATGAATCTTTCCCAAATAATTAGTTGGGTCGGGTGGAATCATCGCCTCTGCAAGAATGTTTTGGAAGTTGTTGTATAAATATCTTACGAAACCTGAACCGTTGGGCAATTCATCAGTGAGAATAATTTCTGACACATACCTTTTGATTAAAGAATTCTCAACCAATTCTCTTTTCACGATGTCTGCAATTTCAATTTCAGTAGGGTCAACATCAAGTTTGTCTGCTAAAATTCTTTGCAATAAAAACGCTGCTGAATAATAACCGGAACGAACCCCATTTGCTTGTGCTTTCACATGTGGTTCTTCAAAATCCATTGAGAACATATTCAAGTTAAGGTCTAATGGAACTCTCACTGGTGCAATTCTGAATATCTCTGTTTTCTTATTGCTTGCCAACGCAATTCTTTCCTGTGCAGCATCGGGAAAAATCCTGTATGAGTAACCGTTTTCGTTAAATGGATTTGTTTGGTTGTTATCAATTACATTTTGTGCAATCCACTGTTGATTGAATCTGAAGCTTTGTGAGAATGGAAAAGAATTTTGAGTTGTAGCCAAACTTCCTGTGAAGAAATTATCTGAATTTGTGTTCACTCTCCAAGTAACATCTTTGTCTGTAATCAACAACTCTGCGTTGTTTACAATCACCGGAACATTTGGATTGTTTGGGTCATCAACATTCTCCGCAAAAATTGGTGGTCGTGATAGAAGAAATTCTGAATCGTCTTTCATATCACTCCCCATTGAAAGGTTTGTCCGGTATGCCCTCGGTGCTTTCAGCATTTCCGGTCTTTGATATTTATCCAAATTAGTTTCGCCACAATTCGGGCAAGTATCAAAATGATTTGCTGCTTCAAGAGCTGTCTTTTCAGTATCAGAATAAGTTTTGAATAAGCCACATGAACGGCAACGGACAAACCAACGGTTTAATGAGAATGGAAGATTGTTGTTGGTCGTTGCATTTACTACTGTTTCCCTTCCTCTGATATTCGTATTGATAATATCACTGGTGAAACCAATTACTTGATGAATTGCTTTGTCTTTTGTTTTCTGTGAACCCGGAGAAAACTCATAGATTGCCATTGATTGAGGTCTGTCAACTGATAATGGTTCTAAATTTCTGTCAATGCCGTGGTATAGATTCTTTACTGTGGTTGGCATTCCGAACATTGGTAAAATTCCACCTTCAGCTAACTTTTCTGAAATATCACTCGTTGCAATTTCTTCATTGCTGATTACGCTTTGTGATTTTTCAATTAGTCCGTTGTTGGTTGCTGTATCGCAAACCCAATTCACAAAGTCATTTCGTTGCGGTCTTAATTCAGGTGTTATCAAAGCATCAACTGTTGCTTCAACTTGAGGTCTGTTTGTGTTTATCCAATTTATGATTTGCGGTTTGTAGGTAAACCAATTATCAATTGCACCAAACTCACCGTGAACGCTTGGCTTTTCTTCGTCATTGTTCACATTGGTTGGAATGGTTGTAAATGCTTTTCTGAAAATCTCTTTTGCCAAAAGGCGTTTGAAAATTCTTTCTTGCCCCATTGTCAAGAATGGAGTGGGTGGAGAATCGCCTGTTATCTTATGAGGATTTGAAAAATAAAATTCGTCATGACTTCTACCTCTGCAAAAAGTCAGAATGATTGAATACGCTTGCCCTCTCCGTCCTGCCCGTCCAACTCTTTGCTGGTAGTTGAATCTTTGCGGTGGCATATTTCCTAACATCACTGCTTGCAATGCACCGATGTCAACTCCAACTTCCAAAGTGGTTGTTACACTTAGCAAATCAATTGCCCTTACTTGCTTGTGTCCTTCTTCCGGTAAAATGATATTTCTGAAATGTCTTTGTCTTGCAAACTGATTATCGGTTTGTCCGGTTAATTCTTCGCAATGTAAACGGATTGGAGTTCGCTGTTGTTTGATGGCGTTGTATGACAAATAATTTTTCTCCCAAATGTCGTTGCAAACTTTATCCGGTTGCGTATTCAATTGTGTGAGTGAGTATGTGCAAATACCTCCGCTTAAATGCAAGTGTGGTCTGCTTCCCCGTGTGCTTGTCCATACACTGTCGGTTGCGGTTGCAACTTTGATAAACAGTTCTTCAATAATTACTCCTCTTACTCCATGCAAAAGTCCGCTTGTGGTTAGCGTATTGAAAACTGCTGTTCCCAATTCAAGTTCTGTTTTTGATAATCTGTTTGCAACTGCCCTGATATATCTTTTTGTCTGACTTGGAAACCTGCTGTAATCATCAAAGTTGAAAGGTTCAGCATCATCATTTTTGTTGTGCTTGAATTTGTCGCCTAAAATTCTGACTGTTGAATTAAGTGTTTGCAAAAATTCTTCTCTTGTAATTGCTAAGGTGGTTGCTGCATCAGTGATGCTTTGCAATTCAGGATTGATAGTTACAAAACCTAATGCAGAGGATTCAAACGAATAAAAGAGTGAACCAAAAAACATTGAAGCAAGATTGCTGAATGTTCCTTCCTTCAAATCGTTTATGAAAGTTTGGTCTGCTCCGGCTGTCCATTGGTAGTTTGTAAAATCAATCAGGTTATACCACGGAACAAAATCGTTGTTCAACAATCTTGTTTGAATCGTAATGTCGTTGCCACCGGGGTTTATTCCCAAACTTATCAAGTGGCGAATTAGCGGTGCAAGATTTACAGAGTTTGTAATGTCAACCAATTCTCTAACGCTGAAAATTTTCTGCCGGATTTTTTCAAGTTGATTGTTGGCATTGGTTCTCTGTTCAACAATCAAAGGATTTGTTCCTGGCAAATTTGAAAGTGTAATCAAACCTTCAATGTCCAAAAGTTCTGCGTTGTTTTCTATTCTGTATCTGACAACTTTAGCTGTGTCGTTTGTTTCTATTGCATTTAAGATGTTGTGCTTTGCTAAAACTTTTTTGTGCAATTCGTCAACTAAAATTTCCCTCAACAAATCAGTGAAGTGATTTCTTTCTATTCCGTTTGCAACTTGTGCTGCATCTTCTCTACTGTCGGAAAACACAACCAACTTTCTTTGTGCTTCACTATCGGGTAATTGATACATCAACTCCTTTGCAAACATTTGTGTCGTCTTGGCGAAACCCGTTCTGAAACCTCTAATTGAAGTTGTTTTTGATTTTCTTGAAGCGTTGTTTCTTCGTTGGTTATTGATGCCACAACACGGACAAACATTTGGCAATGCCCTGTGTGTTTCAACTGTGCTTATTTCTCCACTTGCATTTGGCAAAGCAATGTCGGTGCTTGAACTGTTCGGAACAATTGTAAAATAATATCCCCTAATCCACCTTGCCGAATCACGGTTTGCTTTGTCGTGTGAAAAATCAATGTCGCCTGAAATGCAATTCAAAGATGCTTCAATCCAATTTGATTCGTAATCGGTTTGAGAAAATCCGTTGACTGCTGTTTGCCTCCAAAAATTTCCTGATATGCCGGGTTCTGCATCGTGTGGTGTGAACTGCTGATTTCCGCAAGCCCAAAAAACTGCATACTCTTGAAAACTTCTTTTCTCAACAAGTTTTGCTGGTGTCTTTTCCGGTATGCCTTCAATGTTCGGACTGATTGGAAGTAATTCAAATGAACTGTTGCCGGATTCATTTGTAGTTACCAATCTGCTTCCACCAAATAAAGTTGTTCCGCAATTATCACAATAGAGTAATTCCAAAACCCTGTTGCCGGCTTCTGAATTTATTCTTGTTGTTGAATAAATTTTTCCGGCTGTTCTTTCTGTGTCGCTGTATGCTGCATTATCTATATCATCTGCTTTTACTGATGCCCACATTCCTTCAATGTTTCTAAAGAAGTAATGAAACCTGAACCGTGGCAACCTTCTGTTTTCAGGAATGATAATGCTGGTTGCAAACTGCTCTTCATCAAACATTGCTCTTGCAATCAACAAACCTCTCAAAGCATTTTGCAAATCGTCTTGCGATGTTGTTGTTTCAAAAATGGTTTCGGAAAAATAATTTCCAATTCCATCATCACCGTTTGCATGTATTGTGCAAACTGCTTTGTAATTCGTCCTTCCGTTTTCGCTTACAGCACAAGGCGAATACAAGCGTTCTTTTAATTTCAGAATTGGATTAGAAATTACTCTTAACAATTTTTCAATTCCGTTGGTTGTTTCTGTAATTCCAAAAGCAGTTGCAATTGTGTTTGCTGAATTTTCACAAGTGGAAATAAAATTTGCTTTTGTGATTTCACCTTTAGCAAGGTCGTATGCTTCTGCAATTTTCTTGAATGGATTTACTGGAAGTTTTCTTTCGGAAGATGCAAGTGCATCAACTTCATTGTTGTGTCCTTCAATAATCTTGAATGGCTTAACAGTGTTGTCAACACCAAAAAAATCTTCCAAAAATTTTACGCTGTCTTGGTCGCCTGCTTCAAGTGATGCACTGGATGCAAGTATGCGTAACTGCTCATGATGTGGATGCAAGCCCAAACGGTTAAGCACAAGTTTGAGCAAGTATGCTACCTCTGTGCCTTGTGTGCCTCTGTATAGGTGTAACTCGTCAATGACTAAATGAAAAACCCTGTTTCTTTTTTCTGTTTCTCGTTGCTCTGTTGGCAAATCTTCACAAGCCAACCAACTTCTTGTTTGCTCAAAAATTCCCGAATCAACTGTTCGCATCAACATTATGCTCAACATGGAGTAGTTGGTAATCATTATGTCCGGTGGTGCTACTTGCATATCAAACCTGCAACGCATTTCAGAACCGTCAAGCCGTTGGAAAAAAGATTTCAAATCTTTCGCATCACTGCCGGTAATGTTGTTTTGCTGAATGTAATCTGCAACTTTGTTTGCATCAATTTCAACTTGCTTCAATCTCTCTTTGAGTTGATTAACTTTTTTCGTGTTGACTGCAACTGTTCCATCATCTTTTATTTTTCTCAATTCTCCTGCAACTGGTGAACTGCCCTTGTATCTTCCGAAGAAAATTGAATTGCCATTTGTATGTGTGGCTAACCAATTTCGTGTGTCGTCTGAATCAAGTGCTTTTCTTAACCGGCTCATTTGGTCTTCCACCAAAGCATTCATCGGATAAAGAATCAATGCTCTTACTCCGGCTTTTCTTTTTTCGTGTTGCCTTTGTCTTGCACCATTGCTCAATGTGAAGTTGGATGGATTAACTATTTGAGTTGGTGTCAATCCTCTTTCCGCTGCTGACTTCCACCATGTATTTACACTTGAAGGTTTTGTGTTTGGGGTTTCCCAATTCGCAAGTTCTTTTGATAGTTGTGCAAACAAGGGGAGTAAAAATGATTCTGTTTTTCCTGAACCTGTTCCTGAAGTGATGATGCAATTATTTCCTCTCAAAGTTTCCTTCAACATTTCTGCTTGGTGTAAATGCAGTTTTGCAAACGATGGAAACAAACCGGTTGCAACAAGTTCCTTGAATGTGTTTGCTTCTGTTTCATTCAAAGCATTTCCCAAATCATCAAGCGTTAAATCCTGAATGCGTTTGTTGCTTGAGACATAATCGGGCAATGGTTCAATCCACGGTTTACGGTAAAGAACTTTATCGTAATTGAGTAAAGCGTAGCGTTCTTTCTCAATGCCTTCAAACCTTGTCCCGAATGCAGTTTCAACATAGCGGATAAAGTTTTCTTTTATTATTTCAAATGAACCTATCGGGTCTTTCATGGTCTGAATTAAAGATTAAAGTCAATCGTTTTTTGTTTTAGTTTGTCAAATAAGTTCTGAATGAAAATACTTGGAATGTTTTCGTAAACCCTGTATGCCTTGCTTTCAATTTCAGAGTAAACCGGAGCTAATCCACTAAGCAACATAATTGATTCCGCTAATAATCTCGGTAGAGGTAATTCAAGAGGAACTGCAACTTTCTCTTTGCTCCGGTCATACAAAATAACATGTTTCTTTTGATGTTTCAGAGCAACATATTTCCCCCAATTTTTATCAATGTCGTAGCACTTTTGATTAGCCCAAAGGCGATGATGAAACTCCCAAGGTCTCAACCTGTATTCCAACATGGTGAAACTCTTATCAAAGTGTTCTGAAAATGATTTGTCAAGTTGCAAAGTGTCAGGATTGAAAATATACCTTGCCCAATCTTCGTAAGTCAGCGTTGTTTCTTTTGTTGCAAACAAATCTTTTTCATACTCGTCAATGTCGCTGCAAAAATGTTGTAAGCCAACTTGAACCAAGTCGTTTGAACTAAATTTGATTTTAAGTTCGTTTGCAAAAGCAATCAGGTTTCTTTCTCCAAATACTTCCCTCGCTGTTCCAAAAGATTTTATTGTGATAGCATCAGGCAAAAGCAAATCTTCGTTTGATTGAAACTGTTTTGTGATTTCAACTTGCAGATTGTGTTTGGGGGCTGTTGCAATAATTGCATTCACAAGTGTTTCATCCCTGCCGCCAATCAGCAAAACTTTTCTTCCCTTGCTTGCCGGAATAAAAATCAACTGTGGTGGGTTTACCACAATTGATTTTGTTTCATACTCGTAATCCAAATATCCTAAGTAGTCAAAGAAGTTAAGTGATGCCTTTTTGACTTTTGAATAATTGAAGTTGTTGCTGTGCGGTTTGTTTCCGTAATATTTTGAGTGAAGGAATTCAAAAGCATCATAAAAATCTTTCGTTGTGGTTGTTCCTTTCAAAGTGAGAAAGGAAAGAAAAATATTTCCCTCGCTGTGTAAGTATGTGGGCTGTGTGATGCCCGTGTTTGAATCTTCTCTTATTCCTCTGAAAAGTTGATTATAAGGAAGTTGTCGCATTAGGTTCATTCCAACTGTATTGCTTCCACACGAGTATTGAGTTAGTTCTTGATTAGTAGTTTTCCCAAATGAATCTCGTTTTGGCAATCTGTTTCCATCAAGTAGTAATGCAGAACCATTTGCAGAAACCACTTTGTAAGTTGTTTCATTCCCTGCAAATTTCTCTTCGTCTGTTCTTATGTTGAAATCGGAAAATAACGAAAGGTCTTCTGGCAGCAACCAACGGTTGCTGTTGGAAATTTTTTTCTTTAGAAAAAATTTCTCCTCGTTGTTTTTGTATTGCAGATAAATCTTTTCTGTTCCGTCTGAATTTAGAATTTCAACTTCCGGCAAAAAGTCATTGGTGAAAGTTCTGAAATCAAATTCCAAAGCAGAAGTAAGCTGAACAAATTTTTCTTTGATAATTGTCAGCACTGGAATTTCATCAATACCTTCTCTCGGATTAAGAAACCTGAAAAGAGAAATGCCGTCAGGCATATTCTCTAAATCAGTTTCATCTTCAAACTTTGTGCATTGGTTTTTCCCCCAATTCAAAATTTTCTCACGCACTGAATTTTTGCAAAGGAGATACATCCAATTTGCTTTTGTGAGTGCGTCTGTTTCAATCCAATAGTCCGTGCTGAATTGAAGTGAACCTGCACTGATAAAAAGGCGAACATCTTTTTCGGGAAATTTTGCAACCCATTTATTGAAATCGTCTTTGAGTTGAAAGGATTCTTTGAACGGTAAGTTCAAAGTTTTTGAGTAACCCAATTTTTCCTCTCGGATTTCAATTCCATTGAATGTTAAATCTTCTGCAAATTCATTTGCAGATTTCATCCGGTAGGAAAATTCAATTCTTCCTTCGTTACTGAATAATTGCAACTGCAAAAAGATTCTTGAAGAAATGTCGTTGCGTTTTGTTCTTACAGTTGCTCCGGTCTCATCAACTGAATGTGATTCACCTGTCCAATTTTTGTATGCCTTTTTTGTTGTGTCAATTATTGATTGCCCTAAATCATGAGTTTCATATTTCCTGATAATGTCAATCACGCTGTTGGGCAATAACAAAATTGATGAACCGTATTGCAATAAATATTTTTTGAACTCTGCCGGTTGGTAGGTTGAATCGGGAATCATTCCGGCTTGCAGAAATAGTTCTGGCAACCGTTTGATTGCTCTCGGTGGGAACACACATTGCGAAAGAGGTTTGCCTACATGAACCCAATTTTCATTTCCAAATTTTTTCAATTCAAAAATTCCAAGGTCGCAGTTGTTTGTTATGACTGTCCATTCTTCAAGTGCATTGAACAACGGAGAAATTGTTTGAAAGTTTGCCCACTTAATTTCTCTTTCGGTGAAAGAACTAAGCAAACCATACTTGTTGAAAAAAGCGTTTACCTTTTTGTAGTAAGCAGATGAAATGAAATTCTCTTCATAAGTTTCAGTCAATGGAATTACATACAGAATCAAATAAGCAATGAATGGCGGTGTGTCAATCTTATTCCATTTATTAAATAGTTCAAGAGGTTTGGCAATAGGAGAGTAAGGAAAAGCGAAATCGTTTTCCTCTTGCTGGTCAAACTTGATGGCATGAATGAAGTCAGCCCAAATGTTGTCGTCAGTTGTGCCGTTGAAGTTTGCCCTTGAATACTTAATTAAATCTTCTTTGGTCAAATAGAACAGAATGTCCTTACCTGCGTTTTCAGGTTTGAAAAATAGCTTTGCTATGAGTTCGTTCCATTCTAAATAGGTCATGTTCAAATGTAGAGAAAAATAAAGCGTAGGAAATTTGGCTCTTTTGCTTTTGCCTCTGGGTTGGCTTGTGCGTTAGCGGCAAAAGCAAAAGTGCCAAATGTGCGGTGGCAATAGAAATTCAATTTTTTTTTTGTGCGGTGGCGGTGTTTTAATTTTTTTCAGAAGCGTTTGCCTGTTCATTAAAAGCGGTCTGGTCGTCATGTCTTTGTTTTAAAAAATGTTCAAAAGAAGTCCGTCAGTTCAAAGTTAGCACTGTCGCATAAAGTTGCCGGTAACCCGTTTATCCCCGCCATAACATGGCGGCTATTCCAACAAAAACCTTGTATTGGCGCAGTTTGTATTTCGCCTGGCGTCATTCCCAACACAGCGGTTAATATACGCATAAATCTTGTTATACAAACCATCAAAATGTGATTTTTTGTGTTCTGCTTGCTCTTTCCAAGGAAAACATGTGCTTGCTTCAAAAAGTATGAAAAATAACAACATTAATACCATTGTAAAAGACCCGTTGTTGCTATCCTCTGCCCAAGGAGCTGATGTTTTGTCTGCAATAATTGACAAGTGAATGGTTTTCCGGGGTCAGCTTAAGCCGGAGTGCCCATGAATTAAACAAATTCACTGCAGGTGGGTTTATTTCATGAATTACCTTTTCCAGTTATCCCAAATTTTTAATCTTTGAATATCATGACCGATCTTGAAATTGCGAAAGCTGCAAAAATGCGGCCGATAACCGAAATCGCTGCCAGGCTGGGCGTTGAGAATGACGACCTGCATGTATATGGGAAATACATAGCCAAACTTCCATTAAAGTTGATTGATGAAAAAAAGGCAAAAAACAAGAAACTGATTCTGGTTACGGCCATTACTCCTACGCCTGCCGGCGAAGGCAAAACCACCACTTCGATCGGATTGACGGAAGGTTTGAACCGTATAGGTGTTAAAGCCACGGTAGTGATCAGGGAGCCCTCCCTGGGCCCGGTGTTTGGAATTAAAGGCGGGGCAGCCGGCGGCGGGTATTCGCAGGTTTTGCCAATGGAAGATATCAACCTGCATTTTACCGGCGACCTGGCAGCAGTTGAAAAAGCACACAACCTGCTGAGTGCATTGATAGATAACCATTTGCAAGAAAAAAACAATGCCCTGAACCTTGATCCCCGCAAGATTATCTGGAAAAGGGTTATTGATATGAATGAAAGGGCCCTGCGCGAGATAATTATCGGGCTGGGCGGCCCGAAGCAGGGAGTTCCCCGGCAAACCGGGTTCGACATCACGGCCGCTTCCGAAGTCATGGCAGCCCTATGCCTGGCCAAAGATCTGGAAGACCTGAAGGATAAATTTGGAAAAATATTAGTTGGGTTTACCTATGACGACAATCCGGTTTATGCCCGCGATTTCAATGCCCAGGGCGCTATGGCAGCCCTCATGAAATATGCCATCATGCCCAACCTGGTGCAGACCATTGAGGGCAATCCAGCCATTATCCACGGAGGGCCGTTTGCCAACATTGCTCAGGGAACAAATTCCCTCATTGCCACAAAAACAGGACTGTCGCTTTCCGATTATGTTGTTACCGAAGCCGGTTTTGCTTCCGAATTAGGGGCCGAAAAGTTCCTGAATATCAAATGTCAGTACGGTGGTCTGAATCCCAATGCTTCGGTGATTGTTGCCACGATACGGGCGCTTAAATACCACGGCGGCGTTAAGTTGGCAAAGCTTACCGAGCCCGATGTGAATGCCGTAAAGAATGGCCTTCCCAATCTTGAAAAACATATTGAAAACATCAGGCATTTTAATTTGAGTCCGGTGGTTGCCATCAACAAGTTTATGACCGATAGCGACGAAGAAATTGAAGCAGTAATGCTTCGCTGCCAGGAGCTTGGGGTTAAGGTGGCCATTTGCGAAGCATGGGCAAAAGGCGGGGAGGGTGCTGTTGAGCTTGCCCGTTTGGTAAAAGAAGAGGCTGAAAAATGCGAAACCTGTTTTAAACCCCTATATCATTTTAACGATTCGATTGAGGACAAGCTGCACACCATCGCCACCAAAATGTATGGAGCTTCGAAGGTGGAATACACCATTCAGGCCAAAGCCCAGATAGCACAATTTGTGAAACTTGGTCTGGACAAACTTCCCGTTTGTGTGGCAAAGACCCAGAAGTCGATCTCCGACGATCAGTATAAATTGGGGCGTCCAACAGGGTTTACCGTAAAAATCCGGGAGTTCGAAACGGCTGCGGGTGCAGGGTTTATTATTCCTATTGCAGGAACCATCATGCGCATGCCGGGATTGCCCTCACAACCCTCTGCCGAAAAAATTGATATCGACAACGAAGGGAATATTACCGGCCTTTTCTAAAATATTGGTGCTTAGAACCCGGCAGGCCTCCCAAATTGCTGGGGGGCCTGTTTGTATAGCAACCTTTGTTTTTCCGGTTTTTACCGACTAATTTTATGCAGAATAAGAATGCCAAACCTGCATAATATGGCTGATCTTGAATAAAGTTTATTTCCTGGCATGCCGGATGCCGGTTTTATTGGTGTTTTATCTTTTTGCGGGCCATCATGCGCTCTCACAGCCAGGCATTGCCTTTCGTCAAAAAAAAATATTTGCCGGACAAACCATCCATGTTCTTGATACCCTAAGTATCGATTCCAGGCATTTTCGAATCCTGGGGCCGGATAATCTTCCACTCGACTCCGTTTTTTTTCGCCTCGATCCGGCAAGCGCCACATTGCGCCTGCGTGTTCCGGAGTTTTGGCAAACCGACAGCCTTTTGGTAAGCTACCGGGTGTTACCATTTCTTTTTTCAGTGCCTTACTTTCACAGGGATACCAGTTTAGCTTACGAAAGAGATATCCTTGCAAGACCGGTTTCCTTAAGGGCTCCGCCTGCATTGCCTTCAGGTGGCTTGCTGGGAGTCGGAGGGCTCAACAGCAGCGGGAGCATTTCCCGTGGCATTACGATCGGCAACAGGCAAGACCTTTCGGTTCAGTCGGAAATGAACCTGCAACTCACCGGCAACCTGGGACACGAAATACAGATCAACGCTGCCCTTTCCGACCAGGACATTCCCTTTCAACCCGATGGCACCACCCGGCAACTTCATGAATTCGACCGGGTTTATATACAACTTTCGGGTCATGGTGGCCAGTTTACTGCAGGCGATTTTGATTTTGACAGGCCCGAAAGCCATTTTATGAACTTTAATAGGAGGGCTCAGGGAGGCAAGGGCCTGTACCGGTCAAAGGCCCATGATACGGGATTGATGCCCAATGCCGACATTCAGGTTTCTGCTGCTGCAGCCATCGCCAAAGGTAGTTTTGTAAGGCACCAACTCAAGGTGGTGGAAGGCAACCAGGGGCCCTACCGACTTACCGGAGCGAACAACGAAGCCTTTGTGATTATCCTTTCGGGAACCGAGCGGGTATATCTCAATGGTGTTTTGCTGAACAGGGGGATGGATCAGGATTATATCATTGATTACAATCAGGCTGAAATTACATTTACCTCGCGCCGGATCATCACCAGGGAGAGCCGGATAGTGGTCGAGTTTGAATATGCCAAAAGGAATTACGCACGTTCGGTGATGTTTGCCGGAGCAAGCGCCACTACTGAGAGGGCAAACCTGAGAATCAACTTTTTCACCGAACAGGATCATAAAAATCAACCCCTTTTCCAGGAAATAACCGAGAGCCAGATTCTCCGAATGAGCCACATTGGCGACAATACGGCTCAGGCTTTCGACTGGAATGTTCAGGATATTGGTTTTCAAGGCGATCGGGTTATGTACATGATGGTTGACACCCTTGGATTTGATTCGGTTTTCGTGGCATCAACCGATCCGGCGAGGGCCGTTTATCAGGTTGGGTTTACGTTTGTGGGCGAAGGGCAAGGGTCGTACCGGCAGGTGTTGTCTTCGGCCAACGGTAGGGTTTTTCAATGGGTTGCTCCCGTTTTGGATCAGGAACAGGGGACGCACGACCCCATTACACAGTTGGTAACACCAAAGCGGCAACAAATGCTTACCATTGGCAGCGACTTCCGGCTTGGCCAAAGGTCATCGGCCGGTTTTGAGCTGGCAATGACCAACAACAACGTGAATTTGTTTTCTAACCTCGATCGCAACAACGATGCAGGGCACGGGATGTTATTCAGGTTAAGCCATGAAATCCCGTTCCGGTCCGGAGGCGTTGAACAATGGACTATGCAGATATCGGGTACCCACGAGAGGGTTTCGCGAAATTTTGCACCTGTTGAACCATACAGACCTGTCGAGTTCGACCGTGATTGGAATCTTGCTGCCGGGCCTGCATCTGCATCTGAGAACAACACCCTGGTGAACCTGAAGCTTACCGGAAGCCGTGCCGTTACTATAAACTACTCCTTCCGGTCCTTTCAACGAGGTCCCGGGTATCGAGGAATTATGAATCAGGCAGAATCCAGGCTCAGCTTAGGAAGAACCCGGGTGCATTTTTCTGGCAGCCTGCTAAACTCATCCGGTGTTCAGGAAACTGATTTTTACCGGCACATGGCGGCTATTACCCGACCCATACTTTTTTTAAATGCTGGCGTGGAGCATCAGATGGAGTACAACCGGCGCAGAGCATCCGGTGAACAAGCTCTTTTGCTGTCGAGTAACTTTTTCGACGAATGGACGTTTTTTTTAACTAACCCGGATGATTCCCAAAATCGTTTCCGGCTTTTTTATAAGCTGCGCACCGATAACCGGCCTGTTGGCAATCTGTTTGTTGACGAATCCCTTGCCAGGGAATACGGACTCAGCTATGAGTTTTTGAGAAACCCGGAGAAGCGGCTGTCGCTACTGGTCAACTTCCGTTCGCTTACCTTTTCCGATAACAGCCTGGCAGGGCAGGAACCAACCTTAGGAGGGCGCTTAAGTTACTTTTCGCGATGGTTAAACGGCTTGGTGGTATCTAACTTGTTTTATGAAGCAGGAAGCGGGATGGAACGCAAACGCGAATACATCTTTATGGAGGTTCCTACCGGCCAGGGTGTTTTTTCGTGGATCGACTATAATGGCAACGGAATTCAGGAACTCGACGAGTTTGAGTTGGCAAAGTTTCCCGATCAGGCAAATTTTATCAGGGTCTTTATACCAACAGATCATTTTACCCGTGTTTTTTCGACATCCTATACCCAAACACTTACCGTTGACCCAAGAATTGCCTGGGGCGAAAGCGATGGCTTTAAGGGCTTGCTTTCCCGGTTCAGCAGCCAGACGTCTATCCGTATAAACAAAAGAAACCTCGGCGACCTCTCCATTAAAAACGTTAATCCATTCGGCTTCAACTTGGCCGATACCATGCTGGTAGCTTTGAATGCGGCCTTTCGCAACACCCTCTTTTACAACAGGTCGGGTGATGCATTTTCGATGGACCTAACCTGGGCCGACAACCAGACAAAAGCACTTCTGAGCAATGGTTTTGAAAACAGGGCGTTGAGCAGCCTCTCGTTCAGGGCGCGTTATAGCCTGAATCCGGCCATAACACTTTCGGTACAAGCTAAAATGGAAGATACTTATAACCGGTCGGAGTTTTTCCTGCTGCGCAACTTTCAGGTTCGTTCACGTCAGGCAGGGCCGGAAGTTAGCTATCAATTTGAGAACCGGTTGAGAATCAGCTTATCCTTCGATGTATTGGAAAAGAAGAATAGATTTGGGACAACCGGCGAAAGGGCGCAAATTACCAGATTGGGCAGTGAAATAACTTACAGCCTTCCGGCCAGAGGCAGGTTTACCGGACGTTTTCAGTTGGCAGAAATCGAATTTCCGTACAACCGCAATTCACCGGTAGCATTCGAAATGTTAGAAGGGTTGAACCCAGGTACGAACAGCCTCTGGACTTTTACCTGGCAACAGAGTCTCAACGCATGGCTCCAAATCGACCTTACGTATCATGGCCGGAAATCGGTCGGAGCCACCGCTGTTCATACCGGCTCCATGCAGGTAAGGGCAATGTTTTAGTTCTTGGGAGAAAAGCTAAATCTTAAGAATTTGTTTAATGCAAATCCAGGCCGTGGCGCATATAGATCAGATGCTCCATGGTTTTTAATATTTCGGGCATATACTCATTTACCGCTTTCACGCTACCGGGAAGCGTGTAAACAAGGGTGTCTCCGATCAGACCGGCCACACTGCAACTCAAAAGAGCCAAAGGGTTTTTTTCACCGTAATGGGTACGAATCTTTTCCATGATGCCGGGTATTTCCTGATCGAGCATCGGCTTAATGGTTCGAATGGTTATATCTCGCCTGCCTATCCCTGTGCCACCCGTGGTGAAAATCACATCGGCCTGACTGCTGACCGCTTTGTCCACCAGGTCTTTTAGCTGCGAGGCGTTGTCGGGAATTATTGCGTGGTCAAAGGAAATTCTCCGTTTACCCTTATTAAAGTACTCCTGCAACAGCGTTTTAATCCTTGGGCCGCTCCGGTCTTCATACTCTCCGCTGCTGGCCCGGTCGCTTAGTGTGATTACATGAAAGCGGAAAACCTTCGGGAGGTATTGCAATTCATCGCCCGGCCGCAAAACCCCTCCTTGAAGAACCCTGGCGAAAACCCCCTCGGTGGGCATGATGCAATTGCCTACTTCCGTGAAAATGGAGCAATTTGTGCCATGGCATTTTTTTCCGATCTGGGTTATTTCCAACTCCACATCCCTGCCAGCGAGCCTATCGAGGGGCAGGGTTTGGCCTAATTCAAGCCCTACCGAGGTAATGTTTTCGGCAAATTCGCCAAAAGCAATTTCTCGGCGGGCTTCCTGGGCAAACCGGTCAATGCTCTCCTTGCCTAACAGGCTGATTTGCCGGGTCCAGTTTCCTGAATGGGCATCGCCAACTACGCCGCCTGAATCAATGATTATTTCATCCACCGGTTTTTTAACCGTGCCTTTTTTTTCCGAAATATTTACAGATAATATTTTCACTGGTTCAATTAGATTTTTAAAATCAGATAACATGCTGCCAATTTGCAAGATGCCTGAAATAGCCGTCATCGCAGGGTGCTTCTTTTATCAAATTTACAAACAGTTCAATTAAGAAAAAAACCTGTAAAAAACAGGCTCCTTCAGTGGTTTTGTAAAAAGACATTTCTGCCGGATTAATGATTGCGACAATTAATCAAATCTGCACTCTGCGGCTATTAAAGCCTCCGTATCAGGATTTTGCACCCACAAAGACAACGTATTTCCGGTAACGTTTGAGCAGGTAAATATTTAAATGAATATTTATCAGGTAGAAAATTCTGAAAGCCAGGTCGTGAAAGAAACCTGATTTTTCTTTTGTTTTCAGCCAGTACGGGAAATTCTTAAAGCCGTTTATAACACTTCTTGTAATATCTGATTTAGATTTAATTTGTAAGCCAGATTTTACAAAGCCATCCAGGTAATTTTCCAGGTGCCAGTGGTGCAAAATCATTTTTCTTTTCCAGAAATTTCTTATTCCGGGAGATGTTTTGTTTTTGGTGAGTATGTCAGCAATCAGAAACTCACCACCCGGCTTCAGCACCCTGTGCACCTCTTTCAAAAAGGATAATTTGTCGGGATAATGGAAGGCGCTTTCAATATTGATAACAGCATCAAAGGTGTTGTCCGCCAGGCTTTTCAGGTTTTGTGCATCGTCGATATGAAAGACCACTTTTTCTATTCCCCTTCTGGCTTTTTCAGCGTTAGCAATTTCAATATTGGTGCTGTTCAGGTCAATGGCTGTCAGAATTTCAGGATGGTGTTTGTCGGCGATATAAACTGACTGAACCCCATTCCCACATCCTATTTCAAGTATGCGCTTGCCTTTAAGCGGATTGAGCATAGAGAGGCAAAACTCGGTGAGGTTTATCTGAGAACACATAAACGATTCGCCCTTTTTTTTGAAGAAGGGGTAATGAAGCATGGTATAATCGCCCGCCAATCTCTTCAAGGCATTATTCATGACGTCGTAATAACTGTTTGTGGATGTTCCTGAACTGATTAGACGGATAAACTGCTTGAAGAAATTCACAGGAATTAATTTTTGGGTAAAGAGTACTTGGACAAAGATAGTGAAATTACCCTTGCTTAGACTTAAATGGCTGGTGGTAGTGGTTTGTACTGAATTCCGGCAAACAACCTTTTTCTAACATTAGAAAAAACGACGCCGCACCAAGGTTTCCATGAATGGATTCAAAAATGCAAATACATTTCTGGCAGTAATAGCAATTCTCTTTGCAATTACAATAAAATCGTTTTGTGGCCTCTGGCTTGCCCCAAAGAGCATTCGTTATAGTTTTATTCCTTCTTCTTTTCCACCAGCCTGATGTCCTGTATGGTCATGTTTTTATCTGCCGCTTTGCACATGTCGTAAATCGTTAGCAAGCCTACGCTTACAGCTGTGAGCGCTTCCATTTCTACCCCGGTTTGCCCCTGGCATTGAACCGATGCTTCGATTTCCACACCATCTGATAGTAATCTGGAGGCAACCTGGATATTGGTAAGCTGCAGCGGGTGGCACAGGGGAATCAGCCCTGCGGTATTTTTAGCAGCTTGTATAGCGGCAATTTCTGCAACGGTAAGTACCTCACCTTTTTTAATCTGGTTCTCCCGGATCAGTTGCAAGGTATTTGCGCTCATTGAAATTTTTCCCCTTGCAACGGCCAATCTTTTTTGAATGGGTTTAGCGCCTACGTCAACCATGCGGGCTTTGCCCGAATCGTCGGTATGTGAAAGTTTTGCCATAAGAAATCTATTAGCCCCCAATGTTGTGAAAACAATTGTGTAAGTTCTTAAAACCTTTGGCCGGTTTAACATTCAGTGCACATTCAATAGCCTGCCTTACGCCCAACTCACGAATGCTGAATTCTTCGTTGCTGAATAGGCACGGTTTTACCATACCATTACTTGTAAGGCGAAGCCGGTTGCAACTTGCACAATCCCCGCCTGAACCGCCATTTACAACCTCAAATTGACCGTTTTGAAGGTCCATTTGTTTTATAAATCGCCCCTCCAGTCCCATTTTCAGACAAAATTCCCTTACCGCTAGCGCGTCCGGTTCCTGCATATCCGATTTTATTACGCAATTCACCTTGATTGGCATCAGGCCTGCCCGCTTCGCTGCATCAATGCCGGCAAAAACCTGATTGAGGTTTCCTCCACGCGTTAAAGCAGAAAACTTTTCAGGATCAAGGGTGTCGAGGCTCACGTTGATGCGTTTAAGGCCAGCCTGAGCAAGTGGTAGGGCGAACTCCTCCATAAGAAGCCCATTGGTGGTCAATGCCAGGTCTTTGATTCCCGGAACGGATGCAATCATACGCACTAGTTCCACGATATCCTGCCTTACCAAAGGCTCTCCTCCTGTAAGTCTGATCTTGTCTATTCCCAGGTCAACAGCCACTTTTACAGCCTCCCTGATCTCTTCGTAGCTGAGTATTTCGCCGGGTTTGTAAAAACGAACATTATCCTCGGGCATGCAATATTTGCACCTGAGGTTGCAACGGTCGGTAACTGAAATGCGCAGATAATTTATTTTACGGTTAAAGCGATCGAACATGCACCATTTCTCCTTTTTTAAAACTGTTAATTCCTGCCGGGATAGTCATCAGTGCGTTGGCATGACAAAGCGCATGAATATGCGCCGAACCATGGTATGTAACCAGATCAACCCTTCCTGACGGGTTGATGATTACCGGGAGGAACTCCATCCGGTCGGCTTTTTTGCGGTAAAAATCAACGTCCATCTGCAGGGTAAAATTCTTTGGTTGCCACTGAAGACCCATCATTTTGAATAATAATGGCTTTACGAACACTTCAAAGTTAATGAAGCTGGAGACAGGATTGCCCGGGAGGCCAAAAATGCTGCTGTGGCCGGTTCGTCCAAATACGGTGGGTCGGCCCGGCTTTATTGCCACTTTTTCAAATAATATTTCGACCTGGTTTTTGCGCATAATTTCAGGCACAAAATCGAAATCCCCCACCGAAACCCCGCCTGTTACTAACACCAGATCGTTTTCGGCCAGGGCTTGCTTTAAAGCCCTGTCGGTTGCCTCTTCGGTATCGGGAACAATGCCCATATAATTCGGAATGGCGGCTGCTTTGAGTACTTGTGCTACAAGTTGTGTGGCATTGCTGTTTCGGATCTGGCCTGGTCCGGGTATCTCCCGGGGCTCCACCAGCTCGTCGCCGGTCGAAAGAATGGCGACCCGGGGTTTTTTCGACACCAATGGATTTACATAACCCACCGAGGCTAAAACAGCCACATGCTGGGGCATGATCTGTACACCTTTTTTCACAACCAGGTCGCCTGTTTTTATCTCTTCAGCCTTATAGGCAATGTTTGTTGCAGATTCGCCTCCCGTAAAACGGATGTATCCGGGTCTGGTTTCATTGGTTACCTCTACCATGAGCACCATATCCGCGCCCTGTGGAACCATTGCTCCCGTCATAAGTTTGGTGCAAAATCCAGCTTCAATCTTTTGCGATGGAATCTGCCCTGCAGCTATTACCTCCATAACCTTCAGTTCCATGCCAAGGTCGGAACGTCGGCAGGCATAGCCATCGACAGCCGCTTTATCGAATGGAGGCATATCCATATCGGAGTAAACATCTTCAGCCAGAATGCGGTCGGATGATTCTCCCAGTCCAACGCGTTCATGTCCGGTTGCCGTTGCCGAGCTAAGAATAATATCCAAAGCCTCCTGATAGCTTTTCATGGTTGAGCAAATTTAGGTTGCAAATTTAGTCAGGGAAGCGCAAATATAATCATGGAAAGGAAGGATTGGACAGGCGCTTTCTTTAGAATGATAGATAACAGCGGTTTCACTGAAAATGTGGGGCTTATTTCTATGCAAGGATTAATGGCCTCCAGGCTAATGAAAGCCGTGTTGTTCAAAGTGCAGTAATTACTTGCTAAGACCCTCGTAAATTTCATGGTACTTTTCAACTCCGGACTCCAGGCTGAATCTCTCCATGGCAAATTTTCTGATAGATTGCGGGTCTTTACAAAGCATTTGCGGAATTTTGGCAACAGCCTGATCGAAAGCATCCTCTGAGAAATCATTTACCAGGATACCTGCGTTGCTTTCGGCCATGATCTGCTCAATGTCGCCAACTCCGGTGTTGGTTATAAACGGAATGCCCATGCTCAAAGTTTCGCCTTGCTTGGTAGGGCTGGAAGCAATTTTTGAAAAAACAGGTTTTATGAAATAGATGCTGATGCTTGAAAGGCTCAGGTATAGGGGTACATACTCCCTGTCGGATGGAATTATGGCAAAACGTGCCGGCTCTATTCCCAAAGATTGAGCCATATCCATAACTATACAGGGTTGATCGCCGGTGATAAACAAAAATTTTGAGTTCGGATAGAATATGAGCATTCGCTTAAAAAACAATAGCATCTCAAGGGTTTGGTACCAGGTTCCGGTGCTCCCAAGATATGACAGTACAAATTGTGTGGGCTCAATCCCCAATTGCTGCCGGGCTTCTTCCTTTTTGGCAGGATGGATTCTATCAGGCGAAAAATGCGCTGTGTCGGCACAGCACGGAATGACTGTGGTTTTATTGACCACACCCCCGCCAAATCTATCCCCAATAATTTGCCGCCCATTTTCTGTCAAACTAACAACCGCATCCGCCTTCCGGAAATATTCTGTTTCAAGTTTTCTGAAATACCATATAGCCAGTCGGTGAAGCGGGTTTTCTAAACTCCAAATCTTGCCCTCAATCCGCTCATCAACCCAAAATCCGCGCATATCGAAAACAAAACGGACACCCTTTTGCTTTTGCAGATACATACCGGCAAAGGCTGCTACATAACTGCGGCAATGTACCACATCGAATGCCCCTTTTTTGTAATGCCTCATCGCCGCACTGCGCAATTTCAATAAATCATAGACCTTTGAGGCAAAAGGGGGGTAGGTTGTAAATTTCAGGGGAGTCCACCCAATGTGTGAATCGCTAAGAATTCTTGAGATTTTCGATCCGTCTTTTTTAAAGTTTTCTTTTTTCTCACAACTGATGATATGTATCCGGTGCCCTTTTTTGGCAAGGCCCTGCAGATAAGGAATCACCTGCGAACGTCCTAATGCATCGCACATTCCATCGTAGGAGAGGTATAACACCTTCATCGGAGTTGTAATTTTAAGCGTATTCCACATCGCAATCCAAAATTTGGATTATTCCACAATGTGCATCTGCCTTCATTTTCTTGTGGCGGCATCATATTCCTGAGGTTTCCTGATTGTAAAATTAGCAATAATCGGCAGTGTGCCTTTTTTCATAATCTGGCTCAAGTTTAAATTTATCGTTAAGTATATCAAATATCCGAACAAATGATTACATTTGATTGGGTTAAAATGGTTGGTTTTATGAAAATTGCAGCCGTCAAAAAAGGCCAGGTAAGACGTGGCCGGAGGGCTGTCAGGGTATCGCGAATGGAGTCGGACTTCATTCATGATAAGATTTTTAAGCCTGATAGCTATCCGACATGTTTCAGAGAAATGTGGGACGCCTTCCTGTCTTTTTCGCGATTTGATTTTAGTAATTAATTCTTCGGTTATTGGTATTCAGGTATTGCCTTTTCCATCGACTGGAGGAACCGCTGCCGTATTTCAGGTAGCCCTGGATTGTATTGCCCGAAACCTGGTCGTTGTCCGGTTGCTTTATCCCCTGTAAAAAATCTAAAACATTTAGTTTGGATAACAGCCGGCGGGTTCTTTTCTTTTGGAAAAATATAAACACTTAGAGGATAAAAGAAACAGGGGTGGAAAACCACCCCTGAATCACCAATCAACTAACCAAAACAACAACATGAAGAAACTCTTTATAAAAACATTTTGCGCTTTTTGTCTGTAAATCTTTTACTTATATAACTGCTTAAAGGCAAAATTGTTTTGTTGGAAGCAATAATTTTTTGTTAAAAAATTGCAAAAAAAATTGAACTGTAATCAATTTGTAAAAAACACCCGGACACTTCTTGCTTTTCCTTAACCATTTGCGGCCCGGGTGTTAAAACCAACAGAACTGAACAAAGGAAACACTATATCAAGTTTACTTTTTTGAAACATAATTTCATTTTCTGCCAGGTTCGTTCAATGTCGTGATCAAGTCCGACAGAAAACCGGATCAAACCTTCAGACAGGCCCATTCTTTTTTGTACATCCTCCGGAACCTCGCTTGAGGTGCTCTTTCCGGAGTTGCTGAACAGGGTTTTAAAATAGCCGAGACTTACGGCAAGGTACCCCACGCCTTCTTTTTGCATCAACTCCATGAGCTTCGAAGCCTTGGCGCTTGTTTCAAGGTCGATGGCAATCATGCCTCCAAAGCCAAAGTCGGGATTCATGATTTTTTTCATCAACTCATGCTGTGGGTGTTCTGGCAAACCAGGGTAAAAAAGCTTAATACCTGCATCGCGCATCTTCAAGGCAAGGAACATGGCGTTGTGGCTGTGCTGCTTCATACGTATATGCAGTGTATGCAGATTTTTGTGGATGCTGGCCGAACGCATCGGGTCAAGCACAGGGCCAAGCAGCATGGCCGTACCAGTATTAACGTCGGCCAATTGTGCAATAAATTCTTCACTGGCACAGATGGCCCCTGCCAGACAATCGTTTTTACCGTTTATAAACTTGGTCATACTGTAAACCACCACATCGGCCCCCAGTTTGTATGGGGCAATCTGCATGGGGGTGAAAGTATTGTCAACAACAAGGGCAACACCATGTTTGCGACAAATACCCGAGAGCGCAGGCAGGTCTGAAATCTGCAACAACGGGTTGGTCACGGACTCGGTGTAAACCAGGGCAGTATTTGGCCGTATGGCTTTTTCTACTTGCTCAAGATCGGTTATATCGACGAAAGAAACCTCGATATTGAACTTTTTCAGATAGTTGGCAAAGAAGGCAAAAGTTCCTCCGTAGGTGGTAATACTCGAAACAATGTGCGATCCTGAACTGCAAAGCTGCAGAATGGTACAGGTTATTGCTGCCATTCCAGAGCTGGTGATCCATGCTGCCGGAGTACCCTCCATGGAGGCAAGCGCTTCTGCTAAATATTTATTCGAAGGATTCCAATGGCGTGAATACAAAAAACAACCTTCCTGCTCTCCTAAAAAAGTATCAGTCATGGTCTTGGCCTCAAAAAAAGTATATGTGGCCGAATCGGTTATGGATGGATTCACATCCCCAAATTCGCCAAACTGAAGTAAGTCTTGAATCCGGCTTGCAGGATCAAATTTTTTTTCAGGCTCCATGGCTGGTTTTTGTTTAAAGCAATGGTTTTTTAGCATGGCAAAAGTATTGAATTTTCTGTAATTGCACAAAAATTATTTTAAAAAAAAACTAAAAAATGCTTTAAACTTACAAATTGTAAGCAAATTACCGTAAATTTGTAACAATTCGTATAAATTTAAGAAATGTTATGGATAAAGGCTTTGTAATTGATACCACGGATAAAAAAATCCTTGAGATCCTTTCAGTTAACGCCCGGATTCCGTTTCTGGAGGTTGCCAGGACTTGCGGAATCAGTGGAGCTGCTGTTCATCAGCGCGTCCAGAAACTTATGGACGCAGGTGTGCTCGATGGTTCGCAGTTTTGCCTCAAGCCCAAAGGACTGGGGTATTTTACCTGCGCATTTATTGGTATTCAGATAAACCTGATGAGCACCTCTACCCATGAGCAGGTTTTTATGGCCATCAGTAAAATTCCCGAAATAGTCGAGTGTCATCATGTTTCCGGTAAATACTCCCTTTTGGTAAAAGTGTTTACCAAAAACAATGAGCATTTGAAAAAGGTAATTGTGGAAAAGATTCATACCATTCCCGAAGTGGCCGCAACGGAAACCTTCATTTCGCTCGAAGAAGGATTTTTCCGTCAACTGCCTATCCATGAAGGAAATGTTTACTTATTCGAAAGATAAAACTTTGAATTCGGGAACCGTCGCCACTCCGTTGTTTGGTGGTTTTTTAAAGGCAAGGTAAAAAATTGTCCATTTTCCGAAGTACCGGTTGTTGTGCGATATCTAAACTCTTCAGAATATTAACATTTAAAACAATAAACTCATGTTTACAGGTATAGTTGAGGCAACTGCCAGGGTGGTTAAAGTAGAAAAGGACCGCTCCAATATTCATTTTACCATGGAAACTCCGGTTGCGCTTGAGCTAAAGGTTGACCAGAGTGTATCGCACGATGGAGTATGTCTTACCACGGTGCATGTTGACAGAAATAAGCAACAATATACAGTTACGGCCATTCAGGAAACCCTCGATAAAACCAACATGCGCTCCTGGCGCGAAGGATACAGGGTGAATCTTGAACGATGCATGAAAATCGACGGGCGGCTCGACGGCCACATAGTGCAGGGGCATGTTGACCAAACTGCCGTATGCCTAAAGGTTGAAGAATTCGACGGAAGCTGGAAGTTTTATTTTGAATACGATCGTGGCCCCAAAAATATTACTGTCGAGAAAGGCTCAATCTCTGTAAATGGGGTTAGCCTTACGGTAGTTGATTCAGAGCCCGGACTTTTTTCGGTTGCCATCATCCCTTACACGTTCGAGAACACCAATTTTGGCGATTTCAAAGCAGGTTCTTTGGTAAACATTGAATTCGACATCATAGGCAAGTACGTAGCCCGCCTGCTCGAACAGCATTTTGAAGCGAAGAAGTAAAAAAGAGGTTGTCAAGGTTGTCAGAGTTGTCAATGTTGTCGATGTTATCAATGTTGTCATGGTTGAAATCTCAACAACGACAACGCGAAGCGGACAACACTGACAACGTTGACAACGCGAAGCAGACAACCCTGACAACCCTGACAACCCTGAAAACGCAAAGCTGACAACGCGAAGCAGACAACCCTGACAACCCTTACCTGATCTCCTCCTCAATCCATCGCGAACGGTCAGGATCAACAGGGGTTTGCCATCTCACCGGCGGGTTTTCTTCCAGTTTTTTTAGCAATACTTGTACAGCTCTTTCAAGTGCGGGGTCGTTTCCGCGGGCAACAAGGTGGGGCGCGTCAACCACTTCAATGTCGGGATAAATTCCGATTCCTTCGATAATCCACTCGCCATCCTGGTTATAAATGCCAAATCGTGGTACGCCGATGTATCCCCCGTCGGACAAGCGTGCATTGCCGGTCATACCAACCAGGCCGCCCCAGGTTCGTGTGCCGATTAAGGTACCCAGCTCTTCCTGCCTGAAAAAATGCGGGAAGGCGTCTCCTCCCGATGATGAGTATTGATTAATGAGCATGACCTTCGGGCCGTCGTGAGCTACCCGAGGGGTCCGCATGGGTTGCAGCCCTGCCACATGCCACAGGGCATGGGTTTGCCTGGTAAGCAGTTCGGTCATCCGGTCGGGGATAAACCCTCCGCCGTTGAACCGCACATCAAATATCATGGCGTCTTTGTGGTGGTAGGCATACATGCCACGATGTAGTTCACGATTACCATCCTGGGCGGTGTTCGGCACATGAATGTATCCTATGCGGCCGTTCGACAGGCGATGTACCATTTCGCGCCGGCTGTTAACCCAGTCAAGGTATTTCAGTTCCTGCTCGCTGGCTATAGGCCGTATGGTAAAAGTACGTGCACCTACGGCGGTTGGTTTACTATTTACGGTAATTCTGGTAGCCTTGTCAACCCTGTTCTGGAGGAAAAAGTACGGGTTTTGATCCAGGGTTACATCAAACCCTTCGATACTAATGATGTAGTCGCCCTCGCGGAAGTCCATGCCTTGTTCTGTTAGTGGGGAGCGCCTTGCAGGGTTCCAGTTTTCACCCTGATAAATTTTCGTGATCCTAAAACGGTTTGCCTGCCTGTCGGGGGCAAGTCGGGCGCCCAGAAGGCCGCCCTGAATCCGTTCCGGACGATCCCAGTAACCGTAGTCAACATAGGCGTGGCTGGTGTTTGATTCGCCAATCATTTCGCCAAAAATATAGTCCAAATCAAACCGGTGATTCAAGTAAGGAAGCAACTGAGCATATTGGCGGCGAATTCCCTCCCAATCAATATTATGTAGATTCGAAACGTAAAAGAAATCTCTGAAAATGCGCCAGCCGTCATTGAACAATTGATACCACTCTTTTCGAGGGTCGACTTGCATGGTAAGATGTGTCAAATCAAGCCTGCCTTCGGTGGACCTCTGGCTGGGTGCCAGGTTTACCACACCATACTCATCACGGTGCTCATAAAGCACTTTCCGCTCGTCGTTCGAAACTATTCCAAAACGTACTCCAGGCAGTATGGTCTCGTTTTTTTGCTCCTTAATATTGTATCGTTGCATCCCCTCGTTGTTGAAATAAACCAATCCGTCCTTTACAGGCTGCAAGCCCCAGTAGCTCCCGGACGGGAGAGGGAAAGCGGTAATGCGGTTGCCGGCTCCCCCGACTTCTATTTCAACACGAACCTCTTTCGGTGAACCGGTTTGAGCCTCAGGTGCAGTTCCTTCAACTGTTTCTTTTGGTTCAAACAACCGTGGACTTCTTGAAGTTAGTGCCAAGGCGTAAATGCGAGCCGCATTGGTGTACAAATAGTTGAACTCGAAGCTGCTGAAAGTTAGGTTGAAATCGCGGTTCGAGGTAAAGAAAATATAGTGGCCGCAATTGGAGAAAACCGGATTGCTGTCGCTAAAGGTATGATCTGTAAGTTGAGTCCTTTGCCCCGTTTCGATATTGAAAACCCAAATGGCTCCCTGCGCATTTGGGCCACTTTTTACGTAGGTGATCCATCGAGAATCCGGAGAGAAGTCAAAACTGCGTATTTCTTCAAAAGTGGGCGTGTCAACTACCGTAACGAACCCGCTGGCCACGTCTAACAATTGAAGGCGCATGCTGCGATCGAAATACAACAGGTATTTGCTGTTGGGCGACCACTCAGGCTGGTATTTCCATCCCCTCGAGCCCCTTGTTACCTGGCGGGGTTGCGCCCCCTCGAGATTTTCGAGGAGAAATACCTCATATTCGCCCGGCTGATCCGAAAAATAAGCAATCCATTTGCCATCGGGCGACCACATCGGAAAAACTTCCCTTGCACCCTGGGTGTTTGTGAGGTTATGTATGGTACCCGGGCCGGCTGGGACCGAGAAGATATCGCCTCGTGCATCGATGAGTACCCGGTTGCCTGCAGGGGATATGGCCACGCTATGTATGTGGTCCTTCACATTTTTGAAATAGGGCAGGGTATTGCTCTGATCGAAATGAATGTTTACAACTACCCGTTCCTTGGTTCCGGTACCGAGGTGGAGCCTGAACAGCTGACCCCCGGATTCGTAAACCAATTGGTTGTTTGTGCCCGAGGGCCACATCACATCAAAATCTTTGTGAAATGTTAGCTGAGCTGTCTCCTTGGTTTTCAGGTCAAAGCTGTAAATATTCAAACGCAGGTCGCGGTCTGAAGCAAAGAATACCTTGTTGCCATACCAATGGGGAATCTGATCAGTTCCCAACCAGTCGGTAATTTGTTCCGAGTGATTCCTTTCCAAATCGTAAACCCAAATATTGGAGGCACGGCCTCCTTTGTAGCGTTTCCAGGTGCGGAATTCGCGGTCGGGCCATGTAAATGCCATTTTTCTGTTGTCGGGCGACAGCACGCCGAAGCCTCCGAAAGGGATTGGCAATTCTTCTTCGAATCCGCCTTCCACATTGATCAGAAAGTAACGGCTCATCCGGTCGCCATATTCGGTGCGGTTGGCACGAAACAGGATACGCTTGCTGTCTGAAGTCCACCCCAGAGCGACATGGTCGAAACCGCCCCTTTGGGGCATCGGGCCAACATCATTGTAAAAAGTAAGTTGTCTGGGGGTGCCTCCATCGGTTTGCATCACGTGTATCTGGCGTGTGCCGCTGTATTCTGCCGAAAAAGCAATCCATTTGCCGTCGGGCGAGATTTTTGGGAAAAGTTCCAGCCCATTGTGCGAAGTAAGGCGTCGGGCATCGCCTCCCGCGGCAGGGACAGTCCATATATCGCCGGCAAATACAAATGCTATCAGGTCGCCGCTTATATGCGGGAAACGAATAAGGCGCGCGTCGTTCATGGCAACTGCACCCTGAAAAAACACTCCGAGAATGAAAAACAAAACAATCTTTCTCATTTTATCAGGCTTAGATTAGTGAATAGAGTTTTTTTGCAATGATTAATAATAACCTTATGAAACCACCATCCTTTCAAGGGCTTACTTATCCTTGGCAACGGGTGGTCAATTATCGGTTGTAATGAACACTTTTGACAGTAATACCAACGACAGGTTAAAGGTAATCAGTTAATTCTTTAAAATAATTTTTACACAAGCATTGGTAATAAAAAGGAAGCCATTTGCTTCCCGGATTATTTATCTCAAAGTGACTTTCGGTCCGCAAATGTATGGAGCAAACCAAATTTAATCATGACCGATTGGATTTTTCGTGAATGCACCCCAAGGCGAATTGCCTTTAGCTGTTTAAATCAAAAACCGCCTTCTGGTATTAGCAGAGGCGGTTTTCAAACAAACCAAAACAAATGAAGGGAAGCTTATATGGTTAAAATTCTCTTGCACTTTATGAACAAACTTTGTGCCAAAGGTCTTTTTAAAAAAACCATCGGTAGGATATATTGAAATTTCTGCCGGGCATCAACAGGTTGCGGTTTTCGATCCTTGACAGGTGGTCGAGGTATCGGGTGTTCAACAAATTATCAGCCCTTAGAATGATCACATGCCTGCCTGCTGCATTGATTCTATATCCTGCAGTGGCTCCCAGCAAAGTATGTCCCTGCGTGACAGTTTCCTCGGGGGCAACAAAATTTTGAGTGGATGCGACACTCAAAGAAGCACCCAGCCAAGCCCTTCCAAAATCGTATTCCACGCTGGTACGATAGCGAATTGGCGGCATGAACGGAAGGTTTTCCCTTCCGTTGCCTATGCGTTGCCCTCTTACGAAATCTGCGCCCAATCCAATATTCAGTCCGGCAGCTACATTCCAGTTAAAATTGGCTTCACCCCCGTAAAGACGGGCTTCATCGCCCGCATAGCGAAACACCGGGAATCCTGAGGCCGCATCAACGGTTCCGGTGGGAGAGAAAATGATGAAATTTTGGAAATGATTTACGAATGCAGCCACCTCTGCTTGTATTCCATTGCGGTTGTAGCGGATAAACAAGTCGCCCCCTTGCCCAATTTCATCGCGAAGATTGAGGTCTCCAATCTCGAATTTCCCTGCTCCCATGTGAGGTCCGTTGGCGAAAAGTTCAGTGATGGTTGGGTTTCTGTGCGAACGGGCGAACTGTGCTCCGGCTTCCCAGCCCGGGAACGGACGGTAGTTTATACCTACCGATCCCGAGAAGTTTATTGCATTCCTCGATTGGTCGGCCTGAGGAAACAATTCACTTGCAATGGCGCTTGTGTGTTGAAGGTCAAAGCGTATTCCACCCTGCAGCCTTAAAGTATGAGTAAGGGGGATCTCCTGAAAGGTAAAAAATCCTAAGGCCAAACGTCGCTCCCCGGGTGTAAAGGCCTCAACGCCTCCTACTTCTTTGTGGTGGGCATACACATTCATTCCCAATGCCCCACGGTCGAAAATCCCGGTTGGCTTATGCTGTAAGATGGTGGTACCACTAAAAGTATATTTGGTAAAATTGAGCGGTATCTTTGTTTCTGTAATACCTGCCTCAGTTTCGGTTTCTACCTCATCCTGGTGCATTCGCGCAGCATTGAACCGGATAAGGCTACGGTCGAAGAAACCTTCGCCTCGTATGGCCCACCTGCCATGAAGCGCCTGCCGTTGAATTTGAATTTCTTTTTGTTTGCCAGGTTCGTCCAAAGCTACCGGAAGTCCAAAGGTCTGGCCGGTTAAAGATGCACTAATGCCTCCAAGGCTGTTTTCGCGGTTAAACCCGAATCCGACAGCCCCATCGAAATTGGTCATACTGGTTCCGGGAAGAACTCCGGTAGGGGTCATAATATTACCTGACTGGCGATACGAAAATCTGGCTGAAGAAGCCCATTGATCGGTAGCAAGCGTAATCCGTCCAAACCCGGCCCCCATCTCATTCATGGTGGCTCCCTGAAGTGAAAACACTCCGCTGGTTCCGGGTGTTACATCGTCTGGTATATCGGTAGTCATCAAATTGATGACTCCGCCAAGGGCGCTTGACCCGTACAATAAGGAGGCAGGGCCACGAACTACCTCTATGCGGCTTGCTGCCAGTGGGTCGAGGGTAATGGAATGATCGGCCGATGTCTCGGAAATGTCGCCCAACCGTTCGCCATTTTGTAAGACCAGGATGCGGTCGCCGTCAAGACCTCTGATCACAGGGCGTGAAGGTGCTGAGCCCAGGCTTCTCATGGCCACGCCAGGTTCGCCGTCGAGCATTTCTCCAAAAGATGCCTCGCCTCTGCGTTGCAATTTCTCACCAATAAAAACCTTGTTAGGCTGGTAGTTGAATCCACTGGCTGTGGGCGAAGCGGTAAAAACGATTTCATCCAGAGGAATCGGTAAGGATGCAACGCTTATATCGACCTGTATGGTGCGACGGGCTTCTACGGTAACCGCCTGACGGGTGGTTTCAAACCCCATGCCCGCTACAATCAAAACGAGCTCACCTACCGGCAGGTTCGTTAACTTATAATGGCCAGTGGCGTCGGTAATGGTTCCAATACGGGTTCCTTCAACAAGGATATTGATAAAGGGAATGTGCTCCCCTGTGGTTTCATCCAAAATATGCCCGAAAATATTGGCATCGGTGGCCGGCCGCATTTCTTCCGTTTCGGCCTTTAAAAAAGATGGAAAAAAAACCAGGGTGATTATTAATAACAGGATTGTTTTCATTTAATGAGTTAAAAAGTTTAGAAAAAATGGAATAATACCAAATGCAATAAACTGTAATCCGGCATTTTATGCTGGATTAGGCCATCACTTGGAATTGAAAAACCTTTTGCGGAAGGCCGCTAAACAGAGTAAGGGGGGGCACGTAATAGGCGTCCTGACAGGTCAGGTGCCTGAGTAAGAAAGAGGGAATAAGAAGAGAAATAGCTTATAATGCCCCTGCTGATTAGCAGCAACAAGAAAAGGGCAAATACCAGAAATACAAGGATATTTGAGAGTTGTGCCAGGAAGATGAATTCCATGGCGCTGTGGGTATGGTTTGGAAAGGGTGATTCCGACCGGTTTTCATCATTAAACGGGTGGGCATGTTCAATGATAGTTCCATTGCCCAGCAAATGGAAGTGCCAGTTGGCAGCCTGGTTGTAGAACAAACCAAGTACCAGCAAAATGATTAAAAAAATGCTGAATCTCAATAATTTGCGGCTCTGCATGGTCAAATCAATGCCTTTTGGGTCGCTAAAATAACAAAAAACTATCGTCCTTTGTTTACTTTTACAATTCTTTAATATTTCGGACATGAATCGATTAGTAGCAATCTCCTTTTTTATTTGCCTGAGTTTACTTGTAAAGCATTCAATCTCCTGTACCAGCTATCTGGTAACCCCGGGAGCCTCTGTTGACGGATCGGCCATGATCAGTTATGCTGCCGACTCGCACATTCGCTTTGGGGAGTTGTATTTTTTTCAGGGTGGCCCCCAGAAGCCCGGCTCCTATTTTCAGGCTTTCTACAGGGGTAGTCACAAGCCGCTTGCCAAGATTCCTCAGCCAGAGCATACATTAACCGTGGTAGGATATATGAATGAAAAACAAGTGGCCATTGGCGAAAGCACCTTTGGCGGGCGCCCGGAACTTTTCGATACCACCGGAATGATCGATTATTCATCACTCATGTTTGTTGCTTTGCAATGGGCGCCAACTGCGCGTGATGCCATAAAGGTTTTTTCTGAATTGGTTGATAAGTATGGCTATTACAGCTACGGCCAGTCCTTTTCGATAGCCGACCCATACGAGGTCTGGATTATTGAAATGATTGGCAAGGGAACCAGGCAGCAGTTCGACCGTCGCACAAGGCAATACTTCAACGCCAATAAAGGAGCAGTGTGGGTAGCCATACGCATACCCGACGGGTATATTTCGGCACACGCCAACCATGCCCGCATTACGACTTTCCCATTGGCCGACGGACGCACCTCCATAACTAACAGAGAGTTCGATAAGTTGCACCATCCCGATGTGCGGGTTATCTATTCGCACGATGTGATCAGCTTTGCCCGGCAGGCTGGATATTTCACCGGTAAAGACTCCGAATTCAGCTTTTCTGATGTATATGCTCCCCTCGACTTCCAGGCTGCCCGCTTTTGCGAAGCAAGGGTATGGAGTATGTTCAACAAGGTGAACAGCGAAATGATTCAATATACCCCCCGGGCCATGGGGTATGATTTAGCTAACCGCTTGCCTCTTTACATCAAACCTGAGCGCAAATTGTCGGTGCAAGACCTGATCAGCTTTAAACGCGACTACCTGCAGGGAACCGATTATGATATGACAATGGATATCGGGGGAGGCCCTTTTGGCAAGCCTTACCGTTGGCGCCCCTTAACATGGGAAGTCGATGGGAAACAATATTTTCACGAAAGAACTACAGCTACTCAGCAAACCGGCTTTTCCTGGATATCTCAATCAAGGAGACATCTGCCTGATCCGATAGGCGGGGTTCTGTGGTTTGGAGTCGATGATGCCAACCTTACAGTATATGTTCCGATGTACGCCGGAATGCGCCGTGCTCCCGAATCGTATGCGGTGGGCAACGGACATATTCTGGAATATTCCGACGATGCCGCTTTCTGGGTTTTCAACAAGGTGGCCCATTTCGCCTATTTGCGTTACAGCCTCAAAATAAACGACATCAGAAGGGTGCAGGACGAACTCGAAGGCAAGTTCATGAAATATGTTCCCGCAGTTGACAAGGCTGCACTTGATCTCTACCGACAAGACCCCGAACTGGCCAAAGATTTCCTTACCGACTTTTCTGTTAAAATGGGCAATTATACCGTGCAACGCTGGCAAGACCTATTCCGGTTTCTGATGGTGAAATTTATCGATGGCAACATTAAGAAAGAAGAGAACGGCCAATTTTTGACCAACCAATGGGGCAAGTATCCAATTGTGATTCATCCCGGCTACCCTGACTGGTGGCTTCGCTTGATACGGGATGTTCATGGCGACCGGTTTTTGGTACCCGGCCAAAATTAGCCTTTTAGAAATCCGCGATATGTAAAATCGCTGCTAAACAAGAAAAATGACCTTCCTGATTGTTTGAACAGCCAGTTTTTTGTAATACAAAAAAACCCGGGGTCATGCCCCGGGAATTCATTTGGAGTTGCGCGCCTGGAGTGTTAAGAAGAGATATTTTTCTAAAAACCTTCCTTAAATTTTCTCGAAGCAGCAATAAGCAATAAATTTAGTAAGATTTGCGGTTTCCACCCTGGTAACCACCGCGGCCTTGTCCACCGCCAAATCCACCTCTGCGCTCTCCACGGTCTTTTCTCTCTTCCGACTTGTTCACCACGATGGTGCGGCCTTTAAATTCGGTGCCGTTCAATCCTTCAATAGCTTGCTGAGCCTCTTCATCATCGGGCATTTCAACAAAACCAAAGCCCTTGCTGCGACCGGTTAGTTTGTCTGTAATAATTTTTGCTGAGTTGACTTCGCCATACTCCTCAAATAGTTCCCTTAATTCCGATTCTTCCAAACGAAAAGGAAGGCTTCCTACGAAAATGTTCATTGTGATTGGTTTGATTAAAAAATGAATGCTGGGTAAAAGTACTGCTATTTTTAATTAGTTGACATGTCTGACAGGTGCATTGATAAAATTTTTTAAAAATATTGTCGTTTACTTATGCTCTTTTGTAATGCATCACTTAGTAAAAACTTGCCCGGTAGCTGATATGCGCTTCATTTTCTAACCTTATTAAACAGTACTTTTGCGGTGCAATTTTTTTTTAAACAAGCTATGGAACGAAGAAGGTGGGTGCTTTATCTGCACGAAATTTTGAACAGTATTACACACGGGGTAGGGGTACTTCTGAGTATTGCTGCTCTGGTTTTGCTGGTAGTTTTTGCCAGCATCAGGCAGCCCGATGCATGGAAAATTGTAAGTTTTTCGGTGTATGGCTTCAGCCTGATTCTGATGTTTACTGCTTCTACCCTCTACCATAGCATTCAAAACAAGCGCCTAAAAAACTATTTGAACATATTCGACCATTGCTCCATTTTTATTTTGATAGCCGGGACTTATACTCCATTTACCCTTGTTTCGATGCGGGGCGGGTGGGGTTGGTCAATTTTTGGAATTATATGGGGATTGGCGATTGCCGGGGTAGTATTTAAACTCTTTTTCTACACACACCGGATGCGCTTTGTGGGCAGCATGATTTACCTGGCTATGGGGTGGTTGATTTTGATTGCCATCAGACCGCTTTTGGAGTACGTACCCGAAGGAGGACTTTGGTTGCTACTTGCCGGAGGGCTATGCTACAGTCTGGGCATCATTTTTTATCTGCGCCAGAAAAATCGTTTTAATCATGTGATCTGGCACCTTTTTGTTTTGGGTGGAGCGATTTGCCACTTTTTTTCTATTTTCCTGTATGTACTCCCGGCTTGATGGGCTTCCTAAAGATAATAGAAGAAGCTTTTTTGGCAAATGATCAGGCCGTTCGAGGTTGGACACTCATTCAGCTTATTATGGTAAGCTCCAGGTTGCCCCATCTTTACCGTCTTTAACCTCTATTTTAAGCCTGGAAAGTTCGTTGCGGATTTTGTCGGAAGTTGGCCAGTCTTTGTTTTGGCGTGCATTTTGCCTTAACTCGAGCACCATTTGCATGAGCGATCCAACCAGATCGTGAAACTTCTTGCTTTCGGAGGCCGATTCGCCTTTCAAACCAAGTATGTTGACCAGGAAGGTTTCGAAAGTGGCTTTCAGGTTGCTTATGCCGGTCTGGTCAAGAGATTCTTTCTTATCCTTTACCGAGTTGATGATTCTTACAGCATCGAAAAGCGCAGCAATAGCCAGAGGACTGTTGAAATCGTCGTTGAGAGCTTCGTAGCATTTTTTTTCAACTTGTTGTATTTCAACAGTCGATTTTTCGCCTGGTTGAAGGTACTGAAGGGTTTCATAAGCATCCAACAGGCGCTTCAGGCCTTTATCCGACGCCTGCAAGGCCTCATTGCTAAAGTCGAGGGTGCTTCGGTAATGGGCCTGTAGAACAAAGAACCTTATTGACATGGGGCTGTATGGCCGGTCGAGCGAAGGATGGTTGCCCTCGAAGAATTCGCGCAAGGTTATAAAGTTACCCAGCGACTTACCCATTTTTTGACCGTTGATGGTAATCATGTTGTTGTGCATCCAATATCGTACCGCATCTTTGCCGGTGGCAGCATTGCTCTGGGCTATCTCGCACTCGTGGTGCGGAAACAGCAGGTCCATGCCACCACCGTGGATGTCAAAAACTTCGCCAAGGTATTTTGAGCTCATCGCCGAGCACTCAATGTGCCACCCCGGGAAACCTTCACCCCATGGCGAGGGCCACCGCATGATGTGCCCCTCTGCAGCCTTTTTCCACAAAGCAAAGTCTTCAGCATGGCGCTTTTCATCCTGGGCTTCCAGAACGCGGTTTCCTGCAATCAGGTCTTCAAGAATCCTGCCGCTTAGCCTTCCGTATGAGCGACTTTTATGATATTGATGCACATCGAAATAGACCGAACCGTTTACCACGTAAGCAAATCCATTCTCAAGAATGGTTTTCACCATTTCGATTTGTTCGATGATATGCCCCGATGCCCGGGGCTCTATACTTGGCCTCTTCACATTGAGCAAGTCCATATCCTGATGATACCGGTCGGTAAAAAACTGAACCACCTCCATTGGCTCAAGTTGCTCAATGCGGGCTTTTTTTTCGACTTTATCTTCTCCATGGTCGGAGTCATTCTCAAGATGCCCTACATCGGTTATGTTTCGCACATACCGTACTTTGTAACCCAAATGCAGGAGGTATCTGAAAACCAGATCGAAGGTTATGGCCGGGCGGGCGTGGCCAAGGTGGGCATCGCCATAAACGGTTGGGCCGCAAACATACATACCTGCAAAAGGCGGACTTAACGGCTTAAACAGCTCTTTTTTCCGCGAAAGCGAATTGTAAACAATCAACTGATGTTGCATCTTTTGAATGATAATGGTGCAAAGATAGCTGGATTTGAAAACCTCCCCATGGCCTAAGCATTCATTCGTTTCAAAACGCTCAGGGTTTCCATGTAGCCTTTTTCAAAAATTTCGCGCGCTTTCGAAACATCCAGCAATCCAAATTGGTCCAGATTTGTGGGTTCTATATAAATATCGCACATACCCTCCTTGCTGACGGCCTGATTTCGGATAAAAATATGAAAGCTCCTTTCTGCGACTGCCTTGATGCTGTTGATGTTTCTCAGGTCGCCTATGGGGTTCACATTGATACCGATTACGGTCTGGCATTGTTCGCGAATGGCCTCTACCGGAAAGTTATTTATAATGCCTCCATCAAGAAAATACTGCTCACCAATTTTCACGGGTGGAAAAATTACCGGGATCGAAGAAGAAGCCATTACTGCAGAAACCAAATCGCCGCTGTCGAATTGAGTAAGCTCGGCAGTGTTGATGTTTACAGCAAAAACCAGCAGGGGGATTTTCAGGTCTTCGAAGGTTTTGGCCGACAAGGTTTGTTTTAACGTTTTTTCGAACCCGGACATCTTTACCAATCCGTTCATTGGGAGCATCGGCCGTAAAAACCTAAAAAGGGTTTTGCTCGTTAGCGCACGCAACGATTGCTCTGCTTCCTTGCCGTCGGCATACAATGCTCCCACAATGCTTCCCGCACTCACCCCTGCAATGATATCCGGCTCAATATTGTTTTCGTGCAGCGCTTTGAGGGCGCCAAGGTGGGCAAATCCTCTTGTGCCTCCACCGCTCAGGACCAGGCCTGTTTTGTACTTCTTTTTCAACTCCATACTTTAAAACCATGCAATGTTGGTGTTCTCTCCAAAAGTATTCGCTCAATAAACCACAGAATGCACCTGAACCTACCTTTTTCTTTATTTACCAATTGATTTGAGTGTTTAATGAAAATCAAAAAAAATCAGGAAATGCTTTAGTATAAAATTAGGCTTTTTATGTTCAGGTTATTTCGAATTTCAGGAAGCTCGGGATTTTTATTTTATCAGGATAAAACCAGATCCGTTGCCTTTTATGAATTTTTGTGATACCTGCACTTTTCATAAGGGTTGAAAAACTCCGTTTAAAATCTTACATTTGTGTTTCTTTACCGTTAGTAATTGGAAGGTTTTTATCCGTGTATATTGTTTAAAAACTTAACATTCAGACAGATGAAAGTTCTAGGCATAATTCGGGTTTCTTTTTTCATATTAGTGCTCACCTGGAGTTTGACTCTTGATGCCCAGTCAAATTTATTCTCCCAGGGCAATTCTCCCTGGCAAGGTGGGTGGAGGCCCCATTTTGGTCTGGAGTTGGGCACCTCCGTTATGACCGGATTTGGCTCCGGATCGGTTTTTTCTCAAACTGTTTCTCCCCGGTTTCAATTCAATCCAAACCAAAGATTCAGTTTGGTAGTTGGTAGTGTTTTTTCGGGCAGCCAGTTTTCAGGTCAGTTCGGGATGCCCACATTTGGAATGGGAACCTCTTCCGGGCAATTCATGGGCGCTCAGCCAAACATGTTCAGCGCAACGTTTTACGCTGCGGGCACTTATCATGTCAACGAGCGGCTGTCCATCTCCGGTGCAGGCTGGGCAGAGCGTAACAACATGCAAATGTTTCAGCCCCAAATGAATCCACAGGCATTTAACCTTAATCCACGCGGCGCCATGGTTGGTTTCGACTACCGGATAAGCCCCAACTTTAGTTTCGGCGCTCAAATAAATGTTCAACAGGGTTTTAATCCTTTTAGCCCGCTTCATGGTGGGTTCTTCCCCCGATCCCCATTTCACCCAGGGCTGAACTGGTAGAGGATATAGCTGGTTTATGGACTCTTTCCCCATTTTCTGCGGCGGTGAATTCATTACAACCGATCGTGAGTTGCCGGTTGTAAATCCTTATAACGAAACGGTAATTGGCCGTACCTGGCTGGCAGGAGAGAAAGAACTTGAGTTGGCTGTTTTTGCTGCCCTCAGGGCTTTTCCCGTTTTGAAGCTCCTTTCATCGTTCGAACGAAGCGCTATTTTATCGGAAATAGCCCAAAAAATCACCCTTCATGAAGATGTATTTGCCTCCATTATTGCCGGTGAGGCTGCCAAGCCCTGGCGGTATGCTTTGAGTGAGGTTCGTAGAGCAGCCCAAACTTTTAAGGTAGCAGCCGAGGAGGCAAAGCGGCTTCCGGCAGAATATCTCCAACTCGACTGGACTGCCGACACCAAGAGACGCGAAGGCCTGGTTAAATATTTTCCCATTGGCCTCATTGCAGGAATTAGTCCTTTTAACTTTCCCCTCAATCTTGCGGTTCATAAGATTGCTCCTGCTTTGGCTGCAGGTTGTCCCATCATATTGAAACCGGCATCGTCCACCCCGCTTTCGACCCTGGAGCTTGCCAAAATTTTGGATGAAACTGCTCTTCCCAAAGGGGCTGTGTCCATCCTTCCCATGGATCGCAACACGGGCAACCGCCTTGTTACTGATGAGCGGCTCAAACTGCTTTCCTTTACAGGTTCTCCGGAGGTTGGGTGGAAAATGAAGCAGGCAGCCGGAAAGAAAAAGGTCGTTCTGGAGTTGGGCGGAAATGCCGGAACTATCATTGCCGATTCAGCCGATCTGGAAAACGCCCTGAGACGTAGTCTTGTTGGAGGCTTTGCATATCAGGGTCAGGTTTGCATTCATGCACAGCGGATTTTCGTTCATCAACGGCATTTTGAAGATTTTGCCAGAAGGTTTGCCGAGGGAGCTAAGTCGCTTCGCTACGGAGATCCACTCTCGCCCGATACCCAGATTACTTCAATGATTGACCTGGAAAATGCGACCAGGGTTGAGCAATGGATAGAGGAAGCCCATTCGGCAGGAGCCCGTGTTCTTTGTGGCGGCAAAAGAACCGGAAACTTTGTTCAGCCCACAGTAATTGTGCATGCACAACCGGGCATGAAGGTTTTCGATGAGGAGGTTTTTGGCCCTGTTGTAACAATCAATCCATTTGAAAAATTTTCAGAGGCCGTCGAAATGGTTAACCTCAGTCGTTTTGGCCTTCAGGCTGCAGTCTTTACCAATCAAATAGACGAACTCGATTTTGCATTTCACCACCTTGAGACAGGCGGTGTAATTCACAACGACAGCACCATTTTTCGAACCGACCATATGCCCTACGGAGGCGTTAAAGATAGTGGCCTGGGACGGGAAGGCGTAAAGTATGCTATGCACGACATGCTCGAACCCCGAATTCTTGTGAAAGGGCTGATTTGAGCAATCTGTTGTTTATCCTGGAATGCGCAATGGCTTCTCGCTTAAAACTATTAGGATGTTTTAAATGAAGCACTTTTTTTTGTGAAAAAAACATAAAAAATCTATTCAAACAAAAAAAAGAATTAACTTAGTGTGCTGAAAAAAACAAAGCCAGCTTCTGTGAGTTTTGAGTGGTTTTGGTTTTTTATGGTTAATGTTGTTTTGTTTTGGTGGTTAAAAGCAGGAGGTGGATTACCGTGCCATCTCTTGCTTTTTTTAGTTTTTATCCAAGCTCACCATACGAGGCATAGGTAAGCCTTCTCCTTTTGGTTAAAGTAAAGCAGTAAATGAGGCATCAATGCTGATAAAAAACAAACTTCCAAAGCGACCATAAGCTGCTTTGGAAGTTTGAAAACTGACTGAGCCGTAAGATACTCTATTACATTTGGAGTTTAATATTGGTAAGTCCGGCACGTCTGGCAGCATTTATTGCATTCTGGTACTCGGTGCGGGTAATGCGACGGGCAATTTCGGGGAATTCGCCTGCTCGGAACATGGGTGTGTACTGCGACATGAGATTTACGTATGTATCCCTGGGTAGATTGGCTGCAATCCATTGCATTATCAAATCCGTACGCGAAACATTGTTTGGCATGACTAAGTGCCGTATCATTACTCCCCTGTTTATAAGGCCTGTAGCACTATCTGGTCTTGCCACGCCCACCTGACGGTGCATTTCGAGGATAGTTTTTTTTGCCACTTCTGGGTAGCATATTGCGCCAGGCGATAATCTGTTGGCCGTGTTGGCATCAGCATACTTGAAGTCTGGGAGATATACATCTACCACTCCGTCGAGCAATTGAACCTGCTCGAGGTTTTTCCAGCTACAGGTATTGTAAACCACAGGAAGCCTTAATCCCCGACCCGCAGCATTATCGAGCGCCAGCAGAATATGGGCAATATAATGTGTTGGGGTAACCAGGTTGATGTTGTGGCACCCTTGCCGTTGAAGCAAAAGCATCATATTGGCCAACTCATTAATGGTATAGGTGCGGCCTTGCCCCATCTGACTCACTTCATAATTGATGCAAAACACACAATGTAGCGGGCAGTTGGTGAAAAATATGGCACCTGAACCTCTTCTGCCCACCAATTCAGGTTCTTCGCCGAAATGCGGAAATGCCGAAGAAATTTCGAGGTCTGAGTTTGCCCTGCAATCTCCCCGTTGGCCACGTAGCCGGTTCTTTTTGCACATTCGCGGGCATAGGGTACACTGGCGCATTTGCTCCCACAGTAGTTCGCCACGGGCCCTTAACTCCCCGTTGCGGTGAAGACGCATATAGGAAGGCTCAAAGGCAGCAGGTGTAGCTATCGCTTCATTTTTCATTCCCCTTGTGAGCAAAGCCGGAAACATTGCCAAACCCGGTACAAAAGACAAGGTCTGCAAAAAATGCCGTCTGCTTTTCTTTTCCATAGGGTGTTTGGTTTAGCAAATTATCGTGAAGGATTAACTTAATTTCAGGTTTAACCCTATAAAGATAAAATAAAACCTTGTTCGGCCAACACCCCTGATGCCAGCAGACCCCTCTAATTTAGCCAAATATTCTTAAAAAATCAATCTTTATTTCAAAGACTGTTTTTCGCCTTACCAATTAACACAAGTACAACTAAAATTCTTCCGGTGTGCAGTCTAATCAATTACTACATCATAAGGCATGCGGGTCAGGAATCCACTTATTTCGCCCACCGTTCTAACCTGCCTGTAGTAATGGTAGGCGCTGCCCAGCTTGTTGCGCAATGCTGCTTCCTGCATGGAGGCAAACCCTTCTGTAAGCATGGTGAAAAAATCCCGTTGGGCTGGCAACTCTACTATTCGAAAATCGGCGAGGTTTGCCTTCGCTGCTGCCTGCTCAATCGCAACATTCAACCCACCAATTTTATCAATCAGGCCAAGGTGTTTAGCTTGCTCTCCGCTGTAAACCCTTCCTTGCCCAAGGCTATCGACCTGCGAAACCCTCATGCCTCTGCCATCAGCCACATGCCCAACAAACGTATCGTAAATTCGCTCCACTTCTTCCTGGATCAGCCTTCTTTCGGAAGCGGTCAGGGGGCGGTTAATGGTCATAAGATCGGAATAGCGGTTGGTTTTTACGTTGTCGAAAGTTATTCCCAATTCCCTGTTGAAAAAGTTTTGCATATTGGGAATCAGACCGAATACCCCGATTGACCCGGTGATGGTCGATGGATTGGCAACAATCATAGTAGCATGGGCTGCCACATAATAACCACCTGATCCTGCCACATCGCCCATCGAAACTATTACCGGTTTTACCTGGCTGGCCAGCTTTACCTCCCTGTGGATGACTTCAGAAGCAAGGGCGCTCCCACCGGGAGAGTTTACCCGAAACACGATGGCCTTAACGGTAGTGTCGAGTCTGGCCTCGCGTATTGCAGCAGCAATTCGGTCAGAACCCATCTGCTGGCCGGTACCTTTGCCCGAAACAATCGCCCCCGTACCAAATACTATTGCAATCTTATTCCGGCTTCGGGGTATCTGCGGAGGGGCTGCTACCCTGCGATAACGGCTCAATGTAACAAATTCGATATTTTCTGAGGATTCAATTCCAAGCCTGCCGGCCAACTCGTCAAGTACCTCGTCGCGATGTTTAATCCCGTCGATCATTTGCCACTCCATGGCCAGTGCAGGATTACGGGTTAAAAACCCATCAGCCACCCGGTTCAGATGGTCTGTACTAAGCCCTCTGTTAATTGAAATATCTTCAAGAACTTCGCCCCAGATGGAATTAACATACGAAGAAACCTGCTCACGGTTCTCGGGACTCATACGCTCAAGAAAAAACGGTTCGGCAGCGCTCTTAAATCTCCCGTGACGAATCACCTGTGGTTCAATTCCCAGATTGTCGAGCAGATTTTTGAAAAACACCAATTGGGTGTTTAGTCCCCTGAAATCGATCATTCCCGCTGGATTGAGAAATATCTTGTCGGCGCTGGCAGCTAAGAAATAGGCCCTTTGCATCATTGTTTCACTGTAGGCAACAACAAATTTTCCTGAAGTCCTGAAGGTGTCCAGGGCTGCCTTTATTTCATCCAAGGTAGCCCAACCAGCCTGCACAGTGCTTAAATCAAGGAAAATACCGGATATATTGGGATCATTTTTAGCCTTTCGAATATTGCTTAATATGTCGTTGAGCCCTAATGTAGATATTCCCTGAACTCCTCCAAAATTGAAATCCTCAAAGGGATTTTCCTCGCTTCGATCAACGATTTGTTCGTTAAGCTTCAGATGTAAAACCGTATTTGGTTTTATTATTACTTCTTGCCTTTGGGCTAAAGCGGCTACCGAAGCCAGCACACCCATAAGGAGAAAGAACATAATTACAAAAACCAAAAAAACCCCCACCATGGAGGCAAACATAAATTTGAAAAACTGTTTCATCCGGAAATAATTTTAAAGTTTATGGAAGAATTGTGCCCGACCTGTCGGATAGGTAACAGGAACTTGAGGTTTATATCTCATTTAAAATTCAGTATAAATTTAAACATTTTATTTTCACCTGCTGGCTTGTAAAGCCTGCAATTTGTTTTGCTTTCAATATTATTTTAATGAATTTTGCCTGGAGTTTTACTATAATGGATCGAGGAAATAACAAAACGTTTCTATTGCTGGGTGGAAACCTGGGCAATGTTTTGGAAACAATTGGCGATGCCCGGAAAATGATTTCTGAATCTGCAGGGAATATAATTCGTTCGAGCCAGGTTTACAAAAGTGCGCCCTGGGGATTCGAATCAACAGATTTTTTTCTGAACCAGGTGGTCGAAGTGGAAACATGGCTGAATCCGGAATCGCTCTTGAAGAAACTCCTGATGATTGAATCGGCACTTGGAAGACAGAGGACCCTCGGAAAAATGGATTCGCGCACCATTGATATTGATATATTGTTGTTCAACAACTTGATAATGAAGACAGAGAGTCTTGAAATACCACACCCCAGATTTCCCTTACGCCGCTTTGCGCTTGTTCCTCTAACTGAAGTGGCCCGGGAACATGTGCATCCCGGATTGGGAAAAACCATCGGCCAACTTCTTGAAGTCTGCACCGACACCTCCCTCGTTACATCAATTTCTGAAAACCTTAGTTAATCTGTTTATTATGCGATATAATTATTTAGCCGTTGAGGGAAATATTGGTGCCGGCAAAACCACACTTGCCACTAAAATAGCCCATCAGTTCAATGGAAAACTTATTCTCGAACAATTTGAAGGCAACCCTTTTCTGGCCAAATTCTACGAAAATCCTGAAAAATATGCTTTCCCTCTGGAGTTGTCTTTTTTAGCCGAGAGGTACCAGCAGCTTAAACGTGAATTGGCCCACCAGGAGCTGTTTTCCAATTTTACTATTTCCGATTATTTCCTGAACAAGTCCCTGATTTTTGCCCGGAAAACCCTTAACCCCGATGAGTACCAGCTGTTTATTACGCTTTTCAATATTATGAACGCCAATCTGCCCCGACCCGATTTGCTGATACACCTGTTTGTTCAAACACCAAGGTTGCAACAAAACATCAAGGCCAGGGGGCGAGAGTTCGAACAGCAAATTCCCGACGAGTACCTCGATAAAATTCAGGTAAGCTATCTGGACTATTTAAAACAACAGCCCCAGCTGCGTATCCTGATGCTCGATATCAACAAACTCGACTTTGTAACCAGCAACAACGATTACCAAAAAATAATTGAAGCAATCGATCAGGATTATCCCAAGGGAATAACCCGAATCGAATTAAGTTAAAAAAAAAGCCGGCACTTCGCCGGCTTTTTTTATGAGGTTTGATTAAACTATCTTACGATGGCCTGGAACTCGGGAGTGCCGTGGAAACGGACAAACTCACGATCGGCAGCAGCTTTTCCTTTTAGCTTGGAATCAGCGGCAACAGCTTTTCTCAGGTTGTCGTACAGAATCGTAGTGTCGTTGCGACGGGCTCCGATAATGGCTTTCAGGTAGAGAGCCTTTGGAGTTTGAGGCGCGCACTGCAAGGTGGCCATAGCTGCCTGCTGGTTGCCAGCCATCAATTGGCTCAATGCCAAATTGTAGGTGCAGGTTCTGGCAGCAAGTGCCGAAGCAGCAGCAGGATAGTTGCCTTCTTTTAAATGAATAATTCCAAGGTTATCGGGGAAAAGGCCAGCGGCTGTAACCAGGCGGCGGCCAGCTTCCAGGTCACCCTTATGAATGGCCACTACACCCATATTGTTCTGAACGTTTGCATTGTTTGGTGAAAGTTGATTGGCTTTTTCCAGGTCGGCAGCGGCTGCATCAATATTACCAAGTTTAATGTTTATAGCAGCTGCGTTGTTGAATCCCCGTGAGCAATTTGGAAATAACTCTTGTCCGGCTTTGTATATCGCCAGTTTGATTTTGAGGTCTTCGGTTAGTGTAGCAGCATACAATAATTCTTCTTTGGTAAGTTCTGCAGGATTTGTGGTTGCCAGGCTCAGAATTTCGCTGTCAGTCTTTTTGGGTTCATAAACACTGATTTTAAACTCTGCCCTGCGCAAAGGAGCAAGCAAATTTTCCACCTCAGCATAAGCCACAGTCAGAGCTTTGATATTTCTCTCTCTCTGGGCCGGATTAACCGAAACATTTATCGCATTTACAATGGCGTCGCGCTGAGCAATATTGCTTGCATTAAGAACTGCCATGAAACCATCGAAATCCTCACCCTTTCCTGTCACGGTAAAAGCTGGTCTTGCAATGGTGGCTCTTGCTTCTCTTTCCAAGCGTGTGAACAAATCACTCAGGAATCTTTCGCCTGAGGCAGAACGGTTCTGTGCCAACCTGTCGTTGAAAGCAGTTTCGCCTTCGGGTGAAGCCCAGCCGTTTACTTCAATTGATTTAATAGCCCAGCCTCTTCTGATCAAGGCACGGAGGTTTTCAATCTTTGCAAGGGCTTCCGCATCGCGGTTTAGTGCAAGGCGTGGATTGATATCGTGCCTCATGTAAGCAAAATACAGGTTTGCCTTTTCTGTAAAGATGGTCTCTTTCTCGTACCTGTCGGGCATGATGCCAACACGAAGTTCGGCGGCATCAACCTTTTGGCCGGTATTAACAATTCCATCAGCAACTTTCCTTTCGGGAAGAATTGTTGCGCGGGCTTCGCGACCCTGGCGAAAAACTCTGGCGCGAACAACCAATTCCGAAACAAGCATTTCGGGCTTGAATCCGATTACGTTATTCAGGTCGAAAGTGCCAGCAGCATCCCTGTTTATCATTGTTCCAGCAACATTAGTGCGCGATCCGCGAAGCGTTACTGTTGGGAGAACCAATTCTTGGCCTTCGAACTTCAGAACAGGAGTAACCTCCAATACTGCCCTGCGGTGAAAATATCCCTCGCTGATGCTACCCTTTATGTTGGCGGCTACTTTACCTCCATGGTTTTCCAGTGGATTTACTGCCGGAGCGTAACCTACATGGGTTCCATAGTTCTGAACCATCCTGCCTACCCCGCAGCTACCAAGAACCGCTGCAGCAAGCAAAGCTATCCCTAAAATTTTGAAGTTGATTTTTCTCATAGTTTTTAGATATTAAATTGAGTTACCAGATTTTAGTTGATTTCTTTTTGTCACTTTTTTGGTTGGTCGTGATTCCAAAGTAATGGAGCATACAAATATAAGGAAAATGATTTGAGCTTAGAACACATTATTCCGAAAAAAAATCAAAAACGTAAATGTGAATAATATTTTAAAACGTAAACTGCCTTATTTACTGTTTGAAATTAAAGTATTTACAAAATGTTGACTTAACTCAAAGAGGATTGTCGGCCCCCAAGGGCATTCGTAAAATCTAAATTCAACGTGTGCTTTACATCAAAAATAAGACCAAAATGCTCCAATAAAACGTACTTGAAAAAAATTTGTTATGTGCTTTTTAAAAATTTGGCCGTAACTTAAGGAGTCGGCTTTCTGCTTTCAAAACCTAACTATTCGTGCCTTAGAGGGTTTTGAATAATTACAGAAAATAATATTTGAAGAAATTTAAAACAGCCTATTGCAATATTGCAAATTTGATTTAAATTTGCACTCCTTTTTCGGACAAACCACGGCCCGTTCGTCTAGGGGTTAGGACGCAAGGTTTTCATTCTTGTAACAGGGGTTCGATTCCCCTACGGGCTACAAAGAAACGATTTTAACATTAGAAATTTACAGCTTAGCATGGCGAATCATAAATCAGCAAAGAAAAGAATACGTTCCAATAATGCCAAAAGGCTCAGGAACCGTTATCATGCAAAAACAACCCGCAATGCAGTTCGGGTTCTGAGAAAAATTACAAGCAAACCTGACGCTGTGGAGAAACTCCCCAGGGTAATTTCTCTTGTCGATAAGCTTGCAAAACGCAAAGTGATACACAGCAACAAGGCTGCGAACATCAAATCGAGCCTCATGAAGCACGTGAGTAAGCTTGCCTGAGCATTGCCCTGACAATAAGCAGGTAAACTTTAATTCACTCTGCAGAAATTATAATATGGCCCGTTCGTCTAGGGGTTAGGACGCAAGGTTTTCATTCTTGTAACAGGGGTTCGATTCCCCTACGGGCTACAACACCAGACCCTTCTTAGCCGAAGGGTTTTTTATTTTCTTTGGATAAGGCTCAAAGACTGCTTTTCCACCAACCTTTTCTCGCCGCAGATTAAATGGTTTCAGCCAGTTGAGATCGTCAACCTTTTTTGCGTGGCATGTTGTAATCATTTTTTCGTACTTTCGAATAGTGATTCAAAAAATGTAAATCATTGAGTGCTTATACCAGGTTCTTTTAAAGAATTTGTTTCTAATAGCCACCCTTGTTTTTTGGAACAATTCTTTGCCCCATGAAAGATTACCGTAGTGCTGATCAAAAGAAAAGTATAAAAGATTGGGCAGAAGAAGACCGGCCGCGTGAAAAATTGTTTTTAAAAGGCCCCGATGCTCTTTCTGAATCGGAATTACTTGCCATAATCATGGGTTCCGGTTCGCAGTCGGAGTCGGCTGTTGAACTGGCCAAGCGCATTCTGGCAAGTGTGTCGAATAATGTGGCCGAGCTGTCGCGGCTCGGAATTCCTGATTTACTGAAGTTTAAGGGTGTTGGGCAGGCCAAGGCCATCACCATCATTGCCGCTATAGAGTTGGGTAAACGCAGGCAGAAAAGTGAGGTCCTGCTTCGGAAAACGGTAACTTCAAGCCGCGATGCATTTGAGATTATGCAGCCCATTTTAGGCTACTTAACCTATGAGGAATTCTGGATAATTACCCTGAGCAGATCCAATAAAGTGAAAAGAACTCTTTGCATCAGCGAAGGCGGAGTAGAAGGCACCGTGGCCGACCCAAAAAAGATATTTAAACTGGCACTCGACGACAATGCTTCTTCAGTAATTCTCTGTCACAACCATCCAAGCGGTGCTTTGGTTCCCAGTGAAGGCGATAAGAAAATTACCCGAAAATGCAAGGATGCAGGCGCATTTCTCGATCTGCAGGTAATCGACCATCTGATTATTGCCAACAACGAATATTTCAGCTTTGCCGACAACGGAATCCTTTGAAAGAGATGGAAAAAAGGCCGGAACTACTTCTTTTGTTTTGCCCAAAGATCACCAACAGGTTGAAGTATGCCAGCAGACTTCTCCTGGAAGAATTGCTTGGTTTAAAAGTTGAGTTAACTTCCAACCAAAAGCTCTATGCGGATTGTGATGGTGCAAAAATGCAATATGCACAACTACCGGTTTCCCCGTCAGGCGTTTTTGTTTATAGCAGCGGGTTTCTTGAAAAAACTGCCATAGAGCCGTTTGAACCAGAAGTGGACTTCAGATCCAATTTGCCTATGGTGTTTCCGAATGGCAATACAGCATGTGCTTTAGGGTTCGATGTTTTTGCTGCCACGTTTTACCTTGTGAGCCGGTATGAAGAATATCTACCGGGCGGAAAAGACCAACACGGTCGATTTAGAGCCGAATCTAGTTTTGCATTTCGCAACGGGTTCCTCGAAGTTCCCCTGGTAAACCACTATGCATGTCGGCTTAAAAAAACGCTGCAACATTTTTTCCCCTCCTTGGCTTTCCGGGAGCACAGTTTTACATTTATTCCAACATACGATATTGATGTTGCCTATGCCTATCGAGGAAGGAGCATTATCAGGGGTCTTGGCGCTACATTCAGATCAATGTGCAGGCTGGAGTATGGCGAAATAGCCGAAAGGATTAGGGTGTTGGCAGGCAGAAGGTCTGATCCATTCGATACATACGAGTTGCAACTTCTCTGGCAGAAAAAATACCGATTGGAACCTTATTACTTTTTTCTTTGCGGAAATCCGGGACGCCTCGATTACAATATTTCCCGCAATTCACAGGCTTTTCAAAATCTGGTTAAAGCAATTGGTAAAAACACCCACATAGGCATTCATCCATCCTATGCCTCGACAGGTAATCAAAAGGTCCTTCAAAAGGAAATTGCAGGCTTGTCGGCTATCTCAGGCAAATCAATAAAATTCAGCAGGCAACACTATTTGAAATTTACCTTGCCTGATACCTACCGGGTATTGATTCAAAACAACCTTGAGGTTGATTTTTCGATGGGATATGCCTCCCTTCCTGGGTTTAGGGCGTCAATCGCATCTCCCTTTAAGTTTTACGATTTGCTCAGCGACAAGCCTGCCGAACTTACTATATATCCTTTTGCTGTAATGGATGGCACCTTGAAAGACTACATGAGCCTTTCACCCTCACAGGCCATTTCCAAAATTTCCGACTTGATATCGGAGGTTCGAAAAGTTCATGGTGCTTTTATTTCACTGTGGCACAACGACTCGCTTAGTGAACGGGGAAGGTGGAAAGGCTGGCTAAAGGTTTATGAGTCGCTCATTAAAATGGCAACCGAAAAAATTTAATTCAGTTGTATGATCAGGTACCTGCCTCACAGCCAGATTGACTTCGATCGTTGGGATGCCTGCATTGAGCGGTCGGTCAATGGCATGTTTTATGCCTATTCGTGGTACCTGAACCTTGTTGCCCCTGGATGGGATGCCCTGGTAGAAGGTGATTACGCTAAGGTGATGCCTCTCCCAAACCGGAAAAAACTTGGCATTTCCTATGTTTTTCATCCGCATTTTGTTCAACAACTGGGAGTGTTTAGCGCTGGGAAAATGGGAGTTGGAGTTACTGAAGAGTTTATTAAGGCCATACCACAAAGTTTCAGGTTTGTAGATTATCCCCTGAATACTTATAGTCAGTTGAAGAATACCGAGGGAGTCCTGATAAAACCTGGTAAGACCCATCACCTTGACCTGATTGAGCCTTACGAGCAAATACTTGCCCGTTATTCGGAAAATACCAGGCGCAACCTTGCGAAGGCCCGAAAGAATGCCATTTACGTAACACATACCGGGCGCCCGGAAGAGATTATCCAGGCATTTCGCCAAAACCGTGGAAGAAGCCTGACTTCCTTTTCCAACCAGGATTATGAATGTTTGAACCGTTTAATATATGCCGGAATGCAGCGGGGTAGGGTAAGCCTTTTGAGCGCATACAATGCCATGAATTCATTTTGTGCCGGAATGGTAATTTTCCGAAGCCACCGAAAGGCCGTGCTTCTTTTTACCGGAAATACTGCCGAAGGTCTCAAAACAGGTGCTATGTTTGCCTTGATTGATGCTTTTTTTAAAAAAGAATCTGGCACGGAGCTGGTTTTTGATTTTGAAGGGTCATCAGACCCGCAACTTGCCCGTTTTTATAAAGGGTTTGGTTCAAAAGAATGCGTATTTTTACAAATTCAATTGAACCGGCTTCCCAGTCTGATATTAACTTTTTTAAAGGCCTATCAGCACTGCCGGCAGATTTACAGAAGAGGGTTGTTTTAAAAACTTTAGTGTATGATACACATTCTGGGTAAAAATAGCTCCTTGCTCAAACATTACATTGCCGAGGTACGCGATGTGGAAATTCAGAAAGACAGTCTCCGCTTCAGGAGGAATATGGAGAGGTTGGGTGAAATTTTTGCCTATGAAATCAGCAAAACCCTCCAGTGGAAATCTCGTGAGGTAATCACTTCGCTGGGCACGGCGCAATGCGAAGTACTCGCACAACAACCCGTTATCGCTACCATTCTCAGGGCTGGCTTACCCATGCACCAGGGCATCCTGAATTTTTTCGACCAGGCCGAAAATGCTTTTGTTTCGGCATACCGCAAACACCATAAAAACGGCCGCTTCTTTATTCAGATTGAATATACCTCCTGCCCTAATCTGGATGAAAAATTCCTCATCATCAGCGACCCCATGCTGGCAACAGGTGCATCCATGGTGCTTGCTTACAAAGAGTTGCTCCAGCGCGGAAAACCCATCCACACGCATTTTGTTTCTGTGCTGGCCAGTGTGCAGGGCATAGAATACATGAAAAAAAACCTTCCTGCCGATAGTTACTCGCTTTGGTTAGGCGAGGTGGACGATGAACTTACGGCCAAGGCATATATTGTACCAGGACTGGGCGATGCCGGCGACCTCGCATTCGGAAACAAGCTTTAACATAGCACCATGATAAACCTTGGCTCAGTATTTAACGAAAACGTCAGGATATCACTGGTTTCTATCAAGAGCCATCTGTTACGCACTTCCCTGACCGTGCTGATTATCGCTTTTGGTATCATGGCACTGGTAGGCATATTAACAGCAATTGATTCCATAAGGTCGTCGATAACTGACAATTTTGCCCGCCTTGGAGCCAACAGCTTTACCATTAGAAACCGTGAAATGATCATTCAAACTGGAGAACGGGGTAATGAACCACGTGTTTTCAGGCACATTACCTACGATGAAGCCGCGACTTTTAAGGAAGGATTCGATTTTCCGGCCCGGGTGTCAGTTTCAGTTTCCGGTAGTTCGGCGGTAGTGGTGCGATATGGATCAAGGGAAACCAACCCCAATATTTCGGTGCTGGGTAGTGACGAAAACTACCTGGTTGCCTCTGGCAACGAATTGGCCAAAGGACGCAATTTTTCGCCACATGAAATCGAATTTGGAGAAAACGTGATAATTCTGGGCTCCAATATAGCTCAAACCCTTTTTCCGAACAACGAAAATCCGTTGGGGGCATCTGTAACCATTGGCAATACACGCTACCAGGTGATTGGCGTTTTGGTGGAAAAGGGTACGGGTATGGGTTTTTCTGAAGATCTACGCTGTGTTATACCTTTGCTGGCTGCCCGCAATAACTTTTCAAGGCCGCAGATGAATTTTACAGTTTCCGTCAGCTCCAACAATGTAAAAGACATGGAAGCTGCTATTGGCGAAGCTACCGGATTTTTCAGAGTAATCAGAAGGGTTCCCTCGGGTGAGGACAACAACTTCGATGTGGCCCGCAGCGACAATATTGCCCAGGCCCTGATAGAAAATCTCAGATATGTTACTGTTGCTGCCACACTTATCGGTTTGATTACCCTCCTGGGAGCTGCTATCGGGCTAATGAATATAATGCTTGTTTCGGTAACAGAAAGAACACAGGAAATAGGTGTCAGAAAAGCCCTTGGGGCCACCCGAAAGATAATCAAACAGCAATTTCTTTCCGAAGCCATCATTATTTGTCAGATTGGCGGTGCTTTAGGCATTGTGCTTGGGGTATTGATTGGCAATCTTATATCGGTATTGATTGGCAATGTGTTCGTAGTTCCCTGGTTGTGGGTTCTGGGAGGGGTTCTTTTATGTGCCGGAGTTGGCCTGTTGGCCGGTTATTATCCCGCAGCTAGGGCAGCCGCTTTAGATCCCATTGAATCGCTTCGATACGAATAGGATTGTACCTCTGGAAAAATGCCCTGGCTGCCTGGTCAGCCAGGAAAATCTTTTTCAAGGGCTTCCAGTTTTCCCATCAGTGTTACCCATTCGGCTTCCGCCTTGGCGGCTTGTGTTTTTGCAGACTCGTATCTGGAAAATATTTCGCCCGATTGTATTAGGTTGGGTTTAAGTTGCGAACTGGCAATGATTTCTTCCAGGCTTGCCAATTCTTTTTCGAACGAAGCAATCTCCCTCTCAGTTTTTTCAAGTGTGTTTTGAAGTTTTTTGCGCTCTCGTTCCCATTGCTTCTTGCGCTCCCATGTGGCTTTGGACTCCGGAGTATCTTGTTTGGTGGAGGCAGTGCCCGGTTTCTGGCCACCTTGCAATGCGTTTAAAGAAGCCAGGTTTCGATGTGCAATAAAGTCATACACATCGCCTATGAACTCTTTTATTTTGTGATTGCGAAACTCAAAAACTTTATTGGTCAGGCCCTGCAAAAAGTCGCGGTCGTGCGAAACCACGATAACCGTTCCGGCAAACTGCAACAGGGCGCTCTTCAGGATGTCCTTCGATCTCATATCGAGGTGGTTGGTGGGCTCGTCAAGAATTAGCAGGTTGACCGGTTCAAGCAGCAAACTGGCGATGGCCAGCCTCGATTTCTCACCGCCTGAGAGCACCTTCACCTTTTTGTCGATGTCGTCGCCGCTGAACAAAAACCCGCCAAGGATGCTCCGGATTTGTTTGCGAACCTCTCCTGCGGCCACATCGTCGATGGTCTGGAAAACAGTTTTGTCAGGGTCAAGGTATTCGGCCTGATTTTGGGCGTAGTATCCCAACTTTACATTATGACCAAGCTTTATGATACCTTGATGTTCCAGCTCTCCAAGCAAAATCCGCACCAGGGTGGTTTTACCCTCTCCGTTTCGTCCTACGAAGGCTATTCGTTCGCCTTTGGCCACACTGAAGCCTAGGTCGCTTAAAACCACCCTGTTTCCATAATTTTTGGAAACTCCAATAGCTTCTACCACCACCTTTCCGCTGGGAGGCGCTTCCGGAAATCTAAAATGTATGCTGCTTTTGTCAAGCTCATCCACTTCAACTTTCTCCATCTTATTGAGCAGCTTAATCTTGCTTTGCACCTGCTTGGCCTTGGTGTTTTTGGCCCGAAACCTTGTTATGAAGCGCTCTATCTGTGCTATCTGCCTCTGCTGATTGCTGAAGGCTGCCATTTCCTGGTCGAGCCGCTCCTCGCGCAACATGACGTAATCCGAATAGCATGCTTTGTAATCATAAGCCTTGCCCATGCTCAGCTCTATAGTCCGGGTGGTAACATTATCCAGAAAGGCCCTGTCGTGCGAAACCATCATTACCGCTCCAGGGTAGTCGGCCAAAAAGCTTTCGAGCCATTGGATGGATTCAATGTCCAGGTGGTTGGTGGGCTCATCGAGCATAATCAGGTCGGGGCTTTGAAGCAGGATTTTGGCTAACTCCACCCTCATTTGCCAGCCTCCGCTAAATTCTGACATTGGTCTGGCAAGGTCATTCCTTCCAAAACCAAGTCCGAGCAGCATTTTTTCTGCCCTCGCGTTCTGGGTGGCACCTCCAAGCATAGAGTACCTTTCGTTGGCCTCCACCAGTTTTTCAAACAGCCCTGATTTTTTCTCCAAATGGCCCTCGTTTGCCTGTTCAAGGGCGTGGTGCAAATGAGTGATCCTCTTCTCAAGTTCCTTTAACTCGGTAAATGCGGTTACGGTTTCATCAATGACTTTCTGCCGGCTCGTTAATGTCAGTTCCTGTGGTAAAAAGCCAATACTGCTTGAAGCAGGAATCGCAACCTGGCCGGTCGAAGGGGTCATGATTCCTTTGATGATACGCATCAGGGTGGTTTTCCCTGCTCCGTTCCTGCCGGTAAGCCCGATACGGTCGCGCCGGTTAATAATGAATGAAACCTCATCAAAAAGCAGGCTCCCGCCGAATTGAACCGATATGTTGTTTAGGGAGATCAAGGGGGAGAAAAGGATAAAGGATAAAGGTTAAAGTATAAAGCCTGCCTGACGGCAGTCAGGGATAAAGGATTAAGGATTAAGGATAAAGGACAAAGGATAAAGGATAAAGGTTAAAGGAAAAAGAACAAAGAAAAAAGAATAAAGTGAAGAATGGACAAGATTTTTCCGGATGGCTTATATTACTCCAGTTTGAGATGAAGCTCCTTGAGTTGTGCAAGATCAACAGGTGAAGGGCTGTCGATCATGACGTCGCGGGCTGCATTGTTTTTCGGAAAGGCAATGAAATCGCGGATTGAATCGGAGCCTCCAAAAAGTGCGCACAGTCGGTCGAAGCCGAAAGCAATACCGCCGTGCGGAGGGGCGCCATACCGGAATGCTTCCAGCAGGAAGCCAAACTGGTTTCGGGCCTCCTCGGGCGAAAACCCTAACACCTCAAACATTTTTTCCTGGAGCGGCCTGTCAAAAATCCTGATGGAGCCCCCGCCAACTTCCACCCCGTTTATTACCATGTCGTAAGCATTGGCACGGGCCTTGCCCGGATCAGACTCCAGCAGGTGTGTGTCGTCGGGCAGTGGCGCGGTAAAGGGGTGGTGCATTGCAAAGTACCGCCTGGCTTCCGGGTTCCATTCGAGCAGTGGAAAATCAACTACCCACAGGCAGGCGAATGTATCGGGGGTTCGCAAACCAAGGCGTTTGCCCATTTCGAGACGCAGTTCACCTAATGCTTTTCGGGTTGGCAGGGCTTCGCCTGCAAGTATCAGCAACAAATCGCCGGGCTTGGATTCAAATGCTTCTATCCATTTTTGAATTTGGCCTTCCTGAAAAAACTTTTCGACCGAGGACTTGAAAGTCCCATCCGTGTTGTGTTTTACATATACCAGGCCTTTGGCGCCGATCTGAGGCCTACGGACCCATTCGGTAAGCTCATCGATTTGCTTGCGGGTGTAATCGGCACAGCCTTCGGCTTTTATCCCCACCACCAGCTCGGCCTCGTCGAACACCTGAAACCCGCTTCCTTTTCCCAAACCGGTGATCTCAACAAAGCGCATTCCGAACCTGGTGTCGGGTTTGTCGCTGCCATAATACTTTATGGCGTCGTGATAGCTGATCCGCTTAAAATCTATATGATCAATTCCTTTTACGAATTTAAAAAGGTGCTTTGCCAAACTTTCGAAAGTATCCAGCACGTCGTTGCGTGTTACAAACGACATTTCACAGTCGATCTGCGTGAACTCCGGCTGGCGGTCGGCTCTTAGGTCTTCGTCGCGAAAGCATTTTACGATTTGGAAATACCTGTCGATTCCACCCACCATGAGCAGTTGCTTGAAAGTTTGCGGCGATTGTGGCAGCGCATAAAACTGCCCCGCATGCACGCGCGAAGGAACCAGAAAATCGCGGGCACCTTCGGGTGTTGACTTGATCAGAACCGGAGTTTCAATTTCCATAAAATGATTGTCGCTCAGAAACCTGCGGGTTTCAAAGGCCATCTGGTGGCGCAGTTCCAGATTTCGGCGTACGTGGTTGCGCCGAATATCGAGATAGCGAAATTTCATCCGGAGTTCGTCGCCTCCGTCGGTATTCTCCTCTATGGTAAAGGGAGGCGTGGCAGCCGGGTTTAAGACGGTGATTTCCGAAACCAATATTTCGATATCGCCCGTTGCCAAATTGGAGTTCTTGTTGCTTCGTTCCACCACACGACCTTTTGCCTGCAGCACATATTCCCTCCCCATTGCTCGTGCTTTTTTGCACAAATCCGCATCCTCTTCCATATTGAAAGCTAATTGGGTTAGGCCATAACGGTCTCGCAAATCTATAAACGTCATCCCTCCTAAATCGCGCGAACGCTGCAACCAGCCTGCAAGCCTTACTTCCTTTCCTGCATCAGCAATCCGCAATTCGCCGCATGTATGGGTTCTAAACATTGTTTCAGAGTATTGATTAAGCGGCAAAGTTAAACATAGATTGCGGATGGACTGATGGATAGGAGTAAGAAGTTCAACATAGGTTGTTTTGCCAACCTGTTTTGCCGACCTTTTTTTAATCCGTGTAATTAGGTTATCTTGGGCATATCGTTTTTGAAAATTTGAAAAACTGGAAGAACAATGCCATTGATTGTTTTCAAAAACCCATTTCCATTTAATTATTTGGAGGATAATATCCTGTGAATTTTTATACCAAACAAACTAATTAGATTAATCCTGCGTTAAAATATAAAGTCCTTCGGTTTTTAGCCAAACCTTCAGAGGTTGTTATCCTTTACGATTGATTTTGTTGGAAACAAGGTAGTTTGGTGACCGAAGGCTCTGCAGGTTCAGAAGTCTTCTTTTTCAAATTGGGAGAATAGTTTTAAAAGGAAGTTTTTTTAACGCCTTGATAATTGATACACACAAGTTCACTCGCCACAGACGAGCATTTTAACCATTAAAACCATTACGTATGAAAAAAACCAGAACCATCAGTTGGTTGTTTTTAGCGGTATTTTCTTTGGTCTCTTTGAGAGCTTATTCCCAGCAGGCAGTTGTTGATTTTATGCGGGGAGGAATCAGCGATGCAGAAAAACTTGCCCACGCCTACATGAAGCCACTAGGCTACGGACTTGGTGCGACATTGAACGCGGGCTGGTTCAATACGGCAAGGGTTCACAATACCCTGGGCTTCAATGTTACGTTTACCTTCAACACTGCCTTGATTCCAAGTGAAGACAGGATGTTTGATCTTAGGCAAATTACGTTTGACAACCTTCAGCTACGCGATCCGAGTGTCTTTATGGCGCCAACCATTGCCGGACGCGAATCCGCAAGGCCTGTGCTTCATTTTTCGGAAATCATCCCGCCGGCAACCACTCCGGTTACCATACTTGAGTTTGCTTCGCCAGACGGATTCCGTGTGCCTGCTGTGCCTATTCCCATGGTCAGGGCAGGCATCGGATTACCAGGGGGTTTTGAGTTGTTTGGCCGCTTTGTTCCTCAACTCAATTACAGGGGCCGTCAAGGTTCCCTTTGGGGGGTAGGCGTCAAATACGATTTAAAAAGCCTGATTCCTGTTGCCCGCCGGGTGCCATTCTGGAATCTGTCGTTGCTTGGAGCTTACTCAGACCTCAACGCCTCAATGGACCTTGATTTACAAAGGAATGTTTACCCTACTTCAATTGGTGTGATCCCTGTTACGGGGGGAAGGCCAAGCTACGACAACCAGGAATTTGAGATGAACTCCAGCGGATATACCATAAACCTGATCGCCTCGGTTGACATTCCTTTTTTTACAGGGTTTGCCTCGCTTGGCTATGTTTCGTCGAATACGACCTTTGGTCTGGTGGGCGACTATCCGGTGCTGAATGTCAACCCGGTAATGGGTACGGCCAACATAACGGACTTAACCAACCCCATAACGCTTGAATATAGAAATTCAGGGGAAGTACAATTTACAGTAGGGGCGGGGTTTAAACTTGCCGTAGTGCATTTTCACGCAGCCTATACCCTTGCCCGCTATCCTATAGCTACAGCAGGTGTAGGTATCAGCTTCAGGTAAAAGAAGTTGTAAGCCTTTTACAGGCTTTGTTTTGGAATTTAACACAACCGAAACCCGCTCCTGAAGAGTGGGTTTCGGTGTTTTTTTCCGGAAAAGATGCTGTATCGGCTGTTAAAAACTGAAGCGCACTGAAAGTTGCACTTGCGAGGGGCGGAGCATATAGGTGGTTTCGATTACCGAAAAGGCGCTTGCATTGTAGGTGGTATATGTGCGGGTATTGAAAATGTTGAGCCATCGGGCTTCAATGTCGAGGCGGCGCCTTTCTATGGTAAAGCGGTACAACAGGTCAACGAAAAAGTTTTCATTGCCTCGGTGGCGGTAAAATTCTGTGGTAAACCCCAGGTAATGGCCGCTTTGCGGAAACACATGAAAATCGAGGTAATGTCGTATCATTCTGATATTGCTTGTGCTCTCAGGCCCGATTTGGGTCTGTATGAAGTTCAGGTTGGCCCTGTACTCTCCCCTGAGCCATTCAGCGATGCGGGTGTTGACCTGGGGAGCAAAGGTTATGAACCGGTTCGATGTTTCGAACAATTGCCGGTTGAGAAGCGCCTGCCGGCGGTGGTAATTATAACTTACGCGCAGCGACAGGGTGCTTCTGGTAGGGCTGAAGAATTTGCTGGTTTGCCCACTCAGATTGTGGCTATAGCCCCTGTTGGGCATCTCAATGGCTTCGAGAATGGTAGCGCCATCGGGCCTCACCTGGTTGCTGTACATCAGGCTGTGATTGCTGATTGAAAAAAAGTAGGTGAGCGAGTTAAAGAATGAGGTGATGGGGTTGCGGTAGCTCACAAAAGCCGACAGGTTGTGGCGGCTGGTTTCTGCAAGTGGCGCTGCGCTCTGCTGCAGGTTGCGGTGGTTTTTCAAAATGTAGCCGTAATGCACCCCGTCAATATCGCCAAGGGCGGTGGCGTAGCTCCACGATCCTCTTACGCGCCAGAAACCGCTTATGTGATAATCGGCCGAGAGCCTGGGGTCGAACAGTAAGCGGCTGAGTCTTTGTCCCTGTTGAAGGGCCTGGTCGTCGAGGTTCAGGCGCTGCCAGCTAAGGGGCAGGTTGGCCGAAAGCGTCAGGTTGTTTAAACGGTAGCTCACATCGGTATCCAAATAGGCGCGGGCATGCCTCCCTATAAGTTGGTTGCCAAATGCCGAAGGGGCCTCAAGCCAGTTGCCGTCCTGCTGCAAAAACAAATCGGTGGCAAGGGTTTGGCGGCGGTAGGAGAAACCCAGGCGCGGGCCAATGCTCATTCCCTTCCATCTAAATGAAAAGCCGGCTGAGTGGTCGGCGAAAAAGCGCTTCAGGTCAAGTTCCTGGCGCAGTCTTTCAATATTCTCGCCGCCGGCAAGCGCCTGCCCAAAGCGCCCCGGACTTACCAAAAGTTGCTGTGGGCTGTGATCAAAAGAAACGAACGAATTAAACTCTACCAGATGCCTGCCAACAGGGTTGACCGACCGCAATTCGTTCGAAATGTTGCGAAAGGGGTTATTTGCCGACTGGCTCAGGCCGAGGTGATTGATGTTGAGCGCGCCACGGCTGCTGTCCCACCGCCGGTTGAACCGCAGTATGTTGTTCAGGAAGTTGTCCGGAACATTTCGTTTCAGGGTGATTTCGCCCTGCAGAAAGCTGTCGTTCAGGCGGTTTTCGAGCGATTCGGCAAAGAAAAGGGTGTCGGCGGGCGAGTAGAGGGTGCGGTTGGTGAAGCCTTGCTGGCGCTGGTTGTCGGTAATGAAATGGATATTGGTTCGTAGCTGGAAGTCGTTGTTGAGGCGCATCAAGGCATTGCTGTTGAGCAGGTGTATATTGTTGTCGAGGAAGCGGCTCTCGTTGAAGTCGGGCGGGGCAAGGGATTGTATGCCAAGCATTTCGGGGTTTTCCCTGGGACGTTCCACACGGCGGCGAAAACCTTCGAATGTGAGAGCCCGGAGCTGTTTGGCGGCGTCCTGTCCGGCATTGTTGGCCTGGTACGAGTTTACCACCTGAAACCGGTCGGTAAAGGTCATGGGCGTAATATTGGCATCCCATAGCACGGGGCCATGCCCGGCGCCAAGCTTAGCGGTACCGGTAGTGGTGATCTCGCGCTTGAGCCTCAGGTTCAGGGCGGCCTGGTACGAAGGCACGCGATCTTCGAGTATGCGTATGGGCTGGTGGTTTTCTAAAACCTCAACGGTTGACACCGCGCGGTGGGGCATGTTGTTGCTGATCATGGTATAACGGCCGCCCATCAGGTCGAGTCCCTCTACATAAAAGCGATTGATAGGCGCACCCTGGTAGAGGATGCGCCCCGAAGGCTCCACCACCAGACCAGGCATGGTGCGCAGCACATCGGCAATGGAGCGGTGGTGCTCCTGAGCAAAGGCGCTTACCAAAAAGCTGATGGTATCGCCCCGTTGTTCAATTTCCCGGGCACGGACGGTAAACACATCAAGTTGCATCACCTCCTTGACCAGTTCGAACGGCACGGTTTGCGATCGGTTGGCAATGCTACGGCGCTCGTTGCGGTAGTGTATGCTGCTGGCTTCAATGTCGAGGCTGTCGGCCGCGCTGTTCACCACGGTGCGCCAGCGGCCCTGTGGGTCGCTCACGGCAAAAGCCACGATCGTTTCGCTGCCTTTTGGGTAAATAAGAATATTGATGTTGTGCAGCCCCTCGCCCTGGTCGCTCACAACTCGGCCCTCGAGCGTTACCTGCCCCAGCAGTGCCTGAAAAGGCAAAAAGATAAACAACAAAAAGCCGGCAATCTTCATGTGGGGTTTTTTAATTTTTCATCAAAAATAGTTCTGCTCTGCCGGGTTTTTCAATTACTCAAGCCTCAATTCAATTGGGTTGAAACGGCGGTAGATGCTTTCTGCCATTATACTCCGGGCATGGCCGTCGGGTACCATGTGGCGGATTCTTTCAGAGGCATCGATCCTGCTTGAATGCCTGGTGCGGAAAAAGTTTTCTACAGTGGTTCTTAAATAGTCACGCATAATAAAAACAATCATTTGTGGCTCGGAGGGCATTTCAATGGACAAGGCCTCGAATAAAAAATGATTTTTGACATCATACATTTTCAGGATCAGTCCCGGCAGGCCATGGAATTTATAAGGTCCGTCGCTGATCGGCATACCGGGCGCAAACCATGCCACCCAGCTCCTGCCTCTGAATCGGGTTGTAGCCTTTTGCACCGGATTGCCTAATATAGTTCCGGTGTCGGACTGAATTTCCCAGGTGAACAAGGGCATTTTTTCGTGATAAAGGAATAAATCGAATAAAATATTGTCGATGGTGGTGATTTTTCCTTCAGGGTAGTTTTTATGGATCCTGGTAACAAGGCCTACCCGTGGGCTTGGGCGTGTGTTCGTCCAGGCCATAAATTCTGCTCTCGACATCCTTTTGTTGTTCTCTCCTTTAATATGGTAATAATAGCTGAAAAACACACTGGTATTTCTTCCTATCCAGAGCATCATTTTTTCATCTAGCAAATCGTTAGGGTTGAGTGAATCCATCTGCATAACCTTCCTGTAGGTTACAGCTAACTCTACCGGTTCAATTTCTTTTTCAGGATGTACGCGAAAAAATTGCGAAAAAGCGGGAAAACTCAACAGGCAGGCAAGCAAAAAAATGAAATGTGTCATGTTTATACTTTTTTCGGTTACTTTTTAAGGGAACAGTCCGGCCCAAAGGTGTTTAACTAATGGGGCCA